>Ga0316603_10000019_pt1 | contig 247628 bp, 240 predicted proteins | sample OWC_soil_day10_n_FD_207649 | JGI IMG/M metagenome (GOLD analysis project Ga0316603, IMG submission 207649) | Wetland soil microbial communities from Old Woman Creek delta, Ohio, United States - OWC_soil_day10_noCT | ecosystem: Environmental > Terrestrial > Soil > Wetlands | place: USA: Ohio...
CATGCCGCCCTGCTTCATCGCCATGATGGCACCCCGTTCTTCAGCACCCAGGTGGTTGTAGGTAGTCGTCATTGCTCTGCACTCTCGGTAATCAAGGAGTGTTGCACTTCACTCTTGAGACCGCCCTACTTTCTTTTGGCGAAGCAAAAGAAAGTACGCCCGCCCGCAAGGCGGAAAACGGTGGTCAAACAGGCCCAAAACAGCGACTCACCCGCAGCATGAAAAACACCGAGAACCAAGGAAGCATCCCTAAAACCTGAACCCCATCCCCTTCAACAACTCCCCAACCTCGCAAACCGGCAACCCCATAATCCCGGTATAGCTACCGGCGATGTACTCGACGAACAACCCGGCATAACCCTGGATGCCATAGGCCCCCGCCTTGTCCATCGGCTCGCCGCTCAGCACGTAATGACGGATTTCCTCGTCATCGAGCTGACGAAAGCGGACTTCACTGGTGGACAGCACGTACTCGGTCTGACCGGCATGGTGCACCGCGACGCCGGTCAGCACCCGATGGGTTTGCCCGGAGAGACGGCGCAGGATGGCGGCGGCATCGGCTGCATCCTGGGGTTTGCCGATGATCTCGCCGGCCAGTTCGAGCGTCGTGTCGGCCGACAGCACGGGCCGCGGCGGCAGCTTGCGCCAGCCGAGGATGCGCGCCCCGTGCTCGGCCTTGGCCCGGGCGACACGCTCGACATAAGCGACCGCAGCTTCGCCCGGCAGGGGGGTTTCGTCGGTTTCCGCATCGGCCCGTTCGCCGGCCCGAAAAATCACCGTATCGAAGGCAACGCCGATCTGGCTCAACAACTCCCGCCGCCGCGGACTGCGCGACGCAAGGTAGATACGCATTTCCGCCTAACCTTCGCGATGATAGGGGTGGTTCTTTAGAACACTGACCGCCCGGTAAAGTTGCTCGCACAGCAGCAGCCGCGCCATGCCATGGGGCAGGGTCAGGCTCGACAGACGCAGGCGGTCGGCGGCCTGTTGCTTGAACTCTTCGTCCAGGCCGTCGGCCCCACCGATCAGCAAGGCGACGTCGCGCCCGTCCTGCATCCAGACCTCCAGCCTCTTGGCCAGTTTCAGCGTCGTCAGATCGTCGCCCTTTTCGTCGAGCACGACAAGCCGGCTACCGGCGGCCAGGGCTTCGCGGATACGGCCTTTTTCCGCAGCCAGCAGTTGTTCGCGGGTCTTCGAGCCGCGCGGTTCGGGCTTGATTTCGATGACACTGGCCGGCAACTCGCGCGGCATGCGCTTCAGGTACTCGGCGCAGCCTTCGCTGACCCAGCCGGGCTGGCGATGGCCGACGGCAAGTACGCTCAGCTTCATTCGCTCGGCGGCGCCTGCTCCGCGGCCTTGCGGCGCTGGGCCGGGGTCGCCTGCCACAGCTCTTCAAGGTTGTAATACTGGCGGACGCTGGGCTGCATGACATGGACGATGATGTCGCCCAGATCAACCAGCACCCAGTCACCGCTCTCTTCCCCTTCGGTCGACAGCACTTCGCCACCGGCTTCGCGGACCTTTTCCTGAACGTTGCGGGCCAGGGATTTGACCTGGCGGTTGGAGTCGCCGGAGGCGATAACCAGACGATCGAACATCGAGGTCAGCTTGGTGGTGTTGATCACTTCGATGTCCTTGCCCTTGATGTCTTCGAGGGCGGAAACGACGATTTTTTGCAGCTTGCGTATGTCCATTAGGAGTTTCTGTAGAGGGAATGGGTTTGAATATAGTCGAGAACGGCATCCGGCAGCAAATAGCGGGCAGAGAGATCGTTGGCCAGCAGCTTGCGGATCTGGGTTGCCGAAATCGCTAGCTGGGTCATGGCAAAGGTGACGATAGCACCGGCTGGTGAGGCTTTCAGGCGGCCGATATCGCTCAGGCGACGCGCCCCGAAGGCCGTCGCCAGGGCTGGCGGCAAGCTGCCGATTTCGACCGGAAAACCCGGCCGGTGCGAGACCGCGACATGGGCCAGGGCAAAAATATCGGACCAGCGGTGCCAACTCGCCAGGCCGGCAAAAGCATCGGCGCCGACCAGCAGCACCAGCGACTGCTCGGCGCCCAGTTCGCGGCGCAGGCGTTCCAACGTATTTACTGTATAACTCGGCACCGGTGCTTCGACCTCGCTGGCATCAACCGTAAATCTGTCATTTCCGGCGGTCGCCTGAGCAACCATGGCCAGCCGCTGGCCGGCGGTGACCTGCGGCCGTCCCCGGTGCGGCGGTTGGCCGGCCGGAATCCAGCGCACCGCACCCAGACCGAGATGGCCGATCGATTCCTCGGCCAGGCGCAGATGGCCAAAGTGCACCGGGTCAAAGGTGCCGCCAAAAATCCCCAGCGGCTCAGACAATTTCTGAGATGCCGAAGATGTCGCGGTAGGCGGCATAGAAACTGGCAAAGGTGACCGGGGCGATGAGCAGCACCATGGGCACGACGACCACCGTGGTGATGAATCCCTGCGCCGCGGGAAAGAGGATCAGCAAAATGCCGAGCAGAATGCCCGGGATCAGGCCGGCCACCAGCAGCAGAGCGACGCCATAGGCGAGAAAGGGACGCCAGTTGAGCCAGCAGGCGATGAAGCTGAAAAACAGCGACTTGCCGAGCGGCAAGCGGTGCCAGGCGGCGAGCACCGGCGCGAACCAGTAAGCCATCATCACCGGCAGCAAAAGCAGGGCGACGAACAGCGCCGGTATGACCAGATCGGCGTCTTCGACGGCCGCCCGCTCCAGTCGATTGCTGGCCAGCATGTAATGCAACAGATCGCCGCCATCGACCAGCGCCGACAGGCCGAGAATGCCGAGCGTGCAGAGCAGGTAAAGGGCGCCCAGCGCCAGCAGCGTCTTGCTGTTCTCGCGCAGGCCGCCATACAGGGTCTGCAACCCGGCCGGCTGGCCGCGCTCAAGATTGCGCGCCGCCTGCATCAGGCCGACCGACAAGCCGGGTACCACCAGGGAGGCGGCGAGCGCACCGATCACCGGCAAAATATTGAGAAAGAGCAAGGTGAACCAGTAGCTCAGCACCAGCATGGCGAGTATCGGCGGGTTGCGCCGGAAGATGGCGAAACCGGTGGCAATCCAGCGCCAGCCAGCGGCGGCGGGAAGAGTCTGGGCCCGCACGCTCAAGCGCCCACGAAAATGTCGCGGTACGAAGCGTAAACCGCGCCGGAAAAGACCGGCAGGAAGAGAAGCAAACCCAGACCCAGCGGCAACATGGCGAAAAACAGCACGACCACCAGAAAGACTCCGAAAATCATCATCGCCAGCCAATTCTTGGCGCCGGCGGCAAAACTGGCTTTCATCGCCGCCCACGGCTGCATGCCATGCAGGAAGACCAGGACCGGGGCAAACCAGGTCGCCATGATCACCGGCACCGACAACACCATGACCATCAGGCTGGCCAGCATGACGCCCCCCAACGCGATGCCGAAGCCGGCCACGCGGCCGGTGACGACGCCGCCGAAAACGCCGCCGGTGACGAGCAGAAAAGCGATGAAGGCAATACCGAAAACGCCGGCGGCAAAGAAAACCCCAACCATCACCAACTGCCCTGCCTGATGGCGAAAACCGACGAACAGATCGGCGACATCCGGCTCCCTGCCCTCCGACAGATGGCGACAAATCTGGATCATGCCGGCCCCGAACAGGGGCACCAGCAGATGGGCGGCGATCTGGCCGAACAACGGCACGATCGAGATGGCCATCAGGATGACCAGCAGCAGCACCGTGCAGCCGATCCAGACGCCCGGGTTGGCGAGAAACATGGCCCAGCCCTGGCGTAACCAGTCAAAGCAGGCGCCGGCATCGACTTCGCGGCTTTCGCCGGTAAATGGCGCCGGGGCCAAGGGAAAAGTTGAGGTTTCGTTCATGCGCGGATGCTAACGGGGCGCGGCCTCGGGAGCAAGGCGAAAACGCTGCAACATCCGGCCAAAATGGTCTGGATCCTTGACGGTGACCACTTCGCCCGCTCGTGGCCGCTGCCTGACCTCAAGCCGGAGAAGCCAGAAACGCAAGGCCGCGGCGCGCCGCAGAGCCGGCCAGGCGGCCATCTCGGCCGGGGTCAGCGGCCGTTGGGCGGCATAGCCGGCGAACAATTCAGCCAGTGTTGCGTCATTGAAACACCAGTCGTTGGCCACTACCGCCAGATCGAAGAGCCAGGCATCTTCGCCGGCAAAGTAGAAGTCGAGGACGCCGGACAATCGCCCCGCCGCGTCCCACAACACGTTGTCGCGAAAGAGATCGGCGTGGATAACGCCCCGCGGCAACGCCCGATAATCCTGGGCCGCCTGGAAGGCCAGTTCATCGGCTAGGAGAACCCGCTCGGCGGGCAACAGTTGGGGCAACAGGGCGGCACCGACGGCCTGGCGCCAGTCGGCGCCGCAGGGATTGGGCAAGGGCTTGGGAAAATCGGCAGCGGCCAAATGCAGGCGCCCCAACATTTCACCCAATTCGCGGCAGTGGGCCGCCGCCGGAATTTCCAGCGGGCTTCCCGGCAGGCAACTGAGCAGGGCGGCCGGCTTGCCGGCGAGCCGCCGCCAGCGCCGGCCGGCGGCATCGGCCAGGGGCTGCGGACAAGGAATGCCGCGGCCGGCCAGGTGGTCCATCAAGGCCAGATAGAAATCGAGCGCCGAGCTCGCGACGCGCTCGAACAGGGTCAGGACAAAGCGCCCCTGACTGGTCGTCACGAAATAATTGGAATTCTGCATGCCGGCCGCGATGCCGACATGCTCGATCAATTCGCCGCGAGCGAGGGGCTGCAGCCAGACGGCCAGCTCATCGCGGCCGATCGTTGTATAGACGGACAAGACTTACCAGCTATGGATGACCCACATCGGCGGCTTGACCAACGGGTTGGGGATGTCCGATTCGATGAAATGACCGTCGCCCTGGCGATCCACCAGGTAGTAGGAAGGGCCGACCGACGGGGTGACCTTGATCATGTACAGCTTGCCCTTGACGCGGTATTCCTCGCGGGTGTCCTTTTCCGACTTGACGATGGTGACCTGCGGCTCGAGCGCCGCATCGAAGGCCTCCATGCCGGGCGGCGGCGGGGGAACGGCGGGCAGCGGCTGACGATCGCTCTGGGCCCAGGCGGGCAGCGCGGCAAACAACAGGAACGGGAGAAGACGACGCATGACGATATCCTTGAAAATCCGGCGTTAATTTTATTACAGGTTGAGCATCAACTCGCGCTCGTTCGGCAACGGTCCGAACGGACGGGCTTCGTAATGCTTGAATATGGCTTCGACCACCAACTCCGGCTGATCGATCAACTGGATCAGCTTGATGTCTTCCGGATCGACCATTTTTTCGTCAACCAGTTTCTCCTTGAACCAGTCGATCATGCCTTTCCAGAAATCGGAGCCAACCAGGATCAGCGGAATCTTGCGCGCCTTGCCGGTCTGGATCAGGGTCAGCGCCTCCATGAGTTCGTCGAGCGTGCCGAAACCGCCGGGCATCACGACATAGGCGCTGGCAAAACGGACGAACATGTACTTGCGGGCGAAGAAGTGGCGGAAGGTCTGGGAGATATCCTGGTAGGGATTGTTCTGCTGCTCGTGCGGCAACTGGATATTCAGGCCGACCGACGGCGACTTGCCGAAGTAGGCGCCCTTGTTGGCGGCTTCCATGATGCCCGGACCGCCCCCCGAAATCACAGAAAACCCGGAATCGGAAAGGAGACGGGCCGTCTGCTCGGTAAGCGTGTAATAGGGCGAATCGGGGCGCACCCGGGCACTGCCGAAAATGGTCACGGCCGGCTTGATGGCGGCCAGACGTTCGGTCGCTTCGACGAACTCTGACATAATGCCGAAAATCCGCCAGGACTCCCGGGCCGATGCCGTTTGCAACAAGGCGTCGGATTCCACGCCCATTACCAATTTGTCATTTTCCGTCACTTCTCATGCCTCTTTTGTTGTTGGTGGACGGTTCGTCCTATCTCTATCGCGCTTTTCACGCCTTGCCCGACTTGCGGAACAAGGCCGGAGAACCGACGGGCGCCATCTATGGCGTTTTGAACATGCTACGCCGGCTGGAAAGCGACTACAAGGCAGACTACAAGGCCGTTGTCTTCGACGCCAAGGGCAAGACCTTCCGCGACGACTGGTACCCGGAATACAAAGCGCACCGGCCGCCGATGCCGGAAGCCATGATCAGCCAGATCGAACCGCTGCACGCCGCGATCCGCGCTGCCGGCTGGCCGCTGCTGATGGTCGACGGCGTCGAAGCCGATGACGTGATCGGCACGCTGGCCACGCAAGCCACGGCCGACGGCCTGGAAACCCTGATTTCGACGGGTGACAAGGACCTGACCCAGTTGGTCAATCCGCAGGTCCGCTGGTACAACACGATGAGCAACGAATTGCTCGACGCAGCCGGTGTCGAGGCCAAGTTCGGCGTCCCGCCCAGCAAGATCATCGATTACCTGGCCCTGGTCGGCGACACCGTCGATGGCGTGCCGGGCGTCGCCAAGTGCGGCCCGAAGACGGCGCTCAAATGGCTGGCCGAGTACGGCTCGCTCGACGAAATCGTCGCCCATGCCGCCGATATCGGCGGCGTCGTCGGCCAGAACCTGCGCGACCACCTGGCCTTCCTGCCGCTCGGCAAGAAACTGGTCACTGTCGCCTGCGATCTCTCCAACCTGCCGGCACCGACCGCCCTGACCGCCACGCCGCGCGATACGGCAAGCCTGCGCGAACTCTATACGCGCTACCAGTTCCGCACCTGGCTGGGCGAAATCGACGGCCCGGACGCAGCCGCTGCCGTTCCGGCCCGCGAGGGCCTGGCCGCCACGCCGCTCGCGTCGACGGCCGGCGTCGAGGTCAGCTACGAAACCGTCTTCTCCTGGCCGCAGTTCGAGGCCTGGCTGGCGAAAATCGAAACCGCCGAGTTGACCGGCCTGGATACCGAAACCACCAGCCTCGACTCCTTCGCGGCGCGCATCGTCGGCATCTCGCTGTCGGTTAAGGTCGGCGAAGCCTGCTACATCCCGCTCGGCCACACGGCGCCGGGCGTCGCCGACCAGTTGTCGCGCGACGAAGTGCTGGCCCGCCTCAAGCCCTGGCTGGAAAGTGCCGGACACAGGAAAGTGCTGCAGAACGCCAAGTACGACCAGCACGTCTTCGCCAACCACGACATCCGCCTGGCCGGCATCGCCCACGACACCATGCTGCAAAGCTACGTGCTCGAATCCGACAAGGGCCACGATCTCGGACAACTCTGCAAGCGCCACCTCGACCTCGACACCATCGCCTACGAGGACCTGTGTGGCAAGGGCGCCAAGCAGATCACTTTCGACCAGGTCGATATCGAACGCGCCGCGACCTATGCCGCCGAAGACGCCGACGTCACCCTGCGCGTGCATCAGGCGCTGTTCCCGCAATTTTCCGGCGAAGCGGGCCTGAGCCGCATTTATGCCGACATAGAGATGCCGGCCCGCCAGGTCATCTGGCAGATGGAGCGCACCGGCATCCTGATCGACGGCGATACGCTGTCCCGACAGAGTCACGAAATCGGCCAGAAAATCATGGGCCTCGAAGCACAGGCCTACGAACTGGCCGGCCAGCCCTTCAATCTCTCTTCGCCGAAACAGCTAGCGGACATCCTGTTCGACAAGCTCGGCCTGCCGGTCAAGAAAAAGACCCCGTCCGGCGGCCCATCCACCGACGAGGAAGTGCTCTCCGAACTGGCCCTCGATTACCCGCTGCCCAAGCTGCTGCTCGAACACCGCAGCCTGTCCAAGCTCAAGGGCACCTACACCGACAAGCTGCCGCGCATGATCAACCCGCACACCGGCCGCGTGCATACGCATTTCTCGCAGGCCTCGGTCGTCACCGGGCGCCTGGCCTCGAGCGACCCCAATCTGCAGAACATTCCCGTACGCACCGAGGAAGGCCGCAAGATCCGCACCGCCTTCATCGCGCCGGCCGGCCACAGCATCGTTTCGGCCGACTATTCGCAGATCGAGCTGCGCATCATGGCCCACCTTTCCGGCGACGAGCGCCTGCTCGACGCCTTCGCCCATGGCGAGGACGTGCACCGGGCGACGGCCGGCGAGATCTTCGGCGTCACGCCGCTCGAAGTCGGCCCCGATCAGCGGCGCGTCGCCAAGAGCATCAATTTCGGCCTGATCTACGGCATGAGCGCCTTCGGTCTGGCCCGCCAGCTCGGCCTCGAACGCAGCGCCGCGCAGACCTACATCGACCGCTATTTCACCCGTTACCCCGGCGTCGCCCGCTACATGGAAGAAGCGCGCGAAACGGCGCGCCAGAAGGGCTACGTCGAAACCGCCTTCGGCCGCCGCCTGTGGTTCCCGGAAATCCGCGCCAGCAACGGTACCCGCCGCCAGGCGGCAGAACGCGCCGCGATCAACGCGCCGATGCAGGGCACGGCCGCGGACCTGATCAAGCTTGCGATGATCGCGGTGCAGGACTGGCTGGAAGCTTCAGGATTAAAATCCCGTCTGGTACTGCAGGTGCATGACGAACTGGTACTCGAAGTACCGGACGACGAGCTGATCGAGATACGCACCCACCTGCCCCGATTGATGAGCCAGGTCGCCGAACTCATGGTGCCACTGATCGTGGAAATAGGGATTGGGGCGAACTGGGAAGCGGCACATTAGTTGCTCTAAAACAATATTGCGCACGCATTGCGTTACCGACGAGCCTCTTGCGAAACGGACACTCCTGAAATGCCGAACCACATCATTTGTCTGGCAAGCGCAATTTGCCATGTCGAAACATAAAGCCGTTGTCAAAATCTGCGCAAAGCTCGGAGGAGCGCCTTGCAGCACACGTCATCACTCACTGAATCGGATGCCAGAATGTCCTGGAAAATCGCTGTTGTCGTTCCTAAATATGGTTTGGTTGGTGGCGGCGAACGCTTTGCCAGCGAAATAACCGAGCGCCTGGCACGGGACGAACAGCTTGAGATACATGTTTTTGCGAATCGTTGGGTCGCCGGTTCAGATCGGATCACCTTTCACAAGGTACCCAAAATCCGTTTCCCGCGTTTTTTAGGCCCCTTGGCTTTTGCTTGGTATGTGAAATGGAAAATCGGTCGCATGAACTTTGATCTGGTGCATTCCCATCACTGGATATTGCATGCGGATATATTTTCAGCACATGGCGTTCCTCATGCCGGCTGGGTCAGAGAAGTGCGCAAAAGAATTCCCAGCCTTTATGACCGTGCGGTGATTTTTATTGAGCGTCAAATCATGAAGGGCTGCGACTCCACCTACTTTCTTCCTGTTTCCTCCTTAGCTATGGCAGCCTTCAAGCAAGAATACAAGGACTTGCCCGGACATTGGCAAGTAATGCATCCGGGCGTCGAGGTCTCCAGATTTTCACAACCGGATCGCACGGCATGCCGCAACGACATCCGGAAACGCCATGCGATCGGTGATACCGATATTCTTCTCTTGTTCGTCGGAATGAATTTTGAAGTCAAGGGACTGGACACCATCATCGCGGCGCTTGCCAAAGCCCGCAACAGCCAGCCCGGGGTAAATATCCGCCTGCTGGTCGTCGGCAGAGGGGATGAAGGCAAATACCGGAAATTGGCGGAATCGCTTGGTGTTGGTGATGCAATACGCTTCGCCGGTACCCAGACCGAAGGGTTGGAGCGCTATTACCGGGCTGCGGACGCCTTCATCATGCTCTCAAGATTTGACACCTTCGGCATGGTGGTACTGGAAGCAATGGCTGCCGGACTGCCCGTCATCGTCAGCCCCAACGTGGGGGCGAAAGATCTTGTGCAGGAGGGGAGCAATGGTTTCGTTCTGCCGACTCCGGATGATATCGATACGGCTGCGAACTGTATTGTTCGCCTGACCGAGGAAAGCGCTCGACAGGCGATGGGGATGGCTGCAGCACAGACGGCAGCACAACATGATTGGGAGAGGCTGGCGGAAAAGATGCGTAAAATATACGATTTTCAATTTAGCACGAGGGCTGTTTCGTGAATCCGCCAAAGATTTCTGTCATTCTCACTGCGTGGCAACGCCCTCAGAACCTTGAAGAGCAGGTTGAACGCGTTCTTAACCAGACTGTTCCGCCCCACGAAGTTGTACTCTGGTACAACCAGCCACCCAAAGTCATGGGACTGCTTCAAAGGAAACAACTCCTCCAATTTAAAAACGCAGACAAAGTTAAAAAAATAGTCTGCGACTACAATTTCGGCATCATTCCCCGCTTTACCTTGGCCTCGGCCATGGAAGGCGAATATGTCTGCATCTTCGATGACGACACCATGCCGGGAGAGAAATGGTTTGAAAACTGCCTGCAGTACGTAGACCGCGAAAAAGCCATGTGCGGGACAATCGGCTTGCGCTTCCTTTCAAAAACAGAGCCGAAGACAGAGGCTCCGCGCATGGGATGGGATGGGCAAAACGAAAACGTCGAGTTCGTTGATCTTGTCGGGCATAGCTGGTTCTTCCGGCGGGAATGGGCGCGCTACTTCTGGGACAAAGAACCCCTGATCAGAACATTTGGCGAAGACATTCATTTTTGCTCGATGCTGCAACAACACGGCATACGTATCGCCTGCCCTCCCCATCCCAAGGATGACAAATCACTTTGGGGCTCTGTGAAGGGCGAACTGGGCAAAGACAAGGTGGCCATTAGCACCAGCCAGGACCGATCAAAAGACTATGGTGATGTCTTGCGCTATGAAATCGAGAACGGCTGGAAGCCGGTCTTATTATGATACTTGTGGCCTACGGGACCCGCCCCGAAATCATCAAATTATTCCCCGTCGTTCGCGAACTAGAAAGAACCGGAACACCGTTTAAAACCCTTTTTACCGGCCAGCAAACAGATCTGTATGCGGACGTAAAGGACCTGGTACCCGCGCCCGATTATTCGTTCGCCCAACACTTTTCCGGAGCGGACAAACACAATACCCTGGCAAAAAGCTTTATCAAGATTTGCTCGGCGGCCGAAGAGCTTTTTGCTGCCCACAAATTCACTACCGTCATCGTTCAGGGTGACACAACAACTGCCTGGGCGCTTGCTCAAATAGGCTTCTACAACAAGATTCGCGTCGCACATGTGGAAGCCGGTCTTCGCACCTTTGATCTTGAGAATCCTTTTCCGGAAGAAGCCAACCGGGTATTGATCGGGCAATTGGCCAGCATTAATTTTGCGCCGACCAAGGGATCACAGCAGAACCTGAAACGTTCGGGGGCGCAGAATATCCACATGGTCGGCAACACCGTGGTGGATGCAGTAGAAATCATTCGAAAAGAATACCAGCTGGCCTCACCAGAGACGCCAAGCACGGTTCTGGTAACGCTTCATCGGCGTGAAAACCATGAAATCATGGATCAGCTATTCGATGAATTGAATCGTGTAGCCAACGCATATCCTGCACTCAACTTTGTCCTGCCCATCCATCCGAACCCGAATGTTCAGAAACATCGCAACCGGTTTACGGCACCGAACATGAATGTCGTTGCCCCTGTTGGCTACATTGACATGCTGCGCTTGATCGCATCGTCGGCATTCCTGATCACCGATAGTGGCGGCCTGCAGGAAGAAGCCTCATGTTTCAACAAGAAAGTGTTGATTGTCAGGGAAACAACCGAACGACCGGAAATTATCGATGCAGGCCTGGGCCGGCTGGTGGGGAAGGAAATTTATGCAAACATTGCCTGGGTACTGGAACAACCTGCAGCGCTTGCCGCATCACCGTTCGGTGACGGAAAATCCGCAGTGAGCATAGTCAAGATCATTTCCGAAACAAAGTAGCAAAGCTATATTTCTGCTCCATTTCACAGCAAAAAACGGAACCCTTCATGATCAAGATCATTTCCGGATATAGCCACGCAGCGGGTTCTACTTTGGCATTGGTGAATCTATGCAACGAGTTCAACACTCGGGGGCATGCCTGTACCTTCTATGGTCCAGACAACTGGCATATGGATAAATGCCGGTCCGGCCATCTCGATGATTTCAGCGCCAACCCCAACGATATTGTCATCGTCAACGATATGCCGTTGTTATCCACCGGGGATCTGTCAAGACTCAAAGAACTGGTTAGCGAAAATGGGCAACGCCGCATTCTTAAAACACTAGGCAAGTTGGCAAGTAAATACTTGCCCACGAAAGCGCCAACCGACTATCGGCTGATTCTGACCCGGTTGAGTGACGACGCCCTGCCCATATCGAACACACGTCTTTCATTGTTCCAGAATATTCATTATTCGAGCGGTGATTTCGGAAACCACTCCAAAGTCGGATGCAAAAAATTCGTCGCCCAAAGTTTCTGTAACGATCTGAAAGCAAGCATAGCAAAGCCGGAAAAAACCGCGGGAATCATCGGTAGCATCAAGAGGCGGAACAATATCGAGAAATCCATCGAGCAGGCTTTAATGGATGGAATGGAAACGATATATATTTTCGGCTACATGAAAGACCCGATATATTTTTACGAAAAGATAACACCGCTCACCATAAAATATCGCGGGCAGATCAAATATGCCGGGTTCGCAGACAACAAACAAAAAATGTATGACACGGTATCTGATGTATATTCTTCAGCCAATAAACCCTGGAGTTTGGTAAGCCGTGAATGCGCCATGACCAATACCGGATATCATGCACCCAAATCAAGTAGCGCAGATCACTTGATGGCAAACGAGCAGATTTTCCAAATATGGAAAGCCGAATTGGCGCTCTAATTGATAAACGGATAAAGCATGAAATCTTTTGTTGGCGACTTCTATAAACTTCTCGATCTGCTCAAGGCCGGGAAACCTTTCGCATTCAATAGGTTTTCAGATGGAGAACTCTACATCCTGCAGGGAAAAGAACTTATTCTTGATGCAAAGCAGGTAAAGGTTGGAGCAAAGGTAACGGACGGAATTTACAAACCGGAAGACCACAAGCGGTTTCATCCGGAAGAACACGCCTATTACAGAGACCGCTTGATTGATGCTTTCAAGTTTCAAAAAGAAAATTATTTCAACGGATTGAGTTGCCGCTGCTGTGTTGGCGATGAGCACTTCCAATGGCAACTGGACTTTCACGGATCGGATGACCCAAATTTCACCTGGGCTAATTTGCTGGTCAACGGCAACTATCCCCGATTTATCCGAGAAATGTACCCGATCTTCAACAACTACAAGACCATTTTCGTCTGCAACGAAAATGCAGACCTGTCTTCCTTGCCATTTCTCGTCAAGGATTTCAGGGTTGGCTACAACGCCATGATCAATGATTACGGCCTGATCCAAACCATGAAAAACTGGATTGATGAGAATGCCATAACGGGGCACTTGTTTCTGTTCTCGGCTTCGTCATTCAGCAAGATAGCTATCCATCAGCTTTATGAGCATTGTGACAAGAATACCTATATTGATGTCGGGACCACTCTCAACCCGTTCATGAATATGCGCCTGGACAGGACCTATCTAAAATCCTTCTGGCTCGGAGCAAAAGGATCGGACCTGAACAAAACGTGCATATGGTAATCGTAAAATTGACTGGTTTGATATCGAAACCACGAATGACGGAAACGAGTACAGGCTACCTGACTGAAAAATGATCATAATAAACCTTATGGGCGGCCTGGGTAACCAGCTATTTCAATATGCTGCAGCAAAAAGACTGTCAATAATTAACAAAACAGAATTAAAAATTGACGAATCAAATTTCAGGAAACTCACGTCAAACAGTGAGCACTCTTTTCAACTAACCTGTTTCAATATCTCAGCCCGACAGGCGACCACGAGTGAAATCTCGAGGACAATCAGGCCGACAAACTATCTCGCACGCGCTATCGGTACCGTGTTCGGTGCGTCACCGCTCAAGTCGCAATCGAAAACGATATTTAGGGAGCCAGAAGGATCAAAATTCAAGCCCGCCTTCCTTGAGCAGACAGGGGACAAATACCTTATTGGCTACTATAACTCCTATAAATATTTCGAGCCAATCAGAAATGTGCTAATTGATGAATACCAGCCAAGGGAAAAAATTTCGCTCCAAGGGCAGGAGTTGCTGAGGCTAATTGAATCCACAAATTCAATCAGCCTGCATATCAGAAGGGGCGATTATATTAATAACCCAGACGTCTACAAGTCTATCGAGGGCATTATTACAGATCGTTTCTACTCGAATGCGGTCGAATTCATCGCTTCAAAATTAGAAGCGCCGCACTTCTTCATTTTCTCCAATGACATGGCATGGGTTAGGCAACATTTCCGGATTCCTCACCAAACCACATTCGTTGATTTCAATACAGCCCAGCGCGGATTCGAAGATCTATGGTTGATGAGCAGGTGCAAACATAATATAACTGCCGGCGGAAGCACCTTTAGCTGGTGGGCCGCATATTTGAATACAAATGCAAATAAAATTATTGTAAGAACCGAACGAGTCAGCAACGACGCAAAATATAATCATCCAGAAGACTATTTCCCACCAGGATGGGCGGTTGTAACATCTTGACATTGGTTGAGCTTTTGCTTCCAAACAGAAAACAACATACGTAACGATTTTAGATTTAATATACACTTCACAGCTTATTTATATACAAGGTGAAAATAATGAAAAACCCGTTCCAGCGAAACAAAAGAAGATTTTATGCCCTTGAAAACAGAATAATATTCATGGAGGCTGCCCTTGAAACATACTTTGACAGCCCCACATATATTGATTCTGATGCCGTTGGATTTAATGGTCAAAAAATACGCAAAGCAATTTTTAATGAGCTCTGCGATACATTTTCATTTCAATCGATTATTGAAACAGGCACATATACCGGAAACACATCGGGCTATATGGCAACGCAGACGGGCCTACCGCTCTCAACATGTGAGTCAAACCGAGTTTTAGTTGCACTAGCAAAAAATAGGTTATCCGGCATTCCAGGGGTCAAGTGTTATGCAATGGACTCCCGAGATTTTTTGAATACTTTAACGCATTTGGATGTCAGTAGTGAAAGGGTATTTATTTATCTAGATGCTCACTGCCACGACGACCTGCCCCTAAAACAAGAAATAGAAATCATCTGCAAAACCTGGAAAGAATTTGCAATCATGATCGACGACTTTCAGGTCCCAGGCGACAAAGGCTACGGTTACGATAGCTATGCGGGAAATCAAGCGTTATCGATAAACAATTTTTTGCCGGTATTTTTACAAAACGGTTTGGCTCCTTTTTTTCCGGCATTGCCCTCCAGCAAAGAAACCGGTGCCAAGCGGGGAAGCGTAATCCTGACCAGGAATGGCAATTTCGCTGATCAGGTTGTCAACAAATGCGGGTCCCTTAAAAAGTATGAATCCTGAAATAGCTGTTTCCCTCCCGGCTTCAGCTTACAGATAAGGTTTTCAGGTCTATTATTCCCGCACTAAACAAATAATATTTAATACACAACAAGGGTTCCATGCTGATACTAAGTGACTTTACGGGTGACTATAAAGATGGTTACAACACCACCTTGAATCTGGAACGATATTCTGAGGATGGCGATACGGTATTCTTCTATGGAATCCAGTGTGGGGTCGACAAAAAATTACTCACTCCTTATAAAGACTACCGAAGAAAAATATTGCTTGACTTGTGGAGTCCATGCGCCTTCTTTACAGACCCAAATCACTTTTCGATATTAGAAGGGTTTGATGAGGTCTATTCGATTTGTCCGTACACAACCGAATGGACCAACGAGCAATTGGGCCGAAAACTGATGAGATACAGTTTTTATCCTGTCACGCCAGAAACCATAGTGCCTCAGGCGCCCACCAACGGGTTCAAAAAACTATTAAACAAATTTTCATCCAAGCCTGCCGCAATACCTAATTTTACAGAGACGATCGGCTTAGAGAAAAAGTACGATATTTGTTACGTTGGGGGCCTATACAGCCCAGAGCATATTGCGATGATGGAAATCGTCTCAAAGTTCAAATACGCATTCGTCACCCAAAACAAGGAAAAAAAGGCTACTCACAGGAATCTTTCCAATGCCGACAAAATAAACCTAGTTGCCCAATGCAAAATCGGCATCTGCTTCAACAAGCTGTATCCGACTGAAGACCACATCGCAAATATAAAAAACTATTCGGGCTGGCAAGACAACAGGGCTTTTGACCACCTTTTCGATCCAATATCGATCGCGCCACAAATCAAGACAAGATTGCATGAACTTGCCTTATGCAAAACGCTGATATTGTGTCATCGTGACCCATGGAATCTGGTCGAGGACTATTACGAGCCAGGAAAAGACTTTGTTTATTTTGACAAGATTGAGGATTTAAAAACACTCATTCCAGAGATATTGGCAAACTTTGATGCATATCAAAATGTAATTGATAGTGCTTATCTGAAGGTCAACGATTATTCCTCTAGACAACTCGTTAACATGGTACGAACAGGTGCGGAATTTGGGCACGTTACTATTCGGGACAAGTAACTCCCAACAAGCCTGTAGCGTGCTACGCCGGCCTATTGGTGCTGAGCAGTTGATCCATGACATCAATTACCTTATCAGCTCCAAGCAGTTCTAGGCACTGGCTTATTTTTGTGTCGTTGCACCCCATCTGGTTACAAGGTACACATTCCATCGCCAGGATGACAATCTTGTGTAGATCATCAACAACACGCCATGCGCGCCAATCCGTTGGGCCATGTATGGTGACAGTCGGTGTGCCCAGCGCTGCCGCAATATGGGGGGCAGCGCTGTCAACGCCCAGATGCAGGGAACTCATTGAAATTACGGCTGCCAACTCGCCCAGTGTCGTCTTCCCCGCCAGATTGATCGCACGCCCTTCACGACCAGCAATAATTTCCTGACACCCAGCTGACTCTTCCGGAGCACCAATAAATACGGCGGGCATCCGGTGCGTTTCCCAAAGCCGATCTATCACTTCGCCCCATTTGGCATTGTCCCACTCCTTGTATTTCCATCGCGAGAATGGATTGATCGTCACCCATCGAGATTCTGCCGGCAAGCCATACTCCTTGAGCAGAACTTCGGCAATTGATCGAGTATTTGGGGAGATGAAGAGACGAGGCAAGGTATCGGACGTATCGATACCGATCTTTCGCAGAATGCGTAGAGATTGGTCTGCACCGGGATGCGCCGGCGGTGGTGCCGCCTCGAGATTATCGAGAGTGTTCGTGAAAGCCAATTTATGCCAGAACTGATTTTTGGCGCCGGGCCGCCCGATTCGGACCTTTGCCCCAGTAATAAACGAGAGAATTGCTCCCCGGTCGCCGGTACGCAGGTCAATTACCAGATCGTAATGGGCCTGCCTGAGTTGCCGGGTAAATGCCAACTGTTGGCACAGACGAGTAAACAAGGATCCGCGAAGCTTTGAAATCTCCACAACCTCATGCACATCCGGATCTGCATCAAGCAAACAGCCATAAGGTTTGGTGACCAGAATGGAAACCTTGGCTTGCGGGTAAGTTTCCTTTACCGCTCGTATCGAAGGACTGGTAAGGACGACATCCCCGATATCGCCCAACTGGATGAGCAGAACATTCTTGAATTCTAGCAATTGGGGCTACTTCGTGAATTGAAAAAGCCCGCAACCATACTTGGCATTTCGCGCATCCGCCGGGGAAACATTTTGCAGAAAATTTCCTTGATCGTTAACGAATGAAAACTCGACAAGTTTCAGATCCGAAAAATATTCGAGAATCTGATCCGGCGAGTGCACGCGATGCGCATTGAAACAAACCCGGGGCTTGCCAATCGGCAAGGCAAAATACAGGTTCCCGCCTGGCGCAAGTACACGCTTAAGTTCCTGGCATGCTTTGACGGTCCCCAAGGGATCCAGGGGATCACCGTATCGACCCAGACCGATATGCTCAGCAACATGAAGACATGACAACGACGAGATTGCCCCATTTTCATAGGGCATTTCCAGAATCGAGCCGGCCTTGCCCTCAAAATTCGGTAGATCCGTTATCAGCGGACGTATGTCAATAAAAGTGGTCTTGGTGATGGTGGTGAGAAAACCAACATAATCAACCTTGGAGCCTACATCGACATGACTCTTGGTGCCACTCTCGAATATCTTCCGGAAGGCCCAAATATCCTGATAGAAATAATGCGTATCAAAACTGGTGGTTGATGTCCGGTCATCCAGGCAAGGATATAGATCACGCCGTGAAACATTCTCCGCACCAGTCATACTTTCGTATTTATGGAGTTCGGAAAAAAACCGCCAATATTTGGGTATGTTTTTAAGCTTTAGTTTGAATTTCATCTAAGGTATTTTTCTTATGAGAGTCACTGGAATTACGCCGGGGACTTGTGTAGCCTAGCATCGTGTTGCAAAGCTAAATAGGCGAGCAAGCACTTCAATACAGTGCAATTTTGCGGCCAATTATAGGCAAGATCAGTAGGCTAAGCCAGCGCAACCGGGGAGCCGGACGTGCTTCACGTCTGATCCTGGCTTTTTTTACGTCCACTCGAGATCTGAACAGATGAAAAGCACCCCAACCGCATGAAAGCGTAACACTGACCAATGAATGCCTCTCTAATTAACGACACCCCATGGGACGCCGCCGCTTTCGATATGTACACCGGTGAACTCACGGAATACAGCGAGTCGGCCTTGCAAGCAGCGACGGCGCGTCCGGGGCACTATACGCTGAAGATTGATCCGCTGGCGGACAGCAGCTTGCTGCACAAATATGGCTTTTATTATTGTGACACTCAGCTTGAGCCGTGGTGCAGCAGGACAGATTTGCGTCTTCCCACGCCCCGCCCGGAGGTAACGATAAGGCGAGAAGTCAGTTTTCCGGCTATATTGGCGATCTGTCATGACTCATTCCTGCATGGACGCTTTCACCGGGATTTCAATCTGCCGCGAGCGAATGCCGAGTTGCGCTACGAGAACTGGCTGCGCCAGCTTTATGAACAACAAAGCGTTTTCGGACTGTTTTCCGGTGGCACCCTGGCCGGGTTCATCGCCTATTCCGGGAACAATCTGGTGCTGCATGCCATATCCGAGGCCTATCGCGGCAAGGGGCTGGCCAAATATTGGTGGGGAGCAGCATGCGCCGATCTGTTTGCTGCTGGGTCTGGGGAAATCAGAAGCTCGATATCAGCAGCCAATGTGGCTGTGCTTAATCTCTATGCTTCGCTGGGGTTTCGGTTCAGAAATCCGGTAGACGTTTATCACCGCCTGGTCAGATAGAAAAATTGAAATCGTCTTACTGAGTACGAGGGGTGGCGAATTCAACAACAGCGCCAAGCACTATCAAGCTGGCGCAAAGAATTCACTTATCGCATTGCTTACTTTCATGATGTCCTCGTCACTCATTGCGTAATGCAAGGGCAGACGCAGCAGACGTTCACTCTGCTTGTCAGTCACTGCCATTGAGCTGCCGCAGCGACCGAATTTTCGGCCAGCCGGCGAAGAATGCAGCGGTATGTAATGGAAAACCGGGAAGATACCCTGCGCCTTAAGGTACGAGATCAGTCGTGTGCGCGTATCGAGGGAATCAAGGAGGATGTAGTACATGTGTCCGTTGCTGTCGCCATCGAAAGTCGGCAGTCGTAGCTTGCCTGCCTGTTGCAGCGGCTGCAACTGAGCGGCATAAGCGCTGCAGATGTGGCAGCGTTTTGCCGTAATTTCGCCGGCGTGCTCCAGTTGCGCATAAAGAAAGGCGCTGACCAATTCGCTTGGCAAAAAGGAGGAACCGATATCCACCCAAGTATATTTGTCCACTTCACCACGGAAAAACTGGGTTCGGTTGGTCCCTTTCTCGCGGATAATTTCCGCCCGCTCGTTGAAGCGTTCGTCGTTTACCAGCAAGGCTCCGCCTTCGCCACTGATGATGTTCTTTGTTTCATGGAAACTCAGGCAGCCGAAATGACCAATGGTGCCCAGGGCGCGCCCCTTATAGGTTGAAAGCAGCGCCTGTGCTGCATCCTCGATCACCAACAGCTCATGCCGCTCGGCAATAGCCATGATGGCATCCATTTCGCAGGCCACACCGGCGTAATGAACCGGGACAATGGCGCGGGTCCTGGGCGTAATGGCAGCTTCAATCAGGGTTTCGTCGATGTTCAGCGTATCGCTGCGGATATCGACAAATACCGGTACCGCACCGCGCAACACAAAAGCATTGGCGGTAGACACAAAGGTGTACGACGGCAGGATGACTTCATCGCCAGGCTGGATGTTGCAGAGAATGCCTGCCATTTCCAGCGCGGCGGTACACGAGTGGGTCAGCAAGGCCTTTTGGCAACCCAACTTCTCTTCAAGCCAGCGGTTGCTCAATTTCGTATAGCTGCCATCCCCGGAAAGATGCCCCTGAGCCACAGCTTTGGCGATGTAGTCGAGCTCGTGACCAATAATAAATGGCTTATTGAACGGGATGTTTTTCATCGAAACAATTCGTTAATTGTGAGCAAGTCGCGCATGACGACAGCAATTTTCCGAGGCATAGTCCAGACGGGTCCGAGTGTGCGAGTCAATTCCGCGACCTCACGCGGCCCGGAGCAAAAATTTTCTGGCTATCCTGATGCCCTTTGATCTACCATCAGGCGCCGAAAATTCTGGTGCGCCGCGAGTTTATCACGACATCGGGCCGCCAATAATTCAGGCAAACCGGGCACAAAACCACAGGAAGAGTCGTCGAAATGTTTTCCATAATCATCCCCACCTGGAACAATCTTCCTTTGCTGCAACTGTGCATACGCAGCATTCGTCAGAACTCGGCCTTTCCGCATCAGATCATCGTGCACGTAAACGACGGCAGCGACGGAACGTTGGCGTGGGTCCGCGCGCAAGGTATCACGCATACGGCCTCGCCGGAAAATGTCGGCATCTGCCTTGCCGTGAACGAGGCAGCCATGCATGCCACGCACGATTACATCCTCTATCTCAACGACGACATGTATTGCTGCCCCGGCTGGGATAGCGCCCTGGCCGACAAGCTCAAGCTGCTGGACACGGATTTGTTCATGCTGTCCGGCACCATGATCGAGCCCAGGGACACGAACAATCCCTGTGCCATCGTGCGCAATTATGGTGATGATGTCGGGAATTTCGACGAAGCCGGACTGCTCGCCGAATTGCCCGAAATCAACAAGGAAGACTGGTTTGGCGCCACCTGGCCGCCAACCCTGGTCAGCCGGCGCTGGTGGTGCATGGTGGGTGGCTACAGCAGCGAGTTTTCCCCGGGCATGAGCAGCGACAACGATTTTTCAATGAAAATGTGGCATGCCGGCTGCCGCATATTTCTTGGCGTAGGCAGTTCGTTCGTCTACCACTTTCAGTGCAAATCGACGGGCAAGGTCAAAAAGAACGACGGTGGCCGGCAGTTCCTCCACAAGTGGGGAATGCGCCAATCCGTTTTCGACCGCTATTATTTACGCCGCGGCTTGATTGCACAGAATATCCAGCTTGCCGATCCCGACGAGACCAAGGAATTGCACTGGCAACTGCTGCGCAGCCGGCTCAAAAGGGCCGTTAGCTGATTTCCGGGGAACGCCGGACACGCCGTCAAATGGCCAACCCGAGTTGTCTTTGCGCTAACCCGGGGTAGCCATTACCGAAGTTTGGGTGCTATGCAAACGGGCGTAGGAACCGTTCATTTCCAGCAAGGCCTGGTGCGTCCCCGACTCCACGATTTCACCGTGTCGCATCACGACAATCAGGTCTGCCCGCTCAATGGTGGACAATCGGTGGGCGATCACCAGCGTCGTACGATCTTTCATCAAATATTCAAGAGCATTCTGAACAAGCCGTTCTGACTCGTTATCAAGAGCCGAAGTCGCTTCATCCAGGATCAAAATCGGTGCATTCTTGAGGATCGCGCGGGCGATCACCAAACGCTGACGTTGGCCACCGGATAGACGGTTGCCGTTCTCGCCAATGACCGTTGCAAACCCATCCGGAAGAACCCGGATAAATTCCAGGGCATTGGCTGTTGCCGCCGCCATTTCGATGGCCTCTGGCGAAGCCTTGGCCGTCGTTCCATAGGCAATATTGGCGGCAATCGTGTCGTTAAATAGCAGAGTTTCCTGAGAGACAATCGCCATTTGCTGGCGCAAGCTTGCCAGGGTCGCATCTCTGATATCAATGCCATCGATCATGATGCGCCCGGCGGTCGGCGCATGAAAACGTGGCAGTAGACCAACCAGAGTGCTTTTCCCGCTACCAGACATACCCACGAGGGCGACGGTTTGTCCCGGGGCAATGTGTAAATCGATTTTCTTGAGTGCATCGGTATCAGCTCCTTGATAGCGGAATTGAACCGACTGGAACTCTATTTCTCCTTGAACATCAGTCAGTGCAATTTGACCAGTTTCCTGTTCAATGGGCGTATCCAACAGATGGAAAACGCTTTCCGCCGCCGCCAAACCGCTTTGCAAGGGCTGATTCACACTTGCCAAGGCCCTCAGTGGAGCTAACAACATGGTCATGGCCGTAACGAAGGAAACAAAGCTGCCCACCGTAGTAGAACCTTGGGACGACTGAAGCAAGGCCGTATAAATAACCGCAGCCACGGCAACCGATACGAAAAACTGGACCATTGGCGAGCCCGCCGAAGAGGCCACCGCAGTACGCATCGCGTAGCCCCGCATGGCGTCGTTAATACGCCCGAAACGACCGATTTCCTGAGGCTCGCCACCAAATACTTTAAGCACCTTTTGACAGAGGATCGTTTCCTGCAAGACCTGGGTCATCGTCGCCAATCCGCTTTGCGATGATCGGCTCATTTTACGCAGGCGCTGACCAATCGCCTTGGTCACCCAAGCAATGAGAGGAGTCACGGCAAGCGTCACCAGTGTCAGTTGCCAATTCAGATACAACAACCATGCGACCAGCCCAAGCACGGTCAGCGATTCGCGCAACAGCGTTACACCAACACTAGTCGCCGCATGGCCAATGCTATTTACATCATTGGTTATCCGACTGATGGTGGTTGAAGAGGGGGTCTTTTCAAAAAAACTGTTCGGCAACTTGGTCAAGTGCTCGAACATTTGCTGGCGCATGTCCTTGATCAAGCGGATTTGGACCCAAGACATGGCGTACCCGGCGAAAAAAGTAATTACCCCGCGGACAAACATGACGGCAACAATGATCAGCGGAACCACCCACGGCGACTGCTGCAACAAGCCTCCCGCCGACTCTCCACCCGCATTTTTTGGCACGAACCCGTTATCCAGCAGGGGCTTCATCAAGGCAGGCAAAAATGGCTCCATTGCCGCTGAAATTGCTGTCAGCAGCAAGCCGAGAAGAAGAATTTTCCGGTACGGCAGAACGTACCTCAGCAACCGGAAATACAGTTGCCGACTGGAAGTATTGGCAGGGGAGTTATTCACAAGCGCGATTCGAATAAAAGGTTGCTGATTATACGCGGCCCCCCTCTACGAATGCCCCAAAGCCCAAACGGACAGCTCTCGATCAGAATATTGGATGCGGGGCAAGAACACTGAGAGCGCTCAATCTTTAGGAGCCGCGCCTACCGATTCTTGTCACGGTATGCGACCCAAAGGAAATTTCGACATTGCTCCACTGCTCCGCCGGCAAACCCTGCCAATACGCCAGCAGCACCCGAATCACCCCGGCATGGGTGACGACAACCGCTTCCGGCACGGTCAGTCCGGCGACAAATGCCAGAGCTCGCTGCTGCAACTGACGCGGCGACTCGCCGCCCGGCGGCGCGTAACCGGCAATATCGGCCGCCCAGGCATCGAGTTCGGTGCGGGGAATGGCATCCCAGGGCTGACCTTCCCAATCGCCGAAATCCATCTCGGCCAGGCGTCGGTCGATTGTCGGCTGTGGTTGCAGGAACTGCGCCAATTCGCGGCAACGGCGCAGCGGACTGCTATAGACCGGCAGTCCGGGCGGCAATTCGGCGAGCAAACGCGTCGCCACCAGCTCGGGATTTTCACCCGCGACATCGAGCCGGCCGTAGCAAATGGCTGGCTCGACCAGCGGTTTTGGATGGCGGATCAGATGCAAAATCAGCCGGTCAGCGGCACTTTCTCGCGGCATACGACCGTCACTTGCCGAAATAGGCGCCCAACGTCGCCACGGCCAGCGTCAGCCCGCCGAGCAACAAATTGGTCGCCACCAACTGGCGAATCCGGTTCATCGCCGTCCCCGCCGCCGGCCAGTCCTCGGCGGCCACCCCGGCCACCAGGCGCGGGTAGAAGCGAAAGTAGATGGCGGCAAATATTCCCGCCATGAGCACACCAAGCCCCGACATCACATGCCAGTGCAACGGCGCCAGGGCAAAGCCGGTGATTTTCAGGCTGGCGAAACCCGATAGCAGAATGAGCACGATGGCCAGGGCCACGGCCACGAAGAAGCGCCCGAGCACCGCCGCCAGCAAGGGCAGGCGCTGCGCTGGCGGCAATTGTTCGGCCGCCACCGGCCGCAAACAGAAATGCGCGAAAAACATGCCACCGAGCCAGACGATGACGCCGGCGAGATGCAGAAAGAGCAGGAATGGACGCATGCTTGGTCAGTCGTTGATTGTCGGGAGACAATCATACCGCCAGCTAGCCCAGACTGGAGGGCAGGACCCAAACAGCGCCCCGTGCTGGGGATTTCCTCCTGACCGGGAAACCTGCCAAAAAATACCGCCATCATCCGTGACCTTGATTGCTATCATTCGGAATCATCCACGGAATGCTTGAAGTAACTCCCGCATTTATTGCATATGCCCGACCACACTGCTCTCAGAACCCGCCTGCTCAAACTGCTCGATGATGAAACCGAGCGTTATCCATACTTTCTCGAGCTGCGCTTCCCCCATGTCCTGGAAAGGCTAGTAGCGCTCTGGGGAAAGCCCCAAATAGCGGGCTACTTGGATGGTTTGCTGGCGCCCCCCAAGACTGCCGGCCAGGGCTTTCCCGAACAGGCGCGCCGTGAAATCGAAGCCCTCCGGGCCTTCCATGATCGAGATAAGTTACCGAAAGAAAGTCCGCCGATAGCCAGCTTGCCGGTTCGGGAAACCTTACTCAGCTTCCTTGAATTACACCCAGAAGACTATCCGGCAAGCCTGGAAAGCGAGCATCCGCAATTGCTCCAGAAAATTCTGTCGCTCCTCGGCACGCCACAACTCGACAATTACCTGGACACTTTGCTCGGCGCGGGCGAGCAAGCCCGACACGACTTTTCGGAACGGGCATTAGTCGAGATCATGACCATCAAAGCCCTCCATCGGGCCAGACACGCCGCATTGACAACGCTGCCGGCGCACGACCTGAGCACGCAGAGCCCCCCGGCGGTAGACGACAACAGCATCGACGATGAGCACATCGCCTCTTTGGTCTTCGACCGCGTACAACGTTGGTAGGTTTGACGGCCATTGCTCTGCGTCAAACATTGGGCTGCCCTTTCGCTGATCGTGCAGGAGAGCCGAAAAACCACGGGTAGTCCGGCTTCAATACAAAGACAGCACGCCTAACAGCTTTCCTTGCGTTGCCATACCAGACAGCGATTATTCGACGGCATGGCCCGATCCTCGATCAGTTGCAGCCCCACCGCCCGTGCCAGTGCCTGCACCTGTTCGAAGTCGCGGATTCCCTGATGCGGCGCTCTTTCCTTGAGCCAGACGTCGAAGGCGGCGTTGCTGTCGCTGGTGAATTGGCCGCCATAATTGAAAGGGCCGTAGATGGCCAGTTTGGCGTTGGCCGCTAGGATGCCGGGCAGCCTGGCGAACAGGCTTTCGACGGCCGACCAGGGCATGATGTGCAGGGTATTGGCCGAGAAGACCGCGTCGTGAGCTCGCGTTGGCCAGCGTTCCTGCACATCGAGAAGTAGCGGCGGCGGGGTGTTGGGCAGCGCCGCATCCTCCAGCCAGGCGCTGATGCCGGGCAGGTTTTCGGCACGATCCGAGGTTTGCCAGGTCAGGTGCGGCAGGCGTTCGGCGAAGAAGATGGCGTGCTGGCCGGTGCCGCTGCCGATTTCCAGCACCTGGCAGCGATCGGCGAAGTGCTCGCGCAGCACCTCGAGAATGACCTCCCGGTTCTTTTCGCAGGAGGGGGCGTTGGGTTTTTCCATGGCGGCCTCGGCTTGTTGAGCCGCCATGATCGGCGAAGCCGGCGCGAGCAGCAAATCTAACCGGGCAGTTGCGCCAGCAGGCCGAGGTAGAAGGCGATCTCGGCGACTTGCTGCGTCGCCCCCAGGCAATCGCCGGTGTAGCCGCCCAGCCAGCGCCTGAACTTGGCGGCCAGCCACAGGGTGACCAACGCGGCCAGCGTGCAGCCAGCCAGCGCTTGGGCGACGGGCAGCAGCGCCAACGCCCCGACCACAAACAGCGCCGCAAACAACAGCGCCCCGCCGGACAGCCGCGTCGCCAGCGGCTTGGCTTTGGACTGCAGGTCTTCGCGCACGTAATCCAGGCTGGCCAGCAGGACGACCGCGCAGAAGCGCGACAAGGCATGGCCGGCAAGCAAGGCGAACGGCACCAGCGCGCTGTCGAGCGCCGCGAGCAAGGTGAATTTGCCAAGCAGCGCCAGCACCGTGGCGACCACGCCGTAACTGCCGACCCGCGAATCCTTCATGATCTCCAGGATGCGCAGCTTGTCCCAACCGCCGCCCAGTCCGTCCACGGTATCGGCCAGGCCATCCTCGTGGAAGGCGCCGGTGGCGTAAATGGTCGTGGCCATCGACAACAGCACGGCGACCGGCTGCGGCCAGAGCTGCAGCGCCGCGAGATAGACCAGCGCGCCGAGGCCGCCGACCAGCAGGCCGACGGCCGGGAAATACTTCGCCGAGTGATTCAGCGCCTCGGCCGAATGCCCGACCCAGGCCGGCACCGGCAGCCGCGTGAAGAAGCGGATGGCGCCGAAGAAATACTCAAGCTCGCGGCGCAGCATCAGTCCTTGTCCGAGACACCGGCCGATTCGAAACTGGCCATGTCCTTGAGGAAATTGACCGCCCCCAGCACCAGCGGATAAGCCAGCGCCGCACCGGTGCCCTCGCCCAGGCGCAGACCGAGGTCGAGCAGCGGTTCGGCGCCGAGTGCCTGCAATTGCGCCGCATGGCCGGGTTCGGCCGAACGGTGGCAGAAAATGCAGTAATCGGCGACCGCCGGCACCAGCCGGATGGCCGTCAGCGCGGCAGCACCGACGATGAAGCCGTCGATGAGCATGGTCATCTTGGTTTCCGCCGCGCCGAGCATGGCGCCGACCATCATGGCGATTTCGAAGCCGCCGAATTCGGCCAGCACACGTGCCGGATCGTTGTCGCCACCGACTGCCCGGTAGCGCTGCAAAGCCTGTTCGAGCAGCCCCTGCTTGCGGGCCAGGCCGGCATCGTCGAGCCCGGTGCCACGGCCGACGCAATCGGCCAGCGAGGCACCGGTCAGGCAATGGGTGATCAGCGAGGCGGCCGCCGTGTTGCCGATACCCATTTCGCCGAAACCGACGAGGTTGCAGGCATTGGACGAGAGGTTGCGGCAGAACTCGCCGCCACGTTCGATGGCCGTGGCGCACTGTTCGGCGCTCATTGCCGGTTCTTCAAGGTAATTGGCCGTACCGGGCGCCACCTTGGCGTTGATCAGGCCCGGCCGCTTGCCGAAATCGTGCGCCACGCCGGCGTCGATGATCGCCAGATGGAGGTCGTTCTGGCGGGCGAAAACATTGATCGCCGCACCGCCGGCCAGGAAATTCTCGACCATCTGCCAGGTCACGTCTTGCGGGTAGGCCGAAACGCCGGCCTTGGCCGCGCCGTGGTCGCCGGCAAAGACCAGCATGTGCGGCTGGCTGAATTCCGGATTGAGGCGCTGCTGGATCAGGCCGACCTTTTTGGCCACCGTTTCGAGTTGACCGAGCGCGCCGCGCGGCTTGGTCTTCTGGTCGATCTTGTGCTGCAAGGCAGCGGCCAGCCCCTGGTCCGGGGCAGTGATGTTGAATTTTGAATGCATCCGATTCTTCCTGTTCCAAAAAAGCAAAAAGGGCCTCGCCGTCACATTCGCAGGAATGCAACAACGAAACCCTGTCCACAGGTTTCCGGCCCGAACTATCCGATACGTCTTCTGGCTTCCGGATCGGCCGAATTGCCGCGCCTTCCCGCCGGGTCTGTTTCCCCATGCAGTGGCATCGTGCGACATTCGTCCCCGGTTACAGCGGCGGGCCCGCCCCGGATTCGCACCGGGTTCCGTTTCATCGGATCGGGGCGGATTATAGCGGAGCGGAAAGCGTCTCGGGTTGCACCAGTTCAGGCGCAATGATCGCCAGGATGTCCAGGGCCGGCTTGCGCACTTCGGGAGCGACGCCGTTGAGGATTTCGGCGGTGCCGGCAACGGCGGCAGCCAAGGCCTCGCGCGCCGGGCGGAAGCGTTGGGCGGCTTCGGTTTTGTCGAACACGGCCAGAAAATCGCCGGCCCGCCCTCGCGCCCAGGCCACCTGCAACAAACTGATCAGGTTTGTCTGATCGGCTACGCTCAGCGCCTTGTCCTCCAATAAATGGGTAAACCAAGTTTCGGCCAAGGCAATTGCCGCCTCCGAGCGGCCCTGATTCAGAAGCTGACATGCCTTCCGCCCATTGTCCGAAGCCTCACTCAAGCACGGTTCATTGACCTGTCGTGCTGCAGATAATCGCAATTCGGTGGCATTGACGTTGGCGAGCAGAAACTCCACCAACCACATCAGCCGGCGCCGTACCCGCCGGCTGGCCCGCATCAGGTACCAGATATTGAAGAAGCGCTCGGCGACCTGGAAGGCCATGCGTTTGCCGCTCCCCGCCTTCACTTTCTCCACGACGCCGGCCTGGACCAGGCGGTCCAGTTGCGCCGAGGCGAGATTGACCGTCCAGCCCAGCGCGTCGGCGGCCTGGCGGGCGCTGATCGGGTCCCAGTGCAGGGCGACCTTGTCGAGCAGTTGCTGGGCCTGCGCCGGCAGTTCGTCGAAACGCGCCTTGTAGAGCGGCGTCACCTCGTCGAGCAGGGCTTCGAGGTCGGAGCGCACGTCGCCATCGACGCCTTTGAGCAGGACACCGTAGAGCAGCACGGCGGTGCGCGGATTGCCGCCGGTCAGGGTGTGCAGCACGCGCAGGCGGCCGGGGTCGGATTCGACGCGGCGCACCACTTCTTCGGCGCCGCGCTGGCGGGCCAGGGCGACGATGGTTTCGCGCATTTCGCTTTCAGAAAGGCCGCGCAGTTCGTCAATGCGGAAAAAGTCGTAGAAGGCGGCGCCGTAGTCGTAGGTGGCTTCGAGCGCCCGACTGCTGGCGCCGACCAGCAGCAGTTCCGGATGTTCCTGCAGGGCTTCGCGCAGAACCCAGTCGTTTTTCCTGATCCGTTCCAGGATCAGGTCGATGTTGTCGACCAGCAGCAGCAGACGGCGATCGAGCTTTTTGGCGAAACGCAGCAGGGTTTGCAGGGCGCCCTCGCCGTCCTTGCGGTCGAGGCGCTCGACTTCGGCGTCGATGGCCTGCATTTCGGCGAGGTCGCCGCGCGCTTCGAGGAAATCGCCCAGCGCGTCGAGGCAGTTGAGCCAGAAATCGGCCAGGGTCGCGACGTTGTATTGTTCCTCGGGAAAGACCAGCGGCAGCCATTGGCCGGCCAGTTCGGCATCGTCGTCGACGCCGATGGCCAGGCGACGCAGCAGGGTCGATTTGCCCATGCCGCGCTGACCGAGGATCAACCGGTGCTGCGGACGCGTGCCCGGCCTTTCCCGACGGAAATCGTCGAGAAAGCGTTCAAGCAAACGCTGGCGGGCGATGTAATAAGTGCGTACTTCTTCCCGGCTCCACAGGGCCGGGTTGTAGAGCGCCGGACGTTTCAGGGCGGTATCGTGGCTCATGCGGCAAACCTCCGCTGCCAATAGACGCGCAGCCATTCGAGACGGAAGGCGTAGCGCCCGGCGCGCAGCATCAGGTAGCCATCGCTGACCAGCACTTCGAGCAGGTAATTGAGCATCTTGTCGCGTTCGTCGATGTCGCCGATACGCTGGCCGAGCACCTGGGCCAGGTTGGCGCGCGCTTCGCCGGCCGCCGATTGGCAGATTCTCGCCAACAAAAGCACAGCGTGACCAGCTTCCGGCTGGCCGAGTTCCTCGTCGAGGCGTTGTCGCCAGTAGTCGAAGTGATTGCGGTAGCCCATGCCGAGCAGCTTTTCGAAAACCTGTTCGACCATCGCCGCATCCGGCTCGCGTCCCTGCTCCAGGCATTCTTCGCGCAGATGCTCGAACATCAGTTGCAGGTAGTAGGGCACCGGCCAGCCGACGCGGCGCACGATGGCGGCGCGCAGTTCTTCGTCGAGCGCAATGCCGTAACTGCGGGCCAACTCGGCCAGAAAACGCAAGGCCGAATCCTCGCTGAAGGCGTCGAGCGGGAAAGGCTCAAGGTCGTTGATGGTGTCGCTCAGCCCAAGGCGGGCGGCCAGCGTATCGAGACCGATCGAGCCGGCGAGCAGCCATTTGACCCGCCGATAATGGGTTTGCCGCAAATCGCGCAGCCAGTACAGGAAGGCCCGCGCCCGGCGCCGGCCTTCGTCGCCCTGTTGCAGCAGGTTGATGATGAACACCGGCAGTTCGTCGATGCACACCAGCCAGTCGTCGCTGCCGTCGGACAGCGCCTTGCCCAGTTCCTCGCCGGCTTCGCGCCATTTCTCGGCGGTGGCCGCATGCCATTCGATACCCAGCTCGCCGACTTTGACGCTCTTGATACTGGCAAACAGCGCCTTGGTCCGCTGGGCAATGCTTTGCTGGGTGGCCAGCGCAGTAAATAACTCACGGATGCAGTCGCTCTCGCTTTCGCACTTGGCGAAGCTGCAATGCACGGCATAACGCTGGTGCTGGCCGGCCGTCGAACATAAACGCAGAATCAGCGAGGTCTTGCCGATCCGCCGCGGCGCCAGCATCAACAGATGGCTACCCTCCAGCTTGCGCCAGGCCCGGACCTGCTCCTGCTCGCGATCAAAAAAATCATCACCTTCAACTGGATTGCCAACACTGATTTTCATGCAAACCTCCACAGCAGGAATTTTGTACATCAATTTTGCTTTACAACAATATCGATGTAAATAGTCCGAATAAAAAAGAGCCGCCTGCAATACAATTTCCCGCTTACTTTGAGATGCCGTGAAAGCATGAAAGAACTGATCCTTGGCGGCGCCCGTTCGGGCAAGAGCCGGCTGGCCGAAAGACGCGCTACCGAATCGGGCCTGCCGGTCATTTACCTGGCGACGGCCGAAGCGCGCGACGGCGAGATGAGCCGGCGCATCGCCCATCATCGCGAGCGGCGGCCGGCCGACTGGGGCTGTACCGAGGAAACCCTGCACCTCGCCACCAAGCTGCGCGAGCTGGCAGCACCGGACACCTGCATCCTGGTCGACTGCCTGACCCTCTGGCTGTCCAACCTGCTTTTCGCCGGTCAGGCGGCGACCCAGGCCGAGGCCGGCACGGCGATCGACTGCCCGCTGCTCGGCGCGGAAACGCAGGCGCTGATCGAGCTGCTGCCGCAACTCCCCGGGCACATCATCCTGGTTTCCAACGAGGTCGGCTGGGGCATCGTACCGATGCATCCGGTATCGAGGCTGTTTGCCGACGAACAGGGCCGGCTCAACCAGCGCGTCGCGGCGGCCTGCGATCAGGTGACCCTGGTCGCCGCCGGACTGCCCCTCAAGCTCAAGTAAGGCTATCCTTCGGCTTATTCGAGAAACCTTACCGCAGAGTCGCAGAGGAGCAGAGAAGGTCGTGAAAGCCGTCGCTTGCATCGTTTTTGCGGCTCACCCAGAGGGGGTGCCGAACAATCCAGGCAAGTCTTTGCTTTTCCTCAGTGTCTCTGCGCCTCTGCGGTCAATAGCGTTTTCTAGATTTATATGGACTACAGAGCCCGCCGGGGAGATTTATGCATCACCTACTTGATACGCTTGCTTCGGGCATCCACGATACCAAGAACCAGCTATTCATCGCCGAATCGCTGATCGCCGCCAGTGAAGCCAAGCATCACATCGATCTGAGCGAAGCGCGCTACGCCATCGAAGCCGCCGCCGAGCGACTGTCGCGCACGCTGGCTGCTTACCGGCTGATGCGCCGGGGAGCAAATCTGGCGATCATGCCGTGCATCGTCGCCGATCTCTGCGCCGAAGTGGCGCTCGCCCAGAGGCAGCATCTGGCGACGGCCGGCATTGCCCTCGCCGTCGATTGCCAATTCGTTGACGAATGGCCGCTCGACCGTGATCTGATCAGCGACATCCTCAACAATGCCGTCCAGAACGCCGGTCGTTTCGCCCGCCAGGCCGTCACCCTGAGCGCCATGGCCGATGGCGGCGGGCTGCTTTTTCGCGTCGAGGATGATGGCCCGGGTTTCAACAGCCTGCCGCCGAAAATGAACACCGGTCTGCTGGTTGCCGAACGCCTGGCCCAGTTGCACGTCCGCCGCGGCTGCCCGGGCGAGCTGCGGCTGGACAACAACAGCCGGCGGGGCGGCGCGCGCTTCGAGTTATGGCTGCCCTGATGACCAATTACTCGAAAAAGCGCTTTCTCGTCATCGACGACCAACCGCTGGCCCGCGAAGCCCTGCGCAGCATTGCGCAGACGCTGGGGGCCTTCGCCGTCGAATTCGCCTCGAATTACCAGGATGCCATTTACCGCCTGCGCAACAACGTCCCCGACATCATTCTCTGCGATTACGTGCTCGGCGATGGACGCTCCGGCCAACAATTGCTGGAGGAACTGCGCCGTTTCAACCTGCTGCCGGATGAAACCATCTTCATGATGGTGACCGGCGAGCAATCCTACGAGCAGGTGGTTGCCGCCGTCGAGCTGGTCCCGGACGATTACATCATCAAACCCTTTTCGCCGGAAAAGCTGATGCTGCGCCTCGACCGCATCATGGAAAAAAAGCTCTTCTTTGCCGCCTACTACAAGGAAAAACGCCGCCAGGAATACGCCAATGCGCTGGCCATTCTGCAGGCCAAACGCGACAGCGAGGCGGGACGCCCCTATCGTTACGAAATTCTCCGCCAGCAGGCCGAAGTCGAACTGGCCAGCGGCGATGCCGAGAAAGCCGAAGGCACTTACCGGAACATCCTGGAAAACTACAATTTTCCCTGGGCCCGGGCCGGCGTCGCCCGTTCCCTGCACAAGCAAAATCGCCTGGGCGAAGCGCGCCATGAAATCGACCAGGTGGTTGCCCAGACGCCGCATTACTTCGATGCCTCCGACGTCAAGGCCAGTATCTGCATGGCGCAGGGCGAACCGGACGAAGCCCAGCGCGTACTCGACGAAGTTGCCAGGAAGACACCGCGCAACTATCAGCGCAAGCGCCTGCTGGCCGAAGCGGCCATTCTCAATGGCGACGCCGAGACGGCCTGCGCGGCGCTGACCGACGTCATGACCAACGACACCATGCCCGGCGCCATCTCCCCGGAAGATCGCCTGGCCCTGGCCCGCAGCCAAGTCGCGGCGCGCGACAACATTTCCGCCGAACGCACCCTGGTCGGCCTGCGCGATTCCGAAGTCCAGAACATGAATCTGGCCGAACAAGCCAGTTACGCCTCACTCCTGGCGATCAGCTCGACCGCCAAGGGCAAACCGCGCTTCACCGGCTTGCGTCCGGCCCTGCTGAGCGCCGAACTCGATGCCACGGCCCGCCTCGACGTCATGCGCGCCGCACTGACGCTGGCCGACAACGAACTCGCCGACAGCCAGTGCGGCCAGTTGCTGGCCGGCAGTGACGCCAAGAAACTGTTTGCCACGATGCGCAGCCTCTATGCCCTGCACGGCCGCGAAGTCGATTTCCGCAACCTGCAACGCGAGATCGCGCTGCAGCGCATCCACCACGCCGAGACGACAGCGCCCGCCGTCGCTTAGGAACGGCCGCGGGGCAGCAGGTCGGCCAGTTTCGTCCAGTCCAGGGCCGCCTCGACCGAGTCGGCCAGCCGTTCGAGATCCGCTTCGCGGCGGGCGGCAAAATCGATCGGCGCCGTTTCCGTCATGCCGGCCCAGGCCAGCAAGGCGGTCAATGCATCAGGGTGGTCGAAAACGCCGTGGCAATAGGTGGCGAAAATCTGATTGTCGGCCGAGATGGCGCCGTCACTGCCCCCGTCGGCCAGACAGATGGCGCCCTGGGCGAGGCCGGCACCACGCGTCACGCCCAGATGGATTTCGTAGCCGGTCATCGCCGGCAGACCCGGCAGCGCCAAGTGACCGCTCACATTGCGCAATTGCTTGGCGCTTTCCAGCGTCGTTTCCACCTCGAGCACGCCCAGCCCCGGCGTACAGCCCGGCAAGCCTTCCAGCCCCTGCGGATCGTCGATCACCCGACCGAGCATCTGGTAGCCGCCGCACAGGCCGACCACTTTGCCACCGTAGCGCAAATGCTTGTTGATCGCCGTCGCCCAGCCCTGCGCGCGCAGCCAGTCGAGATCGGCGCGCACAGCCTTGGAACCGGGCAGGACGATCAGATCGGCGGCCGGTGGCGGCTCATTCGGCCCGATCCAGCGGAAATCGACCTCCGGATGCAGACGCAGCGGATCGAGATCGTTATGGTTGGAGACGCGGGGGTAGGCCGGCGCGATCACCTTCAGTTTCGTTGTCCCCTTGGCCAGATCGGCCGTCGCGATGGCGTCCTCGGCATCGAGCATCAGCCCGTGCAGGTAGGGCAGCACGCCGAGCACCGGTTTGCCGGTGCGTTCTTCCAGCCAGCGCAGCCCTGATTCGAGCAGGCCGATGTCGCCACGAAAACGGTTGATGACGAAGCCCTTGACGCGGTTCCGCTCGGACGGCGACAGCAGGTCCAGCGTGCCGACCAGGTGCGCGAAGACACCGCCGCGGTCGATGTCGGCAATCAGGATCACCGGGCAATCGACCGCCTCGGCAAAACCCATGTTGGCGATATCGCGGTCGCGCAGATTGATCTCGGCCGGCGAGCCGGCGCCCTCGACGACGACACATTCATAGGCAGCCGTCAGCCGCGCCCAGGATTCAAGCACCGCCCCCATGGCGCGCGGCTTGTACTCGTGGTAATCGCGGGCGTTCAGGTCGAGGGCAACCTGGCCGTGGATGATGACCTGCGCCTTCTTGTCGGTCGTCGGCTTCAACAGCACCGGGTTGAAATCGGTGTGCGGCGGCAGGCCGCAGGCCAGCGCCTGCAGCGCCTGCGCCCGGCCGATCTCGCCACCATCGACGGTGACGGCAGAATTGAGCGCCATATTCTGCGGCTTGAACGGCGCGACGCGCACGCCACGGCGCTGGAGGATGCGGCACAGCGCGGCAACCAGCGTCGTTTTGCCGGCATCGGAAGTGGTGCCTTGCACCATCAGGGAGAGACAACGCATGTGAAACCATCGTGTTCGGGAAACGGCGCGAGGATAAACCGCTTTGCCACCGCCCGCCCAGGAAAAATGCCGGCCATCGGCGCCGCCGGCAGACGATCCATCCACGCAATCCGCGCGCGGCCCAGCCAGGCACAATCGCCGCGCCGACGCATACAATGACCGTCATCATCATGCCCTGCCCGCCACCGCCCCATGAACGCCTACCACCTCGCCCAAGTCAACGTCGCCCGCGCCAAAGCCGAGATGCACACCGAGATCATGCGCGGTTTCATCGACCAGCTCGACGCCATGAACCGGCTGGCCGACGAGGCGGACGGATTCATCTGGCGCATGCTCGGCGACGGCGGCGACTACACCTCCATCCGCCCCTTCGACGACCCGCTGGTGATCATGAACGTCAGCCTGTGGCGGGATGTCGAGTCGCTGAAAAACTACGTCTACAAAACCGACCACATGCACATCATCCGCGCCCGCCACGCCTGGTTCGACAAGATGAACGACATCCAGCTGGCACTGTGGTGGATTCCCGCCGGGCAGTTGCCGACGGCGCTGGAGGCGAGGGAAAGGCTTGAGTTGGTGCGGCGGTTTGGGGCGACGAAGGAGGCGTTTACGTTTGCTCAGGTTTTTTTGGCGCCGGGGTGAAGGTCCGCAGTCAAGGTTGCGGACTGCGCTTAGGTAGTTAAATGGACAACCTATATGAGCAGCCGTATGCTGTCATGTCAGACGTATAGCCGTACCCAACGACTGCAAACGAAGCAGTCATGTCAAATAAATTGCTTAGGGAGATACTTAGATGACTGTCACCGTTTCGCTCATCAACATGAAGGGAGGCGTCGGAAAAACAACTCTCGCGTTCAATCTCGCATGGTTTTCCGCTTGGCGAGCAAATTTGCGTGTGCTGGCTGTCGATCTTGATCCACAGTCCAACCTAAGCCAGTATTTCATGGGCGCATAAAAGTACTTGGATTATCTGAACGACGACAAAGGCACTATCGTAGACGTCTTTGAACAATTCTCCGCGCCAAAGCCAAAGAAAGGGGCACCAACCCTCCTCGACCCAACCAAGGTAGTTCATCACATGTATAAATGGGATGATGGCAGCTTGCTAGACCTCATTCCTTCACGACTTGAACTGGCATGGACGCTAAAGAACCCGACCGAAAAAGCCCATCTTCTGCCACAGTTTCTAGCAAAAATCAGCGCTAACTACGATCTAATTCTCATCGACTGCGCTCCAACAGAATCAATTCTTACGACTGCGGCCTACCGATCGAGCAGATTCGTTGCTGTTCCTGTCAAACCTGAATTTCTAGCGACAATTGGCCTTCCTCTACTAGCCCGTTCTCTTGAGGAATTCAAGCTTATGCATCAGGATCAGGCTCTGGATATGGCCGGTATCATCTTCAACGATATGCGACGATCAAATACTCCGCCTGAGCAACAAAAATCATGTACCGATGTAAAAAAACTTGCAGCAACATTTAGCTGGCCTGTGCTGGACGAGATAGCATTCCACTCAGACTCCTATCCGACCGGGTCTCGGCAGGGGCTCCCAATCTTTCTCACGGACTATGCTCGTGACTACGTGAAGGGCGAATTTTCGGAAGTTGCAAGCACATTCCTTACCTCCATTGGTGCCAAATGACATCTACACCATTGTCTCTTGCTCTTCGAATAGCGCAACTTCTTGAAGAATACTCGGAAGTTGAGATTTCAGAGGCAATCCTAATTCTCGAAAAGCACAGTCATCGGTCAGAGTTGCTAGACTATCTGGCGCATCGAAAGATCGAACGCACAGTCGAAAAAAAGCGCCAATCCGAAAGACCTGCCAGGAAGGTTGACGATACGATCTCTCGTGCAGTTCTCAAGCTCCATGACTCTGACCCTGACAAGTTCCGCCTATTATCGGAATTCGACCTGATGGTAAGGCGCGGCCAAGTTCTCTCAACGCTCGAAGACATGAAGCGATTCGGCTCACAAATTAGCAAAGATTTCCATCCGCGAAAGTCACGAAAGGAAACTATTGGTGTATTGCTATCGATGCTGACAGAGCGCCCCCTGCCTGAGATTGAACGACTCATGGAGTTTGCAGCCACATTTGGAGTAGCTGGCGACACAGACGAATATCAACGGCTCGCTCAATTCCTAATAAAGGGAAGACCGACCGAAGGATGATAGATGGGGTAACTTTACGCACCCCATCCCCTCACCCCGTCCCCTCCTGCTATCCTCTCGCCTTTATGTCTCCGGGTGTCGTTTGGCCATGCCAAACGGAGAATCGGGAAGGCGGTGCAACTCCGCCACGTGCCCAACGCTGTAAGGAGGATGGGCGATGCACTAGCCACTGGAAAAATCCGGGAAGGCGCATCGTTCGTGTGATTCCAAGTCAGAAGACCGGCCGGGAGACGAATTGCGGCTTCGTGGACGGGGGCCGGCTTTTTTCCAGAAGGGGAATCCATGGAAAACAATCTGGCCCAGAGCTTTTCCGCCGCCGAGCGGGCGGCGGTCTACCACGCCATTTTCAGTCGCCGCGACGTGCGCGGCCAGTTTTTGCCGACACCGGTGCCCGACGAAATCCTCGCCCGCGTCCTGATGGCGGCGCATCACGCGCCTTCGGTCGGTTTCATGCAGCCGTGGAATTTCCTGCTGGTCCGCTCGACCGAAGTGAAACAGCGCGTGCATGACGTCTTTCGTCAGGCCAACGACGAGGCGGCGCGGATGTTCCCGGACGACAAACGCGAAATCTACAGCCGCCTGAAGCTGCAGGGCATCCTCGAAGCGCCGCTCAACCTGTGCATCACCTGCGACCGCACGCGTTCCGGCCCGGTCGTGCTCGGCCGCACGCACATGCCGACCATGGATTTGTATTCCAGCGTGTGCGCCGTGCAGAACCTCTGGCTGGCGGCCCGCGCCGAAGGGCTGGGCGTTGGCTGGGTGAGCATTTTCCACGAGAAGGCGCTGCAGGAGGCGCTTGGCATTCCGCCGCACATCGTGCCCATCGCCTACCTGTGCATCGGTTACGTCAGCCATTTCAAGGACCGGCCGGAGCTCGAACAGGCCGGCTGGTTGCCGCGCCTGCCGGTCGAGGAACTGGTGTTCCACGAGCAATGGGGCGCGAAAAGCGCCGCGGAACAACCGTTAACGACGGCCCTGCACGACATGCAGGCGGCCATCCAGCAGGATCAGGTATTTCCCCGATGAATTTCAGTTTCGCCACTTTTTCCATGCCGCTCGCTGCCTTGACGGCGGTGCTGCTCGACCGCCTGCTCGGCGAGGTCTCGCGCTTTCATCCGCTGGTCGGCTTCGGCAATCTGGCAGGCTTCATCGAAAAGCGGCTCAACCGGCGCTCGATCACCAGCGGCCTGCTCGCCTGGCTGCTCGCCGTCGGGCCGTGGGTGGCGTTGGCCTGCTGGCTGCGACCGCTGGCGCCGTTTGCCGTCGATGTCGTGCTGCTCTATTTCGCCCTCGGTGCGCGGAGCCTGGGACAGCATGCCGAAGCGATCGCCGCGCCGCTGCAGGCCGGGCAACTCGACGCCGCACGAGAGCGCCTGAGCTGGATCGTTTCCCGCGAAACCGCCGCGCTGGATGAATCCGGCATCGCCAAGGCCGGCGTCGAATCGGTGCTGGAAAACGGCAACGATGCGATCTTCGGCGCGCTGTTCTGGTTTGCCCTGCTCGGCGGCCCCGGTGCCCTGCTGTTCCGGCTGGCCAACACGCTGGATGCGATGTGGGGCTATCGGACCGAACGCTTCAATCTGTTCGGCCGCGTTGCCGCCCGCGTCGATGATGTCCTGAATTGCTTGCCAGCCCGCCTGACCGCCCTGTCCTACGCGCTGCTCGGCCGGACCCGGACGGCGCTGCATTGCTGGCGGACCCAGGCGCCGGGCTGGGACAGTCCGAATGCCGGGCCGGTGATGGCGGCCGGTGCCGGCAGCCTGGGCGTCGCGCTGGGCGGCGCGGCGATCTATCATGGCGTCGAAGAAATCCGCCCGCCGCTCGGGCTCGGCCCGGCGCCGGTCGCCGCCGACCTGCGGCGCGCCGTTTCCCTGGTCAATAACAGCTTGTGGCTGTGGCTGGCCACCCTCTTCCTCATTACCGGAGCCCTGCATGCTTGAGCATGGCGGAGGCCTGCGCACAGCCGCAGCCCACTACGATATTCCGCTCGCCGACTGGCTCGACCTGTCGACCGGCATCAATCCCGAGGCCTGGCCGGTGCCGCCGCTGCCGGACGCGGTCTGGCACCGCCTGCCGGAGCCCGGCGACGGCCTGGAAACGGCGGCCGCCGCCTATTACGGCAACGACAGCCTGCTGCCGGTGGCCGGTTCGCAAGCCGCCATCCAGTTGCTGCCGCTGTTGCTGCCGCGCGCCGTCGTTGCCTGCATCAGCCCGCTCTATGCTGAACACCCGCAGGCCTGGCAACGCGCCGGCCATCGCCTGCGCTTCCTGCAGAATGCCACCTTGCCGCGTGCCCTCTCGGCGGCGACACCTTACGTGCTGCTGTGCAATCCGAACAACCCGACGGCCGAGCGCCATCCGCGCGAAGTCGCCCTCGATGCCGCCCGGCAACTGAAAAAACGCGGCGGCTGGCTGATCATCGACGAAGCCTTCATCGACCCGACGCCGGAAGACAGCCTGGCGGCGCTGGCCGGCACGGCGGAAGCGCCCAACCTGATCGTCCTCCGCTCGCTCGGCAAGTTCTTCGGCCTGGCCGGGGCACGCGTCGGTTTCATCTTTGCCGCACCCGAGCTGCTGGGCAAGATGGCCGAGGCGATGGGGCCGTGGACCATCGCCGGCCCGGCCCGCGCCGTCGCCCGCCTGGCCTTGCTCGATGGCGCCTGGCAAGAGGCCGCGCGAAACCATCTGAAAGCCGCCAGCACCCGCCTGCAGCAGCTATTGCAGGCGCACGGCGAGGTCAAACACACGGCCTTGTTCGCCGCCCTGACCACTGCCGAGCCGGCCGAACTGCACGAATTCCTGGCCCACCGCGGCATCCTGATTCGCCGTTTCGAACAACAGCCGCTGCTGCGTTTCGGCCTGCCCGGCAGCGAAGACGGTTGGCAACGCCTGGCGGCCGCCCTGAGCGACTGGAGCCAGCCATGAGGGCCCGCTATGGCTGGCTGCTGGCCGCCCTGCTCGGCCTGACCTCCCTTGCGCGGGCGGACATCGTCGTGCGCGACGACGCCGGCCACGACGTGCATCTGAAGGCCCCGGCCCGGCGCATCGTCGCCCTCGCCCCGCATTCGACCGAAAGCCTGTACGCCGCCGGCGGCGGCGCCTATCTGGTCGGCACCGTCGAGTACAGCGACTACCCGCCGGAAGCGAAGAAAGTACCGCGCGTCGGCGGCTATTCGCGTCTCGACCTGGAAGCCATCGTCGCCCTCAAACCCGACCTGGTCATCGCCTGGCAAAGCGGCAACCCGGCGGCCCAGGTGGACAAGCTGCGCGCCCTCGGCCTGACCGTCTTCATCACCCAACCCAACCTGATGGCCGATGTCGCCAGCCAGCTCGAACAGCTGGGCCAGTTGGCCGGCACGGAAAGCATTGCGAAGCCGGCCGCCGAGCGCTTCCGGCAGCGGCTGGAAAATCTGCGCCGGGCCAATGCCGCCAAACCGAAAGTGCGCGTTTTCTACCAGATCTGGAAAAACCCGTTGATGACCGTCGGCGGCCAGCAGATCATCAGCGATGCCCTGCACCTGTGCGGCGGCGACAACATCTTCGGCAAGCTGCCGCAGATGGCGCCGACCGTCAGCGTTGAAGCCGTGCTCGAAGCCGATCCCGAGGCCATCGTCGCCACCGGCATGGGCGATGCCCGACCCGAATGGCTGAGCGACTGGAACCAATGGCGCCGGATGACCGCCGTCAAACGCGGCAACCTCTTTCACATCAACCCGGACCTGATGCAGCGCCACACGCCACGCATCCTCGACGGCGCCGAGCAACTTTGCGCCCACCTCGATGTCGCACGCAGCCGTCGTCCAAGCAAATAGACCATCCATGCGCCGCCTGCCCCAAAGAATTGTCTGCCTGACCACCGAAACCGTCGAAGTGCTCTACGCCCTCGGCGAACAGCAGCGCATCGTCGGCATTTCCGGTTACACCGTCCGACCGCCCGCCGCGCGCAAGGAAAAACCCAAGGTCTATGCCTTCACCAGCGGCGACATCGACAAGATCCTCGCCGTCCAGCCGGATCTGGTGCTGACCTTTTCCGACCTCCAGGCCGACATCGCCCGCGACCTGATCAAGGCCGGCGTGCCGGTCTACGCCTTCAACATGCGCAGCGTCGACGACATTCTCGGCATGATCGAAACCCTCGGCCGGCTGGTCGGCGCCGAAGCCAAGGCGGCCGAACTGGTCGGCGAGCTGGAAACGCAGATCGCCCAGACCCGGGCCATCGCCGAGCAGCGTTTCGCCCGCACCGGTCAGCGACCACGCGTTTATTTCGAGGAATGGGACGAACCGAACATCACCGCCGTGCGCTGGGTCTCGGAACTGATCGCCATCGCCGGCGGCGCCGACATCTTCCCCGAACGCGCCGGGTCGCCGCTGGCTCGCGACCGCATCCTGGCCGATCCGCTCGAGGTTGTCCGGCGCGACCCGGAAGTCATCATCGGTTCCTGGTGCGGCAAGCATTTCCGCCCGGAACACATCCGCGCCCGACCGGGTTGGTCGGGTATTTCGGCAGTTCGGAACGACCGGCTGCACGAAATCAAGTCGGCGATCATCCTGACCCCGGGGCCGGTCGCCATCAGCCAGGGCCTGCCGCTACTGCTTGGAATATTTTCCGCTGACGGACAACAAAATACGGGAAATCAAGGCAATCGCTAATCTGCGGCTTTCACTGATTGCAACGGCATAGGACAAGCCGCTATATTGCGCTGATGCTTCGGCCCGCCTTGCGCTTCCTGTTTATTTTCTTCCTGCTTACCCCCCTGGCGCGGGCGGAAACGGTCGCCCTGCTGCTCAGCGGCAACGATGCTCCCTATGCCGAATTCGCCTCGAATTTCCGTGACGCCATGGCCGGCGGTAGCTGGAAGGTCGCCATCCTGGCCGCCGTCGACGATCTCGACAATGCGGCAGAACGCCCCGACCTGATCATTGCGGTCGGCAGCAATGCCTTCCGCCAGACGCTGACCCGCAACAACCCGATCCCGGTGATCGCCACCCTGATCCCGCGCCTCTCTTATGAAAAGCTGCTGGCCGGAAGCAGCAATCGCAGCCACCGGATCAGCGCCATCTGGCTGGACCAGCCGGCCCCCCGCCAGGCGGCATTCATCCGTCACCTGTTGCCCGGCAAGAACCGCATCGGCATGTTGATCAGCAACGAAACCCGCCAGCAGTCGGCGCAATTCCGCCAGGCCTTCACGGCAGCCGGGCTCAGCCTGGACAGCGAGGAGAGCGAGACCGAACAAACCTTGTTGCCGGCGCTCAACAGCCTGTTGGCGCGGGTCAACATCCTGCTTGCCATTCCCGACACCAGCATCTACAAACGCGACAGCATCAAGAGCATCCTGATCACCACCTACCGCTACCAGCGACCGGTCGTGGCCTTTTCGGCCGCCTTCGTCAACGCCGGGGCGCTCGCCGCCCTGTATTCGACACCGGCCCAGATTGCCCGGCAGAGCGCCGAAGTCATCCATAGTTTCGGGATCGCCTTACCGCCCCCCATGTTCCCCAATCAATTTGCCGTTCTGATCAATCAGAACGTCGCTCAGGCACTCGACCTGAACATCAGGGACGAAGCCGACATCCGGCGCGCCCTGCTTGCCGACAAGGATGCTCGATGAACCGGCTCAATCTCCGCCAACGACTGCTCTTGCTTTCACTGCTGCCCAGCGCGGTAATCGCCATTACGGTGGTTTCCTACTTCACGCTGAGCGGTATCCGGACCCTGGAAGGCGAGTTGCGCAGCAAAGGGCTATCCACCGTCCGCTACCTGGCCCAGGTCAGCGAATACGGCATCATCTCCGGCCAGATCGAAAGCCTGCACGGGCTGGCCCAAACCACCATCCAGGAATCCGGCGTCAAATCGGCCGTCGTCGTCAATGCCCGCGGGCGGGCCATCGCGGTCAGCGGCAGGGTCTCGCTCTCCGGCGAAACCCTGCGCCAAACCCTGCGCACGCCCGGCATCGTGGATGAAACCGAGCACTGGATCGGTTTCGGCGCCCCGGTCCTGCGCTCGCAGAACGAGAGCGACACCCTGTTCGAACCGATCGTCAACAGCAAACCCGCCGCCCCCGAGGTCATCGGTCAGGTTTTCGTCGAGTTCGACAAAAGCGAATTGATCAATCGCCAACACGACCTGCTGGTACGCGGTCTGCTGATCGTTTTCATCGGTCTCATCCTCATCGCCCTGCTCGCCATCACCATGGCCGACAGCCTGATCCGTCCCATCAAGCGCCTGGTCCAGGCCGTCCGCGACATGTCCTCGGGGCACCTCGACGCGCGCGTTCCCATCCACTCCAGTGCCGAGCTCGGCATTCTCGAGCAGGGCTTCAACGAAATGGCCGACCATATCGAGGATGTACATCGCTCGATGCAGACCCGGATCGAGGAAGCGACGGCGCAACTCGCCTTCCAGGCGCGCCATGACGCCCTGACCGGGCTGCTCAATCGCCGCGAATTCGAACATCGTCTGGAAAAAGCGCTGGCCAGCGTGCAGGCTGGCGGCGAGGAGTTCAGCGTCCTGCTCCTCGACCTCGACCGCTTCAAACCGGTCAACGACACCTGTGGCCACCTCGCTGGCGACGAACTGTTGCGCCAGATATCCCAACTCTTCCAGGGCCGCCTGCGCGAAGAAGACACCCTGGCCCGCCTGGGCGGCGACGAATTCGGCATTATCCTGGCCAATTGCAGCGGCCCGCGCGCCCGCCAGGTGGCCGACGATATCTGCGCCCTGGCCAGTGCCTACCGTTTCATCTGGCAAGACAAGATCTTCGCGATTGGCGCCAGTATCGGGCTGACCCCGGTCAATCGACGCATTCGCAGCATCAACGAAATACTTGCCGCCGGCGATGCCGCCTGCTACCGCGCCAAGGAAAGCGGCCGCCACCAGGTCTGCGAGCAGGAAGCCAGCAATGTTCCAGAACGCCGCCAGGAAAGCCAGAACTGGGCTGGACGCATCGCCAGTGCCCTGGCCGAGAATCGCCTGCAAATCGACGCCCTGCCCCTGCTCCCCCTGCAGAAAGAAAATCGCCTGGCGCACACGCATTATGTCGAACTGAGCGCCCACCTCTACGAACCCGGACAACCCCCGGTCGCGCTCTCGGCCCTGATCGATGCCGCCGAACGCTACGAACTGGCCAGCAGCATCGACCAGCGTTTCATCGAAGCCGCCATTCACGCCATCGACCGGGCCCGCCGTCACCACAAACAGCTCTACTGTCTGGTCCCGTTATCCCGCACCTCGCTCGGCCGCCGCGCCCTGATCGACTTTATCGCCCGCCGCCTGGCCGAAAAGGAACTTCCCGGCAACGGACTCTGCCTGGTTTTCTCGGAAGATGTGACCACCCATCATGGCAATCAGGCGGCGGATTTCTCCCGCCAGGTCCGGACGCTCGGCTGCCAGGTCGGCCTCGACGATTTCGGCGGCGGCCTCTCTTCCTTCAGCCATCTGCGCGCCATTGCGCCCAGTTGCGTCAAACTGAGCCGCAGCCTGACCCGCGACCTCGGCGGCAACCGGGCATCGACGGCGCTCCTCCGGGCCGTGCAGGAAATCACCGCCGATCTTGGAATTCATTCGATTGCCGACAACGTCAATGACAGCACGGCCCTCGCCCAGCTAGAACAACTTGGCATCAGCTACGCCCAGGGACTGGCCGTGGCCCCCGACGAACCGTTCGACGTCTGGCTGGAAGGCGCCGTCATCCGGAGCGCTTGAGAGGCTCAGTAGTCGAAACGCAAGCTAATCCACTGGCGGCGCTCGATCACCCGGTCGTCCGGCTTGCCATTCGTCGAAAATTCAGCCGTCTTGTATTCCCCATGCTTGCCGTTCAGCGACTGCACAGTAAGGGCGACCTCGCCCCCCAGGTTGCCAATCCGGAAGGGATACGCCAGACGAGCGTCGAAGCGGTGATATTTCGCCGACCAGCTTTGGCTCGACCATTTCATTTTGTCCTGCCAATAGCCGGCCAGCGAGAAATCCATGCCGAGCGGCAATTTCTGCATCAGCAATAACGATGTCGAAGAACGCGGCATCGAATAGTTGGTGAAATCGGCGATTGGTTGGGCATTCGCCATACCGGCCAGGGCCGGAGTCAGGTAATCGCTGCTGATCCGGGAAAAGGTCTGGTTAAAGACCAGTCGCGTCGTTTCCAGCGGCTGCCACTTGAACTGGTATTCAAGCCCGACGATATGCACATTCTGGATCGGGATGGTTGATGCCGGGACTTTTGGATCGTCGTTCAGGTCGAGCCGGAACAGCCGATGGTGGATACTTTCGCTGAACAGCCGCACATCCAGGCTTGACCGCCAATCGCGCCAGTCGCCGAGATAGCCGAGCTCGAAGGTATCGAGCTGTTCCGATTGGAGATTCGGGTCTGCCGCAAACTTGTATACCGCAATGTCTTTTTTCAGAATGGGTTGCAACAGGCTGCCCAAGGATTGCGGGACCTGCCACCAGTCGCCCCGATAATCAATGGTGCTGCCCGCATGGTAGGCACGGGAATAGCCCAGGCGGATGGTGTTTTGCCGATTCAAATGAAAATTTCCGCTGATCCGGGGCAAGGCATGAAACCCGGCCAGGGAATCTTGTTCACCGGCCAGGCCGAGGTTTCCGGTAAACCACGGACTCGGCTTCCATTCGGCGTTTCCGAACAGGCGGCCGGTTTCCCGGTGGACGGTCCCCTGTCCCGCCAACATCCACTCGGATCGCGTCGCATCGTCACGCCAACTGGCCCCCCAGACGACGCGCAGGGCCCGGCCGGCCGCCAGACTGTGCTGCCATTCCACTTCGTCGCGGACGCCTTCGTCGCCTGACTGGTTCACATAAAACGGATAGCCGGGGATGGGCACCGTAAAGGCGTCATTCGATTTGTCCTGGACATGGGAATAGCGGAATTGAAAATCCGAATCGGCCGACAAGACCCGGCGCCACAACAATTGAACATAGGTGTCGGTCTGCCGCATGGGGCGAATCGGGTTCCCGTAAATCAAGGTTTTCCCGAGCGGGACCACGTCGCTGCTTCGGCCATTCTGGGTTATCCCCTGCACTTCGCCCAGGCTGAACTGGAGACTATCGCGTTCGCCGAGAGCGAAGTCAGAGCGGAAATCCAGCAAACGGTTGTTGTAGGAATCGACCCAATCCGCCCGATCCGTCAGCCCGTTGTCATTCTGCTGTTTGTAGGTAAAGCGGAAATCGCCGACCGTACCGATCTTGCCGCCCGTCCGCAACACGTAGTCGCGGACATTCTGGTTGCCGTAGTTGGTGGACACCGTAACCCCGCGCACCAATGCCGGATCCACCGTAATGATGTTGATCACGCCAAGAAAGGCGTTGCTGCCGTAAGACACGGCATTGGTGCCGCGCACCACCTCGATCCGTTCGATATCCTCAAGAGCGACCGGCAGCGTCGCCCAGTTGACCCCGCCGCCGAACAGCGGCGAATACAATGAACGGCCGTCGATCAGCACCTGGACCCGCGACGAGTAATCGCCATCGCCCATGCCGTGATAGGTTGCCCGGGCCGCTTCGGTAGTGTTCGGATAGGTCTGAAAGCCGGGCACCAGACGGAAAATGTCGTTGAGGTCGCGCACCCCGGAGGCCTTGATCATTTCGCGGTCGATCACCGTCACCGCGGTCGGCGCATCGGCCAGCTTTTGCGGCAGGCGGCTGACCGAAGCAACGATCGGAAATTCGCTGAAATAGATGCTTTCGTCGCCCTGGGCGGCGGCGGCCACCCCCAGCCCGAAGAGGGCCAGCGTGACCGGCGGCCGGCAAGCCCGGCGCAGAATTTTGATGACCATACCGCTTATCGCTTGTCGTTCTTGCCCGGGATGGCCAGCGCGGCGCGCCAGGCGTCGGCGAAACATGCCGACTGGGCGCCGAGCACCACCCCATGGCGCGTCGTCGCCACCAGGCAGAGGGCCAGACCGGCCTGATCGACCGTGGTCACCCCCCCCAGATCAAGTTCGTCGACCCCACCCCGGGTCAGCGCGTACATGAAATCGCTTTGCAAAGTGCCGTTCAGCCCGCCGGAAATGCGCATCACCTTGTGCCCCGCCAGATCGTTCATCGACAGGATGGAAGCCTGGCCGCTGCTGAGGGCGGCATTGATCGCATCGTCAATGATGATCTGGTTGATCGGTCCGCTCTGGAAACGCGCCCCGAACAGGTCGCCGACCCGGCTGACAATACTGGCCGGCACATCGATAACCGGCGAACCGAAGAGGGAAAACTCGCAGCCCGCCGTATGGCCGATCTCCAGTTCAAGGCTGGTCCGCAGCATCAGACCGGAAAGGGAAAGATTGACGATCAGTCCTTCGCCCAGGTTTCCGCCGTAGCCGATCTTGATGGGAGGCGGATTGCCGAAGCGGATACGTTGATGCCGCCGTTGTTCCAGCAGACTGCTTGCCACAATTCCCCCTGCACCTTGTTTTTCCACATCTTAACAAAATTTCACCGATCGGCCGGGCGAGCCGTCGGCCGCCCGCTTCATTGACTTTTACCGGTCCGCTCGGTATTGTCTGCCACACGCTGGCAACACGCCAGCCGCGCCGATTTGAGCTCTGATTGCGGGCGCTTCTAAATACAGCTAAAACGGGAACCGCCCAGTTCGCGTTTTTCAGCCAACTGGGTTTTTGTTTTCAGGAACAGCATGCCAGGACATTCCATCGGCGCCGTCGCCGCACAACGCGCCCATTTCGATCAGCCGCTGCAGCTACGCAGCGGTGGGGTGCTGCCGGCCTACGAGCTGGTCTATGAGACCTACGGCACGCTCAACGCCGCCAAGTCGAACGCCATCCTCGTCTGTCACGCGCTATCCGGCCATCATCATGTCGCCGGTCATTACGCCGAGCAGCCCGACAACATCGGCTGGTGGGACAACATAGTCGGCCCCGGCCGGCCGCTCGATACCGACCGTTTCTTCGTCGTCGGCGTCAACAACCTGGGCGGTTGCCACGGTTCGACCGGCCCGTCGTCAATCAACCCGACCACCGGCAAGGAATGGGGCGCCGCGTTCCCGATCGTCGCTGTCAATGACTGGGTGCACGCCCAGGCCCGCCTTGCCGACTTGCTCGGCATCGATAGCTGGGCCGCCGTCATGGGCGGCAGCCTGGGCGGCATGCAGGCGCTGCGCTGGAGCATCACCTACCCGGAACGCATCCGCCACGCCATCGTCATCGCCGCCGCCCCCAAGCTCTCGGCCCAGAACATCGCTTTCAACGACGTCGCCCGCCAGGCCATCCTGACCGATCCCGATTTCCACGGCGGCAACTACTACGAACACAACACCCGGCCCGTGCGCGGCCTGCGCCTGGCGCGCATGCTCGGTCACATCACCTATCTGTCGGATGACCAGATGGGCGAGAAATTCGGCCGCGAACTGCGTAATGGCTCCTTCGGCTTCGACTTCGGCGTCGAATTCGAGGTCGAGTCCTACCTGCGCTACCAGGGCGACAAATTCGCCGGCTATTTCGACGCCAACACCTACCTACTGATGACCAAGGCGCTCGATTACTTCGACCCGTCGCGCGAGAACGAGGGCAATCTGACGGCAACCATGGCCCGCACCAAAGCCAATTTCCTGATCGCTTCGTTTACCACCGACTGGCGTTTCACGCCGGCCCGCTCGAAAGAAATCGTCGCCGCGCTGCTGGCCAACGGGCGCCATGTTTCCTACGCCGAAATCGACCTCAACTTCGGTCACGACTCCTTCCTGATGGACGATGCGCATTACCACGCCGTGGTCGATGCCTACCTGCGGAACATCAAGCTATGACGCACACTCTGGGTCGCCCCGATTTCGAGGTCATCGCCGGCTGGGTCGAACCCGGCCACCGGGTGCTCGATCTCGGCTGCGGCGACGGCACGCTGCTGAAGCACCTCATCGAAACGCGCGGCGTCAGCGGCGTCGGTGTCGAGATCGACGACGCCAATGTACTGGCGGCGATCAAGAACGGCATCAACATCATCCAGGGCAACCTGGAAAAAGGCCTCGACGAATTCGCCGACCAGGCCTTCGACCACGTCGTGCTGTCGCGCACCCTCCAAACCGTGCGCCACACCGAAGGCATCCTGCGCGAAATGCTGCGCGTCGGCCGCGAAGCCGTCGTCTCCTTCCCCAATTTCGCCTACTGGAAAAACCTGCGCTCGGTGCTTGACGGCCGCATGCCGGTTTCCGAAGACCTGCCCTATGAGTGGTACGACTCGCCCAACGTGCGCTTTTTCACATTGCTCGATTTCGAGGCGCTGTGCGCCAAGATGGGCCTGATCATCCGTGAGCGCAGCGTCCTCGACGAAGAAGGTAACCCGGTGGCGTGCACTGCCGACCGCGACGTCAATTTCCTCGGCAGCCTGGCGGTCTACCGCCTGACCCAGCCGCGCTGATGCCGGCCTGGCTCGCCGCGCTGCTCACCCGGAAGATGCTGATCTGCATCTTCACCGGCTTCTCTTCCGGCCTGCCGCTCTACCTGCTGCTCAACCTGCTGCCGGCCTGGCTGCGCAGCGAGGGCATCGACCTCAAGACCATCGGCTTCTTCGCGCTGATCCAGTTCCCCTACACCTGGAAATTTCTCTGGTCGCCGCTGCTTGACCGCTTCAGCATCCCCGGCTTCGGCCGCCGCCGCGGCTGGATGCTGCTGACGCAAATCGGCCTGCTGCTGACCATCGGCTTTATGGGTGGCCTGAGCCCGAAGGACAACATCTGGCCGATTCTCTGGCTGGCGACGCTGCTCGCCTTCCTGTCCGGCACTCAGGACATCGCGGTCGACGCCTTCCGGCGCGAAATCCTCGCTGACAACGAGCTCGGCCTGGGCAATGCCGTGCATGTGAACGCCTACCGCATCGCCGGCCTGATTCCCGGCTCGCTGTCGCTGATCCTGGCCGACCGCCTGCCATGGGGCGAGGTGTTCTGGATTACCAGCGCCTTCATGCTACCCGGCATGGCCATGGCCTGGCTGGTCAGCGAACCGCTCGTCAGGGGCGCCCCGAAAACCCTGCGCCAGGCGGTCACCGAACCCTTCCACGAATTCATCGGCCGCCAGGGCTGGCGCGGTGCCTTGCTGATCCTCGGCTTTATCTTCTTGTACAAGGTCGGCGACAGCCTGTGCACGGCGCTGGCCACGCCCTTCTATCTCGACATGGGCTTTACCAAGACCGATATCGGCCTGATCGCCAAGCATGCCGGCCTCTGGCCCGCGGTCATCGGCGCCCTGCTCGGCGGCCTGTGGATGGTCAAGTTGGGCATCAACCGGGCGTTGTGGCTGTTCGGGGTGGTCCAGGTGGTATCGATTTTCGGCTTTGCCTGGCTGGCGGCGCAAGGCCATTACGACACGATAGGCGCCGGCGAACGGCTGGCCCTGGCTTTCGTCATCAGTCTGGAGGCGCTTGGCGTCGGCCTGGGCACGGCGGCCTTCGTCGCCTTCATCGCCCGCTCGACACATCCGGCCTACACGGCGACGCAAATGGCCCTATTTACCAGTCTGGCCGCCGTACCGCGCACCTTTATCAACGCCTCGGCCGGTTGGCTGGTCGAATCGCTCGGCTGGTTCGATTTCTTCTGGCTATGCGCCGGCCTCGCCCTGCCGGGCATGCTGTTGTTGTGGAAAGTGGCGCCCTGGAACGCCCCTGCCGCCACCGTCAGTCTGAGCGATTGAGGCGGCGCCGGTCGAGCCACCAGGCATAAGCCGGCAACAGGAAGACCGAACCGGGCAGCAGCAAGGCCAGCAAATACGGTGATAGATGTGCCATGCGGCGCATATGATTGAGGATTTCTTCCTTTTCCGCCGGCGTCCAGTGGCCGCCATTCCGCGCTTTCATCAGCAGGGGCATGATGCCGCGCATGGTCACCAGTTCAGCCAGGATGCGTCGCGTCTCTCGGCGTTGTGACGACAGCATCTGCTGCCACCAGCCGGGAACAATCGACTCGATGGGGTCACCCGCCGACACCGTCAAGACGCCGCGCGCAATTTGTTCCGGATTGCCTGCCAGCCACGCCAGACCAGAAAAGCGCGCTTGCCCCAACGCCAGGCAGCCTTCGGCCGAACGATCACGACCGCCGCGACGGCAAGCCCGATGGCGGCCGGATGGTGCTTCAGCCAATCGACGCCGCGCAAGGCGGCATCGCCGCGGGCCAACGCCGACTCAAGCGGCGCCACCTGCTGGGCCAGGATGCGCCGCTGCTCATCGATGCGCGCCTTGAGGGCGCCATGCCGCATGGCCACGGCCAGAGCTTTTTCGTTCATTCCGGCTTCTTGGCGTAGCGGCGCAACTGCTCAATGTCGGCTTCCAGTTCGGCCAGGCTCGAACGGAACAGTTTGCTCGGCTGTGCCACCTGGCTTTTCAGCGAACCAATCAGTACCAGGCCACCGCCAATGAAGAGCGCGGCAAACAGGCCGAAGACCAGGACGCGCTGCTCCCAGAACAGCAGGGCGAAACAGAAAACCGCCATGATGACGCCAACGGCGAGCAGGAAGGCGGCGCCGATCGCTTTCGACCAGAGCGACATGAGGCGGATTTTCTCCTCCTCAAGCTCGGTCACCAGCAGTTCGGCCCGCGTCCGGCCGATCGCGACCAGCGTCGCGATCATGTTTTTCAAGGCGGGAAAAAGGCCTTCGCGGCCGGCTTCGCCGCCCGTTTCCTGCGACATGCGCTTAGCGACGCCCGATCAGGACGCCCAGGGCGAGGCCCAGAGCGGCAGCCACACCGACCGCTTTCCACGGTTGGTCATGGACGAAATCATCGGTCGCACGGGCAGCGGCCTTGGTCTTGTCGACGATGATGGCTTCGGCATCGGCCAGACGCTCCTTGGCATCACGCAGGCGACCTTCGATCCGGACGCGCAATTCACCCACCTTTTCACCGGCAGCGCCGGCCGTCGCACGCAGGATATCTTCGGCGTCGGACACCACGGCCTTCAGATCGGAAACCAGTTTTTCTTTATTGGCGGCACTTAGTTCTTGGGACATTTTTTTGACCTCGTTGATGACAGTTAAGCGGGGAGTACAGGTTAGCCCGTCTACCGCGTGAAATCAATTCGCATTGGCGCAATCAGGCATTTTCGTAATCAACGATCAGTGGCGCATGATCGGAAAAACGCTCGGCCTTATAGACACTGGCACTTTTCGCCCGCGCCGCAATACCCGGCGTGGCGATCTGGTAGTCGATACGCCAGCCGACATTCTTGGCCCAGGCCTGGCCGCGATTGCTCCACCAGGTGTAGGCGTCGCCGGTCGCTTCGGGATACAGGCGGCGATAGACATCGACCCAGCCCAACTCGGAAAATACGCGCGACAACCAGGCCCGCTCCTCGGGCAGGAAGCCGGAATTTTTCTGGTTCGATTTCCAGTTTTTCAGGTCGATTTCCTGATGCGCGATATTCCAGTCGCCGCACAGCACGATTTCCCGGCCCTCGGCGCGCAGGGCGAGCATTTGCGGAAAGAAGATGTCGAGAAAGCGGAACTTGGCGTCCTGGCGTTCCGGCGATGACGAACCGGACGGCAGATACAGCGAAATCACCGACAAATTGCCGAAATCGGCCCGGATATAACGCCCCTCAGCATCGAACTCGCCGCCGTCGAAACCTTCGACGACACGATCCGGCTGGGCTCGGCTCCAGATACCGACACCACTGTAGCCCTTCTTTTCGGCGCAGTGGTAATAGGCATGCAGACCGTCGGGTTGGCGCATTTCCGGCGTCAGGTCGGGCAATTGCGCCTTCAGTTCCTGCAGACAGATGACGTCGGCCTGTTGGGCAGCCGCCCAGGGCAACACATTTTTACTCCAGGCGGAGCGGATACCGTTGAGATTCAGGGAGATGATGCGTAACATTGGGCAGGTACCGGTCAGGAGTGGCTGACCGCAAAAAAATGGAAAACTATGGACTTTCGTCAGGATTTCATCGAATTCGCGGTGGGCTGCAAGGTTTTGCGCTTTGGCGAATTCAAGACCAAGGCAGGGCGGCTCTCGCCCTATTTCTTTAATGCCGGTTTATTCAACGACGGCAACTCGCTCAGCCGGCTCGCCGAATTCTACGCGAAAGCGGCGGAATCCGGCGGCGTGCACTTCGACATGCTATTCGGTCCGGCCTACAAGGGCATTCCGCTGGTCGCCACGATCACCATGGCGCTGGCCCAGCGCGGACGCAATTTCCCGTTTGCTTACAACCGCAAGGAAGCCAAGGATCATGGCGAAGGCGGCAACATTGTCGGTGCGCCGCTGAGCGGCAAGGTACTGATCGTCGATGACGTCATCTCGGCCGGCACCTCGGTGCGCGAATCGGTCGAACTGATCCGCGCCGCCGGGGCCACGCCGGCCGGCGTGCTGATCGCCCTCGACCGCCAGGAGCGCGGCCTCGGCGACTTGTCGGCAGTACAGGAAGTCCAGCGCGACTATGGCGTTCCGGTCATCGCCGTCGCCGGCCTCAGCGATCTGATGGCCTTCCTCGAGCATCATCCGGAGTTTGCCGCCTATCGCGCGGCGGTCGCCAGCTACCGCGAACAGTATGGCGTCAATGCCTAAAAGGCTGCTTTTCCCACTGTTGCTACTCATCGCCTCGTCAGCCCAGGCGGCCAGCGAATTCTATTGCTGCCAGGATGCAGGCGGCCGGCGGGTCTGCGCCGACACCCTGCCCGAGCAATGCCGGGGCCGGCCGTACCGGATCCTCGATAGCGCCGGCAATGTCACCAAGGAGGTCGGGCCGCCGCTGACCGCCGAAGAAAAAGCCGCGCAAGCCGCCGCCAACCTGCGCAAGAAGCAACAGGAAGAAGCGGCCCGCGAGCAGCAGCGCAAGGATCAGGCCCTGCTTGAAACCTACGCCACAATGCAGGATATCGACATGTCCCAGCGCAAGGCCGAGAACGATGTCAACTTGGCCATCGCGGCGACCCAGGCAAAAATCGATAGCGTCACGGCAAAACGCAAGAAACTGCTCGACGAAGCGGAGTTCTACCGGAAAAAGAAACTACCCGCCGAGCTCGACAAGAATCTGCGCGCTGTCGAACACGAGCTCAAGGTCGAGCAGGAATTGCTCGACTTCAAGAAACACGACTTTGAAACCATCCGCGCCAAGTACGATGCCGATCGTCGGCGCTATCGGGAACTGACCGGCAATCACCGGCCAGCCCCGCCGCCCGCGCCCCCGAGCGACTCCCGCGGGCGCTGATCAATCCGCCAGTTTTTTCTTCAGCAGGTCGTTGACCTGCTGCGGATTGGCCTTGCCCTTGGCCGCCTTCATCACCTGACCGACCAGCGCGTTAAAAGCCTTTTCCTTGCCGGCCCGGAATTCGGCGACATTGGCAGCATTCGCGGCGAGCACCGCGTCGACCAGCGCTTCGATGGCGCCCGTATCGGTGATCTGCTTCAGGCCCTGCTTCTCGATGATCTCGTCGGCCGTCGCGCCTTCGCCGTTCCACAAGGCCTCGAAGACTTTCTTGGCGATGTTGTTGGAAATGGTGTTGTCGGCGATGCGCAGGATCAGCCCACCGAGCTGCTGGGCGCTGACTGGCGAGGTGGCAATTTCCTGGCCTTCCTTGTTGAGGCGGGCAGCCAGATCGACCATGACCCAGTTGGCACAAGGCTTGGCATGGGACTGGCCGGCGACGGCGACGGTCGCCTCGAAAAAGGCAGCCATTTCCTGGCTGGCGGTCAAGGTCGTCGCATCGTAGACCGAGAGGCCGAATTCACTGACGAAACGGGCGCGTTTGTGCACCGGCAATTCCGGCAGCCCACCCCGCACCCGGTCTATCCATTCTTCGGAAATGATCAGCGGCAGCAGATCCGGATCGGGGAAGTAGCGGTAGTCATGCGCGTCTTCCTTGCTACGCATCATCCGCGTCTCGCCGCTGTCCGGATCGAAGAGCACGGTGGCCTGCTGGATCCGGCGGCCTTCCTCGATCTCGTTGATCTGCCACTGGACTTCGAAGTCGATGGCTTCCTTGAGAAAACGGAAGGAATTGAGATTCTTGATTTCGCGCCGCGTGCCGTATTCGGCCTGGCCTTTCGGGCGCACCGAAACATTGGCGTCGCAACGGAAGGAGCCTTCCTGCATGTTGCCGTCGCAAATGCCGATCCACTGGACCAGGGCATGCAGAGCCTTGGCGTAGGCGACGGCTTCGTCGGAGGAGCGCATGTCCGGCTCGGTGACGATTTCGAGCAGCGGCGTACCGGCCCGATTCAGGTCAATGCCCGACTTGCCGTGGAAATCCTCGTGCAGCGACTTGCCGGCATCTTCTTCGAGATGGGCCCGGGTCAGGTGCACGACCTTTTCGTAAGCCTTGTCGCCCTGCCCGACCTGCACGGCGATCTGACCGCCGACCACGACCGGCAGGTCCATCTGGCTGATCTGGTAACCCTTGGGCAGATCGGGGTAGAAGTAATTCTTGCGGGCAAAGACCGATTTGCGGGCGACTTCGGCGTCGATCGCCAGGCCGAAGCGGATGGCGCATTCGACAGCCTGCCGGTTGAGCACCGGCAGGACGCCGGGCAGTGCGAGATCGACCGCACAGGCCTGCGTATTGGGCTCGGCGCCGAAAGCCGTCGAGGCGCCGGAGAAAATTTTCGAAACGGTCGCCAGTTGCGCGTGCGTTTCGATGCCAATCACCACTTCCCACTGATTCATAATTTCATCCGTTCAGAAACAACGCCCTGATTTCGCCTCGACCATGATCGGCCAGAGGTAGCTGAAAGCATCGCCTTCGCAGGCTTTCGGGCAACTGTTGAAAGCAATCGTCACTTTGGGGCCCTGCTCCCACATGCGCACCGAACAATCATGGTCGCGCTTGTGCCGGAGCAAAGGCTGCGGCAAGGTTCCCGTCTGCTCGAAATCGCCGAGCTTGAAGCGACAGGTTCCATAACCCTTCATGCTGACCTGGGCATCGAAGGCCTTGACCTCGGCTTCCTTGACCAGCAGGTCGAGCTTGGTCACGGTCCCGATGGCATCCTTGTGAGCGCAATGCGAGCGGGCGTTGAGGGCGCGGGTCGGTTGCGGCTTCAGGTTGCGGTTGGCCAGGTATTTCAGCGTCGAATTCTTCAGTTTCGGCTTCTCGCTGGTCGAGGCCACGGGCTCGACGACAGCCGCCTCGGCCGGCTTGGCTTCCGGCTGCTGGTTGACTTCAGCGCAACCCGCCAACAGCACAGCGGCCAACAACGCCAATCGCCGCTTCATGCTTACCCGAGGCCAAGCGGCCGACGCAAATGCCAGTCCGTCGCCTGCTGATAGCGATGCGCCGCATTGAGCAAGCGGGCCTCGGCAAAGTAATTGCCGATCAACTGCAGGCCGACCGGCAGACCGCCGACGAACCCACAGGGTACCGACATGCCGGGCAGGCCGGCGAGGTTGACGGCGATGGTGTAGATGTCGGAAAGATACATCTGCACCGGATCGGCCGCTTTTTCGCCGAGCTTGAAAGCAGTGGACGGCGAAGTCGGCCCCATGATCACGTCGCAGAACTTGAAGGCTTCGACGAAGTCGTTGGCGATCAGGCGGCGGATGCGCTGCGCTTGCAGGTAATAGGCGTCGTAATAGCCGTGCGACAGAACATAGGCGCCGATCATGATGCGCCGCTTGACCTCGGCGCCGAAGCCCTGGGCCCGGCTCTTCATGTACATGTCGTCGAGATTGCCGTAATCCTCGGCGCGGAAGCCGTAGCGCACGCCGTCGAAACGCGACAGGTTGGAACTGGCCTCGGCCGGCGCAATGACGTAATAGGCCGCTACCGAGAGGTGCGAATTGGGCAGCGACACTTCGACGGTGGTCGCCCCGAGCTTTTCGTATTCGGCCAGCGCGGCACGCACGGCGGCCATCACGGCGGCATCGCAACCTTCGCCGAAAAACTCCTTGGGCAGGCCGATACGCAAACCGGCCAGCGGCTTTTCCAGGTCGCGACTGTAATCTTCGGCCGGACGCTCGAGCGAGGTCGAATCGCGTTCGTCGAAACCGGCCATGCTATTGAGCAGCAGCGCACAATCTTCGGCGCTGGCCGCCATCGGGCCCGCCTGATCGAGCGAGGAGGCGAAAGCGATCATGCCGTAACGCGAGACCACGCCGTAGGTCGGTTTCAGACCGGTCAAATTGCACAGCGCAGCCGGCTGGCGGATCGAGCCGCCGGTATCGGTACCGGTCGCCGCCGGCGCCAGGCGGGCGGCGACGGCCACCGCCGAGCCGCCGGAGGAGCCACCGGGCACCCGTTCGGTATCCCAGGGGTTGCGCACCGGGCCGAAGAACGAGGTTTCGTTCGACGAGCCCATGGCGAATTCGTCCATATTCGTCTTGCCCAGCGAGACCAAGCCGGCTTCGCTTTCCATCTTGCGGATCACCGTCGCGTCGTAGGGCGAGACGAAATTGGCCAGCATTTTCGAACCGCAGGTGGTGCGCCAGCCTTCGGCACAGAAGATGTCCTTCTGGGCGATCGGAATACCGGTCAGCCGGCCGGCCGTACCGGCCGCGATGCGGACATCGGCGGCACGGGCGGCGGCCAGGCTCTTCTCGGCGTCGATGGTGATGAAGGCATTCAAGGTCGGGTTCAGACGCGCAATGCGATCGACGAAGAGCTGGGTCAGTTCGAGGCTGGAAATCTGTTTCGCGGCCAGCGCCTGCGACAGTTGCTTGAGGCTGGCGTTGATCATTCGATCACCTTCGGCACAAGATATAGGCCGGCTTCGGTTTCCGGGGCGACGGCCAGGAAGGCGGCGCGACGATCGCTTTCGCTGACCACATCGTCACGCAAACGCTGAGCGAGATCCTGGGCGTGCGCCATCGGCTCGACCCCGGTGGTGTCGACGGCCTGCATTTGTTCAATTAGCTGAAAAATGCCATTGAGATGCCCTTGCGTGGAAAGAGCTTCGGAGGCGCTGACCTCGATACGGGCGAGGTGAGCGATGCGGTGAACCTGTTCTAGTGTGAGCGACATGGCTGCCAAAGACTTTAGTGCAGCGCACAAAGTCTTAAAATGGAAAGCGTTATAAGGTATCATAAAAGTTTTCCCTACCGCACCCCCCCAAGCGGAGTCACTGCAGATGTTCGGTTTCCTCAGTAAATATTTCTCCAACGATCTGGCCATCGACCTTGGCACAGCGAACACGCTGATTTATGTGCGCGGCCGCTCGATCGTTCTCGACGAGCCCTCGGTCGTCGCCATCCGCCTCGAAGGCGGCCCCAATGCCAAAAAGACGATCCAGGCCGTCGGCCGGGAAGCCAAGGAAATGCTTGGCAAGGCACCGGGCAGCATTACCGTCATCCGGCCGATGAAAGACGGCGTGATCGCCGACTTCACGGTCACCGAGCAGATGCTCAAGCAATTCATCAAGAAGGTGCACGACTCGAAGCTGTTCAGCCCGAGCCCGCGCATCATCATCTGCGTGCCCTCCGGTTCGACCCAGGTCGAACGTCGCGCCATCCGCGAATCCGCAATCGGCGCTGGCGCCAGCCAAGTTTACCTGATCGAGGAACCGATGGCGGCAGCAATCGGTGCCGGCCTGCCGGTGGCCGAAGCGACCGGTTCAATGGTCGTCGATATCGGCGGCGGCACCACCGAAGTCGGCGTCATCTCGCTCGGCGGCATGGTCTATGCCGGTTCCGTGCGCGTTGGCGGCGATAAGCTCGACGAAGCGATCATCAATTACATCAGCCGCAACTACGGCATGATGATCGGCGAGAACACCGCCGAAAACATCAAGAAGAACATCGGTTCCGCCTTCCCGGGCGCCGAAGTCCGCGAAATGGAAGTCTCCGGCATCAACAAGGCCGAGGGCATTCCGCGCAAGTTCACCATTTCCTCCAACGAAATCCTTGAAGCGCTGACCGACCCGCTCAACCAGATCGTTTCCGCCGTCAAGTCGGCGCTGGAAAAGACCCCACCCGAACTCGGCGCCGACATTGCCGAAAAGGGCATGGTCCTGACCGGCGGTGGCGCCCTGCTGCGTGACCTCGACCGTCTGCTGATGGAAGAAACCGGCCTTCCCGTAATTGTTGCCGAAGAGCCCCTGACTTGCGTGGCCCGCGGTTGCGGCATGGCGCTGGAAAAGATGGACAAGCTGGGCAGCATTTTCGCTTCGGACTAATTTCTTGTCACAGAGTCTAGGCTGATCGCGATGGCCGGCATCGACCACGCACCGCCACCGTTCTTCAAGCGAGGGCCAGCACCGCTGGCCCTCCTGACTTTCTACATCGCCATTTCCCTGGCCCTGTTCATCGTCGACCTGCGCTTTCGCAGCCTCAACCTGCTGCGCCAGAGCATTGCGTTGCTCGTCGACCCGGTGCAGCGCGTTGCCCAGACCCCCGGCAGCCTGGTCGACTATGCCGCCGAGTATTTGCAGGGCATGCGCGCCTTGCAGCAGGAAAATCGCGAGCTCAAGCACGCCCAGCTCAACACCGCCCCCAACCTGCAACGCCAGGTACAACTGGAAGCCGAAAATGCACGGCTGCGCAAACTGCTCGCCGTCAAGGAACGGGAAAAGGCCAACGGCCAGGTCGCCCAGATCCTCTATACCGCGCGCGATCCCTTCTCGCGCAAGGTGATTGTGGACAAGGGCCAGCAGTCGGGCATCGTCGCCGGCCAGCCGGCCATTGACGAAGCCGGCGTGGTCGGCCAGGTGACCCGCGTCTTCCCCTTCTCGGCCGAAATCACGCTGATTACCGACAAGGATCAGGCGGTGCCGGTACAGATCGTGCGTAGCGGCCAGCGCTCCGTCGTTTTCGGCCTCGGTAACGGCCAGCTCGAATTGCGCTACATGCCGGCCAATGCCGACGTCGAAGTCGGCGACATTCTCGTCACCTCCGGTCTCGACGGCGTATACCTGCCCGGCTTCCCGGTCGCCAAGGTGATCAATATCGAGCGCGACAGCGCCTATTCCTTTGCCCGCATTTTCTGCGTGCCGGTCGCCGGCGTAGAAAATTTCGGCGAGATCATGGTCCTCGACCCCCGCCAGCCCCTGCCCCCGGCGCCGCCCGAATCCGGCAGCCGGGACGGCGGCGCGGCGACGGACAAGGCGCTGCTTCGCCAGAAGAAGCGGGCGACGAAAGGCAACTGATGCAACCGACCTTTTCCTCCTCGCGCATCCTGCTGCCGGTCCGGCCGTGGTTCATTTTCTTCAGCCTGATCGCCGCCGTCCTCCTCAACTTCCTGCCCACCGCGCACTGGCCCGGCATGCCGGACTGGGTGGCGCTGGTCCTCTGTTTCTGGAGCGTCCGCGAATTCCGCCGGGTCGGCATGGGCTGGGCCTTCATGCTCGGCCTGCTGATGGATGTCGCCGACGGCGCGGTGCTCGGTCAGCACTGTTTCGCCTATGTCCTGCTGGCCTACGTCTCGGCCACCCTGTCGCGCCGCCTGCTGTGGTTCCCGCTGCTTCAGCAAGCCTTGCAGATCATGCCCCTGCTGCTCGCCGCGCAGTTGGTACAAGCCCTGATGCGCCTGGCGGTCGGTGCCGATTTCCCCGGCCTGGGCTATTTCATCGGCCCCATCATCGCCACCCTGCTCTGGATTCCGGCCACCTTCATCCTGCTCCTGCCCCAGTACCGGCCGGTCGAGCAGGATCCAGACCGGCCGATTTAAGCTGGCTGCCGACCGTGGGTGACTTTCACAATCCCGAAGCCGATCTCGACCGCTTCCGCTTTCGCTCCGGCTTTGCGGCGATCGCCGTACTGCTTGCCTTCGGCCTGTTGCTCGGCCGCTTTATCTGGCTGCAGGTCGTCCAGCATGATTTCTACCAGACCCGCGCCGAAGACAACCGCATCGCACTGATCCCCATCGTCCCCAACCGGGGGGTCATCACCGACCGCAACGGCACCGTGCTGGCCCGCAATTATTCGGCCTTCACGCTGGAAATCACGCCCTCGCGCGTCGCCGATCTGGAAGCGACGATCGATATCCTGGCCGGCATCATCGACATCCAGCCCAAGGACCGCAAACGCTTCAAGCGCCTGATGGACGAAGCGAAGAACTTCGAGTCCATTCCCATTCGTACCCGCCTGACCGACGCCGAAGTCGCCAAATTTGCCGCCCAGCGCTATCGCTTTCCCGGCATCGAGGTCAAAGCCCGCCTCTTTCGCCAGTATCCGCTGGCCACCGTCGCCTCGCATGCCATCGGCTATATCGGCCGGATCACCGACCGCGACCTGACCTGGATCGAAGAAGCCGAAAAGCAGGCGACCTACAAGGGCACCGACCACATCGGCAAGACCGGCCTGGAACAACGTTACGAGTTTGAATTGCATGGCGAAACCGGTTACGAGGAAGTCGAAATCGATGCTGGCGGCCATGCCCTGCGCAGCCTGAAACGCATTCCGCCGGTTTCCGGCAACAACCTGGCGCTGACCCTCGACGCCAAGCTGCAGGAAATCACCGAGCAGGCCTTCGGCGACCGAAAAGGCGCCCTGGTTGCCATCGAGCCGAGTACCGGCGGCATCCTGGCGCTGGTTTCCAATCCGACCTACGACCCCAACCTATTCGTCGATGGCATCACGCCCGACAACTGGAAGGAACTCAACGAACACCCGAGTAAGCCGATGGTGAACCGCGCGATCAACGGCGCCTACCCGCCCGGCTCGACCTTCAAGCCCTTCATGGCGCTGGCCGCCCTGGAAATGGGCAAACGCACTCCCAGCCAGGCGATCAGCGACCCCGGCTATTACAATTTCGGCAATCACCAGTTCCGCGACGACAAAAAAGGCGGCCACGGCAGCGTGGACATGTACAAGTCCATCGTCCAGTCCTGCGACACCTACTACTACATGCTGGCCAACGACATGGGGATCGACAACATCTCCAAGTTCATGGGTCAGCTCGGCCTTGGCCAGCGCACCGGCATCGATCTGGGCAAGGACGAATTCGGCGAATCGAAAGGGGTGCTGCCTTCGCAGGAATGGAAGAGACAGCGCTTCAAAAAACCCGAACAGCAAAAATGGTATGCCGGCGAAACGATTTCCATTGGTATCGGGCAGGGTTACAACGCCTACACGCCGATCCAACTGGCCCAGGCGACGGCCACCATCGCCAATAACGGGGTGATGTTCCGGCCGCATATCGTGCATCACATCATCGACACCAAGACCGGCGAAAAACGTCTGGTCGAACCGCAGCCGATTCGCGATCTGCATCTGAAGCCGCAGAACATCGAAGTCATTCGCCGTGCCATGGTCGGGGTGAACAAGGAAGGCACCGGCGCCCGCGCCTTCGCCGGCGCTCCTTACGAAGCCGCCGGCAAGACCGGGACAGCCCAGGTCTACTCCCTGAAAGGCGGGCAGTACAAGGAAGGCGGCATCAAAAAGGAGTTGCGCGACCACGCCCTGTTCATCGCCTACGCACCGGCCGACAACCCGAAGATCGCCCTCGCTGTGCTGGTCGAAAACGGCGGCTTCGGCGCCCAATCGGCGGCGCCGATTGCCCGCATGGTCATCGACTATTACCTGCTCGGCAAACTACCGGCCGGGGCGGCGCCGGAAGACAGTAGCGCGATTGAGGAAGAAGGCGAAGAATGATCGATGTCATGGGCACCCTCCGCCGGAGCTGGGCGCAACTGATCGCCCATATCGATTTCCCGCTCCTCTTCATTACCCTGGCCATCATGACCATCGGCCTGGCCACCGTCCATTCGGCCACTTTCGACGGCAATCAGCGCCTCTTCTCGCAGGCCGGCAACTTGGGCGTGGCGATGCTCTGCATGTGGTTCGTGTCGCGCCTGCCGCCCCAGAAGCTGATGGGTTTCGCCATCCCGCTCTACGTCCTCGGCGTTATCCTGCTGATCGGGGTCTTTTTTTTCGGGGTCACGGTAAATGGCGCCAGGCGCTGGCTCTCGCTCGGCTTTACCCGCATTCAGCCGTCCGAAATGATGAAGATCGCCATGCCGCTGATGCTTGCCTGGTACTTCCAGACCTATGAGGCAACGCTCAAATTCAAGCATTACGTCGTCGCCACCCTGCTCCTGCTCGTCCCCTTTGCCATGATCGCCAAGCAGCCCGACCTCGGCACCGCGCTGCTGGTCGGCTCGGTCGGCTTCTACGTGATCTTCTTTGCCGGCCTGCCCTGGAAAGTCATTGGCGGACTGATCGCCATCGGAGCGGGAAGCGCGCCGCTGCTATGGACCATGATGCATGACTACCAGAAAAAGCGCATCCTGACCCTGATCGACCCGACCACCGACCCGCTTGGTTCCGGCTATCACATCATCCAGGCGACCATCGCCATCGGCTCGGGCGGCGCCATCGGCAAGGGCTATTTGAACGGCACCCAAACCCACCTCGAATTCATCCCGGAAAAGCATACCGATTTCATCTTTGCCGTGTTCTCGGAAGAATGGGGCCTGCTCGGCAATACGCTGCTGCTTTTTCTCTACACCCTGCTCATCGGCCGTGGCCTGATGATCGCTTCCGCCGCCCCGACGCTGTTCTCGCGCCTGCTGGCCGGCGCCATCACGCTCGGCTTCTTCACCTACGCCTTCATCAACATGGGCATGGTCAGCGGCATCCTGCCCGTGGTCGGCGTTCCCCTGCCCTTCATGAGCTATGGTGGCACCGCCCTGGTGACACTGTTCATCGGCATCGGCATACTGATGTCGATCCATACTCACCGCATGCTCGTCAAAAAATGATCTACCGCCTGCTGCCCTGCGCCTTTGCCACCCTACTGCTGGCGGCGTGCGGCAGCGCCCCGCTCAGCAGCCGCCCGGAAGCCAGTGGCGAACCGGCGAAAGGCCCCTCGGCCAAGGCCCCGACGCCGACCCGCAAACCGACGGCGACGCTGAAAAGAGGCGGCGGCTTCTACAAGGATGACGGCCCGGCCGACGAAATCCCCGACGGCCTCGACGACATTCCCGATGCCGAACCGAAATGGGAGCCGCTGCACAAGCCGGCGACCAAACCCTACGTCGTGCTCGGCAAGGAGTACGTGCCGAATACCGCCGTCAAGCCCTACAAGGTACGCGGCATCGCCAGTTGGTATGGCAAGAAATTCCACGGGCAGAAAACCTCGATCGGCGAACCCTACGACATGTTTGCCATGACTGCCGCCCATCCCACCCTGGCGCTTCCCTCCTACGTCCGGGTCAGCAGTGCCCAGAGCGGCAAGGCGGTGATCGTCCGCATCACCGATCGCGGCCCCTTCCACGCCGACCGCGTCATCGACCTCTCCTACACGGCCGCCTACAAGCTCGGCCTGGTCAATGGCGGCAGCGGCTTGGTCGATGTCGAGGCGATCATTCCCGGCGAACCAACCGGCACGACCTACGCCCAGCTTAGCCCGCCGTCGAAAAGCGCGGCGGGCGAGCCGGATGACATCGAGCAAATGGCCAAGCGCCTGGTCCAGGAAGAACGCCCGCTCCAGATGGTCAGCCCGGGCAATGCCGAGATGCCGATGGCGCGGGGGGTTTACCTGCAACTCGGCGCTTTTGCCAATGCCGACAACGCCGAGAACCTGAAAAGCCACCTACTCCGCGACCTCGACTGGCTCAATGAAGTCATGCGCGTCTATCCGGCCGGCGGCATCCACCGCCTGCAACTCGGCCCCTACGCCAGCCGCAACGAGGCCGACCAGGTCGCCGAGAAGATTCGCGCCACGCTCGGCTACAAGCCGACCGTCGTCATTCGCTAATATCCCCCAGGCGCCAGCCGCCGCCTGGCGAACCACCCAGCGCAACCCGCTGCCGTTTTGATGAGGATCAATGGCCAACGACGGACCCTGGCTATACTGGCCGGCTTACTCTTTCGAGCCCTATTCCATGAGTTCCCTGCCCGATCTGATCTGCCCGGCCGGCAGCCTGCCGGCGCTCAAGGCAGCCGTCGATAACGGCGCCGATGCCGTTTATCTCGGTTTCAAGAACGACACCAATGCGCGCAATTTCGCCGGTCTGAATTTCGACCAGAAAAACATGACGGAGGGTATCCGCTACGCCCATGCCAAGGGCCGTGAAGTACTGCTGGCGATCAATACCTTTCCCCAGGCCGGGCGCGTTGGCGATTGGCAGAAAGCCGTCGATGCCGCCGTCGACCAGGGCGTCGATGCCATCATCCTGGCCGATGTCGGGCTGCTCGACTATGCCCGCCAGCGCCATCCGCAACAGCGCCTGCACCTCTCGGTCCAGGGCTCGGCCACCAGCTACGAGGCGATTAACTTCTGTCAGCGCGAATTCGGCATCAAACGCGCCGTCCTGCCGCGCGTCCTGACCCTGGCCCAGGTCGAAAATGTCATCAAAAACACCACCGTCGAGATCGAAGTCTTCGGTTTCGGCAGCCTCTGCGTCATGAATGAAGGCCGCTGCTGGCTATCGTCCTATGCCTGCGGCGAATCGCCGAATACCGTCGGCGCCTGCTCGCCGGCCAAGTACGTCAAGTGGGACAAGCAGCCGGGGGCTATGGAAACCCGCCTCAACGGCATCCTCATCGACCGTTTCGGCGATGCCGAAGCGGCCGGCTACCCGACCCTGTGCAAGGGCCGTTTCGAAGTCCAGGGCGAAACCTATTACGCCCTGGAAGAACCGACCAGTCTGAATGTCATCTCCATCCTGCCCGAGATCATGAAAATCGGCGTGCGCGCCATCAAGGTCGAAGGCCGGCAACGCAGCCCGGCCTACGTCACCCAGGTCACCCGTACCCTGCGCGCCGCCCTCGACGCGCTGGCCGAAGGCAGCGAACGCTTCCACGTCAAACCGGCCTGGCAGGCCGAACTGGCCAAGGTCTCGGAAGGCAGCCAGGCAACGCTGGGAGCCTATAGCCGGCCGTGGCGATAAAATTGATCCGCGGAGACGCTGAGGCACGGAGAGTTTCCAGCCCCGCTTTTCTCCGCCTCTCCGCGCCTCTGCGGTGAAAGGTTTTACGATGAAGCTATCTTTAGGACCCCTGCTCTATTTCTGGCCCAAGGCCGAAGTCCTGGAGTTCTACGCCGAAATGGCGGAGAACCCGGCCCTCGACATCATCTATGTCGGCGAAGTCGTCTGTTCGCGGCGCCAGCAACTGCGCACCGCCGACTGGATCGGCCTGGCCCGCGACCTGACCGATGCCGGCAAGGAAGTGGTGGTTTCCGCCCAGGCCCTGCTCGAATCGGAAAGCGATCTGAAGGCGCTCCGCCGTCTGGTGGATGAAGCCGGCTGTAAGCTCGAAGCCAACGACCTCGGTGCCGTCAACCTGGTACGCGGCCAGGATTTTGTCGCCGGCCCGCATCTCAACATCTATAACGAGGCGACCCTCGCCACTTTCGCCCGGCATGGCCTGCAACGCTGGGTACCGCCGCTCGAAGCGACGCGCCCGCTGATCGACACGCTGCACCGCAGCCGTCCGTCCGGGGTCGAAACCGAAGTCTTCGTCTATGGCAAGATTCCGCTCGCCTTTTCGGCCCGCTGCTTCACCGCCCGCCACTACGACCTGAACAAGGACGACTGCCAGTTCAAGTGTCTCGACCATGCCGAAGGCCTCACCCTGACCACCCGCGATGGCCAGGATTTCCTCTGCATCAACGGTATCCAGACGATGTCGGCGCAGAGCTACAACCTGCTGCACGAAATTCCGGATATGCTGGCGATGGGCATCGACATTGTCCGGATCAGTCCGCAAAAACAGCACATCAACGAAATCATCGCCGCCTTCGCCGCTGCCCGCCGCGGCGAATCGCCGCAACCGGACAGCAGCCAGTGGAATGCCTGCGGCCTGGTCGATGGCTACTGGTTCGGCGATGCCGGCATCGGCCAGCACCACACGCAAGCCCTCGCCCAATTGGGAGCATCAGCATGAATCAGAGTTTCACCATCCCGAAGTTTCGCTTGCCGGCGATCATTGCCAGCATCGGCCAGAAACTGCCGCAGTGGCCGCATACCCTGACCCTGGTGGCGGGCCTGAATGCGGCGCTGAAAATGAAATTGCTGCCGGAAAGCGAACTCGAGGCGTTGGAAGACAAGCTGTTCCGGGTGCGCGTGCTGGATACCGGCGGCGAGGCCAGTTACACCTACCGTGGCGGCCTCTTCCACCCGGTTTTTCGTCCCGAGCGCGAACCCGACCTGGCCTTTGCCGCCAACCTGTCGGCCTTCCTGCAATTGCTGGCCCGTCAGGAAGACCCCGACACCCTGTTTTTCAATCGCGAACTGGAAATCACCGGCGACACCGAACTGGGCCTGATCGTCAAGAACATGCTGGACGCCGTCGAATGGCCCAGCCTGCCCAAGCTGCCACTGTTCAGTCGCTGATCAGCCGGGCAGTTCGCCGGTCAGCACGACGCTGATCAACTCCTCCTGCTCCATCGGCGTCGCCAGCCCCTGCAAGTCGCGCACGCTGCGCGGACCGAGAAAGACGGCCAGCCAGGGCGCCAGCACGCCATTCTCGAGCATCAGGCGCGAGCGCATGGCGGGATATTCGTGGCTGATGCTTTCGAATATCTCGCCCACCGTATCGCCGCTGGCCATGATTTCGGCGCGACCGCCGGCATAGCTGCGCAACGGGAGGGGAATATGAACGGTTACGACCGGGGAGTCGGAAAGCATGGTGCGCCTCCTTTCAGGTGCTGCCATTCAGACCCCGGGCCGGGCAAGGAGTTCGAAAAAAAGGGAGGCCGCAGCCTCCCTTTTTGCCCCTGGCCGGAACGGCTTAGGCTTCTTTCTTCTGCGTGTCCAGGCGGAACTTGACGTAGCTGCCCGGGGCAGCTTCGATGACCTTGAGCGTGCCGTCTTCCGGCTGGCGCGCCTTGACCTTGGCGGAGCCGCCCGGCAGGCTGGTCACCCACTGGTTCCAGTGCGTCCACCACGAACCGGCATTCTGCGTCGCACCGGCCAGGAAGTCTTCCGGGCTTTCCGGCAGATTGCCGTCGGTCGCATCATTGGTCCAGAAACCGTACTTGTTGGCGACCGGCGGATTGACGATGCCGGCGATATGACCGGAGCCGCCAAGGACGAACTTGGTCGGGCCGGACGGCAGGCGGGCGCCCATGTAGGTGCTCTTCCACGGGGCGATGTGGTCTTCGATGGTGGAGATGAAGTAGCACGGGGTCTTGACCTTGGAGATATCGATCTTGACGCCGCCCAGCGTGATGCCGCCCGGTTCCTTGAGCAGGTTGTCGAGATACATGGTCCGCAGGTAGAAGCTGTGCATCGCCGCCGGCATGCGCGTCGAATCGGAGTTCCAGTAAAGCAGGTCGAAGGGGAAGGGATCCTTGCCCATCAGGTAATTGTTGACCACGAAAGACCAGATCAGGTCGTTGGCGCGCAGCATGTTGAAGGTGCCGGCCATTTCCGAACCTTCGAGGAAACCGCGTTCCTGCATGCGCTTTTCCAGGCCGGAGACGGCACCTTCGTCGAGGAAGATACCCAGTTCACCCGGCTCCGAGAAATCGAGCATGGTGGTGAAGAAAGTAGCGGAAGCGACGCGCTTGTCCTTCTTGGCGGCCATGTAGGCCAAGGTCGTCATGGTCAGCGTACCGCCCAGGCAGTAGCCGGCCAGATTGACGCTGTCTTCGCCGGTCTGGGCGCAGACCTGGTTGATGGCTTCGAGCGAGCCTTCGAGCAGGTAGTTTTCAAAGGACTTCTTGGCCAGCTTCTCGTCCGGATTGATCCAGGACATGATGAAGGTGGTATGGCCCTGGTCGGTCGCCCATTTGACCAGGGAGTTCTTTTCGCGCAGGTCGAGGATGTAGTACTTGTTGATCCACGGCGGCACGATCAGGAAGGGCTTCTTGTACTGGTCAGGCGTCTTCGGATCGTACTGGATCAACTGGAACAGTTCGTTCTGGAAAATCACCTTGCCCGGCGTCGTGGCGACGTTCTTGCCCATTTCGAAGGCCGCAGTGTCGGTCATCCGGATGCGTAGCTGGCCGTCACCGGATTCGACGTCGTGCAGCAGGTTGTTGAGGCCCTTGATGAGGTTCTGGCCGTGGCTCTTGACGGTTTCGCGGAAGACTTCCGGATTGGTCAGCGCAAAATTGGACGGCGACAGGGCGTCGATGTACTGGCGGGTGAAGAAATTGACCTTCTGTTGCGTCGCTTCGTCCAGGCCATCGGTGCCGGCGACCGTGTCATGCAGGTGGCGGGCGGTGATCAGGTAGGACTGCTTGACGAAGTCGAAGAGGAAATGTTGTTCCCATTCCTCGTCCTTGAAGCGATTGTCGCCCTTCTTGGGCGCCGCGACCGGGTGGCTGCCCGGCAAACCCATCATCTTCATGCTGGTGTTCTGCCACAGCGAGAAGTAGTCCCACATCATGTTCATCTGGGTCTGGGCCACCTTGTACGGGTTGGCCATCAGGCGCGACGACAGGTCCATGAAGGCCTTGGCCACGCCAAGTTCGTCGGTCGGCGCATTGACGCCGTCCTTGGCCTTCTTTTCCATGAAGGAGGTGATCAAACGCGAGGCGCGCTGGGCGACTTCGGCATAGGTCTTGGCGATTTCCGCCGGATTGGGCAAATTGGCGCCGATTTCTTCGGTTTGTTGCGACATGCTTAAAACTCCCTCTGTCAGTGCGCGGCCCTGGGCAGCCGCGTGTAGCGAATCACGCCGCTGGCGTCGGTGCTGCGCGACAACCGGCCGGCTTGTTCAAGATGATTCAGGTGGGCAATGGCCTCACCCATGGCGAACATGGTTTGATGCGTATCGAGTGCCCGCTGGAACAGGGTCTCGAGTAAATCTGCGGCGCTCTGTGGCGCTTGTTCACAACTGTTCTCCAATGCCTGCAAGCGTTCCTGGTGATGCGCCTGCAAGGCTTTTACCCGAGCCTGCAGGCCGGTGAAAGGCAAGCCATGCGAAGGTAACACCAAGGTCTTTTCCGGAATATTTCTGGCCAGCTCATCGAGCGACTCGAGAAACCAGCCCAAAGCATCGGCATCCGGCGTCGCCGCGAAAACGCTGATATTGGTCGAAATTCTCGGCAAAAGCATGTCTCCAGAAATTAACACGCCGAGTTCGACACAGTAAAGCGCCAGATGTTCAGGCGCGTGACCGTGACCGATGATTATCCGCCATTTTTTGCCATTGACGGTCGTTATATCACCGGCTTTCAACCGTCGATAATATTCAGGCAGGGCCGGCACCGCTTTTCGGTAACCGGAACCGCGCGTCGCGAATTTCTGCAGGCGCTCGGCGTCCAGCCCGTGCTGGCGGAATTGCTCGACCATGAAGCGCGCCCCGTGGCCGCCGACTTCGTGCCAGACCGCATGGGCAGTAAGAAACTCGCCAGTCGTCATTTCCAGCACGGCGCCGGTTTTTTCCATCAGCCAAGTGGCCAGACCGAGATGGTCGGGATGAAAATGGGTGACGATCAGGCGCCGCACCGGACCGTCCAGGCGTTCGATGATCTGCATCCAGGTCTGGCGCACGCCGTCATCGGGGAAACCTGTATCGACAATGGTCCAGCCATCGCCGTCGCGCAGCAGCCAGAGATTGATGTGATCGAGTTGGAAGGGCAGCGGCATGCGCAGCCAGAAAACACCGGGCGCCAGTTCGATCAATTCCCCGGCGGCCGGCGCCTGGGGGTGCGGATAATGCAGGGGCATGAGAATTCCAGTCGAAGCGGAAGGCAAACTTAGCATAGGGTGCCTCGATTGAAAAATCCCCATGCTTCTGATTAACTGACCGCATCATGCAGGAGACACGCTTGAGCCAGCCGGCCCCGACCTTCGCCATTTCCGACCTCGCCCGCGAATTCGGCATCACCCCGCGCACCATCCGTTTCTGGGAAGACCAGGGCATCCTGGCGCCGCAGCGGGAAGGCAGCAAACGGATCTTTACCCGGCGCGACCGGGCCCGCCTGAAAATGGCCCTGCGCGGCAAGCGCCTCGGCTTGAGCCTGGCCGAGATCAAGGACCTGATCGGCATGTACGAGGGCGCCCAGGACGAAAGCTCGCAATTGCAGCAGTGCCTGCGGGTCATCGCCAAACGGCGGCAATCGCTCGAACAGCAGCGCGAGGATATCGAAACCATGCTCACCGAAATCAGCCAGTTCGAGGAACAGTGCCGCAATATCCTGAGCGAGCGCGGAGAACCAGTCGCCTGAGCCGGCAAACAGGCGAATTTGTCGGCCTTGGCTATTCCCCTACTAAGGTTGTGGATTTAAAATCCCCTGCCCGCACTGCCGGGCTTTTCCCCACAACAGTTTAGTGAGAACACCATGTCCGTAGCCCAGATCACCGCCTTCTCCGAGAAGGCCAAAGCCGACTCCAGCCTCGGTGAAAGCCTGAAAGCCTGTCAGAAAATCAAGGAATTGCGCGCCCTCGCCCGTGAACACGGCTTCGAGTTCGATGAGGACTCCCTGTACCCGCCCAATACCCCGCAATTCACCAAGGACCAACTCTCGGAAAAGCTGGTCAAGGCCATACTCAGCGTTTGAGCCGACAATCCCCGACTTCAGGCCGGGGATTTTTTTGCCAGACAGTTGACGTTAACGTCAACGTCAATACAATCACTGAAATCAGATTTAGGATCGAGTTGCCTAGGAAGCTTGAGCTGCTAGCAAAACCACGCTCTAGCTCCTAGGCAACTAGGCAACTAATAACTAGCAGGAGACAAACATGCACATTCCCAGCCTCAACTTCGGCCTCGGCGACGATATCAACCTGCTGCGCGACGCCGTGAAGGCCTTTGCCGATGCCGAAATCGCACCGCGTGCCGCGGAGATCGACCGCGCCAACGAATTCCCGGCCGACCTGTGGAAGAAATTCGGCGACATGGGCCTGCTCGGCATGACCGCCGGCGAAGAGTACGGCGGCACCAACATGGGCTACCTCGCCCACATCGTGGCGCTCGAGGAGATTTCGCGCGCCTCGGCCTCGGTCGGCCTGTCCTACGGCGCCCACTCGAATCTGTGCGTCAACCAGATTCGCCGCAACGGTACTGAAGCCCAAAGACAAAAATATTTGCCGAAATTGATCTCCGGCGAGCACGTCGGCGCCCTGGCCATGTCCGAGCCGAATGCCGGTTCCGACGTCGTCTCGATGAAGCTCAAGGCCGATAAGAAAGGCGACCGCTACGTGCTGAACGGCTCGAAAATGTGGATCACCAACGGCGGCGACGCCGACACCCTGGTGGTTTACGCCAAGACCGACCCGCATGCAGGAGCCAAGGGCATGACTGCCTTCATCGTCGAAAAGGGCAGCAAGGGCTTCAGCCACGGCACCCACCTCGACAAGCTGGGCATGCGCGGCTCCAACACCTACCCGCTGTTTTTCGACGACTGCGAAGTGCCGGAAGAAAACGTGCTGGGCGGCGTCGGCAACGGCACCAAAGTGCTGATGTCCGGCCTCGATTACGAACGCGCCGTGCTCTGTGGCGGCCCGCTCGGCATCATGGCGGCGTGCATGGATGTCGTCGTCCCCTTCCTGCACGAGCGCAAGCAGTTCGGTCAGGCAATCGGCGAGTTCCAGCTCATGCAGGGCAAGGTCGCCGATCTCTATTCAACCTGGCAGGCGACCCGCGCCTATGTGTACGCCGTCGGCCGCGCCTGCGATACCAGCGATCACTCGCGCCGCCTGCGCAAGGACGCCGCTGGCGCCATCCTGTATTCGGCCGAAAAAGCCACCTGGATGGCCGGCGAAGCGATCCAGACGCTGGGCGGCGTCGGCTATACCAACGAGTATCCGACCGGCCGTTTGTGGCGCGATGCCAAGCTCTATGAGATCGGGGCAGGCACCTCGGAAATCCGTAGAATGCTGATTGGTCGCGAACTCTTCGCTGAAACCGCATAAACAGCTCCCGCCGGCGCCCCCGGAACGGGAGCGCCGCAATCTGGAGCCGAACAGCATGCCCGTCACCCTACGCACCCTCACCGCCCACGATACCGACGCGATCGAGCACGTCCGCCAGTTTTTCCGCAATTATGCGGCCTGGCTGGGCGTCGATCTGTCGTACCAGAATTTCGACCAGGAAATGGCTTCCCTGCCCGGCACCTATGTCGCGCCGCAGGGCCGGCTGTTCTTTGCCGAGGTCGATGGCCGGCCGGCCGGTTGCGTCGGTGTCCGGCCGCTGCCCGACAGCGAAGGGGTGTGCGAAATGAAGCGCCTCTACGTCGCCCCCGAAGAACGCGGCCACGGCATCGGCGCCACGCTGGCCCTGGCGGCCATCAAGGCGGCCAAGGAGATCGGCTACCGCAAGCTGATGATCGACACCCTGCCCAATATGCGCATGGCCGTGAAGCTCTACCGCGAACTGGGCTTCACCGAAGCGCCGAACTACTACCAGACGCCGGTCGAAGGCACGATGTTCCTGGCGCTCGACCTCGACAACTGGTCGGAAGAGGAAATCCGCAGCGAAAACCTCTCCCACCTGTTCGACTTCAATCGCGCCTGGGCCCGCCAGATGAGTGAAGTCGACCCGAGTTATTTCGACAAACTGGCCAAACTGCAGGCCCCGGAATTCCTGTGGATCGGCTGTTCCGACTCGCGCGTGCCGGCCAACCAGATCGTCGGCCTGCTGCCCGGCGAAGTGTTCGTGCATCGCAATGTCGCCAACCTGGTCATGCACACCGACATGAACTGCCTGTCGGTGATCCAGTACGCCGCCGACGTGCTGAAAGTGAAGCACATCATGGTCGTCGGCCATTATGGCTGCGGCGGCGTCGGTGCCGCGCTGCGCCGCGACCGCGTCGGCATCGTCGATTTCTGGTTGCACAACGTTACCGAAGTACATAACAAGCATCTCGCCCACATCAATGCCCTGCCGGAAGACCAGCGCCACGACCGCCTGTGCGAACTGAATGTCCTCGAACAGGTGGTCAACCTGTGCCACACCCCGGTCGTCATGGATGCCTGGAGTCGCGGTCAGAAGCTGACCATCCACGGCTGGGTTTACGGCCTGAAGGACGGCCTGGTACACGACCTCGGCATCACCGTCGATTGCCCCGAAGATTTACTCACCCGCTACGACGCCGCACTGAAAGCGTTGGAAGCCAAGTCATAACCCGCTCAGGAGAAACCAGCATGAATGCCCCGATCGTTATCGTCTCCGCCGCCCGCACCCCGATGGACTCGTTTGCCTCCGGCCGGCGCTGCGCGCCTTAACGTTCGCTACGCGATTTAGCCTGCGCCGAAAGCCCCCATCTCGATTTTCCGAACCATTACCTGAGGAACCCGCCATGACCGATCCCATTGTTATCGTCTCCGCCGCCCGCACCCCGATGGGGGCTTTTCAAGGCGGCTTCAGCAGCCTGACCGCCGCCAACCTCGGCGCCGTCGCGATCAGGGCGGCCGTCGAACGCGCCGGTCTCGATAGCAATCTGGTCGAGGAAGTGCTCATGGGCTGCGTCCTGCAAGCCGGCCAGGGCCAGGCGCCGGCCCGCCAGGCGGCCTTGCAGGCCGGCCTGCCGCTGACCGCCGGTTGCGCCACCATCCACAAGGTCTGCGGCTCGGCGATGAAGGCCACCATGCTCGGCCACGACGGCCTGCTCGCCGGTTCTTACGCGGTTGCCGTGAGCGGCGGCATGGAATCGATGACCAACGCCCCCTACCTGCTGCCCAAGGCGCGCGGCGGCTATCGCCTCGGCCACGGCCAGCTCATGGACCACATGTTCCTCGACGGCCTCGAAGACTCCTACAGCAAGGAAACCCGCGGCCGCCTGATGGGCACCTTCGCCGAAGAATGCGCCGCCAGCTACGGCTTCACGCGTGAAGCACAGGATGAATTCGCCGTCCGTTCGACGACCCGCGCCATCGAAGCCAGCAACAACGGCAGCTTCGCCTGGGAAATTGCCCCGGTCACCGTCGCCGGCAAAAAGGGCGACGTCGTCATCGACAAGGACGAAGGCCCGTTCGCCGTCAATGTGGACAAGATTCCGACCCTGAAGCCGGCGTTCAAGAAGGACGGCACCGTCACCGCCGCCAATTCCTCGTCGATTTCCGACGGCGCCGCCGCTCTGGTGCTGATGCGCGCTTCGCAAGCCGAGAAACTCGGGCTGCAGCCGCTGGCCCGTATCGTCGGCCACGCCACCAATGCCGGCTTGCCGGCCCTCTTCCCGTCGGCCCCGGTCGGCGCCATGCAGAAACTGTTCGCCAAGACCGGCTGGACCGCCGACAGCGTCGACCTGTTCGAAATCAATGAAGCTTTCGCCGTGGTCACCATGGCGGCATTGCACGATCTCCGGCTTGATCCGGCCAAGGTCAACATCCACGGCGGCGCCTGCGCGCTCGGCCACCCGATCGGCGCCTCCGGCGCCCGCATCGTCGTCACCCTGCTCGGCGCGTTGAAGAAGTACGGCAAGAAACGCGGCGTCGCCTCGCTGTGCATCGGCGGCGGCGAAGCCACGGCGCTGGCAGTGGAAATGCTGTAAGGATTGAGGATTGAGGATCGAGCTGTTAGTGAAAATTTGCGCGCCGCAAGGCGCGGAAACTTCCGCTCGATCCTCGATCCTACCAACTCGATCCTAATAAATGCCTTCGCTGACCTACCTCAAGCTGATCGGCGCCATGTTCATGTGGGGCGGCACCTGGATCGCCGGCCGGATTGTCGCGCAGGAACTGGCGGCGCCGCTGCTGGCCCCGGCCATCCGCTTCCTGATCGCCGGGCTGGCCCTGGCCGGCTTTGCGCTGGCCAGCGAGGGTCGCATTCCGCGGCCGACGACCGGCCGGGAATGGGGCATCGTCAGCGGCCTGGCGATGACCGGCATCTTCATCTACGCCCTGTGTTTTTTCTATGGCCTCAAATACATCACGGCCGGGCGCGGCGCCCTGGTGGTCGCGCTCAACCCGGTGGTTGTCGCAATCACCGCCTGGTTTTTCGGCCAGGAAAGGATGACACCGCGCAAAACGGCCGGCGTCGTCATCGCCCTGCTCGGCTGCCTGTCGGTGATCGGCAACGGCGATCCGCTGGCCCTGTTGCACGGTGCGGTGGGCATCGGCGAATGGCTGATCCTCGGTTGCGCGCTGTGCTGGACGGCCTATACCTTCATCGGCCGGCAGGCCACCAAGACGCTGTCGCCGCTGGCCGCGACGCTCTACGCCAGCCTGCTCGGCGCCCTGCTGCTCGGAACCACGGCGCTACTGCAGGGCGGCAGCGATCTCGCCGCCTGGTCGTGGCGGGTGTGGGCCAGCGTGCTGTTTCTCGGCATCGGCGGCACCGCCCTGGCCTTCACCTGGTTTGCCGACGGCGTCAAGCGCCTGGGTGCCGCCCGGGCTTCGGTTTTCGTCAATCTGGTACCGGTTTTTGCCGTGCTGCAGGCGGCGGTACTGCTCAATGAACGCCTCGGCCTCGCCGTCCTGGCCGGCGGCCTGCTGGTTATCGTCGGGGTCTGGCTGACCAGTTATCAAAAGGAGAGAAGAACGTGATACTGACGCAAGAACAGGAAATGATCCGCGATGCCATCCGCGCCTTCGCGCAGGAACAGATCGCCCCCTTTGCCGCCGACTGGGACAAGAACCACACTTTCCCGCGGCAGGCGCTGCGCGGACTGGCCGAACTCGGCGTACTCGGCATGGTGGTGCCGGAAGAATGGGACGGCGCCGGCCTCGGCTACCTGGAACTCGGCCTGGCGATCGAGGAAATCGCCGCCGCCGATGGCGCCACCTCGACCATCGTCAGCGTCCAGAATTCGCTGGCCTGCATGATTCTGCTGAAATACGGTTCCGACGCGCTGCGCCAGGAATGGCTGAAACCCCTGGCGCGCGGCGCCAAGCTCGGCTGCTTCTGCCTGACCGAGCCGCACGTCGGCTCGGACGCCGGCGCCATCACCACCACGGCGCGGCGCGAAGGTGACGAATGGGTGCTGAACGGCGTCAAGCAGTTCATCACCACCGGCAAGGAAGGCGATGTCGCCATCGTTTTCGCGGTGACCGACAAGGCGGCCGGCAAGAAGGGCATCTCGACCTTCCTGGTGCCGACCGCGACACCCGGCTACATCGTCGCCCGGCTGGAAGAAAAACTCGGCCAGCACGCTTCCGACACCGCGCAGATCCTCTTCGAGAACTGCCGCATCCCGGCCGCCAACCTGCTCGGCAAGGAAGGCGAAGGCTACAAGATCGCCCTCTCCAATCTTGAAGGCGGCCGCATCGGCATCGCCGCGCAATGTATCGGCATGGCCCGCGCCGCGCTGGAAGCCGCCGTGCGCTACGCCAAGGAACGCACCTCGTTCGGCAAACCGCTGGCCGAGCACCAGGCCATCGCCTTCCTGCTCGCCGACATGGCCACCCAGCTCGACGTCGCCCGCCAGGCCGTCTGGCACGCCGCCAGCCTGCGCGACGCCGGCCGGCCCTGCCTCAAGGAAGCTTCGCAGGCCAAGCTGTTCGCTTCGCAGATGGCCGAGAAAGTCTGCTCCGACGCCATCCAGGTACATGGCGGCTACGGCATCACCATGGATTTCCCGGTCGAACGCATCTACCGCGACGTCCGCGTCTGCCAGATCTACGAAGGCGCCTCCGAAATCCAGAAACTGGTGATCGCCCGCGCCGTGCTCGCCGACTGACCGCCATCCCGCCAACGCCGGGCTGGAATATGAGCAGCCCGGCGATCACCCCCACGAGGAGAGCAACATGAACGACAAAAACCCGATCGATTTCTGGTTCGACTTTTCCAGCCCCTACGGCTACCTGATGAGCGAAAAGATCGACGCCCTGGCCGCTCAATACGGGCGCAAGGTGAAATGGCACCCGATCCTGCTCGGCGTCATTTTCCAGGTCAATGGCGCCCGCCCGCCGGCCGAAGGCACGGGCAGCAAGGCCAAATATGTTCTCGGCGATTTCCATCGCTCGGCCCGCTTCATGGGCATCCCGTACAACCCGCCCAGCCGCTTCCCGCTGCCGACGCAAAACGCCGCCCGCGCCTATTACTGGCTGCACGGCCAGGACTGCGGCCTGGCCCGGCAATTCGCCCACGCCGCCTACCGGGCGCTGTTCGTCGATGACCGGGATATTTCCGCGCCGGACACCGTGCTCGACATCGCCGCCGGCCTCGGCGTCGACCGCGCCGCCCTCGCCACCGCCCTGCAAAGCCCGGAAATCAAGGCCCGCCTCAAGGAAGAAGTCGATCGAGCCCTGGCCATCGGCGTCTTCGGCTCGCCCTACGTACTGATCGACGGCGAAGCCTTCTTCGGCGCCGACCGCCTGCCGCAGATCGAAAAATGGCTGGAAAGCGGCGGTTTTTAAGATGAGTCTGCAACGAATCTGCGTCTTCTGCGGCTCGAATGCCGGGCACAACCCGCTGTATCGCGCCGAAGCCGAAAAACTCGGCCGCCTGCTTGCCGAACGCGGCATCGAACTGGTCTATGGCGCCGGCAATGTCGGCCTCATGGGCGCCGTCGCCGATGCCTGTCTCGCGGCTGGCGGCACGGTCATCGGCATCATCCCGGAAGCGCTGGTCGGCAAGGAAGTCGCCGGTCGCCCGGTCGATCACCGGACGCTGACGCGCATCGAGATTGTCGATTCGATGCACACCCGCAAGGCGCGCATGGCCGAACTCTCTGACGGCTTCATCGCCCTGCCCGGCGGCTTCGGCACCTTCGAGGAATTCTGCGAAATCCTGACCTGGGGCCAACTCGGCTTCCACGTCAAACCGATGGGCCTGCTCAACGTCAATGGCTTCTACGCCCCGCTGCTCGCCCTGTTCGACCATGCCGTCGGCGAAGGCTTCCTGCGTCAGCAGAACCGCGCGATGGCGCTGGCCGAAACGGATATCGAACGTCTGCTTGAGGCGATGCTGGCCTACCGGGCGGAGCCGGTCAGCAAATGGCTGAAAGGCAGTAGTGAGTTATGAGTAGTTAGTCATTAGCAAAACCACAAACCCGAGCGCTAACAACTAATAACTAACGACTAATAGCTAGGAAAGACATGACCATCCTGAAATCCCAATTGAACCCGCGCGGCGCCGACTTCCAGGCCAATGCGGCGGCCATGACGACGGTGGTGGCCGACCTGCATGACAAGGTCGAGAAAATCGCCCTCGGCGGGCCGGAAGCGGCGCGCCAGAAACATCTGGCACGTGGCAAGCTGCTGCCGCGCGAGCGGGTCAGTGCCCTGCTCGACCCCGGCACCCCCTTCCTTGAGATCGGCCAGTTTGCGGCCTACGGCATGTACGGCGGCGATGTGCCAGCGGCCTCGGTGATCGCCGGCATCGGCCGCGTCGAGGGCATCGAATGCATGATCGTCGCCAACGATGCGACGGTGAAGGGCGGCACCTACTACCCGCTGACCGTCAAGAAACACCTGCGTGCCCAGGAAATCGCCCTGGAAAACCGCCTGCCGTGCATCTATCTGGTGGACTCCGGCGGCGCCTTTTTGCCGATGCAGGACGAGGTCTTTCCGGACAAGGAACATTTTGGGCGCATTTTCTTCAACCAGGCCAACCTGTCGGCCGCCGGCATCCCGCAGATCGCCGCCGTCATGGGTTCATGCACGGCCGGCGGCGCCTACGTGCCGGCGATGTGCGACGAGTCGATCATCGTCAAGAACCAGGGCACGATCTTTCTCGGCGGTCCGCCGCTGGTCAAAGCCGCCACGGGTGAAGTGGTGTCGGCCGAAGATCTCGGCGGTGCCGACGTGCATACGCGGATTTCCGGCGTCGTCGACCATCTGGCCGAAAACGACGCGCACGCCCTGGCCATCGCGCGGCGTATCGTCCGCGACCTGAACTGGAAAAAGACCCCGCCGGTCACCTTGACCGCGCCGAGCGAGCCGCTGTTCGCCGCCGAGGAGTTGTATGGCGTGATTCCGACCGACGCGAAGAAGCCTTTCGACGTGCGCGAGATCATCGCCCGTATCGTTGACGGCTCGGATTTCGACGAATTCAAGGCGCGCTACGGCACCACGCTGGTCTGCGGTTTTGCGCGGATTTACGGCTACCCGGTCGGCATCGTCGCCAACAACGGCATCCTGTTTTCGGAATCGGCCCTGAAAGGCGCGCATTTCATCGAACTCTGCGCCCAGCGCGGCATTCCGCTCGTCTTTTTGCAGAACATCACCGGCTTCATGGTCGGCCGCAAGTACGAAAACGGCGGCATCGCCCGCGACGGCGCCAAGATGGTGACGGCAGTGGCGACGGCGAAAGTGCCGAAATTCACCGTGGTCATCGGCGGCAGCTTCGGTGCCGGCAATTACGGCATGTGCGGCCGCGCCTACAGCCCGCGCTTCCTGTGGATGTGGCCGAACGCCCGCATCTCGGTGATGGGCGGCGAACAGGCGGCCGGCGTCCTGGCCACCGTCAAGCGCGACGGCATCGAGGCCGCCGGCAAGACCTGGAGCGCCGAAGAGGAAGCCGCCTTCAAGGCGCCGATCCGCGAGCAGTACGAGACGCAGGGCCATCCCTACTACGCCTCGGCACGGCTGTGGGACGATGGCATCATCGATCCGGCCGATACCCGGCGGGTACTCGGTCTGGGGCTGTCGGCGTCGATGAATGCGCCGGCCGAGGAAACCAAGTTCGGCATTTTCCGGATGTAGGCCATGTACCTGCCCAAACATTTCGCCGAAAACGACATCGCCAAGCTGCACTACCTGATGCGCGACTTCCCGCTGGCCGCGATCGTCACGCACGGCGCGGACGGCCTGGAGGCCAACCACATCCCACTGCATCTGGTGCCGGATACCGGGCCGAACGGCAGCCTGCGGGGCCACGTGGCGCGGGGCAATCCGCTGGCAGCTGCTGACGGCCAGGAAATCCTGGTCATTTTCCAGGGCCACCAGCGCTACATCAGCCCGGCCAACTACGCCACCAAGGCCGAACACGGCAAGGTGGTGCCGACCTGGAATTACTGCGCCGTACACGCCACCGGCCGTCTGCGTCTGATCGATGATGCTGAGTGGCTTTTGGCACAATTGGCGGCGCTGACCGCCGAGCATGAGGCCGGATTGGCCAAGCCCTGGGCGGTCAGCGATGCGCCGGCCGATTACATCGAGAAAATGCTTGGGGCGATTGTCGGCATCGAGATCGTTGTCGAGCGTCTGATTGGCAAGTGGAAGGTCAGCCAGAATCAGCCGGCGGTTAATCAGGCGAGTCTGGTTGAGGCGCTGGCTGGGGAGCCGATGGGGGAGTTGATTCGGGAGAGGGGCTTGTTTAAATGAGATTTCGCTCGATTCAGAATGAAGTTCCGTTGGATAGGCTTGGGGTTCCGCCTTGCGGGCGGGCGTACTTTTTCTTGCTTCGCCAAGAAAAAGTAGCCAAAAAGAAGGTGACCCCAGGCTACGCGGTCGGCTGCGCCGACTCCCCTGCGCTACTCGAAGTGCCGGGCGGCTGCGGAACTCGGCCCTTCGGGCCTCAGACAGTCCTCGCCGACTTCCCCCGGCCCTTCTCCGTTGCTCGGCGCTCCACATGGGGACCCGGAAAGGCGTCACGGAGGAACGACTCTGCCCGAGAAAAAGAAAAAACCTTGTTTTTTGGCGGCCGACCGCAGGAAACAGTCAATAACCATCTTCACCGGTTCGGCGGCGACGCTTTTGGGGTCCCCCTGAGAGGCGCTGAGCAACGCAGGTTTGAGCGGAAAAAGGGCGAGGACTGTTTGAGGGCGAAGCCCGAGTTCCGCAGCCCCCGCTCAAACCGAGTAGCGCAAGGGACCCCCGAAGGGGGCGCCGACCCGGGGGTCGCCTTTTCTTTGGCTACTTTCTTTTGGCGAAGCAAAAGAAAGTACGCCCGCGCCGCAAGCGCGGAACCCAACCGCCAAACAAGCCCCTTGTCCCCGTAGCCGAGACCAAGAGCAGCCCCTGCCAATTAAGCAAACCCAAATAACAAAACGAGACAAACCCATGCCCATCCAAGCCCTGCAAATCGAACTTTCCGGCCCGGTCGCCACGATCTGGATGAACCGCCCCGACCAGCACAACGCCTTCGACGAAACCCTGATCGCCGAACTGACCGCCGCCTGCCTCGCCCTCGATGAAGACCAGGACGTCCGCGTCGTCATCCTCGCTGGACGCGGCAAGAGCTTCTCGGCCGGTGCCGATCTCAACTGGATGAAACGCGCCGCCAACAACGGCCTGGCAGACAACCTCGACGACGCCCGCGCCCTGGCTCACATGCTGCGCACCCTGGCCGAAATGCGGAAACCGACCATCGCCCGCGTCCAAGGCGCCGCTCTCGGCGGCGGCATGGGCCTGGCTGCGGCCTGTGACATCGCCGTCGCTTCGACGAAAGCCGTGTTCGCCACCTCGGAAGTCAGGTTCGGCATCATTCCCTCGGCCATTTCGCCCTACGTGCTGCGCGCTATCGGCGCCCGCCAGGCGGGCCGTTACTTCCAGTCGGCCGAGCGCATCGACGCCCAGCGCGCCCGCGACATCGGCCTGGTGCACGAAACCGTCGAAGCGGAACAACTCGATGCCAAGGTGCAGGAAATCGCCGCTGCCCTGCTCCAGGGCGGCCCGCTCGCCCAGGCCGCGGCCAAGGACCTGATCCGCGCCGTCGCCGGCCAGCCGATCAACCAGACCTTGGTCGAGGAAACCGCCCACCGCATCGCCCACCTGCGCGCCACACCGGAAGCCCGGGAAGGCATCGCCGCCTTCCTGGATAAACGTTCTCCTTCCTGGATAGGGGAATAAGCCATGTTCAATAAAATTCTCATCGCCAACCGCGGGGAAATCGCCTGCCGCGTCATCAAGACCGCCCGCCGCATGGGTATCCGTACCGTCGCCGTCTATTCCGAGGCTGACGCCAATGCCCGCCATGTCCGCCTCGCCGACGAGGCGGTACTGCTCGGGCCGGCGGCCGCCCGCGAGTCCTACCTAGTCGCCGACAAGATCATCGAGGCCTGCCTGCGCACCGGCGCCCAGGCGGTGCACCCCGGCTACGGCTTCCTTTCCGAGAATGCCGATTTCGCCGAGGCGCTTGCCGCGGCCGGCATCGCCTTCATCGGCCCGCCGGCCTCGGCGATCCGCGCCATGGGCTCGAAATCCGAAGCCAAGAAGCTGATGGGCAAAGCGGCCGTGCCGCTGACACCCGGCTATCACGGCGACGACCAGACCCCGGCCCTGCTCCACCAGGAAGCCGACCAGATCGGCTACCCGGTGCTGATCAAGGCGGCAGCCGGCGGCGGAGGCAAGGGCATGCGTCTGGTCGAAAAATCGGAGGACTTCCCCGACGCCCTCGCCTCCTGCAAGCGCGAAGCGGCATCCAGCTTTGGCAGCGAACACGTGCTGGTCGAAAAATACATCACCCGGCCGCGCCACATCGAAATCCAGGTCTTTGCCGACACGCTGGGCAACTGCGTCTATCTCTTCGAGCGCGACTGCTCGGTACAGCGCCGGCATCAGAAAGTGCTGGAAGAAGCGCCCGCTCCCGGCATGACGGCGGAACGCCGGCGCCAGATGGGCGAGGCGGCGGTCGCTGCGGCCCGCGCCGTCGGCTATGTCGGCGCCGGGACCGTCGAGTTCATCGCCAACCAGGACGGTTCCTTCTATTTCATGGAAATGAATACCCGCCTGCAGGTCGAACACCCGGTCACCGAGATGATCACCGGCCAGGACCTGGTCGAATGGCAGTTGCGCGTCGCCGCCGGCCAGCCGCTGCCGCTCGCCCAGGAGCAATTGCAGATCCGCGGTCATGCGCTGGAAGCCCGCATCTATGCCGAGGATGCGAGCAAGGGCTTCCTGCCGTCGACCGGCAGCCTGATCCGCCTGTCGACGCCGGCCGAAACCCTCAATGTGCGCGTCGACACCGGCGTCGAGGAAGGCGACGAAATCACACCTTTCTACGATCCGATGATCGCCAAGCTGATCGTCTGGGACGAACACCGCGACGCTGCCCTGGCCCGCATGCGTCAGGCGCTGGCCGACTACCAGGTGGTCGGCGTCACCACCAACATCGCTTTCCTGTCCCGCCTCGTCGCCTGCCCGGCTTTCGTCGGCGCCGATCTCGACACCGGGCTGATCGAGCGGCAGAGGGAGTTTCTTTTCCCCGCCGCCCAGGCCGTGCCGCGCGACGCGCTGCTCGTCGCCACGGTCGGCGAACTGCTCTGGGAGCAGCGGGCCGCCAAACTGGCGGCGCGCAACAGCGGCGACCCCTGGTCGCCCTGGCATGCCCGCGACGGCTGGCGGATGAATCTTTCCGCCGCCCGCATGATCGGCTTTCGCGCCCCGAAGGACGCCTCCCCCGGGGAGGATGGCGACTGCCTGAGCGAAGTGCGGGTTCGCTACCAGGGTGCTCAATGGGCCATCTCCATCCACGGCCAGACGACGCTGGCGCGCGGCAAAAAACTCGATGGCGACCAGTTTGCCGTCGAACTCGACGACCGCCGCCTGATCGCCAGCGTCGTCGCGGTGGGCAGCAAGCGCAGCATCTTTCTTCATGGAAGCACGTACTCACTTCTGCGCGATGACCCATTGCACCGGGTCGACGCCGGCGACAGTCACGGCGGCGGCCTGACCGCGCCGATGCCCGGCAAGGTCGTCGCCCTGCTCGTCCAGCCCGGCCAGAAAGTCGAAAAAGGCGCACCGCTGCTGATCCTCGAAGCAATGAAAATGGAACACACCATCACCGCCCCCGCCACCGGCACCGTCAAAGCCTTCTGCTACGCGGCCGGCGAACAGGTCGGCGATGGGGCGGCGTTGGTCGAGTTCGAAGCAAACTTGACAACTTGACACGATATTTTCGGAATACTAGGATCAACCAGTTAGCAGTCAATCGAGAAAGCATCATGCAAACCATCCAAGTCGGTGAATTCAAGGCCCGTTTTTCAGAAATGATCGACTCGGTACGCGCCGGCGAAACCATCGTCGTCGCCTATGGCCGCAATCAGGAGAAGGTCGCCGCGCTGATTCCCTACGACCAGTTGCCCACTCACCAACCGCGCCAGCTCGGTACCCTGGCCGGCGTCGCCAGCGTCAGCTTTGCCGAAGACTTCGCCATCACCGACGAAGAACTGCTCGGCGCATGAAACTGCTGCTCGACACCCACGCCCTGCTCTGGTCGATCATCGCGCCCGAGCAACTGTCGCCGGCCGCCCGCACGGCGATCACCGACCCGGCGGCACAGGTCGCCGTGAGTGCCGTTTCGTTCTGGGAAATCGCCATCAAGAGCGCCCTCGGCAAACTGACTGTGCAGGGTGCCACGCCGGAAGCGCTGGTCGATGCCGCCCAGCAGCAAGGGATCGACCTGCTACCGCTCGATCCCCGCCTGGCGGCAAGCTTCACCCGCCTGCCGATCGACCCGCAGCATCGCGACCCATTCGACCGCATGCTGGTCTGGCAAGCCCTCTCGCTCGGCTACACGCTGGTCAGCCGGGACCGAAAAATCTCAGCCATCCAACTATCGGGGTTGCGCGTTCTTTGGTAACCAGCCAAACCCTATCAAGGAATTGTGAACGCAATGAATCGCCATCAGGAAGCGGGGGGTATCTTGCCGGCGATGGACAGTGGTGCTACTTTGGTAACACCACTACTCAGGAGCGCATGCCATGTCTACGACATCCCTGAAAATCTCCGACGAACTCAAGCAACGCGCCATCCATGCCGCCCAACAGCAAGGGCTGTCGCCACACGCCTTCATGGTGCAGGCGATCGAGCAGGCAGCACGCGCAGCGGAACTGCGGGCAAGTTTTGTCGACGACGCGCTTGCCGCCCGAGAAGCCATGCGGCAAAGCGGAACCGGCTACGAAGCCGATGATGTCCGCGCCTATATCAAGGCACGTATCGCCGGGCAAACGCCGAAAAGGCCGAAGGCGAAGTCTTGGCGAGGCTGAGTTATTCGGAACAGGCCCTGGCCGATATCGAGGCATTGACCGCTTTCCTGGCGGAAAGCGATGCCCTCGCGGCCATGGAGACCTTCGACCTGATCGACGAAGCCATCAGTCTGCTTTGCCGGCATCCCTTCATCGGCCGACCGGTCGAGCATGCTTTGCGCGAATTGGTGATTTCCCGGGGCAGGACCGGCTACCTCGCGCTTTACAGTTTCGAAGAGGCTCAGGACGCCATTCTGATTTTGTGCATACGCCACCAACGTGAAGCCGGGTATGGGCGAGAATGACGCAAGCGATGGCTTTAGCAGACCACGATTTAATTGTCGTAACGAATTGCTTTACGAAACCGTGGTCTGTCCCCTGTTTTCGAGGGCAGACCTCGCACATCGTGAATACGAAGCGCACAAATCCTGGCGGGAAAACGGTCGATGACATGCTGTATGCTTGGAAACGGGAATCGGAGTTGTTCGATTGGACAGCTTATTGGACAGGCCGTCGGATTAGGCGAGAGGCTCCTCGTCTACTATTAATTTAAATTTAGGAGTTCCCGTGGAGCGTGGGATAGTCATTACACCCAATTACAGAGTCCTAAATGGAGGTCGGGGGATTCAGTTATCTGGAAACGTCGACCCCATAAATCTTCGTAAATATTTGTTGTTCTGGGACAAAATAGATTATCCAGTAAATAACGTGATCCATTATAGCGGCGGATCAGATATTGACTTCCTTGTACAAGAAGGTATTGCCAAAAGTACAGAAGTAAGATTTCAAAAAATGGAAGCCCATGAGAATGGGCTAATATTTCTTGCCTCTCAAATGGCCGCATTTGATGCGAACAATAAGGTTGAAAACCAAGCTTGGAGCATTGCTCAGCCAACAGATGTTCTATTGGTTCCGGCAACCCTGTCTAAAATGCAAGGCTGTCTGGAGGTCGAACTATATGAAGCAATACAAATACCGACTCACGTTGTGCCGCTTCAGGACATACTAGAGTTTAAACAAAGAAGATTACCCGAGTTGATTTCTCTGCGCGACACAATGGATACGATAGTGGATCAAATAATGGGGGCTCAAGATATTCCAAAAAGAAAAACAAAAGCCCTTAATAAACTTCATAGGGATCTGAATGATTTTAATAGGGTAATGGAAGAGACAAAATTCGAACGAGTAAAACGATCTCTTACAGCAGTTGCAACTGACCCATGGTTTGGTGTTGCCAGCACCGCAGCATTGGTTAAAGATTATTTGCCTGAGAATTATCAACCATATGTTCAAAGCCTAAATGTTGCTGCATTGGGTGCATGTGCTCTGAAGTTTGCTTACAGCGAACTTTCCGTTGGGCGAAATATCCCAGAAACATTCAGACATTTTGCGTATATTGCTTCAATTCGGCGCGAAATCGTATAACAAGTCCATCAAGCAAGCACATACGGGGTCAGACCGCTATTTCCGCTCGATGAAGCCGCGCAAGAAAAACAGGGGACAGACATCGGCTTAATCGTCGTAACGGATTGCGTCACGAAAACCGTGGCCCCCTGTTTGCCATCGGGAACCAGCGTCGTTTTGACTGCCCGCCTCGCGGCGGCCGATTACTTATCTCTAACCATCTCACCAAATAACCATGCGCTATCAAGGTCGAATTTCCACCTGGAAGGATGACAAAGGTTTTGGCTTCATCACGCCCAACGGCGGTGGCGAGCAAGTCTTCGTGCACATCAACGCCTTTTCCAGCCGGCAGCGTCGGCCGGAAGGTAGCGAACTCGTCACCTACGAACTCACGGTCGATGGCAAGGGCCGTTCCCAAGCCCAAGCCGTTGCCTTTGTCGGCACGCGGCCCACTCCGTCCAGCGCGCCGGGCCGCAGCAAGCTTCCTCCCCTATTCGCCGTTTGCTTTCTGCTCCTTGTCGTTGTTACCGTTTTCACGGGTCGGCTACCCATTGCTGTCCTTGCCCTCTACGTTGTTGCGAGCGTCGTCGCCTTCTTTGCTTATGCCTTCGACAAATCAGCGGCCTTGCGCAATCAATGGCGAACGCAGGAAAGCACCTTGCATTTGTTCGCCCTGCTCGGTGGCTGGCCGGGCGCCCTGGCGGCACAGCGGCTGCTTCGGCACAAGTCGGCGAAGGCGTCGTTTCAGGTCACGTTCTGGGGCACCGTCGCGCTCAACTGCGGGGCGTTCGGCTGGTTGTTGTCGCCCTCCGGCGCGACAGTGCTTCACTCCATCCTGCGGGCGGCGTAAGGTCCAATCATCGTTCGAGCCTTTCCGGCTCCGGCCCGCCCTCCCTTCCTTCCTTCACCCCACTCTACTTTCCCGCCCATGTCCCTACCTTCCAAAGTCAAAATCGTCGAAGTCGGCCCGCGCGACGGCCTGCAGAACGAAAAGCAGATCGTCCCGACGGCCACCAAGATCGAACTGATCGAGCGCCTGGCGGCGGCCGGCTTGCGGGCCATCGAGGCGACTTCCTTCGTATCGCCCAAGTGGGTGCCGCAGATGGGCGACAACAGCGCGGTGATGCAGGGCATCAAGCGCCAGGCGGGCGTCGCCTACCCGGTATTGACACCGAATCTGCAGGGTTTCGATGCGGCGATCGAAGCCGGGGCGACGGAGGTCGCCATTTTCGCCGCCGCTTCCGAAACCTTCTCGCGCCAGAATATCAACTGCTCGATCGCTGAAAGCCTGAAGCGTTTCGAGCCCATCCTGTCGGCCGCCAGCGCCCTCGAAATCCCCGTGCGCGGCTATGTCTCCTGCGTCGTCGGTTGCCCCTACGAAGGCGCCGTGGCGCCGGAACAGGCGGCGGCGGTCGCCAATACGCTGCATGCCATGGGCTGCTACGAAGTGTCGCTGGGCGACACCATCGGCGTCGGCAACCCGGCCAGCGTTTCCCGGCTGATCGAGGCCTGCGCCCGCCAAGTCCCGATCGAGCGTCTGGCTGGCCATTACCACGACACTTACGGCATGGCGGTGGCCAATATCTACGCCTCGCTGCAACTCGGCCTGGCCACTTTCGACAGTTCGCTGGCCGGCCTGGGCGGCTGCCCCTACGCCAAAGGCGCCTCCGGCAATGTGGCGACCGAAGATGTCGTCTATCTGTTGCATGGATTGGGCATTGAAACCGGCATCGAACTGGCTACACTGGCGACTATCGGCGACTGGATTTCCGGCGCCCTCAACCGCCCGAATGGTGCAAAAGCCGGTCGGGCACTCTGTGCCAGGACCGAGTGAGCCTTTTCTCCAGCGTTGCCGATTTCCTCAAACCAACCCCGCCCCCCGATCAGGAGATCCTCGCCGGACTCGACCTGGTGGCCCGGGTGGTCGAACCGGCGCTGCGGTTTACCCCCGGTTTCGAAAAGCGTCTGCGCGCCCCGCTGCAACACGCCCTCGGCTACTGCGCCGAACTCGTCGCGGCCCTGCCCGGGCCGATCGAGGTCAATCGCCAGGCCTTCGCCAACGATCCGCTGGTTCATGCCCTGTTCGCCACGGCCAGCGATATCGAGCAGATGCTCGGCCGCAGCCAGGCCGTCCGCGACTTCCTGGCCAGCCCGGACTGCTGGCAAAGCGATCACTTCTACGCCATGTTCGCGGCCCGACGTCAGCAAAAAAAGCAGCTCGGCATGGAACAGCAGGGCGACCTGATCCGCAGCGACGTGCCGCAACTGGTCCTCTATTTTTCCGGCCAAACCCTGATCGAGCCCAACTGCCAGATCGAAGAGATGCGGCTCGGCTTGCGCGGCAAGGCCCTAGCCAGCCTGCTCCAGACCTTCCATTCGCACCTCGAAGTCCTGCGCCACGAACGCCAGGGGCTATGCGCCGAACTTGCCGTCGAGCGGGCCCACCTCACCGTATTGCGCGGTTCGTCGGGGGGGCGGGAAATCGCCGTCGGTACCCGCCACCTCAGCGAACTGGACGCCCAATTGCGCCGGCAAGCCGAAGCCCTGGCGCCCGAACACCTGATTGACGCCCTGGCCGACTATCTGACGACCCCGGAACGGGTGCTCTACCTGTCACCGGTGGCCATCACCGTAGACCGTCTCGGCATCATCCGCGATGAAGCGGACAGCTTGAGCAATATCCACACCTTGAATTTTCCGGAACTAACTGCCCGCGATCGGCGTCTTCATCTCGCCATGCTCGCCAGAATCAACCGCGAAGAAGCGCTCGAAGCGGTAGAGAAGGTGCGCGATCAACAACACCGCTTCTTGCTCATCTGAATGCTGCCCTCACCCTGTATCAACATTTGTCGAATGGATGCCGTCAGCGGCCTGTGCCTCGGCTGTTTTCGCACCCTCGACGAAATCGCCCGCTGGGCGGCCACCGACGATACCGCCCGGGCGCTTATCCTGGCTGCCGTGGCCAGCCGCCGGCCGGCCCTTCCCGGCGAGCCGGCGGCCTTGCCGCCAGCGCCGCACCGCTAACCGCATGGACCACGAAGAAGATCTCTACCCCTGCGTCGGCATCTGCATGGCCGATCCCGATTCCGGCTATTGCCTGGGCTGCGGTCGGCCGCCGCTGGCGGCGCCGGGCATCGTCGCCGAAATCTGTCGCCCGGTCGTCGGACCCGAGACGCACAAGGCTGATCCGGACACCCCGGAGTGAGCGTTTGCTTACCTGAATCTCTGCTCGTTCTCGAACGCGGCTGGCTTTCCGCCAATAACATCCTGGGCTTTGATGGTGACCAGGCAACCTTGGTCGACAGTGGCTATGTCAGCCATGCCGCGCAGACCGTCGAGCTGGTCGGCCACGCGCTGGCCGGCCGCCGCCTGAAGCGCCTGCTCAACACCCACTCCCACTCCGACCACATCGGCGGCAACGCCGCCCTGCAGGCCGCCTACGCTTGCGAAATCGTCGTTCCGGCCGGACTGCACGCGGCCATTGCCGAGTGGGATGAAAACGCCCTGCTCCTCTCGCCGCTCGGTCAGCAGGGCGCCCGTTTCCAGCACGACCGCCTGATCGCGGCCGGCGACGAAATCGAGTTCGGTGGCCTGAACTGGCGGGCGCTGGCCGTCCCCGGCCACGACATGGAAGCCCTCGCCTATTACAACGCGGAACGGCGCCTCCTGATTTCCGGCGACGCGCTCTGGGAAAACGGCTTCGGCGTCATATTTCCGGAACTGCTCGGCGAAGCCGATGGCCTGGCCAGTACCCGGGCAACCCTCGAAATGCTCGGCCGGCTGCCCATCGACACCGTCATCCCCGGCCACGGCCGGCCATTCGCCACGGTCGATAGCGCCCTGCAGAGGGCGTTTCGCCGCCTCGATCAATTTCAGAACAATATTGAACAGTTGGCCTGGCACGCCATCAAGGTCATCGTCGTCTTTGCCCTGCTGGAAAAAACCCGCCTGCCGGCCGACGAATTCCCGGGCTTCGTGCTCGACCTGCCCTTCGCGGTAGACGTCAACAAGCGCTACCTGAATCTGCCCGCCGAACAGTTGCTCGCCCGCCTGCTACGCGAACTCCTGCTGGTCGGCGCCCTGCGCCAGGAAGAAGGCTGGCTGCTGGCGTAAAGCGCCTTACGGCTTGCCGGTCACGGCAGCGACGCGGCCCTTGGCACCGCTGGCCTCGGCAATCAAGTAATCGGAAGAGCGGCGAAAGCTTTGCGACCATTTGCCGTCATCGAGGACCGAGGCATTTACCCGCAAGGCCGCCGCCACCTTGCGCGGCCGATAGCCGGAGGCCTTGAGCAGGCTGAGCGCGATCGCGTCGGCTTCCTCTTCCTGCGTATCGCGCATGCTGAACGAGGCCACCTGGCCGCCCCCGGCGGATACCAGGCTCTTCAACAATTCGCTGCCGGGCAGGATGAGATTCATCAGCATCGAGGTGGCCATGCTGGCTGCCGAATTTTCTTCCGGATGGCGGGCAATGACGTGCCCCATTTCGCGCGCGATCATGAAGGCCACCCAATCGTCGCTCGGGCGCCAGGCACCGAGCACCGAATTCACCGCGATCCGGCCATTGGCGCTGCAGGCGCTGCTCGGCTCGCCACTATCGACGACATAGACGTCGATGCGATTACCGCTCAACCCGGGAAGCGACTGCGCCAGATTCGGGTAGAGCGTCTGCACGCCGCCCTGCAACTTGCGGGCGACCCGCTCGACCTGCAGGACGAAAAGCGGCAGGACGGCACTTTCCGGGGGCTTGGCGCACTTGTTTTCGGCCAGGCAATTGAGGTGGTATCGAATCCCGGTGCTGACATCGAAGAGCAGATCGGCATGCCTCGAGGCGAGGGGTAGATCGACCATCCGCGAGCGATTCCCGGCCGGCGTCGACGAACACCCGGCCAGTGCCGCGCCAAGCATGGCCAACAGGCAGATCCGGATCATCGTCAGCACACTGTTCACGATCAATTCAGCGGCGCCGAGTAGCGCGCTCTCAACATTCCCTTAGACCTGACCGAGCGGGCTAAATTCGGCGGCAGAAGCGGGCCTGGCATATTCGTTTTCGGCGTAGGCGATGATCTGACTGCGCACACCGTCGAAAACCGGGGCCGGGGCATGCTTTCTTTCAGGAAGAAAACTTTTCAGGAAATCCTCGGTCAGATATTCGCCGGGATGGCGTTTCCCCAACAGATATTCCGAGCGGCGAGCAGTCACCACCAAGAGCGACTCGCCATGCCTTTCATAGCCGGTCAGATAGGAGGTGCGAATCACCGAGGAACCTGGAAAACGCGGGTTGGAGCTAGCCACCAATCCTTCGATACACGCCACATAGCGGCCGTCTTCCGGAGCTTTGGCGTGGATGATTTTCCAGTTATCGAGAATATTCATGATGCGTCGTCAAGAGTCCGGGCAGCCCCCGGTTAATCAGCAAAGCCCAGCGACGGACCGACGATTGCCGTCGGTGAGCCACCCATCGCGCGGGAATTTCTCCCACAGCACGCTCCACTATATCTGAAAATGCAACTTGGTGGCAGCTTTACCCAATGTCGGCAGGGCTTGCCGTTGCTTTAGCGCGACGCGGCAAATCACCGCCGACCGGAACAACTACAGCGCCCCTACAAAACCGCCGATCTGGCCGTTGTAGGCACTTACAGCCAGCCACCGACAGGGCGGGTTTACCCGGCGTAGCAGCCGGCTGCTACCCGCGCCGAGCGGATTTGCCGACAATGGATCGGCCACTAAATCAATGACCAGGAGACAACTATGGCAGCCAAGAAAATTCTGATGCTCACCGGCGATTACACCGAAGACTACGAGACCATGGTGCCCTTCCAGGCCCTGCTGATGGTCGGCCACAACGTGCACGCCGTCTGCCCCGGCAAAAAGGCCGGCGAGCAGATCCGCACGGCCATCCACGACTTCGAAGGGGACCAGACGTATTCGGAAAAACCCGGCCACAACTTTACGCTGAATGCCACCTTCGCCGAGATCAAGGTCGAAGACTACGATGCGCTGGTCATTCCCGGCGGTCGCGCCCCGGAATACCTGCGCCTCAATGCGCAGGTGATTGCCGCCGTGCAACATTTCGCCCAAGCCAACAAACCGATCGCCGCCATCTGCCACGGCGCCCAATTGCTGAGCGCCGCCGGCGTGCTGGACGGCCGCTCGTGCAGCGCTTACCCGGCGTGCGGCCCGGAGGTGACGGCGGCCGGCGGCAAGTTTGCCAATATTGCGGTGGACCAGGCCGAGGTCGACCGCAATCTGGTCACCGCCCCCGCCTGGCCGGCCCATCCGGCATGGCTGGCCAAGTTCCTGCGGCTCCTGGGAACGCACATCGAAGTCTGAGATCAAAGCCGGAGATGGGCAGCCGGGCGGCCGCCCGGTTGCCCCTTCCCACCCGCCGGAGACCACGATGTGCGAGCTCTACGTCAAGGCCGACCCCATTCTCTACGAGTCGCGCGCCCGTTCCCTGCGCATACACGGCGCCGTCACCAAGATCCGGCTGGAAAACCTGTTCTGGGACATTCTTGCCGAACTGGCGGCCAGCGACGGCTTTACCACCAACCAGCTAATCGTCCGGCTGTACGACGAGTTGCTTGAGTATCGCGGCGAAATCGAGAATTTTTCTTCCTTTCTCCGCGTCTCCTGCCTGCGCTATCTGATGTTGAAAAAAACGGTCGGTGACCGCCCGCCCCTGGCCATCGTCGAAAAATCCGCCGCCTGACGGCCAACGAACCACGGCAAACCGGCCAACGTTATCCCGCCGGAAACGTATAATAAAATCCTGATCAATCGAGGGATTCCCGGCATGAGCTTCCGTAACCGACTGCTACTTGGCATGACGCTAATCATGGCCGCCTTCCTTACCGCCATCGTCGTGGCCTACGGTGGCCTGCGCTCCTCGTCGGCGCAATTCGGCGCCTTCCTCGACGGGATCGACAGCCTGCAGCAGAATTATCGCGAGATGTACGCCCAGGGTCTGCAAATGGGTCAGGCCCTGCGCAATATCGTGCTCGACCCGGCCAATCCGAAAGCCTACGAAAATCTCGATAAGGCGCGCAAGGATTTCGCCAGCGCGCGCGACCAAGCCGGTCGGGCCGCCCTCCTGGTCGATGGTTTCGGCAATTCGGTAAACCAGCTTGAAAGCCTTGCCCAGACCCAGGCCGAAGCCCAGAAATTGGTCATGGAAGCCCTCAAGGCCGGCCGGGCCGAGGAGGCCAAATCTTTGATCAACAGCCGTGAAACGCCGGCCTGGCGCGCCCTCAAGAAGGCCTTGCTGGACGATATCGCGTCTATCCAGAAACAGACCGAAATCCACCGCGGCGAAGTGATCGAGCGGACCAATCGGCTCGAGAACATCATTCTCGCCCTTTCCCTGCTCGCCATCCTGATCAGCGTCGCCACCGTCATTACGACGCTCGCTTACGTCCGCCGCGAGCTGGGCGGCGAGCCGGCCTATGCCCGCCAGGTCGCCAACGCCGTGGCGACCGGCGATCTCAGCCGCCCGATCGATCTCGCCAACGCCGGCCAGGACAGCCTGCTGGCCGCCCTGGCGGCCATGCAGGAACATCTGCGGCAACTGGTCAGCGCCCTTTCCGGCCATGCCCGCGATGTCGAGCAAATGGCCCGCCAGGTGGCCGAGGCGACCGATCGCGTCGCCGCCGGCAGCAGCCGGCAATTGCAACTGGCCGGCGAGATGGCCGGCAACACGCAAAGTCTGAACAACAGCTTGCACAATGTGATGGAGGCCGTCAGCGAGGCCGAGCAGATCGTCGCCGAATCGAGTTCCGTCTCCGACAGCGGTGCCGCCCTGGCTGGCCGGACGGCCGTCGAAACGGAAGCCATGGCCGATTCGGTGCGGACGACGGCCGGCCATATTCAGCAACTGGGCACGCTGTCGGGACAAATCAACTCGATCCTCGGCGTCATCTCCGACATCGCCGGCCAGACCAACCTGCTCGCCCTCAATGCCGCCATCGAAGCGGCCCGGGCTGGCGAACAGGGACGCGGGTTTGCCGTGGTCGCCGACGAAGTACGCAAGCTGGCCGAACGGACGACGCAATCAACGGCCGAAATATCCGCCATGGTGGACAGCATCCGCAGCGGCACCCAACGCGCCGTCGCCGGCATGGAATCCGGCCTGCTCCAGGTCACCCACAGTGTCGAGCTGTCGCATCAGGCACGCGATGCCTTCAACCGGATGAACGCCAGTTCGCTCGAAGTGAGCGGGGTCGTACAGCGCATTACGGCGGCGATCAACGTCGAGAGCAATAACGAACACGCCATTCAGTCGCGCGTCGACCAAGTGCTCGGCCTGATCGAACAAAACGACCGGGCCATGCACGATGTCGTCGACTTCGCCGGCCGCCTGAAAACCACCTCCGGAGCGCTCGGCCAGGCCGTCGCCCGCTTCCGGCTTTAATTACCGCAGAGGAGCAGAGAAGACCGGGAAAGCAATCGCTTGCCTCATTGCCGCCCCCCGGAGCTCTAGGCCGAAGAATCCAGCTCAGCTTCGTTGTTCCTCAATCTCTCCGCGTCTCTGCGGTTCAATCGCGTTTTCTCGGTTTAGGCTGGCCGGCTGCGCCGCCGCTCAGGCTTTTGGCAGGGCTAGCTGAACCAGACGCACCCAGTAGCTGACGCCGAGGGTCAGTAACTCGTCATTGAAATCGTAATGCGGGTTATGCAACGTACAGCCGCCGGTGCCCGGTCCGTTGCCGAGCCAGACATAGCAGCCGGGCTTTTCGCGCAACATGTAGGCAAAATCTTCCGCCCCCATCGACGGCAGGATGTCGGTCAGCACCCGCTCTTCGCCAAAGACCGAGGTCGCCACTTCTTGGCAGAACCTGGCCTCGGCAAGGCTATTCACGGTCGGCGGATAGCGATGGTCGAACTGGACGCCGATCTGCGCCCCGTTGGCTGCGGCGATGCCGCTGCACAGGCGTTCGATGGCCCGCTCGACGCTTTCCTGGACTTCCGGCTTGAAACTGCGGATGGTGCCGCGCAAGACCACTTCTTCCGGGATGATGTTCCAGGCCTCGCCGGCATGAAACTGGGTAACGCTGACCACCGCCGACTCGCAGGGATGCAGCGTGCGGCTGACGACGGTTTGCAGGGCCTGCACCAGTTGCGAGCCGGCGACGATGGAATCGATGCCCTGATGCGGCATGGCGGCATGGCAACCGTGGCCGCGCACGATGATCTCGAAGGCGCAGGTGCCGGCCATCACCGGCCCCGGCATGACGGCCATTTCGCCGACCGGAATGCCCGGCCAGTTGTGCAGCCCGAAGACCGCCTCGACCGGGAAGCGCTCGAACAAGCCGTCTTCGATCATCACCGCGGCGCCGCCTTCCGATTCCTCGGCCGGCTGGAAGATGAACACGGCGACCCCGTCGAAATCCGGGTTGTCCGCCAGGTAACGGGCCGCCCCGAGCAGCATCGCGGTATGCCCATCGTGGCCGCAGGCGTGCATCTTTCCCTGGTGTTTCGAGTGATGCGGAAATTCGTTCAATTCGGCCAGCGGCAGCGCATCCATGTCGGCCCGCAGGCCGATCATCTTCTCGCTGTTGCCGGCCCGCAGCACGCCGACGACACCGGTCTTGGCGACACCACGCTGCACCTCCAGGCCGTAGGCCTCGAGTTCGCGGGCGACCAGGTCGGCGGTACGGTTTTCGGCAAAAGCCAGCTCCGGGTGGGCGTGGATGTCGCGCCGCTGGTTGGTCAATTCGGCCAAAAAAGGCAATTTCAGTAGGGGAAAAGTCGGGGGCATGATCATCTCCTTGTTTATTTCTATTATGCCGCGGGTTGCCTGGCCGCGCCGCGTTGATTATGCTGCGGCTGATGGAACTCATTTTGATTAGCGGCCTTTCCGGCTCGGGCAAGTCGGTGGCCCTGCACTTGCTCGAAGATGCGGGTTATTACTGCGTAGACAACTTGCCGGTATCGATGTTGACGGTACTGGTCGGCATGCTCAAGGAAGAAAAAATCAGCAAACTGGCGGTGGCCATCGACGCCCGCTCCGGTCATGGCATCGACCTGCTGCCGGGAAAGTTGAAAAACCTGACGGCAAGCGGCACCCACCATACCTTTCTGTTCCTGCATGCCAACGAGGAGACGCTACTCAAGCGCTACTCGGAATCCCGTCGCCGGCACCCGCTGGCCGCCACCGGACAAAGCCTGGGCGAAGCCATCCGCAGCGAGCGCGAGATGCTCGAACCGATTTCCGGCCTCGGTCACCGGATCGACACCAGCGGTCTGAAAGCCAGTGCCCTGCGCGAATGGGTGCGCCAGTTCGTCGAGGCCGAAGCCAGCCAGGGCCTGACCCTGATGTTCGAATCCTTCGGTTACAAGCTCGGCATCCCGCTCGATGCCGACCTGGTCTTCGACGTCCGTTGCCTGCCCAACCCGCATTACGCCGCCGAACTGCGGCCGCTCAACGGGCGCGACCAGCCGGTGATCGATTTTCTCGAGTCCGAGCCGGAAGTCCGCCGGATGCGCGAGGACATCAAGCATTTCATCGCTTCCTGGCTGCCGGCCTATGTCCGCGACAACCGCAACTACCTGACGGTGGCGATCGGCTGTACCGGCGGCCAACACCGTTCGGTCTATCTGGCCGAATGGCTGGGGCAGGCCTTCGCCGGGCAGGCCCGCGTCCTGGTCCGGCATCGGACGCTGGCCGGGTGACAGGCGAGCGCGCGCGCCCAACCGCCCCCGGCGGGCAGGGCACCTAGTGCACTGGCTCAGCCTGCTCCGTCCCGGCGACTGGCTGGTCATCCTGCTCGGTGCCCTGGCCGTCGGCGGCAGCGTGCCGATGTTCTGGCAGGGCGGCATGGCCGAGCGCGCCATCATTCGCCAGGAAGGCCGGGTTTTTGCCGAAGTCGATCTGCGCAGCCGCAAGCAATTCGAAGTGGCCGGCCCGCTCGGCACCACGCTGATCGCCGTCGAACCCGGCCGGGCCCGCGTCATCTCCGATCCCGGGCCGCGCCAGTACTGCGTCAAACAGGGCTGGCTGATGCGCCCCGGCGAAATCGCCATTTGCGCCCCGAATCGCGTCAGTGTCCAGATTGCCGGACGGACCAAGGTCTATGACTCGATCAGTTATTGACCACGGCTCTGGCGCCAGCGCTGCCATGCATGGCGAGGCGAGCGAGACAGACAAGGCTGGCGGCGAAGGCGCAGCAAATTCGTGGCGCGGAAACCCCGGGCGGCGGCCCGCGGTGACTCAACTTACGGTCACCGCCGAAGACCGCCGCGTCGCCTGGCTGGCCACCGCAGCGGTCGGCCTGTCGCTGGTCGACGCGGCGATTCCCTCGCCGCTGCCGGGCGTCAAGCCAGGGCTGGCCAATATCGTCACCCTGGTCGTGCTGGCCCGCTACGGCTGGGGCACGGCGGTGTGGGTCAGCGGCCTGCGGGTCCTGGCCGGCAGCCTGCTGCTCGGCTATTTCCTCGCCCCCGGCTTTTTCCTGTCGCTGACCGGCACGACCCTCAGCCTGCTCACCCTGGGCGTCGCCCGGCATCTGCCGCAGCGCTGGTTCGGCCCGGTCAGCCTGTCCATCCTTGCCGCCTTCGCGCACATCGGCGGCCAGTTGCTGCTCGCCCGCCTGTGGTTGATCCCGCACGACGGCGTCTTCCTGCTCACCCCGGTGTTCGCCGGCGCGGCGCTGGTCTTCGGCACCATCAACGGCCTGATCGCGGCTAAACTGCTGGCTGAACCCGTCCCCCCGGAAGTCCGCTAATGCCCAAGACCATTTGCCTTGCCCTGACCGGCGCCTCCGGCATGCCCTACGGCCTGCGCCTGCTGGAATGCCTGCTGACGGCCGGCTGCTCGGTGCAGTTGCTCTACTCACAGGCGGCCCAGGTGGTGGCCCGGCAGGAACTGGATTTCGAATTGCCCTCGCGTCCGGCCGAGACCAAGGCCGCCCTGCTCGCCCGTTTCCCGGCCGTCGATCCGGACAAGCTGACGGTTTATGGTCGCGAGGAATGGTTCGCCCCGGTCGCCTCCGGCTCCAACCCGCCGGACGCCATGGTCGTCTGCCCCTGCTCGATGGGCACCCTCGCCGCCATCGCCCAGGGCCTCGCCGACAAGCTGATCGAACGGGCCGCCGACGTCGTCCTCAAGGAAGGCCGCAAGCTGGTGCTGGTGCCGCGCGAAACGCCGTTCTCGGCCATTCACCTCGAAAACATGCTGCGCCTCGCCCGCGCCGGCGCCGTCATCCTGCCGCCCAGCCCGGGTTTCTATCACCACCCGCAAAGCGTCCAGGACATTGTCGATTTCGTCGTCGCCCGCGTCCTCGACCAGATCGCCGTGCCGCATCGCCTGATGGCACGCTGGGGCGCCTGATGGGCTGGTTCGACTTCGCCCGCAGTTCGGATTCGCCGGTCATCGAAACCCGCGATATTCCGCTCTTCCCGCTCGAGGCCGTGCTTTTCCCGGGCGGCCTCCTGCCCCTGAAAATTTTCGAACAACGTTATCTCGACATGGCCGCGGCCTGCCTGAAGGACAACAAGCCTTTCGGCATCTGCCTGATCGCCCGCGGCGACGAAACCGGAAAGCCGGCCGAACCGCACGGCGTCGGCACGCTGGCCGAAATCGGCAACTGCGAGATGGAGCAGCTCGGCATCCTGCAAATCATCGCCCGCGGTGGCCGGCGTTTCCGCATCATCGAGGCGCACAGCCGGGCCGACCATCTGCTGCAGGGACGGGTCGAGATCATCCCCGACAACGGCCCGCTGGCCATGCCGCCCGAACGGCAGCGGCTGCTGCCCCTGCTCCGGCGCGTGGTCAGTGACCTCGGCCGCGAGCGCATCCCGGAACCCCACCATTTCGACGACGCCGAATGGGTCGGCTACCGGATCACCGAAGTCCTGCCCATCCAGAACCTGGCCAAGCAAAAATTGCTCGAACTGGAAGACCCGCTGGCCCGTCTGGAAATTCTCGAAAAGTTCCTCGACCAGCGCCAGTTGCTCGGCTGATCAGGTCTCCCCGGCACCCGCCGGGAGCTGCCGCAAGGCCTCGGCCAGCCGCGCCACCGGCTCCTGCCAGTCGCCCCGCCGTTCCTGCCGGAAAAGTCGCAGGCTGGGATACCAGGGGCTGTCAGAACGCCCCAGCAACCAGCGCCAGTCGGTCTTGTAGCAGGGCAGCAAGAGCCAGCACGGCCGCCCCAGCGCCCCGGCCAGGTGGGCGACTGCGGTATCGACGGTAATCAGCAGATCGAGCTGGCTGAGCACCGCCGCGGTGTCGGCAAAATCCACCAGGGCCGGCCCGAGATCGGTGAGCGGTTGGCCCGCCGGCGCGTCGGAGCAGGCGGCAGCACTTTTCTGCAGGCTGAAGAACCGTTGTCCGGCAACCGCCCACAAAGGCGCCAGCACCTGCAGGTCGGGCAGTGAGCGCGACTCATCGTTGGCATGCCGGGGATTCCCCCGCCACACCAGCCCCACCCGCCGGCCCGCTCCGGCCAGGAGCGGCGCCAGACGAGCGACCCGCTGCGGATCGGGAAACAGATAGGGAATCGTCGCCGGGATCGAGGCCAGCTCGGTACCGGCGTGGCGCGGCAGACTGAGCAGGAAAACCCAATAGTCGTGGCTTGCCAGAACGTCCGGCGCCGCATCGAGATCAAGCACAAGATCCGGCCCGGGCAGCGTTTGCAGCAACGCTTTCTGGCTCGGCCGACAAACCAGGGTCACCTGCGCCGCGCCCTGGGCCTTCAGCCAGGGCAGATAGCGGGAGAACTGGATTTCGTCGCCCAGCCCCTGCTCGGGCATGACCACGATGCGTTGGCCAGCCAGCGCCTGCCCCTGCCATTGCGGACAAGACGGCAGGGCTCCGCCGAGCCATTTCTGGTGAATGTGCTGGCGCCCCTCGTAGTAGGGCCAGCCTTCGGACAGCCGGCCCTGCTGCAGCAACAACTGCCCGAGATTCATTTGCAGCGGCAAGTAATCCGGCGCGAAGCTCAAGGCCCGGCGAAAACAGGCCTCGGCTTCCACCTGCCGGCCGCTATCGGACAACAACACGGCAAGATTGGAATAGGCCGCAAGATCTTCCGGCTGCAAGCGAATCGCCTGTCGGTACAGGCTTTCCGCTTCCTCCTCGCGCCCCGCCTTGAGCAGCACGCCAGCCAGGTTCGCCCAGATTTCCGCCGCCCCGGGCGCCAGTTGCCCGGCCCGGCGTTGCGCCCTCTCCGCCTCGGCCAGCCGGCCCTGGCTTTCCAGCAGCAAACCGAGATTGCTATGCAGCGCCGCTTCCTCCGGGTAGAGCGCCAGAGCCTGAAGAAAGGCCGCCTCAGCGGCGGCCGGCCGTTGCAGGCGGTGCAGCGTCAGCCCCCGGTGGTTGAGCGCGGAGAGCGCCGCCGGTTCGAGCTCAAGCCAGCGCTGCCAACAACTCAGCGCGTATTCGTCGTCGCCGAGGCTACTGGCACAAGTCGCCGCCAGTTCAAGCAGGGCGGTATCGGCCGGGAAGAGGGACAGACCCATCCGCGCCGTGCGCAATGCCTCGGCCAGGGAACCCTCCTGGAACTGCAACTCGGCGCGCCGCAGGAAGGGATTGTTCAGCAACGCTTCCCCCGCTCTGAACGGCTTTTCCCGCCCGCCACTTGCCGCCCGGCGGGGCCGCTGCCCGGCCCGGACCGGCGCACTCCAAAAGCGCAAAAGACAGGTTTCATGCGGCGGATATCTCCCGAGACGGCCTGCCGCAGTAGAGCCGATTCGGCGACCCGCCGTCAACTGGCGGCGCCCGGAACGAGCCGGCGCCAACAAGTAATTTCCATTTTTGATTTCAGTTAAAGAATTGACCGCGCCGACCTCCTAGCATCGGTGCCAACTCCTCCCCCCTCTCCGAAAGGAAATTCCCGATGTCCATGTTCTGCGACCAATGCGAACAAACCCTCGACTGCACCGCGTGCACCAGCCATATCGGCGTCTGCGGCAAAAACGAGGATGTCCACTCCCTGCAGGAAATCCTGCTCTACGGCCTCAAGGGCATGGCCGCCTACAAGGCCCACGCCCGCCGCCTCGGTTGGGTGGACGCCGAAGTCGAGGCTTTCATCGAGGAAGCCCTGTTCTCGACCATGACCAACGTCAGTTTCGATCTGCAGGCCAACCTGGAAATGGTGCTGCGCTGCGGTGAAATGAACCTCAAGGTGATGGCCGGCCTCGACGCCGCCCATGGCCGCATCCTCGGCCAGCCCTCGCCGACCGAGGTGCGCGAAGGTACCCTGGCCGGCCCCGGCATCCTGATCAGCGGCCACGACATGATGGACCTGGTGAAACTGCTGGAAGCCTGCGCCGGCACGCCGGTCAAGGTGTACACCCACGGCGAGATGCTGCCCGCCCACATGTATCCGAACCTGCGCCAGCATCCCAACCTGGCCGGCCACTACGGCGACGCCTGGCAGAAACAGAAGGGCGAATTCGCCGCCTTCCCCGGCCCCATCGTCATCAACACCAACTGCGTGGTGCCCCCGGCCGAGCAGTACCGCGACCGCATCTGGACCACCAACGAAGTGTCGGTGGTCGGCGGCAAACGCATCGACGACAGCCAGTACGCCCAGGTGGTGCAGCAGGCATTGAGCCTGCCGCCCTGCGCCGACAAACTGGTCAAGACCTCCACCGTCGGCTTCCACCACAGCGTCATCGGCGCCCAGGCCGACGCCCTGCTCGACGCCGTCAAGGCCGGCACGCTGCGCCACATCTTCGTCATCGGCGGCTGCGACGGCTCGGAATCGGAACGCAGCTACTTTGCCGACTACGCCAAGGCGGTGCCCGCAGACTGCTTTATCCTCACCCTGGGCTGCGGCAAATACCGCATCCGCAACCACGACTACGGCACCCTGCTCGGCCTGCCGCGGCTACTCGACATGGGCCAGTGCAACGACGCCTACGGCGCCATCCGCGTCGCCGTAGCGCTCGCCGAAAAAGCCGGCTGCGGCGTCAACGACCTGCCCCTGACCCTCTGCCTCAGCTGGTTCGAGCAAAAAGCCGTGGCCGTGCTGCTCTCCCTGCTCCACCTCGGCGTCAAGGGCATCCGCATCGGCCCGCGGCCGCCCGCTTTCATCAGCCCGAACGTCTTCCGCATCCTGCAAGATACCTTCGACCTCGACCTCATCGGCCAGGACGCCAGGGCCGACGTGGCCAAGGCGATGGCGGCCTGAGGCTGTTCCGGCGCCGAACGAGGGCGGCAAGCGCGGTCGGCCATCGAAGGCCTTGCCGCGGGTAACAGGAAGGGCCGCCAAGCGGCCCTTTCGGCTACTGCATCGAGTGCAGGCCGAACATGTTGCCTTCGGTATCGGTGATCAGTGCGATGAATCCGTAAGGGCCGATCGACATCTTGTCCTTGACGACGCGACCGCCAGCTCCGGCCACCCTCGCCGCTTCGACGGCACAGTCGGCGCAGTGGAAATAGACCAGCACATTGTGGCCGCCGGCCTCCAGGCCCGGCATCTTGACCAGCGCCCCACTGACGCCCATGGCCTTCTCGTGCATCGGGAAAGCCCACATTTCCATGCCCGGCGGCTGATTGGGCGCCTCCAGCTTGGCAAATGGCATTCCCAGCACGGCTTCGTAAAAGGTTCTGGCGCGCGGCATGTCGTTCACGTAGATTTCGAACCAGCCGACAGGGTTATGGACAGCGCATTCGCTCATGGCAATTCTCCGTTATTGAGCAACGGTTTCAATCCGGAATTTCCGGCTCGACGAGACGCGCCAAATGCTCCAGCGACTCCTGCCAGCCGAGGTAGCAGAATTCCACCGGGATCTGCTCCGGAATACCTTCCTGCACGACCTTCATCTCCGTCCCGCAGGCCACGGCGCGCAGGGTAACCGTGGTCACCATCTCGCCGGCGAGTTTCTCGTCGTCGAACTTGTCGGTGTAGCCGATGCGCTCGTTCGGCACAAGTTCGAGATAGCGGCCACCAAAGGAATGGCCGTTACCGGTGCTGAAATTCCGGAACGCCATCTTGAAGCTGCCACCGACCTGGCCATCCAGGTGATCGACCTTGCAGGTGAAGCCGTTGGGCGGCAGCCAGCGGGCCAGGGCCTCGGCATCGAGAAAGGCCCGGTAGATTTTTTCGGGTTTCGCGCGGAGCACGCGATGCAGGTGGACGCTACCAGTCGGCATGATTCTTCCCTTCCTTGGCTTTGCTTGGGGACGCTTATCGTTGGGCTTGATCCTGCTTAGACGGCTGGCAGCACAACAATTCACCCGTCGTCAGAAATTTTCTCGACTGATTGGTGGAGCGCCTGCACAGATATTTAGGGCGTAACGTGCCGGGGGTGTGGGAAAGTGCGGGGGTAGTGTGATTTCCGGTCGTCGGCCTGAGCGGGCCTAAGGATGCTTCACCATCTACGTCCGCAATGTGGCAGGTTGCAGCAATTTGGAGCGCCGAACTGGCGAATGCCGACGTCTTTAACTCGCCGAACTCGACCGTATGGCCAGGCGAGTTTTTCTCGGTCATATTTCTTTGAATGCGAACTTATCTGCAATGTACTTAGCCGAGTTTTCGATATAGGGGAAGACGGTGCTCTCGTTAATATTCAACTGATCTAGCTGTCGGAGGACATTACGTTTGTTTGTGACGGCAATTCTCTGGACCGCAATTACGTCTGTACCTTCCTCATCAAGTGTTGCATCGTGGCCGAAGAGCAGAAATGCGCCAGATTGAAACGCTATCCGGTCGTTGGTATGTTTCCCTTTGACACAAATCACTGATCGGAGGTGACTAGGAATCAATCGACCCTCAAAGAATGGCTTTTCCTCTTTTATAAAATGAAGTAGTTGCTTGACCGCCGGTTGCTTATTGAACTTGCGCACATCGTGAGTGCTGAAATCAATTGCGTCTCTCGAACTAGGTGGAAGCCGAGTCAGATTTGCAATGCAGCTGGCAGTATCAGAATCGAAATACTTAATTTGGCTTCTGTCTAATGAAAAGACTATGACTTCGCCATCGTGATCAAGGTTACTCTTGCACGCAAAGTACAGGGCAATCAACGGATTAGAGCTGATATCAAGAAGGCGAGTAGGCAAGGAGTAATGCTGCATTCGGACGAGTCGATCCAGTGTGTAAACATCGCCGGGGAAGTCGATGGAATTCGAAATTAGAAGCTCTCGAAACATTCGGTCTTCCGCATCGCGATATATGAAATTGCCGCGTTCGTCCTTCCGGAAGATGAACGGTTCTAGTCTGTACTTTGCTCGATTTGAATGTCCTCGGTAGAACACCTCCCGACCATTGTGATCAAGGTTCAAGACATTCTCAATGAATGTGCCAACGCTATTTGCTTGGAATGCAGGCGCTGAGACGGGAGGGAGGTCTGCCTTTGAAACCTTTGAGTTTTCTGTATTTCCATGGGCAATACCGGCCTTTGCCAGAACCTCGAAAAGATCTTCGTCCTTGATTGCCCAGTGCGTCCTATTGAGCTCCCACCCTCGGATGTCGAGAGCTGCTTGAAGCGGCTTAATTTGCTCAGAAGGTATTGGTGGAATGTTAGGGTCGATTGCGGGTTCAATGTATAGAAGGCGCCCGCCTTGGCGCGACTTGACTCGCTTCAATCGCCCAACTCGCATGGGCTCGTCGGTACCCTCATAAGCAAATAGGCACGGCAACTCAGTAAGCGTCTGGATCTGCGGATCCTTGAGTTCCTGGAAGCTGGCGGCGATTTCGTCACTCGTATATTCCAGAAATCTGCCTCTGTCGTACTCGTAGCCCTGTAGATCCCAGGCCCCCACGCTGGATGTCACGAGAAAGTTAAACATGCCTTACATCCCTGCAAATTGCCATTGTTGTGGGTCAAGCAGAAAACATGCATAACAGCGTCCTCTAGGATTGTCGTGATAATTGCATGTAAAAGAACTTCCGCATCAACGTCCCGGTGAATTCATGCACGTTAAAGTAGTAATCTGGAAGGTCACTAACGTACTTTTTTCCCATCAAGATCAGCGGGCGATTTGGCCTATAGGCTAGGTAGTTATGCAGGTTTATTCCGGTATGAACGAACTTTGATCTGTCTTCATATATCTGTTTAAAGATTTTGTTCAAATTCCCATTGCTATCAGAGTACGTATCAACGAAATTCTTGAACCGCTCGCTAATTTTCCACTCATCACGAGCGACTATTGAGCCGCAGCTAGGGCAGGAAACGTCGATTTTCTCCTTCCGTTGATCTAATAGCGCCTCGATTGCTGATACATATGCAATTAACTCGTAGGAGATGGTGTAGAGCTCGTTTAGTCGCCGATTCATCTTCCTACGTAGATCGAGCCCTTCATGAAAACGCCTGCATGACTGGGTGTATCTATCGTTGTTAAGAATCAGGCTGAGGACATGATCGGCACGTCGAGGAAGCGAAAGTTGCCCCTCGGTTATGCAGTCGCCTCCTTCGATAATTCTCTTCGTGGGATCGCTGAATCGAATTACCTTCTTAACCTCATCCTGTTCAGTGAATCCAGAGTCGTCTATCCATCCTGCGGAGATACCAGGATCATCCCAAAGATGTTGGAAAACCTCCGGGGTTAGTATCTTCCACGGTACGTTTTCCGAGACCACGAAGTGACGCTGCGTGGCAACCGAAAGGGCGGCTGCGATGTCTAGCGCCAGGTTTGAGCCTTCAAAGTGTTGTTCTTGTTTATTTGAAGTGATGAGAGGAAAAAGTATGTGCCCGTCAATGTCTTCCTCTTCCGTTCGGGGCTTCCTTAGCAATAGTCCTGACAAAAGTAACTTGTAGTCACCGGACAACTTAGCTCCGGCATGAAATGGCACCATGAGGTAGCCACTTTTTTCGACCAACTTCCCAGACGGTGATTTCGCTACTTTAATTATGGCTGCTTGAATCTTGTCTTCGAATTCTTTGCTGGCCGCCCGTGTCTCGTAATGTTGCGCCGCAATCAATACATGAGTCAGGCCCTTCGCCGTATGATTGAAAAATGACAATTCCGCGATAAACGGCAAGTCACGATCTGACCAGCATACACAGAACTCATAGACCTCTGGGTCATCGGTATCGAGGTAGTTTTGGTAGCAGCTAACGCGGCCGATTGACCTTGAAAACTCATCCCAGAGTTCGCCAAGATATTCATTCACCCTCTCCCTTGGAATCGATATCGCGATCCTTCTGAAATTAGCATTGTCGAGATTAAAAGGCATATGTCATTCGTCTTTGATGTTTTTTAGACTCTGTCTTGTATTTTGTATTGCCTTCTCATCGCAGGCGCTTCGTAACCACCCGCTGCATTCTCGATCTCACCCAATCGATGGGCATTTTTGGCGGGCCGCTTATGGTCGTGAGCGGATGTTATCAGCATGACGGCCGAACGTCCGCAAAGGCCGACGAACAGCCACTCAAAGAAAAAGCCCATCAAAATTTGGTGGGCTTTACTCAATTTAGCTCTGGTAACGATTTCGTTGCACTTGGTGCAGGAACGATATCTTTGCAATCACTGCAAAATTATGGTGCCAGTCGCACAAAAACCTACCTGAATTCGATGTGGAGCGGGCGATGAGAATCGAACTCACGGCTCTAGCTTGGGAAGCTAGGGTATTACCATTATACGACGCCCGCTCTGGGCAAGAAGGCTGCCATTCTAAGCGCAGAAGGCGCTGGATTCAATCTCGATCGACAGCGACGCGGAAAAATAGCCGGCCCGCTGCGATTGCGCCGGGAAAGCGTCAGCCGGCAGGGCCGCGGCGCGGCATTCCCTCCTATAATTTGCTCATCGACAAATTTCCGGCTACCTGCGGAACCCGGCCCTGCCCGGCACCAAGGAGGAGATCCGTGTACCGAACATTACGCAACCTGGCGTTGCTCGCCACTCTCGGTCTGTCGGTCGGTCAGGTGACGGCCGAGCCGGCGGTCGATGCGGCGCAGAAAAAGCGACTGGCCGAGCAGAAGCTCAAGCTGGTCGAAATGCTGATCGACGCCCCGGCCACCAAGGCCAATGCGGCGCGCCGTACGGAAGCCCCGGCCCTGCTCGCCCATAGCCGCGAATTGACCGAACAGGCCCGACTGGCGATTGCCGAGCAAAAATACGAGACGGCGACCACGGTGCTCGACGAGGCCCTGCGCAACGTCTTCAAGACCAACAGTCACCCGGTGGATGACAGCAGCGCAAAGAACCGGCGCCAGAAACAGGAGTTTGACGATTTTGCCGAACAACTTGCCGGCTACCGGGCGGCGCTGCTCGACATGACCTCCGATCCGAAAAACGCCGCGCCGGCGAAAAAGCTGCTCGGCCGCCTCGATCAACTGAACGACGAAGCCCGCAAACTCCATGCGGCCGGCCAACTGGCCGATGGCAACAAGCTGATGGCCGAGGCTTACAAGCTTGCCGTCAGCGAAATCGCGCAATTACGGGCCGGTCAGGAAGTGGTGATGTCGCTGAAATTCGCCTCGGCGGCGGACGAATTCGCCTACGAACTGAAACGCTACCAGTCGAACGAAATCCTGGTCAGCATGATGATCAGCGAAGGGCGGGCCGACGGCGAGCGCCGTCAGTTGGTCGATGGCTTTCTCGGCGAAGCCGACCGCCTCAAGGAAGCGGCCCGCCTCACCGCCGCCGCGGCCGATCACAAGACGGCGGTGGGCACCATGGAAAAAGCCAATAGCCAGCTCAACCGCGCCCTGCAATCGATGGGCGTGCCGGTTTTCTGAGGCGGCTTACTCGGCCAGCTTCCGGTACTGCCCGGCGTGAAAGAGCAAGGGGGCAAGTTCCGGCGCCGCGCCGAATTTTTCGATCCGGCCGATGAAAATGGTGTGATCGCCGCTCACCAGTTGCGTCTCGTTGACCACTTCGAAACTGGCGCAGCACCCGGGAAAGACCGGCGCCCCGCCGGCACCGGCCTGCCACTTGAGCCCGACAAAACGATCTACCGGCCAGGTGGCGAAGCGATTGGAAACGTCCTGCTGGTCCTCGGCCAGAATGTTGATGGCGTGGTGACTGGCGTGGCGGAAAGCTTCCAGGTTGTGCGAACCGTTATCGAGGCACCACAACACCAGGGCGGGTTGCAGCGAAACGGCCGAGAAGGAATTGACGGTCAGCCCGATGGGGTGGCCATCCGGGTCGATGGCGGTAACCACGGCGATACCGGTGGCGAAGCGCCCGAGGGCGTTGCGCAGGGCGCGGGTATCGGTTTTTGCTTGAGACATCGGGCGGGTCCGGCGGGAAAAGGCCGTATTATCCGTGCTCCCGCCGCACACGTCGAGGCAGAATTGACCGCCCAGCATTCCTTTACCGCCCACCTGATCGCCTGGCAGAAAGTCGCCGGGCGCCACGACCTGCCCTGGCAGAAGACGCGCGATCCTTACCGCATCTGGCTTTCCGAGATCATGTTGCAGCAGACCCAGGTCGCCACCGTGATCCCCTACTACCAGCGTTTTCTCGCCAGCTTTCCCGATGTCGCGGCCCTCGCCGCGGCGCCCGTCGAAGCGGTGCTCGAACAGTGGGCTGGTCTCGGTTATTACGCCCGGGCCCGCAACCTGCACCGCGGCGCCCGGCAGGTAGTGACCGAGCATGGCGGCCGCTTTCCGGAAAGCCCGGCCCAACTGGCCGAGTTGCCCGGCATCGGCCGTTCGACGGCGGCGGCCATTGCCACTTTTGCCTTCGGCCAGCGAGCCGCCATCCTCGACGGCAACGTCAAACGAGTGCTCTGCCGCCATTTCGCGATCGAAGGTTTTCCCGGCGCCACGGCCGTCGACCGTAGCCTGTGGGCGCTGGCCGAAAGCCTGTTGCCGGAAGACGGCATCGAAGCCTATACCCAGGGTCTGATGGATCTCGGCGCCACGCTGTGCACGCGCGGCCGGCCGCGTTGCGGTTATTGCCCGCTGGCCGCCGACTGCCTGGCCTGCCGCGACGGCCGCCAGGCAGAACTGCCGCAGGCCAAGCCACGCAAAACGGTGCCGGAACGGAACTCTATTTTTGTCCTGATCACCGACGGCCAGCGCCTGTTGTTGCAGCGCCGCCCGCCGAGCGGCCTGTGGGGCGGCCTGCTGGTACCGCCCGAAGGCGAGCCGGGCCAGGTCTTGGCCCATCTCGGCCTGCAGGCGCACAGCCAGTGCGAACTGGCGCCGTTCAAGCATGCCTTCAGCCATTTCCGGCTAACCTTGCGGCCGGTGCTGTGCGAGGTTACGGCCGCGCCGACCGCGAGCGAGCCCGGATTGGAGTGGGTCGCGCTGGCGCAGGCCGCGACGGCCGGGGTGCCGACGCCGGTCCGCAAACTGTTCAGGATGGTTGCCAGCGCAGTGGGCTGAGCCCCCAGTTTTCGTACTCGTCGGCGCGCACGACCTGGCCGTAGTGATTGCCGACCTTGCGCGCCAGATCGACTTCGACCGGCGTGACGTACTGGCGGCGGCCGGTGTGGTAGATGACGCGCACCACCGGGCTCAGCAAATTGTCGTGATGCACCTCGTTGACCACCGCTAGGTGCCCGCTTTCGAGCAGAACCAGCGTGCCGACCGGATAGACGCCGACGGTCCGGACGAAGGCGGCGACCAGGGTCGGGTCGAACTGGTTGCCGCCCTGCTCGAATAACTGGCGCAAGGCGGCGGCCGGCGAAATGGCCGGCCGGTAGGGGCGATCCGATGTCATCGCGTCGTAGGCATCGACAATCGCCGCCATCCGCCCGGCCAGCGAAATTTCGTCGCCGGCCATCCGGTAGGGGTAGCCGCAACCGTTGTAACGCTCGTGGTGCTCAAGGACGACGGCGACCGAGGTTTCGGACAGGCGGGAGGTCGCTTCGAGCACCGCCAGACCTTCCTCGACGTGACTCTTGACGACCGAGTATTCGGCCTGCGAGAGCATTCCCGGCTTGCTGATCAGGCGCTCGTCGAGGGCCGCCTGGCCGATATCCTTGAGCAGGGTACCGAGCGCCAGCTTTTCGATTTCCGGCCCGGCCATTCCCTGGTTCTGGCCGAGCGCGATGATCAGCCCGGCCGTCGCCACCGCATGGTCGGCGGCATAGGCATGCATCCGCTTGAGGCGGGCCAGCGGCACCAGGGCGTCCGGGTTGCGCTTGACCGACTCGATCATCTTGCCGACCACCGGCTCGAGCCGGGCGGCATCCACCTGGAGACTGGCCTGGGCGGCCTGCATCAGGTCGGCCAGGGCGGTACTGGCATCGTTCAGCAGGCGATTGGCCCGCCGCCTTTCCTCGCCGAGCGAGACCGTGTTCTGGCCGGCCTTGAATCGTTCGGCCAGCGACCGGAACTGGCGTTCGACCGGGCCGCCGGGGCCCGCCGCGAGCGCTGCCGAGGGCGGCAGATCAAGCCCCTTGGTGGTGTCGATGCTGACTTCGCTGATGCCCTGTTCGCGCAAATAGTCGACATGCGCCGGGTCGCGGACCAGGAAACGGCGTTGCCAGATATTGTGGTAAAGCCAGGCTCTATGCAGGTCGACGACATACATGCCGGGCCGTAGCTGATCGAGGTTGATCTTGCGGATCATGCCCGGACTTCGATTAGGGGGCGGCGGCGCCGGATGCGGCCGCCGGTGGCCGGGCTTTCTGCATTTTTTCGGCCACCCGGGCCGCATGCTCGGCCTGCCGTCGGCGCAGTTTTTCGGCCTCGGCCTCCTTGCGCTGCAGACCGGCGGCCGCCTTTTCTGCCTGGGCGGCCCGCCGCTCGCTGGCCCGCTCGGCCACCGCCTGCCGGGCCGCTGCCGTCTCGGCCTCGCGCTCCGGCAGTTCGGCCTGGCGCTGCGCGGTCTTGGCGTCGTGCAGCACATCCTGCGCCTGCAATTGTTCCGTCCGGACTTCGCGTTCGATGGCCAGACCGTCGTTCTCCTGGCGCTTGGCCTGACGGGCGGCCGCCGAATACTCCTCTTCGTTGGTCTTGAGGCAGGCATTGACCCGGAAGCGCTTCTGGCAGGCCGCATTCTTCTCTTCAAGCTGCTTTACCGCGGCGCTGCGCTGCGCCTCGCCGGCCGCCCGCAGCTCCGCCGCCCGCGCCAGGCGCTGCGCCCACTCCGCTTGCTGTTCGGCGCTGCCGACGCTATCGGCCGCCAGCGCGCCGCCGCAGAGCAGCGCAGCGATCAGGCCGGCAAGCAAAGATAGGGATCGATTTTCCATTTTTCGTAATTCTCAACACTGACGATGCGGTCCTGGACCTTGGCGAGATCGATGATCTCCGGAGCAATGTAGTGCTTCTGGCCGGCATGGTAAATAGCCCGCACCACCGGCTGGAGCAGATTGCTCTCATTTTGCTCGATAACCACGCCCAGGCGTTTGCTTTCCAGTTGTACCAGGGTGCCGCTCGGATAGATGCCGATGGCGCGGATGAAGGTTTTAACCAGTTGCGGTGAAAAATGGTGGCTGCTCCATTCGAGCAATTTCTTCAGCGCCAGCGGTGGCGGCATCCCCTTGTGATAGATGCGCTCCGATGAAATGGCGTCGTACACATCGACGATCGAGGCCATCTGCCCATAGGGCGCGATCTGCTCGCCGGCCAGCTTGTGCGGGTAACCACTGCCGTCGAAGCGTTCGTGGTGCTGGCCGACAACCTGCAACGCCGTGGCGCCGATCCCGGCGCTCTGCTGCAACAGCTCGACGCCGAGCGCGACGTGTTGCTGCATCTGGAGATATTCCGCTTCGCTCAACTTGGCCGGCTTGTTGAGAATTGCGTCCGGCACGCGGGCCTTGCCGACATCGTGCAGCAAGCCACCGAGCGCGATTTCGTTGATCGTCGGGCGGGGCAGTTGCAGGGCCCGGCCGAAGGCGACGAGCAGCGCGCAGACGCTGACCGAGTGCTGAAACGTATAGTTGTCGTGGCTTTTCAGGCGAACCAGGGGCAACAGCGCATCCTGATTGCGGAACATCGAATCGACGGTATTTTCGATCAGCGGTTTCACCCGATCGACCTGGATCGCCCGGCCCAGACGGATGTCCGCCATCATGTGGTGCACCATCTTGTTGGCTTCGCCATGCAGGCGCCGGGCACGGGCCGCTTCTTCGCGCAACTCGGTAAACACCGGCCGGGCCGCCCGCTTCTCGGCGATTTCGCGCAGCCGGCGCTCAAGATCGGCATTGACCTCCTGCTCGCTGCGCGCCGCCCAGACATCCGCCCCCTTGACGGTATCGATATACAACTCGCGGATGCCAAGATTGCGGATCTTGTCCACGGTTGCCTGATCATGCACGGCAAAGGAGTTGACGAGAAACGGATGATCCAGCCAGCCGCAGTTCAGGTCATGGATATACATGCCCGGCTGCAACTGTTCGGAACGAATCTGCTTGATCATGCGGCAGATTCTAGCAGTCCGCCCGCTATAATCTGCCCCCTCATGATCGCCCTCCGCCAAGTCACTTTTGCCCGCGCCGGCCGCCCGCTGGTCGTCGATGCCTCAGTCCAGCTGCATACCGGCTGGAAAGTCGGCGTCGTCGGCGCCAACGGCTGCGGCAAGTCCAGCCTGTTCGCCCTGCTCGCCAACGAATTGCACGCCGAATCCGGCGATGTCGAACTCCCGGCCAGTTGGCACATCGCCCGCGTCACCCAGGAAACCCCGGCCTTGCCCGACGCCGCCCTCGATTTCGTGCTCGACGGCGATCTTGAACTACGCCGCGTCGAACGCGAGCTGGCGGCCGCCGAAGAACGCGGCGATGGCGTCGCGATCGGCCTGCTGCACGCGCGCTATGGCGAAATCGACGGTTATTCGGCCAAGGCCCGCGCCGCCGAAGTGCTGCATGGTCTCGGCTTCAAGGATGCCGATTTCACCCGGCCGGTTGCCGAATTCTCCGGCGGCTGGCGGGTCCGCCTCAATCTGGCCCGTGCCCTCTCGTGCCGCGCCGACCTGTTGCTGCTCGACGAACCGACCAACCACCTCGATCTCGACGCGGTGTTCTGGCTGGAAAGCTGGCTGAAAAGCACGCCGGCGACGCTGTTGCTGATTTCCCACGACCGCGACTTCCTCGACGCCGTAGTCGGCCAGATCCTCTCCATCGATCTGCAACGCATCAGCCTGACCACTGGCGGCTATTCCGACTACGAACGCGCCCGCGCCGCCCGCCTGGCCGTCCAGCAATCGGCATTCGAAGCCCAGCAGCGGCAGATCGCCCACCTGTCGACCTACATCGCGCGCTTCCGCGCCAAGGCCACCAAGGCCCGCCAGGCACAGAGCCGGATCAAGACGCTGGAACGCATGGAGATGGTCGCCGCCGCCCATGTCGATTCGCCCTTCCATTTCAGCTTCCGCGAGCCGAGCGCCCTGCCCGACCCGCTGCTGACCATCGACCGGGCTGCGGCCGGTTACGGCGAGCGCCGGATTCTCGAAAACATCAACCTGACCCTGCGCCCCGGCTGTCGCATCGGCCTGCTCGGCCGCAACGGCGCCGGCAAATCGACCCTGGTCAAACTGCTCGCCGGTAGCATCCAGCAACAAGGTGGCGAGCGCAAGGAAGCCAAGGCCCTGAACATCGGCTACTTCGCCCAGCACCAGCTCGAACAACTGCGCCCCGACGAATCGCCGCTGCAACACCTGGCCCGCCTCGAACCGACGGTACCGGAACAGGAATTGCGCGACTACATCGGCGGCTTCGATTTCCGCGGCGACATGGCGATGCGCGCCATCGAACCCTTCTCCGGCGGCGAAAAATCCCGCTTGGCGCTCGCCCTGCTCATTCGCACCAAACCCAACCTGCTGCTCCTCGACGAACCGACCAACCACCTCGACCTGGAAATGCGCGAAGCCCTGACCTTCGCGCTGCAGGACTACGAAGGCGGCGTCGTCTTCGTCTCACACGACCGCCACCTGCTGCGTACTTGCGCCGACGAACTGCTGCTCGTCGCCGATGGCAAGGTCACCGAATTCGAAGGTGACCTCGACGACTACGCTAGCTGGCTGGCCGCCCAGCGCAATGCCGAAAAGGCGGCCGAACCGGATGTTGCCGCCGAGAAAAATGAACGCCTGCAGGTACGGGCGGATGCCAAGGCCAACCGCCAGGCCATCCTCGCCCAACGCCGGCCGCTGCTCAAGGAAATCGAGCAGTTGGAAAGGAAGCTCGGCAAGTGGAACGAAGAAAAGGCGGCCTTGGAAGTTTCCTTCGCCGATCCCGAGTTTTATACGACTGTGGATCGGGCCAAGAGCGAGGAGATGCACAAGCAGGCCGCGCTGCTCGGCGAGCAGATTGACGAGGCGGAAATGCGCTGGCTGGAAGTGCATGAGGCGCTGGAAGCGCTGCCGGCCGTAGACTGAAAGCGGCCGGGGCGGTGGCGGCGATACCGCCCCAACCGTTTCTGGCGGCGCCAGCCGAGAACCGGACATGCCAATGTCCCAGGGCACTTTTTATCGCTTGACCTCGACCCGCCACTCCGCAAATATTAGCCGATGTCCCAGTGCGTCCTTCCTCTCCCATGACCACAGACGTTCCCGAACCGCTTCCCGATTCCAGCGAGCGTCGCCGGGCATCTGACGCCGCGGCCCTGAAATTCAGGGAATCCGAAATCAAGGCGATGGCGCGGCAGCGGGCCGCCCTCGCCGAGGCCGATGCCGACGTCGAGACCATCGACATGGAGGGCAATCTGCCGCGCGGCAACGCCGAAGATGGCCAGGCGCAGGCATCGGCAAGCGCCCCGGCCAGCCGGCCGCTGACCGCCGAACAACGGAAAATCCGGCTGCAACTGGTCGTCTTCAAACATTCGCTCGAGACCTTTGCCGCCGCCAATCCGCTGCCCCGGGTCGGCATCTCGGACATCAAGCGAGGCGATGTCATCGCCATCGATACCATCGTCGGGCGCGTCTATCTGCAGATCGTCGACCGCATCAAGGGGGTGCGGCAAGATACCGGCGAAATCCTCTGCGAATGCCACTACGACCTGCCCGACCAGCACGTCCCGAAACACGCCGCCAGCATCCAGTTGCCGATCTGTACCCGGAATTTTGTGATCAACAATCCAGATGGCAGCACCCGCCTGGCCAGCCGAAAACTGAAGATGAGCACGGATACGGTGCTGCCGCCCCACGTCAGCAATCTTCTCGACGAGCGCTTTTTCACCGGCCTGACGATCTATGCCAGTCCGCAAGCGGACAGCGCCCGGCCGATCGACCTGGCGCGCTGGGTGATTCGCATGGGGCTCAAGGCGAAAGCACTGATCGACGAGAACAATCGTCGGGAGAAGGAAAAGCGGGCGCTGAAGTAAGAGCAACGGCGGTTGAAGAATGCCGCTCGGCAAGGGGATGTTGAAGCCAGGGAGCAGGCGGGCGGGGAGTGATTGTTCACGTGTATTACTGCTGTTTTCCGCCTGGCGGGCGGGCGTACTTTCTTCTTGCTTCGCCAAGAAGAAAGTAGCCAAAGAAGAAGGCGACCCCAGGGTCGGCGCCCGCTGCGCGGGTCCCTTGCGCTACTCGGCAGGCCGGGCGGCTTGCTAAACTCGCCTGCGGCTCAGACAACGCAAGCCGAAGGCCCCCGGCCTACCTGCGTTGCTCAGCGCCTCTCATGGGGACCCGAAAAACGTCACGGAACGACGGCTCTGCCCAGGAAAGGAAACCCTCGGTTTTAGCGGTCAATTACTGGAAATAGGCAAAAACGAATATTGCCGGTTCGGCGGCGACGCCTTTCCGGGTCCCCATGTGGAGCGCCGAGCAACGGAGCTGTTGGCGGATAAAGGGCGAGGACTGTCTGAGGCACGCAGGGCCGAGTTCCGCAGCCCCCGCCAGCAGCGAGTAGCGCAGGGGAGTCGGCGCAGCCGACCGCGTAGCCTGGGGTCGCCTTTTCTTTGGCTACTTTCTTTTGGCGAAGCAAAAGAAAGTATGCCCGCCCGCCAGGCGGAAAACAGCGCCAATTACGCGGGCAAACCGCCCAAAACCCGCCGACACCCACCCCTCATAAGGTAAAATCGCGATTTTCCGAATCCGCCCGCAGGAGCCTCCCCGTGCAAATCGTCTGTCTTGACCTCGAAGGGGTCCTCGTCCCCGAAATCTGGATCGAATTCTCCAAGCGCACGGGGATACCCGAACTGACGCGCACGACGCGCGAAGAGCCGGATTACGACAAGCTCATGAGCTACCGCCTGGACATCCTGCGCCAGCACCAGCTCGGCCTGCCGGACATCCAGAAGGTGATCGCCGAAATGGGCCCGATGCCCGGCGCCCGCGCTTTCCTCGACAAGCTGCGCGAGGATTACCAGGTGGTCATCCTCTCCGACACTTTCTACGAGTTCGCCCATCCGCTGATGCGCCAACTGGGCTGGCCGACGCTGTTCTGCCACTCGCTGGAAGCCGGTGCTGACGGCATGCTGGTCAATTACCACCTGCGCATGCCCGACCAGAAGCGCGAAGCGGTCAAGCGCTTCAAGGAACTCAATTTCACCATCGTCGCCGCCGGCGATTCCTACAACGACACCGCCATGCTCGGCGAAGCCCACGGCGGCATCCTTTTCCACCCGCCGGAAAACGTCATCCGCGAATTCCCGCAGTACCCGGTCGTCCTCAATTACGACGACCTGCGCACGCAAATCGACAAAGCGTTTGCTAGCTGCTAGTCGTTAGGATCGAGTTGCCTAGCAAGATCAAACCCGCTGAATCCTCGATCCTAATACCTCAATCCTAAGTTTATTGCCTAGGATCCAGTTACCTAGCAAGACCAACCCCACTCGATCCTCGATCCTAATAGCTCGATCCTAAACCCCATGCATCGCGACCGTTTCTACACGCTTTCCGCTTCCTGCCCGGACCAGGTGGGCATCATTGCCCGCGTTTCCGGCTTCATCGCCGGCAATGGCGGCTGGATACTCGAGTCGAGCTTCCACTCCGACGTGCTCAGCGGTCGCTATTTCATGCGCATTGAGATCAAGGCGGATTCGCTGCCTTTCATGCTCGCCGAGTTCCGCGAACGCTTTGCCAGTGAAGTCGCCGAGCCGCTGCAGATGACCTGGCGGATCAACGACAGCGCCGTCAAGAAACGCGTCGTGGTGCTGGTTTCCAAGCAGGAACATTGCCTCTACGACCTGCTGGCGCGCTGGCAGGCTCGGGAACTGGATATCGAGATTCCCTGCGTCATTTCCAATCACGACACCTTCCGCGGTTTCGTCGAATGGCACGGCATTCCCTTCCATCACGTGCCGGTCACCGCCGATAACAAGGCCGGTGCCTATGCCGAGATGCAGCGCATTTTCGAGGATGTCAGCGGCGACGCCATGGTCCTCGCCCGCTACATGCAGATCCTCTCGCCGGAACTGTGCGCCGCGCTGGCCGGCAAGATCATCAACATCCACCATTCCTTCCTGCCCAGCTTCGCCGGCGCCAAGCCCTATCACCAGGCTTACGAACGCGGCGTCAAGCTGATCGGCGCCACCTGCCACTACGTCACCGCCGAGCTTGACCAGGGACCGATCATCGAGCAGGACGTCATCCGCATCGACCATTCCGATTCGCCGAACGACATGGTGCGCTACGGCAAGGACATCGAGAAGACGGTACTTGCCCGCGGCCTGCGCTACCACCTGGAAGACCGGGTGCTGGTGCATGGCAACAAGACCGTCGTCTTCCGTTAAGCGATGTTGATCCGGCGCCACGACTCGCTGCTGCTGGTCGTCGATATCCAGGAAAAACTGGCCCCGGCCATCGACGGCAGCGAGTGGGTGATCGCCAATTCCGTCCGTCTGCTCGAAGCCGCCCGCCAGTTGGGTGTGCCGGCCTTCGTCTCGGAGCAGTATGTGCGCGGCCTCGGGCCCAGTCTCGAAACGATCCGCGCCGCCGCGCTTACTGCCCGGTTTTTCGAGAAAACGCATTTTTCCTGCGCCGCCGAACCGGGCGTGCTCGAGCAATTGCGCGCCGCCAGTCGCCCGCAGGCGATCCTGACCGGCACGGAAGCCCATGTCTGCGTGCTGCAGACGGCCTTTGGCCTGCACGACGCCGGCTTTGAGGTGTTCGTCGTGGCCGATGCGGTCGCCTCGCGCCACCCGGACAACCGCAGCGCCGCCCTCGAACGCCTGCGCGGTGGCGGCATCGGCATCGTCACCACCGAGATGGTGCTGTTCGAATGGCTGCACCAGGCCGGCACCGACGAATTCCGCGCCCTGCTGCCCCTGCTCAAATAAGCCGGCGCGCCATAGGCCGCCGCTCTGCCAAGCCCACCCCAAAAAAACGGGCACCGACTGGTGCCCGAAGGGAGAGAAATTAGCGAGCGGTTCTTGCTCGCTTGCCGTCCCCGACCGGCCAGGTGACCAGCCGGGGCGGCAAGGATCTTAGTGGTGGTAAGCGGTTTCGCCGTGCGAGGTGAGGTCGAGACCTTCACGCTCTTCTTCTTCCGGCACGCGCAGACCGATGACGATATCGACCAGCTTGTAGGCCACCAGGGAAACGACGCCGGACCAGACGATCACGGTGCCGACACCCCACAGTTGGCTGATGACTTGCGCGGTCATGTCGAAGTCGCCGACCTTGTTGGCCACGTAGTCATAGACGCCCGTACCGCCGAGGGCCGGATCGACGAAGACACCGGTGAGGATGGCACCGAGGATACCGCCGACACCATGCACGCCGAAGACGTCGAGCGAGTCGTCAGCACCGAGCAGCTTCTTCAGGCCATTGACGCCCCACAGGCAGACCACACCAGCCAGCAGGCCGATGATGATGGCACCCATGACGCCGACAAAGCCGGCGGCCGGGGTGATTGCCACGAGACCGGCAACAGCACCGGAAGCAGCACCCAGCATCGAGGGCTTGCCCTTCAGCATCCATTCGGCAAACATCCAGGAGAGTGCGGCACAAGCCGTGGCGACCCAGGTGTTGACCATGGCCAGAGCGGCACCGCCGGAAGCTTCGAGAGCCGAGCCGGCGTTGAAGCCGAACCAGCCGAACCACAGCAGGGAAGCACCGATCATGGTGAAGGTCAGGGAGTGCGGGGCCATCGAAACATTGCCCAGGCCGCTGCGCTTGCCGATCATGTAGGCACCGACCAGGCCGGCCATGGCGGCGTTGATATGCACCACAGTACCGCCGGCAAAGTCGAGCGCCCCCTTCTGGAACAGGAAGCCGGCCGTCTTGCCGGCAGCTTCGCCAGCCGCGGCGTCGATGTAGGCATCCGGACCCGCCCAGTACCACACCATGTGGGCCATCGGGATGTAGGACAGCGTGAACCAGATGACCATGAAGACCAGGACGGCGGCGAACTTGGCACGCTCAGCGAAGGCACCAACGATCAGGCAGGCGGTAATCGCCGCAAAGGCGCCCTGGAAGATGACGTAGGCCAGTTCGGAGATGTTCACTCCCTTGGTGAAGGTGGCGACCACGGAATCAACCGTGATGCCCTTCAGGAAGAGCTTGTCGAGCACGCCGAAGAAAGCGTTGCCCTCGGTGAAGGCAGCCGAGTAGCCATAGATGACCCAGAGAACCGTGATCAACGAGAAAGTCACGAAGACTTGCATCAGCACCGACAGCATGTTCTTGGTGCGCACCAGGCCGCCGTAGAACAGCGCCAGACCGGGAATCGACATCAGGATGACGAGCGCAGCACTGGTCATGACCCAGGCGTTGTCGCCCTTGTTGGGGGGAGTCGGTGCTGCGGCCGGTGCAGCAGCCGGAGCGGCCTCCACAGCCGCGGCCGGAGCCGCTGCCGCCGGGGCGGCAGCCGGCGCGGTTGCCGCCGGTTCGGCAACAACAGCCTTTTCTTCAGCCCAGGTCGGCGCGGCAAAACCAACGGCGCCGAGCAGGGCGAGCATGGCAAATAAGCGTTTCATTGCGTGATCTCCTTACAGGGCATCGGTACCGGTTTCACCGGTCCGGATGCGAATGACTTGTTCAAGTTCGAAGACAAAAATCTTGCCGTCGCCGATTTTGCCGGTACTGGCCGATTTTTCGATGGCTTCGATGACCTGATCCAGTTGCTCGCTTTTGACAGCGGCCTCGATTTTCACTTTGGGCAGGAAATCAACGACATATTCAGCGCCCCGATACAACTCGGTGTGCCCTTTTTGCCGGCCGAACCCTTTAACTTCAGTAACCGTGATGCCCTGCACGCCGATGGCGGACAAGGCTTCACGCACTTCGTCAAGCTTGAACGGCTTGATGATGGCGGTAACGAATTTCATGAGTAGTTCCTCATCAGGGTGGATTTTGGATTCTTCCCCGCGGATGCCGGCCGGGTCACCTGCGGGGAAGGTTTAATGCAAATTAGAAAGTCTTGCCGAACGAAAGAACAGCTGCGCTCTTAGCCACATCTTTATTGTTCCAGCAGTAGGCGTTGCTGGCCGAGCCACAGCCATTCGCATCGGTGTCGGTGTAGGACAGCCCGACCACACCAAAGCCAACATCCTTGGTTACACCCAGCTTCCAGTCGGTGTAAGAAGCGGCGCTGTTGTTCTTGATATCCTGATGACCGACATGACCATTGACGCCCCAGCCATTACCCAGATCGTAATTCGCCGACAGGTCAATATAGCCGCTGCCGCGATTGTTTTCGCCGGTGGCATTCGCCCAACCGAACAGATACTTGGAAATGCTGTAGTTGTACTTCAGGGTGATAAATTTCCAGCCCACGGAAGCATAAACTTCAGTCGAATCAGCAGTCGGGTTGCCATTGCCGCTACCCGGATAGTAGTAGCGCAAGGCACCGAAATCATAAGTAAAATCGTCGGCAAAAGCACCACGATAACCAGCATAGAAATCCCATTCCATACTGTTGCTATCCTTGGCGGAATAGTCGGGACGGGTAACCCAGCCCACATTGGAAGCCCAGGTCCCGGCATAAAGGCCGGATGCGTGGCTATAGTCAAAACCACCTTGAATCGCAGGCTGGCGCTGAGTCTGGCTGATACCGCGGAAAATGTAATCACTGGCCAACATCACATTGCCGGTCACGGTGTGGGGGCTGGCCGGCGCGTCTGCAGCAAAGGCCGGTGCAGCGAAGGCACCCACGAGGGCCAGGGCAATCAGGGATTTTTTCATTCTATCTCTCCTACATTACGGTTTAAGTTGCATTGAAAGTCTTGTGCGCTACTAATTTAGCACGAGGCGTGCCAGGGTATATTTTCTTTACAAAACAACATACTGGGAGGATTCGTGCGAGTAGAGAACCACCTTGACGCACCAAATTTGTGCGGTCACAGATTGTTACGCACCATGCACGAGCAAGCCAGCAAAAGAGCGCCCATAGACGCTGTGCTAAACTGCGAAACAAAGGAGAAAAACCATGCTTGACCCAAAAATTCTTGAAGATTTCGGCGCCAAAATGAGCGCCCTGTTTGCCAACTCGCCCGCCAAGGACATCGAAAAAAATGCCAAGGCCGTATTGGGTGGTTTTCTCGCCAAGCTCGACCTCGTAACGCGCGAGGAATTCGACGTCCAGGCCCAGGTTCTGGCCCGTACCCGGGAAAAACTCAAGGATCTGGAAAGCCGGGTCGAGGCGCTGGAAAAAGCCCGGCAGGCCTAAACCCCATGGCGCTGGCCGTCGCTCACAGTCGCGGACTCGACGGCCTGAATGCACCACCGGTTCTGGTCGAGGTGCATATCGCCAGCGGCCTGCCGAGTTTTACCCTGGTCGGCCTGCCGGATACCGAAGTCAAAGAAGCCCGCGATCGGGTGCGGGCCGCCATTCTTAACTCCGGATTCGAATTCCCCGCCAAACGGATTACCGTCAATCTCGCCCCGGCCGACCTGCCCAAGGAATCGGGCCGTTTCGACCTGCCGATCGCACTCGGCATCCTGGCCGCCAGCCAGCAGACACCGGCCACGGCGCTGCCCGACTACGAATTTGCCGGCGAGCTTTCACTCTCCGGCGAACTACGCCCGATCCGCGGCGCCCTCGCCATGGCGCTACAAAGCGCCGGCAACGGCAAGGCCTTCATCCTGCCCACGGCGAGCGCCCAGGAAGCGGCGCTGACCGGGGCCGACAACATTCTGGCGGCGCGTTCGCTACTCGACGTCTGCGCCCACCTGGCCGGGCAGAACATCCTGCCCCCGCCTGCAGCGGAAGAATTCCGCTCGCCGCCGACCTACCCCGACCTCGGCGAGGTACGCGGTCAGACCCAGGCCAAGCGGGCCCTTGAGGTCGCCGCCGCCGGCGGCCACTCACTGCTCATGGTCGGCCCGCCGGGCGCCGGCAAATCGATGCTCGCCGCCCGCCTGCCCGGCCTGTTGCCAGCCCTGGACCAGGCAGCGGCCCAGGCCTCGGCGGCCATCCTCTCGCTGGCCGGGCAATTCCGCCCGGAATCCTTTGGCCAGCGGCCCTATCGACAACCGCATCACTCGGCCTCGGCGGCTGCCCTGGTCGGTGGCGGCAATCCGCCGCGGCCAGGCGAAATCAGCCTGGCGCACCAGGGCATCCTGTTTCTTGATGAAATTCCGGAATTTGAGCGAAAAGTGCTCGAAACCCTGCGCGAACCGCTCGAATCGGGGCGTATCCATATTGCCCGGGCGGCCCGCCATGCCGAATTTCCCGCCGAATTCCAGCTAATTGCCGCGATGAACCCCTGCCCCTGCGGTTTTCATGGTCACCGCAACGGCAAATGCCGCTGCACGCCGGACCAGATCGCCCGCTACAAGGGCAGGCTGTCCGGCCCTTTCCTCGACCGTCTCGACCTGCTGATCGAAGTCCCCGCCCTGCCGGCCGAGGCCCTGGCCGGCAAGAGCGACGGTGAATCCTCCGCCACCGTGCGCCAGCGCGTCACCGCGGCACTGGCCCGGCAAAGCGCCCGGCAGGGCAAAGCGAATGCCCGACTGAGTGCCGGCGAAGTCGAAATTCATTGCCCACCGGATGCCGCCGGCAGCCATCTGCTGCAACAGGCGATCAGCCGCCTGGCGCTCTCGGCCCGTGCCTGGCACCGCATCCTCAAGGTGGCGCGCACCATCGCCGACCTCGCCGGCAGCGAACCGATCCAGGCGACGCATGTCGCAGAAGCCATCCAGTACCGACGCCTCGCCCATGACTAATCCCCGCCCGGCCCCACGCGGCATCGCCATGTTGCTGGCCGCGCTGTCCGCGCTCGGCCCCTTTTCGATCGACACCTACCTGCCCTCCTTTCACGAGATCGGCGAGAAACTGGGTGCCACGCCGCTGCAGGTGCAGCAGACCCTGTCCGCCTACCTGCTCGCCTTTGCCGTGATGACCTTGTGGCACGGCGCGATTTCCGACCGCTTCGGCCGGCGGCGGGTGATTCTCGCCGCCCTCGGCCTGTTCGGCCTGGCCTCGGCCGGCTGTTTCGTCGCCACCAGCATCGAGCAACTGTGGTTCTGGCGTGCCATGCAGGGCGTCACCGCCGGTGCCGGCATCGTCATCGGCCGCGCCATCGTCCGCGACCTGTTCGACGGCGCCGCCGCCCAGCGCCTGATGTCGCAGATCACCATGATGTTCGCGCTGGCCCCGGCCATCGCCCCGGTCATCGGCGGCTGGCTGCAGACCCTGTTCGGCTGGCGTTCGGTCTTTGCCTTCCTGGTCCTCGCCACCGCCGCCCTCGCCCTGGCCTGCTGGAAGCTGCTGCCGGAAACCCTGCCGCCGGAAAAACGCCAGTCGCTGCAACCGGCCTACCTCGGACGCAGCTACTGGAAAGTCATGACCTCGCCCCGCTTCCTGTTCGCCTGCGCCGCGCTGTCGCTGAATTTCCTCGGTTTCTTCATCTACGTGCTGTCGGCCCCGGTTTTCCTGATGACCCATCTCGGCATCCACGAAACCGGCTTTCTCTGGCTGTTCGGCCCGGCCATGCTCGGCATGATCGGCGGCGCCGGACTTTCCGGCCGGCTGGCCGGCAAGCGCTCGCTGGAAAAGACCATCGCCCTCGGCTACCTGCTGATGGTGAGCGCCGCCCTCGGCAACCTCGGCCTCAACCTCGCCTGGCCGCCGGCCCTGCCGTGGAGCGTCATGCCGATATTCGTGTACACCCTCGGCATGTCGCTGGCCATGCCCTGCCTGACCATTCTCGCCCTCGACCCGTTCCCGGAGCAGCGCGGCCTGGCCGCCTCCTGCCAGACTTTTTTCCAATCCGGCGCCAACAGCATCGGCGCCGCCCTGATCGTGCCCCTGCTCTGGGGCTCGACGCTCGACCTCGCCCTCGGCATGGCCGGCCTGCTGACCCTGGGTGGCCTGGCCGCCTTTGCCCACCAGAAATGGAGAAGCCCCGCATGAAAATAACCGCCTGGCTCGCCAGCGCCCTCGCCGCTTTTGGCGCCGCCCTGCTCCCCGCCTGCGATGCGGTCAATCTGCCGGAAATCAAGCCGGGCCTCACGACCGCCGCCGAAGTCCGCGCCCGCATGGGCAATCCCGGTTTCGAATTCAGCAACGACGATGGCAGCGTGACCTGGGAATATTCCCGGCAGCCGAATGGCACCAACTGCTACATGATCACCATCGGCCGCGACCAGATCGTCGAGAAAATGGAACAGGTGCTGACCGAGGCCAATTTCGCCCGCCTCCGCGACGGCATGAGTCGCCAGGAAGTCCGCCGCCGGCTCGGCGCCCCGGCTTCGCAGACGGTGTTCGACAATCTCGGCGAAGATATCTGGGAATGGCGCGTTGCCGGTATGCCGGTGATGGATGAGACCTACTTCATGGTGCATTTCGACCTGGCCGGCGGCGGCCTCAAGAAGACCTCGCGGCGGGTGGTGGCGAAGGGTTAGGCGGCCGCAGCACGCCGCATCGCCGACAAAACCAGCTACCCCTCGGGACAACCACCGGCATTTGCCGACCCGGGGCCGAGCACGATCACGGCGCCGAGTCGAAACGAGAGAGTTCTTCCCGGGTATTGATATTCTCGAAGGCCTCGGCTTCGTCGTCGAAGGCGACTTCAACGCTGTTCAGCGTCGCATACCAGTCCTCGAACTTGCGTCCGCCGCTGGCCAGAAACGCGGTCAGGTGGGGGAGTACTTCGCGGCGGCACAGGCAGAACACCGGATGCGCTTGCGCGAAAGTGCGAGCCACAGCGAGATCGGCATTGGCCGTGCGGAGCGCGGCCAACAGCCGGGAAACCAGATCGCTGGGCAGGAAAGGCGAATCACAGGGGGCCGTAGCAAGCAGCGGGTGCCTCGCGCTGGACAACGCTGCCTGCAGGCCGGCCAGCGGTCCGGCGAAATCGGGGATCTGATCGGCCACGACACGGTAGCCGAAGGCGGCATAGCGCGCCGCGTTCTGGTTGGCGTTGATGAGCAGTTCATCGACTTGCGGGGCCAGGCGCTCGACCACCCGCGATACCAAGGTCTGCCCGCGCAGTTCCTGCAAGCCCTTGTCGATACCGCCCATCCGCCGCCCAAGGCCGCCCGCCAGAATGACGCCCGTAATTTTTTCACGCATCGCGCAGACCGCTCCTCGCCGGTGAATAACCGCTGATATTTGCCCAGGGGGCGATTCGTCCTGAAAACCTTACCGCAGAGTCGCAAAGGAGCAGCGAAGAAGGTGAAAGCAGTGGCTTGCATCGTTTTTGCAGCTCACCCGAAAGGTCGGCCGAATAATCCACGCAAACCTCTGTTTTTCCTCTGCGTCTCTGCGGTTCAATTGCGCTTTCTCGATTCATCCGACAAATTTTACCTGTGCGCCGCGATTGGCCATCCGAAAAAACCCGCGCGACCGAGAGGCGTCGGCCAACCCCGAAACGGCTTGAGCCCGGCTCAGTAAATCAGCGTTTGCCAGTCATCGGCCAGGGCCCGGGCAATAAAAGCGGTCGCCCCGGCGGATTGGCATCCCGGCAACAGCACCTCGCCGGCCGCCAGCCACTGCGCCTGCGCCATGCTGCAGGCGTACAGGGTGGCGCCTGCATGCTGCAACTCGCGCAGGAAATCGCCAATCGATTTCTCCTTTTCCGGCGTTGCGTAAAGCAGGTCGGCCTGACCATCGACCAACATTCTCACGGCCGGCCCGGCGAAATGGATTTCGACCTCGGCCTCAAGCGCCCGACCGGCCAACGCGTGTACCAGCGGGGTGACGCAGAATTCGGGAAGCGTCGCCGAACTGATCAGGAAAGCCAATTTTTCAGACAAAGCTCGCCCCCGGTTCAATCGCCAATACATGTTGTCGGTAGGCCGCCGCAGCGAGCAGGCCACTTTTCTCCTCGGCCCACCGTGTCGGCTGCACCCGCGCCAGCCAGCCCGCGCCATACGGCGCGCTATTGACCAATTGCGGGCGTTCTTCGGCCACTTCGTTGCCGGCCAGCAAGACAAAGGAAATCGGGGCATGGATAGCGAGGACGGTCTTGCGACACTCCACCGTGCCCATGCCGCGGCCGCCATCGACCACCGCGCCATTGGGCTTAGCGGTGAAGGCAATGATTTCGCCAGCCAGAAAAAGCCCGAAACTGGTGACGCCGATCAGTGCATCGCCATTTTCCAGCAACTGCACCCACATGTCGTGGCGGGGACAGTACAGACGGTCGTCGGGAACCGAACCGGTGAATGCTTGATGGGCCATTTAGCGCGTAAGGATTGGCGGAAGGAAGCAGGAGTCGAACCTACCCAAGCCTGTTTGACAGGCTTTGCCGGTTTTGAAGACCGGCCGCCCCACCGGGGAACGATTCCTTCCGTAATTCATGAACCGAATTGCTCCGGCGAACCGCGCAGCACATGGCTGTCGCGCACACGGCGAGTGTAGCCGATGCGGTCGAAGAATTCGAGAATCTGGATTGCCACCTTGCGGCCGCCGCCAATTTCATCGCGCAGGGTGGCCGCCCGGGCACATCCATCGCGCCCGCAAAGCCCGGCGACACGGTGCGCCAGCTCAGCCACCGCGGCGGCTGTGAAGTAGTGGTCGTGGGCCACCGGGTAGGCTTCGCCGAGGCGCGCCACCCGCCGCAACAGTTGGCGGACGTTTTCCTCGTTGTTAGCGGTGGCGCGAGCGATATCGCGGACCCGCGGCGGGTTGTAGGGTTCGGCCGCGAGCAGGGGTTGCAGGCTTTGCCACAAGCCGCGGTCGGCACCGGCCAACTGAATGCGATGCTGCGGCAGATGCAGCCAGGCGTGGGTCTGGACGATACGCTGATCGCCGAGCGGCCCGCGCAGCAGTTGATCGAAGGCCGGTCGCGAGAGCGTCGGCAAGGTCAGACGACGCAGGCGGTCGGGCTCGACACCGGGCATCTCGGGGGCCCGTTGGTGTTCGCCGGCAAGCGCTGCCAGCAACCTGTTCTCCAGGGCCCGCCAGCCGAGCGGCGAAAATGCCGTGGTCCCGACCAGTTTCAGTTTCAACCCCGCCGCCAGCGCGCTTAGCGTAACCGCATCGAGGTTTCGGTTCAGGGCATAAGCCGTCAGGTCGATCCCGGCCGGCTGTTGCTCGACGGCCAGAGCCAGGGCCCGGGCGGGATCGGCGTCGGCCAGCGCGGCCAGCATGGCCAGGCGTTCCGGGCTACGTTTCTTGCGCGAGGGCGGGAATATATCGAGGACGCAGCCGCCACCTATGGTCTGGCGGGCCGCCGCATCGCGCAGAACGAAACGGTCGCCGGCCAGCACGCCGATCTCGCGGTCGACGGTGATTTGCCCCCAGCCTTCGCTGCCCGGGAGAATTTCGTCGGCGCCGAGCAGGGCGACACGGGCGACAACGTCTTCGGCACCGAGATGCAGGTGAACCGGGGTCCAGTGGCGGAGCGGCGGATGGCCGCTGAGGACGCGGATACGGCAATCGAAACGCCGGCAAGGAGCATGCAGGGCCGGCGCCAGAACCCACATGCCACGCTCGACTTCGCTCTTCTCGATAGCGCTCAGGGCCAGCGCGATACGTTGTCCGGCATTGCCGGCTTCGGCCGGCTGCTCCTGGACGCGCAGGCTGCGCACCCGGAGCGCTTTTCCGGGCGGCGAAAGCAGCAGTTGCTCGCCAAGCCGGAACGTGCCCGAGAAGGCGGTACCGGTGACGACGGTGCCGATGCCGGCCAGGGTGAAGACGCGGTCGATGGCGAGGCGAAAACCGCCCCTGGGCTGATGTTCGCCGAGCCTCGCCGCGGTCTGCTCGAGATGCCGACGCAACTCGGCGACACCCAGACCACTGCTTGCCGCCAGCGGAAAGACGGGAACATCTGCCAGGGCGCTGCCGGCCAGCAGATCGGCGATTTCAGTCGCAGCCCTGGCCAGCCTCTCGGGCCCGACGAGATCGACTTTGGTGAGGGCCACCGCGCCCTGACGGATGCCGAGCAATTCGATGATTTCCAGATGTTCACGGGTCTGTGGCATCGGACCATCGTCGGCGGCAATCACCAGTAGCGCAAAGTCGATACCGGTGGCGCCGGCCAGCATGTTATGGATCAGTTTTTCATGACCCGGGACGTCGATGAAGCCGAGGCTTCCCCCGCCCGGCAGCGCCGTGTAGGCGTAACCGAGATCGACGGTAATGCCGCGTGCCTTCTCCTCCTTCAGGCGGTCGCAGTCGACGCCGGTCAGGGCTTTGACCAGGGTCGTCTTGCCGTGGTCGATGTGGCCGGCGGTGCCGATGATCATGCCGGCTGCAACGCCACCAACTGGGCGCGAAAAGACGCTTCCTCGCCGGCTTCCAGGCAGCGCAGATCGAGGTGATAGGCAGCGTCGCGAACGTATCCGATCACCGGTCTCGGCAAGCGCCGGAAAGCGGCTTCGATGGCGAGCAGCGCCTTTCCCGACCTTTTTGCCGTCGGCCGGATGACCAGCGCCGCCGATGGCAGTCGCTCGACCGGCAAGGCGCCGCTGCCGATCTGGCTGCTGCAGTCTTCGACCGACACCGTCGCCAGTTCGCCGAGGGCGGCCTGGACGTCCGGCAACAGGCGCTGGCCGAGCGCGGCAATCTCGTTCGCCGGCCGGGTCAGCAGGCGTAGCGTCGGCAGGCGTTCGGCCAGCCGATCCGGGTCGCAGTACAGGCGCAGCGTTGCTTCCAGCGCGGCCAGCGTCATCTTGCCAACGCGCAGGGCGCGTTTCAGCGGGTTTTTCTTGATCTTCGCGATCAGTTCCCGGCGGCCGACGATCAAGCCGGCCTGTGGCCCACCGAGCAGCTTGTCGCCGGAAAAGGTAACGAGGTCGGCGCCGGCGGCCAGCGCCTGCTGCGGCGTCGGTTCGGGCGGCAGGCCGTAGGCGGCGAAGTCGCAGAGCGTGCCGCTGCCCAGGTCGATGATAAACGGCAAGCCGGCGGCATGGGCGATGGCGGCGATCTCCTTTGCATCGACCGTCTTGGTGAAGCCGGTGACGGCGTAATTGCTGGTATGCACTTTCATCAGCAGCGCCGTCTTCGGACCGATGGCTTCGGCGTAATCTTTGGCATGGGTGCGGTTGGTGGTACCGATTTCGACCAGTTTGACCTGGGCCCGCCGCATCACATCGGGGATGCGGAAGGCGCCGCCGATCTCAACCAGTTCGCCGCGCGAGACGACGGCCTCCTTGCCCTGGGCCAGCGCATTCAGCGTCAGCAGCACGGCGGCAGCGTTGTTGTTGACGATGGTGGCGGCGATCTCCGGTGCGCCGCCAGCGATCAGTTCGGCGAGCAGTCCGGAAACCAGGTCGTCGCGGTCGCCACGCCCGCCGGAAGCGAGATCGTATTCGAGGGCGCAGGGCGAACGGGCAGCGTCGACCATTTGCGCGATGGCTTCCTCGGCGAGCAGGGCACGGCCAAGGTTGGTGTGCAGCACGGTGCCGGTCAGGTTGAAGACGGGGCGCAGATTGGCCCGGCCAGCGGTGGTGGCGCGCCGCCGGATGGCGGCGAAGAGATCCGCTTTTTCCGGCAACGGCAAGCCATGTTTGCTACCTTCGCGGGCAGCCGCCAGTTCGGCCCGGACACAGGCGGTGACCAGTTGCCGGCCATGGCTTTCGATCAGTTCCGGGACCTCGGCGAGGACCCTATCGACGGCGGGAAGATGTCTGAAATCGTTCATAAGCTTTCACCCGGACCGGGCAGAAAGGGGTGAGCAAAAGGGGTTCTAGGCGGCGGTACTGATCAGCAACAGGTTGGGACCCGCCCGTTGGTAACCGGCTTCATCGACCAGCATGTCGAGGGCCAGGGTCGCCAGATCGTCGGCGACCGGATCGACATGGGGATCTTTCTCCTGATAGACAATTTTCAGATAGCTGTTGCAGGCATCGCAGGTTTCGGCCCGGACGGGGCTATTCGCCCCCTCAATCTCGTGCAGGGCGACACTCTGGTCGGTGGAACAGGCCGAGCAGGTCGCGCGCGGCACGTTCCATTCGCTATTGCACAGCGAACAGTGGAGGTAACGCAGGTTGTTGATCGCCGCGCCGAGCCGGACGACGCTGGCGACCGGCAAACTGCCGCAGCAGGGACAGACGCCGTGGACCTCGAGCGCCGGCCAGCGGCCAGCCGCGAGCTGGCTAGCCAGCGCCGTATAAACGACCTGCAAGGCTGCACCAACGAAAACCAGACGGGCGGCCTGATCGGCTTCCGGCACCCCGTCGAGCAAGGTATCGGCGAGCTTTTCCAACTCACTATCGGTGGCCTCGCGCAGGCTGAGCAGCGCCTCGCCAACGCCCGCCGCACCAGGTGCCTCCAGGCTGCGCACCAGTTGGCGAAGAACTTCGCGCCAGACTGCCGGACGCGCCCCCGGATCGAGTGGCGGCATGCCGTGCCGGCGCGCCTGTTCCAACGTTGCCGAATCGGGCAGCGGCAGTTCGGGCAGCGTCTGCAAGACGACGTGCTGGGCGCGCGTCAGTTGCCCGAGAAAATTGAGCCAGTCGCCCAGGCTGTGGCCGATGGCGAGATGGGCGAAGCGCTCGGCACGCTCGGCAAACAGGCTGGCCGTGACCGGCCGCAGGTAGGGGGCAGCCTCAGCAGTGGGCGGCGAGAAATCGATCTCTTGGGTCGGCATATCAACTCAGAAAAACGGGGGTGGGGAGATACTCTCCGCCCCACCCCTTAAAGGCAAGATAAAGAGCGGCTTAGCGACCGGTGACCTGGCGATACCAACCGCGGTGATGCTGCTTGGCCCAGGCCCGGGTTACCGTGCCGTACCACATGGCGCGGATGGTCCCCTTGACCCAGATCGCGGCATAGACATGGACCATGATCAGGCCGATCATCACGGCCGCCGCCGCCGCATGAACGACGGCGCCGAGGCGAACCACGGTGATCTCAAAGCCGAACCAGGCCCGCCAGATGAACAGGCCGGAGACCGCCATCAGCAGCATACAGGCGGCAAGGGCCCAGAACATGGCCTTCTGACCGCCGTTGTACTTGCCCTGCTCCGGCATGTTGTGGTCGTCGCCATCCACCATCTGCCTGACCTTGCCCAGCCATTCCTTGTCCGCCGGCGTCATCCGGTTGAGATGCCGGAAGCGGAAAAAGAGGGCCAGGAAGGACAGCGCCATCAATACCCCGAGGTAGGGGTGGATGATACGAGCCCAGACCGGGCCGCCGAATAGCTGGGTGAGGGGGAAAAAGGCCGGATGAAAGAAGGCCAGACCGGAGAGGGCAAGCAGGATGAAGCTGATGCCGACCACCCAGTGATTGGCCCGTTCGGCCGGCTCGTAGCGCTTCATATCTTTCGGGTCGCGGATCATTTTGCATCCTCCTTCTCGATCTCGTCCTCGATCTCTTTCGAGACCTCGTTCGGACCCTTGGTCACGTAATGGAACAAGCTACCCAGTGCCACCCCGGCCAGGGCCAGCGTCGCCAACGGCTTGGCGAAGCCCTTCCAGAGCGAGACCAGCGGACTGATCGCCGGATTGGCCGGCAGGCCGGCATAGAGGTTGGGCTGGTCGGCGTGGTGCAGCACGTACATCACATGCGTGCCGCCAACACCTTCCGGATCGTACAGTCCAGCCTTGTCGTAACCGCGTTCCCTGAGGTCGGTGATGCGGTGCTCGGCATAGTCCTTCATGTCCTCCTTGCTGCCGAACTGGATCGCGCCGGTCGGGCAGGCCTTGACGCAGGCCGGGGCCTGGTTGACCGCCACCCGGTCAGAACAGAGCGTACATTTGTACGCCTTGCTGTCCTTTTTCGAAATGCGGGGGACATTGAACGGACACCCGGTAATGCAGTAGCCGCAGCCGATGCAGTTTTCCTGGTGGAAATCGACAATGCCATTGCTGTACTGGACGATGGCGCCGGGTGCCGGACAGGCCTTCAGGCAACCGGGGTCGGCACAGTGCATGCAGCCATCCTTGCGGATCAACCACTCCAGTTTGTCGTTCTGTTCCACCTCCGAGAAGCGCATCACCGTCCAGGCGTTTTCCGTCAGATCGACCGGGTTGTCGTACACGCCGTGGCAGTTGCCGACTTCCTCGCGGACGTCGTTCCACTCCATGCAGGCGACGGTGCAGGCTTTGCATCCGATGCAGGCGGAAACATCGATGAGCTTGGCCACTTCCAGGGTGATACGGGCTTGCGGGGTCGGCGAGGTAGTCGCCGAGCGCTGCTTGATGTCTAGCGATTGCAGTGCCATGTTATGCCTCCTGAAGGGCCGCCCCGAAGGGGGCATGCCCCCCTCGGGGGGTGACGAACGTAGTGAGTGCGGTGGTCGTCATTTGGCCTCCTACGCTTTTTCGATGTTGACCAGGAACGCCTTGTATTCCGGCGTTTGGACATTGGCATCACCGACGACGGGGGTCAGGGTATTGGTGATGAAGCCCGGCTTGGTCGCCCCCTTGAACCCGAAGTGGGTGGGGATGCCGACCGTATGAACCTTCCTGCCGTCAACGTCCAATGCCTTGATCCGCTTGGTGACCACCGCCACGGCGCGGATAAAGCCGCGGTTGGAACGGATCTTCACCTTGTCGCCGGCGACGATGCCTTTCTCCTTGGCCAGTTCCTCGCCGATCTCGACGAACTGTTCCGGCTGCATGATGGCGTTGATTTTCGACTGCTTGGTCCAGTAGTGAAAATGCTCGGTCAGGCGGTAGGTGGTCGCCACGTAGGGGAAGTCCTTGGCTTTGCCGAAGGCCTCCATGTCGCCCTTGAAGACGCGGGCGGCAGGGTTGCTGGTGGCTTTCGGGTTGTTCGGGTGCATCGGGTTGGCATCGAGCGGCGTCTCGAAGGGTTCGTAATGCTCGGGCATCGGCCCATCGGCCATGAGATCGCGGCAGAACAGACGACCGACGCCTTCCGGATTCATGATGAAGGGCATCACGTTCTCTTCCGGAGCCGCATCCGGGCGCATGTCGGGAACGTCATTGCCGCCCCAGGCCTTGCCGGTCCACCGCAAGACCATGCGCTTTGCATCCCACGGCTTGCCGGAGAGGTCGGCCGAAGCGCGGTTGTAGAGAATGCGCCGGTTGACCGGCCAGGCGTAGCCCCAATTCAAGGTCTGGCCGAGGCCGGAGGGATCGGAGGGATCGCGGCGCGCCGAATTGTTGCCGGCCGGCGACCAGACACCGCAATAAATCCAGTTGCCGCAAGTGGTCGAACCATCGTCGCGTAGCTGCGCAAAGCTGCCCAACTGATCGCCTGCCTTGACCAGCACCTTGGTCGGATCCTTGGGGTCGGTGACGTCGGCCAGGGCCTTGCCGTTGTATTCCATCATCAACTCTTCCGGCGATGGCTTGGCCGGCTGGCGGTAGGCCCAGGTCAGCTTGAGGATGGGATCGGCAAAGGCCCCTCCCTCCTTGACGTAGGCTTCCTTCAGGCGGAGGAAGAGAGCTGCCAGGATTTCAGCATCGTCCTTGGCGTCGCCCGGACCGTCCACCGCCTTCCAGCGCCACTGGATGACGCGGCCGGAATTGGTGAAGGAACCGGCATGCTCGGCAAAGAGATTCGCCGGCAGACGAAACACTTCGGTCTGGATCTTGGCCGGATCGACTTCGTTGAATTCGCCGTAAGGTTTCCAGAATTCCGAGGTATCGGTCGCCAGCGGATCGATCACCACCAAGTACTTGAGCTTGGCCAGGGCATCGCCGACCTTGCGCTTGTTGGCCACCGAGGCCAGCGGGTTGAATCCCTGGCAGAAGAAGCCGTTGATCTTGCCCTGGTACATCTGGTCGAAAATCGACAGCACGTCCGAAGCGCCGGCCAGCTTGGGCAGGTAGTCGTAGGCGAAGTCGTTGTCCTTGTTGGCGGCATCGCCCCACCAAGCTTTCTGCAGGCTGATGAACCATTTGGGGAAATTCTGCCCGTAGTTCATCTGGCCTGGCCGCATGGCCTTGGGCGTCCGCTTCTCGAGGAAGGTTTTGAGGTCGGCATCGGCGTCCCCCGGCGCCCCCAGATAACCCGGCAGGTTCTGGGCGTAAAGGGCGAAATCGGTGATGCCCTGAACATTGGCGTGGCCACGCAGGGCGTTGATGCCGCCCCCCGCCATCCCCATGTTGCCAAGCAGCAACTGGATGATGGCCATGCAGCGGATGTTCTGGGAACCGACGGAATGCTCGGTCCAGCCCAGCGCGTAGAGGCTGGTCATGGTCTTGGTGGGCGCCGCCGTCTCGGCGATCATCGCGCAGATCTTGAGGAAGGCCTCCTTCGGCGTGCCGCAAATCCGCGCCACCATTTCCGGCGTATACCGGGAATAGTGGGTCTTCATCAATTGCCAGACGCAGTTCGGGTCCTGCCAGGTGTCGTCTACCTTGGCGTAGCCCTCCGTATCCATCTGGTACTTCCAGCTATCTTTGCCGTAGCTGCGCTTCTCCTCGTTATAACCGGAGAAGATCCCATCCTCGAACTTGTAGCCCGCATCCACCAGCAGCCCGGCATTGGTGTAGGCCTTGACGTATTCATGATGGATCTTGTCGTTAACGATCAGGTAATTGATGACACCGCCCAAAAAGGCAATATCGGAACCGGAGCGGACCGGTGCGTAGAAGTCGGCGACGGAGGCCGTGCGGTTGAAACGCGGGTCGACGACGACCAGCTTGGCCTTGCGGTTCTTCTTCGCTTCAATCACCCACTTGAAGCCGCAGGGATGCGCTTCAGCGGGGTTGCCGCCCATCACGAAAATCAGATCAGCGTTCTTGATGTCCACCCAGTGATTGGTCATCGAACCACGCCCAAAACTCGGAGCCAGACTGGCCACCGTGGGAGCGTGTCAAATGCGCGCCTGAGTGTCGATCGAGGTCATCCCCAACGCCCGCAGCATCTTTACCGTGAGATAGCCTGCTTCGTTGGAGGCGGCACTGGAGGCCAGGAAACCCGTGCTCGACCAGCGATTGACGGTGACACCGTCCTTGTTCTGGGCCATGAAGTTGGCATCGCGGTCCTTTTTCATGTGCCTGGCAACGCGATCGAGAGCTTCGTCCCAGGAAATCCGCTTCCACTCGTTGCTCCCGGCTTCACGCACTTCCGGCCATTTCAGGCGATTGGCGCTCTGCACCATGTCGCGCAGGCCGGCCCCCTTCGGGCACAGCGTACCGCGATTCACCGGATTGTCCGGGTCGCCTTCGATGTGGATGATCTCGCCCGGCGCATTTTTGGACTTGTCGCCGGTGGAATAGATGAGGACGCCGCAGGACACCGAGCAGTACGGACAGGTGTTCCGCGTTTCGGTGGCACGAGCCAGCTTGAAGGTTCGCACTTCGGCCAGAGCTGCCGTCGGCGAGAAGCCCATCAGCGCGATCGATGACCCTCCCAGCCCGGCAGAACAGACTTTGAAAAATTGTCGCCTCGTAATATTCATTTTTTTATTCCCCCGCAGAATGCGACCCAGCGTCGCAGTGTCAGACTAGCGCAGTGAACGGAGCATTTCAAGGAATCCATTTCCCAATGGTGAATTTAATGGATTTCGCTGACTCGCGCTGGCCGAGCGGTCAACTGCGGTTTCTAGGCTGGGCTCAGCGCTACCGCATACGCTGCCGCAACCACGCGCTGGCCTGATCAACGGCGATCGACAGGAGCAGCATGGCGACGATCACCGTCGACGCCTGTGCATGGTGAAACAGCGACAGCTCGAAATAGAGTAGCTGGCCCAGGCCGCCGGCGCCGACGAAGCCGAGGATGGCGGCCATGCGGATGTTCATTTCCCAGCGGTACAGGGTGTAGGCGATCAGTTGCGGCGCCGCACCGGGCAAGGTGCCGTAGAGGAAGGCCAGGCTGCCCGGCACGCCGCACAGGCGCAGCGCGCGGCCGGGGGCGGCGGGGACATTGGCCAGGGCTTCGGCATAGAGGCGGCCGAGTACGCCGGTGGTGTGCAGGGCCAGCGCCAGCGCCCCGGCGAACGGGCCGAGGCCGACGGCGAGCGCGGTGATGGTCGCCCAGACCAGTTCCGGTACCGAGCGCAGACTGTTGAGCAGGAAACTGAATGGTGCCCGCCATGGCGGCAACGCCAGCAGCAGCCCGCCGATTGCCGCGAACAGCGTGCCGACCAGCGAAATGGCCAGCGTTTCCAGGCTCCCCTTGGCGACCTTGCCCAGCCACTCGGCCGAGAGATCGGGGGAGAGAAAGCCGGCGACGAATTCGCCGATGCTGCGCGCCGCCTCCAGCGAAAACAGCTCGCCGAAACCGATGCCCAGAAAATAGAAGCTGGCGAGCACGACGCCCGGCAGAGCGACCAACAGGCCCAGGCTGCGCCAGCCGAAGGGCGAGGCGCGCTTGGCCGGCGGCCGGTCGAGGGCCCGGCGCAGCCAGCCGGAGAGGCCATCGGCGGCGAATACCAGCAGCATGAAAGTGAGCAGGATGCTCGCCGCCTCGCCGCCATTGAGCATTTTCATCGCCTGATCCATCAACTGCCCGAGCCCGCCGGCGCCGACGAAGCCCATCACCACCGAGGCACGGATGGCGCATTCCCAGCGGTAAACGGTGTACGAGACCAGTTCCTTGGCGACCTGCGGCAGCAGCCCGTAGAGGATGGCCAGCGGCCGGCTCGCGCCATTCAGGCGCAGCGCCCGGGCCGGTGCGGCATCGGCCGATTCGAGGATTTCGGCATAGACCTTGGCCAGCATGCCGCCGTAGGTCAGCCCGAGGGCCAGCACCCCGGCCGCCGGGCCGAGGCCGAAGACGCGGACGAAGAGCAGCGCCCAGACCAGTTCCGGGATGCCGCGCAGCACCGTGAGCAGGCTGCGGGTCAGCGGATTCAAGGCGGGTTTCTCGCGGCCGGCGGCGCTCGCCAGGTAGGCCAGTGGCACCGCCAGCAATCCGGCCAGCGCCATGCCGGCACTGGCAATGGCCAGGGTTTCCAGCGTCGCCCTGGCGAGATAGGCGAGGAACTCGGCGCCGGTTTCCGGCGGCAGGAAGGCACCGAGAAAATGGCCGATGACCTTCAGGTTAGCGGCATCGAACAGCGCCCCCGGTTTGACTTCGGCCATCCGAAACAGCGGCCAAAGAATGGCGAGCGCTGCCAGGAAGCCGAACAGGCGGCGGCGGGCGGCCGGGTCCCGGTCAGCAGGATTCATCAGCAAGCCGTGCGGGTAACGACATCCGTCGCCACCGCCGGCGGCGAAAAACGGGGTTCGGTGGCCAGCATCGGCAATTCCTGCCCTTCGCTGGCGTAGAGCTCGGAGAGCATGGCTTCGCTGACTTCGCCGGCGGGCCGGTCGAAGGCGATTTGCCCGGCCTTGATGCCGACGATGCGCGAAAAACAACTCAGGGCCAGATCGACCGCATGCAGGCTGGCGACCAACGTCGCCCCGCGGCTTTTGGCTTCATCGACCAGCAGGCGGACGGTGGCCAGCGCCAGGGCGGGATCGAGGGCCGAGACCGGTTCGTCGGCGAGGATCAGGTCGGCTTGCTGGTAGAGCACGCGGGCGATGCCGACGCGCTGCAACTGGCCACCGGACAGCTCGTCGCAGCGGGCGAACAGCTTGTCGGCCAGGTCGACGCGCGCCAGTACGCGGCGGGCACCGGGCACGTCGAGCGGATAAAACAGCGAGGCGATGCCCTGCCACAACGGCCACTGCCCGAGGCGGCCGGCCAGGACGGCGGTCACCACCCGTTGCCGGCCGGGAATCGGCGGCGCCTGGTAAACGGTGCCGATGCGGCGGCGCAGTTTTTTCAGGGCGGCGGCGCCGAGTCCGGCTGGCGTCGCAGCGAGCACCGCGACCTCGCCAACGCTGGGCGCCATGGCCGTGGCCAGCAGCGAGAGCAGCGAGGTCTTGCCGGCGCCCGAGGGGCCGATCAGGGCGATGCACTCGCCCTGATCGGCGCGCAGCGAGATGCCGTCCAGGGCGGCGAAGCCGTTGGCGTAGGTCAGCCCCACGCCAGCCAGCGCCAGACTCACTTCAGGAGGCCGGCCGCGTGGGCGGCTTTTTCGATGCCGTCGTAGTTTTCCTTCTTGGTCGGGATGAATTTGGCGGCGCGCTGCAGGGCGAGGATTTCCTTGTGTTCCGGGTTGGCCGGGTCGAGCTTGAGGAAGGCGTCGGTCAGCTTCCTGATCAGCACCGGGTCGAGATCGCCGCGCACCGTCCAGTTGTAATCGAAGTACGGCGGCGTCGTGGCGAAGACGCGGACCTTGTCGGGATCGACTTTTTTCTGTTCGACCAGCTTGTCCCACACCGAGGCGTTCAACACGCCAGCGTCGGCCTTGCCGGCCGCGACGAAGGCGACGGTGGCGTCATGGGCGCCGGAGAAGGCGACATTCTTGAAATCCTTTTCCGGATTCAGGCCGGCCTGGAGCAGGAAGAAACGCGGCATCAGGCTGCCCGAGGTCGAGGACGGGGCACCGAAGGCGAAGGTCTTGCCCTTGAGGTCGCTGAGCGCCTTGATGCTGGCATCGGCGGTGATGAATCTGGAGGTGAATCTGGCATCCTCCTCGCGCTGGACGATGGGGATGGCCGTCCCGTTGGTGCGAATTTTGGCCTGGATAAAGGTGAAGCCGCCGAGCCAGGCCAGGTCGATCTTTTTGCTGGCCAGCGATTCGACGACGGCAGCATAGTCGGAGACCGGCGTGAACACGACCTTGATGCCGGTCTGCGCTTCGAGATATTTGCCGAGCGGCGCGAACTTTCTTTGCAGTTCGGTCGGCGCCTCGTCGGGAATGGCCGAGACGCGCAGCACGGCGTCTTCGGCGAAGGCGGGAAAGGAAACGGCGGAAGCCAGGGCGCAGGCCAGCGCCCCCTTCAGCGCCAGACGGCGTGGGGTGGAAATGCTCATTTTGTTCTCCGATTTCTACAGCAGCCGCCGCCGTGCGGATGTCACGGCAGCTTAAACGACGCCGAAGCGCCAACACTTCAATGCGGTATAAAGGACCGCGGGCGGGATTATAGCCGGGCTCCTGGCGCAAAAAGCCGGTGGCGGGAAGCCATGAAAATCCGGGTACGATTCACCGACCACCGGGCCTTTTCCGCAAAATCAGGCGCTTAGTCTTGGCAGGCGGCGGCGCGACCGGTAAACTAGCGCCTCTGCCAAGGAGCGCTGCGACCCTGCACTGGGGCCAGGCTTGGCAATGATCAACGGCGCTCGCAAACCCGAGTTTTCCTTGTTCCGGTTTGTGGCGCCGTTTGTATTTGCGGCGCGCCCGGGGCATTTCCGTTTTGCCGAGGTGATCATGATTCAAGCCGACCGTACTGCCGAACTTTCCGCCCTGCTCCAACAACGCCTGTTGATCCTCGACGGCGCCATGGGCACCATGATCCAGCGTCACGGCCTGCAGGAAGCGGATTACCGCGGCGAACGCCTGCAGGATCACCCGCACGATCTCAAGGGCAACAACGACCTGCTACTGCTGACCCAGCCGCAGATCATCAGCGGCATCCACCGCGCCTATCTCGAAGCCGGTGCCGACATCCTCGAGACCTGCACCTTCAACTCGACCTCGGTTTCGCAGGCCGACTACAACCTGACCGAGCTGGTCTATGAGCTGAATTTCGAAGGCGCCCGCCTGGCGCGCGAACTGTGCGACGAATTTACCGCCGCCAATCCGGCCAAGCCGCGCTTCGTCGCCGGCGTGCTCGGCCCGACCAGCCGCACCGCCTCGATCTCGCCGGACGTTAACGACCCTGGCTACCGCAACGTCACGTTTGACGAGCTGGTGGCCAACTACATCGAATCGATCACCGGCCTGGTCGAAGGCGGCGCCGACATCCTGCTGGTTGAAACCGTGTTCGATACGCTCAATGCCAAGGCTGCGCTGTTCGCCATCGAAACCTTTTTCGAGCGCGCCGGCCGCCGCTGGCCGGTGATGATTTCCGGCACCATTACCGATGCGTCCGGCCGCACCCTGTCCGGCCAGACCGCCGAAGCCTTCTGGAATTCGCTGAACCATATCCAGCCGTTGTCGTTCGGTCTCAACTGCGCGCTCGGTGCCAAGGAGCTGCGCCAGTACGTCGAGGAACTGTCCCGCGTCTGCGACTGCTACATCTCGGCCCACCCGAACGCCGGCTTACCCAATGCCTTCGGCGGCTACGACGAAACGCCGGAAATGCTCGCTGACGAGATCGAAAGCTGGGCGAAATCGGGCATCGTCAATATCGTCGGCGGCTGCTGCGGCACGTCGCCGGAACATATCGCCGCCATCGCCGGGCGCGTCGCCGCCGTCAAACCGCGCGCCATCCCGCAAGTCGAGAAGAAGCTGCGCCTGTCCGGCCTCGAACCCTTCAACGTCGGTGCCGATTCGCTTTACGTCAATGTCGGCGAGCGCACCAACGTCACCGGCTCGAAGGCCTTCGCCCGGATGATTTTGGAGGGACGTTTCGACGACGCGCTGGCCGTCGCCCGCCAGCAGGTCGAAAACGGCGCCCAGGTCATCGACATCAACATGGACGAGGCGATGCTCGACTCGATCGCCGCCATGGACCGCTTCCTGAAACTGATTGCTTCGGAACCCGACATCTCGCGCGTACCGATCATGATCGACTCGTCGAAATGGGAAGTCATCGAAGCCGGCCTCAAGTGCATCCAGGGCAAGGGCATCGTCAATTCGATCTCGATGAAGGAAGGCGAAGCCAAGTTCATCGAACAGGCGAAACTCGCCCGCCGCTACGGCGCCGCGGTCATCGTCATGGCCTTCGACGAGAAGGGCCAGGCCGATACCTATGCCCGCAAGACCGAGATCTGTCAGCGCGCCTACGAGTTGCTGACCAGCATTGGCTTCCCGGCCGAAGACATCATCTTCGACCCGAACATTTTCGCCATCGCCACCGGCATCCCCGAACACGACAACTACGCCGTCGATTTCATCAATTCGGCGCGCTGGATCAAGCAGAACCTGCCGCATGCCCATATTTCCGGCGGCGTTTCCAATGTCTCGTTCAGCTTCCGCGGCAACGACGCCGTGCGCGAGGCGATCCACACCGTTTTCCTCTACCACGCCATCCAGGCCGGCATGACCATGGGTATCGTCAATGCCGGCATGCTCGGCGTGTACGACGACCTGGAGCCGGTGCTGCGCGAGAAGGTCGAGGACGTGGTTTTGAACAAGAACCCCGGCGCCGGCGAAGCGCTTGTCGATTTCGCCCAGACCGTCAAGGAAGGCAAGGCCAAGGACAGCGGCCCGGACTTGAGCTGGCGCCAACAGTCCGTCGAGAAGCGCCTTGAACACGCCCTCATCAAGGGCATCACCGATTTCGTCGTGGCCGACACCGAGGAAGTGCGCGCCCAGCTCGAAGCCGCAGGCAAGCCGCCGCTGGCCGTCATCGAAGGGCCGCTGATGAACGGCATGAACCACGTCGGCGACCTGTTCGGCGCCGGCAAGATGTTCCTGCCGCAGGTCGTCAAGTCGGCCCGCGTCATGAAACAGGCGGTCGCCCACCTGCTGCCCTACATCGAAGCGGAAAAGACCCGTACCGGCCTGGGCAGCAAGGGCAAGATTCTGATGGCCACGGTCAAGGGCGACGTACACGACATCGGCAAGAACATCGTCGGCGTCGTGCTCGGCTGCAACGGCTACGACGTCGTCGACCTCGGCGTCATGGTCTCCTGCGACAACATCCTCAAGGCGGCGCTTGAACATCGCGTCGACATCATCGGCCTGTCCGGCCTGATCACCCCGTCGCTCGAGGAAATGGCCCACGTCGCCAGCGAAATGCAGCGCCTGAACATGAAGCAGCCGCTACTGATCGGCGGCGCGACGACCAGCCGCGCCCATACCGCGATCAAGATCGCCCCCAATACCGAAGGCGCCGTGGTCTACGTGCCGGATGCCTCGCGCGCCGTCGGCGTCGCCACCAAGCTGCTCTCTGTCGACCAGCGCGACGGCTACATGGCCGAAATCGTCGCCGAATACGAAACCGTGCGCGCCGAACACGCCGGCCGCAAAGGTGCGACCATGGTGACGCTGGAAGAAGCCCGCGCCAACCGTTTCACGTGGAAAGAAAGCCATGCGCCGGTCAAACCGCAACAGCCCGGCCGCCACACGTTGACGCTGGACCTGGAAAAGCTGGTGCCCTACATCGACTGGTCGCCCTTCTTCCAGAGCTGGGACCTCGCCGGCCGCTACCCGGCCATCCTGCAGAACGAGGTGGTCGGCGAAACCGCCCGCCAGTTGTTTGCCGACGCCCAGGCCATGCTGAGCAAGATCGTCAGCGAAAAATGGCTGACCGCCAAGGCCGTGTTCGGCCTCTACCCGGCGCGTGGCGACAACGAAGACATCATCATCTACAGCGACGACGGCCGGACCACCGAGTTAACCCGCTGGGTCGGCCTGCGCCAGCAGCACAAGCAGCCAAAGGGCCGCTACAACGTCGCATTGGCCGATTATATCGGGGCTAAAGACTACGTGGGCGCCTTCGCCGTCACCGCCGGCCTCGGCATCGAGGAACGCGTCGCCGCCTTCGAGAAAGCCAACGACGATTACTCGGCGATCATGCTCAAATCGCTCGCCGACCGTCTGGCCGAAGCCGCTGCCGAATGGCTGCACGCCGAAGTACGCACTCACTATTGGGGCTATGCCAGCGACGAGAAGCTCGACAGCGAAGCGCTGATCGCCGAGCAATACCAGGGCATCCGCCCCGCCCCCGGCTACCCGGCCTGCCCGGATCACACGGCCAAACGGGAGTTGTTCGCCCTGCTCGATGCGCCGAACACGGCTGGCATGCAGCTCACCGAATCCTGCGCGATGACGCCGGCGGCGGCGGTATCCGGGTTCTATATCGGGCATCCGGCAGCAGCTTATTTTGCGATTCCGAAGATCGGCCGGGATCAGCTGGAGGATTGGGCCGCGCGCAAGGGGATGTCGCTCAAGGATGCGGAGTATTGGCTGGCGCCGCTGCTCTGATCCTGGTGTTCCGGAGCCTCGCGGCGGTTGATGTGTTGGTCTGATTGACTGCTGCGGGCGGGTTCGCTTGTAAGTTAGGCTCACCTACGATAAGTATTATGTTTGTTTGGCGTGGGAGTTCCCCCTTGCGGGTGGGCGTACTTTCTTCTTGCTTCGCCAAGAAGAAAGTAGCCAAAGAAGAAGGCGACCCCAGGCTACGCGGTCGGCTGCGCCGACTCCCCTGCGCTACTCAAAGTGCCGGGCGGCTGCGGAACTCGGCCCGGCGGGTCTCAGACAGTCCTCGCCGACTTCCCCCGGCCCTTCTCCGTTGCTCGGCGCTCCACATGGTGGCCCGGAAAAGCGTCTCGGCGGAACCGTGGAAATCAACTATTGGGGTTTCTCGGAATTAGCTGCTAAAGCTTGTTGTTTCATCGGCAGAGCCATCGTTCCGTGACGCTTCTCGGGTCCCATGAGAGGCGCTGAGCAACCCAGGGACGACGCCCCTGGGGTCGCCTTTTCTTTGGCTAGGCGGAAACAGCCGCCAAACACGCGCCACCTCATCCCAAACAACCAAAAAACCACCAACCCAAGCAATCCCACAAAAAAACAGCGAAAATCCCGCCCATGACCCTGCAACAAAACGTCGACCTCAGCCCCTTCAACACCCTCGCCCTGCCCGGCCAGGCGGCGCGCTACCTGAAAATTACCGATCCGGCGCAGTTGGCCGACCCCGAGCTGAAAAGCGAAAAACGCTTCATCCTCGGCGGCGGCAGCAACCTCGTGCTGACTGGCGATTTTGCCGGCCTGCTGTTGCACATGGCCATTCCCGGCAAACGCCTGCTCAGGGAAGACGCCGAGGCTTTCTACATCGAAGCCGGGGCCGGCGAGAATTGGCACGACTTCGTGCAATGGACGCTGGCGCAGGGCTGGCCCGGCCTGGAAAACCTCAGCCTGATTCCGGGCACGGTCGGTGCCGCACCGATTCAGAATATCGGCGCCTACGGGCTGGAAGTCGGCGAATGTTTCGACTCGCTGACGGCCTGGGATTTTGAACAGCAGGATTTTGTCAGTTTCGACCGCGCAAGCTGCCGTTTCGCCTACCGCGACAGCCTGTTCAAGCAGCAGGGCTGGCATCTGGACGGCCGGATGGCGATCACTTCTGTGGTTTTCCGCTTGGCCAAGGCCTGGCAGCCGAATATTCGCTACGCCGACCTGGCCCAGGAGCTGGCGGCCCAGGAAATCAATCGGCCGACCCCGCAAGATGTCGCCACGGCGATCATTGCCGTACGCCAGCGCAAACTGCCCGATCCGGCGCAGATCCCCAATACCGGCAGCTTTTTCCACAATCCGGTGGTCTGCGCCGAAGAAGCCGGGCGGCTGGCCGTCGATCATCCCGGCCTGCCGCGTTATCCGCAGCCGGATGGCCGGGTCAAGCTGGCGGCTGGCTGGCTGATCGAGCAGGCCGGCTGGAAGGGGAAGAATCTCGGACCGGTCGGCATGTACGAAAAACAGGCGCTGGTCCTGGTCAATCACGGCGGCGCCACGGGGGCCGATGTCAAACGGACCATGGCCGCCGTGCAAGCCGATGTCAGGGCCCGTTTTGCGCTGGATCTACAGGCGGAGCCGGTATTTCTTTGACCGACAGGCAGGCGGCGATACCGGTCGCCACGACATCGGCCATCAGGGCCTGGCGTTGTCGGTCGAGCAGTTCCAGTTCTTCGTCGCGATGCTTGATGACGCCGGCTTCGAACAGGACAGCGGGGAGCGTCGTACGGTAGAGCACCACCAGATTGTCGTAGTACCAGACGCCATTTTCCTGGTCGGCGGGGCGATGCCGGCGGCCATGCCAGGACGATGGCAGGAAGCCGGCCCGGCGCAACTGGCTGCCGATCGCCGAGGCACAGCGCAGGCTGCTCTCGAGATCGGGACTGTGCTGCGAAACAAACAGACCATAACCGCGCTTGACCTCGGTATGGCTACGCTCGACGCCCTCCCATACCCAGGGCAGCAGATAGGCCTCGCTGACCGAGTCGTGGTGGATGGAAATGAAAAAATCGCTGCCCTTGGCCTGCGCCGGACGGGCCGCCAGGCTGCCGATGGCGCCGTCGAAATTGATTTCCCTGACGCCCAGGCCGCGCTGCTCCAGAGCCTCGGCCAGCATAGCGGCCAACTGGCGATTGAATTCGAATTCCGGCCGGCCGCGCGCACTCAGGGCACCCGAATCATGCCCGCCGTGGCCGACATCGACGGCGACCAGGGACGCGCCGTGGACGCTACCCAGGCTCAGAAAGAAGGGCAGGAGGAACAGTGGGCGACGGGTCATCGGCCGATGATCGCGGCAAAGCGCCGCCGTCGCCCAGCGGGTAAGGCTGGAACTCCGGCCAAGGCATGCGTTATAGTTGGCCGGATCAGCCAAGGACAGCAACAACAATGACCGACAAATCGACGCCGCCGCGCGGGACGACCGCCCACACTCCCGACCTCAACTGGAGCCAGGTCCGCGAAACCGTGCTCATGCTGGAACTGGCGGCAGTGCAGATTGAAACCGCGATGAAGGACAGCAATGCCTCGGTCGAGGTGTTGACCGACTCCTTCACGACCATGGCCGGCTATATGCGGTCGATTTCCGACACTGTGGAAAAGCTGCCCGATACGGGCGAAGTCGGTCTCGCCAAACAGAATTTGAGCGGCATTTCGGAACATGTATCGAGCATGGTGCACCAGGCGATCATCGCTTTCCAGTTTTACGACAAGCTGGTCCAGCGTCTGACTCACGTCGGCGTCAGCCTGGGCGATCTGAGCAATCTGGTCGGCGACAACCGCCGCCTGTTCAATCCGAGCGAATGGGTCGATCTGCAATCCCGGATCAGGGCGAAGTATTCGACCCGCGAAGAAATCGCCATGTTCGAGGCGGTGATGCACGGCATGCCGGTGCACGAAGCCATCGAACACTTCATGGCGGAAATGAAAGAGAAGAACGACGATATCGAGCTGTTCTGAGCCGCCACCGCGACGCCTCAGAAAGCGCTCGGCGCTTCCCAGATGATATTGGCCTTCGGGCCGGCCCGCCCCGTCCGCTCCAGCATGTCGATCAGCGGCCAGGCCCGCGAGTTCAGCGTCACCGGGCGCACCACGGGATGTTCCTCGTCCTCGTCGCTCTCCGCCGGCGCTGGCGACTCGTTGTGTACGGCCTGGCGCAAGGCATCGGCGGCGGCCTGCATTTCCGGCTGGGCAAAACTGCCGCGCGCGCTGCTTTCCTTGCCCATCATCTGGAAAAGGGTTTTCGCCGCTTCGGCAAACATCAGCAGCTCGCCCGTCTCACTTGAATAAAATCTCACCAGCATCATTATTTCCTGTTATTCCTGCGGGTTGTCAGAGCGACCACCCTTAATGCACAATGGGGCAAAAGGTGGAGAACGATGAATAACAATACTACAGCCAATCCCTGGGAAGTTGGGACCGACGAGCTGGAACGCTCGGCGCAGGAAGAATGCGTCAAACGGCAACGCTTGGATCGCCTGGTTTCGGTCATGGTCATGCCCGGTAATCATTGCGAACTGGCCATTCAGTTCGCCCGTCTTGGCGCCCGCGTAACGGTCGCCGACGAACCAACACAGCAACAGGATATCGAAGGTCGCATCCTGGCCGCCGGCCTGCGCGACGAAATTACCTACGTCCCCTGTGCCCTGCCCAAGCCGCCCGAACAACCGGCCGGCGAGCCCTTCGACATCATTTTCGTCCGCCGCAGCCTGTGCGCCGCCCCCTATCCCGAAGCCCGCCAGGTCGTCCGCCAACTGCTGCGCCAGCTAAAAATTGGCGGCAAGCTCTATCTCTCCGTCCTCGGCATGCATTCCGCCCTGGCCGAAGGCTATGCCGGGAGCGAACAGCCGGTCGAGGAACGGTTTACCGAACTCGCCCCCGGCCTCGCCAAGAAATACGCCATCCACCACCCGGTTTGCCTGTACACCGAACGCAACCTGTTCACCCTCCTGCTCGAAGCCGGAGGCAGTGTGCTGCGCACGCTGACCACCACCTATGGCAACGTCAAGGCTGTCGCCGTGCGGGTTTAAGCTTTGCGGCTCGGGATCGACCTCGGCGGCAGCAAGATAGAAATCATCGCCCTCGACGAGGCCGGTCGGGAATTATTGCGGCGCCGGATGCCGACCCCGCAGGGCGATTATGCCGCCACCCTGCGTGCCATTAGCGCTCTGGTCGACGGCGCCGAAAGCGAACTGGGGCAACGCGGCACGCTCGGCGTCGGCATTCCCGGCGCCGAATCGCTGGCTAGCGGCCGGATCAAGAATGCCAACTCGAACTGCCTGCTCGGCCAAGCCCTGCGCCAGGACCTGCAAGCCCTGCTCCGGCGCGACGTCCGGCTGGCCAACGACGCCAATTGTTTCGCCTTGTCCGAAGCGGTCGATGGCAGCGGACGCGGCGCCGAAATCGTCTGCGGCATCATCCTCGGTACCGGCGTCGGCGGCGGCATCGTGGTCAATGGCCGGGTGCTGACCGGGGCCAACGCCATTGCCGGCGAATGGGGGCACAATCCCCTGCCGCCCGGCGCTACCGAATCGACACCGGCTCCGGCCTGCTATTGCGGTCGCCGCGGCTGCATCGAAGCCTGGCTGTCCGGTCCGGCATTGAGCCGCGATCATTTCGCCGTCACCGGCCAGACCCTGTCAGCGCCGGATATCGCCGCCCGGGCAGCAGCCGGCGAGGCCACCTGCGACGACACGCTACAGCGCTACGAAGCCCGTCTCGGCCGGGCGCTGGCCGGCCTCATCAATATCCTCGACCCGCAGGTCATCGTCCTCGGCGGCGGCCTCTCCAACATCGAACGCCTGTATCGCAACCTGCCGGCCCGCTGCCTCCCGCACGTTTTTTCCGATGCCTTTTACACCAGAATCCTGCCGCCGCACCATGGGGATTCCTCGGGGGTGCGTGGTGCGGCATGGTTGTGGAATTGATGGCAGAATCCCGACACCATGGCCCAACTCTCTCTCTTCATCGGCGGTATTCGCCCACTCCCCGCCTCCGGTCGGCCGAGCGGCATTTACAAGGAAGCGGTCAGCAGCGTATTGGAGCTCGGTCGGGAAGGCTTCCGCGGCGACCAGCAGGCCGACCGGCGCGTGCACGGCGGGCCGGATAAGGCCGTCCACCTCTACCCGGCCGGCCATTACGCCCGCCTCGCCGCGGCCTTTCCCGAGGCCGCGCCGCAGCTCGTAGCGGGTAGCCTGGGCGAAAATATTTCCAGCCCCGAGCTCGACGAAAGCGCCGTCCGGATCGGAGACATCTGGCAACTCGGCGGTGCCCGCCTGCAAGTCTGCCAGCCGCGCACGCCCTGCTGGAAAATCGACGAACGCTTCGCCTGCCCGGGCATGGCCGCCTTCATCGCCGAACAGCGGCTGAACGGCTGGTACTGGCGGGTCCTCACCCCCGGCCTGGTCGCCCAGGGCGACGAGCTACGCCTGGAAGAAGCATCGACCACCCCGTTGACCCTAGCGGCGGCCATCGCCCTCTGGCAAATGCACCGACCGGCCCTGCGCGACCTGGAAATCCTGGCGGCGATGCCGGGCATTGCCGACAACTGGAAACAGAAAATCGACCAGCGTCTCGCTTGGCTGCGGCAAAACAACCCACCCAGCCCGTCCCCCGGGTTCCACGTGGAACCGCCCCAAGCGTGAAGGCCAACACTACCCGGCGTCTGTGGCTGCGGCTGTTTCTGCCTTTTGCCGCCGGCTATTTCCTCTCCTACCTGTATCGCACGGCCAATGCCATCATCGGCCCGGTCCTCGCCCGCGAACTGAGCCTCGGCGACAACGCCCTCGGCCTGCTGACCAGCACCTATTTTCTTGCCTTCGGCGCCGCCCAATTGCCGCTCGGCATGCTGCTCGACCGCTTTGGTCCGCGCCGGGTCGAAGCCGCCTTGCTCCTGCTCGCCGCCGCCGGTGCCGCCACCTTCAGCCAGGCCGAGAGCCTGGGCGGACTGGCCCTCGGGCGCGGATTGATCGGTCTCGGCGTCGCCGCCTGCCTGATGGCCTCGTTCAAGGCCTTTACCCAATGGTTCCCGCCCGAAGAACTGGCTTCCCTGACCGGCTGGATCATGGCGGCCGGCGGCCTGGGCGCCCTGGCGGCGGCCAAACCGCTGGAACTGGCCCTCGATTTCGCCAGTTGGCGGGAAATTTCCCTCGGCCTGGCCGCCGCTACCCTGCTCGTTGCCGCGCTGCTCTGGGGGCTCGCCCCGGACAAGACGGAGAGCAACCGCGGCGGCGGCTTCGCCGAACAACTGCTCGGCGTCAAAACGGTGTTTTCCAGCCCCCACTTCTGGCGTTACGCGCCGATGGGTTTCTGCTTCACCGGCGGCTTCATGGCCGTCCAGGGCCTATGGGCCGCCCGCTGGATGAGCGTGCTGGAAGACCTCGACCGGGCGGCGGTGGCCAGTCGCCTGACGGTGATGAGCGGCGCCATGCTGGGCGGTTTCCTGTTCATGGGCTTTTTCGCGACCAGGCTGGTGCGCCGGGGCTTCAAGCTGGAACGGATCTACCAGGGCGCCATGCTCCTCGCCCTCGCCGCATTCGCCATCATCTGCGCCTTTCCCAAGCTGGCCGGCAACCTGCTGTGGCCGCTACTGGCCGCCGGCTTTTCGCTATCCAACATTTCCTATTCGCTGGTCGCCCAGGCGTTTCCGCCAACCCTTTCCGGACGCGCCAACACCGCCCTCAACCTGCTCGTCTTTGCCGGCGCTTTCGGCTTGCAATGGGGCATCGGCATTTTTGTCGATGCCCTGCAAGGCGCCGGCTGGACGGGCGAGGCAGCGTTCCGGACGGCGTTCGGTCTGCTCTTAGGCGGGCAATTGCTGGCCCTCGCCTGGCTGTTGCGACCCCACCGGGTTTGAAACCGCCAGATCCACCTGCTGCAAATGGCCGACCGCCCCGCTTTCGGCCAGATAGATACCGGCTTCCCTGATCTGGCCGAGCAACTCGTTGTCGCTGTTTTTCAGGGCAAACGGGGCTTCTACCGCATGCACGTAGAGCGCCCCGACGCCCCGTTCGGCCAATGTCCGATAGTCGTCGGCGGACCACACGGCGAGTTGGCTGAACGCCGGATCGGCCTCGTCGATCCAGCCATTGTGGTCGCTGTCGAGCTTGGTTAGATCGGCAAAACCGTCACCGCTGGCCGCCCCGAACAATTCGCTGCCGTTGTCGGCCCGGCCGTTGCCGTTCCGGTCGAAAACGAGAAAACCGCTGCCCGCCCCGAGGCCGGGAATCTGTTCGACGACGCCGTCGGCATCGAGGTCGAAATTCTGCAACTGACCGGTCAGTTCGCTCGATTTCCCGTCAAAGCTGAGGATCAGCGGATCGCGCAAGGCGATGCTGAGGCTTTCCTGGCTCGTCTTGCGACTGACGTAGTCACGCGCCAGGTTGAGGGAAAAATCGAAATCGATGGCGCGGCCATCGCTGGTTTTGACACAGCCGCTACCGCAGACCTCGGTCTTTTCCGATTCGCTGACGCTTTCGCTGATCTGGCGCTGCCAGACGAACTCGCCGGCGCTGCCCGGCGCCGCCTTGGCGACCGGCAAAGCGTCGCCGGCGGCAAAGTTTACCTCGCATTTTTTGCCATCCAGGGCGGCAATAATCGCGTCAACAAAGGATTGCAGAAATTCCTGCAAGTTTTGCCGGGCGACCCCGCCCGACGCTTCTGGACTATCGGCGAGTTCCGCGAATATCTGGCGAAAACCGCTCTGGGTGGTGATTTCCTGCGTCGCACTGCGGCTCGCCTGATGGCTGGCCGAGAGTTGGACGGTCGATTCCTGGATTCTCATGACGCCCTCCTGAGTGATATGGGAGGACTTATCTGCAAGGGTCGTGCCGGTCAGAACTCGAAGGGGTCGACTTCGATATGCCAGCGCAGTTTGCCGGGGGCCTTGAGGCCTTCGACGGCTTCCCGCCAACGCGGCAGAAAGGCCTGCAAAGCCGGCCGGGAATGCGATTCGACCAGCAGTTGAGCGCGCTCCAGGCTGGCCAGGCGCGCCATCTTCATCGGGATCGGATCGTAGACGATGACGTTCTCGTGCTCGCCGATCTCCGGCAACGCCGCGGCCGCCGTCAGGAAAGCCAGGGAATCGGCCATCTGCGGTGCCTCGGCGCGCAACATGGCCTGGAAGGCATAAGGCGGAAAACCGGCCTGTTCGCGCTCCTTGAGCAGGGTCGCGGCAAAACCGGGATAGTCATGCTTGACCAGGGCGGCATACAGCGAGTGATCCGGATACTGGGTCTGGATCACGACTTCGCCTTTCAGTTCGGCCCGCCCGGCCCGTCCGGCGACCTGCATCAACTGGGCGAACAGCCGTTCCGGGGCGCGCCAGTCGGCGGCAAAGAGTGCCGAGTCCGCCCCCAGCACGCCGACCAGGGTCAGTTTCGGGAAATCGTGGCCTTTGGCCAGCATCTGGGTCCCGACCAGGATGTCGGCCTCGCCGCCGTGAATGCGCTCGAGCATGGTTTCCCATTGCTTGCGGCTTTTTACCGAATCGCGATCGACGCGCAGGATGCGGGCTTCCGGAAACTGCTCCTGCAGCCAGCCCTCGAGACGCTGCGTACCCCGCCCGAAGGGGTGGATATCCTGGTTGCCGCAGGTCGGGCAGGCTTTCGGGACGCGATGCTCGCAGCCACAATGGTGGCAGCGCAGGCGACGGTCGGCCAGGTGCAGCACCATGTTCGCCGCGCAGCGCGTACACCGGGAGACCCAGCCGCAGGCCGGGCAGGCCAGCACCGGCGCATAGCCGCGGCGGTTGAGGAAGACCAGGCTCTGTTCGCTGCGGCCCAGTTTTTCCGTGATGGCGGCAATCAGCGCGGCGCTGACGCCTTCCTGCAAGACCATCTGGCGGGTGTCGAGGATGTGCACGACCGGCAGCGACGCTTCCGGATTGGCCCGCTGGCGCAGGGTCAGTAGCTGGTAGCGCTGGCTTTGCGCATTGGCCCAGGACTCCAGCGACGGCGTCGCCGAGCCGAGGAGGATGGGAATGCCCAACTGATGGGCCCGGAATACGCCGACGTCGCGCGCCGAGTAACGCATGCCGTCCTGCTGCTTGAAGGAAGCATCGTGCTCCTCGTCGATGACGATCAGGCCGAGGCGCGGTAACGGCGTGAAAATGGCCAGCCGGGTGCCGAGCACGATTTCGGCTTCGCCGGCAAAAGCCGCCCGCCAGTTGCGTTCGCGCGCCGCTTCGGCGAGTTCGCTGTGCAGCGAAACAACGCCGGCCGCGGGAAAACGGGCCCGAACCCGGCCTTCGAGCTGCGGCGTCAGATTGATTTCGGGGACCAGCAGCAAGACCTGGCGGCCGGCGGCCAGCGCCCGTTCGATCAGGCGCAGATAGACTTCGGTCTTGCCGCTGCCGGTCACCCCATGCAGCAGGTGGGCGGCAAAACCGGCCGCCGGATCGACGGCATTGACGGCCAGGCTTTGCTCGTCGGTCAATTCCGGTTGGGCAACGGCTTTTACCGCAGCGGCCGCCCGCCCATTGCGGCGGACCGGTGGGGCAAGCCGTTTCAGGCCGACCGGCAGGGCCTGCATGACGACTTCCCCGAATGCCGCCTGATAGTAGGCACTGGCGAACTCGCAGAGTTTCAGGAAATCGGCCGGCAGCGGCGGCAGGTCGGAGAGAATTTCGCCGGCGGTTTTTAGCTGGGCGAGCGGCCAGTCGCTGTCGTCCACGACGTCGACAATCACCCCGAGTTTTTCACCCCGCCCGAACGGGACGCGGACGCGCCGACCGATATCGGCCGGCGAAGCGACCTCGGCGACATAGTCGAACAGCCGATGCAAGGGTAGATCGAGAGCAACGCGTAATACGGGCATGGATTACCGGCCGCAGCAGGCCGTCATTTCTCCGGAAAGCGGGAACTTCCCGAGGGCAGGCCGGGACTTTTCAGGTTGTCCACAAAAGCTGTGGATAACTTTGTGGATTTCTTTGGGAAGTTGGCGCCAAATCGTGCTCTTGAAAGGATTTCGTCACCTTGCCGAAATATTGTGCAACAAACAAAACCTTTTACATTCAGCACGTTAAACAAAATTCCCGGTGTCAAGAGATTTCCGGGAATTTTTCGTCCAAATCGGCAAAGCTCTGTGTATAAGTAAAGCTTTCCCGGCTACTTATGGATACTACTTACGTAATACCCGACTATGCGTGTGCACCGCGTCGACCAGCGCCGTCACGCTATCGGGCGGCGTGAATTGCGAAATGCCGTGGCCGAGGTTGAAGACATGGCCGGTGTTGGCCGGGCCGAAGCTGTCGAGCACTTTCCTGGCTTCGGCAGCGACGACTTCCGGCTTGGCGAACAGCACGTTGGGGTCGAGGTTGCCCTGCAAGGCCACCTTGTCGCCGACGCGGCGGCGGGCTTCGCCGATGTCGATGGTCCAGTCGAGACCGACGGCATCGCAGCCGATGTCGGCAATCTGGTCGAGCCACAGGCCGCCGTTCTTGGTAAACACGATGCTCGGTACGCGCTGGCCGTCCTTTTCCTTCTTCAGGCCGGCGACGATGCGCCGCATGTAGTGCAGCGAAAACTCTTCGTAAGCCGCCGCCGACAGCGAACCGCCCCAGGTGTCGAAAATCATCACGGCCTGGGCGCCGCTGTCGATCTGGGCGTTGAGGTAGGAGATCACCGAATCGGTGGTCACCGACAGGATGCGGTGCAGCAGGTCCGGGCGGTTGTAGAGCATCGCCTTGATGTGGCGGAAATCGCTCGAACCCTGCCCTTCGACCATGTAGCAGGCGAGCGTATAAGGGCTGCCGGAAAAACCGATGAGCGGCACGGAATTGTCCAGGGCCCGGCGAATCTCGACCACCGCATCCATCACGTAGCGCAGGTGGTCGTTGGGGTCCGGCGCCGTCAGGTCGTTGATCGCCCATTCCTCGCGCAACGGGCGCTCGAATTTCGGCCCTTCGCCTTCGGCGAAATAGAGACCGAGGCCCATCGCATCGGGCACCGTCAGGATGTCGGAGAAGAGGATGGCGGCGTCGAGGTCGTAGCGGGCCAGCGGCTGCAGCGTCACTTCGCAGGCCATCGCCGGCGACTTGCACAGATTGAGGAAATTGCCGGCCCGTTTGCGGGTTTCGCAATACTCGGGCAGGTAACGCCCGGCCTGGCGCATCAGCCAGAGTGGGGTGTATTCGGTCGGCTCTTTGAGAAGGGCGCGCAGGAAAGTATCGTTCTTGGGTCGGCTCACGTCGGACTCCGCCAGAAAATCGGGAAGGCGCGATTATCCGCCATTCCGGGCGCCGGGTCACGAATCCCGCACCGCCCGGCCGCCTCGCAGTGCTTACTACTCTTCGCCGCGCTTGCCGAGTTTGACGTCGAGTTGTTTCAACTTGCGGTAAAGATGCGTCCGCTCCAGCCCGGAACGTTCGGCCAGCTTGGTCATATTGCCGCCTTCGAGACGCAGGTGATGTTCGAAATAGAGTTTCTCGAAAGCATCGCGCGCCTCACGCAAAGGCTGATCGAACAAGGGCAGCAGGGAAACCATTTCCTTGTCCGGCCCCTCCTTTTCCGGCGTCACCCGGATCACGTCCTCGGCCGATATCTCCTCGTCGAGGGCGGTTAGCGCCAGATTGCGGACGAGCACGTAAAGATCGGTCCAGCTCGCTTCCGGCAGATTTTTCCAGGGCAAGGTACGCAGGGCATTGAGCGCCCCGGTCGAGAAGCGGCGGACCGGGACTTCGCCGCGCTCGACGAAATTGGTCAGCAACAGGCTGGCGATTTCCGGCAATTCGTCGGCATGCCCGGCCAGCGGCGGTAGCGCTACCCAGACTTCGCTCAGCCGCGTCAGCAACTTGCTGTCCCAGCCAGCCTCGGCCAGCGAGGCGAGCGGCCGGGCAATGGCGGCGACCAGTTGCAGATTGAGCTTTTCCAGGCGCTCGATGGCATAGGCCAGGTTCATCTGCTGCATCTTGCCGAGGACCGACAGGTCGGGCACGAAGAGCAATCCGCCGCTCAGTTTTTCCAGCATTTCCCGGGTCAACGCGCTACTCACCCCGGACAGATCGAGCCAGGGAGCGCGCGGCAACTGCAAGGTGCGGGCGCAGATTTCCGCCATCCCGCCGGTCGCCCCCTTGAGCAGCAGCAGCGGCGACTTGGCGGCGGACTGTTCGAGACGGCGCTTGAACTCCTTGACGAAGGCCGAGCGGCCAAAGGCTTCCAGGGTCAGCGGCAAGCGTTGCGGTGGGGCATCGTGCTTGAGCGCCTTCTGCACGGTGGTCAGCAATTTTTGCAGGGCGATCGGCTTCTCGAGGAAGTCGAAGGCGCCAAAACGGGTCGCTTCGACCGCCGTATCGATGGTGCCGTGCCCGGACATCATGACCACCGGCATATTCAGATGGCCACCGGCATGCCACTCCTTGAGCAGCGAAATACCATCGGTGTCGGGCATCCAGATATCGAGCAGGACCAGGTCGGGCCGCAATTCGCTGCGAATCCGCCGGGCCGCCGTGGCATTTTCGGCCAGCCGGACATCGTAGCCTTCGTCGATCAGAATTTCAGAAAGTAATTCGCGGATGCCGACTTCATCATCAACGACGAGAATAATTGCCATTAAACAGACTCCTCCTTGACCAGGGGCAGGCGAATATCGATACGGGCGCCCCCTTCCGGTGCATTGCTGATTTCGATGCGACCCAGATGTTCTTCAACGATTTTCTTGACGATCGGCAGGCCAAGGCCGGTACCGCGCGCCTTGGTCGTGACATAGGGTTCGAAGATGCGCGGCAGCAGTTCAACCGGGAAACCGGGACCATTGTCGCTGATAAGCAGCCGGGCAGAGCGTCCGGTGACTTCGGTAAGAATTTTTATCCGGCTGCCGACCCTGCCCTCGAGGGCATCTTCGGCATTGCGCAGGAGGTTGTGGATAACCTGGCGCAATTGCGTCGGGTCGCCCTGGATGCGCGGCAGATCGGCGGCAAGCTGCATCTCGATGGCGGCCGACGAGCTTTCGTAGAGGCCCAGCACTTCGCCGATCAGCCCATTGATGTCGAGCGGCTGGACGTCGGGCAGCGGCAGCCGGGCGTAGTCGCGGAAATCGTCGACCATGCGCTTCATCGCCTGCACCTGGTTGATGATGGTCTGCGTGCCGCGGGCCAGCAGATCGGCATCGCCGTTGAACAATTTGTCGGCCAGCTTGAACTGCAGGCGTTCGGCCGAAAGCTGGATGGGCGTCAGCGGATTCTTGATTTCATGCGCCAGGCGCCGCGCCACCTCGCCCCAGGCGGCACTGCGCTGGGCGGCGATCATCCGCGTGACGTCGTCGAAAACCACGACATCGCCGCCGCCGCTCCCTTCCGGCAAGCGCGAACCGCGCAGCAAAAGGATCTGCGGCATGCCGTTCGGCCGTTCCAGTTCAAGCTGGGCCTGCCATTCGGTTTCCTCGGTGGCGGAAAAATGCTGCCGGATGCACTCGCCCATGACGCCCTGCCGCGGCCAGTTGTCGATGGCTGTACCGATCAGGTCGACGAAGTCGTCATTGAGGATGGTCAGAGCCCCCTCGTTAACCGTACGCAACACGAAATGGCGGTCGAAAACCAGCACCCCGGCCGACAGGTTGGCCAGAATCGACTCGAGATAGCCGCGGGCCGATTCGAGTTCGGCCCGATGGCGCTCGGTTTCATGGCGCGCTTCGTTGAGCTGGCGGGTCATCCGGTTGAAGGACTGGGTCAGCACGCCCAACTCGTCACCGCTGTAGATCGCCTGGCGCGGCGAAAAGTCGCCCTGTGCCACGGCCTGCGTCCCTTCCGCCAGAATGTGCAGGGGCGCCACCAGACGCCGCGCCATGACATAGGCCAGGGCAAAGGCCCCGAACAGGGCGACGAGAACGGTCAGGGTCAGGGTCAGGGCATAGATCTTGGTCAACCCGTCGCGGGCCAATTGCAACTCCTGGTAATCGCGGTACACGCCCTGCACCGCCTCGGCATCGTGGGCCAGGCCGGGCGGTACCGGTTGCGTCAGTTGCAGGATGCGTGGCTCCTCGAACACATCGCGGGCCGAAACCGGCACCAGCACCCGCAAATAAAGCTTGCCCCCCTCGCCGTCCACCGAACTGAGCAGGCGCGAACTGCGGGCCTGCTTGAGCTGCGCCTGACTGGGCAGATCGGGCAGCACACTGCCCAGGTCGCCGGTGGCGCTCGACAGCAACTGGCCGCCGACCGAGAAGAGCGCCGCCGACTGCACGCCCTTTTCGTCGCGCAGGCGCAACAAGGCCGAACGCCGGGAAAATTCCTGGATATCGGAGAGCTCGGCCGCCATGCTGCGCGCCTTGTCGCTGAGATCGCCCAATTGCGAATCGAGGGCCGAACGGCCGAGATGCAGGCCGGACTCCAGGGCCTTTTCAACGCGGACGTCGAACCAGCTTTCGATCGAACGGGTGACGAACTGCACCGACACACCATAGACCAGCGCCCCCGGCAGCACGGCGATGACGCCGAACATCAGCATCAGGCGCAACTTCAGGCGGGCACCGAACACCTGCGCCTGATAATCCCGCCACAGGGAGCGCAACTGGGCGCCGACCAGGGCCACCATGCCCAGTGCCAGCAGGATGTTGAGGCCGATCAGCAACGGGTAGTTACGGGAAAAAAGCACCGTGTCGGCGGCCGTCGACATCAGCAGCAGGAACCAGACGATACCGCCCAATGCCGCTGCCAGGGCCCCCGCCACCGCGACAAAACGCTTCACTTGGCCTCCACCGGCAGGCTGGCGGGCAAGGTCAGCGGCCAGGTCTTGCGGTCCGAAGAAAGGCTCCAGTCCTTGTTGCCGAGGGCGGTCATCTGGAAGGGACGGGGCAATTGGGTGACATCGAGATGCAGGCGCAGGGCCGCCAGGTAAGGCTCGCCCGGACGCACGCTCTTGTCGTTTTTCTCGACCACCACCCAATTGCGCAGGTGGGCCAGCATGCGCAAGGCTTCCGAAAGGGTCGCAAACGACTGGTGCAGGGCACCGGTCGACAGGCGATATTGGCGGGTCAGCGCATGGTAGGACAGGCGATAGGTCTGGCTCCGGCTGACCAGCTTTTCATCGAGCCAATACCAGCGCGCCCGGGACAACTCGAAATCGGCCACGAAATAGAGCACGACGCCCCGGGTCACGGCCTCTTCCAGGCGCGGGCTGAGGTCGAAGGTGAAATCGGCGGACAGCACATAGCCGTCTTCTCCCGCCACGATCTGCGGCGCCGTCATCTCGATTTCGGCGCTCGAGGCCAGCAGCGGCAGGAAAATCAACAGCAACAGACAGCGGCGCAGTCGCTCAATCACGTTTTTCAAGCAGACAGTAGAAGAAACCATCGTGTTCGGGGTTGGGCAGGATCTGTTCTTCGTGGCAACGGCAAGCAGACGGCTGACAGACCAGGAAGCGCCCGATCTGTTCCGAGTTTTCGGCCGGAAAAACCGAGCAGGTGACATAAAGCAGTTTACCCCCGGGGCGGACGACCTGCCACAGAGCATCGAGAATTCGCGCCTGGGCGGCGGCGAAACTGGCGATATCCTCAGCCCGGCGCAGCCACTTGGCATCCGGATTGCGGCGCACGACACCGCTCGCCGTACACGGCACGTCGGCCAGCACGGCATCGAAGGGGCGGCCGTCCCACCAGGTATTCAACTTGCTGCAATCGGCCGCCTTGAGGCCGGCCCGCAGCCCAAGGCGGGCCAGATTTTCTTCAACCCGGCGACAGCGCGACGGCTTCAGATCGAGGGCCAGCAGGTCCACTTCGGCCCGTTCCAGCAAATGCGCCGTCTTGCCGCCCGGCGCCGCGCAGGCGTCGAGCACCCGACTGCCGGCAAGCGGCGCCAGCAACTCGGCGGCCATTTGGGCGCCGGGATCCTGCACCGAAACCAGGCCGGCCGCGAAGCCCGGCAGGCGATCGACCGGGACCGGCTTGTCCAGCATCAACCCGGCCTCGCCGACCGCCGTCGATAACAACCCTTCGGCACTCAGCTTTTGCTGATATTCATCCCGCCCGCAGCGCCGCAGATTGACCCGCAGCGCCATCGGCGGCGGCCGATTGCCGGCAGCAACGATGGCCGGCCAGTCGGCCGGGTAGCTGCTCTGCAATTGTTGCAACCACCACTCGGGATGCTGGGCAAGGGCCACGGCGTCGTTCGCCAGGGCGGCGTTCAACTCGGCCTGCTGGCGCAGGAAATTGCGCAGCACGCCATTGACCAGAGCGCGAAAACGCCCCTCGGCCAGCTCGCCGGCCGCCGCCACGGCCTGATCGACCACCGTATGCGCCGCCTCGGGCCGGGTTTCCAGGCGATAGATCGCAACCAGCAACAAAGCCCGGACTTCCTCGGCCTCAAGCGGTTTGCTGAGCAGGCGGGAAAGGAAAAAATCGCCCCGCCCGTACTGGCGCAGGCTGCCATAGACAAGGTCCTGCACCGCGGGTCGGGCCGCCGCCTCGACCCGGCCGAGCAGACCATCGGCCAGACTTTGCCCGGCCAAGACGGCGGCGTCGATACGGGCGGCGTTGAGCAAGGCGAAAGCCAGTGAATTGAGCGGCAGTTTTGACATAGGAGCGGATTATCGCACGCGGCATAATGACGCAATGCGTCGATTCCTCATCATTCTTAGTTTCGCGTTCATCCCGCTCCCGGCCACCGCCTGGAACGCCGCCGGCCATCGCCTGACGGCCAGCATCGCCTGGCAGCAATTATCGCCGCTCAGCCGGCAGCAAATCGGCGAAATCCTGGCCCGTCACCCGGATTACCCGGGCTGGCTTGAAAAAGCCGGGGCGACGGAAGAAGCCGCCATTTTTGCCGAAGCGGCAACCTGGGCCGACACCATCCGCCACGATCCGCGTTTCTACGACGAAAAACGCGAAGCACCGACCCCCGCCATCCCCGGGCTACCCGACCAGGCCCGCCACAAGTCGTGGCACTACGTCGATCTGGCTGACGACGGGGCCGCCCGGGTCGGCGAACTCGACCGCCAAATCGAGCGGCTCAGCCGGCTACTGGGCACCACCGACGATCGACAGCAAATGGCCTGGGCCCTGCCCTGGCTGGTCCATCTGGTCGGCGATATCCACCAGCCCCTGCATGTCGGCCAGCCAGGCGATGAAGGCGGCAATCGGCAGGAAATCGAGAACCCCTTCAACAAACGCCGGCCCTTCTCCAGCCTGCACACCTATTGGGACGATCTGCCCGGTCCGTCAAACTTGCGTGGCAAGCGCCTGGAAAAGACCGTGAGCGACTTGCTCGAACGCTACCCGGCCCCGCCACAGGGCACGGTCGGCCGCTGGCGTGACGAAAGCCATCGCCTGCTGGCGGCGGCCTACCCGCCGGCCAGCGGCAGTCTGCTGCCGAGCATCGACCAGGAATTCGACCGCCAGGCCCACACTGTCGCCCAACGCCGCCTGGTCGCCGCCGGCTACCGCCTGGGCCGACTGCTCGAACGCATTTTCCGCCAGCGGGTTTCACGTGAAACGTCATAGAATTGCCCGATCAACCTAAAAATTCTTACCGCAGAGTCGCAAAGGAGCAGAGACGAACGTGAAAACAGCGACTTGCATCGCTTTTGCAGCTACCCCGGAAGGGGTGCCGAATAATCCCGGCAGGCCTTTGCTTTTCCTCAGCCCCTCTGCGTCTCTGCGGTTCAATTCCGTTTTCTAGGATGAATGGCCTGCACCTGATCGCCGACCTCCACGACTGCCGCTGCGCGCCGGGCTTGCTGCTCGACGCCGACGGCCTCGAAGCCTTTTGCGTCGACGCCTGCACGCGCCACGGTTTGCGCGTGGTCGGCCGCCTCTTCCACCCTTTCCGCGACCACCATGACCAGCCAGCCGGCGTCACCGGCACCGTGGTGCTGGCCGAATCGCACCTGGCCATCCATACCTGGCCGGAAGTCGGCGGCGTCACGCTCGATGTCTATGTCTGCAATTTCAGCGGCGACAACAGCCAGCGAGCACAGGCGCTATTCGCCGAGGTGATTGCCGCCTTTGCCCCCAACCGTCTGGAAAAAACCGAAGTGTTGCGCGGCCGGCTCGGCGCCTAACGCCCCATCGCCCGCAGCCGGGCAATCCGTTCGGCAGTCGGCGGATGCGTCGAGAACAGGCTTTGCAAACCGCCGCCGGCCAGCGGATTGAGGATCATCATCTGCGCTGTTTCCGGATGCGCCTCGGCCGGCCCCAGCGGAATGCGACCTTCGGCATACCGCTCGATCTTGCCCAAAGCATCGGCCAGCGCCTGCGGATCGCCGGAAATCTCCGCCCCGCCGCGATCGGCCTCGAACTCGCGGGAACGGGAAATCGCCATCTGGATCAGGCTGGCGGCGAGCGGCGCCAGCACGGCAACCAGGATGCCGGCCAGCGGATTGACGGCACGCCCTTCGGCGTCGCGGCCACCGAAGAACATCGCGAAATTGGCCAGCGCCGAGATCGCCCCGGCCATGGTCGCCGAAATGGTCGAAATCAGGATGTCGCGATGCCGAACATGCGCCAACTCATGCGCCATGACGCCACGCATCTCGCGCCCCGAGAGCAGTTGCAGGATGCCGGTGGTGGCCGCCACCGCCGCGTGCTCCGGGTTGCGCCCGGTGGCGAAGGCGTTCGGCTGCTCTTCGTCGATGATGAAGACCCGCGGCATCGGCAGGCCGGCCCGCTGCGTCAGTTCGCGCAACATGTTGTAGAACTGCGGGGCGCTGGTTTCGTCGACCGGCCGGGCGTTGTACATCTTCAACACCATGCTGTCGGAGAACCAGTACGCAAAGAAGTTCATGCCGCCCCCAAACAGCAGCGCCAGCACCATGCCGGACTGGCCGCCCAGCATGCCGCCGACCACACCGAAGAGCGCCATGATCGCCGCCATCAGCAGGGCGGTCTTGAGCCAGTTGAACATTCTTGAACCTCCCAGAGCTAATCGAACCAAGGAAACGCTGAACAAATTGGCCGGTCGGAGAAAGCCAAAGCGACCGGAAACAGCCGCTCCGACGGGGAGAACAGGATTCATGATCCGAGAAATCGTCGCCGGCAATAAGTGCATTCCCAGGCCTTAAATGGCGTCAGCCCGGCCGGAATTCAAGCGGCAATATCGAAACGATCGCCCGGTTGCAGGGGATTGCCGGCCAGGAACTGCTGTACCGGCAGGCGCTTGCCACCGGCTTTCTGCAGCTCACTGACGGCCAGCGCGCCGTCGCCGCAGGCGACGACGATGGCCTGGCGATCGACCCGCAAAACCTGACCGACTTCCCCCTGACCAGCCACTGGCGCGGCCCGCCACAACTTGACGGTCTGGCCGCCGAGCAGGGCCTGGGCGCCGGGAAAGGGGTTGAAGGCGCGGATGTGACGATCGAGTTCGCCGGCGCTCTTGTGCCAGTCGATCAGGGCTTCGGCCTTCTCGATCTTGTGGGCGTAAGTCACCCCTTCAAGCGGTTGGGGCGTCGCCGACAAAGGCAGTTTCGCCAGGGCTTCGCCGATCAGTGCGGCACCGAGCGTTGCCAGGCGGTCGTGCAGGGTCGCCGTCGTATCGTTCGCTTCGATCGGAAAGGCGCCGCGCAGCAACACCGGCCCGGTATCCAGCCCGGCTTCCATCTGCATGATGCAGACGCCGGTTTCGGCATCCCCGGCCAGCAGGGCGCGCTGAATGGGGGCCGCGCCGCGCCAGCGCGGCAGCAGCGAAGCATGGATATTGAGGCAGCCGTAATGCGGCAGGTCAAGCACGGCTTGCGGCAGGATCAGGCCGTAAGCCGCCACCACCATGACCTCGGCCGCGATAGCGGCGATCTTCGCCTGGGCTTGCGGATCTTTCAGCTTGAGCGGCTGGAAGACTTCGATGCCGTGGGCGAGCGCCAGTTTCTTGACCGGCGACGGCTGCAGGCTCATCCCCCGACCGGCCGGCCGGTCGGGCTGGGTCAGGACCAACGGCACCTGATGGCCGGCCTCGATGATCGCTTGCAGGGCTTGGGTGGCAAACTCCGGGGTCCCGGCAAAAATCACCCTCATGCCGTGACCCGCGCCTGCTTGGCCAGCTTGCTGCGGATCCGCGTCTGTTTGAGTTGCGACAGGTGATCGACAAAGACATGGCCTTGCAGGTGATCGATCTCGTGCTGGATACAGACCGCCAGCAGACCATCGGTGGTCAGCGACTGTTGCGTGCCATCCAGATCGAGATAACGCACCGTCACCCGCTCGGCGCGCTCGACCTTCTCGTAGATGCCGGGCACCGAGAGACAGCCCTCTTCGCCCTCCTGCAGCCCTTCGGATTGTTCGATGCGCGGATTGATGAAAACACGCAGTTCGTTCCTTTCCTCCGAGATATCGATCACAACCAGTTGTTTGTGGACATCGACCTGGGTTGCCGCCAATCCGATACCCGGAGCTTCGTACATGGTTTCAGCCATGTCCGCGACCAGTTTACGGATGCCATCGTCAATATTTTTGATCGGTGCCGCGACTTTTTTCAGACGGACATCGGGGAAACGCAAAATGGGTAGAAGCGCCATAGATAAAACAGATGAAAAGCTTGCTCGATTAGGTTATTACGTGCAGAATCTCAAGCGATTCCCGAGATAGGAACCGGGTTGCCAGATTCTGCTCAGACAGTGGTAATCGCACCGCGTTCCGCCGGCACGAGAGGTTACGACAATGGTTCGCATTATATCCGCGCTCATCCTGGCCGTAACGGCCTTCTGCGCATTTGCCGAAGAGCCCCTCGCTCTGGTCGACAATCCCCCCGATCGTCATATCGTCGTACGCGGCGACACCCTTTGGGGCATTTCCGGGAAATTCCTCAAACAACCCTGGCGCTGGCCGGAAATTTGGAACATGAACCGGGCGGCAATCAAGAACCCGCACTGGATCTATCCGGGCGACATCATCATGCTCGACTATGTCGATGGCAAGCCGCGCCTGAAGATCGGCAAGTCCGTCGGCAACGGCGGCATCAACCGTGACGGCCGCCTGCAGCCCAAGGTCTATAGCGAAGCGGTGCAACAGGTCGTCCCCAGCATTCCGCCCAATATCATCGAGCCCTTCCTCTCCCAGCCGCTGATCATCGAGCCTGGGGCGCACGACAACATCGCCCGCATCGTCGCCTCGCAGGAGGATCGCATGTTCATGGGCGCCGGCGACACCGCCTTCGCCACCGGCATTCCCGACAGCAGCGTCGTCAACTGGAATGTCTTCCGCCAGGGCAAACCATTGAAGGATCCGGATAGCGGCGTTGTCATCGGTCATGAAGCCTTTTTCCTCGGCAATGCCAAGCTGGTCCAGCCCGGCGAGCCGGCCGCCCTGCGCATCGTGCTGGCCAAGGAAGAAATCGGCCGCGGCGACCGCCTGCTCCCCGCCCCGCCCGCCGACATCATCGCTTATGCTCCGCACCGGCCGGAACAACAGATTTCCGGCAAGATAATGTCGATCTACGGCGGTCTTAGCGAAGGCGGCAAGAGTTCGGTCGTCTCGATCAACCGCGGCAGTAACGACTCCCTGGAAGTCGGTCATGTTCTGGCCCTCTATCGCAACCGTGTTGCAGTCGCTACCGAAAACGGTCGCCAGGTGCCGGTAACCGTCCCCGAAGAACGCTACGGCCTGGCTTTTGTCTTTCGCGTTTTCAATCATGTCGCCTACGCGCTGGTCGTCGAATCCTCAAAAGCCATCATGATCGGCGACTCGACCAAGAATCCATGAACCTGTCAGAAGGCTTGGCCGCCTGGTTGCGGCTGAGCCTGATCCCCGGTATCGGCGGCGAGACGCAGAGAAAGCTTCTCGCCGCTTTTGGTTTACCGGAAGCCATTTTCGCCGCCGGGCGACTGGCCGTACGTGGCGTGATCGGCGAAAAAGCGGACCTGCTTTTCGATTTCGTCCCCGAACCCAGTATCGAACGCAGCCTGGCCTGGGCCGAAGCCCCCGACCAACACATCCTGACCCTGGCCGACCGCGCCTATCCACCGGCCCTGCTGGAAATCCCCGATCCGCCCTGCCTGCTCTACGTGCGCGGCAAGCCTGAACTGCTCAGCCGGCGCGGCCTGGCCATGGTCGGCAGTCGCAATGCCACGCCGCAAGGCCTGCAGACCGCTGAAAATTTCGCCAAAACATTGGCCGGCCATGGCCTGAACATCATCAGCGGCCTCGCCCTTGGCATCGATGCCGCCGCCCACCGTGGGGCGCTCGCCGCCGGCGGCACGACCGTTGCCGTGATCGGCACCGGCGCCGACCGGATCTATCCGGCGCGCAACGAGGAATTGACCCGCCGCATCGCCGCACACGGCGCCATCGTTTCCGAATTCCCGCTTGGCACACCGCCCATTGCTGCCAACTTTCCCCGGCGCAACCGGATCATTTCCGGCCTGGCGCTCGGCGTTCTGGTCGTCGAAGCCGCCCCCGAAAGCGGCTCCTTGATCACCGCCCGCCTGGCCGCCGAACAGGGGCGCGACGTTTTCGCCATCCCCGGCTCGATTCATTCGCCACTGGCCCGGGGCTGTCATCAACTGATCAAACAGGGAGCCAAACTGGTTGAAACGGCCAGCGATATCCTGGAAGAACTGGGCAGCGATCCGGCCGCCGAAGCCCCCCCGACAGCGCCCCGACCGACCGACGACGACCCCCTGTTCGCCGCCCTCGGCCATGACCCCTGCAGCCTCGACGAACTGGCCGAACGGACCGGTTACGACACCGAGCAACTGCTCGCCGAATTGCTGCTGCTCGAACTCTCCGGCCAACTCACCCCACTGCCCGGCAACCGCTACCAGCGCCTCAGCTAATTCGCTGCATATATATAGATGGCTTGCCAAGCCGAGCGCCGCGCACTTATCATGCCCCGGACTTAACAGGTAAAGCCCATGACTAAAAAGCTGATCATCGCCGAAAAACCCTCCGTTGCTGCCGACATCGCCAAGGCGCTGGGGGGCTTTACCAAGCACGACGAATATTTCGAGAGCGACACCCATGTCATCTCCTCGGCCGTCGGTCACCTGCTGGAACTGGCCTGCCCCGAGGAATTCGAGGTCAAGCGCGGCAAATGGTCCTTCGCCCACCTGCCGGTGATTCCGCCGCATTTCGCGCTGAAGCCGATCGAGAAGACCGAATCGCGCCTCAAGGTGCTGACCAAGCTGATCAAGCGCAAGGATGTCGCCGCCCTGATCAATGCCTGTGACGCGGGGCGCGAAGGGGAGTTGATCTTCAACTACATCGCGCAGCACACCAAGACGACGAAGCCGATTCAGCGCCTGTGGCTGCAATCGATGACCCAGGGCGCGATCCGCGACGGTTTCACACGGCTGCGTCAGGGCAACGAAATGCAGGGCCTGGGCGATGCCGCCGTCTGCCGTTCCGAATCCGACTGGCTGGTCGGCATCAACGGCACGCGGGCGATGACCGCCTTCAACTCGAAAACCGGCGGTTTCCACCTGACCACCGTCGGCCGCGTGCAAACGCCGACGCTGGCCATCGTCGTCGAACGCGAACGCCGGATCCGCGAATTCAAGGCGCGCGACTACTGGGAAGTCGAAGCCGACTTCGCCGCCAAGGCCGGCAACTACACCGGCAAGTGGTTCGACGAAGCCTACAAGGGCAAGGCCGAGGACGAACACGCCCGCGCCGACCGCCTGTGGGAACAAGCCAAGGCCGAGGCCATCCGCGCCGCCACTGCCGGCAAACCAGGTATCGTCACGGAAGAAGCCAAGCCGGAAACCCGTCTCTCGCCGCTGCTTTTCGACCTGACCAGCCTGCAGCGCGAAGCCAACAGCCGCTTCGGCTTCTCGGCCAAAACGACGCTGTCGATCGCCCAGGCGCTCTATGAAAAACACAAGGTCCTGACCTACCCGCGGACCGATTCGCGCTGCCTGCCGGAAGATTACCTGCCGACGGTCAAGGAAACCCTGACCATCCTGACCGGCGAAGGCGCCGGCAAGGGCCACGACGAGGTGCTGCTCGCCCGCTACTCGCCGTTTGCCCACCAGATCCTGGCGCGCAACTGGGTGCTGCCCAACAAGCGCATCTTCAACAATGCCAAGATCAGCGATCACTTCGCCATCATCCCGACCCCGCAGGCGCCGAAGAATCTCAACGAAGTCGAACAGAAGCTCTACGACTTCGTCGTTCGCCGCTTCCTGTCTGTCTTCTTCCCGGCCGCCGAATACATGGTGACCACCCGCATCACCCGCGTCGAAGGCCACCCCTTCAAGACCGAGGGCAAGGTGCTGGTCAATCCGGGCTGGCTGGCCGTGCATGGCAAGGAAGGCCAGGAAGGCACCGAGGGCAACCTGGTCGCCGTCGCCAAGGATGAAAAGGTCAAGGCCGAAGAGGTCACCGTCAAGGCCAACGAAACCAAGCCGCCACCGCGCTACTCGGAAGCCACCCTGCTCTCCGCCATGGAAGGCGCCGGCAAGATGGTCGACGACGAGGAACTCAAGGCGGCGATGGCCGGCCGCGGTCTCGGCACCCCGGCAACGCGCGCCCAGATCATCGAAAACCTGATCGGCGAGCAGTACATGCTGCGCGAAGGCCGTGAACTGACGCCGACCGCCAAGGCCTTCTCGCTGATGACGCTGTTGAACGGCCTCGGCATCAACGAACTGACTCAGCCCGAACTGACCGGCGACTGGGAATGGAAGCTCGGACGCATCGAAAAAGGCGAATTCACGCGCGACGAGTTCATGCGCGAAATCGCCGAAATGACCCGCCACATGGTCGAGCGCGCCAAGACCTTCGAAGCCGACACGATTCCCGGCGACTTTGGTGTATTGACTGCCAAATGCCCGCGCTGCGGCGGCGAGATTCGCGAAACCTACAAGAAATTCCAGTGCGGTGGCTGCGACTACTCGCTATGGAAAATCGTTGCCGGCCGCCAGTTCGAACCGGAAGAAATCGACACGCTGATCAACGAAAAGCAGATCGGTCCGCTGACCGGCTTCCGCAACAAGATGGGCCGTACCTTCTCGGCTGCCATCAAGTTGAACGACAAGATGGAACCGGAATTCGACTTCGGCCAGGACAAGGCCGACGAAGCGAGCAACGAACCCGTTGATTTCTCGGCCCAGACCAGCCTCGGCAAATGCCCGAAATGCGCCGCCAACGTCTACGACCACGGCAGCACCTACGTCTGCGAAAAATCGGTCGGCCCGGACAAGAGCTGCGATTTCCGTTCCGGCAAGGTCATCCTGCAACAACCCATCGAGCCGGCCCAGATGCAGAAACTGCTGGCCGATGGCAAGACCGACCTGTTGAAGGAATTCGTCTCCAACCGCACGCGCCGCAAGTTCTCGGCCTATCTGGTGGCCAAGGACGGCAAGGTGAGTTTCGAGTTCGAAAAGAAGGTCGCCAAACCCAAGGCCCCGGCCAAGAAGAAAGCCGAAGCCTGATTATTGGTTGGCGCGAAAACAAAAAGCCCTCGGGAAGTATGCCGAGGGCTTTTTGCTATTGCAGATTGGTACCCGAAGAACACGTTCGGTGCCAAGAAAGGCAAATTCAACATTTATTGCTAAATTAGCCACAAACCTTGTGGTTTGGGCCTACCTGCAAGTACTTGTTTCTGACGCCTACGTAATTATTTCTGGTGCGTTTATCTTTCAAACTGACGAACGTCGGCATTTCTTTGTGGCTTCCAAAAAGAAGGTTCGTTGTGCGCTGAGCAAATTGTTCGGGGAGCGGCTCTTCAATCCATCGACCATCCTGATGAGCGTATTTTGAATAAACCTCACAACCAGGCGAGATAGCCACTATCGAAAAGACGACAGGATTGCTGGATGCCATGTCAAGAACCAGCGGTATTTCAGGCCAAGTTTGCGGAGATTTTTTTATCGAACGCCACTCGATTTCCTTTCCCGATTGATCTGGATTTGCGAATCTAATGACATATTCTTTTGGCTTTGTGCCTGAACGGTTGCTTGCCCATTCGTCCCCTCCACCCTCCGAAATCAGTTCTCTTTCGACAACTAGAATGCGACCATCTTGTAACTGGACCTCCTCTTTCCAGTTTTCAGAGCAGGCGCTAATGCATAGGCCAACTATCACGATACCCATGTATTTTGCTGATTGGGTCATTAACTGGCTAAGAAATTTTTTTCTGTCGTCCGACATGAGTGATGTCCTAAAAAAACAACTTGGCATTGAAATCGGCAATCATATCGAATACTGACAGACCGCTTGTGGCCGACACCGCCCCACTGTTCCACGTGAAACCTCAGCGCTTGCTGCTCGCCCCCGGCAACTCACAGGACAGCAACGCCGCCCTTACCGCATCGATGGCCTGCGGCCGCGGGAAGGTCACCCGCCAGACCAGACCCACGGTGCGTGACGGTTGCGTGCCGGCGAAGGGCAAAACCTTGACCAGCGGTTCCTTGTCGATCAACGGATCAGCCGCCGTGCTCGGCATGACGGCGATGCCGGCGCCGCTCGCCACCATGTAGCGGATGGTTTCCAGCGAGCCGCCTTCCAGCGAATTGGCCAGGCCGTCAGGGGCCGTCAGGCGCGGGCAGGATTCCAGCACCTGGTCGCGGAAGCAGTTGCCCTGGCCGAGCAGCAGCAGGTTCTGGCCGTCCAGCTCGTCGGCCGGGATGGCTTGCCGCTGGCTCCAGGCATGAGCGGCCGGCACGACGACGCGGAAGGGTTCTTCGTAGACCGCCTGGGCAACCAGGCCGGGCTCGGCGAAGGGCAACGCGATGACGATGACGTCGAGTTCACCGGCCTTGAGGGCGGGAATCAGGTTGCCGGTGAAATCTTCCTTGAGGAACAGCGGCATGTTCGGCGCCTGCTGGTGCAGGGCCGGAATGAATTGCGGCAGCAGGTAGGGTGCGATGCTGTAGATGATGCCGATGCGCAATTGACCACTCAGCGGATCGCCGGTCGACTCGGCGATTTCCTCGAGACGCACGGCTTCGTCGAGCACGCGCTTGGCCTGGGCGACGATGCGTTCGCCGAGCGCGGTGATCCGCACATCGGCGGCGGTGCGCTCGAAGAGCGCGGCGCCCAGTTGGCCTTCGACTTTCTTCAGGGCCACCGACAGGGTCGGCTGGCTGACGTGGCAGGCTTCCGCTGCCTTGCCGAAATGACGCTCGCGGGCCAGGGCCACGATGTAGCGCATTTCGGTCAGGGTCATCGGCTGTAATCCAGCTTTTGCAAGTCGTCGGCGCTCAACCAGCGCCATTCGCCGGGTTTCAGATCGGCCGGCAATTGCAGCTCGCCGACCGCCTCGCGGTGCAGGGCTTCGACGCGGTTGCCGGCTGCCGCAACCATGCGCTTGACCTGGTGGTACTTGCCGCTGGTCAGGGTCAGCCGGAGCAGGTGTTCGCCGACCTTTTCCGCCGCCGCGGCGGCGATCGGCTCGGGTTCGTCGGTGAGCAGCACGCCGGCCAGCAGTTGATCGATCAGTTCCTGCTCGACCGGATGCTTGGTGGTCGCCAGGTAGATTTTCGGCACCTTGCGCTTGGCCGAGGACAGTTGATGGTTGAGCTGGCCGTCGTTGGTGATCAGCAGCAGGCCGCTGGTGTCTTCGTCGAGCCGGCCGATCGGCTGCACGTCGCGTTCACGCAGCGCAACCGGCAGCAGTTCGAGGACGCCGGGGTGATGCTTGGGCTTGCGCGAGCACTCGTAATGCAGCGGCTTGTGCAGCATCAGGCAGGCAAATTCGGCATAGGGCCAATCGACACCATCGACGGTGAACACCAGGCCGTCGATAGCGAGTTCGACAAAGGGGTCCTCGCAGAGCGTGCCATTGATGGCGACGCGCCCGCGCCGGACCAGTCCCCGGCATTCCCGGCGGGAGCCGAAGCCGTGTTTTTGGAGAATACGTTCTAGTTGCATGGGCGGCATGTTAACACGTCGCGTCGTTTACTTGCCCGCCGCCCTGCCCCGCGCCAGGGAAGCGCTTATCGGCAGGCGGCCAATGCAATACAATCCGGCCATGAATTTCGAACACCTTATCCAGATCAACGACCCGGAAAATCCGCTGGTCGAATCCCTGAACCGCGACCAGCTCTGGCAAGGCCTGCTGCATCGCGTCGAAAACCCGATTCCCTTCCTGCCCGGACTGGAAGCGTTCACCATTCTCGAACGGCAGGCCGGCGAGCTGCTGCGCGAACTGGATTTCGGCCCGGCCGTCATCCAGGACCGCGTCACGCTGGCCGAAATGCACTGGGTACGCTTCGACATCGTGCCCTCGGAAGTGCATGCCGGCGGCGGCCTGACCATTGCCATCGAAGAGCCGGAACCGGATTTCCTGTTCCTGCGCTTCACTTACCAAACGACCCTGGCCAGCGACCCGAACTCGGAAGACCGGGCCTACATCGAATACGTCAAATCGGCCTACCACCAGTCGGATATCGACTGCGTGCGGATCATCAGGACGCTGGCCGCCGACGGCTTTCCGCAATAAGCAATTTCTCCGATACCGCCAAAAAAATGCCCGCTGCTGCGGGCATTTGACGTTCTGGCGGGAGAGTCTCAATCGACGCCTTGGCTAGCGAGATAGTCTTCGTATCCGCCCAGGTAATCGATGATCCGGCCGTCGCCCTTGACCTCGAAAACGCGCGTGGACAGCGAGGAAACGAATTCGCGGTCATGCGAGACGAAAACCAGCGTGCCGGGGAATTTTTCCAGGCCGCTGTTCAGGGCTTCGATCGATTCCATGTCGAGGTGGTTGGTCGGTTCGTCCATCAGCAGCACGTTGTGCTTGGAAAGCATCAGCTTGCCGAACAGCATGCGCCCCTGCTCGCCGCCGGAAATGACGTTGACCGGCTTCTTGACGTCGTCGCCGGAGAACAGCAGACGACCCAGGGTGCCGCGGATCAGGGTTTCCAGGTCGCCGCCTTCGTCGATGGTGGCGCGGGCATAGCCGGCGATCCACTCGGTCAGGCTCTGCTCGCCGGCAAATTGGGCGCTGTGGTCTTGCGCGTAATAACCCGGATTGGCCTTTTCCGCCCATTTCAGGGTGCCGAAAGCGGGCTGCAACTCGCCCATCAGCAGCTTCAGGAAGGTCGTTTTGCCGACGCCGTTTTCGCCGATCACGGCAATTTTTTCACCGGCGTTGATGGTCAGCGTCAGGTTGTTGAAAATCTTGCGCTCGCTGCCTTCGTAGGCGAAGGACAGGTTTTCGATTTCGACCGCCTGGCGGTGCAGCTTCTGCTTCTCGTCGTAATCGAAGCGGATCCACGGGTACTGGCGGGACGACGGCTTCATGTCTTCCGGCTTGAGTTTTTCGATCAGCTTGACGCGGCTGGTCGCCTGCTTGGCCTTGGAAGCATTGGCCGAGAAGCGACGGACGAAGGTCTGCAGTTCGGCGATCCGTTCCTTGGCCTTGGCATTGGCGTTCTGCAGGCGTTCGCGGGCCTGCTGGGCGGCTTCCATGAAGTCGTCGTAGTTGCCGGCGTAGGTGGTGATCTTGCCGTAGTCCAGGTCGGCCATGTGGGTGCAGACCTGGTTCAGGAAGTGGCGATCGTGCGAGATGATGATCATCGTCGAATCGCGGTTGTTGAGCACGTCCTCGAGCCAGCGGATGGTGTTGATGTCGAGGTTGTTGGTCGGTTCGTCGAGCAGCAGGATGTCCGGATTGGCGAACAGCGCCTGGCAGAGCAGCACGCGCAGCTTCCAACCGGGGGCCACTTCGCTCATCGGGCCGTTGTGCTGTTCGGTCGGGATGCCGACCCCGAGCAGCAGTTCGCCGGCCCGCGACTCGGCGGTATAGCCGTCCATCTCGCCGAATTGATGCTCAAGATCGGCGGCCTTCATGTAATCGTCTTCCGTCGCTTCCGGATTGGCGTAGATGGCATCACGCTCGCTCATGCAGGCCCACATCTCCTCGTGGCCCATGAGCACGACATCGAGCACGCGCATGTCTTCGTAAGCAAACTGGTCCTGCTTCAGGTAGGCCATGCGCTCGTGCTTTTCCTTCGAGACATTGCCGGCCGAGGGCTCGAGCGCTCCACACAGGATTTTCATGAAGGTCGATTTGCCCGCCCCATTGGCGCCGATCAGGCCATAACGATAGCCCTCGCCGAATTTGACATTGACGTTTTCGAACAGGGGCTTGGCCCCGAACTGCATGGTGATATTGGCAGCGACAAGCACGGCGATTCCAATCTGCTTCAAAGCGGTAAAACGAAGGGGCGAATTTTACCCGTTTTCAAGGGCTTGGCCGCGTCGGCGGGGTCCAAAATTGTGCACTGCGGTGTAAGATTTGCGGCCACAATAAAAACCCCGGACTAAGAGACCGCCCCTATGGTTCCTCACCTGACAACCGCCCTCACCGGCCCCCTGCGTGAACTCGAACGCAAGTTCCTGGAAAGCAGCACGCAAATCGAACATTGGCTGCGCGGCCAGTGGCAGGAACACACGCCGCCCTTCTACTCGTCCTGCGACCTGCGCAATTCCGGCTTCAAGCTGGCCCCGGTCGATACCAATCTGTTCCCCGGCGGCTTCAACAACCTGAACCCGGCTTTTCTGCCGCTCTGCGTCCAGGCGACGATGGTCGCCATCGAGAAAATCTGTCCGAATGCGCACAACCTGCTGCTCATTCCGGAAAACCACACGCGCAACCAGTTCTACCTGCAAAACGTTGCGCAACTGGTCACCATCCTGCGCCAGACCGGCCTCAACGTCCGCCTCGGCTCGCTGCTGCCGGACATCACCGCGCCAACCCGGATCGAACTGCCGAACGGCCAGAGCCTGCTCCTCGAACCGCTGCTCCGCACGCCGCACCGGCTCGGCCTGGAGGGCTTCGACCCCTGCGCCATCCTGCTCAACAACGACCTCTCGGCCGGCATCCCGGAAATCCTGCAGAACCTCCACGAGCAGTTCGTGCTGCCGCCGCTGCATGCCGGTTGGGCGGTGCGCCGCAAGTCCAATCACTTCGCCGCCTACGACCAGGTGGCCAACGACTTCGCCAAGGAAATCGGCATCGACCCGTGGCGCATCAACCCGGCCTTCTCGGTCTGCCGCAGCGTCAATTTCCACGAGCGCCAGGGCGAGGAATGCCTGGCCGCCAATGTTGCCGCGGTGCTCGACATCGTCCGGGAGAAGTACAGGGAATACGAGATCGACGAAACCCCCTACGTCGTCGTCAAGGCCGATGCCGGCACCTACGGCATGGGGGTCATGACGGTGCGCGATGCCGACGAGGTGATCGCCCTCAACCGCAAGCAGCGCAACAAGATGAGCGTCGGCAAGGAAGGCCTGGAGGTTAGCGAAGTGCTCATCCAGGAAGGCGTGCATTCCTTCGAGACGCTCAACGAGGCGGTCGCCGAGCCGGTCATCTACATGATCGACCGTTACGTCGTCGGCGGCTTCTACCGGGTGCACACCGGGCGCGGCAAGGACGAGAACCTCAACGCGCCGGGCATGCATTTCGAGCCACTGGCTTTCGAAACCGGCTGCAACCTGCCCGACTACCGCTGCGACAATCCGGATTCCGCCCCCAACCGCTTCTACGCCTACGGCGTCGTCGGGCGCCTGGCCTGCCTGGCGGCAGCCGTCGAGCTCGAGCGCACGGCCCCGGAAAATGGCTGAGCGCCGGTGACCCAACAACTGCATTTCGAAAAGCACCTGCTCGGCGGCAGCGCCCGTTCGCTGAAACTGGCTTTCGTGGTCGACCCGCTCGACCATCTGAAAGCCTGGAAGGATTCTTCGATCGCCATGATGCGCGCCGCCGAAACGCACGGCCACGAGGTCTTCGCCATCGATGCGGCGAGCCTCGGCTGGCGACACCCGGACCCCGGCCACCACATCGGCGGCGTTTTCGGCGAAGCCACCCACCTCCACCTGCGCCCGGACGACCACGACTGGTACCGCGAAACGCAGCGTGAATGGCAGCCGCTGAAAGCCTTCGATGCGGTGATCATGCGCAAGGACCCGCCCTTCGATTTCGAGTACGTCACCGCCACCTGGCTGCTCGAACGGGCCGAAGCCGACGGCGTCCGGGTCTTCAACCGGCCGCGGGCGCTGCGCGACCATTCCGAAAAGCTGGCCATCACCGAGTTCAACCAATTCACCCCGGCCACCCTGGTCGCCCGCGATCTCAACCAGTTGCAGCATTTCATCGACGAACAACGCGACGTCATCCTCAAGCCGCTCGACGGCATGGGCGGCAGCCAGATTTTCCGCGTGCACCGCAACGACCCGAACCGCAACGTCATCCTCGAAACCCTGACGCACGAGGGAGCGCGCACGATCATGGCGCAGCGCTACCTGCCGGAGATCAGCCAGGGCGACAAACGCATCCTGGTCATTGCCGGCCAGCCGGTGCCCTGGTGCCTGGCGCGCATCCCCAAGGCCGGCGAGACGCGCGGCAACCTGGCGGCCGGCGGCACCGGCGTTGCCCAGGAACTCACGGCGCGCGACCGGGAAATCGCCGAAACCCTCGGCCCCATTCTCTTCAAGCGAGGTCTGCTGCTGGTCGGCCTCGACGTCATCGGCACGCACCTCACCGAAATCAATGTCACCAGCCCGACCTGCATGGTCGAAATCCGCCAGCAGACGGGCTTTGATGCGGCCGGCGCCTTCATCACGGCGGTCGAACACGCATGCGGCATCTCCTGATTCTTCTTTCCCTGTTGTACCTCGCGGCCTGCGGCCGCACTCCCTTGCAGGAACAACAGGCCTACGTGTTCGGCACGCGCGTCGAAGTCATCGTCGTCAGCCCCGAAGCCGAACAAGGCCGCCAGGCGATTGCCGCCGTGCTGCGCGAATTCGACCGCCTGCACCGCGCTTACCACGCCTGGCAACCGTCGGAACTGACCGCCCTCAACGAGGCCATCGCGGCCGGCCAGCCGCTCACCGTGACGCCCGAACTGGCCGCCTTCGTCAGCGAAGCGCAGCAGCTCAGCGCCCAGGGCGATTACCTGTTCGATCCGGGCATCGGCGAACTGATCAAGCTGTGGGGCTTCCAGGCCGACGAATTCAAGGCCGAACTGCCGCCGGCCGCCGCGATCAAGGCCTGGCTGGCGAACAAGCCGTCGCTTGCCGACCTCGTCATCGACGGCACTACGATCAGCAGCCGCAACCGCCATGTCGCCCTCGATTTTGGCGGCTACCTGAAAGGCGTCGCCCTCGACCGCGCCGCCGCCATCCTCCGTGCCCAAGGCATCAACAACGCGCTGATCAACATCGGCGGCAATGTCATGGCGCTCGGCAGCAAGGAAGGCAAGAAGTGGCGGGTCGGCATCCAGCACCCCCGCCAGCCCGGCCCGCTGGCCACCGTTGCCCTCGAGGATGGCGAAGCGATCGGCACCTCCGGCGACTACCAGCGTTTCTTCGAAGTCGATGGCAAGCGCTATCCCCACCTGCTCGACCCGCGTAGCGGCTACCCGGCCGATCACACCGAAGCCGTCACCGTCCTGCTTCCGGCCGGACCGAAGTCGGGCACGCTGTCCGATGCCAGCTCGAAACCCATTTTCGTCGCCGGCGCCGAGCATTGGCGCAAAATGGCGCAAAAAATGGGCGTCGGTCTGGTCCTGCGGGTCGACAGCCAAGGCCGGATTTTCATTACCGAGGCCTTGCGCCAGCGCCTCGAATTCATCGGCAGCGCCCCGGAATTCACGGTCGTTCCCTGAGCCGCCTTGAGTCACCGCCGGAAGCTGTATATTCTCCTGTCAGTTTGCCGGCATAACGCGGCCCGAGGGTAACCAGCAATCGCCTAGCGCAGGGAGAGAGGATGTTCCGGGGCTTCTCGTTCGAAAAAGCGGGTTTCGCCAACAGTCTGGTCCTGCGCATCGGGCTGCTGGTCCTGCTTTCGCTGGCCTCCTTCACTTTCGGTCTGTATCAACTGATCGGCCGGCCGACCGTGGACCGTCTGGCCGAAACCCAGATGCGCCTGGCCGGCGAGCAGATCGAAGCGCGCTTCGACCGGCTGCTGCAAAGCGTCGAGGCCACCTTGCGCAGCAGCCAGGCCTGGGGCCACAACGGCGACATCGACAGCGCCGAGTTGCAGCGCTTCAACGAGTTCTTCTTTCCCATCCTGGCGAATCACGGCGAGATCACCTCGGTCATCCTGGCCCACCAATCCGGGCGGGAATTCCTGCTCCTGCTCGGCGACGATGGGCGCTGGATCAACCGCATTTCCAACCCCGCCGCCTGGGGCCAGCAGACTTACTGGATCACCTGGAGCGCCGAACGGCAAATCGAGAAAATCGAAGTCCGCCAACGCGACTACGACGCCCGCCAGCGCCCCTGGTTCATCGGCGCCATGGGGCTGCCCCATGAGCAGAGCATCCACTGGACCGATCCCTACATTTTCTTCACCACCCGGGAACCCGGCATCACCGCCTCGATGCGCTGGACCGACAGCCACGGCGAAACCTATGTCATCGGCCACGACGTCCGGCTCAGCGAAATCGCCGCCTTCACCACCGGCCTGAGCCTGGCCTCGCGCGGCAAGGCCGCCCTGTTCCAGGAAGACGGCAAACTCATCGCGCCGCCGCGCGATCCGCGCTTCACCGACCGCCAATCGATCAACCAGGCCCTGCTGAAAACCGCCGAGCAACTCGGCCTCAGCGAATTCAGCCAGGCCTACCGTCTGTGGCAGAGCGATCCGGGCCGCCGTGAGCGGCTGGCCGCCTTCTCCGCCAACGACGAACGCTGGCTCGGCCTGTTCCGGCGTTTCGACGGTTACAGCCCGGGCATCTGGTTCGGCGTGATCGCCCCGGAAAGCGACTTTGTCCCGGTTTCCGGGCGTGATGCCGCCCTGCTCGGCTTGATCGCGCTCATCGCACTGGCCCTCGGCATGCTCGTCGCGATTCGCATCGCCCGCGGTTTCGGCGCACCGCTCGCCGCCCTGACCGCCGAGAGCGAACGCATCGGCCGCCTGGAACTGGCCGAACCGGTCAGCACCGCAGCCCCGTGGCGCGAAGTCAGGCAACTCGGCACGGCGCTGGAAAGCATGCGGCAGCAACTGCAGGACGCCCAGCAGGCAATGCAGAACAGCAACACCGACCTGGAACAAACGGTCGCCCTGCGCACCCATGCGCTGTGGGAGAGCCAGGAAATACTGAAGAAGCGGGAAGCCTTCTTCCGCGCCATTTTCGACAATGCGGCGGTCGGCATCGTCAGCCTGACACCGGATCGCCAGCCGAAACTGGTCAACCGGGCCTTCGCCGAATTCATCGATCAACCGATCGACACCCTGCTCCAGCAGCCCGACACGGTGGTTCTGCCGGCCCATGAAGAAACGCGCCTGCACCAGGCGCTGCAGGAAATCGCCGAAGGCCGGCTGGAAAACCTGCGCAGCGAGGTCGAATTCGTCGACCGGCAGGGTCAGCCCCGCTGGGGCGACGTGCAGATCGCCGCCGTGCGCAATGGCAGCGGCAGTCTCGACTCATTGCTGGTGACCATTCTCGATATTTCCGAGCGGCGCGCCATCGAAGCCGAATTGATCCGCCAGTTCGCCTTGCTGCAAGCCCTGCTCGACACCATCCCCAATCCCATTTTCTACAAGGGGGCCGATAGCCGCTTCCTCGGCTGCAACGGGGCCTACGAGGCGTTTTTCGGCGTCGCGCGGGGCGATTTCATCGGCCGCCGCGTACTCGATCTCGACTATCTGCCGGAACAGGCGCGGCGCGCCTACCAGGCCGAAGACGAAGCGGTCATCGCCGAAGGCGGCCGCATCTCGCGGGAAGTTGCCATGCCCGGAGCCGACGGCCAGATGCACGACACCCTCTATTCGGTGACCGCCTTTCAGAGCGCCGACGGCGCACCGGGCGGCCTGATCGGCGTCATCGTTGATATCACCCCCCTGAAACAGGCCAAGCGCGAAGCCGAACGGGCCCGCCTGGCCGCCGAACAGGCGGCGGCGGCCAAGGCCGATTTCCTGGCCAACATGAGCCACGAAATCCGCACCCCGATGAATGCCATCATCGGCATGACCCACCTGGCGCTGCAAACCGAACTCAGCGCCCGCCAGAAAAATTATCTGAGCAAGGTCGACAATGCCGCCAAGGGCCTACTCGGCATCATCAACGACATTCTCGACCTGTCGAAAATCGAAGCCGGAAAAATGCTCGTCGAGCGCACCGCTTTCCGGCTCGACGACTGCCTGCAAAATCTCGCCGCCGTCTGCCTGCAGAAAGCCAGCGAGCGCGGCCTGGAACTGCTCTTCGACATCGCCCCGGAGGTGCCGGATGCCCTGCTCGGCGATCCGCTGCGCCTCAACCAGGTGCTGCTCAACCTGCTCGGCAATGCCATCAAATTTACCGAACAAGGCGAAATCACCCTGGCGGTCAGCGTCACGGCGATGAGCGCCGAATCGGTCGAACTGCATTTCGCGGTCAGCGATACTGGCATCGGCATGTCCGCAGAACAACAGCAGCAACTCTTCACCGCCTTCAGCCAGGCCGACAGCTCGACCACCCGGAAATACGGCGGGACCGGGCTCGGCCTGTCGATCAGCAAACGCATCGTCGAAATGCTCGGCGGCCGGATCGGCGTCAGCAGCACGCCGGGCTTCGGCAGCCGCTTCCACTTCACGCTCCGCTTCGAGCTCGCCGCCGGGCCCGCCGAGTCGCCGTCCCGCCTGGGACTGCCGGAGCAACTGAACACCCTGATCATCGACGACAGCCCCGGCGCCCGGCAGATTTTCCGCCACCAGCTACTCGCCCTCGGTCTGCCCGGCCATGCCGTCGCCAGCGGCCCGGAAGGCCTGGCCGAGATAGCGCGCGCCAATGCCGCCGGCGAACCCTACCAGTTGCTGATCATCGACTGGAAAATGCCCGGCATGGACGGCATCGAAACCCTGCAGCATCTGCAGCCGAGCGGCGCCCTGCCGGGGGGACCGAAAATCATCATGTGCACCGCCTTCGATCCGGACGAATTGCGCACCACGCTTGGCGAACTGAGCGTGGACGGCATCCTCGGCAAGCCGGTAACGCCCTCCTCGCTCTTCGATTGCATCATTGAAACCATGCGGGCCGACGTCGCGGGCCACTCGTCCGCCGGCCGGCAAGCAGTGCCCAGCCCGGTACGCTTCAATGGCCAGCGCGTCCTGCTGGTCGAAGACAACGAGGTCAATCGCGAACTGGCCGAAGAAATGCTGACTGCCGTCGGCCTCACCGTCGAAACGGCGGCCAACGGCCAGCAGGCCGTCGAAGCGGTGCGCCGGAAATCCTACGACCTGCTGCTGATGGACTGCCAGATGCCGGTCATGGACGGCTACCAGGCGACCCGGCAGATTCGCGCCGAGCCCTGCGGCGCCCGCCTGCCGATCGTCGCCATGACAGCCAACGCCCTGGCCGCCGATCGCCAACGCTGCCTGGACGCCGGCATGGACGACCACATCCCCAAGCCGATCGACGTCAGCGTGCTCTACGGCACCCTGGCCCGCTGGCTGCCGGAAGGCCGAGCGCAACCAACGACGGAAAAAGCGGCGCCCCCGGCCAGCCCGCTGGTCGGCGCCAGCAGCCCGCCCATCCTCGACGAAAATGGGGCGCTCAGCCGCCTGGGCGGCAACCGCGCCCTGCTCGAACGTCTCCTGCTGCGTTTTTACGAAAACCAGGCCGACATCGTCGACCGCCTGCGGGCCGCCCAACGGGCCGGCGATTTTGCCGAACTGCGCCTGGCGGCCCATACCCTGCGCGGCCTGGCCGGCAATATCGGCGCCGAGCAACTGGTCGGCGAAGTGCGCCAACTGGAACTGGCCCTCAAGGAAAACGCCGCCCAACCGGGCTCCGAAATCGAACAGGCGATCCAGGCGGTTGCCGCTGCCTTGCAACCGGTCCTCGAACTGGCCGGCCAAACCGCTCGCCGACCGCCGGCCGTCGGCCGACCGCCGCTGCCGGATGGGGCGCACCGCCAGCACGCCCTGCGCCAACTGCAATCGCACCTGGAACAAGCCGATGCCGCCGCCCTTTGTCAATTCGCCGAAATCGACCCATGGCTGCAGCAACTGGCGGCGCCTTTGCACCTCGAGCAACTGCGCAAAAATATCGAACATTACGAATTTGAAAATGCCGGGGAAACCCTGCGTAAAATTGCCGATGAAATATCCATCGACCTGAGTTCGGAGTAGTCATGCCCCCTCTGCTTCCCAAACAAAGCATTCTCGTCGTCGACGACACCCCGGAAAACATCGACCTGCTCAGCGAACTGCTCAAGGACGAATACCGGGTCCGGGTCGCCACCAGCGGCGAACGGGCACTGAAAATCGCCTATTCCGACGAGCCGCCCGACCTCATCCTGCTCGACATCATGATGCCCGGCCTCTCCGGCCTGGAAATCTGTCGCCGCTTGAAGGCCAATCCGGACCGCCGGCGCATCCCGGTGATTTTCGTCACCGCCATGAGCAGCGTCGAGGACGAACAGCGCGGCCTCGAACTGGGCGCCGTCGATTACATCACCAAGCCGATCAGCCCGCCCATCGTCAAGGCCCGTGTCCGCACCCATCTCGCCCTCTACGACCAGAGCCGCGAACTGGAACGCATGGTCGACCACCGTACCCAGGAATTGCTGAAAACGCGCCAGCAGATCATCCGCCGCCTCGGCCGGGCCGCCGAATTCAAGGACAACGAAACCGGCAACCACGTCCTGCGCATGAGCCATTACGCCCGCCTCATCGCCAGCGCCCATGGTCTGGGCGAAGAAAGCGCCAATACCATTTTCAACACGGCACCGATGCACGATATCGGCAAGATCGGCATTCCCGATTCCATCCTGCTCAAACCGGGCAAGCTCGATGCCGAGGAATGGAAAATCATGCACCAGCACCCGATCATGGGGGCCGAAATCATCGGCAAACATGACAACGAACTGCTTGAAACGGCGCGCATCATCGCCCTTTGCCACCACGAAAAATGGGATGGCAGCGGTTACCCGCAAGGCCTGAAAGGCGGGGATATTCCGCTCGAAGGACGCATCGTCGCCATCGCCGACGTTTTCGACGCCCTGGTTTCCCAGCGTCCGTACAAGCCGGCCTTCCCGATCGACGAGTCGCTCAATATCATGGCGGCCTCCACCGGCCGGCATTTCGACCCCGCCCTGATGCAGGCCTTCAAAGCGGCCTTGCCGGAGATCCTGCGGGTCAAGGAAATCTACGCCGACGAATTCGGGGCGCTGACCGACGTCGAATTCAAGATCAAGGAAATCGATGCCCATCGGGATGCGCCGCAGGGTTACCCCGACATCCTGAGCAGCCCGAAGGACTGAAGCCCAGTCCGCCGGAAGTGGCCGGTGCCGGTCGGACGATCGATTTCCGACGCTCGCCGGAAGGCCGGGGCACCTATTCGACGGCGCGCGAATCGAGAAGCAGGGTGAGCGGCCCGTCATTGACCAGGCTGACCTCCATGGCGGCGCCAAAAACCCCGGTCGGCACCGGCTTGCCCAACGCCGCCGCCAGTCTTTCGACCAAGCGCTCGAACAGCGGCTGCGCCACCGGCCCCGGCGCCGCCCGGCTCCACGACGGCCGGCTGCCCTTCTTGAACGAGGCATAGAGGGTGAATTGCGAAACCGCCAAGAGCTCGCCGCCGACCTCTTGGAGAGTCAGGTTCATCACCCCTTGCGGGTCGGCAAAAAGGCGCGCGCGCAGAATCTTGCCGACCATCCAGTCGATATCCGCCACGCCGTCCGCCGCCTCGAAACCGGCCAGCAGCAGCAAGCCGTGGCCAATCTGGCCGGTAATTTGCGCATCGACCGTAACCGCCGCCTGACGCACCCGCTGCACCACTACCCGCATGCCTTACTCCCCGGAATGAAAAGCGCCCAGGGTAGCGCATCGGCCTTCCGCCAGCGCACCCCTGGGCCGACCCAATGGGTGCTACACCGACCGCTGGCAAGCCATGGGCGAATCCGCAAGCGGCATTGTTGCGGGGATCGAGCCGCCCAGCGCGCTATCGCCCAACGCCGGGCTCCGGCAACCAACCGGCGACAGTCACAGATTGGATTCGATAAAGTCCGCCAGTTGCGACTTGGAAAGCGCGCCAACCTTGGTCGCGACGACTTCGCCGCCCTTGAACAGCATCAGGGTGGGGATGCCGCGCACGCCGTACTGGCTGGGCACTAGCTGGTTGTCGTCGACGTTGATCTTGGCGATATGCAACTGCTCGGCAAAACTCTCGGCCGCTTCATCGAGGGCCGGGGCGATCATCTTGCAGGGGCCGCACCATTCGGCCCAGTAATCGACCAGAACCGGCTTGGCCGACTGCAATACTTCGGCATTGAAGGTGGTATCGGTAACGTGCTTGATGGCGGTGCTCATTTTCTTCCTTCCATGACTGACGGGGATGGCCCCAAACAAGCCGGCTCGACGAACCGGAACGGCCACAGTCTATTGTTCGCTATTCAGCCGTTCAATAGCCATAATGCGAATTTATTATTCAATTTCCTGAACAATGAACAAACTCCAGGCCATGGAAGTTTTCGTCCGCGTCGTCGAAACCGGCGGCATCACCCGCGCCGCCGACAGCCTGCGCCTGCCCAAGGCGACAACGACGACGCTGATCCAGAAGCTGGAAGCGGTGCTCGGCGTCAAGCTGCTCAACCGCACGACGCGCCAGGTCAGTGTCACCCCCGACGGCGCCGCCTACTATGAGCGCTGCGTCGCCATCCTGGCCGCCGTCCGCGACACCGAGGAATCGCTCGCCCAACGCCATGCCACGCCGGGCGGCCGTTTGCGGGTCAATGTCCCGACCCTGATGGCACGCTCGGTGATCGTCCCGGCGCTGCCCTCCTTCTTCGCCCGCTACCCGGCTATCGAACTGGAACTCGGCTGCAGCGAACGACGCGCCGACCTGATCGAAGAAGGCATCGACTGCGCCGTATGGACCGGGGAACTCGAGGATTCCAGCCTGGTCGCCCGCCGCGTCGGCCAGCTCTACTTTGCCACCTGCGCCGCCCCGGCCTACCTCGAGGCGCACGGCCAGCCCCGGCATCCGGACGAGCTGGCGCGCCACCGCTGCATCAACCACTTCCTGCCGCGCACCGGCAAGATCTTCGACTGGGTCTTCGCCAAGAAGGGCGTCCGCATCCAGACCTCGCTCAGCGGCCACATCGCCCTCGACGACGAGAACAGCTATGTGGCGGCAGCCGAAGCCGGGCTCGGCATCGCCCAGATTCCCGCTTTCGTGCTCAAGGAAGCCCTTGAGCGCGGCAGCCTGGAACTCGTCCTCGGCGACTGGTTCCCCGAACCGGTGCCGCTCAACGTGGTGTATCCGCAAAACCGTCACCTCTCGAGCAAGATCCGCGTCTTTGTCGACTGGATCGGCGAGCTGTTCGCCGAACACGACGGCATTCAGCTCCGGTCCACCCTGCATCGCCCGTGAATTAGCCGGAACCGACCGCCCCGCAGGCGCTCTGACCAGTCTCTTTCGCCCCCTCCGAGACCATGACCGCAGCCGCCGTGACCGCCGTAAGTGCCGCCGAATCGATCCCGCGCGGCGCCTGGGAGAAATTGAGTCCGCCCGGACACCCATTTCTCAATGCCGATTTTTTCGCCATTCTCGAGCGCCACGCCAGCGCCGGCCCAGCCTGCGGCTGGCAGGCCCGGCACTGGCTGGCCGGGGCCGGCGGGGAGAATGGGCAGGGCATCGTGCCGAGCTATATCAAGAGCAACTCGCATGGCGACTTTATTGGCGACTGGTCGTGGGCCAGCGCCTACCAGCAACTGGGCAAGCCGTATTACCCGAAGCTGTTGAGCGCCCTGCCCCACACCCCGGCCGGCGGCCCCCGGCTGCTGGTCGGGGCCGGCGACGAAAGCGGGGCGACCCGCCGATGCCTGATCGAAACGATCAAGGATTGGGTGGCGAGCAATCGCCTTTCTTCATGGCATGTCGCCCTGCCCGCCGCCGATGAAGTCGAAATCCTCGCCGCCCACGGCCTGCTGGTCAGCCACGACGTGCAATTTCATTGGCACGACCGCGACTACGGCGATTTCGACGGTTTCCTCGGCGCCTTCCCAGCGGAGAAGCGGCGCAAGGTCAAAGCCGAACGTCGCCGGGTCGCCGACAGTGGACTGCAGATCGAAGTTCGCCACGGCGACGAAATCGCCGCCGAAGAATGGCCGACCCTGCACCGCCTGTATGCCTCGACCTTCGACAAATACGGCAACTACGCCGCCTTCTCCGCCGCCTGCCTAGCCGAGCTGGCGACCACGCTGGGCCGCCGGATGGTGCTATTCATCGCCCGCGACGGCGGCCGGCCGGTTGCCGTCTCGATCTGTTTCCGCAGCGCCGACACCCTGTATGGCCGCTACTGGGGGAGCAGCAGCGCCCAACACAGCCTGCATTTCGAACTCTGCTTCTACCAGGGCATCGCCTATTGCCTGCGCCACGGCCTCAAGACCTTCGAGCCCGGGGCCGGCGGCGAACACAAGGTGGCGCGCGGCTTCGCGCCGACCATCGTGCGCTCCTGCCACTGGATCGAAGACCGGCGCATGCGCCAACTGCTCGGGCAATATCTCGAACGCCATCACCAGGCGATCCTGACCTACGCCGCAGAAACCGCCAGCCACTTGCCTTTTCGCAAAACGGGAGAGCTCACGACAAGCTAGCGCTCAACCGGTCGCCACGCTGCTCCGCCGCAGGCTGCCCAGAAACAGGGGAATAAAGCCGATGAGTAAGCCGCCGACCCCGAGGATGTTGGTAATCGTGTCGAAGGTCGGAATACTGTAGAGCGCGATGAATACCATGAACAGCGCCGCCAGCAAGGGCCACAACACATAGGAAACGGCGCTGTAGAGGCTGCCCCGCAACTGCGCCCGGTAGTGCCAGGCGCAGGCGAAGCCGGCCAGGCTCATGTAAAAACAAATCTGGAAGCCGATGGCCAGGATCGAGCTTTCGAGAATTGTCTTGACCGATGGCATATACGACGAGGCGAACAACAGCAACACGCCCAGCAACCAGATCACCGCCGTCGCCACCCACGGCGTTTGCCACTCGCGGTGGATCTTGGCATAGCGCGGATGCAGCATTTCGTCGCGGGCCATGGCAAACATGCTGCGACTGAATTGCAGAATCTGCGTTTCGATGGTGCCGACGGTGCTCAGGATGGTAGACAGCACCGCCAGGTAATTCCAGGGTGCGGGAAACAGCTTGTTGGCGATGGCGTAGAGCACATTGGTGTTGGCCCGGGCGATTTCCTCGTCGCTCAGCACGATCAGCACGACGATCATCATGATGATGAAAAACAGGATCAGGTTGACCATCGCCCAGAACGCCCCCCGACTGGCCGAGTGCGGCTGACCGCCGTCGCCCGTCTTGCTCTCCTCGCTGAGATTCATCGTGACATCCCAACCCCAGTAGAAAAATATCGCGGTCAGGGCGCCGGTGGCGAACAACTGCGGCGTGAATGAAAAGGGGGAAAACCAGATGATCGACGGGGTGTGCGCCGGCCGACCGCCATACTGGACAAATGCCGCGATGATCAGGGCAAAGACGACCAGCGTTTCAATCCCGGTGAGGATCAATTGCGCATAGCTCGCATGCTTGATGCCCTTGGTCACGACGATGGTTACCAAAGTCAGCCAGATGGCGGCAACGCTGGTTACCCAGACGGTGTTTTCGACCAGTTCCGGGGCAATCAGCACCAGCGTCGAGGTGGCGGCCGGGATGGTCGCCGAGACCATGAAAAAAATCGATGCGACGAGCAGCCCCCAGCCGGTAAAGAAGCCCCAGGTCCGCCCGAAAACATGCCCGACCCAGGCGTAGGCAGCGCCCGCGTGCGGCGTGATCTCGCTCAGGTGGAAGAAGGCCAGCATGATGCCGAACATGATCAGGCCGCAATAGAGAATGCTGCCCACCGAGAGAACGCCGACCGAAGCGACGATTGCCGCCGTCGTAACGGCAACGCTGAAGGCCGGCGCCGTGCCGGCAATGCCCATGATGGCCGACTCGAAGGCCCCGAGAGATTCCTTGGCTAATTCCCCGCTTGCTGACACGGCATACCCTTGATCGTATGAGCTGAATCAAAAGCCGAGATGATATCTCTGCCTTCCCGATTTCCATCGTTCCCGATCGCGCCCAACCTAGCCGAGCAGTTCCTTGATGAACGGCAAAGCATGCCGGGCAGCGCGCGCCCCCTCGGAAATGGCGATCTCGGCCCGGTGAAAATCGAGTGCCGCAATGCCCGGCAGTTTCGGACGAATGATCGCGTCAGCCGGCTCGCCGGCCAAACGGCTTTGGCTGATGCGGACCTGCATGATATTGAGGCTGGTGCTCACCACGTCGAGCATCGACGGCATATTGGCCTCGCCGCCCAGCCAGGCCGACGGCCGGAGCTTGGCGAGCAGGGCATTGAACTTGCCGTTGTTTGCCGGCACCTCGCTCGACTGGGCGGCACTGGCGATCCGTTGCCGTTGGCCGAGCAAATCCCAGTTGAGATCGACGGCGATGACGATATCGGCCCCCATCGCCCGGCACAAGGAAACCGGCACCGGATTGACCAGGCCGCCATCGACCAGCAACTGCCCTTCCCGCCACACCGGCCGAAACAGCCCGGGCAAGGCCAGCGAGGCGCGCACGGCATCGACCACCGGCCCCTCGCGCAGCCATATCTCGCGCCCGTTGGCCAGGTCGGTCGCGACGCAGGCGAAGGATTTCGCCAACTGCTCGATACCCTGATCATCCAACTGCTGGCGCAGGAAGCCGACCAGCTTGCTGCCTTCAATCAGCCCGCCACCCATTTTCAGGTCGAGCAAGCCGACCACCCCCTGCCAATTCAGTTCTTTTACCCAAAGCTCCAGGCTATCCAGTTTCCCGGCCGCATAGACCGCCCCGACCAGCGAACCGATCGAGGTACCGCAGACGATTTCGGGTGAAATGCCGGCCTCTTCGAGAACCCTGATCACGCCGATATGTGACCAGCCTCTGGCCGAACCGCTACCCAAGGCAAGACCGATACGGGGATGCCGATTTTTCAAGGCTGGGCTCCTCTAGGAAGTGACTGCTAACTGTACATCCGGCCCCCGCTTACGACCCCGATTATTCGCCGAAAAATCCCGGAACCATTCTTTCAGCAAGCGACCCGAGGCAGGTAGCCAAATCACTCGATTTGACAACTGGCCCGCGGCTGCGTGGGATGTCTCGCGTATTATCTGGAACACTGTCGGTACCGCCAATTTCCTGGTGGCAAACGAAGATCGGATCGCCCAATCCCGTCGTCTGCTTAACCACCCAAACGAATCGACCAAGACTCATGGAAACCCATCTCACCGATATAGCCCATGTCATCCAGCTTTCTGTCGCACCGGTATTCCTCCTCACCGCGATCTCGACATTGATTGGGGCAATGAATACCCGCCTCGGCCGAATCGTCGACCGACGTCGGGTGGTGACCGAGAGGCAGAGCAGCGGCAAGAGCTCCATGGCGGATAACGAGGAACTATTGCTCTTGGCAAAGCGCCGCCACCTCATCTACCTGGCCATCTTGTTCGCCGTAATTGCCGCCCTGCTGGTTTGCCTTGTCGTCGCCGGCGCCTTTCTGGGCGCCCTGGTCGCGGTCGACCTGGCGCGGCTGGTCGCCGGATTCTTCATCCTGGCCATGGGCTCGATGATTGCCGCCCTGACCCTGCTGCTGCGGGAAATCTATCTGGCGGTCAGTACAGGCTCTCGCTGAGCCGGCCGACGGCCGTTTTAACCTTGAAACCTCAGTTGGACGCGGCTGTTGGTGCGTTTGGGCGGGATGGCCGGCGCGAAGCGACGACGCGGCAGGCTCATGCCTGCAAGAAGGAGCGACAAAGCCGGGCGCCCGACCAGACGTGCCAGCGACCGCGTAGCGCTCTCACCTTTTGGGTGAACCACCTCGAAGACACAAAAGTCAGTGCCCATGCGGCTTGCCTGAGATGGATAAGCGGCCAACTGAGGTTTCAAGGTTTAATCCAGGACAGGCAAGAGAACGGCAGAGTGTCAGTATTCCCAGGACGAACCCTCGCGTGCTCTTTTCCCTTCGAGCGACCAAACAAGCGAGTTGTGTCAAGACTGCCCAGCTTGTTCCCCACCGCTCTCGGATGCAGAGTCTTCGAAGCGCAACGAGTCGTTGATCCCGGCCTTCCAGACTTGCAGCATTTTGCCGCCGATGTTGGCGAACTCCGACCGCTCACGCATGTGCGCCCGCATACTTTGAGCCGCGCACAGACAGTTGATCGATGTCCTTGAGCACGCCCGGATCCGCTACCGGGCAGAGCTGCAGGTCGGCCGGGTGAGCCTCGAGAATGGCCTTGCCGCCTTGATCGCCGGTCAGGGCGAGCAAATCGGCAAGGTAGTTGCTGGCAAAGCCGACCGGGTGGCCGGATTTTCCCTGATAGCTGGGCCGGGCGAGATGGGCACCGTTTTGCAGTGCCGCCACTACGGCCTGGTAGCTGGCCGCTTCGATGAAGGGCATGTCGGCCAGGGCAAGCAGCCAGCCGTCAGCGTCGGCGCTGGCGGCGATGCCGCGGCTCAGACTATGGCCCATGCCCTGCTCCGCCGCGTCGCAAACGACGGTTTCCAGCCCTTCTGCCGCGAACAGGGCGGCCAGTGCGTCATCTCCCGGGCGAATGACGACAATGCTGCGCCGGCAGGCTTTCGCCAGGCGCCGGGCCGCGGCAAGCGCCATCGGGGTGCCGTCGGCCAGCCGGTGCAGGCGCTTGTCGGCACCGAAGCGCCGGCTGCTGCCCGCCGCCAGCAAAATGCCGACAATCTGCTTCATGCGACGCGGCAGGCGTAGGGATCGGCGACTGACGCGGCCGACCGCGAATTCTGCCCGTTTTTGACAGCCGTCATTTCGGCCAGGATGGAGACGGCGATTTCCGGCGGCGTGCGGCTGCCGATGGGCAGGCCGACCGGGCCGTGCAGGCGGTCGACCTCGGCCTGCGAGAGATCGAAATACTGCAGCAGCCGGGCGCGGCGTTTGCTGTTGTTGGCGTGCGAACCGAGTGCGCCAACGTAGAAGGCCGGCGACTTGAGCGCTTCGAGCAACGCCATGTCGTCGAGCTTGGGGTCGTGGGTCAGCGCCACCACCGCGCTGCGCGGGTCAAGGCCGAGTTCGGTCACCGCATCGTCGGGCATCGCGGCAATGCGCTCGGTGCCGGGGACATCCCAGCCGTCGGCATATTCGCTGCGCGGATCGCAGATGTAGACGCGATAGCCGAGGGCCTGCGCCATGCTTGCCAGATAGCGCGAAATCTGCCCGGCGCCGATGATCAGCAAGCGCCAGGCCGGGCCGTGCAGGGTGACCAGCGTTTCGCCGTCCCACTGCTGGCTGTCGCCGGCACTGCCGCCTTCGAGAGTGACCGCACCGCTGGCCAGCGCGACCCGCCGCTGCACCAGCTGGCCGGTGCCGATGCGCTGGGCGAGCTGGTCGAGCAAGTCGGCATCGGGCGCCGGTTCGAGCACCAGTTCCAGCGTGCCGCCGCAGGGCAGGCCGAAGCGATGCGCCTCGTCGGCCGTCACGCCGTAGCGCAACAGGCGCGGCGTTGTGTTGCCAAATTCGCCGGTGAACTCGCCACCCGCCGCCCGGCGGATCAGGTCATCCTCGATGCAGCCACCGGAGACCGAGCCCTGCACCTGCCCGTCGTCACGCAGGATCATCCAGGCGCCCGGCGGGCGTGGGGCGGAACCCCAGGTCCGGGCAACGGTGATCAGCGCGAAGCGATGCCCGGCCGCCGCCCATTTGCGGGCGGCGTCGAGAACCTGCGTGTCCAGATTGTCCATGTCAGGCCACCAGCTCGGCAGTATTGAACGGCATCCTGTGCAGGAACTTGCCGGTGGCGGCGGCGATGGCGTTGGCCACGGCCGGCGCCAGCGGCGGCACACCGGGTTCGCCGATGCCGGTCGGGGCGCCCGTCGACGGCACGATATGAACCTCGATCTTCGGCATTTCGGCTATGCGCAGCGGCGGATAAGTATCGAAATTACCTTGCTCGACACGCCCGCCCTTGAGCGTGATTTCGCCGTGCAAGGCAGCCGAGAGCGCGAAGCCGACGGCCCCTTCGACCTGCGAGCGAATATTGTCCGGATTGATCGCCGTGCCGCAATCCACCGCGCACACCACGCGGTCGACCTTGATCGAGCCGTCCTTCTTGACCGTCACTTCGGCCACCTGGGCGACGAAGGATTTGAAGGATTCATGCACCGCCACGCCGCGCCCACGCCGCTCGCCGGCCGCCGCCTTGAGCGGCGTTCCCCAGTTGGCTTTGTCGGCCGCCAGCTTGAGTACGCCGGCGTGTTTGGGGTGCTCGGTCAGCAATTCGAGGCGCAGGGCCACCGGGTCCTTGCCCATCGCTGCCGCCACCTGGTCGAGGAAAACCTCGGTCGAGTAGGCCGTGTGCGAAGAACCGACCGAGCGCCACCAGAGCACCGGCACGCCGATATCGGTCGGCGTGTGCAGATCGACCAGCAGGTTGGGAATCGCATACGGCAGATTGGATGCGCCTTCGACCGACACATGGTCGATGCCATCCTTGACCAGCATGGCTTCGAAAGGCGAGCCTGCGATGATCGACTGGCCGACCAGCCGGTGATGCCAGCCGACCAGCTGGCCGCTGCCATCGAGCGCCGCTTCCAGCGCGTGGTGGAAGAGCGGCCGGTAATAGCCGCCGCGCATGTCGTCTTCGCGCAGCCAGACCAGCTTGACCGGCGCGCGCCCGTTGATCGCCTTGACGATGTGCGCCGCCTCCAGCACGTAATCCGACTGGGTGCAGGCCCGCCGCCCAAAGCTGCCGCCGGCGTAGAGCATGTTGAGCTTGACCTGCTCCGGCTTGAGGCCGAACAGCGCGGCGACCCGACCCTGGTCGACGGTCTGGAACTGCTCGCCATTCCACACCTCGCAGCTATCAGCCTTGAGGTGGACGACGCAGTTCATCGGCTCCATCGCGGCATGGGCGAGATAGGGGAAATCGAAAGAAGCGCTGACCACCTTGGCGGCGCCAGCAAAGGTCTTTGCCGTGTCGCCCTTGTTCGCGGCAACCAGGCCGGGCTTTTTGGCCATTTCCTTGTATTTGACCAGAATTTCATCGCTGCCCAGCTTGAAAGCCTTGCTGTCGTCCCAGGTCACCGACAGCGCATCGCGCCCTTTCTTGGCGCTCCAGGTATCGCTGGCCAGCACGGCAACGCCCTGCGGAATCTGCACGACATCGACGACGCCCTTGATCGCCTTGGCCTTGCTCGCATCGAAGGACTGCACCGTGGCGCCGAACTGCGGCGGATGGGCGACCACGGCGACCAGCATGCCGGGCAGGAAAACGTCCTGCGTGAATTGCGCCGTGCCGTTGGTCTTGGCCGCGCTGTCCTTGCGCTTGGCCTGCTTGCCGATCAGACGGAATTCCTTGGGGTCTTTCAGTTTGACTTCGGTCGGCACGGCTTCATTGGCGGCATCGAGCGCCAGTTCGCCAAAACTCGCTTTACGGCCGCTGCCGGCATGGCTGACCACGCCGTCGCGCACGACAATCTCCGCCGCGCCAACCTGCCAGCGCTTGGCGGCGGCCGAAACCAGCATGGCCCGCCCGCTCGCCCCGGCCTTCCGCATCTGATCCCAGGAATTGGCCATCGCCGTGCTGCCGCCGGTACCCTGGGCCGGGCCCCAGAAGGTGTTGTTGTAGCGCTTGGCATCGGCTGCGGCACCTTCGACGCGCACCTGCGCCCAGTCGGCATCGAGCTCGTCGGCCAGGATGGTGGCCAGACCGGTGTAGGTGCCCTGCCCCATTTCGAGGTGCTTAGACATCACGGTCACGCTGTTGTCGGCGCCGATGCGCAAAAAGGCATTCGGCTCGAAGCTCGCCGGGCTGGCCGCGACGACGCCGGATTTTCCGGCGGCCCCGGCAGCCATCACCGGCAGGCAAAAGCCCAGCGTCAGGCCGGCGCTGCCTTGCAGGAAACGGCGGCGGCTGAGGTTTTCAATGATGATTTCGCTCATGTTCAGACTCCTCAGGCCAAAGCTTTGGCGGCTTCGTGGATGGCAGCGCGGATGCGCACGTAAGTCGCGCAGCGGCACAGGTTGCCGGCCATGGCGGTATCGATATCGGCATCGCTCGGCTTGCGGTTCTGGCTGAGCAGCGCCACGGCGCTCATGATCTGGCCGGACTGGCAGTAGCCGCACTGCACGACATCGAGCTTGCGCCAGGCTTCCTGGACAACCTTGCCGACGCGCTCGGCATCGACCGTCTCGATGGTCCTGATCTTGTGGCCAACGACCGCCGAAACCGGCGTTGAACAGGCGCGCACCGGCTTGCCATCGACATGCACGGTACAGGCGCCGCACAGCCCCTGGCCGCAGCCATATTTCGTCCCGGTCATCTGCAAGCTATCGCGCAGCGCCCAGAGCAGCGGCGTATCGGGCGCCACATCGAGTTGGTGCACCTTGCCGTTAATAGTCAGTTTGATCATCTGCGAGCTCCTCGTAAAAAGGGAACAAGGGCAAACCGGATCGCCCTGTTGGTCGGAATAGTGTCGGCGAGAGGCGGGCTGAACCGATAACCCAATCGTGCAGACTTATTGCCTGATCCTCCAAAACCGGCCCGCCGCATCTCGTCGGCCAGGCGCAAAACGGCTACTCTCCCAACCATGGATACAGCCGTTCAGACCCTGCCCCCGCCCGATGATTCCGTGGCCCCGGAAAATGTCGTTTTTGCGGGCCAGCGCGCTGAACTCGCCGCGATCATTCGCCGCCATTGCCGCGCCGACGGCGTCGTCGACACGGCCATCGCCAGCCTCAAGCTTTTCCGTGGATCGACCACCGAAGTGCCGACCTGCACCATCGTCGCCTCGGTCTTCGCGATGATGGCCCAGGGCGCCAAGCGCATCACGGTGGGCGAGGAGACCTACGATTACGATGCCAGCCAATACCTCATTTCGTCGGTCGATCTGCCGATGTTTGCGCGCATCACCCGGGCCTCGATTGCCGAGCCCTACCTCGGCCTGGGGCTCGCCATCGACCCGCTGAAGATCAACGAACTGACCGCCGCCATGCCCAAGAATCGGGCCCAGGAAACCGTCGACCGCGGCATTGCCGTCGGCCTGCTCAGCATCGACATCCAGAACACCGCGCTGCGCCTCGCCCGCTTGCTCGATACGCCAGCCGACATCCCGGTGCTCGCCCCGATCATCGAGCGTGAACTGCTCTACCGCCTGCTCGCCGGCCCGCTCGGTTCACGCCTGCGCCAGGCCGCCGCCAGTGGCAGCCACAGCCACCAGATCGTGCGCACCATCGACTGGCTCAAAAGCAACCTCGACCAGCCGCTCAGCATCGAACGCCTAGCCAGCCTGGCCAACATGAGCCGCTCGTCGCTGCACCATCATTTCAAGGCGCTGACCGCCATGACGCCGCTGCAATACCAGAAGCAACTACGTCTGCAGGAAGCCCGCCGCCTGATGCTGGTCAGCGATACCGATGCCGCCTCCGCCGCGCATCACGTCGGTTACGAAAGCCCGTCGCAATTCAACCGCGAATATCGCCGCATGTTCGGCACCCCGCCGGGTCGGGACATTGCCCAGCTCCGCAACAGCCAGCAGTTGGTCTGAGAGGCTGTTCGCGAACGCGCAATTCAAGCCTCCTTTCACGGCGTGACATTGTATTAACGATTGCTTTAATATCATGGACATCGTTTAAAGAATCTTTTCATACCATGCGCCGCACCGGCATTTACGCCACTTCCACTACGTTGGGCGAAGCTGTTCAGGCATTTGTTCCGCTTCCGTTGCCGCCGAGCGATCCGCTATTGGCACCTGCATGCTTCGAGGCTGGCAATAGGGCGGCGGAGCTGGCTTTGGCGCGCCTGTCCGGGGTGTCGGGGCTGGTGCCTTCAGTGGATTGGCTGCTCTATAGCGCCGTCCGTAAGGAAGCTTTGCTGACTTCCCAGATCGAGGGCACGCAGGCGACACTGGTCGATCTGTTCGACGAAGAGGCCGGATTTGCCATCGGCAATACTGACGATGTCGAAGAGGTAAGCAATTACCTGCGGGCATTCCGGCTGGTGCAGGACAATCTGCGCGATCCGGCAGGGCTGCCGATCAGCGTGCGCCTGTTGTGCGATGCCCACCGTTTGCTGCTCAACGGCGTTCGCGGCAACGGCAAGCAGCCCGGCGAATTGCGTCGTTCGCAAAACTGGATTGGCGGTACGCGGCCCGGCAACGCCGCGTATGTACCGCCGCCAGCGGAGCGGGTGGCGGAATTGCTGGCCGATGTCGAGCGCTTCATTCACGACGACTCGGCCCCGACCTTGCCGCCGCTGGTGAAGATTGCGCTGGTTCATGCCCAATTTGAAACCATCCACCCGTTTCTCGATGGCAATGGCCGTATCGGGCGCTTGTTGATTGCCGCGCTGATGGAGCATTGGCGCCTATTGCCCGAACCGCTGATGTATCTCAGCGGTTACCTGAAGCAGCACCAATCAGCGTATTACCAGCAGTTGTCTGCCATCCGCACGCAAGGCGATTGGGAAGGCTGGGTCCGCTTCTTCCTGGAGGGCGTCGCGGCGGCAGCCAGCGAGGCCGAGCGCAGCATTGTCGCCATTGCCAGCCTGATCGCTGCCGACCGCCGCCGATTGCTGGCTTCGCCCAAGGCTGGCCCGGCAAGTTACCGCCTGTTCGAAGCGCTACCAATGATGCCGCGATTTACCGTCGAACTAGCTCGCCAGGCGCTCAACACCAGCTTTCCGACGGCCAACGCAGCGGTCAAGCTGTTGGAGGATCTGGGCGTTGTCAGTGAACTGACCGGCCAGAAGAAAAACCGCAGCTACAGTTATCAGGCTTACATCGAGTTGATGACGCGTTGAAACGGGGCTGCCGCCTCCGCCGCCCATCACGTCGGCTACGAAAGCCCGTCGCAATTCAGCCGCGAATATCGCCGCATGTTCGGCACCCCGCCGGGCCGGGACATCGCCCAGCTCCGCAATAGCCAGCAGTTGGTCTGAGGCCGGATCAGGCCGACCGGGAATGGCGTTCCTGAAGGATCATTTTCCTGACGCCACGAAAATGATCAGCCAGGCGCCCAGCCCACTCAGCGCGCGCTCAGATCAGCCCGTTTGACCTTGAACGTCAGGCGGCGCTCGCCGCGCTGGATCACCAGACGCACGACGGAACCCAGCGCGCCGCGGATCGCGGCGATGGTCTGCTGCGGGTTCAGCTTGGTCACCTGCTGGTCATCGACCTGCAGGATGCGGTCACCCACCTGAATGCGCGCCTTGACAGCCGGACTGCCGGGGATCACCTCGCGCACGACCACCACGCCGGCCTCCGGAAAATCCAGCCCCATGCCGACGCCACCCGGCCCCGGCGGCGGGGGCAGCAGCCCCGTCTCGACGATGCGCTTGCCCTGCACGCGCAACCACTTGCCCTGGCCGTCCTGCGTGCCGATATAGCCATCCGCCCGGCCCTCCAGCCGATCGAAGACGAAGTCCGTGAGCGCCTGGCCGTCCGTGTCGAGCACCGCCCATTTGCCCTGCCGTTCAGCCTTCAGCACGCCTTCGCCATAGCCATCGGTAAGCACCGAATCGACCGCGAGATGGTCATAAGCCGGCTCGATCAGCACTTGGGGCGTGGCGAAATCCAGGTAGCCCCAGCGCTCCCCCTTGCGCACCACCACGGTGGGTTCATCTCCGTTGTTGGAAATGCGCTCCATCGCATCGTATTCGAGCGGCACGACGACCTTGCCCTGTTCATCCGTAAAGCCCCAGCGCAGCGCGTCGCCGACCCGGCGCGCCACCTTGAAGCGGCCAGTTTGTTCGTGATGCTCGACGGCGGCATAGACCGGCGCCAGAATCTCGCGCCCGTGCTCATCGAGCACGCCGAACAGCCGCTCCCCCTCAGCCCCTTGCGGCGCCTGGGCAACGAGAACAAAGCGTTGCCCAAGGCGCTCGGCCCAGGCGTAGGACTTGGGCACCAGCCCCGCCACCAGCGCATCCATCGCCTTGTCGTCCACCGGCGGCGGCTCACTCACCGGCCGAATCGTGCGGACCGGCTGCGCCAGGACCGCATCAAGATTCAGATCGGCAATCGGCTCGCCCTTTGAACCATCCCAATTCGACTGACGCGCCGCCTGCCAGCTGTGGCTGGACTTGTCACGCGAGAGGAAACGGATCGTCGCGCCGCTGCGCACCGCCAGGAAATCCAGCGCATACACCGAGATCTCATCGGTGCCCGCCGGGGCGCTCCAGTCGCCTTCCGGTAATGACACGCAGACCATGCGGCGCGGCTCGGCTTCAACCTGCAGCCGCACCACCCGCAGGTCGGTCGGCCCGACCAGCGCCCAGAGCCTCGCCCCCAGCAGGCCGAAGACGCGCCGACCTTCGGCCTGCGGACAATCCAGGGGCAGCGTGACATTGCTGTCCGGATCAGCCGTCAGACGAGCCTTCAACTGACCATCGGCACGCAAGGTCGCGCCGGGCTCGGTCGAGTACTCGCCGTTAACCATGTCCTGCACCCGCCAACCCGACTCCAGCGCTAGCGGATCGACGCGCGAGGACTTGGCTTCCTCATCGTAAAAATCGATCTGCTGGTCGCGAACGACGGCGATAACGTGCTCATTGCCCAGCACCCGCCGCGCATCGTTTGGCAGCGCCAAGGCCTGCCAGCTACGGCAACGCCGCCAGCCAGAGTCGGCTGCCTCCAGACAATGCAAGCGCCCATCACGCACCACACCGATGCGCTGCCTGGGTAGCGGACCGAAAGTCTCGGCGGGCAAATCAGCCGCTTGCGCCGGCAAAGGCAGGACCAGCGACACGCAAAGCGCCGCGCCAAAAGCCTTGGCAGCGCGGGCGACAAGGGGGAAATCAGAAAATTTAATCATCATTTTTCGAGTATCCCTAGGTGTTGCCCCGGGCGTCAAGCGGGAAATGCCAATATGGGCAACGAGCCGTGCCATTTGCATCAAGCAGTTGATCGGCCTTTGCTGACGTTGAGACACCTGCCGTGCAACGTCAGCAATGCGGCTGGTTGCTGCCGGTGGCATGCTACTAGCTTCAATTGAGCAAGGATAAGCGCCCAAGCCGGGGCTCCAGTTGATGGAGCAGCGCATATTCTTGTTCGTCGGCTTGGGCCGGTAGGGAAATCTGGCGGCGGGAGGCTTCAATTGCCTGGCTGAGCGCCGCTTGTTCGGATGCGTCCAATGTCACTCCGCGAATCAGACGCCCGATAAAATCTTTGCGCGGAGGCCCTTTTTGGCTGCGCTCTAGTGCCGAGATGTAGCTGGCTTCATAGCCAAGCAAATGAGCAAGCTCGACCTGCCGCAAGCCGCGGGCACGTCGAAGCGTTCGCAAATAAGTTGAAAACGGGCTCATTGTTAATGCATGGGCATAGGTATTTTGGCTCAAGGATAGAGCCAAGAACGCCCGGCATCAACAGCATAAAAATCCAATAAATCATATTGAATCAGCAAGTTAATATGTTTTGCCACTGCAAAGTATGCTAACTTGCTGAACAATTATATGTCGCCAAATTAAATGGAAAAATTTGTAGGTGCTTGTTCAGCCCACCTAAGTAGATCAAGCGCTACCCAACGGGTAGAACCTAGATAACTTACATCTGTTGCCACCCTTTGATTGCCCTGAGTAGGCCGTGATGCCAAGGTAAGCTTACAATGAATTTAGCATTGAAACCTACTCGTTGGAAATGAATGAGTTTGAATTCAGCAATATGCGCCAAACAGAAAAAACACTTCATCGCCATCCTAGGCCAAGCCAGCTTAATACATAAAAATTATTTTTCAAATCCAATCAGTCTCAGTTCATACATTTTTCTGAGCTTGGTCAGATAATCATGATAGAAAAAACAAACTACATTGCAAACACGCTGGATGATCTTATGCAAGAAATTCTGTGTGAATTATTGAAAGATCAGGATTTTATTACTGCTACACGATCAGATGAGCTAGGTGATTTCACAGAAATTGTTGGAGCATCCTTAGTATTAACGAATCCAAGGGCTCGACTGAGTAGAAGCGAAAGTAAGGGGAAGCTATTCAGCGCATTGGGCGAATTTTTCTGGTATATGTCAGGAACAAACGCCCTAGATTTTATTGATTACTATATACCTAATGTTTATAAAAAAGAGGCTGATAATGATGTAGTACATAGTGGGTATGGCGATCGCCTATTTAGTCGATTTGGGATAAATCAGCTAGAAAATATTATTGAGAAGCTGAAAACTAACCCTACATCACGTAAAGCTGTGATTCAAATATTTTCAGCATTAGATCTTCAATATCGATCCGTCCCTTGTACTTGTACATTGCAATTTCTCTTGCGTAATCAGCGTCTCCATCTCTTGGTTAACATGAGGTCAAACGATGCATATTTAGGTCTTCCTCACGATGTTTTTGCGTTTACCATGATCCAAGAGATTGTTGCCCGAAGCCTTGGCGTAGACATCGGTATTTATAAGCATTTCGTTGGAAGTTTACATCTGTATAAAATACATCATTCGAACGCTGAAAAATATCTGAATGAAGGCTGGCAGAACGATATCTCCATGGACCCCATGCCAATAGGCGACCCGTGGCCTGTATTAGAGATCGTTCAGGATATTGAGCGGCAACTCCGGGCTAATTCAAAAGCCGACCTCACTAATATTGACATCCATGAATATTGGAGAGATATCTGCTTAATTCTTACTATCTGGAGGAAAATCAAAGAAAAAGATTATAAGGAATGTGATCAGTTAAAAAACAAATTAGTAAGTAAGTTCTACAACACCTTTATTGACACCAGAATATCCGCATAAAAGGCAGAAAAATGGCAACACAAAGACATAATCTGCAGGAAATCAATAAATTTCAAGCTAATCTTGCTGCTTTTCAGCAACTACACTATCCATTACCAGGTATTGGTGCAGCACTAGATCGCTTAGTATTTATTAAACAATTGATCGATAGTGTCCGGCGAGTCAACTATGTTAAATCAATCGAATCTAGGCCTATCAGTCCTCAGCGAGCAGATCCGCATAGTGATGTATTTGACCCAATACGGGCTGCCTTGCTCCATAAAAGCTCAGGAAATTTTGATGAGGCATGCTGGCTCGTCTTTTTAGCAACGCACTTCGGCGTGCATATAAAATCTAAATGGCGTTATGTGCAGGAAGTGTACGGAAAATTAGGAGCACAACCATATTGGTCTTGGAATCAAGTATCGATAAACCCTACCAATTTTCGCAATTGGCTTCGGACAAATGAGGCCCATATTAGCCGGGGGACTGACCGCGGCTTCGGTGGACATCGGCCCTACACAAGCTTGAGTGCAGACAAACCAAATGGTACAGGCGCTGCAGTTGAGAGCTATGTTAGTTGGGTAACTAAGCATGGGAATCACCAAGGATTAATAACCAATGCACTCAATGCTTGTTCCGGTAACAACAAGGGGGCATTTGATTACCTATACCGCTCAATGACTGAGGTAAGGTCGTTCGGACGACTAGCCCGATTTGACTATCTCACGATGCTAGCAAAAACAGGCTTGGCTCCGATCACTCCCCCGCATACCTATTTACAAGGAGCCACAGGCCCCATTCGAGGGGCAAGGCTCATGCTACAAGGAAGCATGGCAACCGAGCTAAGCACCCATGAACTTGAGAGTCGATTAATCGCCCTAGGAGATAGTCTAGGCGTAGATATGCAGGTAGTTGAAGATGCACTGTGCAATTGGCAAAAACACCCATCAAGGTACGTTTTATTTCGAGGCTAACTAATACCAGGGCTCAATCTAGCTACTGATTGAGCAAATCACAGTCTTAGGCGCAATCTTCAACAAGCCATCGAGGCGTTCCGCTAGGATGTCTCGGTAAGCATCATCTCGAAAACATGCACCTGATGCGGCGAATCGGAATCAATGCCCAAGATAAGAGGCAGACCAGAAGCATCTGCATTTCTGCTCACATGGCAGGACTTCTACTCAAGAACAAGACTCAAATCCCGAGTACTAGCTGAGGCACTCAAGAGCACTCAATAGCTCTTCTGCTGCCTTACGATGTCTTGGAGACTGGGCGGCAAACAACTCTAAGCGGGCACCAAGGGCGCCCTCTAGCGGAGAAGGTTCAATATCAACTATTTGCAAAAATACTCTATATTTTTGCAAATTTTCAGAGTTTGTCTTGAAATCACCCTTCTCAAATCGAGAAAGCTGCCCGCAGTTAATCTGCACGCAACTCTCAGCCTCCTTAAGCGTCATGCCAAGGGCTTTTCTGCGTGATTTAAGCGCATTAGCGAGATGATAGATAGTCTCTTCGGACTTGAATTTTTCGGCCATTTTGCATAATATTATGCAAATTTTGCAATTTGTGAAAGTTTACCGTGGCTGTTTATGTCGATAATGTTCGAATTGCGTGGAGGGGACAGCTATGGTGCCACCTCGTAGCGGACTCGATAGAGGAACTACATCAGTTTGCCCATATGCTTGGGCTGCGGAGGAAATGGTTCCAGCAATCCGCCTCGTACCCACACTATGATGTTACGGTGCAGGTTCGAGAGCTAGCAATTGAGCTTGGCGCGTTATTAGGTAGTCGGAAACAAATTATTGGCTGTGCTCGCAGGATGAAAGACGAACTACATGTGCAGAGTCGCAAAGTGCCAGAACAGTTACAGCTTTTCTGCTAACCAAAGCTAGTGAGAGAGAAAGCATGGGCACATTGGAAATACTCGAAGTATTGGTGCAGCGCCTAGATGGCCCTCATCTCCGCGAGCTAAAGGTTATCCCTTGGGCCGCACCGATTCTATCGTTTGGTAACCTATATCAAGCTAGAGTAGCCACCCTTGGTCTCAACCCAAGCAACCGCGAATTTGTCGACGTCTCGGGAACTGAACTGAATGGGCACCATCGGCGCTTCCACTCTCTCAGTTCTCTGGGGTTAACGCGTTGGTCCGACGCAAAGCTCGAGCACCTTAAGAAGATCCAAGATTCCTGCAATCATTACTTTGCTGGAAATCCCTACGATGGTTGGTTTCAGGCCTTAAACAAACTAATTGTGGGAGCTAACGCGTCTTACTATGGGATTTTCGCAGATGCCTGCCACCTTGATTTGGTACCCTATGCCACTCACTGCAAGTGGGTCGAATTGAGTACTAGCCAGCGATCCGCTCTGATAAAGAACTCAGGTGACGCACTCGGCTTGCTGCTCAGGGAATCCGCGGTGGAAGTACTAATCGTCAATGGGCAGTCCGTAATTGAACATCTTCAAACCGTTACAGGCTGCTCCTTTGTCCGCGAGGTAATTCCAGAATGGACATTACCAAGGCGACAAGGCGACGGGGTTCGTGGATACGCCTATACCGGGAAAATTTGTCAAATTTCAGGCATTGGACTAGGCAGAGAAATATCTGTGCTTGGTTATAGTCACAATATTCAAAGCAGCTTTGGAGTTACAAGCAAGGTTAAGGAATCGATACAAGAATGGATTGGCCACTGTGCCGGTGAAGTCTATTGCTGACGCATCCCCTCTTTCTCGTATTCACATTCACCGAATCCTAACTCCAAGAGTACCGGACCTTTAAGTTGTTTAGCTGTCTAGCCGATAAAATTTCAAGATGCTGCAATTGTCCTACGACAATACCTGGCGAAATTCCGATCTCCCGAGCAAACCGCATTACCGCTCTTCCATCTACAGGCAAGGCTCGCATAGCAGATTGATGTTCCATAGGGACTAATGTGTTTGAAGAGAAGCTATTTGCTTCCTCTTCTTCATTCCCAGAACAAAAATCGCTTCCTTCGAGAAACAACGCACTGGTATCGTGCAAAATCAAATGACCTGCTTCATGGAAAAACGTGAACCAGAAATGATCATCAGAGAGATACCTAAAACTGAGCATCACTAGTGCTTTGTTAGGTGCGATGAATCGAGTTGCACCGCTAGCACGACATCCTGCAGGTGCTTTCGCAATCACCACGGCCACTCCACATTCGGCGCATATGCTTTCTAATTGCGGAATAAACTTCGAGGGATCCTTTGTACGTGTTAACGCCCTTATGTAAGGCAAAGCCTCACTAAAGCGCTTCCGATCCCATTCCTCACACTCAATATTCGCAGCATCAATTTCGCCCTTTCTCAGCCAAGCCAACACAGCCCCTTCTGCTGAAGTAAATGCTGTCGACGTCCGAAACGCTGCTAACCGAGTAGCCCCTTCATATCTCTCGTACCATTCTGTCACGGTTGGAACATCGAAATATTCTAGGCAGGCATTTATCTTGTCCCTTATATCCTGAGCTTGGCGTAGCCATCCATAACGGGTCATATCAGCGACAGGTATTTCCTTAACCCACTTTTCGCTAACGGATTGCCTCGAAAGAGATTCACGAAATTGTCGCTCTCTGGCGAGCCAGAAATCAGAAGTTGCCCCCAATACCTGAGAGAGGCTACTTGCAATCTCCTGCGTAATTGGAATCGATCCCTCCAGCAATCGATTTGTATAGGAACTAGGACAACCAAGTTCGCGCGCAAGATCGTCAATCGATCTTCCCTGATCCTCGAGAAAGTCACTGATTGTTGCGCCGGGAGGTGACGCCCACTCCGGTAGAAAATTGGTTGTCTCAATCATTGCTGTTCTCCAACCTAAGAATCTTGACACGTTTGGTTTGCGCCCAATCAACCTCACCAGTATCGAATACACGCATCTTTAGGTGCCCTGACTCAAAGTACATTTGCCAGCCATCAATCAAATTCACCACAATTTGAGTTCGACAATCCGGATGCGGACGAGGGTTCCCCGGCAATCCAAACAAATCAGAAGCCGTAGGTGCTGCAGCAAGATCCGCTAAGCGCCGTTTCAACTTCTCGGCAACCCGAGTACCGAGTTCCTGTACGGCACTAAACTCATTCAAGCACAAAGCTCGGAGTTCGCGCTCAGCAAACGCCAGTTCCAAGGTTTCGAGTCCTTATTGCAGCAGATCTTTGATGGAGTAGGAACGATGGCAACGTCCTAAATGCGTAGATTGTATATCCGACTAAGGGCGTGCTGCGGAGGGAAAAATAAATAATTCACAATCAATGAATTACAACTGCCTGATAACGCATTCCGCTTGCTAGTAAAGCATCAGGAAACTATCCAGTCGTGCTTGATGCTGGTCTTTCGAGAAATCACCAACCCACCTCGACTTCGGGTAACGATGATGAGATCAATAAACGGCAAAAAAAGCCACCTTAATAAGATGGCTTTCATTGCACTTCGATTCCCACGAAATCTAGACTTTTAGGAAAAATCTAGACAATCGCGGGATCCTACAACGCGCTAGATATCAATCCGCGCATTCAGCGCATTGCTCTCAATGAACGCCCTTCTCGGCTCGACATCCTCGCCCATCAGGGTTGTGAAGATCTCGTCGGCGGCAATTGCGTCGTCGATCTGCACGCGTAGCAGGCGGCGGACTTTCGGGTCCATGGTGGTTTCCCAGAGCTGGTCGGGGTTCATTTCGCCGAGACCTTTGTAGCGCTGCTTGCTGATGCCGCGTTCGACGTCGGCGAGCAGCCACTTCATGGCGTCGCCGAAGTTGGTGACGGGCTGCTTCTTTTCGCCGCGGGCCATGAAGGCGCCAGCGCCGAAGAGGTCGGCCAGGGTTTCGGCGGTGCGGCGCAGTTGCGTGAAGTCGCCGGACATCAGCAGGTCGTCGTCGATCAGGCCGACCTTGAGGTTGCCGTGGTGCATCTTTTCGACGCGCAGGGTCCAGCGTTCCTGGATGTCGTCGTAGCGCGGCACAACGCGGATCTTGCCGGCCAGATGGCTGGTCAGCAGTTCGGCACTGGCCTGGGCACCGGCTTCGCTGGCGAGGTCGAGCTTGAGGTTGTGCTGGACCAGGGCCTTGAGAACGAGCGGGTCGACGAGGTGGGAAACGCGCTCGATGACGGCTTCGGTGAGCAGCCAGGAGCGGGCCAGGGCTTCGAGGGCCGGGCCGGCGACCGGCTCGGCACCGGCGCGCGGCGTCAGGCTGGCTTCGTCCATGGCCATGCGCAGCAGGAACTGGTGGTAATCCTGATCGTCCTTGAGGTAGCGCTCGGTCTTGCCGTGCTTGACCTTGTAGAGCGGCGGCTGGGCGATGTAGACGTAACCACGTTCGATCAGTTCCGGCATCTGGCGGTAGAGCAGCGTGAGCAGCAGGGTCCGGATGTGGGCGCCGTCCACGTCCGCGTCGGTCATGATGATGATGCGGTGGTAGCGCAGCTTTTCGATCTTGAATTCGTCTTTGCCGATGCCGGTGCCGAGTGCCGTGATGAAGGTGACGATCTGCTCGCTGGAAATCAGCTTTTCGAAGCGGGCTTTTTCGACGTTCAGGACCTTGCCGCGCAGCGGCAGAATGGCCTGGAACTTGCGGTCGCGGCCCTGCTTGGCGGAGCCGCCGGCGGAATCGCCCTCGACCACGTAAATTTCGCAGAGGGCGGGATCCTTTTCCTGGCAGTCGGCCAGTTTGCCGGGCAGGCCGATACCGTCGAGCACACCCTTGCGGCGCGTCAGTTCGCGGGCGCGGCGGGCGGCTTCACGGGCGCGGGAAGCTTCAACGATCTTGCCGGTGATGATCTTGGCGTCGGCCGGGCGTTCGAGCAGGAAGTCGGCGAGCTTCTGGGCGACGACTTCTTCGACGGCCGGGCGGGCTTCGCTGGACACCAGCTTCATCTTGGTCTGCGAGGCGAACTTGGGGTCGGGCATCTTGACCGACAGCACGCAGGCCAGGCCTTCGCGCATGTCGTCACCGGCGATTTCGACCTTGGCCTTCTTGGCAATTTCGTGTTCGTCGATGTATTTGTTGATGACCCGCGTCATCGCGGCGCGCAGGCCGGTCAGGTGGGTGCCGCCGTCGGATTGCGGAATGTTGTTGGTGAAGCAGAGCACCTGTTCCTGGTAGGAATCGTTCCATTGCATGGCGACTTCGACGCCGATGGTGACGCCGGTATCGCCAACCTTGGCTTCGCCGGCCGAGGTGAAGATGGTCGGATGCAGAATGGTCTTGGTGCGATTGATGTACTCGACAAAGCTCTTGACGCCACCGGAAAAGGCAAAATCCTCTTCCTTGCCGGTACGCTGGTCGATCAGGCGGATGCGCACGCCGTTGTTGAGGAAGGACAGCTCACGCAGGCGCTTGGCGAGAATTTCGTAATGGAACTCGATGTGCTCGAAGATTTCCTCGTCGGCCAGGAAGTGCACTTCCGTCCCGCGCTTGTCGGTTTCGCCAACCACTTTGAGCGGCGAAATTTCAACGCCGTCGCGCACTTCGACGATGCGATCGACGGCATGGCCGCGGCAGAATTCCATGGTGTGCTTATGGCCGTCGCGGCGGATGGTCAGCTTCAGCCACTTCGACAGCGCATTGACACAGGACACGCCGACGCCGTGCAGGCCACCGGACACCTTGTAGGAATTCTGGTTGAACTTGCCGCCGGCGTGCAATTCGGTCAGGGCGATTTCGGCGGCCGAACGTTTCGGCTCGTGCTTGTCGTCCATCTTGACGCCGACCGGGATGCCCCGGCCGTTGTCGGTGACGCTGATCGAATTGTCGAGGTGGATGGTGACGACGATATCGTCACAATGCCCGGCCAATGCTTCGTCAATCGAATTATCCACAACCTCGAACACTAGGTGGTGCAGGCCGGTGCCATCGGAGGTATCGCCGATGTACATGCCCGGACGCTTGCGGACGGCTTCCAGGCCTTCCAGGATCTGGATGCTGGATTCACCGTAGGCCGGCGAGCCTTCCTGCGGATCGTTGATTGGCGTGTTCTCTTCGCTCATTGCTTGTGTTCCACGTGAAACTGGTCTTTAGGTACAGAAATCAAATACGCATCGGCATGACGACATACTTGAATCGCTCATTGCCCGGTACGGTAATCAGCGCGCTGGAATTGGCATCGTTGAAACTCCACTGGATTTCTTCGGTGTGCACGTTGTTCAGCACATCCAGCAGATAGCCGACATTGAAGCCGACATCGATGACATCGCCGCTGTACTGCACTTCGATTTCTTCCTGAGCTTCTTCCTGCTCGGCATTGGCGGCAATCAATTTCAGGCTATTGTCGCCCAGAACGACGCGCACCCCACGGAATTTTTCATTAGTCAGGATGGCGGCGCGGTTCATGGCCTGCATCAGAATCTGCCGACCGACGGTCATGTGATTCTTCAGGGTGGCCGGCACGACGCGCTCGTAATCGGGGAACTTGCCATCGATCAGCTTCGAAACGAGGACCACCGAACCGAAGGCGAAACGCACCTGGTTGGAGGCCAGCGTGATGTTCAGCGGCTCGTCGCTATCGACCAGCAGGCGGTTGAGTTCGAGCACGGTCTTGCGCGGCAGGATGATTTCCTGGCGCGGCAGATCGGCTTCGATCTCGACGCTGGCGTAGGCCAGACGGTGACCGTCGGTGGCCACGGCGCGCAGTTCCTTGCCTTCGACCAGCAGCAGCAGGCCGTTCAGGTAGTAACGGACATCCTGCGCTGCCATGCTGAACTGGGTCTTGCCGAGCAGGGCGCGGAAAGCCTTTTGGGTGATGCTGAATTGCTTGGTCTCGCCTTCCGTCATGGTCATCCGCGGGAAATCGTCGGCCGGCAGGGTCTGCAGGTTGAAACGGCTCTTGCCGCCCTTGATCTGCAGCCGCTTGTCTTCCAGGCTCAGGGTGATTTCCGTGGTATCCGGCAGCGAACGCAGGATTTCCTGCAGTTTGCGGGCGCCGACGGTGACCGCACCGTCGCCGTCGCCACCGGCTCCGTCGGTGGCCGTGGTGATCTGGATTTCGATGTCGGTCGCCAACAGGGTGAGACGATCCCCCTTCTTTTCCAACAGCACGTTGGAAAGGATAGGCAGGGTATGACGCCTTTCAACGATCCCCGATACGGACTGCAAAGGGGCTAAAAGCGTGTCTCTATGGGTTTTAATAAGAACCATAAATTAAATTCCTAAGTAGACTATATCGGGAACTACTCTGTGGATAACCAAAAAAATAAACTTGTAAATCAAACTGTTGCAGCAACTTTTAGGCTCTGCAGAAAGCTCTGAATTGCCTGTGGATGAATTCTGGACAATTTTCCCATAAACCGGATATCCCCGGATCATCCACAAAGCATGGACAGCTTGCCAACAGCTTTACCAACAGCCTTATCCTTTCAATACCTGCAGCAATACATGCAGGTCGTGATTGAGTTCGCTGTCCTTGAGGCGCAATGAATCGATGGTCTTGACGGCATGAATGACCGTGGTGTGGTCGCGGCCACCGAAAGCATCGCCGATTTCCGGGAAGCTGTGCGAGGTGACTTCGCGACATAACCACATGGCGACCTGGCGCGGCCGGGCAATGGCCCGCGTGCGTTTTTTCGAGAAGAGGTCGGCGACCTTGATCTTGTAATAGTCGGCAATGGTCTTCTGGATATTGTCCATGCCGACGTTGCGCACCGAACCGATGAGATCCTTGAGCGCTTCCTTGGCTAGGTCCAGGGCAATGATGCGACCGTGGAACGAAGAATAGGCGAGGACCTTCTTGAGGGCGCCTTCGAGCTCGCGGACGTTGGAGCGCAGATGCTTGGCAATGAAGAAGGCGACTTCGTCGTCGAGCTGCAGACCTTCCGCCTCGGCCTTCTTCTTCAGGATGGCGACGCGCATTTCCAGTTCCGGCGGCTCGATCTGCACCGTCAGACCCCAGTCGAAGCGGGTCACCAGACGGTCGTCGAGGCCGTTGATATCCTTGGGATAGGTATCGCAGGTAATGATGATCTGCTTGCGGGCTTCAATCAGCGCGTTGAACAGGAAGAAAAATTCCTCCTGCGAGCGGTTCTTGCCGTTGAAGAACTGCACGTCGTCGAGCAGCAGCACATCGAGCGTCCGGTACATGCGCTTGAAGGTGTCGAAAGACTTTTGCTGATAGGCGCGCACGACGTCGGAGTAGTAATCCTCGGCGTGCACATAACGGACGATCTTTTCCGGGTTTTCGGCGAGGATGGTATTGCCGATGGCGTGAATCAGGTGAGTCTTGCCGAGGCCGGCGCCGCCATAGATGAACAGCGGGTTGTAGGCGCCCCCCGGGTTGTTGGCCACCTGCACGGCGGCAGCGCGCGCCAGGTCGTTGGCCTTGCCGACCACCAGGTTGTCGAAGGTGAAGGCGGAAAAAAGCCGGGATTTCTCGTAATTGCCGCTCTTGGCCCGCGGCTTTTCGGCGCTAGGGCTGCCGCTGCTCGTCGTCTCGGCTGCTCCGCTGCTGCCGGTCATCCGGTTTTCGGCACGGGCCGCGGTCGCTTTGCTGTTGTCGATGACCAGGGCAATGGTCGTCGGCACCGAGAAAAAACTGCGGCTATATTCTTCGATGCGCGTCAGATAACGATCGCGAACCCATTTCATGATGAAACCGTTGGGTGCAATCAGACGCAAGCCGTCTTGCGGCGTATTTTCCCCGTCCAGCCGCAACGGCTTGATCCAGGTATTGAATTGCTGTGCGGGCAATTCCTGCTCAAAGCGGAGCAAACAGGATTCCCAGAAACCGGCCATTGATATTGATACCCTCACCGAGCAGGCGCTCGACTGTCACCTGCGGTATTAACCACATGATTTATTTGGTAATTATTTAACAAAATAGGCGGCCATGGGGCCGCCGTAAGATGCTGGATTCTACCCTTCATACACAAGGTTATCCACAGCTTTTGCAAATAATTGATCTTGACAGAGTGGGGGTAAACAAGGTGTAATCATGCGTTTTTCTAAGCACATCAAGGGATTACCAAATGAAACGCACGTATCAACCTTCGGTCGTGCGCCGCAAGCGCACCCATGGCTTCCTGGTTCGTATGCGCACCAAGGGTGGCCGTGCAGTTATTGCTGCTCGCCGCGCCAAGGGCCGCACACGCCTGGCTGTATAAACCGGACGTTCGGCGAGGTGGAACAAACCTTCGCCAGACGCTATCGCCTGACAAAAACGGATGAGTTCTCATCCGTTTTTGGTTTCAGGAAGGCAATTCGCGGCAAGCTGCTGATGCTGCACTACCAACCGCGCGCTGCCGGCATGACGGAAGCACGGCTCGGGCTGGTGGTCGGCAAAAAATTGCTCAAGCGATCAGTTGACCGTAACCGAGTCAAACGTATCATCCGGGAACAATTCCGGTTTCAGCGAGCAACTCTGCCCGCCTGCGATCTGGTGGTTCGCCTGGCCGTCAAGCCGGGACCGCTCGATGGCCAGGCTCTGGCCAGTGATTTTCTCGCCCTGCTGGATAAACTGCGGCGGCCTCGGCCAAGGCGGGAAGAATGATGAAGCGCCTGCTGGTTGGACTGATACATGTCTATCAGTATGCGATCAGTCCCTTTCTGGGACGACGCTGCCGCTATTTCCCTAGCTGTTCGGAATATGCGGTGGAGGCAGTACAGAAACATGGTGCCATCAAGGGTGGCTGGCTCGGCGTCAAACGTCTTTGCCGCTGTCATCCCTGGCATCCCGGTGGGTACGATCCGGTACCCTGATTTGAAAAATGCTTGATTACGTAGGCAGTTCATGGACACTCGACGCCTGATTCTGGTTTTGATCTTCACCTTCTCCAGCTTCATGCTGTGGGAAAACTGGCAGAAGTACAACCAGCCGACGCCGGCAGCAGGAGCTGTGGCAACGAATCCGGCCGGCAATGCCGCGCCGAAGCCCTCGGCTGCCTTGCAGGCCGCCCTTCCGGCCGGCGGTGCAGCGGCCGTCGCCGCGGCTGCCAGTACCGTTTCGACGGCGGAAACCTATACCGTCAGTACCGACCTGCTCAAGGCGACCATTTCGGCGCAAGGCGGTGATCTGGTCGAACTTGAACTGCTCAAGTACAAGGCTCATGACGACAAGGAAAAGATCTTCCAGTTGTTCGAGACCAATCACCAATATGCCGCCCAAAGCGGCCTGATTGGCGATGGTTTGCCGTCGCACCGCTCGCTGTTCAAGCGGGTCGATGGTGCTACGACACTGGCCGACGGTGCCGACGAGTTGAAGGTTCGCCTGGAAACGGTTACCGCCAATGGCATCAAGGTCGCCAAGATCCTGACCTTCAAGCGCGCTTCCTACGTCATCGATGTTGCCTGGGAAATCACCAACGGCAGCGACAAGCCGCTGGCGCCGCACGCCTACTTCCAGTTGCAGCGCGATGACGTCAGCCCCTCCGGCGAAACCAAGATGGTGTCGACCTTTACCGGTCCGGCCGTCTACACCGACGCCGACAAGTACCAGAAGATCAGTTTCGACGATATCGCCGCCAACAAGGCGAAGTTCGCCAAGACGGCCGATAACGGCTGGCTGGCCATGGTCCAGCATTATTTCGTCTCGGCGCTGATCCCCAAGGACAAAACGCAGCATGAGTATTACATGCGCAAACTGGAAGGCGCCGATGTCTTCCAGGCCGGCTTGATCGTGCCGGTCGCCGAAATTGCGCCGGGCGCCAAGGGTGAAGCGTCGCTCAGCCTCTATGCCGGTCCGCAGGAACAGAGCGCGCTCAAGCAGGTGGCCGCCGGTCTCGACCTGGTCGTCGATTACGGCTGGCTGACCGTCGTTGCCGCACCCATTTTCTGGGCCCTGGAAGCCATTCACGCCCTGGTCGGCAACTGGGGCTGGGCGATTGTCGTGCTGACCATCATCATCAAGGCCATATTCTTCCCGCTCTCCGCCGCTTCCTACAAGTCGATGGCCAAGATGCGCATCCTGACGCCGCGCCTGACGCAGTTGAAGGAACGTTTTGGCGACGACAAGGCGCGCCTGAACCAGGAAATGATGAAGATGTACCAGACCGAAAAGGTCAATCCGCTGGGCGGCTGCCTGCCCATCGTGGTGCAGATTCCGGTTTTCATTTCGCTTTACTGGGTGCTGCTCGGTGCCGTCGAAATGCGCGATGCGCCGTGGGTGCTGTGGATTCATGACCTGGCTTCGGCCGACCCGTACTACATCCTGCCGGTGATCATGATGGTTTCGATGTTCGTCCAGACCAAACTCAACCCGACGCCGCCGGATCCGATCCAGGCCAAGGTGATGATGGCCATGCCGCTGATCTTCGGCGTCATGTTCTTCTGGTTCCCGGCCGGCCTGGTGCTCTACTGGGTGGTCAACAACGTGCTGTCCATCGCCCAGCAGTGGCAGATCACCCGGATGATGGAAGCGGGTGGCAAAGCCGCCAATGACTCCAAGGCCTGAAAACAGGCCTGAAACGATAGCTGCCATCGCCACGGCCCCCGGTCGTGGCGGTGTGGGCGTCATCCGCGTCTCGGGCAGCAACTTGCTGCCCTTTGCTTTGGCCCTGAGCGGCAAGACCCCGCAAGCCCGTTACGCTACCCTGACCGACTTCAAGGCGGCCGATGGCACGGCTATCGACAGCGGCCTGCTGCTCTACTTTCCGAACCCGCATTCCTTTACCGGCGAAGACGTTCTCGAACTGCAGGGCCACGGCGGCCCGGTGGTGATGCAGATGCTACTCGCCCGCTGCCTCGATCTCGGCGCCCGCCTGGCCGAGCCAGGTGAATTCAGCCGCCGCGCCTTCCTCAATGGCAAGCTCGATCTGGCCCAGGCGGAAGCGGTTGCCGACCTGATCGACGCCGCCACGGCGAGCGCTGCCCGCTCGGCGGTGCGTTCCCTGCAGGGCGAGTTTTCCAAAGCCATCCACGGCCTGACCGACGAGCTGATCAATCTGCGCATGCTGGTCGAGGCAACGCTGGATTTCCCCGAGGAAGACATCGATTTTCTGAAAGCGGCCAATGCCTTTGGTCGCCTGGAAAACCTGCAACTCCGACTGGCCCAGATTTTCGACCGGGCCGGTCAGGGCAAACTGCTGCAATCGGGCCTCCACGTCGTGCTGGCGGGCCAACCGAACGTCGGCAAGTCCTCCCTGCTCAACCGACTGGCCGGCGACGACCTGGCCATCGTCACGCCGATTGCCGGCACAACGCGCGATGCGCTGCGCTCGAGTATCCAGATCGAAGGCATCCCGCTGCACATCATCGATACCGCCGGCCTGCGCGAGACCGACGACGAGGTCGAGAAAATCGGCATCGAACGCAGTTGGCGCGAGATCGAACGAGCCGATGTCGTCCTGCTGCTAGTTGATGCCCGCCTGGGCGTCGGCGAGGCCGACCGGGAAATTCTCAAGCGTCTGCCGACGGGCCTGCAGCGCATCACCATCCACAACAAGATCGATCTCGCCGGCAGCCCCCCCGAACGCCATGCCGAAGATCAGACAACGGCCATTTCGCTGTCCGCCCGCTCCGGCGAAGGCATCGAATTGCTGCGCCGCGAACTGTTGCAGATCGCTGGCTGGCATCAGACGGAAGATGTCTTTATCGCCCGCGAACGCCATCTGCGGGCCCTGGCGCTGGCCCGGGATCATCTCGCCCTGGCCCGCCAGGTGGTCGAAGGTGCCCTACCAGCCCTCGAGTTATTCGCCGAAGAACTGCGCCTGAGCCAACAGGCGCTCGGTGAAATTACCGGCGAATTTACCGCCGACGACCTGCTCGGCGTCATATTCAGCCGCTTTTGCATCGGCAAATAGGGCACTCACCTGGCCTTTTCGGGCCGCAATCAGAGGTGAAAAACAAACTCAATCGAGCCTGTTGATAAGTCTGTGGGGAAGCTGTACGGCGATTGTGGGCTATTGCTGGGTAACGCGCTTTCCGAAAAACTATCCAGAATCCATCCACAGGCAAGAAGCAGCTTTGTTCAGAGCTTGATTAGTTATCCAAATCGCTGATAAAAATCGAATTTTTTCACTTATCCACAGACTTGTTGTCGATATAGTCTTCTTAGTAGCTTTATATATAGTTCTTATTAAAGACTATAAAACCCGGCTTCCAGCCGGCTTCCCGGGGTTTTCTAGTAGCGTTCGTTCTCCAGACGATTACGTCGAACGATGGCATCGGCAATTTCCCGACTGATCACGTCGGCATTGGGCAGGTGGTTGGGACGGAAAATGATCAGCGGAATGCCAAGACTTGCCAGTGCTGCCTGCTTTTCATCTTCGGCGGTGGTTTCCCCACCCGGCGTCGGCCAGGCCAGTTCGATGGCGGCGACAATCGCGAAGTCGCTGCCGCAAACGACAAAATCGACACCCCGGCTGGCCATTCCGCGTAAACGCTGGACGTCGAGCCGGCCGCGTAACTGCGCGAGCTGAGCAACGCCGACCTGGGCAAAAATCCGCATATTGGGCATGGCTTCGAGCAGGCGCAGGTAAAGTTCCTGTTCGGCGTCATTGAGCAGGCGATATTGGCGCTTCGGGCGTTCGAGCAGACGGGTCTGCGGATCGAGCGGCAGATGCTGCTGTTGCCAGCCTGTTTTTTTGGGAGCCCTGATTGGCCGATCTTCGGATTGAAAACTCTCGCTGTCCGAACGATTTTTCAGCCACAAAGCGATACCACCGGCGACGCCGGTGGCCAACAATCCAATTGTCAATGCATCCATACGTTGTATAGTCCGCCAGTCTTTTCCCGAAGATAATAATGGCATGAAATGCCGCAATTTAGCTCGGGAAGCTTATGTTTTCGTGGTAGTGCACTGAATAAATATGAATTTTGCTGATTCCGGGTTGCTGTTCCTGATTCTGGCTGCCTTTTTGGCCGGAGGGGTGGATGCCGTGGTCGGTGGCGGCGGCCTGATCCAGATCCCGGCTTTATTCATGGCGTATCCGGGGCAATCGGCGGCGACCCTGTTCGGGACCAACAAGTGCGCTTCCATCGTCGGTACCTTGAATGCCAGTTGGCGTTATGCCCGTCGGGTAAACATGCCGTGGCGAACGATATTGCCGGCGGCCCTGGCGGCTTTTGCCTTTTCCTACCTGGGGGCAGCCGTCGTCGCCTGGCTGCCGAAAGATGCGGTACGGCCGCTGATTCTCCTCCTCCTCATCGGTGCCGCGGCCTATACGCTGAGCCGCAAGGATTTCGGGCAACTACATCAGCCAGCCCATGCCGGCTGTCGCGAACTGGTCTATGCGCTGCTGCTCGGCGGTTTGATCGGCTTCTACGATGGTTTCTTCGGGCCGGGAACCGGAAGTTTTCTGATTTTTCTGTTCGTTCGATTTTTTGGTTTCGATTTTCTGCATGCTTCGGCCAGTGCCAAAGTGGTCAATGTGGCGACCAATCTGGCGGCGCTCATCTATTTTCTGCCGCACGGCTTTGTCCTACCCTGGCTGGCGCTGCTCATGGCCCTGGCCAATGTCAGCGGTTCGCTGTTGGGGAGCTGGCTGGCCTTGAAACACGGTAGCGCTTTTATCCGCCGGGTTTTTCTGTGGGTCGTCGGGATGCTGATCATAAAATTCGCCTGGGATACCTTCGCAGCATGGTAATTCGGCGATTTGAACTCTTCCTCGCGGGGTTTTTCTAATAGAATCCCGGCACTTCGTCCGAGGAAGAGTTCATGCGCGTCACGCTCGTTCATCCCGCCGGCTTCAATTTTGTCCCCGGACAGCCCGATTTCTCGGTCCTGGCCAATCGCATGCCGCCGATCGGCATCATGCAGTTGGCTTCCTGGCTGGAAAAATTCGGGCACAGCGCGCAATTGCACGATTGCCTGGGACCCTATGCGCCCCCGACCATCGCCGAGAATGCCGAAATCGTGCTGGCCACCGATCCGGAAATGGTCGGTTTTTCGGCGACGACTTCCGGTTTCATGGATGCCGTCGAAATGGCGGCCTATATCCGCCAACGCCGGCCGGAATTGAAGATCGTTTTCGGCAATGTCCATGTTTCCTCGCTCGGCGCTCCGATCCTCGAGCATTTCCCGGAAATCGACTACCTGGTGATCGGCGAAGGCGAAGGTGCCCTGCTCGACCTGGCTGATGGCAAAGCGCTGGCCGAGATCGGCAACCTGATCTATCGCAATGCCGAGGGCAAGATTGTCGTCAATCCGCGGCGCGATCGCATTCTCGATCTCGACGAACTGCCCTTCCCGGCCTACGAGAAGCTGGCCGGTTTCCCGCATGCCTATCACCTGCCGCTGTTCGCCTACGAAAAGCGCTACGGGGCGACGATGATCACCTCGCGCGGCTGTCCCTACACCTGTTCCTTCTGTGACCGCACGGTGTTCGAACGCCTGTACAAGACCAATTCGGCGCAATACACCTACGATCACATGAAGTACCTGCGGGACAACTTCGGGGTCTATCACATCAACATGTACGACGACCTGTTCACGGCCAAGAAACAGCGCGTCATGGACCTCTGCCAGTTGTTGATCGAGAAGCCGCTCGGCGTCCAGTTCAACTGTGCCATCCGTACCGGCCACACCTCCGACGAGATGCTCCACAAACTCAAGCAGGCCGGCGCGCTGATGGTCTCAATGGGCGTCGAATCGGCCGATCCGGCGATGATGGAACGGCACAAGGCCGGCGTCACGCTCGCCGCGGTACGCGATACGGTGCGCCAGATCCACGCCGCCGGGCTGCGCGCCAAGGGCCTGTTCATTTTCGGCATGCCGGGCGAGACGCCGGAAACGGTGAAAACGACCAGTGACTTTATTCTCTCGCTCGAACTCGACGAGATGAATATGACCAAGTTCAGCCCCTTGCACGGGGCGCCGATCTGGGAAGAGTGTGTATCCGGCAGCGCCGGTGACTTCATCGAGGACTGGCGCCTGATGAATTGCCTGAATTTCGTCTTCCTGCCGCATGGCTTCAAGTCGCGCGAGGAGATGGACGCGCTCTACAACTGGCATGTCAAACGCTTTTACGACAGCCAGGGCTATCGTCGGCGCTTTGCCAAACGCTTGTGGCAGCATCGCTGGAGCCTCTGGCATGTCGTCAAGCACTTGCCGGAAACCATCGCTGCCGCCCGCTATTTCGGCGCCAACAAGGAGCAACTGGAAAAAGCCAAGCGTCAGTTCAAGTTGCATCCGCGCCAGCCGGTCGGCCTCAAACCCTTCCTGAGCGAGGATCTGCTGGTCGATAACCTGGTGTCGATGTCGCCGCTCAAGCTGTCGCGGCGCCAGGCCCTGAAAGCGATTGTGCCGCCGGCCGATGCCGCTGCCATCGCTGGCCGGCCGGAGCCGGTAAGGGTCGCGGTATAATTGCCGGCCACTTCGCAAGAGGATACGGAGGGTAGCTCGATGACAAGCACGCATACTTTCCGACTTTATTGCGCTCTCCCGCTCGCCGTGGCCGTGTTGCTCCTTGGCTGCGGCGGCAATCCCGGCGAAATGAGGCGGGACGACGGCAAAGCGGCGATGGCGGCGAAAAAGCCCGAAACCTACCTTCGTCTCGGCTACGCCTGCTGCAACCTGCATTACGAAGGCGACTGGATCAACGATGCCAATCTGGCGCAGCTCCCTTTCATTGCCGCCGGGACGCCGATCAAGGTAAAGAAGATCGACGGCTATCGGGCCTATGTCGATATCGATGGCAAACCGATGCGTCTGGGCCTGGATTACGGCCGCAGCGAGGAAACAATTGAACAATGGGTGAACAAGCTGGTCGTGCTGGAAGATCCAAAAGCGAAAATTGCCCGCTTTGCCCCGGCGACACGGAAAGCGATCGAAGCCGGCAAATTGCTGCGCGGCATGACCAAGGAGCAGGTCGTCATGGCCGTCGGCCACCCGCAAAGCAATGAAAACCCGCGCCTCGACGCGCCCTACTGGCGCTACTGGTGGTCGAGCTTCGGCCCTTATTACGTCTATTGGTCGAAAGGCACGCTAAGCAAGATTGACGGCCATTCGGAAACCGTTGGCTACATGACCTATAAAGGCAAATAAACTTGGCCACCACAGAGATATTTCGGGGGAATGGTTTGATGGAACAGCAAACGAATAACGTGGTGCGTCAGCAATGCGACGTCCTGGTCATCGGCGGCGGTCCGGCCGGGACGACGGTGGCGCCGTTTTTGGCGGAAAAGGGTTACAAGGTGGTGGTGCTGGAAAAGTCGCGCCACCCGCGGTTTCATATCGGCGAATCCCTGCTGCCGGCCAATCTGCCGCTTTTCGAGCGCATGGGCATCGCCGAACAGGTCAAGGCCATCGGCATGGTCAAACCGGGTGCCGAATTCGTCTCGCCACACCATGACATGCCGCAGTGCTTCGAATTCGCCGATGCCTGGGACAAGTCGATCCCTTACGCCTACCAGGTCAAGCGCGACGAATTCGACACCATCCTGATCCGCAACGCCGAGAAAAAAGGCGTCGAGGTACACGAAAACTGCAAGGCGAAGAAGGTCGATTTCCTGCCCGACAATACGGCAGTGATCCGCGCCCAGCACGACGACGGCCAGGAATTCGAATGGCAGGCCCGCTTCGTGGTCGATGCTTCCGGGCGCGACACCTTCCTGGCCAACCGTTTCCAGATCAAGCACCGCAACCCCAAGCACAACAGTTCGGCGATCTACGGCCACTTCACCGGCGCCAAGCGCCACGAAGGGCAGGCGGCCGGCAACATCACCATTTTCTGGTTCGAGCATGGCTGGTTCTGGTTCATCCCGATGATGAACGACACCACCAGCATCGGCATGGTGACCTGGCCGTACTACATGAAGACCATCGGCCAGCGCAACATCGAGCAGTTCCTGATGGACGGCATCGCCATGTGTCCGGCGCTGGCCGAGCGTCTGAAAGAGGCGAAACTGGTCAACAAGGTCGAGGCGACGGGCAACTTCTCCTATGTTTCCGAGCGTAACCATGGCGCCAACTACCTGCTGCTCGGCGACGCCTACGCCTTCATCGATCCGGTCTTCTCGTCGGGCGTGCTACTGGCCATGAACAGCGGCCTGCTCGGCGCCGAGGCGATCGATACCTGCCTGCAAAAGCCGGCCCAGGCGGCGGCCGCCCTGAAGCGTTTCGACGCGCTGATGAAGCACGGCCCGAAGGAATTCTCGTGGTTCATCTACCGCGTGACCAACCCGATCATGCGCGACTTCTTCATGTATCCGAAGAACATTTTCCGCGTCAAGGAAGCGTTGCTGTCGGTGCTGGCCGGCGATATTTTCGGCAAGACGCCAATCTGGCGCTCGATCTTCATGTTCAAGGTGCTTTACTACATCGCCAACATCCTGCAACCGAAGCGCGCTTACCTGGGCTGGAAACGTCGGCATTTCAACATTCGTCCGGTTGAAGTCCCGGCCGTTTATAACGCCTAGTGAATCTGCAGTTTCTTTCCGCCGCCATTCCGGCGCTGCCGCCAGCCGAATCCGGCCGGGACGGGCAGGTGTTGGGCGGGGCCAGGCTCGGTGCGTTGGCGGCCTCGGGCGGGCCGGAGTGGCCGTGGCAGGGTATTGCCGCGCCGCTCCTCGGTGGCCGGCACGATGCCGTGGAAGAAATCTGGCGAAGTGATCTTCCGTGCACGGCCGGCGAGTTCGAAGGCATTGCCTGGCGGCGGGCCGGTAGTCTGCTGTATGGCGTGATCGAACTGGCGGAAGACGGCTTTGCGGCTGCGCCGACGGCCACTCCCTTGCATATGGCGAGTCGGGAAGCCTACCGGCGGATTTTCCGTTTGCTGGCCAGCCAGGGGCTGCCGCAGCTATGGCGGGTGTGGAATTATCTCGGCCAGATCAATCAGGAATCGCATGGACTGGAGCGTTATCGCCAGTTCAACATCGGTCGCCAGGAAGCCTTTCTCGAATTTGCCCGGCAGGCCACCGGCAATGTGCCGGCGGCCTGTGCCATTGGTCTGGCCGGCGGCCCGTTGTCGATCGCCTTCCTGGCCGGGGCGCAGGCCGCGGTGCCGGTCGAGAATCCGCGCCAGGTCAGCGCCTACAACTATCCGCCGGAATATGGTCCGCGCAGTCCGACGTTTTCGCGGGCGGCGCTGGTTTATCCGCCCGGCCAGGAAATTCTCTTCGTCTCCGGAACGGCCAGTATCGTCGGGCACCAGACCGTGCATTTGGGCGATGTCGCCGGGCAATGCCGGGAATCGATGGTCAATATCGCGGCCGTCGTCGATGCCGCCAACCGTCTGTGTCGTTCGCCGGCCTATTGCTTGAATGAATTGTCCTACCGGGTCTATCTCCGCCATGCGGCGGATTTCCCGGAAATCCGGGAAATTCTGGCTGAACTGACTGGTGGCGAAGCCGGGATCGTCTATCTGCAGGCCGATATTTGCCGGCATGACCTGTTGCTGGAAATCGAGGCGATGGCCTCACATACCTTGGGGGTTGCTTGATGCGCCATATCGTTTACACCTGTTGTTCGCTGCTTGGCGCGCTCTGCCTGGCAACGCCGGCCGTTCAGGCGGCCGAAGAGCGGCCGCTGTGGGAAATCGGGGCCGGCGTTGCCGCCCTCAGTTTCCCGGCCTATCGCGGTTCGGACCAGAGCAACAATTTCCTCATGCCGGCACCGCTATTCACCTATCACGGCGATTTCCTCAAGGCCGACCGGCAGGGGATCCGGGGTAGTTTTTTCGACTCCGACCGACTCGATCTGACCGTCAGCCTGGCCCTTTCGGCGCCGGCCAGCAGCAAGGACATCGCGGCGCGTAGCGGTATGCCGGACCTGAAGGGAACCTTCGAAATAGGGCCGGAAATGGATGTGACTTTCTGGCGTTCCGAAAACCGCGCCCGCTTCGTCAAGCTGCTGTTGCCGTTACGCACGGCGGTGACGCTGGAGGGCTCGCCCCGGGATATCGGCTGGGTTTTCCATCCCAAGCTGAACATCGACATCACCGACCTGCCCGGCCTGCCGGGCTGGAATCTCGGTACCCTGGCCGGCCCACTGTTCGGCGACCAGCGGCAGCATGCCTACTATTACACCGTCGCCCCCCAATATGCGACGGCGGCGCGGCCGGCTTACGAGGCCAAGTCCGGTTATGCCGGCATGCAGTATCTGCTTGCCCTGTCGAAGCGCTTCCCCTCCTACTGGGTGGGCGGCTTCGTGCGCTACGACAACCTGAGCGGTGCCGTTTTCGAGAATAGTCCGCTGGTTCGCCAGAATGACTATATTGCGGCGGGCTTCGCCATTACCTGGATCCTCGGCGAGTCGTCGCGCCGCGTGCTGGTGAATGACTGATCGGCAAGCGGCGGGCAATGCGCTCTGGGCGGCCTACGAATATCTCGCCATGCTCGTCGGCCTGAGTGCGCTGGCCCTGCTCTGTCTGGCTTGGTTGCCCTTTGCCCTGCTGCTTGACCCGCTACTGCCCCGGCGGATTGGCCAGCCCTTCGGGCGGGCCATGATCAGCGCCGGTTTCCGGGCGTTTCTGCACCTCCTCTCCCGCCTTTGTGCCTGCCGTTTCGATCTCGCCGCGCTTGATGCCCTGCGCGGTGAAGGGGCGTTGATCCTGGCCGCCAATCACCCTTCCCTGCTTGATGCGGTGCTGGTCGTTTCGCGTTTGCCCAACGCCGTCTGCGTGATGAAGGCGACGCTGATGGACAACATCCTGTTTGGCGCCGCCGCCCGCCTGGCCCGTTACATCTGCAACAGCCCGCCGCTCGAAATGGTCCTCGGGGCGCGCGAAGAGTTGCGGGCGGGGGCCCATCTGCTGATCTTCCCGGAAGGGACGCGCACCACCCATTTCCCGCTCGAGGCCTGCTCGCCAAGTACGGCGCTGATCGCTGGGCGGAGCGGCGTTGCCGTACAGACACTATTGATCGAGTTTTCCACTCCCTATCTGGGCAAGGTCTGGCCGCTCTTCCGCCGGCCCCAATTGCCTTTGCATTGCCGGATTCGCCTCGGCCGCCGTTTTCCGCCGACGACCGATATCGACGCATTTACCCGCGAACTGGAAAGCTATTTCCGCCGGGAACTGAGCGCCGGCGCCAACCCCAATTCACCCGCTCCCCATGCCGCCTGAAACTTCCGCCAGCCATCTCGTCATCATTCCCAGTTACAACCCCGGTCCCAAGGTGCTCGACACCGTGCGCGCCGCCCTCGCCCAGTGGTCGCCGGTGTGGGTGGTGGTCGATGGCAGCAGCGACGGCAGTCCGGCGTTATTGCAGGAACTGGCGGCGACCAACGCGGCCTTGCGGGTGATCGTGCTGCCGGAAAATCGCGGCAAGGGCGCGGCGGTGCTCGAAGGCATCAGCCAGGCCGGCGCCGCCGGCTTCACCCATGCCTTGACCATGGATGCCGACGGCCAGCATCCGGCCGAACTGATTCCCGCCTTCATGGCCGCCTCGCAGCGTGAACCGGGCAAGATGGTGCTCGGCAAGCCGGTGTTCGCTGCCGATGCCCCGGCCCTGCGCGTCAATGGCCGCAAGGTGTCGAACGGCTGGGCCAACCTGGAAACCCTGTGGCTGGGCATCGGCGATTCTCTGTACGGTTTTCGCGTCTATCCGATTGCGCCGCTGCAGCGCATCATGTTGTGCAACCGCTTCATGCGCCGTTTCGATTTCGATCCGGAAGCCGTGGTCCGCCTGTGCTGGGCCGGTGTCCGGCCGCTCAACATCGACGCGCCGGTGCGCTATTTCCGGGCCGATGAAGGCGGCGTCTCGCATTTTCGCTATTTGCGCGACAACACGCTGCTCACCTGGATGCATACCCGGCTGTTCCTCGGTTTCCTGGTCCGCCTGCCGCTGCTGATCGTGCGTCGCCTTTCCTGACTTTTTGTATTGACCGCCATGAATACCACCGAAGTTTTCCTGATCGCGATGACCATCATTTTTACGGTCCCGTATCTGATCTGGCGGCTCGGCCGCACCGAGTATTACGCGCCGCTGGTGGTGGTCCAGATCATCACCGGCATACTGCTCGGGCCCGGCGTGCTCGGTCGCGTAGCACCGGATTACTACGCTTTCGTATTCACGCCGGCGGTGATCCAGTCGCTGAACGGCATCGCCTGGTGGGCGGTGATGCTGTTCGTCTGCATCGCCGGCATCGAGCTCGATCTGCGCAAAGCCTGGGCGCATCGCCGGGAAAGCGGCATCACGGCCGGCCTGGCGCTCGGCACGCCGTTGTTGTTCGGCTGTCTGGCGGCCCTGGTGCTGTTGTTGTCGGACGGCTGGATGGGGCCGCGGGCGCTGACCTGGCAATTCGTCCTCGGCGTCGGCATGGCCTGCGCGGTGACGGCGCTGCCGATCCTGATCCTGCTCATGGAAAAACTGGAAATCCTGCGCCAGCCCATCGGTCAGCGCATCCTGCGCTATGCCAGTGTGGACGACATCGCGATCTGGGGCGTGCTGGCGCTGATCCTCATGGACTGGGAGCGGGTCGGCCGGCAACTGGCTTTCCTGCTCGCCTTCGCGGTTGCCGGCTACGCTTTCCGCAAACTGATGCTCTGGCTGGCTGAGCGCGACCGCTGGTATGTCGCGCTGATCTGGCTGGCCGTCTGTTCCTTCGGCGCCGACTGGTCGGGGCTGCATTTCATGGTCGGTGCCTTTTTGGCCGGGGCGGTGATGGAAGCCGAATGGTTCGATCAGGAAAAGATGGACCTGCTGCGCCACCATGTCCTGCTGGTTGTCATGCCGGTCTTCTTCCTGAGTACCGGCCTGCGCACCAACTGGACGCTGGGCGGCGAGGCGGTGTTCGTCGCCGCCGGCCTGCTGCTGGTCGCCTCGATCAGCGGCAAATTGCTGGGCATTCAGATCGCCGGCCGGATCCTCAAGTGGCAGCCGGGCGAAGCCTCGATCATCGGCTGGCTGCTGCAAACCAAGGCGCTGATCATGATCATTTTCGTCAATATCCTGCTCGACAAGAAAATCATCACCAGCGAAGCGTTCACGGCGCTACTGCTGATGGCGGTGGTCAGCACCATGCTCACCGTGCCGCTGGTCGCGCCGAAGTTGGCGCGCCTGCGGGAAATCGTTTTCCGGACGAATTGACAGATCTGATTGCCCCGCCTTCGCATCCTGTGGTTACCGCGGATTCAAAGGCGACGGCTTGGCGGCCAATGAAATTTCAGTTGACGTCCACCAGGCGGTAGGTGGTCTTTCTTGCACTGCTGGTATTTTCGATCATGACAACCACGCCGTAATTCTGGAGCAGGAGCCACTTGGAGCGACTTTGGACGGTGTTGTTGTTGCGCTGTTGGCATTCGATCTCGGTCGCCTGTCCTGGCAGGCTCTTGTGGAACTCACTGGCCGCGACGACACGTTTGGTTGTGCATGTCTTCTGGCTGGATAGGAAATTGGCGATCTGGATATCGGATCCCGAGGTGTAGTCGACGGCGAAGTCCTTGTTGATGCCGGCTGGCAGGGCATCAAATCGCGTTGCATCCTTGAGTTCGTAGACCGGGCCGGTCACAGCGCCACGCAGGGGAACGGTTTGCCAACGAAGGTCGACGAGGCCCTTGTAAGTCAGACTGTAGATCAGCGCATACGAGATCTCGTTATTTGACAGTTCGTTCATGGTCTGGATGATGCCGTTACCGTTGTCCACTAGCGTCATTACCGATTTCCAGGCTTCCTTCTTGCCATCGGACAGTTCTGAACTGGCCTCGGTTGTGATGATCAGCTTGCCGAATTTGGCGTCTTTTCCTTCGGCGGGAATTTTCTTTGAGACGGATGGAGCCAGCGTCTGCGGCGAAAAATTCTTGACCAGATGGCCGGTCTTGTCAGCAGTCACATCCTTTACCGCAGTGATGGAGGTGCACGCTGAAAGCAGGCATACGGTGATAGCGGAAAGAACATTCGCAGCGTTGATTACCCTGGTCGACATAATTACTTCCTTGTTGGTAAGAACAATATGTGAAACACGTATTACTGCCAGCGACAGAGCGAATGACGTTTATCCGATGTGGCAGCACCTGCAGCGGGATTTTAAGGTGGTACAGCCCGAAGTCAATTGCGTGGCATAGCTGCTTTGGATAATTCCGGTCCGCCGCTCGACAACATGGCCGGCGATTTGATTGCTGCGTGGGCTGCCGGGGAATGAGGAGCGCCGTCCGGACGGTGGCAAATCGAGCCTTGTCCGGCCGCTGAAGCCGGGGGGCGAATCCGGAAAGCGTCAGCCCTTCGGCCAGAGGATCATCTGCGTGCAGCGAAAGAGCGCCAGCTTCTTGCCGCTGGCTTCGTCGCTGACCACGGCATCCCAGACCTGGGTGGTCTTGCCCAGATGCTGGGCGGTGGCGATGCAGCTGATGCTGCCTTCGCGCACCGTCGCCAGGTGGTTGCTTTTCAGTTCGATGGTGGTGAAGGACTGCGCCCCGGCCGGCAGATGGGCGATGGTGCCGTAGCCGCAACTGGTGTCGGCGAGCGCGACGATACTGGCGGCGTGCAGGAATTCGTTGGGCGCGACGTGCAGTTTCTTGACCGGCATGCGGGCGTGCAGCGTGCCCTGGGCGAGGCTGACCACTTCGATGCCGAGATAGCCGGGCAGGTATTCGTCGCCGCGGCGATTGAGGATTTCCGGGGTGATTTCCGGGCGGAGCTGGCGCATGGCTTTCCTTTCTTGGTATTTCAGGCGGCAACCGGTTTCAATATCGGTGCTTCGCGGATCGGCAGGTTGATGATGGCGGCGGCCGCAGCGAGTGCCATGTCGGCGTACCACATCCAGGTGTAATCGCCGTAGCGGCTGATCGCCAGGCCGCCCAGCCAGGCGCCGAGGAAGCCGCCGATCTGGTGCGACAGCAGGGTCAGGCCGAACAAGGTTGCCAGGTAACGGATGCCGAACAGCTTGCCGACGATGGCGGCGGTCGGCGGCACGGTGGCCAGCCAGGTGAAGCCGAGGCCGGCGGCGAAAATGTAGAAGGTCCATTCGTTGCGCGGCGCCACCAGATAGGCGGCAATGAGCAGGGCGCGCGAGCCGTACATGGTGGCCAGGACGTATTTGCTGCGGTATTTGGCGACGCAGGAACCGGCATAGAGGCTGCCGAAAATATTGGCCAGGCCGATGATCGCCAGCGACCAGCTGGCGACGGCGGGCGGCAAGCCACAGAGATTGACTTCGCCCGGCAGATGGGTGACCAGGAAGGCGATATGGAAACCGCAGGTGAAGAAGCCGGCGTGCAGCAGCAGGTAGCTGCGATCGCCCATCGCCTCGCGCACGGCATGGCCGATGCCGCGGTCTGCCGTCGCATGTTGCACCGCGACCGGCTGGCCGCTGGTCAGCTTGCCGACCAGCGGCAGCGCCGCCAGGGTCATCACCGCCAGGGCCCACATCGCGTTCATCCAGCCGAGGCCCTGAATCAGCTTTTGCAGCACCGGGGCGAAGACGAACTGGCCGAAGGAGCCGCCGGCATTGATGACGCCGGAGGCCGTGCCGCGCGCCTCGAGCGGCAGGCGCTGGGCGGCGGCGCCAATCAGCACCGAAAAACTGCCGGCGCCCGAACCGATCGCCGAAAACAGGCCGAGCGAGACGATCAGGCCGAAACCCGAATGCATGAAGGGGGTCACCGCACTGCCCAGGGCCATCAGCAGGATGCCGGCGATCAGTACGGCGCGCGGCCCGTAGCGGTCGGCGACGGCACCGGCGATCGGCTGGATGGCGCCCCAGGTGAATTGGCCGACGGCCAGGGCCAGGCTGATGCTGGCGATGCCCAGGCCGGTCGAGGCGTCGAGCGGCGCGATGAACAGCCCCAGCGACTGGCGGCCGCCCATGGTGATGGCCAGGATGCCGGCGGCGGCCAGTGTCGTGAGCAGGACTTCGGGTTTGCTGAGGGTGCGGAACATGAACGGCTTTCGCGAAAGGCAGCCCGTGACCGGGCGGGGAATTAGATGCCATACTATATCGATAGAAATGCAGACAAATAGAGCAATTTGAGCAGCAATCAGTCAACGGAAAATTGACAAATGTCCTGGTTGAAAAGTTGGGCGAGTTTCGTGAAAGTCGTCGAATCCGGCAGCATGGCGGCCGCCGCCCGCCGCCTGGACTGTACGCGGGCGCAAATCAGCAAGCAGGTCGGCGAACTGGAGCAGGCCTTCGGCGTGCGGCTGTTCGAAAGGACGACGCGCCGGCTGAGTCTGACGCCGTCCGGCGAAGTCTTCTACCAGCATGCGCTGGCCGCGCTGGAAGCCGTCGAAAGCACCGAACTGGCGGTGCGCAACCTCGGCGACCTGCCGCGCGGTACCTTGCGCATCAGCGCTTCCCTGAGCTTTGGCCGGCTTTACGTGGCGCCATTGTTGCCGCGCCTCGCCGCCACCTATCCGCATCTGCGCTGCGAGCTGGTATTGACCGACCAGATGGTCGATCTGGTCGAGGAAAAAATCGATCTGGCGCTGCGTCTGACCAAGGCGCCGCCGGAAGAGGCGGTCGCCCGCAAGCTGGTATTCCTGAAACGGGTGATCTGCGCTGCACCGGCCTATCTGGCGGCGCACGGCGAACCCAAGTCGCCGCCGGAACTCGCCGAACATCAGTGTTTCGACTACGGCGTGGTCAATGGCGGGGTTGCCGAATGGCGGCTGACCGACCGCCACGGCGAGGAACTCAGCGTGCCGGTCAGCGGCCGCTTCCAGTTCAATAACGTCGATTGCATCATGCAGGCCGTGCTCGACGGGCACGGCATCGCCATTCTGCCGACCTATCTGTGTGCCGCCGAACTGGCGCGCGGTGACTTGCGGGTAATTCTTGCCGACTACGAGCCGCGCAGCAATTTTGGCCAGTACCTCTACGCCTGTTATACCCCGAGCCGGGTTCGCCTGCCCAAGGTCCGGGTCTTTCTCGACGAACTGGAGCGGCTGTTTACGCCCTTGCCGCCCTGGGAGCGTTAGTTCAGATCATCCCGCCGTTGATCGAGATGACCTGGCCGGAGATGTAGGCGGCCTGGGGAGAAGCCAGGAAGGCGACGAGATCGGCGACTTCCTCCGGCTGGCCGGCGCGTTGCATGGGCACCAGTTTCTTGATGGTCTCGGCATCGAAACTGCCTTCGATCATCCCGGTGGCGATGATGCCCGGCGCCACGGCATTGACCGTGATGCCGCGACTGGCCAGTTCGAGCGCCAGCGACTTGCTGGCGGCGTGCAGGGCGCCCTTGGCGGCCGAGTAATTCACCTGGCCGCGGTTGCCGGTCAGGCCGGCGATTGAGGAAATGGTGATGATGCGGCCCCAGCGGGTACGGATCATCGGCAGGCTGAGCGGCTGGGTGACGTTGAAAAAACCGTTCAGCGAGACGTCGAGCACGCTGTCCCACTGCTCGCCCGACATGCCGGGGAACACCGCGTCGGCGTGGATGCCGGCGTTGTTGACCAGGATCTGGATCGGCCCGGCTTCGAGCAAGCTGGCCAGCGCCGCTGCTGCTGCCGCCCGGTCGGTGACGTCGAAACTGACGGCTTCGGCGCTGCCGCCGGCGGCGACGATCTCGGCGACGAGCGCCGCGGCTTTGGTCAGGCCGCGATTGGCATGGACGATGACGTGATGGCCGTCAGCCGCCAGGCGCCGGCAGATCGCCGCGCCGATGCCGCCGCTGCCGCCGGTAACCAGGGCGCGTTTCATGGTTTTGCTTCCTTCAGGGCTGCGGCATCGAGCACGACGGCAGCGCGGCCTTCGAGCAGGCAGCGGCCGGCGTGCTGCAGCGAAAACTGGTAGAGGATGTTGTTGCCGTCGCCGGACTGGCGTTCGGCGTGCACCGTCAGTTCGCCGGGCAGGTCGTCGAGGCGGGCGACATAGAGCTGGACGCCGCGCACGCTGGTCAGGTAACCCTGGCGCGGGGCATCGCTGGCCTGGGCGAGCAGCGCGCCATGCACGGCCATCGCCTGGGCGGCGTATTCGATGCCGTTGGCGGCACCCAGGCGCCCTTCGGCGCGCAAGGGATTGGCCGGGTCGGTATGGCTGATGGCGCGACAGCAAATGGCGCTGGCCGACCAGTCGCTTACCGCATCGAGCAGGCACATGCTGCCCTGATGCGGGATGCGGGCGGCGATCCAGGCGTGGTCTAGCACGGCTGCAGTTCGACGGCGAGTTGCATGGGTGGCAGGTAATCGAGACAGACCGGGCCGAACTCGCCGCGCACCAGTTTCTGCAGCAGGGGCAAGGCGCGCAGCGCCGGAATGCTGGTGCGCAGGGCTTCCAGTTCGCTATCGGCCAGCCTGTCGGCCGCCGCCGTGCTTGGGCTGACGGTGATCTGGGCCTGCGAACGGGCGGTTTGGGTCGGCGTCAGGAGCAGCGCCACGCCGCCGCAATCCGGCGTATTGCGCTTGCTGTGCAGCGGTTCCGGGTATTCGCTGTCGTAGGCGATGAGCAGCGTCGGCTGCTGGTCGACGACCACCTGGCCGAGGGCGTCGAGCAGACCGGCGCCGAAGCTCGCATCGTAGCCGCAGATGACCTGGCAGGGCGCCATCGACTTGGTGGCGATGCCCCAATAGCCGGCGGCGGCGTTATGCACCGAATTGTGGAAACGGGTCGGCGAAATCTGCCGGTCGGCCGAGGCCAGTTGCTCGCAGAGGGCGTGGCAGTTGTGGCCGTCGGCCCCGGAATTGGCGAATACCGCGGCCAGCTGGCTGACATCGGCGGCCGCCTCGGCCGCTGCTTCGAGGCCGATGGCCAGGGTCAGCTTGACGACGCGGCTGGCGCGCCGGCGCTCGGCAGCGGGCAGGATGGACGGGGCGGGCAGCACAGCCGGGGCGGCGTCATACGCCGTTTCGCCGCGCAAGACGGCGCGGGCGGTCGGCCAGTCGGGCAGGCCGGGCGCCAGAAAGCCGATGCCTTCGATCCAGGCGGTGAGCGGAATGGCGTTCATGCGGCGACTCCGAAAATGAGGCTGCAGTTGCTGCCGCCGAAGCCGAAGGAATTGCTGAGCGCGTGGCGGACCCGGCCATCCCGGCTGCGCAGCAGGTAGTCGAGGGCGAAGGCCGGATCGAGATTTTCGGTCTGCGGGCTGCCCGGCAACAGATCGTGGCCCAGCGCCAGGGCGCAAATCACCGCCTCGACGGCGCCGGCGGCACCCAGGGTATGACCGGTGGCGCCCTTGGTCGAACTGCACGCCACCCGGTCGCCGAACAGCGCGGCAACCGCCTTGCCTTCGGCGGCATCGTTGGCCGGCGTGGCGGTGCCGTGCAGGTTGATGTAATCGATCTCGGCCGGGTTCAGCTTGGCCGAGCGCAGCGCGGCCTGCATCGCCAGGCGGGCGCCGAGGCCTTCCGGATGCGGCGAGGACATGTGGTAGGCATCGCTCGTTTCGCCGCTGCCCAGGAGCAGCAGCGCACCGGCCGGCAAGCTGGCCGGGGTGCGTTCAAGCAGCGCGAAGGCGGCCCCTTCGCCGACCGAGATGCCGTCGCGCGCCACGTCGTAGGGCCGGCAGGGCAAGGGTGAGGTCAGTTGCAAGGAGGCGAAGCCGTAGAGCGTGGTCAGGCACAGCGAATCGACGCCGCCGACAATCGCCGCGTCGATGCTGCCGAGCGCCAGTTGGCGGGCGGCGGCGGCAAACACCTTGGCGCTCGACGAACAGGCGGTGGAAACGGCGATCGCCGGACCTTCCAGGCCGAAATAGTCGCGCGTGAATTCGGCCACCGAAAAGGAATTGTGGGTGCAGCGGTAGATGAAATCGTCGGGTAACGCACCGCTGACCGGGTCGCGCCGCCGGTAGGCGAGCTCGGTTTGCAGGATGCCGGCGGTGCTGGTACCGAGGAAAATGCCGACCCGGGTCTTGCCGTAGCGGGCGATGGCTTGTCGCACATGTTCGGCGAAGCCATCGGCTTCCAGGCCGAGCTGGGCCAGGCGGTTGTTGCGGCAATCGTAGCGGCGCAGGGAATCCGGCAGTTGCTGGTCATCGACGCCGGCCACTTCGCCGATCCAGGTGGCGAGATCGACCGTTTCGAAGGCGCAGGGAGCGAGGCCGCTACGACCTTGGCGCAGGCTGGCCAGGGTGGCGTCGAGACCGCAGCCGAGGCAGGTGGTGGCGGTATAACTGGAAAGGAGCAGCGGGGTCACGATGGGCCTCGTAGTCGGTAGCCCGCCATTTTAGCCCAGGGGGCCTAAAGAATATAAGGAATGAACATCCGGGTTCGCTCCTTGTAACTGGCATATTGGTCCCCGAAATATTGCAGGCATTCCCGCTCATCGGCTTTCGCGGTGAGCAACAAAAAGTAGGTGGCGAGCGTCGCGATAAAACTGCCGAGCAGCGTCGGATTCTGGAAATAGGCGCCCCAGGCGAGCGCGATCAGCGAGGTGTACATCGGATGACGGATGTATTTGAAAACGCCGCTGCTGACCAGGGCGGTGGTTCTTTCGAAGCCGTAGAGGGCCGGATCGTCGCGTTGTTGGCCGGCCTTGCCCTGGCGGCGCAGGCCGAACAGGCCGAGGAGGGCGAGCAGGATGCTGAGCAGCATCAGGACCCAGGACACCGTCTGGTGCGGCGAAGTGGCGTCTTCGCCCCAGGGGCCGTGATTGAGGACGAGCAGCAGGAGGATCGCCTCCCAGGCAAAATAGCGGTAGAAACCATGGGATTTCGCGGCGCGCAGGGCCTTTCGCGAGAACCAAGTGAGCAGTGCCGTACCGGCCAGGAAAGCGAGAATTTCGTTCATCGGGAATCCTTATATGAAGGGACGCGACAGATCAGCATGATGTTGGCGAAGGGTTTGCCTTCGTTCATGGGCATGGTTTGCACCTGGAAGCCGAGATTTTTCAGCAATTCGATCCATTCGGCCAGTCGGCGGCAGTACAGGGTCGGCAGCCGGTGACCGCGAACGAAGGTGACGGCATGGTCAACCCAGTTGCAGAGGTGGTAAGGCAGGCCGGCCCCGGCATCGCCGACCCGGGTCAGGAACAGGCCGCCAGCCGGCAGGGCCCGGCGAATGCGTTCGAGCACATCGCGCTGGCGAGCGTGGTCGATGTAATGCAGGGCGTCGAGTATGGTGATGACGTCGGCCTCGCCGAAATCGACCTGGCACATGTCGCCCTGGCGGATATCGACCAGCGGGTGGTTGGCGCCGAAGGCGCGGGCGGCCCGTTCGACGTCCTTGTGCATCAGCTCGTAGCCGCGCAGGCTGAGCGGTTTCGGTGCCGCGGCCCAGCCGCTCGGCCAGTGACCCCGCTCATACATCTGGCGGGCGGCGAGCAGCCAGCCGAAGAGGCTGCCCTGACCGCAGCCGAGATCGAGAAAGCGGGCTTCGGCCGGAAAAATTCCCTGTTTCAGCAGCTCGCGGAAAATGCAGTCGGACGACAGCTTGCCGCGCGCATAGTGGTAAGCGAAACGACCGCCGGCCCGAAAGGGGCGGCTGGCGTCGTCGAGCAGGCCGGGCAGAAAGCGGCTGGCCGGCCGGCGGTCGGGGGGCGGCGAACCAAGCGACGGGGAGGATGAGTTCATCTTAGGGCGGCAGTCAGCGTGACGGGGGTGAGGTGGGCTGCCGCGATGCTCTGCAACAAGCCGGGCAGGACCGCGACGATGACCGGTTCGCCGCGCTTGGTGCGGGCGGCATTGCCATCGTGCAGGAGGAGGATGTCGCCGGCCGCCAGGTCGCGCTGCAGGCGTTGCAGAACGACTTCCGGATCGCCTTGCCGGGTGTCGAAAGCGCGCCGCGTCCAGGTGGCCAGGTGGAGGTCGAGCCCGGCCAGGACGGGCTCGAGGAAGGGGTTGCGGAGGCCGGCGGTGGGCCGGAAGAACTGTGGCGGCCGACCGCAGATGTCGCCCAGCGTAGCCTGGCCGGCGGCGACGTCGGCCCGCATGCGGCGCGGCCCGAAGGTGGCGAAGGTCTTGGCATGCGATTCGCTGTGATTTTCGACGCTATGACCGCGAGCGACGATTTCCCGGCAGAGTTCGGGATATTGCCGGGCGCGCTGGCCGATGCAGAAAAAACTGGCTTTGGCGCCGGCCACATCAAGCAGATCAAGGACGCGCGGGGTGACTTCCGGGTCCGGGCCGTCATCGATGGTGAGGGCGATTTCCCGCCGCTGGACGGCGGCGGCCGGCAGGCGGGTGAGATTCGGACCGAGCCACGCGCTGCGCGGCAACAGGCTACCCAGACAAAGAATCAGCTGGTTGGCCAGCAGCGCCGCGGCGGCCCACGGCCAGGCGCTCGGCAGCAGAAGCAGGGCGAGGGCCGCCGCGCCGTGGGTAAGGACGGAAAGCTGAATGGTCAGGGTGGGTTTCCAGGGGCGCGGCATCGGCATCAGGCGGAGAAATAGTCCTGCTCCAGAAAATGCTTCCATAATAACCGCCAAACCGGCCATTCGTGTCCGCCCGGGATGATGTAGCGGTCGGCCGGCGGGAAGCAGTCGGCGATGCGCTGCATGCCGGAGGCAAAGCGGTCTTCGCTACCGTAGCCGACGAAGACCGGGAAAGCCGGCGGCGGGTGTTGCAACCACCGCCACATGCGGAATTCCGGATCGCCCAGTTGGGCGGCCGTGGCCTGCCAGTCAGCCAGACCACCGGCGGCGTCGATGGCGTTGGTGGTCTGGCGACTACCCGGATAGGGGGCGAGCAGACAGAGGCCATCGACGCCACCCGGTGTGTCGGCGGTGTGGCACAGGGCAAGCAGGCCGCCCAGCGAAATGCCGCCCAGCCAGATCTTTTTGTAGCCCTGGCGGCGGGCGGGTTCGAGGATTTCGGCCTGCAGGGCGGGTAAGGCGCGGCCGCCGGAAATGGCTTGCAGGTCCAGGTCGACGGCGATCAGATCGAGCTCCGGCCGGGTTTCGGCGGCGGCGCTGAAAAAGCCGGCGGCGACGAAATCCTCCGGCTTCATGTAGGCGCCGGGCAGCAGAAGCAGCAGGTTGGGCGCCCCACTTACCTGATCATGGGTGCGCAGCCGCGAGCTCATCGGTCGCTGCCACGGGGCACGAAGATGGCCGACAACAACAAGGCGAGAATGGCGCCGGGGCCGACGGTCACGCCGACGGCGTGGAGCACCGGCACGGTCGACAAGGCGAGCGTGCCGAAGCCGATGGCCGTGGTCAGGTTGGCGATCAGCATCGAGGCCAGGGTCGACGGGTCGAGCCCCTGCTGGCTGCCCGCCTGGTCGAAGAAGAGGGCGTAATTGGAGCTGACGGCGACGATCAGCAGCATGCCGATGAGGTGCAACAGGTGCAGGCGTTCGCCGAGTAGATGCAGGCCGGCGATGACGATCAACACGGCGAGGACCAGCGGCAGGAGCACGGCGCCAAGACGGCGCAGCGACCGCAGGGTGACGCCGAGCAGCGCGACGATGGCGACGAAACCGGCCAGCGAGAGGAGCATGGCTTCGTGCAGGTAGTCGTTGTAGAGCTTGTTGAACTCGCCCTTCATGTCGATGAACAGGGCGCTCGAGCTGCCCAGGGCGGCGCGCAGCCCGGCCGCCGCGATCGGCTGCTCGCCGGGTTGCAGCGGCAGCAGGGCGCTCCAGCCGGTAGCGTGGTGCAGCAGCAGGGCGTCGACGGCCAAGGCCAGACTGGTGCCGTCCAGGGTCTGGCGATCAAGCGCCGGCAGTTGGCGGGCGTTCGCCACATCGGCCAGGAACGGGCCGAGCTTCTGCTCGGCGAGTGGCAAATCGCTCAGGGCCTCATGCAGCCGCCGCCGTAGCTCGGCGTCTTGCGGCAGGCTGGCGCGGCGGGCAGCCTGGGTGGCCTGACTGGGCAGGAAGCGGCTCGGACTAGCGTAGCTGGCGAGCTCACCGCTGGCGACCAGACGATCGAGTTGGGCTGCGGTCTTCTCGGCTTGCTGCAAGGCCGTTTCGCGGTCGGCGGCGCTGACCACCAGCAGGTAGCCGGCATCCGGGGTCGCCAGGTCGGCATGCAAGGCCTGGTCGAGGGCCTGGTCGGCCTGGCTGACCGGATTCAAGGCCGATAATTCCGGGCTCCACAGCATGTTGCGTTGGCTAAAGAGGATGACGGCGGCGGCCAGGGCCAGACCGAGGACCGGCCAGCGCAGGCCGGGCATGGCGCCGAGGATTTTTTGCAGTTGGCGGCCGAGCGGCGCCAGATCGCGCATGCGGGTTTCCGGGCCGGCCATGTGTGGCAGCGCGAAACGGGTGACGATGGCGGCGGTCAGGACGCCGCTCAGCGAATAGAGGCCGAGCTGGGCAAGGCCGGGAAAACCCGAGAAGAGCAGCGCCCCGAAGCCGCACACCGAGGTCAGTACGCCGAGCCGGACGGTCGGCCAGAAGCGTTGGCGCCAGGCGGCCAGACCGTTGTTGCCGGACTGCACGAAATAGTAGATGGAGTAATCGACGGCTTCGCCGATCAGCGCAGCGCCGAAACCGACGGTAATGCCGAAGACCGTGCCGTAAGCCAGGCTGACCACGACGACGCCGGCCAGGGCTCCGGAAACCACCGGCAGCAGGCCGAGGGTGAGCAGGCGGAAGGAACGATAGACGAAGAGCAGGACGCCGATGATGGCCAGGCTGCTGATCAGCGACAGGCGACCGACCTCGTCCTTGATCAGGGCGCGCGAATTGACGGCAAACAGGCCGGGGCCGGAGACCAGCAATTGTGTGGCGTGCAGGCCGGTCGCCTGACGGCTGGCGGCAAATTGTTGGCGGATGGCGTTGATCGCCGCTTCCTGGCCGTCGGTGTCGGCGCCGGCGGCCCGCGTCTGGACCAGCAGCATGGCCCGCTCGCCGGCGCGCGAGACCCAGACCCCGTTACTGCTGTTGGGTTGGGCGCCGCCGTTGAGCTGGCTGAGCAATTCGAACAACTCGCCGGTCGGGTCGGCCGGCAGCAGGGTTTTCAACATCATGCCGGCCGGCGAGGCCAGGCGGTCGATGCTGTCGCCGATCGCCGCGCGCAGGCCGGCGCTGCTGAAACGCTCGGCGCTGACGCCGGGACTGAGCAGGTAGCGGTATTTGAACAGGTAGTCGCGGTCGGCCTGCTGGCCGCCGGCCTCGCCATTCTGCACGGAGACGAAGGCCGGCTGGTCGAGCAGCCGCTGCCGCAGGTCGCGCGACAAGGCGGCGCGCTGCCGGGAATCGCCACCTTCGATGGCGACCACCAGGAGGCGGGAGACGACGCCCTCCTTTAATTGGTCGACCAACACCTGTTGCTCGGGGGTCGGATGCGACGGCAGGAAAAAGGACATGTCGGCCGTGAACCGGCTGTTCCAGACAATCGCGGCCCCGGCCAGCATGGCCAGCAGCCAGAGCAGGAAGGTGCGGCCGGCCTGGCTCATTTGGGCTCGCTGGGTTCGAGGCTGAGCAGCGAGCGATCGCCGTCGGCCTGCAGGTATTCGATGCTGCGGATCTGGTTTTTGCTGCCGCTGACGACAATGCGCAGGACGAGCGCCGAAATTTTCTGGTCGCTGGGTAACAAGGTGAGCACCCACTTATCAGCGTTTCCCGACAAATGAAGGAGGTAGTTTTTCTCCAGGGCGGCGCGATTGCCGGACAAGGTACCGCGGATGCTGTCGATGAAGGCGAGCGCTTCCGGCTGATTGCTCAGATTGATGCTCAGCTTCTGTTTTTCCCGCTCGATGCTGAGCAGGTCCTTGTCGAGGCGCAGGATTTCCGGCTTCGGGGTCAGGGTGCGTTTTTCCAGCTGGTCCGGCGCCGTGTAGGTCATTTCGCCGGTCGACACGACCGGCTTGTCGAGCAGGGCGATATATTTCTTTTCGACGAATTTGGCCTTGCCGCCCTTGTGTTTGGCCAGGTCGTCCATCAACTGCCCGACATCGAAGGCGGCCAGGGCGGGGAGCGCCAGCAGGCAGAGAAGCAACGCGCTGCAAAGTTGTTTGATCATTTTTTCTGCCAGAAATCGAAGAAATTGAACCAGTTGTAGGGGGCCTGCCGGCAATAGTGGCTAAGCCGCTCGACATAGCGCTGCTGGGCGGCGCGCATTGCCGCATCCCGCTCGGCGCGCGGCACGGTGGAAAAATCGGCGAGCGGCTCGAAATGAATCTGGTAACGATTGCCGCCCAGATACAGCCCGGCCATGAAGAATACCGGGCGCTGCAACATCGCCGCCATGCGGAAGGGACCGACCGGGAAGGGCGCCAGCTCGCCGAGGAATTCATAGTCCAGCGTGGCATCGTTGCCCAGGCCACGATCGGCCAGGATGCCGATGAGGTAGCCCTGATCCAGTTTGTCGCGGGCCTGCAGCATCGAATCCATGCGGCCGAGCGGGACGATGTCCTCGCTCACCGCCGGATTGATCGCGGCCAGCGTGGCGTTGATCTTGCGGGCGTTTTCTTCGTACATCAGGACCGCCACCTTGAGCCCTGCCCTGCCCCGCCCCAGGGCGCGCAGCACTTCGAAGCTGCCGAGATGGGCGCCGATCAACAAGGCGCCGGGATGTCGTTCGAGCGAGGCATGCAGGGCTTCGGCCCCGATCACTTCAATGTCGAACAGATCGAAGCGGTCGTTGAGCAGGTAGATGCGGTCATGGATGGTGCTGGCGAAACTGAAGACATGGCGAAAACCGTCCGACCACTCGGCCCAGCGGCCCAGTGCCCGGTGCAGGTAAGCGCGGCTGAAACGTCGGGCCCGCGGCGCGAACAGCACGTAGTAGCCGGCAATGCCGTAGAGCACCAGACGGCCGATGGTGCGGCCGAAGGTCAGGGAAATCCAGACCATCAACTTGAGAATGGCGAGATTGCTTTTTTCCTGCTGCCGCAACCAGTCGGCGCCGGCCGGTTTGGCCCGGTTCATGGCGGGCTCGGCGTCAGGCTGCCGGAGGCGATCTGCCGCGTCGCGCCGCGCACGCTGAAGGCGATGCTGCCGCTGGCCTGGAGCTCCAGGGAAAAAACCAGCGTTTCGCCGGGGCCGACCGGGCTGAAAAACTTGGCATTGCCGATCCGCCAGGCGCCGACCGGGCGGCCAAGCTCGTCCTCGGCGAAGCGCAGGGCACGATCGAGCAGGACGACGCCGGGGACGATCGGCGTGCCGGGGAAATGACCGGCGAAGGCCGCATGGTCGAGCGGTACCGGCCAGTGATACTCAGTGGCAGGCATGGCCGTTCCGTTCGCTGTAAAGCGTTTGCAATTGCTCGCGCGGCAGTTTGCCGGTGGCGTTGCGTGGCAGCCGATCGACAAAAATCAGCGGCCGCGGCAGGAAAATCGAATCGACCCGCTGGCGTAACGCCGCCAGCAGTTCCCGGCGGTTCAGGCCGGGGGCGACGACGAAGGCGGCCAGCCGGGTAATGCCGTCCGGTGTTTCCTCGTCGGGCTGAAAAAAGGCCCCATCGGTAACGCCGGGGATGGCCGCAACCTGGTGGTTGAGGTAGGCGAGCGAGGTGCGTTTGCCGGCGATATTGATCAAATCGGCATGTCGGCCGTGCAGCAGGAAATGCTCGGCGTCCAGCCGTTCGATGACGTCCGACAATACCACCCGGCCCTCGACATGACCGCCAAAGACGGTGCTCTGGCCGTCTCCTTGTTCCAGGTGGATAGCGTCGAGCAATTTCCAGGTCAAGTCGGCCGTCGTTCGCCGGCTGGCGATCTGGCCGGTTTCGGTGCACCCGTAGATTTCGTAGAGCGGTGCCGCCAAGCGCTTTTCCGCCTCCCTGGCCAGTCCGCTGGAGAGGGGGGCGGTGGCCGAAAGCAGCAGGTCGACGGCGGGCAAGTCGAGGCCGGCGGCGAGCAGCGCCGAGAGGTGGAAGGGGGTCGTCACCAAGAGCCGGGGCGCCGGTACGGCTTGCAGGGCAGCGACGATATCCTGGGCGTAGAACGGCTTGCCCGACCAGAACGGCGTGTTGCCGTGCAAGGCCAGCAGGATGGTCGATTCGAAGCCGTACATGTGCTGGGCGGGCACCGTGCCGACCGCGCAGTGGCCGGCCGAGCCGAGGTGGTGGGCGGCGGCTCGGCCATTTTTGACCAGCGAACGCCAGGATTTGCCATGCGGCGTCGGCTGCCCGCTCGTGCCGGAGGTATACACCCGGACCGCCGGATGGTCCGCCGGAATGTGCGGAATCGCCGTCACCCGCTGGGGATCGGCGTCGCTCAGTTCGGGGAAATTGAGGCGCGGCAGGTCGAGGCTGTCGAAATTGCTGTCGCACAGGCACAGCACATCCGGGCAGTCGAGCTTGACCTGGCGCAGGGTTTCGGCCGACTGCGACGAGGGTTGCAGGCTGGTTTTGCCGCGCAGCAGGCCGCCGGCAAGACCGACCGCGAAATGATAGCGATCCTGGCAGACATTGAGCAAATGCCGATTGGGTGGCAAGCGGTCAGCCAGTGCCTGAGCATCGGCGAGGAAATCGCGGACGCGCCGCGGACCGCTCGGCCGGTAGGCGAAGATTTCGTCGAGACTGGCATGGCCGAGCAGCGGCAGCGTGCTCATTGCGGCTTCCGTCGGCGTAGCGAGGCGCGATAGCCGCGGATGGTATCGGCCATACTGGAGCGGTCGTCGGCCGCCAGAACGCGGTAGCGGATCAGGTGTTCGCCGGCGAACATCAGGGCGAGCAGCGGCAGGCTGAGCAGATTGGCAAAGATCGACCAGGCGGCTGGCGAGGCCAGTCCGAAGAGCAGGCTCGAGATGGCCGCGTTGAGCAGGAAAAAGCTTGTCCAGGCGACGGTTACCTGACGGGTGTAGCGGGTCTTGGCCGGGGAAATCTGGCCGTCATGGGCCAGTTTGGCAAAGTGGGTGACCAGGGCTTCGCCGCCGCCCAGTAGGGTGCGCCCGAAGAGCGCGGCGAGGGCCAGATTGGTACCCAGATGCTGGAGGTAATAAAGCAGCGCAATATTCTGGCGCAGTACCGGCCAGCTCAATGCCAGCCCGGCCAGGAGGGCGATGCCGCCCAGGGCAATGGCCCAGGCGTGGCCGACGCGCCAAAGCAAAATGATGAGCAGGGCGAGGATCGGTACGATGGTCAGGGCGACGGAAAAATCGGAGTGGGCATTGCCGGCACTCCCGTAATGGGCGAGCAGCGCCCAGGCAACAATCAGCCCGCCAACTGCCAGCCCGCGCAGAATGGCAGCGGGGGTCAGTCCCTTCATTTTGTGCGCTGGGCGCCAATATGGCTGGCCAGGGTACGTAAGGACGAGAAAATGCGGATGTTGTCCTCGTTATCCGAGCGCAGTTGGAAGCCGTAGCGTTTCGAAATGACCAGCGCCAGTTCCAGGATATCGATCGAGTCGAGGCCCAGGCCATCGCCGAACAAGGGGGCATCCGGCTCGATTTCGGCGGCAGTCAGTTCGAGGTTGAGGGCGCTGATGATCAGCTCGGCGACTTCCGGCAACAGGGCGGCGACGGTTTCCGGGGAAATATCTTGGGACATGGCGGGGTTTCCGTAATTAAGAGCGGACGGCACGGAACGCGAGTACCGCATTGCTGCCGCCGAAAGCGAAGGAATTGGAGAGTGCGGCACGGAGCGGCTGGTGATGCCGGGCGCTGCTGACGTGATCGACACCGAAGCAGGCCGGATCGGGCTGGCCGAGGTGGGCAGTGGGCGGAATGGCCTGCTCGCGCAGGGCGAGCACCGTGACGATGGCTTCCACGGCACCGGCCGCCCCGAGCTGGTGGCCGTGCATCGATTTGGTGGCGCTGACCGGCAGGCGGCCGGCCCGTTCGCCGAAAACCCCTTTGAGGGCGGCGATTTCGACCGGATCGCCTTCGGCGGTGGCGGTGCCGTGGGCGTTGACGTAATCAATTTGCTCGGCGAGCAGGCCGGCATCGGCCAACGCCATGTTGAGGGCGCGGATCTGGCCGGTGGCGTCCGGGCGAACCAGGTGGCTGTGATCGCAAGTCGTGCCATAGCCGACCATTTCGCCGTGGATACGGGCACCGCGGGCCAGGGCATGTTCCCAGTCCTCGAGCACCAGCGCCGCCCCACCCTCGCCCAGGACCAGGCCGCGGCGCTCGGCGCTGAACGGCCGGCAGGCCTGCGCCGAGGTCGTGGCATCGCCGCCGGCCATGACGCGGAGCGCTTCCCAGGCACGGGCGACGCCGTAGGCCTGCGGGGCGTCGGAGCCGCCGGTCAGCATCACCGGTGCCTCGCCGTTGCGCACGCGGCGGAAGGCTTCGCCGATGGCAATGGCCGATGAGGCGCAGGCGACGGTGTGGCTCATGCTGACCCCACCGAGGCCGAGCTGGATGGAGATATGGGCGTTGGCGGCGTTATTCATGCCGAGAATGACGGAGAGCGGCGAGACGCGTTCGCGGCCCTTGATCCACAGTTCCTTGTAGCCTTTCTCGTAGGCCAGCGTGCCCCCCAGCGCTGTGCCCCAGGATACACCCCACTGCTCGCGGTCCTCCGCTGACGGCGCCCGGGCCAGTCCGGCATCGGCCCAGGCGGCGAGCGCGGCGGCCGTGCCGAGTTGGGCGAAACGGTCCATGGTTCCGGCCAGCGGGCGGCCGAGGACGGCGTCGACATCGAAGTTTGGGCAGCTAACAAAGGGAATGTTCAGCGGTCGGGGAATATCGTCGGTATGCAGGAAGCGCACGGCCGATTCGGCGGCCAGCAGTCGGGCGAAGAAATCCGCCAGATCACCACCATACGGACTGACCATGCCGAGGCCAGTGATCGCTACCCGCCGCCGCTTCATATCAGTCTTGGTCGCTGCGTAGGCGGTCCATCAGCTCAGCCATGTCGCCGACGGTTTTGGGGCTTTTCAGGTCTTTGGTGAGGGTGATGCCGAAACGGTCCTCGAACTCGAACATCAATTCGAGCATCATTAGCGAATCCACGCCCAAGGTATTGAGGGGGGCCTCAGGAATAGCCCGTTCGGGCGTTACGCCGAGACGGTTCTGAAGAAATTCGCGAATTAGGCCAAGGGAATTCATAGTGGGCAGCATTTTAGCCCAAGGCCTTATTTTTACAAAAATTTGCCCGATTTCGGTCGGTCACGATTATTCAATTTGCTGCAGAATCTGCAGGAAAGCGTCGGCATCCTGGAAACCGACGACGCGAGTGCCTTGGCGCTCGCGTCCAAGGCGGTCGAAAAAGATAATGCCGGGGGGGCCGAAAAGTCCGAAACGGGCCAGTAAAGCTTTGTCTTGCGCTGTATTTGCCGTGACATCGGCCTGCAACAGCTTGAATCCCGCTAATTTGCTGCGCACCTGTCGATCGGCGAAGGTGAAACGCTCCATTTCCTTGCAGGAAACACACCAGTCGGCATAAAAATCGAGCATGACCGGCTGTCCGGCGGCCCCGATGGTGGCTTCGAGCTCCGCCAGCGAGGCGACCCTGGTGAAAGGGAGCGGCTTTTCTTCGGCCGCCACCGCCTGACCGCGCCAGCCGGCCAGCGGTTGCAACGGGTCGCGATTGCCGGCCAGGGCGCCGATCAGCAGCATGGCACCGGTCAGCAACATGACGATGCCGATGCCTTTCCAGAAACGCTGCCAGCCGCGGGCCTGTGGTGGCAAGGGGTCGAGGGCGTGGAGGTAGATGGCGGGGATGATCAGCAGTATCGCCCACGCCAGCATCTGGGCGATGGCCGGGATGACCGGCGAGAGCAGCCAGAGGGCGGTGGCCAGCAGCAAAACGCCGAAGCCCTTCTTGACCGCTTCCATCCAGGCGCCGGCCTTGGGCAGCAGGGTGCCGGCCGAGAGGCCGACGATGAGCAGCGGTACGCCCATGCCGAGCGCCATCACGAAGAGCGCTGTGCCGCCGAGCACGGCATTGCCGGTCTGGCCGATGTAGAGCAAGGCACCGGCCAGAGGGGCGGCGACGCAGGGCCCGACGATCAGCGCCGACAGCGCCCCCATCAGGAAAACGCCAATGCCGCGGCCGCCCTGCAGGTGGCCGGATTCCTCGGAAAGCTTGCTCTGTAGCGCGCTCGGCAACTGCAGTTCGTAAAAGCCGAACATCGACAGGGAAAGGATGACGAAAACCAGCGCAAAGCTGCCCAGCACCCACGGACTCTGCAAGGCCGCGGCGAGCAGGGTGCCGGTCAGGCCGGCGGCGATGCCGGCCGCCGCATAAGTGATCGCCATGCCGAGCACATAGGTCAAGGAAAGCAGGAAACCGCGGGCGTGGGAAATCTTGTGGCCCTGGCCGGCGATGATGCCGGAGAGGATGGGAATCATCGGGAAAACGCAGGGGGTCAGCGACAAACCGAGGCCGGCCAGGAAGAAAAAGGCGAGATTGACCCAGAAACCGGAGTTTTTCAGGGTCGCGGCAATTTTGCCGCTGGCATCGCCATCAACCACTGGTGGGCTGGCCGGTTGGCTCGCCGGGTCGGGCAAGTCGACGCGGAGTATCTGACTTTGCGGCGGATAGCAGACCCCGGCATCGGCACAACCCTGGGCGGTGAGCTTGAGTTGCAAGGCAAGCGGGCCGGATGCGCTAGCCCCGGCCGGGACTTCCTTCAAGGCCCGGTCGACCGGCAGGCGAATGACGACGCTCCTGTAATACACCTCGACCTTGCCGAAATTCTCGTCGGTCTTCTCTTTGCCCTTGGGAAAGCTGGCCGGACCGAGGCTGGCCGTTTCGCCTTCGACGGCGAAGCGGAACTTGTCGCGATACAGGTAATAACCTTTGGCAATTTCGTAGCTGACTTCGATGGTCTGCCCGTCGAGTGCCCGCAGCGATGGCTTGAAGGCGACCGCCGGGTCGAGAAATTCCTGGGCCTGGGCAAGGGAGAACAACAAAGAGAAGAGGACGAACAGGATGCGCATCATGATTTGACTGTTTCTGCCTGCACCCAGTTCAGGTAGGCCGGTAAACCGCGCTCGACGGGTAGCGCGATGATTTCGGGTATTTCATACGGATGCCGCTCGCCGATCGCTGTTTCCAGCGCCGCATAATTGGCGGCGGTCGTCTTGATCAACAGCGGAATTTCGGTAGCGGATTCGACGCCGCCCTGCCAGCGATAGATCGATTGCACCCGCGGCAGAATGTTGACGCAGGCCGCCAAGCCGGTCTCGACCACGGCCAGCGCGATAGCGTTGGCGCTGGTCTCGTCGGGGCAGTTGGTCAGCACGAGCAGGGTCGACATCGGCTGATTCTACTTGAGAAGACGGCGCCGGGTCAGGCGCAGGGCGATGCGGGAGGCGATGCCGGCCGTGGCGAGCAGGATCAGGATATGGCTCAGGGCTGCCGGCGGGACCTCGCCGGCGAGCAGCGGCCGGACCAAGGCGACGCCCTGGGCCAGCGGCAATATGCCGCCGAGGCTGGCCAGCCAGGCCGGCAACTGGTCGGTCGGGAAAAATACGCCGGAAATCAGCGTCATCGGGGTGATGAACAGCGTGAAGTAATACATGAAAAAATCGTAGGACGGCGCCAGCGCATTCCAGATCAAGCCGAGCGCGGCGAAGGCCAGGCCGGTCAGGACGATGGCCGGCAAGGCCCAGAGCAGCATCGGGCCATGGGTCAGGCCGAGGACGGTGATGACCAGCAGGATCGCCGCCCCGGAAAACAGCGACTTGGTCGCCGCCCAGAACAGTTCGCCGGTGACGACATCGCTCAGGCCGAGCGGTGTGTTGAGTATGGCGTCCCAGGTTTTCTGCACATGCATCCGCGAAAAGGACGAATACAAGGCCTCGAAAGTCGCCGCGTTCATGGTCGAGGCGCAGACCGTACCGGCGGCCAGGAAGGCGATATAGGACTGACCGTCGACCGTCGGCAACATTGTGCCCAGACCGTAACCGAGGCCCAGCATGTAGATCAGCGGATCGGCCAGGTGACCGAGAATGGACGGCAGGGCAAGCTTGCGCCAGACAAGGAAATTGCGCTGCCAGACCGGAAACCAGCGAAAGCATTGCGAACCGAGAAACATGCAGGCGCCCCTGGGGCTGAAAATTGATGGCCTATTTTACTGTGAAGTCGGCGGTACCGTTTTGCGGCGCACCATCACTGCCCACCGCGCCCGCGCTTTGCACCAGCTTTACGCATCAGGCGCCCAGCCCCCTCTCCGGGAAAACCGGCAAGCCATTGTTTTATCGGAGATATCTAATTTGACTACATGCCGGGCATGATTTTCGCTGCTTGCCATCGCACCCCTACCCCAACACGGCATGGCGCGAGACAGCGTCGCTTAGGACGGAGAACGCTTGATGGATGAAAAACTAGAAAAGGCCCAGTTGATGGCTCGTTTCAAACTGATGGTCAAGCGCTCGCTGAGCCAGTCGGTTGATCTCGAACGCCTGGATCGCGAGCCGGCCTACGCCCGGGAGCGCTTGGCCGAAATCGAAGAAGCCGCCCTCGACGAGGAATTGCTTGTCTTGCTCCTGCGTCTGCGTGACCTGCTGCTCCCGGCGCCGCTCCCCGACCTGCCGGCCGCCTTGCCGCCGGCGGTCGAGGCGGTGACGGCGATGCCCAAGGAAACCCGCAATTACAAGATGGGCGCCCGCGCCTGGTAGGAGGCATTGGCCAGGCCGGGTTGATGGCAAAATGCGGGCATGCAGCCGTCCTGTCCGTCGATCATTCTATCTACCCTTAACGCCAGATATATCCATGCCGCACTGGGCTTGCGCTATCTGCTGGCCAACATGGCCCGGCATGGCGGTGCCGCGTTGAGGGCGGCCAGCGTGTTGCGCGAATTCACCATCAAGCGCCCGCCGCAGGAAATCGCCGACGCCCTGCTGGCCGAACTGGGCGACGCGCCGGACGGCATTCCGCAGATCATCGGTTTCGGTATCTATATATGGAATGTCGAAGCGAGTACCGAGGTCGTGCGCCTGTTGAAACGGGCCCGCCCCACCCTGATAATCGTCCTTGGCGGTCCGGAAGTCAGCCACGAATGGGAAGTCCAGGAAATCGTCGGCGACGCCGACTACCTGATTACCGGCTGGGGCGATGTCAGTTTTCCCAAACTCTGCCGCACCCTGTGGCATGGCGCACGGCCCGGGCACAAAGTGATCACCGGGGAGCAGCCGTCACTTGCCCTGATTGCCCTCCCCTACGCCGAATACAGCGCCGCCGACCTGGCCCATCGGCTGCTTTACGTCGAAGCCTCTCGTGGCTGCCCGTTCAAGTGCGAGTTCTGTTTGAGTGCGCTCGATCAGACCGCCTGGGCGTTCGATCTGCCGCGCATCCTGGCGGCGCTTGCTGGCCTGCATCGACGCGGAGCCCGCCATTTCAAGTTCGTCGATCGCACCTTCAACCTGAGAATCGACAACTCGCTGCGTATCCTGGAGTTTTTCCTTGAGCGCCTGACACCCGATCTCTCCCTGCATTTCGAAGTCATTCCGGATCATCTGCCGGAGCGCCTGAAAGCAATGATCGCCCGTTTTCCTCCCGGTGTGCTGCAACTCGAAGTCGGTATCCAGACCTTCAACCCGGAAGTCCAGCAAGCTATTTCACGCCGCCAAGACAACCCCAGGAGTGCCGCCAATCTCGACTGGCTGATCGAACACAGCCATGCCCACCTGCATGTCGACCTGATCTTCGGCTTGCCCGGCGAAACCCTGGCCAGCTTCGCCGAAGGCTTCGATCGCCTGTATGCCCAGCGGCCGCATGAAATCCAGCTTGGCCTCCTGAAACGCCTGCGCGGTACGCCGCTGGCTCGCCGTAGCGAAGAGTTCGGTATGGTCTACGATGCCCTGCCACCCTACTCCGTGCGGCAAACGGCGGTGCTTGATGTGCCGACCATTCAGCGCTTCACGCGGTTGGCGCGCTATTGGGACCTGCTCGCCAATTCGGCTCGCTTCCCGCACACCTTGTCCTTACTGTTGTCACCCCCCTCGCCGTTCGCGGCGTTCAGCGCGGTGGCCGATTGGCTCTGGCAAAAGACCGGAAAAACCAGCGCTCTGACCCCGGAAATCCTGATCGATGCCCTGTTCGACTACCTGACCCAAGTACTCGGGCGGCAAGCTGACGTGGTTCGCCCCATTTTGTTGGCGGACTACCTGAACAGCGGAGCTCGTGCCAATCCGACCTGTCTGCAAGGGCTGCTGGCTCAGCGTGAAAGTCCCCTGCCCGGCAAGGCGAGAGCGTTGGCTCTGCGCCAGGCGCGGCACGGCAGTACGAGTGGCTATGGCACCGGTTCGTCGTTGTGATGCGGGGAACGGACCGCCCGTCCAGGCATGCCAAGCAGGTTTTGGCGTGTTCCTGAATTGCAAGCCGGCATTCGCGAATGCAAGTTTTTCGAAATAGTTGTTGACGGCCATCCTCGTAATCTAGATAATTCGCCCCCTTCGCTGCAGACGAATCAAACGAGACGGCGCAGCGAGGTAAGTAGTTCTTTAACAATTTGAACAATCGATAGGTGTGGGTGCCTTGATACGCAGTGACTTCGGTCACACAAAGTATTAAAGGCAATCACACGGATG
>Ga0316603_10000021_pt1 | contig 234793 bp, 208 predicted proteins | sample OWC_soil_day10_n_FD_207649 | JGI IMG/M metagenome (GOLD analysis project Ga0316603, IMG submission 207649) | Wetland soil microbial communities from Old Woman Creek delta, Ohio, United States - OWC_soil_day10_noCT | ecosystem: Environmental > Terrestrial > Soil > Wetlands | place: USA: Ohio...
TCTGCTGTTCGGCCTGCTGCTTGCGCAGTTCGAACTCGTAGATGCGGGCGCGCAGCATCTGCCAGGCTTCGTCGCGGTTGCGGTGCTGCGAACGGTCGTTCTGGCACTGCACGACGATGCCGGTCGGGATGTGGGTCAGGCGTACCGCCGAGTCGGTCTTGTTGATGTGCTGACCGCCGGCGCCGGAAGCCCGGTAGGTGTCGGTACGCACGTCGGCCGGGTTGATGTTGATCTCGATCGAGTCATCGACTTCCGGGAAGACAAACACCGAGGTGAAGCTGGTGTGGCGCCGGGCGTTGGAGTCGAACGGCGACTTGCGGACCAGGCGGTGGATGCCGGTTTCGGTGCGCAGCGTGCCATAGGCGTAATCGCCGGTGAATTTGACGGTGGCGCTCTTCAGGCCGGCGACGTCGCCTTCCGATTCTTCCATGACCTCAACCGTGAAGCCTTTCTTTTCGCCGTATTTCAGGTACATGCGCAGCAGCATCGAGGCCCAGTCCTGGGCTTCGGTACCGCCCGCGCCGGCCTGGATTTCCAGGAAGCAGGGCATCGGGTCGGAAGGGTTGTTGAACATGCGGCGGAATTCGAGCGCGGCGACCTTGGCTTCCAGCGCTGCGTTGTCGGCTTCGACGGAGAGCAGGGTCTCTTCGTCGCCGTCTTCCTTGCCCATGTCGAACAGTTCGCGGCCATCGTCGAGGCCGCTTTGGACTTCTTCCAGCACCAGCACGATGTTTTCCAGGGATTTCTTTTCCCGACCGAGTTCCTGGGCGCGCGCCGCGTCGTCCCAGATCTTCGGGTCTTCCATCTCCTGGTTGAGGAGGGTCAGGCGTTCGCGTTTCTGATCGTAGTCAAAGATACCTCCGCAGCTCGGCGGCGCGCTGCGCCAGATCGTCGAGCTTGTAGGAGATGCTGTTGATGTGTTCGGCTTCCATGATTCCTCTGTCTGGCAAAGCAAAAGGCGAATTATACATGGCCGGTCGCTCGGCATTTTCCGCACTAGGCCGGCGCGTTTGCTGTTCGATGGCTGTGTTTGGTGCGTTGCGCCATTGGTGGGCACAAAAATGGTGCGCGGTTGGTTTTGAATCGGCGTTTGGGCCCGCCTTTTGTGCGGAATGTGGCGAAAATGACAAGCTTTGGCGGCTGGCAAGAGTTTTGCTGCACAAGCCAATCTTCAATCCTGATTTTGTCTGGTTCGCTATGACTTCCTCCGCCGGTTTTTTACCCGTTTTGCGTCGCCGGCGTGCGTCGTCCTGGGAGGATATCGATAGCGAGCGCGTCTTGCAGGTCTTGGTGCACAATCTTGACGGCATGGTTTTCCGTTGCGCCATCGACCCGCACTGGACGCTGCATTTCGTCAGCGATGGCAGCCGGGAACTGACCGGCTACTGCCCGGATGAGCTGGAATTCAACAAGGTTATCTCGCTGGAGGAAATTACCCATGCCGAGGATCGCCTGCGGGTCCGCCAGACGATCGGCGATGCCGGCCGGGAAAATGGCCGCTATCGCGTCCAGTACCGCATCCGGCACAAGGACGGTAGCGAAAAATGGGTCCTCGAACGGGGCGCCGTGGTGCGCGATGAAAACGGGGCGCGCGTGCTGGAAGGCTTCATCGAAGACATTACCGAACAATTGCTCAGCCAGCGTCAGTTGGCCGATGCCGAGCTGCGTTACCGGAGCATCTTTGAAGATTCGGTGATCGGCATGTTCCAGACCTCGATCGACGGCCATTACCTGGCCGCCAATCGGGCGCTGGCCCGCCTTTATGGCTACGACTGCCCGGCCTCGTTGATCGCCGGCTTGTCCGACATCGCCAATCGTCTCTACGTGGCGCCCGGCCGGCGCGAGGAATTCAAGCAGCGCATTCGGGAAACCGGGCGCGTCACCGATTTCGAGTCGGAAGTCTATTGCCGCGACGGCAGTCGCATCTGGATTGCCGAAAATGCCCACGCCGTGTTCGGTCCCGCCGGCGAGGCGCTGTATTACGAGGGCACGGTCGAGGATGTCACGGTCCAGCACAATTACCGGCGGCAACTCGAATACCAGGCGACGCACGACCCGCTGACCGGCCTGCCGAATCGCAATCTGTTGCAGGACCGCCTGCAGCAGTTGCTGCGCCTGGCCCAGCGCAAGGGGACGCACGGCACGCTGGCCTTCGTCGATCTCGATAACTTCAAGTTCGTCAATGACAGTCTCGGCCACGGCGCCGGCGACCAGTTGCTGGTCGAAGCCGCCAAACGCCTGAAGGCCTGCCTGCGCGAATCGGATACCGTGGCCCGTTACGGCGGCGACGAATTCGTGCTCATTCTCGGTGATTACGGCGGGCTCAGCGACACCTTACAGATTCTCCACCGCATCCAGGAGTCGATCGCCGAACCGCTTGACCTGGACGGACACGAAGTGCGCGTCAATTGCAGCATCGGGGTCAGTGTCTACCCCGACGATGGCGAGGATCTCGAAGCCTTGTTGCGCCATGCCGATGCCGCCATGCATCATGCCAAGCAACTGGGCAAGGGGCAGTTCCAGTTCTACACCGAGTCGCTCAATGCCGCCGCCCGCGACCGACTGGCGCTCGATTCAGCGCTGCGCCGGGCGGTCGAGCAGGAAGACCTCTATGTCGTCTACCAGCCCAAGGTCGATGCGCGGGGCCGGGCCTGCGGTTTCGAGGCGCTGCTGCGCTGGGACAGCGAGGAGTTCGGTAGCGTTTCGCCGGTCAAGTTCATTCCTCTGGCCGAGGAAACCGGCCTGATCACCCAGCTCACCTGGTTTGTCATGCGCCAGGCCTGCCATGAGGCGGCAGGCTGGCGGGAAGCCGGATTTACGCATCTGCGGGTGGCGGTCAATATTTCGCCCAGCCTGTTCCGCGAAAAAGATCTCGCCGCCCTGGTCCGTTCGGTGCTCGACGAGGCCGGGCTGCCGCCCGGCAATCTCGAACTGGAAATCACCGAAGGCATGCTGATGGGCGATGTCCAGCGGGCCCTGACCGTGCTGCAGGAGCTGAAGGCGATGGGCATTTATATCGCGATCGACGATTTTGGCACCGGCTATTCCTCGCTCGCCTATCTCAAACGCTTCCCGATCGATATTCTCAAGGTCGACCGCTCTTTCGTCATGGAATGCGATAGCGGCGCCGAGGCGACGGCGATCACCCGGGCCATCGTCTCGCTGGCGCACAGCCTCAATTTGCGGGTGGTGGCGGAAGGCGTCGAGCGCCCCTCGCAGATGGCGGTGTTGAACGCCCTGGGCTGCGAGGAATTCCAGGGTTACCTGTTTGCCCGGCCGCTGTCGGCCGGCGACGCGGCGGCCTTTCTGGCTGCTCCGCCGCGCCCCTAGCCGCCGAGCAGTCTGGCGACGGCCGCCGCGAAGTCATCGACGATGGCCGCCGGCTTGAGCCGCGACTGCGCCTCGTCGGCCGGGCGGAATTTGCCGGTCCGCACCAGCAGGCCGGGAATGCCGGCGGCCTGGGCGCCGCCGATATCGTCGCTGAGATCATCGCCGATCAGGACGGCGTCTTGCGGCGCGACGCCGAGTTCGTCGAGGGCGGACAAAAAGAAGGGAGCGGCCGGTTTGCCGACCACTTCCGCCGTGACGCCGCTGCTGTATTCCAGGCCGGCGACGAAAGCCCCCATATCCAGCGTCAGGCCGTCCTTTTCCTTGAAGTAGCGATTCCGGGCCATGACGATCAGGGGCAGGCCCTGCATCAGGAGGCGGAAGGCCTCGTTGAGCGCAGCGTAGGTGAAATGGTGGCCGGCGTCGCCGAGCACCACGGCATCGGGGTGGGCATGGCTGCTGCCGATTTCGTCGGCAATATCGGGATGGACCAGGTAGTGCGGGTGCAGCCGGCGCTGCTCGACCAGATGCCGGGTGGCGTGCACGGCCGTCTGGATTTCTTGCGGGGCGATCGCGAAACCCATCTGGTGCAGGTTGGCGACGATCCGCCGGCGCGGCGAGCGCGTCGTGTTGGTCAGGAAACGCAGCGGCAGAGCGCTGGCGCGCAAGGTGCGCAGCGCCTCGACGGCACCCGGGATGGGCTGGTCGTCGATGTGCAGCACGCCGGCCAGGTCGATCAGCACGGCTTGTGGAGCAGTGGGCAGGTGCATGGTCATTTCTCCCGCTACGATGGGTTGGCTGGCGCCGGCGACGGCCTTGGCTGGCGGCCAGCCACCAGGCAAGTCGGGTCCGGCTTGGGCTTGGCCGATATTTTACCTGGCCTGCTGGCGGTTCTTCCGGCGTAGAATGAAAGTGCTGCGTTGCAGCATCCGGCGTTTCCGGGCCAGACCGGAACAGCGAGCGGCTGCCAGCTTGCGTCGAGGCGTAATCGAACACCAGGAACAGAACATGAAACATCTGCTCACCATCGACGGCAACGAAGCCGTCGCCCACGTGGCTTTCCGCATTTCTGAAGTGATCGCCATTTACCCGATCACTCCCTCGTCCGGCATGGGCGAACTGTCCGACGAATGGGCGGCGCAGGGCAAGGTCAATATCTGGGGCAGCGTCCCGAAAGTCGTCGAACTGCAATCCGAAGGCGGGGCCGCCGGCACCGTGCATGGCGCCTTGCAGGCCGGCGCGCTGGCCACCACCTTCACCGCCTCGCAGGGCCTGCTGCTGATGATCCCGAACATGTACAAGATCGCCGGCGAACTGACGCCGACCGTCTTCCATGTTGCCGCCCGCGCCATCGCGACGCATGCCCTGTCGATCTTCGGCGACCACTCCGACGTGATGGCCACCCGCGCCACCGGCTTCGCCCTGCTCGCCTCCAACTCGGTGCAGGAAGCGCACGACATGGCGGCCATCGCCACCGCGGCGACCCTGGCCGGACGTATCCCGGTGCTGCATTTCTTCGACGGTTTCCGCACCTCGCACGAGGTCGCCAAGATCGAGACGGTCGACGACGTCGTGCTGCACAAAATGCTGCCGCCGGAGCGCATCGTCGAATTGCGCGGTCGCGCCCTGTCGCCGGAACGCCCGGTGTTGCGCGGCAGTTCGCAGAATCCCGACGTCTTCTTCCAGGCGCGCGAAGCGCAGAATCCGTGGTTCGATGCCTTCCCCGGCATTGTTCAGCAGGCGATGGATGAATTCGGCCAACTCACCGGCCGCCATTACCGGCTTTTCGACTACGTCGGGGCGCCCGATGCCGAGCGCGTCATCATCCTCATGGGCTCCGGCGCCGAAACCGGGCAGGAAACCGTCGACCACATGAATCACCTGGGCGACAAGGTCGGGCTGCTCAAAGTCCGCCTCTTCCGCCCCTGGGCGCCAGCCGCCTTGCTTGCCGCGCTGCCGGCGACGACGCGGCGGATTGCCGTGCTTGACCGGACCAAGGAGCCGGGCGCCGCCGGCGAGCCGCTCTACAAGGATGTCATGGTCGCGCTGGCCGAAGACGCCGGCAACGAAACGCCACGCTTCGCCATCTCGCCGCGCGTGATCGGCGGGCGTTACGGCTTGGGCTCCAAGGAGTTCACTCCGGCCATGGTGTTGGCCGTTTTCGCTGCCTTGGCCGAACCAGCGGCGAAACGCCGCTTTACGGTGGGCATCGCCGACGATGTCAGCGGCCTGTCGCTGCCTTTCGACGCTGCTTTCCGCACCGCGGCGACGGCGCAAACCTTCGCCGCCGTCTTCTACGGCCTGGGGTCGGACGGCACGGTGTCGGCCAACAAGAATTCGATCAAGATCATCGGCGACGAAACCGAACTCTACGCCCAGGGCTATTTCGTCTATGACTCCAAGAAGTCGGGGGCGATGACCGTTTCCCATCTGCGCTTCGGCCCGCAGCCGATTCGTTCGGCGTACCTGACCGGCGATGGCGACGCCAAGTTCATCGCCTGCCACCAGCCACTGTTCATCGAAACCCACGATCTGTTGGCCCATGCGGCGCCGGGCGCGGTCTTCCTGCTCAATACCCACCTGTCGCCGGCGAAGGTGTTTGCCACGCTGCCGACGGCGATGCAGCGCCAGATGATCGACAAGGGCCTGCGCTTCTACGTCATCGACGCCTACCAGGTGGCGCAGGAGGCCGACATGGGGCGGCGTATCAATACCGTGATGCAGACCTGCTTCTTCGCCATCTCCGGCATCCTGCCGCAGGACGACGCCCTCGCCGCGATCAAGCACGCCGTCGAGAAAACCTACGGCCGCAAAGGGCGGCGCATCGCCGAGCTGAATTACCGCGCCATCGACATGACCCTGGCCTGTCTGCAGCCGGTGGTCCTGCCTGACGAAGCGCCGTCGACTGCCGCGCCGACGGCCATTGCCGGCCGGCCGCTGACCGATTTCGTCCGCCAATTGACGCTGCCGATGATCGCTGGCCATGGCGACCGCTTGCCGGTCTCGCTCTTCCCGGCCGATGGCACCTGGCCGACCGGCACCGCCAAGTACGAAAAGCGCAACCTGGCGTTGCAGATCCCGGTGCTCGAAACCGATCTGTGCACGCAGTGCGGCAAGTGCGTTTTCGTTTGCCCGCACGCCGCCATCCGCGCCAAGGTCTTCCCGGCCGAACTGGCTGCCAGCGCGCCGCCGACTTTCAAGCACATGGCGCCGCGCAGCCGGGATTATCCGGCCGGTTGGCGGATGAGTTACCAGGTGGCGCCGGAGGATTGCACCGGCTGCAATCTGTGCGTCGAGGTCTGCCCGATCCGCGACAAATCGAATGTCTCGCGGCAGGCGCTGAACATGGCGGAACAGGCGCCGTTGCGGGCCGCGGAAGCGGAAAACTGGGAGTTTTTCCTCAAGCTGCCCGACTATGATCGGCGTCTTGTCAAGCGCGGCACGCTGCCCGGCGCCATGTTGCTGCCACCACTTTTCGAATTTTCCGGGGCCTGTGTCGGCTGCGGCGAAACGCCGTACATCCGGCTCGCCACGCAACTCTTCGGCGATCGCATGCTGATCGCCAACGCTACCGGCTGTTCTTCGATCTACGGCGGCAACCTGCCGACCACGCCGTACTGTACCAACGCCGAGGGGCGGGGGCCGGCCTGGAACAATTCGCTGTTCGAGGACAATGCCGAATTCGGCCTCGGCATGCGTCTGGCCAGCGACCAGCTGGCCGACGCCGCCCGCACGCAATTGAAAGCCCTGGCGCTGGAGGTCGGCGACGAGGTGGTCGCGGCCTTGCTGCATGCCGAGCAAAGCAGCGAAGCCGGGATCTTCGAGCAGCGCGAGCGGGTCGCCGCCCTGCAGGTCAAGCTCGGTCACCTGGCGACGCCGCCGGCTGCGGCGCTCGCCGCCATTGCCGACTACCTGGTGCGGCGCAGCGTGTGGATCATCGGCGGCGACGGCTGGGCCTACGACATCGGTTTCGGCGGCCTGGACCATGTGCTGTCCTCCGGGGCCGACGTCAATATCCTGGTCCTCGATACCGAGGTCTATTCCAATACCGGCGGCCAGAATTCCAAGGCGACGCCGCGCGGCGCCGTTGCCAAGTTCGCCGCCGGCGGCCAGCCGAATCGCAAGAAGGACCTGGCGCGCATCGCCATGGATTACGAAAACGTCTTCGTTGCCAAGGTCGCCTACGGCGCCAAGGATACGCATACGCTGAAAGCCTTCCTCGATGCCGAGAGTTATCCCGGCGTCTCGCTCATCATCGCCTACAGCCCGTGCATCGCGCATGGGGTCGATATGTCGTACAACCTTAGCCAGCAGGATCTGGCGGTCAAGTCCGGCCACTGGCCGCTGCTCCGTTACGACCCGCGGCGCCGGGAGCAGGGCGCCAATCCGCTGTCGGTCGATAGTGCGGCGCCGAGCATTCCCTTCCGCGACTTTGCCCGCAACGAGGCGCGCTTCACCGTGCTCGAGCGGCAGCACCCGGAAGCCGCCGCCCGCTTCATGGAGCAGGCCGAAAGCGATGCCCGCCTGCGGCACCAGGAATATGTCGAACTGGCCAGCCTGCTCTTGCCGGAAACGGCGATTGCCGAGCAGGCCGGCGAGGCCGCGGAAAGCAGCGAAGGAGCGAAGCATGCCTGATCTGTCCACCACCTATCTCGGGTTGCCACTGAAAAACCCCTTGGTCCCCTCATCGACGCCGCTCAGCCGCCAGCTCGATTCCGTGCTGCATCTGGAAGATGCCGGTGCGGCGGCCATTGTCATGCACTCGTTATTCGAGGAAGAAGTGCGCAATGACGAAAGGATGATCGAGCGCTTCCTGATCAATCCCGCCGCCTTCAGCGAGGCGAGCGGATATTTGCCGGGCAGCGCCGGCTATGTCAGCAAGCTTGACGGCTATCTCGAGCAGATCGCGCGCCTTAAAGGGCGTCTGGAAATTCCCGTCATCGCCAGCCTGAACGGTTCCTCGCTCAACGGCTGGGTCGAGCTTGGTGAGGAAATGCAGGCGGCCGGGGCCGATGCGCTGGAACTCAATGCCTGGTACATGCCGGGCGATCCGGAAGTGCCGGGCGAAGTGCTGGAAGATCGTTACATCGGTCTCCTCCAGGAGCTCAAGGCGACGGTGAATATCCCGGTCGCCATGAAGCTTTCGCCCTTTTTCTCGGCCCTGCCCAATTTTGTGCGCCGTGCTGAAAAGGCCGGTGCCGCTGGCGTCTCGCTGTTCAACCGGTTTTTCCAGCCGGACATCGATCTGGCCACGCTGACGGTCATCGATCGCGTCCAGTTGTCGAGCTCGGCCGATACCTTGCTCAGCATGCGCTGGATCGCCATCCTGCATGGCCGCAGCAAATTGAGCCTGGCCGCCAGCGGCGGCGTGCATACGGCGGCGGATGCCCTGAAAATGCTGCTCGCCGGGGCCGATGTCGTACATCTGGCGAGTGCCCTGCTGCAACGCGGACCGTCGGCCCTGAGCGAAGTCCTGGAGGGGATCGGAGAGTGGATGGAAAAGGGCGAATACAGCTCGCTCAGCCAGCTCAAGGGTTCAATGAGTCAGCAAAAGCTGCCCAATCCGAGCGCTTTTGCCCGGGCCGCCTACCTCAATGCGCTGGATTCATTTACGCCGCCGCCCGGGGTGCGTTATTGAGCCGAGCGCTTCGGGTATATTCGCGCTTTCGCCAATTTCCAAGGGTTGAGGAGCTTTGAACATCAAAACGATAAGTTTGCTTTTTTTCCTGCTGAGCGGATTCGCCAGCCCTTCGTTTGCCCAGACGGTCGGCGAAGTCGGCGTTGGTCAGGTGCTGCGCGAGGTCACGATGGACGGTTTGTTGCGTAGCGGCAACCGGCTCTCCGATTTTCGTGGGAAACCCTTGTTGATCAACGTCTGGGCTAGCTGGTGCGGCCCCTGTCGCGCCGAAATGGGTTCCCTCGAACGCCTGGCCAAGCGTTTTCAGGGCCGGGATTTCAATGTGATCGGGATTTCGACCGATGACGACAGGTCTTCGGCAGAAGCCTTTCTCAAATTTGCCAAAGTCAGTTTTCCCAACTTCATCGACCACCAGCTGGTTCTCGAAAACATGCTCGGCGCCAACAAGATTCCCCTGACCATCCTGGTCGATGCCGAGGGTCGGGTGCTCAGGAAAATTTCCGGTTCCCGGGCCTGGGACAGCCCGGAGTCGGTGGACTTGATTGGCCAGGCTTTCCGGCGAAAAGGCGGCAGCTAATGCCGGAGCCGGGTGTTCCGGAGTTAGAACGTGTGATGCAGGAACACCCCGCCGCCCACATCGGGGCTGGCCGTCGAATAGCCGCAAACGAGATAGGATTGAATTTTCCAGTGGTCGTCCAAGCGGTGGTTGATGAATACCGTTGATTCGCGAATCGGCGCGCCCTTGTCCTGGATTTTTTGCCGGTAGTCGTAACTCAGGCCAAGCGAGGTTTGCGCCGAGGTCCGCAGCGACCAGCCCAAAGATCCGTAAATCGGGTCTTTGAGCGAGACGCCGTCCGGGTTTCCCATTTTTTTGTAACCGACGGTGCCGAACAGGGTGTGCTTGCCAAGAGTTCGATAGACCTCGGTCTGCAGGGCATAGTCGTTCTTTCCGGTGCCCAGGCCATCTTCTTCCCGAGCCGTTGCCAGCTTGACCTTGCCGCCCACATCGACCAGCCAATGCTCTTCCTGGAGGGCGGTCCAACTGGCCGAGAGAACGATGTCGCCCAGGCCGGCGGCGGTTTTCATGGCGTTCGAGCCGTTGTTCAGGGTGACCCGGTCGGCCCCCCGGCCAATGGAACTGGCGGGGCCGCGGGAATGGATGTAGGGAATAACAGCCCGTAGCGTCCAGTCGGCATTTTCGTACTTTAAGCCGAGTGGAACATACAAGGTTTCGGTACGTTGAGAATCGCCGTATTTGCCGGACGAGTAATCAATGCCACTACTGACAGAAATTATGCCGCTGGCTTGAGATTGCGCGGCCAGGCTAAAAAGAGCTAGGGGCAGAAGATAGGGCTTCAAACGGGTTATCCGACAAGGTGTTTTGAATAACCAATATTCTATCGTCGTTAGCCGGCGGCCGCAGAAAACTTTGGCGGAATCGTCGGTCTTGACTCAGTGCCGATGGGATTTCTCGACCTTGTCGACCTTCTCGACCTTGTCGACCTTCTCGACCTTGTCGACCTTCTCGACCTTCTCGACCTTCTCGACCTTGTCGACCTTCTCGACCTTCTCGACCTTCTCGACCTTCTCCACCTTCTCGACCTTCTCCACCTTCTCGACCTTGTCGACCTTCTCGACCTTCTCAGCCTTCTCAGCCTTCTCAGCCTTCTCCGACTTCTCCGACTTCTCCGACTTCTCCGACTTCTCCGACTTCTCCGACTTCTCCGACTTCTCCGACTTCTCGGCCTTCTCGGCCTTCTCCGACTTCTCCGACTTCTCTGATTGTTCCAATTTTTCCGTCTTGGCGGAATTCTCGGATTTTTCGAGATTTTCGGTTGTTTCAGTCGTCAGGGTTGTTTCAATCTGGTTTTCGATTGGCGTTAGCCCCTGAACTGTTTCCAAGGCCGTGCTTTTGTCGGTCTTAATCAGTTCGAGATGTTTGGTCGACAGCTTGCCGTTGGCGCCAACGTCTGCTTCGATGAAAACGCGCTGGTTGGGTCTGAGATGTTTACTTTGTTCCATCGTCTTGCCAGAAACGGCCAACTCAAGACCGGCCGTTCGGATATTCCCGTGACCATCGAGCGATTGAACCAGACCTTCGACCAGGATCTTGCCGACATTTTCTTTGAAGCGATAGGTTGGATCGGCCTGGATGGAACTCGGGACCAGTTCGTTGCCCTGCCATTTGCCCGATATCATTGCCGACTTGGCATTGGTGATCAGTCCGGCGATGGAAACGCCATTAACCGTCGGCTGGGGCTTGCCGGTGTTTGCGATCGCGCCGATGACGCTGGCCCGCTGGAGACCGGGGGCCGGTTGAATGCGGGTGGCGAATAGTTTTCCGTTGGCGCCGACCAGCGCGCTGACCTTGACTTGTTGGCCGAGGGCCAGGGCGTTGCCCGGAATTCGGGTGCCGGGCCCGACGTTGACGGTCTGCCCGAGAACCTGGACGGCACGAGCGCCGTGCATCAGCTTGGTGATTGGTCCTTCCAGTGCATGGAGCACGGAAATGTCCCGCGCTTGCAGACCTTTTGGCGTATGGAAGGCTTCGATCGAGACGACTTGGCCGACGGCCAGCATTTCTGCCGAAGACGGGGTGCCGTTGTCGCTGACTGGTGTCCGCTGGTCGAAGTTGATCTCGACGCCATTGACGCAAACCGAAGCGAAACCGCTGATGACTCCGACGATGCCAATCGAGCCCGCTTCGGCCACCGGCATGCCGGTGCCGCCGATTCCCCCGGTCGCCGCCGGCGACCCAGTGCCGCCTATGCCGTGTGCGGCCGGGGCGCCGGTGCCGCCTATGCCCCGGATGGCGGGTGCGCCGGTACCGCCAATGCCGCGGACGGCGGGTGCGCCGGTGCCGCCAATACCGCCGGTATCACCGCTGTTGGCTTGTTGGACCGCTAAAGGACTACCGGTACCGCCAATGCCACCGCGCGCCGGGTGCGTTTTTTCCGGCTGTTCGGGATCAACGCAAGCTGGGGCTGACCAAGCGATCAACGGCAGGATGGCGAGAAGCAGTGCCCAGAGTCCGCGTTTCATGGCTCGGTCGATGACTCATCGCTGTCAGCACTGTAGAAATAAACGCCACAGGTGAACCGTTTTGCCGGGCCCGGAACATTGCCCTGTTTGCTGTCTGGCTCGGAAAGATCGGGGGGCGACTGCTCGGCCAGGGTATGTAATTTGGTCAGCAGCTGCATGCCGAGATCGGCGGCGTGCGCTCGCAACTGTTCGAGCTGCGTGGCGGACAGGGCGCTATGATGCACGCTTCGTTCAAACCACGGGGCGGCGATGCCGAGGACATTGTCGGCGGCGGCGGCGGCGTGGTCGCCAAGGTTGTGCCCGTAGTAGGAGAGCTTTTCTTCCAGGCCTTCCTTGGGAATGAAGGCATTGGTGACCAGGATGACTTCGTCGGCGGCGTTGACCTGAACGACGCCCAGGCGCAGCCACTCGTCGAGCACCGAGCGCGGGCGGATGTCCTGGCTGATGCTGGCGACCAGGTTTTCAAAGGAAATTTCCGAGCCGTGGCTGGCCAGGCGCGGCAGGGGGCGGGGAAGGCCTTTTTCGTCCAGCCATTGGGCATTGGTAATCCAGGTGGCGACGATTTGGGCACTGCGGGAAACCTGTGGCGGCAGGTTGGCGTCTTCTTTGGGCAGTTCGCGCAAACGTTTGACGTCTTTTCGGTGCACGCCGGTAATCAGGCTGATACGGCTGTCGGTCGATGCCTTGTCGTCAAGACGGAAGTCCCGTTCGGCGACTTCCACGAAAACGCGTTTGAGCAATTCAATGGCGGTCGGCAGCGTGATTTCGTGCGCCAGCATGACGCGCACCAGCGGCGCGAGCACCTTGTGCAAGGCGGAGATGAGAACTTTACGGAGCGGAGAGTCTGACATCGGCAAAATCTGGTTCGGATGATCCAAAGAGGCGCTATTAGCTGGGTGCTGGAACTATCCATGAAGACTGACCGGCACTCTTGGCATCGATCGGTATTGGCTCGGTGACAACCGATGCCATGTCATCAATTTATGTACGGTGGTGCGAAAACGACGTCTATTTTACGAGCTTGGCTGGCGTTTCTGTAACAAATTTAGTGTTTTGTCAGCAGAGCGGCGCCTGATGTTCTGTCCGGCCATGGTTCCTGAAACAACCGAATGTATGGCCGCTATCCTTTCTCGATCGTCTGTGGGATATCTTCCCCCTTTTGTCATCGGTGGTAAAGAAAAGTTTCCGGCGCCAGACCCGGTTTTCCTGCCGGAGTGGTGGCCATGACGAAGTTCGATGACCGTCGAAGTGTTGCTCATTCGCCATAATGGGTTTCGACCTTGACCCCGATTTTTTTCAGCATCGGGGTCGGCAACTCGCCACCGGCACAGACAATGATGGCGTCGTTATCCCGTTCCAGCACGGCGTCTCCCTTTTTCAGCAGGACCTTGTCGGCGGTGATTTCCTGCACGGTACTTTCCATCAGTTGTTCGATTTGACCGTTGGCTATGGCTTCGGCCAGTCGTGTGCGGTTCTTCGGCTTGACCCGGTCGAAGGCCTTGCCGCGATAGCTCAAGGTGACTTTCGTCTCAGCTTCGTTGCTGATGTCGAGCGCCGCTTCGAGCGCACTGTCGCCGCCGCCGACGACCAGTACCGTTTTGCCTTGATACTGCTCGGCCTCAATCAGTCGGTACACCACTTTCGCCTGTTCTTCGCCCTTGGCGCCGAGTTTGCGCGGTGTGCCGCGCCGGCCGATGGCGAGCAGAATGCTGGCCGCCGTGTACTTGGCCTTGTTGGTGCGGATCGCGAAGAATTCCTCGCCCGGCACGACTTCTTCCATCCGTTCGCTGAACTTGATATTGGGCTGCGCCTTCTTGAGCACGGAGGTCCAGATTTCCATCAGTTCTTCCTTGCTCACCTCCCTGACCTTGATTTCGCCGATCAGTGGCAAGTTCATGGGCGCCGTCATCACCAGTTTGTTGCGCGGGTAGTGGTAGGTGGTGCCGCCCAGCGAATCTTCCTGTTCGACGGTGACGTATTTCAGGCCGGCCTCCTTGGCCGCCAGCGAGGCGGCGATGCCGGCCGGGCCGGCGCCGATGATGACGAGATCGAGCTCGGCCTGGCCGCGGGGGCGGGTGGCAATGCTGTTGACGGCCTGGACGCCCTGGCGGATGGCATTGCGGATGAGGCCCATGCCACCCAGTTCGCCGGCGATGAAGATGCCGGGAATGTTGGTTTCGAAATCGGGATTGACCTGCGGAATGTCCATGCCGCGTTTGGCGGTCCCGAATACCAGCTTGATGGCGCCGACCGGACAGGCCGGCGCGCAGGCGCCGTGCCCGATGCAGTGCGTCGGATTGATCAGCACCCCCTTGCCTTTGATGACGCCCAGCGCATGTTCCGGACAAACCCGGGCGCAGGCGCCGGAGCCCATGCAGATCGAAAGATCGACCACCGGGTGCAGCGAAGGCGGTTCGGTCAAGCCGGACTCTTGGGCTTCCTTGAGTACGGCGTTGTGTTTCTCCGAGGCCAGCCGCTTGGCGCGCAGGTGAAAGAGCAGGGGAATCAGGATCAGCAGCAGGGGCGGGAGGTAGTAGATCAGGTCGGACATCGTGGCGCTATCTGCCTTCTCGGCAAAAAAGGTTGGTGCTCGGCTTAGTGAAATTTGTTATTCTCTGTGCCGTGTGAAATTTTACCTCGTCACTGGCTCCGGCTGAAAGCTTCATTTGCATCGAGCGGTGTCGAGCATTGCCGATCCTGGGCTGGCCTCAACCTATTTGTGGGAAATGTGTGACGACGGAGACGCTTGATACATTGACGGATATTTCGCTGGAAAGCGAAGCAAAACTCTCGTGGGAGTGGATTCGCCGCTTTCTCGGGCGTCTTGCCATTCTGCTCTTGTCTGCTCTGCTGCTCTTCCTGGCCTGGCAGGTCAGTGCCGGGCATCTCTACGAGGCCGGTTCCGATTTTGGCTACAACCTCGGCCTGGTCGGCGGTTTGCTGATGCTCGCCTTGCTCCTCTATCCGCTGCGCAAACGCTGGGTCATTTTTGATGACCGCTTCGGGAAAATGGAGTCCTGGTTCAAGTTTCACATGGTTGCGGGCATCGGTGGTCCGCTGTTGGTGCTTTTCCATACTACTTTCCGGGTCGGCTCGACCAATGCCGCGGCCGCTCTCTATTCGATGCTGCTGGTTGCCGGGAGCGGCATTCTCGGGCGCTTTATCTACCGCCACATCCATCACGGATTGTACGGTCGGCAAGTGGCGCTGAGCGAGGCGACGGCCGATGTCGAAGCGGCTTCGGAATGCATGGGCTCGATTTACGCCTTGCGGGCCGATATCGAACCACGCATGCGGGATTTTCGCGAAATGGCTTTCGATCCGCGCGGCACCCTGTCGGGGCGCGTCTGGAAATTCATGACCCTGCGCTGGCGTAGCCATCGCTTGGCGAAAAGCATTCGCTTTGATGCCAAGACCGAATTGGTCAAACGCTGGCGCCAGGAACGCGGTCCGCGCCGCGAACTGGTCCTCAACTACCGTCTGGCCCGCGAGCAAATTGATCATTACCTCGAGTCGGTCGTCAAAGCTTCGCAACTGACCGTCTGGGAACGGCTGTTTTCCTTGTGGCACCTCGTCCATGTCCCCTTCTTGTATTTGCTCGTTTTCAGTGGAGTCGTTCATGTCATCGCGGTCCACATGTATTGATCGGCTGTTCCGCAGCTTCTTGCTGTTCGCTTGCCTGCTGGTGGCGGACGGTGCCCGCGCCCAGTTGATCGAAAAGGTGCTGGCGCCGGGCGAAGTGATTGAAGGTCATGCCAAGTACGAGCATGAATGCAAACAATGCCACCAGAATTTCAACAAGGCCGGGCAGAGCAAGCTGTGTCTCGACTGCCACAAGGATGTTGCCAAGGACGTTGCGGCCAAGAAGCGTTTGCACGGCAAGCTTGAGGACACGACGTGCAAGACCTGCCATACCGACCACAAAGGGCGGAAGGCCAAGATCGCCGTGGTCGACAAGAACAAGTTCGACCACGGGCGGACCGAGTTCCGCCTGAACGGGGCGCATGCCGAGATCCGCAACAAGTGCGAAAGCTGCCATAAGCCGAAGGCCAAATTCCGCGAGGCGCCCAAGCTTTGCAACGACTGCCATGCCAAGGTCGACCAGGAAAAAGGCCATAAGGGCAAGCTCGGTAGCAAGTGCGAGACCTGCCACAACGAGAAGAAGTGGACGGAGACGACCTTCGACCACGAAAAGACCAAATTCCCGTTGGTTGGCGGCAAGCACTTTGAAGTCAAGTGCAAGGAATGTCATGCCGACAAGACCTACCAGAACACGCCGCTGACCTGCAACGGCTGCCACAAGAAGATCGACCAGGAAAAGGGGCACAAGGGCCGCTATGGCAGCAAGTGCGAAACCTGTCACAACGACAAGGGCTGGAAGGAGATCGATTTCGATCATGACAAGGACACCAAGTACGCCCTGAAAGGCAAGCACCGCCAGGCCAAGTGCGATACCTGCCATCTGCCGGAGAAGGGCTTGCTCTATCAGGCGCAGAAGTTGCCGACGCGCTGTGTCGCCTGTCACAAGAAGGACGACCAGGAAAAAGGGCACAAGGGCGGCCTGGGCGAAAAGTGCGAAACCTGCCACAACGAGCGCAACTGGAAAAATTCCACGTTCGACCATGACGATACCAAGTTCCCGCTCCGCGATAAACACAAGGACGCCAAGTGCGACACCTGTCATACGGGCGGGGTTTCCGGTCCGAAGGCCAAGCTGAAGCTGGAAATGACCTGTATCGCCTGTCACAAGAAAAACGACGATGAAAAGGGTCACAAGGGCCGCTACGGCAACAAGTGCGAAACCTGCCACACGGCCAAGGAATGGAAGAAGAGCACCTTCAACCACGACAAGGACACCAAATACCCGTTGCTAGGCAAGCATCAGGAAACCAAGTGCGACGCCTGCCATTTGCCGGCGCTCGGGCCGATCTACGGCAGCAAGATTGAAAAGACCTGTATCGCCTGTCACAAGAAGGACGACAAGCACAAAGGCCAACTCGGCACTGACTGCGCAAGCTGTCACAACGAAAAGCGTTGGCAGGATTCGCCCTACGACCACAACAAGGCGCGTTTCCCGCTAACCGGCAGTCACGCCAAGGTCGAGTGCAAGAAGTGCCACCTGACGCCGGCTTTCCGCGACGCGCCGCTGACCTGTAACGGTTGTCACGAAAAGGACGACAAGCACAAGGGCCGCTTCACCAAGAAGTGCGAAAGCTGTCACTACACCGGGACCTGGAAATCCTGGGACTTCGACCACGCGAAGACGCGCTACCCGCTGGATGGCGCCCACCTCAAGGTCGAGTGCTATGACTGCCACAAGGAGCCGAAGCCGGGGACGCCGAAGTTGAGTAAAACCTGTGTTAGCTGCCATCTCAAGGACGACGTCCATAACGGCGAGTTCTCGGCGCAGTGCGAGCGCTGTCATGTGAGCGCCAACTGGAAGAAGGTTAGACGGTAGCCAAATGAAATGGTTGTGTGATAAATTCCCACAAACAAAATTTGTGGGAGTTATTCCCCCGCTAAGCTGCTGCGCTACTCGATGGTTCCTTCTGGTTTGTTCAGAGTCCGCCGTGGAGTGTGTTCCGGGGCAGCAAGTGATTAATAGAACGGGATGCTGATTCCATGAAATACATTGCCCGACTCCTCTTTGCATTTATTGCCCTGGCCTTCATTTCTCTTGGGCAATGGGGAGTTGCGTTCGGGCAAGGTGCGGCACAGAGCCTTAATTTTGACCACAACACGACGGGTTTCATCCTTGATACGCCGCACCGCCTGGTGGCCTGTGAATCCTGTCACACCTCCGGCGAGTTCAGGGGGACGCCGCGCGTCTGCTCGATTTGCCATGCCGGGGCCGGGGCGCGCGCCCCGGGCAAGTCGGCAATGCATATTCCGACGACGGCAGCCTGCGACTCCTGTCACCGACCGGGGGCGGTCAACTGGAGCGAACGGCCGACCGGATTTACGCAGGGCGGCACGGGGCACCCGATCAACCCGCAGTTGGGAGTGACGGCGACCAATTGCCAGACCTGCCATAACGGGGGCTTTATCGGGGCCAATGCGCTGGCCAAGACGGCGACGCATATCCCGAGTTCGAATACCTGTAGCAACTGCCACGGTACGACATCCTGGACGCCGGCCACCGGTCAGCACGAAGGTGTGTTGCCCGGTACTTGTGGGACTTGCCACAATGGCGTTAAAGCGACCGGAAAAAAGGCAGACCATATTCCGACGACTAGCGCTTGCGATAGCTGCCACAATAATTATGTCGCCTTCGTGCCGGCCCGGATGAATCACGCCGGGCTTGATGGTCAGTGTTCGACCTGTCATACCGGGCGCTATTCCTCCCAGAGTGCCCAGAGCAAACCGGCAACCCATATCGTGACGCAGCCCGGCGCGCAGTGCGACAGTTGCCACCACTCGACGGTTTCGTGGGCAACCGTGACTTTCGATCACGCCAATCGTCCGGCCGGAAGCAAGTGTACGGATTGCCATAACGGCACCGTAACCGGCTTGGGCAAGCCGGCCGGTCATGTCCCGACCAGCGCGACCTGCGAAACCTGTCACAGCAATTTTGTCTCGTTCAAGCCGGCGCAGATGAACCATGACAGCACGGCCGGTCAGTGCTCGACCTGCCACAACGGTGGCTTTGTTTCGATGAATGCTCTCGGTAAATCCGGTCGGCATATTCCCACCACCGTCCAGTGCGACTCCTGTCATACCCGGGGGTTTGTTTCCTGGACTCCGGCGGTGATGAGTCATGCCGGTCTGGAGGGCGCGTGCGCCAGTTGTCACAGTGGCGGTTACTTGCCGCAGAATGCCCAAACCAAGCCGGCGACACACATCGCAACGACGGCCCAGTGCGACACCTGTCACAACTCGACATCAACCTGGGCCACCGCAGTCTTCAATCATGCCGCCGCCAGCCCTCCGGTGGCCGGACGCTGTTCTAGCTGCCATAACGGCACCAATGGTCTGGGCAAGCCAGTTAACCATATTCCGACTGTCGCCCAGTGTGATAGCTGCCACAACACTACTGTCTTTAAAGCGATTTCGATGAATCACGCCGGCACGGCCGGGAAATGTACGACCTGCCATAACGGCAATTTTGTCTTTGCCAATGCGCTCGCCAAATCGGGGGTGCATATTCCGACCAGCGCGCAATGCGATACCTGCCACACGGGAGGGTTCACCGCCTGGTCGCCGGCCGTGATGAACCACAGCGGCCTGAACGGCAAATGCACGGATTGTCACAGCGGGGGCTATACCTCGCAGAACGCGCTGGTCAAGCCGCTGACCCACGTCAGTACGACGCAGCAGTGCGACACTTGCCATACCTCTACCAGCAAGTGGGGGATGGTGTCATTTATCCATAGCGTCACGGCGACCGGAACCTGCAATACGTGCCACGGTACGAGCGCCCTTGGCAAGCCGGCGACGCACATTCCGACGGCGGCCCAGTGCGATAGTTGTCACAATAATTTCGCGGCCTTCAAGCCGGCCCGAATGAATCACGCCGTCAGCACCGGTGAGGCCTGCGCCACCTGCCATGGCGGCGCCTATGTCTCGCAGAATGCACTGGCCAAACCGACGACCCATATCCAAACCACGGCCTCCTGCGAATCCTGTCACGGCACCGGCTACAGCACTTGGACGACGGTTTCCTTTGACCATGCCGCAGTCACTCCCGCCGTTGCCGGCCGGTGTTCGACCTGTCACAACGGAACCAGTGCCCTCGGCAAGGCGGCGGGTCATATTCCGACGGCGGCGCAGTGTGATACCTGCCATAAGAATTTCACCGTTTTCAAGCCGGCCCAAATGGACCATGCCGGAACCGGCGGGCAGTGCGCGACTTGTCATGACGGCAGCTACGCCGCGGTCAATGCGCAAGGCAAGCCGGCAGCGCACATTCCCGTGACGACGCAGTGCGATACCTGCCACACCGGTGGTTTCGTCAGATTCTCGCCGGCCACCATGAGTCATGCCGGGCTGACCCAGTGCGCGACTTGCCACAGCGGAACCTATGTCTCGCAAAACGCGCAGATCAAGCCGGTCACCCACATCCCGACCACTGCCGAGTGCTCGACTTGCCACAATTCGACCACTTCGTGGGCGACCGGCACCTTCAATCATGCGACGGCCTCCCCGGCGGTCACCGGGCGCTGCGCGACCTGTCATAACGGGACGACGGCACTGACCAGCAACGGCAGTATCGGCAAGCCGACGACGCACATCCCGACCAGCGCCCAGTGCGATACCTGTCATAACAATTTCACCGCCTTCAAGCCGGCCCAGATGAACCATGCGGGGACCGCCGGTCAGTGCTCGACTTGCCATGGCGGCGGCTATACCGGGATGAACGCGCAGACCAAGTTGCCGACTCACGTCAGCACGACGGCGCAATGCGACACCTGCCATAGTTCGACCACGCTGTGGACGGCGGTAACCTTCGTCCATGCCCCGACGGCGTTTGGCAACTGTGCCACCTGCCACAACGGGACCACGGCGCAGGGCAAGACCGTCGGTCATATTCCGGTCGGGACCCAGCAGTGCAGCAACTGCCACCGCAATTTCAACAGCTTCAAACCGGCGGTGATGAGCCACGTCGGGACGAGCGGAGCCTGCACGACCTGCCACAACGGCAATTTTGTTGCCCAGAACGCGCTGTCCAAGCCGGCTATCCACATCCCGGTGACGACGGAGTGCGATACCTGCCACGTCAACGGCTTTACCAACTGGGCGCCGGCGGTGATGAGCCACAGCGGCCTGACCGATTGCGCCGGCTGTCATAGCGGTGCCTACCTGGTACAGAATGTGCAAGTCAAGCCGGCCACCCACCAGGTGACGACGGCGCAGTGTTCGAGTTGCCACAGTTCGACGCTCTCCTGGGCGACGCATACCCAGGATCACGCGGTGTTGAGTCCGCCGGCCGCCGGGCGCTGCAGTACCTGCCACAATTCGACCATCGCCCTCGGCAAACCGTCGACCCACGTGCCGACGGTCGCCCAGTGTGATAGCTGCCATACCAATTTCGTCGGCTTCAAGCCGGCGCAGATGAACCATGCCGGAACCACCGGCCAGTGCGCCACTTGTCATGCCGGGGCCTACACCGGGCAAAATGCGCTGGCCAAACCGGCCACCCACATCGCGACCAGCCAGTCGTGCGATGTCTGCCACGCCACCGCCGCCTGGAAACCGACTTCCTTCGGCCACCAGGCCGTGACCGCCGGCAGTTGTGCCACCTGCCACAATGGCAGCAGCGCCCGGGGCAAGCAGGCTTCCCATATTCCAACCAGCGCGGCCTGCGATTCCTGTCACAAGAATTTCGTTGCCTTCGCTCCGGCCCAGATGAACCACAACGGTACGCTCGGCCAGTGCTCGACCTGTCACAACGGCAGCTATCTCCGGGTCAATGCGCAGACCAAGCCGACCACGCACGTCCTGACCAGCGTGCAGTGCGATACCTGCCATAGCTCGACGACGAGCTGGGCAACGGCAACTTATGTTCACGATGCCGCTGCGGTAACCGGCAAATGCAACACCTGTCACGGGACGACGGCGCTCGGCAAGCCGACCAACCACATTCCGACCAGCGCCCAATGCGACACCTGTCACGGCAACTTCACGGCCTTCAACCCGGCCCGGATGAACCATGCCGATACGGCCGGAAAATGTACCTTCTGCCACAGCGGCTCCTTCGTGTACGCCAACGCCCTGGCCAAGCCGGCCGCCCATATTCCGGTCACCGAACAGTGCGATAGCTGCCACAAGAGCGGATTCGTTTCGTGGTCACCGTCGGTGATGGATCACAATGTTGCTTCGGTCAAGGGGCAGGGGTGTGCCACTTGCCATAGCGGTGCCTATCTGTCGCAGAATGCACAGATCAAGCCGCCGACGCACGTTGTGACCACCGCGCAATGCTCGACCTGCCATACCTCGACAAGCAGTTGGGCAACGGCAACCTTCAATCACACGGCCGCGGGTGTCGTCACGGCGAATGTCTGCTCGACCTGCCATGACGGTCTGCCCGGCCTGTCCCATGGCCTCGGCAAGTCGACCAACCATATCCCGACGACCGCGCAATGCGATACCTGTCACCAGAACTTCGCGGCTTTCGCCCCGGCGACCATGAATCATGCCGGGACGGCAGGTGCCTGCACAAACTGCCACAGCGGGAAATATACGACCCTGAATGCGCAGGCCAAGCCATCAACCCACATCCCGACTGGATCGCAGTCCTGCGATGTCTGCCACTCGACTACGGTCTGGAAGCCAACGACCTTTGCACACGCCGGAGTGACCGCCGGGAGCTGCGCAACTTGCCATAACGGGACGAATGCCTCGGGCAAGAAGGTTTCCCATATTCCGACCGCGGCCGTCTGTGATAGCTGTCACAAGAATTTCGTTACTTTCGTGCCGGCCCAGATGAATCACACCGGAACGGCCGGGCAATGTTCGACCTGCCACAGCGGCGCCTTTGTCGGGGTCAATGCCTTGACAAAATCGGCCAGCCACGTCAGTACGACGGCCCAATGCGATACCTGTCACGCCTCGACGACAACCTGGGCCAATGCGACTTTTGCCCACGCGGCAAGCGCTGCCGGGACCTGTTCGACCTGCCATAACGGGACGACCGCCTTGGGTAAGTCAGGGACTCACCTCCCGACCAGTCGGCAGTGCGACAGTTGCCATAAGAATTTCCTGGCTTTCAAGCCGGCGCAAATGGACCATACCGTCGGTGCAACCGGGCAGTGCTCGACTTGCCACGGCGGAGCCTTTGTTTCCATCAATGCGTTGGCCAAACCCGTCAGCCATATTCCGGTTACCGAGCAGTGCGACTCCTGTCACAAGAGCGGATATGTCTCGTGGTCCGCAGCGGGCGTGGATCACACGCTGGCATCCGTTAAAGGTCAGGGTTGTTCGACTTGTCACGGCGGCGCCTATGTCTCTCAGAATGCTCTGGCGAAATCGGCAACCCACGTCACCACGACCGCGCAATGCGATACTTGCCACGCCTCGACGACCAGCTGGGCAAACGCCAAATATGTCCATGCCACGTCGTCGACCGGCACCTGTTCGAATTGCCACAATGGAACGATTGCCCTCGGTAAGCTGGCGACTCACCTGCCGAGCAGTCGGCAATGCGATAGCTGTCACAAGAATTTCCTGGCTTTCAAGCCGGCCCAGATGGACCATACGCTCGGTGTGGCCGGACAGTGTTCCTCTTGTCACAACGCGACCTACGCTTCGCTCAATGCCCTGGCCAAGCCGGCCGCCCATATCCAGGTCACTGAACAGTGCGATGCCTGCCACAAGAATGGGTTTGTCTCGTGGTCGCCGTCGGCGATGGATCACAACGTAGCATCCGTCAAAGCGCAAGGCTGTGCGACTTGCCATAGCGGCGCCTATCTCTCGCAGAATGCGCAGATCAAGCCGCCGACGCACGTTGCGACCACCGCGCAATGCTCGACCTGCCATACCTCGACAAACAGTTGGGCAACGGCGACCTTCAATCACACGGCCGCCGGTGTCGTCACGGCGAATGTCTGTTCGACCTGCCATGACGGTCTGCCCGGCCTGTCCCATGGCCTCGGCAAGTCGACCAACCATATCCCGACAACCAGGCAATGCGATAGCTGCCACAAGAACTTCACGGCTTTCGCACCGGCGACAATGGATCATGCCGGGACGACTGGGGCATGCCTGAGCTGCCACGATGGGAAATTCACAAGCTTGAACGCGCTGGCCAAGCCGGCAACGCATATTCCGACGGGTACTCAATCCTGTGATGCCTGCCATGCGACCACGGCTTGGAAGCCCACTACCTTTGCTCATACCGGTGTCGTTGCTGGAAGTTGTTCCACCTGCCATAACGGAACCAGTGCGCGGGGCAAGGGGGCAACGCATATTCCGACCTCGGCGCTTTGCGACTCCTGCCATAAGAGCTTTGCGACATTTGTCGCCCCACCGTCTCAGATGAACCACACCGGTACGGCCGGCCAGTGTTCGACCTGCCACGGTGGTGCTTATGTTGCGATCAATGCCTTGAAGAAACCGTCCAACCATCTGAGCACGACAGCGCAGTGTGATACCTGTCACGCTTCGACGACCACCTGGGCGGGGGCAACGTTTGCCCATCCGCCAACAGCGACTGGAACTTGTTCGACCTGCCACAACGGGACCACCGCACTAGGCAAGTCGACCAGTCACATCCCGACAACGGGCCAATGCGACACTTGCCACAAGACATATACCGCCTTTGTCCCGGCGCAGATGAACCATACGGCGACAGCGGGCAAATGTGCGACTTGTCACAGCGGCGGGTACACCACCGTGAATGCGCAAGCCAAGCCGGCGACGCACATTGTGACGACGCAGTCGTGCGATGTCTGTCACTCGACCACCGCCTGGAAACCGACGACTTTCGCCCATACCGGCGTGGTCGCCGGAAGCTGCGCCACCTGCCATAACGGAAGCACTGCCCGGGGCAAGAATGCGACGCACATCCCGACCACGGCCGCCTGCGATTCCTGCCACAAGAATTTCACGGCTTTCGCGCCCGCCCAAATGAACCATACCGGCACGGCCAGCCAGTGTTCGAGCTGCCACAGCGGGGCTTATGTCGCGGTCAATGCCCTGGCCAAATCGGCAACCCACGTCAGCACGACGGCCCAGTGCGACACCTGCCACAAGTCGACGACGGTGTGGACCGGTGCCACCTTTGCCCATCCGGCAACGGCGGTCGGCACCTGTTCGAACTGCCACAATGGGACAACGGCGATCGGCAAGCCGGCGACCGGCACGGGCCATATTCCGACGACCAGCCAATGCGACACCTGCCACAAGAACTACACGGCATTCGCCCCGGCCCAGATGAATCATGCCGGGATGGCGGGAAAATGTTCGACTTGTCACAGCGGCACCTACCTGGCACAAAATGCCCTGGCCAAGACGCCGACGCACATTGTGACGACGGCGCAATGTGACACCTGCCATACCTCGACCACCACCTGGGGAAGTGCGACTTTCGCCCACCCGGCAAATGCCGCCGGGACCTGTTCGACCTGCCACAACGGGACGACGGCCAAGGGCAAGCCGGCAACCCATGTCCCGACGACCAGCCAGTGCGATACCTGTCACACCAATACCACGGCCTTCGTGCCGGCCAGGATGAACCACACGGGGACGACCGGCAAATGTGCGACCTGTCACGGCGGCGCCTACACGGCGGTGAATGCGCAAGCCAAGCCGGCAACGCACATCCCGACGACGCAGTCGTGTGACGTCTGCCACCTGACGACGGCCTGGAAACCGACCAGCTTTGCCCACACCGGGGTGGCTGCCGGTTCCTGCGCGACCTGTCACAACGGCACGGCGGCGGTTGGCAAACCGGCCCTGCACATCCCCACGACGCAATCCTGCGACGCCTGTCACCGCACCGGTGTGGCCTGGTTGCCGGTTATTACGCCCTATGCCCACACCGGCGTCGCCGTGGGTTCCTGCGCGACCTGCCACGTCAGCAATTATCCGGGGATGGATTACAAGCCGGCCAACCATGTGCCGACGACGGCCAGTTGCGATGCCTGCCATCTGAGGACGGCCTGGACCACTCTTGCTGCCTATAACCACGTTGGTGCGGTTAACTGCGAGACCTGCCATACCGGGACTTATCCGGGGGTGCGCGGCAAACACGCTAGCCATATCCCGACAACACTGGCCGGGATGCTCGGTAACAAATGTTCAAACTGCCATGTCGGAACGACTACCTTTACTCCGCTCGCCAAGATAAATCACGGAAGCATGCAGACCGGATGCAAGACCTGTCACAACACCGGGTCGGTATACGATATTGGCAAGGGTGATCGAAAAACGCTCGGTAGCCACGAGGGCTCGAAAGCGGCAGACGATTGTTCGAAGAGCGGATGTCATAAGCCTTTGGGGAAAGAGGGCTCGCTCTATACTTCTTGGTAATTGTTGAGGCTTTATGCAGTGAAAGCCGGATCGGCGTTGTGCGCCGGTCCGGGTTGTCGGACGCGCCGGGTTAATGGTACAAATCCGCCTGCGGGGCGGGGACAAGAAATCCAGTGCGCCCGACGGAAAAATAGAAAAGCGACTGATTGTTCTTTCACTGGCTGCCATAAACCATCGTGGTCGAATGGCAGGCTCTTTAGCGGTTGGACCTAATATAGAAAGCTGAAATGGCTGGGCGAATCTTAAAAAATGCCATGTTTTTGGCGAGGGTGGCGAAATTCGCCCGTTTCATTCTGGTTTTTACCCTGCTGGCCAGCGCCAATGCTTTCGCGAATATCATCGATACGATCGATATCGCCCGGGTTGGCGATCAGGCCGAGGTGACCATCCGCTTCGCAACGGAAATCCAGTACACGCGCCATACGCCGGACGATGAAGGAAAATACCTGCGCATCTTCTTTCGGGTAACCAAGCCGGGGTTTTCCGAGAACGAGATCATGCAGGAAATACGGCGTTCGCCCAAAAGCGACCTGATTCCCCCGTTCACCGTCGCTTATCCCGAACTGGTCAATGGAATGTTGATCACCTTTGCCAAGACGACCAAGTACGCGGTGCGGGCCGGCGAGGATAGTCGAAGCATCATCATCATGGTGCTGGCGCCGCCCGAGAAGAAGCTTCCGGCGCCTGTCGTCGAATCGGCGCCAGCCGCCGTGGCGGTCGAGCCGGCGCCCAAGGCGGCCGAAGCCAGCGCCCCGTCGCCAGCCGGCAAGAAGAAGGGCAAGGGCGCCGTTGCCGCCAGTCCGACTCCTGCTCCCGTGGTGGTTACAACGCCTGGCGTGGTGGCGGTGACCGCTGAACAGCCGGTGCCCGTCGAGGCGGCGGCGAAGCAGATACCGGATGCCGAAAAGCCTGCCGTAGCGGCCGCGCCGCTATCGGCAGAAAAGGTCGAAGAGATGGCCCATGCCTTCCTGCTCGACGGCCAGGAGGCCTTCGCCAAGGGCGATTACGCCAAAACCATCAATCGCATGAACCGTATCCTGAGTCTTCCCGGCAATGCCCAGACCATGTCGGCCCAGGCCTTGATCGGCGAGGCGCGCGAGAAAAATGGCGAGATCGCCAAGGCGCGGGCCGAATACGATCTTTATCTGAAGCTTTACCCGACCTCCGGCGATGCGCCTCGCATCAAGGAGCGTCTTGCCGCACTGCCGGCGGTCAATGTCATCAAACGCCCGGTGACGCGGGTGACGCGTGACGACAAGCCGGCCGAATGGACGTTTAACGGCAGTCTGTCCGGGTACTTCTTTGCCGGCCAGTCGAAACAGGACGAAGGGCCGATGAAACGGGATCAGGAGTCGCTGATTTCGTCGTTGAATTTCAATGCCCGGCGCCGCGACTCGGTGACCGATACGCGCTTTGTCTTTCGCGATACCGAAAATCGGAATTTCATGCAGCCCAGCCGGAATTACAATCGGGTCTATTCCGCCTATGCCGAGCGGACCGATCGCGAGATCGGCTATTTTGTCCGGGCCGGTCGGCAGAACCCTAACGGTGGCGGTGTGCTCGAGCGCTTCGATGGCATCACCGGCAGTTATAACCTGACCCCCGACTGGAAGGTGGGCGCCGTGTATGGCGATGCCGTCGAATTCGGCTCGCCATTCAAGAAAAAATTCTACGGGGCCAGTGTCGAACTGGCGCCCCAGGTCTCCCGCCCCGGCGCCAGCCTCTATGCCATCGAGCAGGAAATTGACGGCTTTCTGAATCGGCGTGCCGTCGGTTCCGAGTTTCGCTACTTCGACGGCCAATTCACCGGCTTCGGCATGCTCGACTACGACCTGCTCTACAAAGGCCTCAACATCGGCATGCTGCAGGCGAATTATCTGGATCAGTGGGGCAATAATTATTTCATGTCCTATGACTACCGGAAGAGCCCGTCCTACAGTCTGACCAACGCGCTGGCCACGGCCGGCTACACCACGGTGACCGATTTCGTCAATAACGTCGGCATCACGCAGGCCCGGCAACTGGTTTCCGACAGTACCGCCTTGTCTACCATGTTCGCGACGGGGGTGACCATTCCGGTGGGCGAAAACTGGCAGTTCGGTGTCGATTACCGGATGTCCCAGATTTCCGGCACCACGTCGACCCTGCCCCTCAGCCAGATGTGCAAGGAACTGCAGGACGAAGCCAACCCCAACGATCCCCTGTGCGTCGACGGGCCGCGCGGCACCTTGCGGATTTCCGAGATGGGCATCTGTCAGGTCGATAGCTATGACATCATCACCAAGACCTGCCGGGCCAGTGCGGAAGCTTCCGGGCGGACCAATATGTATTCGGGGCAAGCCATCGGTACCAACCTGTTCGTGCCGAATGGCGTGGGCGTGGCCTATTTCGGCTGGGTCGATGGTCCCAACTATACCGGTCAGAACCTTGGCCTGAGTTATATCTACCCCTTCATCGAAAGCTGGCGTCTGGAAAACAACGTTCGCTATTACACTCAGAAAAGCGATAACGGGCAGAATACAACCCAGTTTTCGCCGAGCGTAAGGCTGGTCTACCAGTGGCGCAGCACCTTGTCCCTGGAGGGGGAGCTGGGCTACAGCGATTCGAAGAATAGCGGGACGACGACGAGCAAAAATACTCGGCAATATCTCTATCTCGGTATCCGCTGGGACTATCGCTGATTGCCCGCTCACTAATAGCGGGAATTTTCTGTTGCTCCGGATGCCCAAAAATACGTAGTAGCCCCTTGGAGAATTTATGTCTGTTGTTTATATCGGTGTTGCCAGCATCGTTCTTTCGTTGTTTTTGCTCTGGGTCGTGGAGAAGTTTGTCTCGAAAGCGGCCACCAAGACCGACGTTTCGGCCGAGTTGCGCGAGTTGCTGCTGGCCAAGGCGGAAGGTCGCATTAGCCAGGATGAATACGATGTGCAGCAAGCCGCCCTCCATGCCACCCTGCTGCAAAGCGCGGCGGCGCCGGGCAGCGCCAAGCCGGCCTATGTGCGCTGGCTGATCCCGGCGCTGGTCGTGCTGGTGGTGGCTGGCGTCTATTGGGGCATGACTTCCCATGACAGCCCGCCGCTCGGCGGGACTGAGGATTTCTCGAAACTGCCCGGTGCCGAGCCGAAGCCGCAAGCCAATTCCGGCGGCGATCTGAATACCGTGGTCAAGCGGCTGGCCGACAAGATGGCCAACGATCCGAAGAATGGCGATGGCTGGTTATTGCTGGCCAAGACCTATGGCGAATTGCGGAAATTCCCGGAAGCGGCCGCCGCCTATGAAAAAGCCGCGGCGATTCTGCCGGCGGATGCGACGCTGCTGGCCGATTGGGCCGATGCCTATGTGATGTCGAAGGGCGGCAAATGGGATGAGGCGGCCCGCAAGATCGTCAAGCGGGCGCTGGAGGCCGACGCCAAGCATGTCAAGTCGTTGGCCCTGGCCGGTAGCGAGGCGTTTGATCGTGCCGAGTACAAGGCTGCGATCGCCTTGTGGAAACGCATGAAGCAAGCGGCGCCGGCCGATTCGATGGATCAGAAGCTGGCGGATGCCAACATTGAAGAGGCCAATGCCCGTTTGTCCGGCAAGAAGCCCGGCGAAGCGACGGCCGCGGTCAGTCCGGGCGAAGCGCCGGGGGTCGGCGGTCTAATCACCTTGAGTGCGAAACTCAGTAGCAAGGTGGCGGCCGACGACACCGTGTTCGTCGTTGCCAAGGCCACCGAAGGCGGTGGCCCGCCCTTGGCCGTCAAGCGCTTCAAGGGGTCGGATTTCCCGATCCGCTTCCGCCTCGACGATAGCGCCGCCATCATGCCCAGCCGGACGATTTCCCAGCATGCCGAGGTGCTCGTTTCGGCGATGGTTTCCAAGTCCGGGAAGGCTGACGCCAAAGCCGGGGATATTTACGGGACGCCGGTCAAGGTCAAACTGGGCGCCGATAACCTGAAAATGGAGCTCGATCAGGTGCGCTGAGCAAGCGTCGCAGTGCGCTTCTCAACCAAAACCCCGCGCTGCCCGGCTCGGGGTTTTTTTCTGCCCCGGCGGTTGAGCCACAGCGAGAGCAGGATGATGCTGCCGCCGGCCGCCAGGCGCGGCAGGTTGGCATCGCGGTTCCAGATCAGGACATTGACCAGCAGGCCGGCCGGGACGTGCAGTTCGTTGATGATGGCGAGCGTCCCGGCATCGACCTTGGTGCTGCCCTTGACCCACCAGAACATGCCGAGCGCCGTGGCGAAAATGCCCATCCACAGCAGCACGCCCCATTGCACGGCGGTCTGCGGCAGGCGTGCCGGGTTGCCGAACAGCAGGAAGGACGGGATCGCCAGCAGCATGGCGCCAAGGAAGAAATGGCCGAACAGGCGGTGCAGCGGTTCTTCGGTCGGGTAGCGCATGAGCAGTTGGCGACACAGCACCTGGCCGGCAGCGAAGGCGGCGTTGGCAATCTGCAGCAGGATGAAACCGAGCAGGTAGTCGCCACTCAGCGGCTGAAAGCGGATCAGGATGCCGCCGCCGACCGCAACGCCGGCGGCGAGCAGCGCCCAGGGGTTGAAGCGGCGGGCCAGGGCGTCGTCGAGCAGGGTGACGTAGATCGGCGTCAGTACCGTGAATAGCAGCACTTCCGGCACGCTCAGCACGGCAAAACTGCGGTACAGGCAGAGGTAGGTGACGCCGAATTGCAGCGCCCCGGCCAGCCACAGGCCGCCGAGCAGGCGCCGGGGCAGGGCACGCCAGCGCATGAGCGGCACGAAAATCAACGCGGCGATGGCGACGCGCACCAGCACCGCGAAATCGCTGTCTACCTGGCCGGCCAGGTAAACGCCGATCAGGCTGAACGAGAAGGCCCAGAGGACGGTGACGGCAAGCAGGTAGGGCACGGCTTATTCCAGGTGCTCGACCATCAGTTGCGGCGTTTCGACGCCCTGGTATTCGTTGATTGTCAGGCGGTAGGCGACGCGGGCGGTGTTGCCGGGTTGGCTGTTGAAATTGAACTGGATGCCGTCGATGCGCGTGTCGCCCTTGCGTAGGCGCAGCTTGAGGTGCTTTTCCTTGAGCACGCGCTGCTGCTCGACTTCGAATTGGTCGAGAAACAGCGGCGCCGGGAAACCCTGGCCCCAGATTTCGTTTTCCAGCAGGCGGGCGGTGGCGATCGAGAAATAGGCGCCTTCCAGCGTGCCGTCGGTTTCCAGCGTGCGGGTCAGGTCGGCGGGCGACAGCAGTTCGCCGGCAACTTTGGCGAACAGTTCGCGGAACTGCTCGAAGTTTTCGGCGCGCAAGGTGGCGCCGGCCGCCATGGCATGGCCGCCGAAACGCACGAGCAGGCCGGGGGCGCGCTTGGCGACGAGGTCGAGCGCATCGCGCAGGTGCAGGCCGGGGATCGAGCGGCCGGAACCCTTGATCAGGCCGCCTTCGCCGGGCGCAAAGGCGAACACCGGGCGGTGCAGCTTGTCCTTGATGCGCGAGGCGAGAATGCCGACCACGCCTTCGTGCCAGGTTTCGTCGAACATGGCGATGCCGGGCGAGGCGTCGTTGGCATCGAGCGATTCGAGCAAAATCAGCGCCTGGTCCTGCATGCCGGCTTCGATCTCGCGCCGTTCGCGGTTTAGTGCGTCGAGTTCCTGAGCGATCTGCAGAGCGCGGCTGGCGTCGTCGGTGAGCAGGCATTCGACGCCGAGGCGCATGTCGGCCAGTCGGCCAGCGGCGTTCAGGCGCGGCCCGAGAATGAAGCCGAGATCCATCGCTGTCGCTTTTTTCGGATCGCGGCCGGCCGCCTTGAACAGCGCGGCGAGGCCTGGTTGCAACTGGCCGGCGCGCATGCGCTTCAGGCCCTGGCTGACCAGGATGCGGTTGTTGCGATCAAGCTTGACGACGTCGGCGACGGTGCCGAGCGCGACCAAGTCGAGCAACACGGCGAAATTGGGTTCCGGGTGCTCGACGAAGAAACCGCGTTCGCGCAGTTCGGCGCGCAGTGCCAGCATGACGTAGAACATCACGCCGACGCCGGCCATGCATTTCGACGGGAAGTCACAGCCCGGCTGGTTAGGATTGACGATGCAATCAGCTTCCGGCAGCGTCTCGGCAGGTAAATGGTGGTCGGTGATCAGCGTCGCGATGCCATGCTCGCGGGCCCGATTGACGCCCTCGATGCTGGCGATGCCGTTGTCGACGGTGATGATCAGGTCGGGCGACTGCTGCGCGGCAAGATCGACGATTTCCGGCGATAAACCATAGCCGAGCTTGAAGCGATCGGGCAGCAGGAAATGCACGTCGGCGCCGAGCATTTTCAGGGCGCGCATGCCGACTGCCGTCGCCGTGGCGCCGTCGCAATCGTAGTCGCCGATGATCAGCAGCCGGGCCTCGGCCTCGATGGCGTCGGCGAGGAGGTGCGCGGCGTCCGTGGCGTGGGTCAGCGAGGCGGGCGGCAGCAGCGATTTGAGCTCGTAATCGAGTTCCGCCTTGTCGGTGATGCCGCGCGCCGCGTAGAGGCGGGCGAGCAGCGGATGCAGGCCCTGCTGTTCGAGTTGCCAGGCGGTGCGCGGCGGGCTGGAGCGGGTGATGAGTCTGGTCACTGGGTGGCCTTGGGCTATGTGGTGATCTGGCCGGCGAGTTGTTCGGCGATGGCGGGCAGCGGGCGGGATTTTTTCCAGAATTTCCAGCGCTCGCCAGCGGTGATGTCGTAATGCAGTTCGCCGTAGACGCAGGGCGCGATCAGCGTGAGGCGCTCGATCTGGCTGCCCAGGGCTTTTTTGAGCGGTGCGAACCAGTCGCTTTCCATGGCCTCGAAGGCGCTGCGCCAGCCATCGCCATCCTCGTAAAGAACGCGTGGCAGCAACTGGTCGAGGACAACCAGCGGCCGTTCACCGGCCTCAGGCAGGAATTCGGCGAAGGTCGCCGGGCGCGGCTGCAGCGGCGTGCCGCAGGCCAGGGCGAGGCCGGCAGCCAGCGGGTTGTCGCTCCAGATGCCGGAAAAAGCCGGTTGCGCAGCCTGCGGCAAACTGCCGCCGCCCCACAGCCACAGGCTGTTGATGGCCGGCTGGCCGGTGGTTTCGCGTTGTTCATTGACCGGGTGGGCATGCAGGAACATCTGCACTTCGTTGAGCCAGCGGGTCAGGGGCAGGGCGCTGCCGTTCAGTTCGCCGTCGACGCGGCGGCCGGCGATGGCCGAGAGCGGGGCGACGGGATGCTCAACAGCGGTATTTAGGCGCAGATACCAGCGCCGGGCAGTGCCCAGGCGAAATTCGCCGATGTCGGCAAACTCGGCGTTGAGGGCGGCGACCAGGCTTTGCGCTTCGGCTTCTTCGATTTCGAAGGCGCCGGCATCGGCCAGGACGATGCGTTCCTGGTGAAAGCGCAGGTGCACCGGGTCGGCGCACAGCCAGTGACCGTCAGTGTCAGCAATGCCTTCGCCGAGCAGGCGCAGGGCGCCGAAGGGCGCATCGGCCAGGCCGCAGCAGGCGGCGAGACTGTTTTCGAAGGCGCATGGCGGGCAGCGATCAAGGCGGGCGCGGGCGAGCAGCCATTCCAGCCCGGGCGCGGCGAGCTTGCCGAGGGTGAATTGGTCGGCCGGTTCGGGCCAGATCAGTTCGGGGACAAGCAGGGTCAGATGCACGGATATTCCAGCCAGCTAAGACGTCAGGGGGAAGCGCTTGAGTGTACCATAGCGCTTTTTACGGATTCGCCCCGCCGCATGGCCCTGCCCTACGAACTGCTGATCGGTCTGCGCTACACGCGCGCCAAACGTCGCAACCATTTCATTTCCTTCATTTCGCTGATTTCCATGCTCGGCATCGGGCTCGGCGTCGCCGCGCTGATTGTCGTGCTGTCGGTGATGAACGGCTTCCAGAAGGAATTGCGCACGCGCATCCTGGGCGTCGCTTCGCATATCGAAATCGTCGGTATCAACGGCGAACTGCCCGACTGGGCATCGGTCATTGCCCAGACCCGGCAGCATCCGGAAGTTCGGGAGAGTGCGCCCTTCGTCCAGTCGCAGGGGATGTTCACCTTCGACGGCGGGGTCAAGGGTGCCATGGTGCGCGGCATCATTCCGGACCAGGAAGACCGCGTCGCCGATTTTCGCAAGACCATCAAGAGCGGCAGCCTCGACGATCTCAGGGCCGGCGAATTCGGTGTCGTGCTCGGCGCCGACCTGGCCCGCTCGCTGCACGTCTTTACCGGCGACAAGGTGACCCTGATCGCGCCGCAGGGGTCGGTGACGCCGGCCGGCATGATTCCGCGATTGAAGTCCTTCAAGGTGGTCGGCATTTTCGAGGTCGGCATGTTCGAGTACGACTCCGGCCTCGCCCTGATCAACCTGCAGGACGCCCAGACGCTCTACCAGATGGGCGACAAGGTGAGCGGCATCCGGCTCAAGGTCGACGACCTGTTCCAGGCGCCGCGCATCGCCCGCGAACTGGCCCGCTACATCAATGCCGACGCCTATCTCAACGACTGGACCAAGAGTCACGCCAATTTCTTCCGCGCCGTGGCCATCGAGAAAAACATGATGTTCATCATTTTGTCGCTGATCGTCGCTGTCGCCGCCTTCAACCTCGTTTCGACGCTGGTCATGGCGGTCACCGACAAGCAGGCCGATATCGCCATTCTGCGCACCCTGGGGGCGCGGCCGCTGTCGATCATGGGGGTCTTCGTCATCCAGGGGGCGCTGGTCGGTTTCATCGGCCTGGGCCTCGGCGTCGCCGGCGGCATCGCGCTGGCTTTGAACATCGACGTCGTCGTGCCCTTCATCGAAAACGTGTTTGGCGTGCATTTCCTCGACAAGTCGGTGTATTACATCTCCGATCTGCCGTCCGAACTACAATGGGGCGATGTCTGGGGCGTCACGGCGATTTCCTTCGTGCTGGCGCTGCTGGCGACGCTTTACCCGAGCTGGCGCGCCTCGCGCGTCAATCCGGCGGAGGCCCTGCGCTATGAGTGAAGCCATTCTGCACTGCCAGAGCCTGGGCAAGGTCTTCAAGGGCGGCGGCCTGGATGTCTCGGTGTTGGCCGACATCAATCTGGCCATCCAGCCGGGCGAAACGGTGGCCATTGTCGGCGCCTCGGGTTCCGGCAAGAGCACCCTGCTGCACCTGCTCGGCGGCCTCGATACGCCGAGTGCCGGCCAGGTAACGCTGATGGGCCGCGATTTCTCCAGCCTCGGCGAAGCGGCGCGCGGCGACTGGCGCAATAAGCATCTCGGTTTCGTCTACCAATTCCACCATTTGCTGCCGGAATTCTCGGCCCTGGAAAACGTCGCCATGCCTTTGCTGATCCGTCGCGTCGAACGCTCGGCGGCGCTGGCCAAGGCGGCCGAGACACTGACCGCCGTTGGTCTCGGTCATCGCCTCGAACACCGGCCCGGCGAACTCTCCGGCGGCGAACGCCAGCGGGCGGCGATCGCCCGGGCGCTGGTCAGCGAACCTTCATGTTTGCTGGCCGACGAACCGACCGGCAATCTCGACCGGCAGACGGCCAACGTCGTTTTCGACCTGTTGCTCGAACGCGCCCGCCTGCAGCAGACCAGCCTCGTCATGGTCACCCACGACGCGCAACTGGCCAGCCGCGCCGACCGCATCCTGCATCTCGACGACGGCGTGCTGACCGCTTAGCGGCGCAGGGTTTTCCCCCTGTTCGCTCCTGAAGGCGCGCTAGGTTTCGGCCGGCTCGAACAAGTGGCTGGTATTTTGCGTCAGGTAGTCCGGCCATGCCTCGATCGGCATCGGCTTGCCCAGGAGAAAACCCTGGTAGGTCGTGCAGCCGCAGTTTTGCAGGAATTCGAGTTGGGCCGGCGTCTCGACCCCTTCGGCGACAATTTCCAGGCCAAGCGAATTGGCCATGACGATGATTGCCCTGACGATGGCGCTGTCGTTCTGGTCGGTGGCGATATCGCGGATGAAGGAGCGGTCGATCTTGATTTGATCGAGGGGCAGTTGCTTGAGGTAAGACAGCGACGAATAGCCGGTACCGAAATCGTCGAGCGAGAAGGTGACGCCGAGTTGCTTGATTTGCCTCATGCGGCGGATCGCCTCATCGACTTCCTGGAGGACGATGCTTTCGGTCAGCTCCAGTTCGAGGCGTGTCGGATCGGTGCCGGTGGCGAGCAGAATGTTGCGCAGATCGTCGACGAATTGCGCCTGGTGGAATTGGCGGGCGCTGACGTTCACCGCGATCCGCTGGTCGCGCATGGCCGGTTCGCTGGCCCAGACCTTGAGCTGCTCGCAGGCGGTCTGCAGCACCCAGCGACCGATCGGCAGAATGAGTCCGGTCTCTTCCGCGAGCGGGATGAACTTGTCCGGGGGAACCGGCGCCAGGCCATGGGGAAACCAGCGTAATAGCGCCTCGGCGCCAAGGAGCTTGCCGCAGTGGTCGATCTGCGGTTGGTAGTACAGTTTCAGTTCCTTGCGACTGATGGCTTCGCGTAGCGCGGCTTCCATCGCCAGGTGGGCATCGATGGCCGCCTGCATCTGCGCATTGAAGAAGCGGACGGCATTCCTGCCGCTGGCTTTGGCCTGGTAAAGGGCCAGGTCCGCCTGTTTCAACAGGACTTCCATCGACAGTTCCTGCCCCCGGAACAAGGCGATGCCGATACTGGCGGTGCTGTGATGTATCCGGCCGTCCGCGGCGATGACGAAGGGGGCTGTGAAAATGCCGCGGATTTTCTCGGCGACGATTTCGGTGCGGTTTGCCGCCTCGGTTTCGTGCTCTCCCATGCCTTCGAGGATGACCACGTATTCGTCGCCGCCCAGGCGGGCAATGGTGTCGTGCTCGCGGACGGTGTCTTTCAGGCGCTGCGCGACGCCGAGGAGCAATTGGTCGCCGACATCATGGCCCAGCGTATCGTTGAGGATCTTGAAGTTGTCCAGGTCGAGCAGCAGCAGGGTGCCGTATTCGGCGGTGCGTTCGCTGGCCAGCAAGGCTTGCTCCAGGCGATCCATCAGCAGGCGACGGTTGGGCAGGTGGGTCAGCGGGTCGCGAAAAGCCAGCTCGACATTGGTGATGCGTGCCTGACGCAGGGGCTGAATGATCCGGTAGTGGAGGATGCGGATCAGCAACAATCCCGCGAGAAGGCCCAGAATGCCGATCACGGCACTACGAATGACGGTTGGCGTGACCTCGGTTTCGAGGCGTAATTCGCCGACGACACTGCCAAAATCCAGCAGCGGTGCGCGATGGGTCAGGCAGAACTGTCGGCATGGGTCACCCACGGGGGGGATCAGCGTCTTGCCTTGGCTGTCGAAGACTGAGCTGCGTTCGCCCGGATGCTGGATGGCCTCGATTTGGTCAATCAGGCGCTCCTGCGCGAAACGCCAGCCCTCCGGATTGCTGGCGATGACCCGGCTAAGGCGTTCGGCCTGAATCCTGGCATTGTCTGCCGCCAGTTGGTCAGCGCTGCTCAGGCCGACGAACAGGTAAACCACCGCCGGAAGCAGGGCGATGCCCATCAGTGCCGTACTGGCGAGACGATCGACCAGACGTTCATAGCGGGTTTGCGGGGTGGTCATTTTGATATCGGGACAAAGCCCTGTTGGGCGAGGCTTTTCAGGATTCTGGGCGATTGCAGATAGGCGAGAAAGGCGCTGGCGGCGGCTGATGGCATTTTTGCAAACACCAGATAGAGCGGCTTCTCGTAAGGATAGCTGCCATTCAGGAGATTCTCCGGGGTGGGGCGCACGCCGTTAATGGCCAGCGGCTTCAGCGGGCTGGCGGCGAGCAGGAGTTGCCCGAGCCCGACCGCACCGAAGGACGCAGGCACGCTTTCGAGAAGCTGTTCATTGACCACGTCGTTTTCGGCAAAGGGAATGCCCTTGCGTTGCGTCGCAATGCTGATCGCTTCGTTCATGCCGGGCGACATGGCGCGCAGGGCGCGGGTGTCGAATTCCCGCTCGGTGCGGGTGATCAGGCGAACGGGCTTGCCATCCGGCCATTCCACGGTGCGGCCGCGATAAATGTCGGCAACCTGTTCCAGCGTCAGGGATGGCGTATGGCCGAGGTCGCGGCCGGTAAAAACTAAAGGGGTGGTGACCCAGGGAAGGCGTCGGGTATTGGCGGGATCGTCCGGGGCTGGCGGCAGATCGCGTCGGGCCGCCACGACGGCGATGTCGATGGCTTGCGCGGCCAGTGCCCGGAGACCGCTGCTGCTGCCCAGGGGCGGTTGCATGGTCCTGATTTGGGCGTCGGGATGGATTTTTCGATAGTCGTCGATCAGGTGTTCGATGAGCAGGGTACCCATGCCGGTTCCGCCGATACGCACCACCTCTTCGGCCGCCAGGTGCTTGCTGAAAGACAAGAGGATGGCAAGGGTCGTCAGCAATATTCGCCGGTGTTGCATTTTTGAATCGTTGCCCCAGAGTGCCGCTCAAGCGGCAGAAGGGATGCATTCTATCGTTACTGTTCACCCCGGCAAGCCGAGCGCATTGCTGCTCTGCGCGGGGCTTCCCGGATTTATGACGAAGTGCGCAGCGGCAATATGGCAGATGAATTTGTTGCCGGTGTCGCCGGCGGATGCTGTTCAGCAGCCGTTCTGATTGTCCATCCGTCCTAGAAAGCCCGTTCCAGCGCGCGCGAGGTTTTCGGGTCGCGGAAAACCAGGGGCTGGACGATCTGCCCGTTGCGCACCGCGGCGGCGAGTTTCAGCGCGTCGTCGATCAAGCCATGTTGCGCCGACTTGGCGCATACCGGGTCGGTGGCGCCGGCGTCGCCGGTCAGCATGAAGGCCTGGCAGCGGCAGCCGCCGTGGTCTTTTTCCTTGTCTTCACATGTGCGACAGGTGTCCGGCAGCCAGGCGGTGCCGCGAAAGCGGTTGAACAGGTCGGACTCGTACCAGATGGCGGCCAGATCCTGCTTGCGGACATCGGGAAATTCGAAGCCGGGCAGCATGCGCGCCGTGTGGCAGGGCAGGGCCAGGCCGTCCGGCGTCACCGAGAGAAACACTTCGCCCCAGCCGTTCATGCATTTCTTCGGCTTGTTTTCCTGATAGTCCGGGGTCACGAAGAAGATTTTCATCTGCTTGCCGAGTCGTGCCCGCCACTGTTCAGTGACCGCTTCGGCGTGACGCAATTGTTTGGCCGAGGGCATCAGCGCGTGGCGATTCAGGAAGCCCCAGCCGTGGTACTGGGTATTGGCCAGTTCCAGGTATTCGGCGCCGAGTGCGACGGCCATCTCGATGATGCAGCCGACGTGGTCGATATTGGCGGCGTGCAGCACGCAATTGATCACCGTCGGGTAGTCGTAGGCCTTGGTCAGGCGGGTGACCTGCTGCTTGAGTTCGAAAGTGCGGGTATTGGTGATCAGGTCGTTGGCTTCACGCGTCGCATCCTGGAAGGAAAGCTGGATATGGTCGAGGCCGGCTTCCTTAAGTGCGGCCAGCCGTGGCTCGCTGAGGCCGACGCCGGAGGTGATGAGGTTGGTGTAGAAACCGAGGCGGCGGGCTTCGCCGACCAGGATTTCGATATCGTCGCGGAGCATCGGCTCGCCGCCGGAAATCCCGAACTGCGCGGCACCCATGGCACGGGCCTGGCGGATGACGCTGAGCCATTCGTCGGTGGTCAGTTCCGGCCCGGCCTGGGCGAAATCGACCGGGTTGTAGCAGAAGGCGCAGTGCAGCGGGCAACGGTAGGTGACTTCGGCGAGCAGCCACAGCGGGTGCGGCGTCTGGCTCATGCTGCCACCTCGGCGCCGACATTCCAGTCTATCCAGCCCTTTTCTTCGGCCATACCGAGAAAGGCCGTAACCTCGGCGGCGAGGCCGCTCGTGGCGAAGGTCTGCTCAAGGTCGGCGACGACGTCGTCGACCGCGCGCCGGCCGTCGCAGCGCTTGAGGATTTCGCCGGCGCTCTGGTTAAGCTTGACCATGCCTTCTGGATAGAGCAGCACGTAGGCCTGCTGCGCCGGCTCCCACTGGAAGCGGAACAGGCGGGCGATGCGCGGACGGGCGCCGGCCGGCGGCAGCGGTTTCATCCGTTAACTCCGTAGCGCAGGGCCATGGCGTCGTTCATCGACCACAGGATGTCGAGCTTGAATTGCAGGATTTCCAGTGCCCGGGCTTGCAGGGCCGGCGTGTTGAAGTAGTCGAGGGTGACCTGCAGGCCCTGTTCGACGTCGCGCCGGGCTTGCGTGACGCGGTTGCGGAAATATTGCAGGCCGGACGATTCGATCCACGGGTAATGCTCCGGCCAGTTGGCCAGTCTTTCCTTGTGGATGGTCGGCGCGAACAGTTCGGTCAGCGAAGAGCAGACGGCTTCCTGCCAGGGCTGGCGGCGGCAGAAATTGAGATAGGCGTCGCAGGCAAAACGCACGGCCGGGATGACGTGGCGCAGGTCGGTGATTTCCTCGCGGCTCAGGCCGACCGCCATGCCCAGGCGGATCCAGGCTTCGATGCCGCCGGCGTCGTCGCCGCGGCCGTCGTGGTCGATGACGCGCTGGATCCAGTCGCGGCGCATTTCGCGATCCGGGCAGTTGGACATGATCGCCGCATCCTTGACCGGGATGATGATCTGGTAATAGTAGCGGTTGGCGACCCAGCCCTGGATCTGCTCGCGGCTTGCCTTGCCCGTGTTGAGCATGACGTTGAACGGGTGAAAGATGTGGTACGCGGCGCCCTTGTCGCGCAGTTGGGCTTCGAATTCGGCGTGATTCCAGGGCGTGGTCATGTTGCTCATAGGGTGATCTCCATTCCGTCGTAAGCCACTTCGATGCCGGCGGCGTCGAGCAGCGCCCGTTCCGGCGAGGCTTCGTCGAGAATCGGGTTGGTGTTGTTGATATGGATCAGGATGCGCCGGTTGCGGCGCGGCAGGCGGTTCAGTTGCGCGATCATGCCGCCGGGGCCGGACTGCGCCATGTGGCCGATTTCGCTGCCCAGCTTGGTCGAGAAACCGAGGCGGATCATTTCGTCGTCGGTCCAGAAAGTGCCATCCACCAGCACGCAATCGGCGGCTTCCATCTCGGCCCGCACGGCGGGTGAAATTTCCGCCAGGCCGGGAGCGTAGAACAGGCGGCCGCCGGTTTCCGGGTCGATCACCGTCAGGCCGATGTTGTCGCCGGCGCTCGGCGCGTTGCGATGCGGCGAGTAGGGCGGTGCCGCGCTGCTCAGCGGCAGGGCGTGCCAGGCCAGCCGGCCGCTGCCTTGCGGTGCGAATGGCCGGCTGTCGAAGGGCAGCGTCTGCCAGTCCACGCCGCAGTAATGTTCGAGCAGGCCAAGAATCGGGTTGCCGCGCGTCAGGTCTTCGTAAACCGGCCCGGTGGCCCAGACTGGCCAGCGCCGGTTGTGCTCGCGCAGCATGTAGAGGCCGGTGGTGTGGTCGATCTGGCCATCGACCAGGACGATGGACTTGAGGCCGCTGCCGCGCAGTTCCGGCCCCGGCCAGGCGGCGGGGAAGGCGCGCAGTTGCTGCAGGATGTCCGGCGAGGCGTTGACCAGGATCCAGTCCGTCCCGTCCGGGCTGACGGCAATCGACGACTGGGTGCGCGGCCGGGCGGTGATGCTGCCGTCGCGCACGCCCCGACAATTGCGGCAGGCGCAGTTCCACTGCGGAAAACCGCCGCCGGCACCGGCGCCGAGAATATGGATTTTCATGCGAGCCCGTTCATGATGGGTTGCGGAAAGCGGCCGCCAGCGGACCGGCGGCCGCACTGGCCGGTTTAGCGGGCGGCGACGTACATGGTGATTTCGAAGCCGAAACGCAGGTCGCAGGCTTGCGGGGTGGTCCAGGTCATGGGGTGTCTCCTTGAGGGTTGGATGAAGTAAGGGGGCGTTTCTTGAGCCCGGATTCATCGTAGCCAGAGCCTCGGCGATCGGCGTCGCGAAACTCTTGGGAGATGTCTAGCGATTTTCATGAATCGCCCCCGGGGTCCAGGCGACCGCCGGGGGCGAGGGGGGCTGCCAATAAGCGGGCGGCGTGGGGGGCGCGGGATTTATCTTTGAAGCCTTACCGCAGAGGCGCAGAGGCGCAGAGAAATTCGTAAAAGCAGTTGCCTGACTCGTTTGAGGGGCTCGCCGAAAAGGGGGGGGCGAGTCTTTGCTTTTCCTCTGCGCCTCTGCGGTTCAATTGCGGTTTTAAGGCTTGTTGTTTTGGAATACCGAGCCTTACAGGGTCATGACGATGCGACCGTCGATCTTGCCGGCCCGCATCTGGCCGAAAACGGCGTTGATGTTCTCGATCTTGTCGGTGCTGTAATGGGCCACTACCTTGCCTTCCGAGGCGAATTCCAGCGACTCCTGCAAATCCTTGCGGGTGCCGACGATCGAGCCGCGCACCGTTTTTGCGTTGAGCACCATGTCGAAAATGGGCAGTTCGAAATTTCCCGGAGGCAGGCCGATCAGCGCCATGGTGCCGCGTTTGTGCAACATCTCGACGCCCTGGGCGAAGGCGGCGCGGGAGGCGGCGGTGATGAGGACGCCGTGCGCCCCGCGAATGGCCGCATGGACTTCCTTGACCGGGTCCTGGGTGAGGGCATTGATGATTTCGTCGGCGCCCAGGGTCTTGGCCAGGGCCAGCTTTTCGTTGGTGATGTCGACGGCGATGACGTGGTAACCCATCGCCTTGGCGTACTGCACCGCCATGTGGCCGAGGCCGCCGATGCCGGAGACGACGACCCAGTCGCCCGCCTTGCAGTCGAGCGCCTTGAGTCCTTTGTAGACAGTGACGCCGGCGCACAGGATGGGGGCCGCCGGGGCGAATTCGAGATTGTTGGGCAACTTGCCGACAAAGGCCGGATCGGCCAGCACGTACTCGGCATAGCCGCCATTGACCGTGTATCCGGTCATTTGCTGGCTGTCGCAAAGCGTTTCCCAGCCCGTGATGCAATATTCGCAGTGGCCGCAACTGGTGTGCAGCCAGGGGACGCCGACCCGGTCTCCTTCCTTGACCCAGGTAACGCCGGCGGCGACCTTGGCGACATAGCCGACCCCTTCGTGGCCCGGAATGAAGGGGAGGGTGGGTTTGACCGGCCAGTCGCCGTCGGCGGCATGCAGGTCGGTGTGACAGACGCCGGAGGCGACAATTTTGACGAGAATCTGGCCGGCCGGGACGGCGGGAACATCAACCTCTTCGACAACGAGCGGCTGGCCAAATTGGTGGACGACCGCTGCTTTCATTTTTTCAGTCATGGCAAACTCCTTGGGGTGAATGCGCAACATCGAAAGACGACTACTGTCCGCGTCGATATCGTGAGCTCCAGGAAATCGCAATTGCGCCGCGGGGACGCCGACATACTGAGAAAGACAAGGACTTGCCGGGAACGTTCGGCCCGGCGGTTTCTTTCATCCCCAAAACCTTACCGCAGAGTCGCAAAGGCGCAGAGAAGAACGTAAAAACAGTCGCTTGCCTCGTTTGAGGGGGGCGCCGAAAAGGTCTGCCAAATATTCCATGCGAGTATTTGTTTTTCCTCAGCCTCTCTGCGGCTCTGCGCTTCAATTGCGCTTTCAGGGGATCTAGGTTTACGGCAAGAAATATCGCATTGGCATTATCATGCGGCGATGCGCCTCGCCATTCTTGCCTTCGCCGCCGGTGTGCTTGCGCTGCAGATGCAGCCGGCCTTGCCTGCCTGGGAAAATTGGGGGCTGGCCGGCCTGCTGCTCGGCGGGCCGGCCTTGTTCTGGCCGGCAAAGGTCGGGCGTGGGCTGGTGATCCTCGCCTGCTGCGCGCTGGGTTTTGCCTGGGCCGCCTGGCGCGCCGAAATTCGTCTGGCCGACGAACTGGGCGCCGACTGGGAAGGGCGGGATATCGAAGTGGTCGGCGTGATCGCCGCCTTGCCGCAGGATTTCAGCCAGGGCACGCGCTTCGAGTTTGTCGTCGAACAGACCCCGCCGGCCGCCGTGGTGCCTTCGCGTATCGTACTTTCCTGGTATCAGGGGCGGCAGGCTGACGAGAACTTTACCCGCCAGCCGGTGCAGCCCGGCCAACGCTGGCGTTTTACGGTGCGCCTGAAACGACCGCACGGCAACGCCAACCCGGCGGCTTTCGATTACGAGGCCTGGCTGCTCGAGCGTAATCTCCGGGCCAGCGGCTACATCCGTCCGCCAACGCCGGAACGGCTGAGCGACATGGTCTGGCGTCCGGACTTCGTGGTCGAGCGGCTGCGCCATGGCGTGCGGGCCTCCTTCCTGCAAACCCTTCCGCCGGAACGCTATCCCTGGGTCGGCATCCTGGTGGCGTTGGCGGTCGGCGACCAGCGGGCGATCGACGGCGATTTATGGACGATCTTCAACCGGACCGGGGTGACGCATGCCCTCAGCATTTCCGGTTTGCACGTCACCATGGTCGCCGCCCTGTTCGGCTGGCTGGTGAGTGCCGGTTGGCGCCGGGTGCCGCGGCTGGCCCTGCGCCTGCCGGCGCAAAAGGCGGGCCTGCTGGCGGCTTGCCTGGGGGCCCTGGTCTATGCCCTGCTGGCCGGTTTCGCGGTGCCCGCCCAGCGCACCCTATATATGCTGCTGGTTGCCGCCGCGGCGATGTATGCCGGGCGGCTCACGGCGCCCAGCCGGACCCTGGCCCTGGCTCTGCTGGTCGTCCTCCTGAGCGACCCTTGGGCCGTCCTGGCGGCCGGCTTCTGGTTGTCTTTCGGGGCGGTCGGAGCGCTGCTCTATGTTGCTTCGGCCATGGTCGGGGCCGGCCTCGGCTGGCGTTCGAAGCTGCGTAGCTGGGGCACTATCCAGTGGGCCGCGACACTGGCTTCGCTACCCATCTTGCTGCTGGTTTTTCAGCAATTTTCGCTGGTGTCGCCGTTGGCCAATGCGCTGGCCATCCCGCTGATCAGTTTCGTCATTACCCCGCTGGCGCTGCTCGGGGCGATCATTCCCTGGTGGCCGATTCTCTGGCTGGCCCATACCGGGCTCGACGGGCTGATGTTTTTCCTCAACTGGTGTGCCGCCTGGCCGGTCTGGCAGGCGCCGGCGCCGCCCTTGTGGGCGGCCGTGGCGGCTGGGCTGGGGGTGGCCATCTGCCTCTTGCCGCGCGCCTTGCCGGGGCGTCTGCTGGGCCTTGCGCTGGTCCTGCCGGCAATTTTTTGGCCGGTCGACAAGCCGTTGCCCGGCGAAGCCCGCATCACCGTGCTCGATGTCGGCCAGGGGCTGGCCACCGTCATTCGCAGCCGGGAACATACGCTGATCTACGACCCCGGGCCGCTCTACAGTGCCGAGTCCGATGCCGGACAACGGGTGGTCGTCCCTTACCTGCGAGCCCTCGGCATCAACCGCGTCGATCTGCTGCTGGTGACGCATCGCGACACCGATCACTCGGGCGGCGCGGCCTCGGTTCTGGCCGGGCTGGCGGTCGACGAAGTGCGCACCTCGCTGCCCGGATTCGCTGGCGGACGCTGTCTGGCCGGGCAGCGCTGGGATTGGGACGGCGTTTCCTTCGCCGTCCTGCATCCGCCGGCCGAGGCCTATGCGGCGGCTGGCCAGAGCAATCATCTTTCCTGTGTGCTGCGGGTCGCCACCGGCGGCAAAAGCATGCTGCTGACTTCCGATATCGAGGCGGCCGACGAGCAGGCCTTGCTGGCGAATGCCGCCGGGCAACTGGCGGCCGATCTGCTGCTGGTCCCGCACCATGGGTCGAAGACCTCGTCGACGCCGGCTTTTCTCGCCGCCGTCGGGGCTCGGGCGGGGCTCATCCCGGTCGGCTACCGCAACCGCTTCGGTCACCCCAAAGCCGAGGTGGTGGAACGTTACGAAACGGCCGGCATCCCGCTTTGGCGCACCGATCGTGACGGCGCCCTGGAGGTGGTGTTACGGCCTGACGGGTTCGCTATTTCAGCCTGGCGTAAGGAGCATCGCCGATATTGGTACGGCCGGTGATACATTGCCATGGTTGGTGAAGGAGACAAGATGCAATTTACCCAAAAGACGGTGCAATGCCTCAGCCCTTCCGGTCTGCACCGGATGGCCTATCTCGAGTGGGGCGAGCGCGATAACCCGCGCCTCCTGGTCTGCGTCCATGGCCTGACCCGCAATGCGCGTGACTTTGACCCGCTGGCCAAGGCGATGTCGGGCCATTACCGGGTGATCTGCCCGGATGTCGTCGGGCGCGGCCGGAGCGGCCGTCTGCGCGATCCGGCCGGCTACACCGTGCCGCAATACGTCGCCGACATGGTGACGCTGATCGCCCGGCTCGGTGTCGACAGCGTGCACTGGGTCGGCACCTCGATGGGCGGGCTGATCGGCATGGCGCTGGCGGCGCAGGAATCGACGCCGATCCGCAAACTGCTGCTCAACGACGTCGGGCCGACGATCACTGCCGATTCGCTGGAACGCATCGGCGCCTACGTCGGGAGCGACCCGACCTGGGCCAGCTTCGACGAGGCGCTGGCCTACGTCAAAATGACCAGCGCCCCCTTCGGCCCCTTGAGCGAGGCGCACTGGCACCATCTCACCGAAACCAGCATCGCCCAGCGGGCCGACGGCCGTTGGGGCTTTCTCTACGATCCGCAGATCGCCGCTCCGTTCCGGGCTGCCTTTGTCGACCAGGATATCGACCTGTGGCCGATCTACGAGCGCATCGCCTGTCCGACGCTGGTCATGCGCGGCGGCGAATCCGACCTGCTGAGGCGCGATACCTGGCTCCAGATGGGGCAACGCGGACCGCGCGCCAAGCTCGCCGAGGTACCCGGTGTCGGCCATGCACCGACTTTCTTCAGCGAGGCGGCGATCGACATCGCCCGCGACTTCCTGCTTGCTTCATGAAACATCTCGTTGTTGACGAGCGGCGGCTCGAATATCGCGATTTTCCGGCCGCCGCAGCCGGCCGTCCCGAACTGCTCCTGCTCCACGAAGGCCTGGGCTGCGTCGCCATGTGGCGCGATTTTCCGGAAAAACTGGCCAGCGCTACCGGTTGCCGCGTCATCGTCTGGTCGCGGGCGGGCTACGGCGGCTCGCCTGCCTACGCCGAGCCGCGGACCGCGCGTTACATGCATCGCGAAGCCGAACAAGCGCTGCCCGCCCTGCTTGCCGCGCTGCAGGTCGAACGGCCGGTACTCATCGGTCACAGCGACGGCGGCAGCATCGCGCTGATCTTCGCTGGCGCTTTCCCGGAAGTGCCGCTCGGCATTGCGGTGCTGGCGCCGCATGAATTCGTCGAAGCGGAAACCCTGGCCGGCATCCGCCTCGCCCGAACGGCCTGGGAAAACACCGACTTGCCGAAAAAACTGGGGCGCTACCACCACGCCCAGACCGAACGCGTTTTCCGCGACTGGAACGATTGCTGGCTATCGCCGTCCTTTGCCGACTGGAATATCGAGGAATACCTGGCGAAAATCCGCTGCCCGCTACTCGCCATCCAGGGTGTGGACGACGAATACGCCACCCTGCGCCAGATCGACGCCATCGCCGAACAGGTGCCGGGTACGCAATTGCTCAAACTGGAAAAATGCGGCCACACCCCGCAGCGCGACCAGGAAGCCGCAGTGTTGGCGGCCTTGGCGGGGTTCGTCGGGAAGTTGTGAGCAAGGCCCGGGGGCGGCCGGGTGCTAGGTCGCCGGTATCCTGGCCGGGCCGCTCCGGCGGGTCAGCGGATCCTGCCGGTAGTAGCGGGTGAACAGCGCGTAGAGGGCCGGGTATTCCCGTTCGAGGACTTCGGGCAACTCGAAGAAATTTTCGCTCAGCACGGCGAAAAATTCGGCCGGATGTTCGCTGGCATAGGGGTCGATGATCGTCTCCTCGCCGCTGTCCACCCGTCGGCAGAAATCGTCGTAGGCGGGGAAAAATATCTTCTCCCATTCGTCTTCGCCGAGCCCCGAGTGCAGGGCCGGGATGCCGTCGGCCTCGCCGTTCAGCATGTCCAGCTTGTGGGCGAATTCGTGGATGACGACGTTGTAGCCGTCGCCGGCCATTTGCGCGTCGTGCCAGGAAACGATCAGCGGTCCGCCCGGCCAGGCTTCGCCGGAAAGCACGTCGGTGTAGGCATGGACGACGCCGTCTTCGTCCAGCGTCTGGCGGGGGACGACGAATTCGTCGGGATAGACGATGATGCCGACCCAGTCGCGATAGGCGGCGAGGCCGAGCTTGAGGATGGGCAGGCAGCCCTGGGCGGCGATGACGACGCAGATTTCGTCGCTCAGTTCGAGGCCGCCGCCGGTGCTGAATTCCTTTTCGGCGAGAAATTTCTCGACCAGGCTTTTCAGGGCTTTTTGTTCGTCGGCCGGCAGGGCGCCGAGAAAGGGCAGGGCGGCCAGGGTTTTTTGCCAGAGCGCTTCGGGCACCCGCCTTGTCCGCCCGAACCAGTCGAAGAGTGCCATCATCCTGTAATCCTTAGCGCAGAGTCGCAAAGGCGCAGAGAAGAACGTGAAAACAGTGGCTTGCATCGATTTTGCAGCTCACCCAAAAGGTGGGCTGAAGAATCCGCGCAAGTCTCTGTTTTTCCTCTGCATCTCCGCGTCTCTGCGGTTTAATTGGGTTTTCTGGGATCATTTCTTCATGGTCAGCCAGATGCCGGTGAAAATCAGGGCGATCCCGAGGTAGTGATACCAGGCGGGGATTTCGCCGAGAAAAATGGCCGAGAGGATGGTGCCGAAGACCGGCATCAGGTGGATGAACAGGCTGGCCTTGTTGGCGCCGATTTCGCCAACGCCGCGGTTGTAGAAAATGTAGCCGAGAAAGCTCGGAAAAATGCCGACGTAGGCGAGAGCGCCGAAGGCCGCCGGGTGCAGGTTGATCTGCCGGCCCTGGGCGATTTCCCAGGCGTAGGCCGGGGCCAGCACGGCCAGACCGACACTGGTCATCGCTGCCAGCATCAGCATCGGATGTACGCCGGCCGGCCGCCAGGCCAGACCGACGGTGTACACGGCCCAGATGAGCACGGCGCCGAGCATCCAGACATCGCCGATGTTGAGATTGAGGTGAAAGAGGATATTGAAGTCGCCATGGGCGACGATGGTCAGCGCGCCGCCCAGCGAAATCAGCACGCCGATGCCTTCGAGCCGACGCAGGTGCTTGCCGAGAAAGGCCCAGGAAATGGCGATGGTGGCGACCGGGATGAAGGAGTTGAGGAGCACCGCATTGGTCGCCGAGGTGTATTGCAGCGAAACGTAGGCGAAGGTGTTATAGCCGCCGACGCCGAGGATGCCGAGGAGCAGGATGGTTTTCCAGCCTTTCTTGAGCAGCGGCCATTGCGCCTTGAAATGCGGCGCGGCGAGCGGCAGCACGAAGAGCAGGGCGATCGCCCAGCGCCAGAAAGCCAGCGCCAACGGCGGCACGTCGCCGCGGATGCCGCGCCCGACCACCATGTTGCCCGACCAGAAGAGGACGGTCAGGGTCAGCAGCAAGTAGGGGTTGGTGAAAAAACCGTGGTGTTTTGTGTTCATTCGGGGATTATGCCTGAGCCGTGCGCTGCCTCTCAGACGGTATAATCCGCGTTATGGTTTCCGTCGTTCATTCTGTCGCCGCCCAGAGCGACTTCGATAAGTTCCTCGTCACCCTTTCTGCAGGGCTCTCCGCCAACGACGCGGAGCGCCTGAAGAAGGCCGTGGAATTTGCCTGGGAAAGTTACGGCGACAAGGTGCTGGGCAGCGGCGAGCGTATCTGGTCGCATGCTCTTGGCATGGCTGTGATCGTCGCCGGCCTCAAGCTCGATGTCGAATCGCGCATCGCCGCCATGCTGTTCGCCATCCCGTCCTACGACGAACATGGCGTGGCGCGCATCGAGGAGCATTTCGGCAAGCCGGCGGCGCACCTGGTCGGTGGCATTTCCCGCCTCAACCGTTTGCGGCCGATTACCAAGGGCTTCGTGGCGACCAATATCGAAGCCGGCGAGATCAATCCGACCGAGATGAAGGCGCAGATCGAAGTGCTGCGCAAGATGCTGCTCGCCATGGTCGAGGATATCCGCGTCGTGCTGCTGCGCCTGGCCAGCCGGACGCAGACGCTGCGTTTCTACGCGGCCAATCCGGACGACCTGCGCATCCAGGTGGCGCGCGAAACGCTGGAACTCTATTCGCCGCTCGCCAACCGGCTCGGGGTCTGGGAACTGAAGTGGGAACTCGAGGACTTGTCCTTCCGTTTCATTCACCCGGAGACCTACAAGAAAATCGCCAAGATGCTCGACGAGAAGCGCAGCGAGCGGGAGCAGTTCATCACCGATGCGGTGGCGAAGGTGCGCGAGGAACTGACGGCGGCGGGCGTCGACAAGGCCGAGATTTACGGCCGGCCTAAGCACATCTACAGCATCTGGAACAAGATGCGCAAAAAGGGCGTCGAGTTTTCCGAGGTCTATGACGTGCGCGCCCTGCGTATCATCGTCGACGACCTCAAGGATTGCTACACCGCGCTCGGTATCGTGCACAACCTGTGGTCGCCGATTTCCAAGGAATTCGACGATTACATCTCGAATCCCAAGGGCAATTACTATCGCTCGTTGCACACCGCCGTGCATTGTCCGGACGGGCGCAGCCTGGAAGTCCAGATCCGCACCTGGGAAATGCACAAGCACGCCGAACTCGGCGTCGCCGCCCACTGGCGCTACAAGGAAGGCAGCAAGCGGACGACCGAGGATGAGTACGACGAGAAAATCGCCTGGCTGCGCCAACTGCTGACCTGGAAGGACGAAGTCGCCGACAGCTCGGACTGGATCAAGCACTACAAGCAGGCGGCGCTCGACGAAACGCTTTACGTCATCACACCGCAGGGCAAGGTGGTCGATCTGCCGCAGGGCGCAACGCCGGTCGATTTCGCCTACCGCGTGCATACCGATCTCGGTCATCGTTGCCGCGGCGCCAAGGTCAATGGCCAGCTCGTCACGCTCAATACGCCGCTCGAAACCGGGCAGCAGGTCGAGATCGTCACCGCCAAGGTCGGCGGCCCGTCGCGCGACTGGCTCAATCCGACGCTCAACTACATTCACACCAAGAGCGCCCGGGTCAAGGTGCGCGCCTGGTTCTCCAATCTGGCGCTGGAAGAAACCCTGGCCGAAGGCCGGGCCATCGTCGGCAAGGAATTGCAGCGGGCCGGCCAGACCGGCGCCAATATCGAGGAGCTTTCGCACAAGCTCGGTTTCTCGCGGGCCGACGACATGTATATTGCCGCCGCCCGCGGCGACATGAACCTGCGCCAGTTCCAGGCCGTGGCGCGCGGCGGCGACCTGCTCGCCGAAACCCTGCTGCCGGACGCGGTGCAAACCAAGCCGAGCAAGCCGGTCGAAGGCAATCAGGGGATCCTGATCGTCGGCGTCGATAAATTGCTGACCCAGCTCGCCCGCTGCTGCAAGCCGGCTCCGCCCGACCCGATCCAGGGTTTCGTGACGCGCGGCAAGGGCATCTCCATCCACCGCATGGATTGCTCCAATTTCGCCAACCTCGCCGCCATGCACCCCGAGCGCGTCATCGAGACCGACTGGGGCATTCAGACGACCGGCGTCTTCGCCGCCGACATCGTGGTCGACGCGCACGACCGGCAAGGCCTGCTGCGCGACATCTCCGAAATCTTCACCCGCGAAAAACTCAACGTCGTCGGCGTCAATACCCAGTCCAAACAGGGCAAGGCGCACATGAGCTTCACCGTCGAAATCACCAACCTGCAGCAGATGCAGAAAACGCTGACCCTGATCCATGAAGTCGAAGGCGTCGTCGGCGTGCGTCGCGCCTAAGGGCGAGGAGGAAGCATGAAGGGAAACTTCGCAGCCATCGTTCTGGTAGTGTTCGGCATCGTCGCCCTGGCCGTCAATCTCGGCTATCTCAGCTTCGACCTCGTCGTGCTGCTGCGCACCTGCTGGCCGGCGGCGTTGATTGCACTGGGCGTCGCCCTGTATTTCACGCCGGGCGACACGCCGGGGAAGTGATAGTCGGAAGCCTGAGCCCCCGGCCGAGCGGCTTCAGCCGCGAATGTTCTCTGCACCTGCAGTCTTTTCGCGGCTAAAGCCGCTCCGGGTGGGGAGGATTGAAAGTTTCGGAAATCGTCGTCAGCCTCGGGGCTTGTGCCGGAAACGGCGCCTTTGCCGGATGTTTTCGTGCCGTAGCGGCTGACAAAAGGCGGTCATGCCACCTTTTGTCGGCTCCGGTTTAGTTGCCGCCCAGCATCAGCATCAGTTCGTCCTGGGCGTTATGCGGTTTGGCGCGGGGCGAACGGCGGCGCTGGTAGACGCCTTCGCTGTTCATGTCCCAGCCCTGCTGGTTGTCGGCCAGATAGAACTTGAGCCCTTCGGTGATGACTCGCTTTTTCAGTTTCGGATCGAGGATGGGAAAGGCAAGCTCAATGCGTTTGAAGAAATTGCGGTCCATCCAGTCGGCGCTGGAGAGATAGACGACTTCCTTGCCGGCGGCGTAGAAGTAGAAGACGCGGTGATGTTCGAGGAAACGGCCGATGATCGAGCGGACCCGGATGTTTTCCGAAAGGCCGGTCACGCCTGGGCGTAGTGCGCAGACGCCACGCACGATGAGGTCGACGGTGACGCCGGCCTGCGAGGCTTCGTAAAGGGTATTGATGACTTCCGGTTCGAGCAGCGAATTCATCTTGGCGACGATGTGCGCCTTGCCGCCGCTGCGGGCGATTTCCGTTTCCGCCTTGATCCCGGCCACGACATTCTGTTGCAGCGTGAACGGCGCCTGCCACAGGTGTTTCAGGGTGCGCGCCTTGCCCAGGCCGGTCAGTTGCTTGAACACTTCGCTGACGTCGAAGGTGATTTCTTCGTTGGCCGTCATCAGGCCGAAGTCGGAATAGAGGCGGGCGGTGCGCGGGTGGTAGTTGCCGGTGCCGAGGTGGGCATAGCGCTTCAGGCCGCCTTCTTCGCGGCGGACGATGAGTAGTGCCTTGGCGTGCGTCTTGTAGCCGACCACGCCATATACCACATGGGCGCCGACTTCTTCCAGCTTGGTGGCCCAGCTAATGTTGGCTTCCTCGTCGAAACGGGCCATCAGTTCGACGACGACGGTGACCTCCTTGCCGTTCTGGGCGGCGCGGATCAGCGACTGCATCAGCACCGAGTCGGTGCCGGTGCGGTACACGGTCATCTTGATGGCCACCACCTGCGGGTCGATGGCCGCCTGGTTGAGGAATTCGATGACCGGCGCGAAGGACTGGTAGGGATGATGGAGCAGGATGTCGTTGCGTCGGATGCTGTCGAAAATATTGACGCCCTTGCCGACCGCCTTGGGAATGCCGGGGGCGAAGGAGGTGAATTTCAGGGGCGGGCGGTCGACCCAGTCCGGCACCTGCATCAGGCGCACCAGGTTGACCGGGCCATGGACGCGGTAGAGGTCGGCGTCCTTCAGGCCAAACTGGGCGAGCAGGAATTCGGTCATGGCCGGCGAACAATTGTCGGCCACTTCGAGGCGCACGGCGTCGCCGAAATGGCGGTGCGACAGTTCGCCCTGCAACTTGGTACGCAGGTTGGTGACCTCTTCCTCGTCGACGAAGAGGTCGGAGTTGCGCGTCGCGCGGAACTGGTAGCAGCCGAGCACGGTCATGCCGGTGAACAGTTCGCCGACGAATTCGTGCAGGATGGAGGAGAGGAAGACGAAACCGTATTCGCAGCCGGCCAGTTCTTCCGGCAACTGGATGACGCGCGGCAGGACGCGTGGCGCCTGGACGATGGCGGCGTTCGAACTGCGCCCGAAGGCATCCTTGCCTTCCAGTTCGACGGCGAAATTGAGACTCTTGTTGAGCACCTTCGGGAAGGGGTGCGAGGGGTCGAGCCCGATCGGCGTCAGCACCGGCACCATTTCGCGGATGAAATAATTGCGGATCCATTCGCGCTGCCCCTCGTTCCAGGTCGAGCGGCGCAGGAAGCGGATGCCCTGTTCGGCCAGGGCCGGCAGGATGACTTCGTTGAAATGCAGGTACTGCTCGGTGACGATCGCCCGCGCTTCGGCGGCGACCAGCCGGAAGGCTTCCTGCGCCGTCTTGCCGTCGGTGGTGACGACGCGGGCGTTGGCGCGGACCTGCTCCTTGAGTCCGGCCATGCGGATTTCGAAAAACTCGTCCATGTTGCTGGAAACGATGCACAGGAAGCGCAGGCGTTCGAGCAGCGGCACGCGTTCATCTTGGGCCTGGGCCAGCACGCGGCGGTTGAAGGCGAGCAGGCCGAGCTCACGGTTGAGATAGTTCTCGGTCGGGAAGCGAAGTTTGGGTAGGGGATGATTCATCGCGCGCTCCATGTTTTTTCTGAAGTATATTCTCCAAGCCCATCATTTTGTTGCACTAATGTTGCAAGCAAATGACCAAAGACGGGTTTGGTGGAGTGTCGAGGGATTCCCCCCGCCAACTGGCCTAAGGCTGCACCACCCCTTCTTCGATGAGGACCTTGTAGCTATACCCCGCTCCGAAATCCTTGTTGGTCCGCACAATGCCCTTGAAGGTCAACACCTCGCCGATCTTGGCCTGATGGCTGGTAGTGAGCAGAATGTCGTGGCTCCTGTCGGCGGCCGATCCGCTGCCATCCTGCAGATGTAGCCAGTTTTTCCCCATGATGTCCGGGGTGTATTTGACGACCTGGCCACGGACCAGCACCGGCTTTTCTTTCAGGGTGTCGGCCCGGGTGATGATTTCAGCGATGGTCCGGGCATTGGCGCCGGTCGCTTTGTCGACCTTGATGGGGCGACTTGCGAGGGCCGGGGCCTCTGCACCGTGCGGCGGCGCCGCCGATTTGTCGGGCCAGTCCTGGGCCTGGGCGGCACTGCCGCCGAGGCTGCCGAACAGGATGGTGGGGAAGGTCTTCTTCAGCGACTTGCTCTCGAAATTGCTCATGACGGTGATGTTTTCTATCGTTACTTCGGCATCCTTCTTGACCGCGGCCTTGCTCACCGCCGCCCAGGTTTCTCCGTCCTTGGTCTGCAGGCGGAGGTAGGTATAACTTTCGACATCCTTGACTTCGAGGACTTTGCCCTTGACGACCGAGGCCGGGGGCTGGGCGGCGGCTACCAGGCTGGCGGCCAGGAGCAGGGCGATGGCGAACAGGGTTTTCATGATTTTGATCTCTCTCTGGCTCGGGGGTTGCAGCATAACCATGGATCGGGCGCTTGAACACTGCCCTGACCAGGCAAAGCCCGGCTCGCCGTCGAGGCCGGCGGTGAACGGGAAAGGACCGCCACCCGAAGTCGGGCGGTGGTCCTGATCCGGGGCGCTTACAGGTTCTTGTGGCTAGCGTCGCACAGGCTTCCGCGTTGGCTGTTCTTGCAAGCGCAGAAATAGACGGTGCCGCTTTCGGCACCCCCGGTAGGGGGGCCGAAGAATTCCGGCAAGCCCTTGCTTTTCCTCTGTGTCTCGGCGTCTCTGCGGTTCGATTGCGTTTTCTGGATTTATTGCTGCAGGGCTTCCATGGCGATGTCGATGGTCACGTCATCGCCGACATAAGGGGCGTTCTTGCCGGCATTGAAGTCGGAGCGCTTGACGGTGACCGTCGCATTGGCGCCGATCGCGTCCTTCTTGTACATCGGATGCGGCATGGCCTGGAAGGAGGTGACGGTCAGGGTGACCGGCTTGGTAACGCCCTTCAGGGTCAGGTTGCCTTCGATCTTGCTCGGCTTGTCGCCATCGAAGACGACCTTGGTCGACTTGAAGGTGGCGGTCGGGTACTTGGCGGTGTCGAGGTAGTCCTCGCCCTGGATGTGTTCGTTGAACAGGGTCGAGCCGGTATTGACCGACTTGGCATCGATCACCACGTCGACCGAACCGGTCTTGGCGACCTTGTCGAAGACGATCTTGCCGGTCGTCTTGTCGAAGCGGCTGAGTTGCACCGAATAGCCGAGGTGGTTGTAGGAGAAGCGCGGGAAGGTATGGTTGGCGTCGAGGACGTAGGTGGCCGGGGCGGCCAGCGCCGGGGCGGCGGCAGCGGCGGCGAGGACGAGGGCGGCGGTGAGCTTGCTGAGTTTTTGCATGGTGATTCTCCTGTTGCGGTTGGGGGGTTATTTGCCGGCGTTGGCGAGGATGTGGAACTTGATCTGGATTTCGTTGGCGACGGTGTCGAAAGCCGCCCAGGCGCCTTCGCCGATCGCGAAGTCGGCGCGCTTGATGGCGAAACTGCCGGCGAAGACGCCCTGGTTGCCCTGGGCGGTGAAGCTGACCGGGGCGACGACATCCTGCGTGCGGCCCTTGATGGTCAGCTTGCCGGCCACTTCGTAGCGGTTGCCGCCGAGCGCCTTGACGCTGCTCGAGGCGAAATGGGCGGTCGGGAAAGCCTTGGTGTTGAACCACTGCTTGCCGGCCACTTCGTCGTCGGCTTCGCTGGAACCGGTATCGATACTGGCTAGTTGAACGTCGAGCGTGGCCTTGGCGGCGGTCGGCTTGGCCGGGTCGAAATTCAACTGCGCGGCAAACTTGCTGAATTTGCCGTCCATGCTGACGCCCATCTGTTTGTAGGCGAAGTTGATGGCGCTCTTGTCAGCCTGGATCTGGCTGTATTCGACGGCCTGGGCGGCGAGCGGCAGTGCCGCGGCGAGGCTGAGGGCGAGGGTAAAACGTTGCATGGTCAGTTCTCCGTGGCGGGGGCGGGCAACATGCGGGCGAGGATGTCGTCCTTGTCGATGAAGTGATGTTTGAGGGCGGCGCCGACATGGCCGGCAATGACCGCGATGAAAAGCAGGTTGAGGCTTTGGTGGACGGTCAGCAGCAGGTTGCCCAGTTCCTTGTCCTTGGCCAGCAGGTCGGGGATGGGCAGGATGCCGAACCACACCGTCTGGAAGCCCTTGGCCGAACTCATCAGCCAGCCGGACAGCGGAATGACGATCATCAGCCCGTAGAGCGCCAGATGGCCGGCATGAGCGGCGAGTTGCAGCAGTTTCGGCATGCTCTCGGGCAAGGCCGGCGGGCGGTGCGTGACGCGCCACAACAGACGCAGCCAGACCAGCAGGAAGGCGCTGACGCCGGCCCATTTGTGCCAGGAGTAGAGTTTCAGCTTCTCCGGCGAGAGGGGCAGGCCGCTCATGTAGAAGCCGAGGCCGAGCAGGCCGAAGAACAGGATGGCCATCAGCCAGTGCAGGCTTTTGGCGGTAGCGGTGTAGTGCGTACTCACGGTTGGACTCCTTCCCGAGTGGTGAATTTGTAGGCATCCATGGCGATTACGTAGTCGTCGATGCCGGCGTGGAAGCGTTCGGCCCGCGCTGTGTCGCCGGCCGCTCCGAGTGCGACAAACAAGGGCAGCAAATGTTCATCGCTCGGATGCGCTTGTCCTGCTCCCGGCGCCTGTTGGCGGTAATCGAGCAGGGCGGCGAGGTCGCGAGCCTGCAGGCGTTCGGCCAGCCAGTCGGCGAACTGGCGCACATAGGCCGGCGTCTGGCCGTTGCTGCGGGCGGCCAACTGGTAGTCGCCCAGGTTGTGGGTCAGGTTGCCGGAAGCGATGACGAGAAAGCCCCGGCCGGCCAGCGGGGCCAGCGCCCGGCCCAGGGCGTAGGCCTGGGCCGGGCCGCCCCGGCTCTGGATGGAGAGCGGGATGACCGGCACATCGGCCTCCGGGAACATCAGGCGCAACGGTACCCAGGCGCCGTGGTCGAGACCGCGGCCGGCATCGGTGGCGACCGGCAGGCCGGCGGCCTCGAGCGCCGCGACCACTTCGCGGGAGGCTTCGCGGCAGCCGGTGGCCGGGTAGCGCAGGCGGTACAGTTCGTCCGGGAAACCCCAGAAGTCGTGGATGGTTTCCGGCCGCTCGGCAAAGCCGACGGTCGGCACGGCCGTGTTCCAGTGGGCGCTGATCACGACGATGGCGCGCGGCAGCGGCAGGGCGGCGGCGGCCGCTGCCATGGCGGCGCCGGCGGCGCCCGGACGGAGGGCAAAAGTCGGCGCCCCGTGGGGGACGAAGAGCGTGCTGGTGGGCTGGATCATGGTGCGGACTCGGGAAGTGATGGGCGAACTTTAGTCTCCCTTTTTGCAACGAAATAGCACACAATGTGCAAATCTTTATTGCGTGATTTGCAACAATGGATAGACTCGATGCCATGCAGATTTTTGTTCGGGTCGCCGAGCTGGGCAGCTTTTCCGCCGCCGCGCTGCAACTCGGCGTCGCTCGTTCGGCCGTTACCCGGCAAATTGCTGCCCTCGAGGCGCACCTCGGCGTCAAGCTGATGGCGCGCAGTACGCGGCGCCTGACGCTGACCTCGGGCGGCACCGCCTACCTGGAAAAATGCCGGGTCATCCTCAATCTGGTCGAAGCCGCCGAAACCGATGTCGCGGCCGAACGCCTGACGCCGCGTGGAAATATCCACATCAGCCTGCCGCTCAGCTTCGGCATCAAACGGCTGGCGCCGCTGCTGCTGGATTTCTCGCAGCGCTATCCGGAGGTCGGTCTCGACATGGATTACAGCGACCGCCGGGTCAAGCTGATCGAAGAGGGCATCGACCTCTCCATCCGCATCACCCGCCGTCTCGACCCCGGCGATGTGGCGCGCAAGATCGGCACCAGCCGCCTGCTGGTCATCGCCTCGCCAGACTATCTGGCCCGCCATGGACAACCGCAACATCCGGCCGAACTGGTACATCACGAATGCCTCGGCTATACCGCCGGCGGTGCGGTGCAGAGCTGGTCCTTCATGGTCGACGGCGGGCTGGAAAATTTCCCGGTGCATAGCCGGATCCACGCCAACAACGGCGATGTGTTGAGCGAGGCGGCGGCGCAGGGACTGGGCATTACCTGCCAGCCCGATTTCATCATCGAACGCTATCTCGCCGCCGGCAGCCTGGCTCCTATCCTCGGCGACTTCCCCATTCCCGAACTGGGCATCTACGCCATGCTGCCGAGCAACCGTCACGTGCCGCACCGGGTCCGGGTGCTGATGGATTTCCTGGCCGCCGGCCTGGCCTGAGCCGCGGCCAACACGGCACATTGATCTCGGCCGCAAAACGCGCCATGCTGCAAGTTGTCACCAGCGCTTGGCAAGAAACCTTACCGCAGAGGAGCCGAGAAGTTCGTCAAAACCGACGCTGGCTTCTATTTTGGAGCTGACCGAGTAGGTATGCCGAAGAATCCGGGCAAGCCTTTGTTTTTCTCTGCCTCTCTGCGTCTCCGCGGTTCGCTTGCATTTTCTGGAATAAATTCCGACCTCCGATGAAAGCCCCGATTGTCCTCCTCGTCCTCCTCGTCGCCTGTCTGGCCCGGGCCGAGCCGCCGGCCGCCGGCTGGGCGCCGGGCCCCGATCAATGGAACGCCGATGACCTTGAAAAGGACGAAGCCCTGGCCAGAATCGGCGATATCGCCAAGGGGCGGGCGGTGTACGAACTTTGTCGCGCCTGTCACCTGCCTTCCGCGGCCGGTCGTCCGGACGGCTCGTTTCCCCAGTTGGCCGGCCAGCACAGCACCGTCCTGATCAAGCAGATGGCCGACATCCGGGCCGGTCGCCGCGACAATCCGATGATGTTTCCTTTTGCTGCCAGCCTGGTCGACCCGCAGGAACTGGCCGATGTCGCGGCCTACATCAACAGCCTCTGTATTCCGCCGGCGCATGGTCGCTATGCCGGGCCCGATGCCGCCACCGTGGTCGCCACCGGCAAGGTCCTCTACGAGAAGCAATGCATCGGCTGCCACGGGCCAAGCGGCGAGGGCAACAAGGCGAAGTTCTATCCGGTGATCGCCGGCCAGCATTACAAATACCTGCTGCGCCAGATGGTGGAAATCCGCGACGGCCGTCGGCGCAACGCCAATCCGGAAATGGTCGCCCGCATCAGGCATTACGACGACCCGCAGTTGCTGGCCATTGCCGCCTACCAGGCGAGTCTGGTGATGCCCGGCGCGATGTGCGCCGTCCCGGCGGAGAAAAAATAGTCCCGGGGGCCGGGGCGGGGCGAACGAAATGGCGCGCCAACGACTCCAACCGGAGTCAGCCCGTCTTTTTACTCGAGGAGTGATTTCCGTGCGGCCGCCCTTTGTTCTTGCCTCGCTACTCTGCAGCATGCTCCTGGCGCTGAATGTCCGCGCCGAGGGCAGTCCGTTGCCGGCGAACGGCAAGCGGGCCGGGCTGGAAATCGTCGTCGACGAGCAGGGCTGGGGGGCGGTCAATACGCGCGATATCCAGAAAGTGCTCTATTCGGTGGCGGATACATTGCTGCCGCCGACTTCGCCGAAAACCCAGTTGCGCATCCGGGTCAGTCATACCGACAGCAATCCGATCGCCCTCTACGATCGCGGCCCGACAGGTGAGTACCTGATCCGCCTGCACGCCAACCGGGCTCGCTGGCATCTTTATGTCTACGAGTTCGCCCACGAGTTGTGCCACGTTCTTTCCAACTACGACCGGGCCGGCGCCGATGTCGTGCGCCGCAACCAGTGGCTGGAAGAAACGCTGTGCGAAACGGCATCGCTCTATGCCCTGGGCAGTCTCGGGACGCAGTGGGCCGAGGCCTCGGCCGATCCACAACTGGTCAAGCAGGCGGCCGGTTTGCGGCGCTTCTTCCGGAGCCTGGTCACCGAGGGGCATCGCAATCTTCCCGAGGGCAGCGAACTCGACGACTGGCTGCGGCAACATGTCGCGCATCTCTGCGACGACCCCTATCAGCGCGAGATCAACGACCTGCTGGCCAAGTCCATGGTGCCGCTTTTCTTCGCCGATCCCAGCGGCTGGGACGCCATCGCCTACATGAACCTGCATCCCGACGATGCGACGGCCAGCGTCGACGAGTTTCTCGGGCATTGGCGGGCCAATGCGCCGGAACGGGACCAGGCCTTTGTCGCCAGACTTTCCAGCCTGTTTGTCGGAGCCCTGGCCAATACCAAGTATTCGCAGGCGGACACCGATCTTCCGGGCTCGGCCGCCCGCTAAGGCGGGGTTCGGCCCTTGGCACCGCGGTCGGGGCGGCGGCCAATATATCCGGAAACGAACCGGAACAAGTCCACCGTCGGCGGCGTCTAACCCCTGTCCCGAAGTTTGGGGCATTCCCCAAGGAGAATGATCATGAAAAATTCAATCATTGGTAGTCTCGGCCGTGGAATTGCCATAACCACTTTTGCCACGCTCGGCGTGGTCGGCGTTGCCCAAGCGGATTGGCGCAACAACTATAGCGAAGCCGGGATTTCCGAGCCCGGACATTTTTCCAATTTCGGTGCCAGCGGAATGACGCACGAGTTCGATCAAAGCCAGTATGACAAGGTAAATACCGGCCCGCTGAGCTCGACCCTGTGGGCTCCCAAGCGGGGAGCACAAGGCCCGATGCGTGATGACGACGAAGCGAGCAGGATGGCCGCCCAACGGGCGCTCGAAATCGAACGAAGCCTGGGCCCCGTTGGTGGCCGCGGCACCCCGTAAAACGTCGTAGTTTGACCAAGCAATCGCCGGAGATGTAGAGAGACCACCAGCGTGGTCTCTCGGCCGGCCAGGAAAAGCCCTCTCGGCCGGGTGAGTTGCCTGCCCCGGACTCCAGCGCCGACCCCCTGTTCCCCATTCCCCATTCCCCATCCTGATACCAGCCGTCCGATGATTTGTCGGGCGTGCGGCATGATCAGATAGCGCCGGCCCAGGGCGCCGCGGGCGAACGGCGCCGGAAATAAACGCGTTGGCTGGGCGTTCCCCGGGTTTGGGAAGGGCTGGCTTGCTACGATGGCGACAATTATTTCTTTATCGTCGATGCCGCCAACCGCATGGTTCACCACCCGATGAAGCCCGAACTCGACGACAAGGACTTGTCGAACCAGCGCGACCTCAATGGCGTCGCCATCGTCGTCGAGGCGGTCGTTGCCGCCCGGCGCGGCCAGCACGAGTTCGTGGATTACCTGTGGCCGCGCGGTTCCGGCAGCCAACCGGTGGCCAGGGTGTCGACCAGCGCAGGGTGGTGACCGCCGGCATCTACGGGACGGCGAGGCTTCATGATGCAGAGAGTCACCGCCCGCGTCGGGCGCGAAGCTCGCGGCGCATTGCCCCACCTCCGAGCAAAAGCAGTCGGCCACTGATAAGCAGACGGTTCAGGCGAACGGATTTGTCCTAAACCTTACCGCAGAGTCGAAAAGGGGCAGAGAAGAACCTGAAAACAGTGACTTGCATCGCTTTTGCAACTCACCCTGAAGGTGGACCGAATAATCCAGGCAAGCCTTCGTTTTTTCCTCAGCATCTCCGCGTCTCTGCGGTTCAATTGCGTTTTCTGGGTTTATTCCTTGCATCCCTATCCGGCGCCGCAGCGCCGGCAGGCGTTTATGCCGTCGCGGCTTCGCGCGAGCGCTTGGCCTCGTCGAGCAGGTAGCGCTGGTAGTCTTCGAGGTCGCCGTCGAACGGCGCGACGCCGCCCTTGGAAACCAGCCAGAATTCGTCGCAGACGGAGCGGAGCAGGGCGCGGTCGTGGCTGACCAGCATGACCGTGCCTTCGAACTCGTTGAGCGCGACGGCCAGGGCTTCGCGGGTGTTGAGGTCGAGGTGGTTGGTCGGTTCGTCGAGCAGCAGCAGGTTGGGGCGCTGCCAGACGATCATGCACAGCACCAGCCTGGCCTTTTCGCCGCCGCTCATGGTGCCGACCGGCTGCTTGACCATCTCGCCGCCGAAATTGAAGGTGCCGAGGAAATTGCGCAATTCCTGCTCGCGGCCCGGCACGTTGCTGCGGCCGTTGGCGATGGCCTCCTTGGCCAGGCGCACCATGTGTTCGAGCGGCGTGTCCTGCGGGCGCAGCACATCGAGTTCCTGCTGCGCGAAATAGCCGATGTTCAGGCCCTTGCCTTCGGTGACGTCGCCGGCAATCGCCTGCAGGTCGCGGGCGATGGTCTTGACCAGCGTGGACTTGCCCTGGCCGTTGGCGCCGAGGATGCCGATGCGCTGGCCGGCCATCACCGAGCGGTTGATGCCGCGCACGATGGTCGTCGGCGGCGTGCCGGCCGGCGCGTCTTCGGCCGGCGGGTAGCCGATGCTGACATCCATCATCGAGAGCATCGGGTTGGGCAGGTTCTGCGGTTCCTGGAATTCGAAGGTGAATTCGGCATCGGCCAGCACCGGCGCGATCTTTTCCATGCGGTCGAGCGCCTTGACCCGGCTCTGCGCCTGCTTGGCCTTGCTCGCCTTGGCCTTGAAGCGGGTGATGAAGGATTGCAGGTGGGCGATCTTCTCGGCCTGCTTGGCCATGGTCGCCTGTTGCAACAGCATCTGCTCGGCGCGCATGTCTTCGAACTTGCTGTAATTGCCGCCGTAGCGGACCAGCTTGGCATTGTCGATGTGCAGCGTGACGCCGGTGATGGCGTCGAGAAATTCGCGGTCGTGGCTGATCATGACCAGCGTGCCCTGGTAGCGCTTGAGCCAGGCTTCGAGCCAGACGAGGGCGTCCAAGTCCAGGTGATTGGTCGGTTCGTCAAGCAGCAGGATATCGGACGGGCACATCAGGGCGCGCGCCAGTTGCAGGCGCATGCGCCAGCCGCCGGAGAAGCTGTCGACCGGGTTGTGCAGTTCGGACACCTTGAAGCCGAGGCCGAGGATCAGCGACTGGGCGCGCGCTTCGGCATCGTGCTCGCCGGCATCGTTCAAGGCCATGTAGGCTTCGGCCATGCGCATGCCGTCGTCGCTGGCTTCGGCTTCGAACACTTCGTTGCGGGCGGCGAGCAGCGGCGTGTCGCCGTCGATGACGAAATCGGTGGCGCTCTGGTCGGTTTCCGGCATTTCCTGCGCTACCTGGCCCATCCGCCATTGCTTGGGAATCGAGTAATCGCCGCCGTCTTCGTGCAGCGTGCCGTTCAGTAGTGCAAACAGCGTCGATTTGCCGGCGCCGTTGCGGCCGACCAGGCCGACCTTTTCACCGGGATTGATGGTGACCGAGGTCTTGTCGAGCAGCACTTTTGAACTGCGGCGCAGGGTAACGTTCTTGAGGATGATCATGAGCGGAAATTTCGGGGAGGACGCGCATGATAGCCAGCCGGGCCTTGCCCGGCCATGACTATTTCGCCAGCGGGGGCTTTCAGTCGGCCTTGCTGTTGCGCCGCAACATATACAGGTACAGGGATTCGACCCGTTCGCGGGCCCATGGCGTGCGTCGCAGAAATTTCAGGCTCGAGGCAATGCTCGGGTCGTGCGTGAAGCAGCGGATGTCGATTTCCTCGCCCAGTCTTTCCCAGCCGTAATGGGCCTGCAGTTCCTTGATGATGGTTTCGAGGGTGACGCCGTGCAGCGGATTGTTGGCTTGGCTTTGATTCATGGCGAGCTCGCGGGGCGACTGAAGATTGGCCGCCATGATAAGCCGTCGGCCGGAAAATTTGCGCTTGACGCACTGCATCATATTCCGCAAGAATGACGCCATGCTTCTAGCCAAATCCATTTCCCCGATGTCCGCCTGCCACCGCGCCCTGCGCGCCTGGCGCGTCGTCGTTGGTCCGGGGCCGGGAGCGGAATAGCAGTTTTTTACCGAATTCACCAGAGGCCGCGGACCAAACCCCGCGGCCTTTTTGTTTTTTGCCTTGCCCATTTGAGGAGCCACCATGCAAGTCGCCACCTGTTCTTCGCTGGATGAAGTTCGTCTGCATATTGATCGCCTGGATCGCCAACTGGTCGCGCTGATCGCCGAACGTGGCGCCTACGTCAGCCAGGCCGCCGGTTTCAAGCAAACGCTGGGCGAGGTGGCGGCGCCGCGACGGGTCGCCCAGGTCATCGACAAGGTCCGGGCGCTGGCGCTTGAGGTCGGGGCCGAGCCAGCGGTGGTCGAGGCCACCTGGCGAGCGATGATCAACGCCTTTATCGAGATCGAGCGTAGCGCGCACGCCGCCTTGCATCCCCCTTCGCAACACCTGCATTAAGGAGTCCATGATGTCCGTTTCCGCAGCCTATTTCGCCATCATCCTGATCTGGGCGACGACGCCGCTGGCCCTGCAATGGAGCACGCAGGGCGTCGACTTCGCGTTGGCCGTGTTCGTCCGCATGCTGATCGGTGTCGTCGTGGCCGGTCTGGCGGTGCTCGTCTGGCGTATCGGCTTGCCCCTGCACGGGCGAGCCCGCAAGGCCTATCTGGTCGCCGGCCTCGGCGTCTTCGGCGCCATGGTGCTGACCTACTGGGCGGCGCGCTATGTGCATTCCGGGCTGATTTCCGTGCTCTTCGGGCTGTCGCCGCTGATGACCGGCATCCTGGCCGCCCTGTGGCTGGGCGAGCGTTCGCTGTCGCCTTTGCGGTTGGTCGGCATGGTGCTCGCTGCCTGTGGCCTGGCGACCATTTTCATCCATGGTGACAGCCTCGGCGACGAGCATGCGCTGGCTGGCCTGGCGGCGTTGCTCGGGGCGGTGTTCATCTACTCGGGCTCGCTGGTCTGGCTGAAGCAGATCGACGACGACAGCCCGCCGCTGGCGACGACGGTCGGTTCGCTGCTCGTTTCGCTGCCACTGTTCGGCCTGGTCTGGCTGGCCAGCGACGGCCATCTGCCGGCCATGGTGCCGCCGCGTTCGGGGGCGGCCATCGTCTATCTCGGCATCTTCGGCTCGGTCATCGGCTTTGCGTTGTATTACTACGTGATCAAGCATCTCGAAGCTTCGAAGGTGGCGTTGATCACGCTGATCACGCCGGTGCTGGCGCTGCTGCTCGGTAATCTGCTGAACGGCGAGAGCATCGGTCTGCGCCTGTGGCTGGGGACCGGGCTGATCCTCTTCGGCCTGAGCGTGCACCAGGCCGATGCGCTGCTCCAGCCGGCCGTTGACGAGGCTACCGGCTGACCGCTTGCCGGCTCGGGAAGGTGCGCCGCCGGCTGGTCCTGCGGCGCTGCCTTCTGCTAAGCTTGGCACCAGTAGCGGCGCCGAAAAGTAGAGTGCTGCATTCCCCCTGTTCGGAGTGTTTTTGATGCGAGTCATAATCGTCGATGACAACGCGGCCATGCGCAAGGTGCTGGCCGCCCTGCTGACCGGCGCCGGCCATCAGGTGCTGGGCGTTTTTGAAGACGGCAACGGCCTGGAAGAGCGCATTCGCGAGCTGGCGCCGGAAGTGGTCTGCCTCGATTACAACTTGCCGGGGCGTGATGGCCTGAGCCTGATCAAGGTCATTCACGCCGAATGGCCGCAAATCGACGTAATTTTCATCACCGCCTCCAGCGAGACCGGCATCGAGGAGAAAGCCGCCGATGCCGGGGCTTCCGGTTTCATCCGCAAGCCCTTCGGGCAAACCCAGATCATCAATGAATTGCGCGCTGTCGATGAAACCCGCAAGGCAGCCAATCATCTTTCCCGTCCGCCCGAGACGGCCGGCGCGCCAGCCGGCGCCAAGGAGGAGGGAAAACTGCGCGGGACGGCGGTGATTGCCGACGACAACGGCTCGGTTCGTCTGGTCCTCAAGGGCTTGCTCGAGGAATGCGGCCTGCGCGTCGTGCAATCGGTGGCCAATGGTGCGGAGGCCGTGCAGGCGGCGGCCAATCACCAGCCCCGGGTGCTTTGCCTGGATATCAACATGCCGGTGATGGGCGGCCTGGAAGCCCTGCCCAAGGTAGTCGAGGCCAGCCCGAAGACCTCCGTCATCATGGTTACCGGTTGTGCCGACAAGGCCCTGGTGGCGCAGGCGGCCGGCCTTGGGGCGGTCGGCTACATCCTCAAGCCGTTGCGCCCGGCCTATGTCGAGAACTTTATCCGCCGCCTGCTCGGCGCCTGATTATTTCCCCGGCCGGTGTTTTTTTGGGAATTGATTGACGAATGCGGGGTCAGAGGGACTTCGCAATCGAATCAGACAGAGGAGTTCCCCATGAGCCAATCCGTAACCCTGGGCGGCAACCCGATCGACGTCGGCGGCATCTTCCCGGCCAAAGGCACGCAAGCGCCGGCCTTTTCGCTGGTCGGCAAGGATCTGGCCGAGGTCACGCTGGCCAGCCTGGCCGGCAAACGCAAGGTCCTGAATATCTTCCCGAGTATCGATACGCCGACCTGCGCGATGTCGGTACGCAAGTTCAACCAGTCCGCCAACGAACTGAAGAATGCCGTCGTGCTCTGCATCTCGGCCGATCTGCCCTTCGCGCAAAGCCGTTTTTGCGGCGCCGAAGGTCTGGCCAATGTGCAGACGCTATCGACCATGCGCGGTCGCGAATGCCTCAAGGCCTACGGTGTCGAGATCAAGAGCGGACCGCTGGCCGGTCTCGCGGCGCGGGCCGTCGTCGTGCTCGATGAAAATGACCGGGTGCTGCACAGCGAACTGGTCAGCGAAATCAAGCAGGAGCCGGATTACGCGCCGGCACTGGCTGCCTTGAGCTGATGGTGGCCCGCCATCGGGCGGACCTCCCCGCTTCGCCCTGCCGGCCATCGCGACCGCCGCTGGCCGGCAGGGGCACCCGTTCGGCGGCATGGGCGGCGGGTTTTGTGCCGGTCGCTGCGGCGATCTCCCGCCTCACCGCCTGATTCCCCCGTAAAATACGGTTTTTCTGAATTCCGGCCCGTCCGGACAAGGTCTCTACTGCATGAAAATCATTGAAAAAGTGCCGACCGTCGGCTTCGTCTCCTTGGGTTGCCCGAAGGCCGGTTCCGACGCCGAGCGCATCCTGACCAAGCTGCGCGCCGAAGGCTACGAAATTTCCCCGAGCTACGAGAATTCCGACCTGGTGATCGTCAATACCTGCGGCTTCATCGATGCCGCCGTCGAAGAATCGCTCGATGCCATCGGCGAAGCCTTGAACGAGAACGGTAAGGTCATCGTCACCGGCTGCCTGGGCGCCAAGGGCGATATTGTGCAAACGACGCACCCGTCGGTGCTCGCCGTCACCGGCCCGCACGCCGCCGACGAGGTGATGGGCTACGTGCACCAGTACCTGCCGAAACCGCACGATCCCTACAGCGACCTGGTGCCGCCGCAGGGCGTACGCCTGACGCCGGACCATTTCGCCTACCTGAAGATTTCCGAAGGCTGCAACCATAGCTGCACCTTCTGCATCATCCCGTCACTGCGCGGCCCGCTGGTTTCGCGCCCGGTCGGCGACGTACTGGCCGAGGCCGAAAACCTGGCGCGGGCCGGGGTCAAGGAAATCCTGGTTATTTCGCAGGACACCTCGGCTTATGGCGTCGATCTCAAGTACCGCACCGCCTTCTGGGGCGGCAAGCCGGTGAAGTCCCGCCTCAAGGAATTGTGCGAGGCGCTGGCCAGCTTCGGCATCTGGGTCCGCCTGCATTACGTCTACCCGTACCCCTCGGTCGATGACGTCATTCCGCTGATGGCCGAAGGCAAGATCCTGCCTTACCTCGACGTGCCTTTCCAGCACGCCAGCCCGAAGATATTGAAAGCCATGAAGCGTCCGGGTTCCAGCGAGAACACCCTGGAGCGCATCGCCAAGTGGCGCGAGATCTGCCCGGAACTGGTGATCCGTTCGACCTTCATCACCGGTTTCCCGGGTGAGACGGAAGAGGATTTCGACCAGCTAATCCAGTTTCTGGAAGATGCGAAACTGGATCGCGTCGGCGCCTTTGCCTACTCGCCGGTCGCCGGTGCCAAGGCCAACGAACTAGCCGGTCTGCCGCCGGAAGAGGTGCGCGAAGATCGCCGCCGTTGGCTGATGCAGGTCCAGGAAGACATCTCGGCCGACAAGCTGGCGGCCAAGATCGACACGGTGATCGAAGTGCTGGTCGATGCGGTCGACGAGGAAGGCACCATTGCCCGCTCCAAGGCCGACGCTCCGGAAATCGACGGCCTGGTCTATCTCGACGGCTACTTCGACGCCGAGCCGGGCGATTTCCTGCAGGTCAAAGTCATCGACGCCGATCACCATGACCTCTACGCCCAGCCTGCCTGAGCAACTGGCGGCGCAGTTGGCCGAAGCGGTCGGGGCGGCCAACGTCCTGACCGAGCCAGCCGACATCGCGCCCTTCGTCATCGACTGGCGTGGCCGCTACCAGGGCAATGCCCGCTGCGTGGTGCGTCCGGCCGATACGGCCGAAGTTGCGGCGGTGGTCCGTGCCTGTGCCGCGGCCGGTGTGGCGATCGTGCCCCAGGGCGGCAACACCAGCCTGTGCGGCGCGGCGACGCCGGACCGGGGAGGGCGGGCGGTGCTGCTCAGCCTGACCCGGCTGCGTCGCATCCGGGCGGTCGATGCGCAGAACAACACCATTACCGTTGACGCCGGTTGTCCGCTGGCCGCCGTCCAGGAAGCGGCGCGCGCCGTCGACCGGCTGTTTCCCCTGGCCCTGGCCTCCGAAGGCAGTTGCCAGATCGGCGGCAACCTGTCGACCAACGCCGGCGGCGTCCAGGTCCTGCGCTACGGTAATTGCCGCGAACTGACCCTCGGCCTCGAGGTCGTGTTGCCCAACGGCGAGATTTGGGACGGCCTGCGCGGCCTGCGCAAGGACAATACCGGCTACGACCTGAAGCAGCTCTTCATCGGCGCCGAAGGCACGCTCGGCATCATCACCGGCGCCGTGCTCAAACTCTTTCCCTTGCCGAAAACCCAGACCACCTGCTGGCTCAATATCGCCACCCCGGCCGCCGCGGTCGCTTTGCTGAATGCCGCGAAAACCGTCTTCGATGCCCAGCTCACCGCCTTCGAACTGGTCTCCGAAACGGCGCTCGGCCTGGTCCTCAAAAATATTGCCGAGAGTCGGCGGCCGGCGGCGCTTGCGCCCTGGTACGTGCTGGCCGAATTTTCCGATGCCGCCGGCCCGGCGGTCGAACAATGGCTGGGCGAGATGCTCGACAGCGGCCTGCTCGGCGACGCCGTGCTGGCCCAGAGCGAAACCCAGGCCCGCCAGCTATGGGCGCTGCGCGAAAACATCTCGGAGGCGCAAAAAATCGAAGGCATCAGCATCAAGCACGATGTCGCGGTACCCGTTTCCGCGATTCCCGAATTCCTGGCCCGGGCCGATACGGCGCTGGCTCAAGCCTTTCCCGGCCTCCGCGTGGTCGCCTTCGGCCACGTCGGTGACGGCAACCTGCACTACAACCTGTCGCAGGCGGATGCCCAGGAAAACACCGCCTTCATCGCCAGCCAGCCGGCGGTGAACCGCCTCGTGCACGACACCGTCGCGGCGCTCAACGGCTCGATTTCCGCCGAACACGGTATCGGTCAGTTGAAGCGCGAAGAACTGCGGCGCTACAAGAGCCCGCTCGAAATGACACTGATGCGCGCCATCAAGCAGGCGCTCGACCCGCAGGGGCTGATGAATCCGGGAAAAGTGCTGTAAGGGCGTCGGCCGGGCCCGGCCTGCATGGAGACCTTCGGTATCTTGCGGTTACGAAGCTGAGCGCTGGGTGCGCCCGGCTCAGCCGGCGGCCTACTTGTCGCACGTCGGACTTGAATCCGACGGTTCCCCGTGCGCTCCCCGGAATATGCTTTCGCAGTAAATTGATCATCGGGCGGTAACAGATTCATCCTACCCTGGAGTGCCAAAACAACTGGCATTCAATCATCCAGGAGGCCGACCATGGTTTACACGAACAAATTCGAAACGACGCTTGCCGCCATCGAATCAAATATCAAAGCCGCCGGCGCCTTGCTTGCGAGCGCGCTAATTGCCTCTGGCGGAGCGTGTTACCTGAGCGCTACCCTACTGATCGTTTGATGGCGGGCTCCCCCGAAAAAACTGACAATACCAAACGGGGAACAGAACACGGTTTTCGGTGATTGCTGTAAGGGCATCGGCAGGGGGGCGGCCGGGAGTATCACTTCAGCCGTATCGCCGTCGCCCAGACGTGGACGTGCGAAAACTCCGCCGCGGAGGACTCGACATAGTCATCGATAAGAACGGCGTCTCCACCAAGGCTACAGGTCTTTTGGCGGAGTTCGGCGTAGGCATCGTCTTCCAGCTTGGCCGTTCTGCCAAAAAACATGTTCTTCTGAACATGCGATTCAATCTTCGCGAGCGTCGCGTAAGCGGCAGTGGGTTTGCCCTGGGCAAAAAATTCAATGGTGCAGGATGTCTCGGTCGGTTGGTACTTTGTGTCGGTGGCAACAACCGTCGTGTTGGTGGCGCAAGCCGCCAATAACAAAGCCATGCCGACTATCGGCAGCCAGACAACATGTCCCGGTCTCTTGTTCTTCATTCAAAATGCCTCTTTTCCAACGGGAAGATGCTCCCCTTCACGGCTCATGAAAGGGAGCGTACGTCTCTTACTTGGCGACCATCTTTACCATTTCATCGACCACCTGGCAGGACCAAGCCTTCTGTCCGGCGCCGCCAACAAATCCGGTCTTTGTGGCAACCGTGACAAAGGTTTTTTCTGCCTCAATCGCCTTCCAGTTAACGAACAACTCCTCTCCGCCGCTCCCTACAAATACCCCGATATGCCGGTTTCTCTGGGCCGAGATGGAATTGGCGGTTTCTTCGCCAATACTCGCGTCGACAGCAACCAGAACTTTTTTCGTAACGTCCTTGGTGCGCTCAACGTTGGCCCCCAAAAGAACGGACGCGTCATAGCATGCTTCCGTCTTCTTGGGGGTGTTGACCCGGTACTGTTCGTCGTAGCTAAGGCCGCTTGTCGCCATGCCGGCGCAGCCTGAAGTTAGTGCCACCGCCAAAACGACGCCCGTAATGCTTAATGCTTTCATGTACACCTCCTGTGAGAAAAATCAAAATATTTACTTTGCCCAGCGCCCGATTTCGTCGGGCCGCGCGGCTCGCATTGGGAGCACTGCGCTGCGCCGAGCACTGGAACGAGTTCGCGGCGTGGAGCGTTGACGAAAACGTTCAAGGTCAGGAGCGCTCTGTGGCATTTCCTGCGGCATCGGTTTCGGCATTAGCTATCCGGCGGCAATCGTTGGAACTGACGCATGGCCTCGTTGTGGAGCAAGGTTTTCGACGAAGTGAAAGCTTGCCGGCAACGCTTGAGTTCACAGGAAGACTCGCCAAACTGAATTTCTCGCGCGGTGATTTCCGCGCCTTCCTCCGGCGCCCCTAGTCTTTCGCTTGGTTTGGCCACCCACGCTGTGCAACTGGCGGCCGTCCCCCTTATCCCGTGAAACTGGGCCGGAATGGCTGTGTCAGCATTCACGCCGTTTGAAATTAGTGTCATGACCAATGCCGCTATGGCTGTCCGAGGCAGGTTCGACTTCATCTCATTTCACCTTGTGTGCTCTGTGCATGTTGCCGGCTCCACATTTCACGGCCGAACTTCGCTTAATCCCGACGAGGAAACTTTGAACATCTTTGTTTGCGGCACGGAGGGACAGCACAGTGCGTCGTTGGGGCCAAGAGATAAACTATTTACCTCAACTATGCCTCCTGAAATCTTGATACCAGTGTCCGCAAGGCTACCCCTGCCGCCAATCTCGACGGGCGGCGTGACTCGTTCGCCGGAAAGAGCCACCATGTAACGAACCCAGTTGTTTAAGCAGGTGCCGGGTTTCGCTCGCGAATTTAGCGCAGCGCATGCACCTTCAGCGGTATAAATCGCTACGGTGATACCCCCTTCGGCCTTCACCGTCCGTGCGCCGCAGTATTCTGTGGCTCTCAGTGTGGCCATGTGATGGCGAATGGCCTTCTCGATTTCAACAGGCACAGCAGGACAACTCCCGGCTTGCGCACCAAGCGGAAACACGAGAAGGGAGAATATGGCGACGAAGGGTTTCATTGCGAGCAGCCAGTTGACCGAGTAATTAGGCATTGGCTTATTGCGAATGCCCGGCGTCCCGCACTGCCTGATTAGCATCCATTTCTTGACAACGGAAGCGTGCTAATTGTCGGGCGGGAGTGCGTTTGAGACGAGGTGCGGCAGTTTTTTCTTCGGTGGCGTCGTATGGAGATTCAACGCTACAACCGAGCTTCGATGCGATACCTCGCAGTGATTGTGTTGTTCCATTGACAGCAACGACAAGAGCGAGGCCGGGATTGACACAGCAGCCCGCATAATCGGTCATGTGCTCATGCTCTACGACAACTACAGTGAGCCCCGAGTAGGTTGTTTTCCCGTTGGTGGCGTAGTAATCCATGTAGTCCATTCGTCCCGCCGGCTCTGCAGAAATATGACCCATGGCCTTTAGCTTGGCGATGACATGCTGTGCAGTTCCTTTGCGCTCCCCTTTTTTAAAGTCAAGCTGCGCAGAACTGTTGAATAGACCAGTAATGTCATTGGATTGTGCATACGTAAGTTCTGCCCATAGAAGACCGCATATGGCAAGAACAATTGCTCCTGTTTTTGTTTTCATAATTCGACGGTTGGTGGGGGGGATGCCTAAGGTTCAAGCTCAGGGAGGCTGCGCGGCTTTATCGTGCAGCCTCCCCAGCACCGCGAGGTTGGAGAGCTAGCGCGCAGGGCCAATAGCGCGAAGCCTACGACTACGGCGGGTAAACAAACCCACAGCAGTTCTGATTTGATGACCGCAACACCTCTTACACTAAACAGACGGTGCAGACTTAATGGAGAAACTTCAATGACCGGCCAGGGAGCGAAGAACCTTTCAGCGGACCAAGGCCACCACAAAGCCACGCCTAAGCCGCCATTGGTGAACATGTCAAGGAGGGGGTGCGACACAGCCGCGAGGCCCAAAAAAATGAAAGCAGCGAACCGAGAACTACGCAACGAAGGCGCCCAGGCTAAGGCTAGAAGAGCAAGCGCCAGTGCAAAAACAAGCGAGTGACTGAAGCCACGATGGCCGAGCGCATGCGAGTAGGCCACGTTGAGACGAAAGGCCAAGACGTCAAGGTCGGGAAGCGCGGCGGCGACAACGCCAGCCACTAGCAGCCGTGTCGGAACAGCACCCCTGCCGAGGCCAAAGCCAAGAGCTAAAGGGACGGCAACATGAGAGAAAATGGTTGGCACTTTGTGCTCTCTAATCATCTTGAGGGGCGGCCGGAGGGAGAAGCTCGTAGGGTACCTGCAAGCGTGGCTTGCAGACCGTCCCATGGAAGCGATGGTTAGAGCCCACGGCGGATACCCATGAACTCTGCGACCTGGGAAGCCACAGGCGACGGCAACACCTGAAGCAGAAAGTGAGGAGAGGTGAACTCAACAACCTTGGTTTGCGGCGCAAGAGAAACAACGCTCAAGGACGAGGCGGCGGAGACCACACGATCTTCGGACGCACGGAGATAGAGCAACGGAACTCGGACCCAAGCAAGAGAAGCAGAGACATCGACAGACAGCACGGCACGGGCCCGCGCACGAAGAACTGGTGCGGCTATCGAGGCGAGGGACTTGGAAAGAGCGCCAAGCAGTGCGGAGGAACTGAAGCGGCCGAGTACAAAGAAGCCAAGAAGGCGAACCGGCATAAACGAAACAGGAAACGCCCCGACCAAGGGCCGCAAGAACGCCAGCATTGGAATAGGGTTGCGGGCGAAGGAGCAGCAGAGAACCAGCCCAAGCAACCCCGCAGGAGAAGAAGCGGCAATAGAGATGCCAATTGGCCCGGAGAAAGATTCGGCCAGCAGATAGAACGGCTGATCTTGCGGCAGACAGGAACGGGCAATGGCCTCCAACTCGGAGTAGCCAAGGGGAGTGTCAGTTGGGTAAGACACCACGATGACCTTTACCTCTGGCCCGAAGGAAGCTGCAAAGTCCGCAAACAGCAGACCTGTGCCATCGAGACCAGGAAGCAAGACCAAGGCGACCATTGGGTTTGGGTTCAACGGTCAAGGTAACCGGCGCTGCGCAGCTTCATCGCGCAGCGTCCGTGTTGACCGCAGGGTTAGCGTTCTTAATGGGAAGCCTCCCGGAATTGCACGCATATTCAAAGAGCTGAACTTCTGATTGTGTTGTGTCGATTGCCCTCAGCTGAAGTTTTTGCAGAGGAATATGAATGTCGACCAATTTCCTACCTGTCGCGGCTCTTCCCTCAAACTCAGCTAAATCGGCGCGCCCAATCAATTTCCGCTCACAGTCAAATGCCCAACTATCTCTCAGTGACCTTGCGCAAACCATTGGCGCAGGTGTCGCCATTAGCTTGCCGTATACATATTCCGTGTGACGAGTGACAACCCTAATCGTTTCACTCAACGAGCGAATATGTCTGTTGATATACAGAAGGTTTCGCTCCCCATCCATTAACGGGCCTTGCCACTCGTCACCGATCAACGGAAATATCTCATCGGGAAGCGATGCTCGATCTATCGGCTGCAACCCCAAGGAGAGAGGCTTCATGCTAATTGAACCCGCTTTTCTGATCGAGACCTCGAGTGATCGGCGGCAAATTTCATTTACAGGCTTAGACCGAAAGGTTGTTACATAGGAAAGGTGCCATCCAAAATCTGACTTAAACGGTCCTGTGACTTCGTTCGGATGGCTTCCAAACACTGCTTTCTCGAAACCTTCAACCATTTCGCCTTCCATCACTTGGCCGAGATAACCGCCGGCGCGAGAACTACCTCCATCAATACTCGCCCGACGAGCGACCTCTTTGAATTTGGAGAACTGTTTCGATGCCGGTTGTTCTTTGATCTCACTGTAAAATCGTCTGGCAACGGCTTCCTCTTTTACGAGTATGTGATAGGTATCAGCAGTTCGTACCTGCCCAGATTCATCAGGCCTAGGTTTTGACTGTGCAATAGCCGTCCACGAAGAGGAGGCAAAAAACGAGGCAAGCGCGACGAAGAGAATGTTTCTTAGCATATTGAGGTCAATGAGAACGCTATCGTGAAGCTAACAGGCGCTGCGCGGCTTTATCGCGCAGCGTCCAGCGACCGAAGGGAGCGTGGTTGAGCGCCGGGTTAGAACTCATTCCTCTACCCGCTTCTTGAAAGCCTCAAGGGTTTGCACAGCCAACTCGTCATCACTTGCTAGTCGCGCGACGCCGATCACGGCTAATGAGGCGATGATTTCAGCGAATTTCAGCACTTCAAGAACTTCCTCTCGGGAGTAATTTGCTTCGATTCCGTCCTCGGTGTTCCAGCGCTGCACATGAAGCCCACCAGTATGCGTATAGGCGCACATTGATTTCCATGTCTGTTGCTTGATTTGCGACAGAACCTTTTCGTTGAATGATTCGACCATTTCTAGCTCAGCCAACAGGCAATCGACTTTAGGGGGTTCTTTTCCTCGAAGAAATGCATCAACGATCAGATCGCTTGCGCATTGCGATAGCCACTCGCCACGGATATAGGCTTCGAATTCGATTCGGAGGAGAGCGAAGAACGAAGCGAAAAGTCTTTCTTCGATAAGCAGAACGATTGCATGGTGATGATCCTGCGCAATTGCGAAGCACGAACCTGCTGCGCGCGTGCGATTGGTACTCGGCAGGTCAAGCTCGTGGACGGACTGCCGTAACTGCTCGACGTAACTTCCTGCGCGTTCAAGTTCCTCTGTGGTCAGCATGAGTTCTAACGCCCTAGTTAACCGTCCGCGTTGAACGCCGAGTTAGGCTGGGGCGCGAAGTGGAAGGTGTATGCATGACGAAAAACGGAGCGAAATCGGGATTGAACGATAGGCTTCCCACGTTGCACCTGAGGGATTTATGCATTTGACGCAGGCCGCCCTGCGGATGTGCGCAGTCGGTGGATGTACTGGTCGACCTTTGCCTCGAACTGATTAAGGTAATGTAAATGCGCTCGACCTTCGTCGAGTGTGCGAGCTTTTTTGATGCTCATAAGGATCTCTTGGCATTGGGCCTCCGTCGCGCCGTCCGCACCATAAAGAATCCCTGCTGGCCACTCATGCTCACTGTACCGGAACCAAGCAATCAGGTGCTCAAGCAGACGCGTCTTGGCTTTTGGATCATTGGGAATGAGTTCTAGCCGACGCTCAGCCAGTTGCATTTCTGTTTGGTAGCCGACTTGCGACCAAAGATGGTCGGCCTTATACAGGTTTTGAGCGCAGCGCTCTAGCACTTCAATGCACCAAGGATCAGACCTTTGGTGCCCGACCAAGAGTACGGGGAACATAACGCCTTCAAAAAGTTCGTGACGAACTGCGTGGCCGAACGTGCGATTAACCATGTACCAGCGTGTCCATTCTTTGCGCTCTTCATCGGTGGAGAACGTTCCTATGAACTTGGCAATCAGCGCTGTTGCCAAACCCTTGTTTCCCTGTTCTTTGGCAGCCTCGTACTGCTCAAAAAGTGCTTGTTCCATGAAGGCCTAACGAATAGAAAAGGCGCGTGTTTGCGAAAAGCCTAACGTGAAGCTAACCGGCGCTGCGCGGCTTTATCGCGCAGCGTCCAGCGACTGAAAGGAGCGAGGTTGAGCGCCATGTTAGGCAGCACCCGTGCGCAACCGTCGTTGTGTGGCGCAGAGATCATGGAAGCATTGCTCGCAAACCACTCGAAAGTCGGCAACCGGTTCGGTTTCTTCATTCCAACCGCCTCCTTTCTCGTAAGCAGAATCACACTCATTGCACCAAGCCATGAGATCACCTAATTGCCTTTTGGAAGGGTCGAATTGAGCTTGGACCCATCCAATGTAGACGGAGGATGATGTTCCAGCCTCGCGGAGATGTTGACAAGCAATCGCTGGCAGATTCGCCCCGTGCGCCTTGCATTTCACGCGTTGATCTTGCATACCGAATCTCTGTTTTGCCTAACGTTTGAGTTGAGGGACCTCGCGCAGCTTTTCGCGCGAGGTCCCTTCGAACGATGGGTTGGGCACTATAGCTCCCTCAGCAAAAGCACGAAATCATCTCGCATTCGGAATATTGGAGCATTCCCAACGGTTACATCTTGAACGTAACCAGCTTCGGAAAGCAACGAAACTTGGTTCTTAAGGTTAGGATGCTCTGACACGAAATACGCAAAACGAGGTTTGCTGCTGTTGAATGAAATGCCTTTAGTCGCCAACACTACGAATTCTCGAATGGTCGCAGACTGATCCATTTTCAAATCGCTGGCCATCTCCTGGAATAGCAGCGGCATCAGGCCATTTAAGTTGGCAAAACGTTTCTTCTCGTCTGAGACTTTCTTCTGTTCTCGCCTTTGATCCGTAAAACGGTCGGCAAGGTACTGCCCAGCGCTACCAACAGCGGCGCCGCCAAGAAATGTGGCGAGATACGAAACATCCAATAGAGAGGCGGGATCAAATGGCATGGCGATATCTATGGTGCCCAACGAATAGCGTTTATCCGCCGACGCGGACGAGTTTGAATAGGGCAGGAAGTCATATCGGCGGATAAACCTCGTTGGACTGGACCGCCGGACGGGCGATGGTTATGGGGATTGTAAGGAGAGGCTGTTCGAAGTCAATCGTATGGCATGAAGCAACGTGAAGTCGATGGCATATGTGTCAGGTATTCTGGCCAGGCGCCGTCTATCTGATCAGTGCTTCGGCTGACGATAGCCGCCCAGTAAAGGTTTCATCCGCTCTTCCCTGGTTTTTTCCAAGGATGGCCGGCGCTGAAACTCGGCGTGGAAACGTGATCGTTAGCAGAGCAGCCGGATATTCTCGGCGCACGCCGTATGCGCCGGTCGGCATGGCGCCCATGAAAGCCTGTAGCTGTGGGGGAAATGCCGTTTTCTGCATTTGTTTAGCGGGCCATTTTCTGGTTGAACGCGGCGGCGGAAGCGATCTGCCACGCAAAAGTCTGCAAGCATAATGGCGCGCCCTCTTCATGTCGAGTGTATATGCGTGCGGGGTCTTGGCGCGTGCTTGCCACTGGCGGCACGGCCCTTGTCCGACTGGCCGACGGCAGATCGTTTTTCGCCGTGAGCGCTGCTTAGTCGCGCTTCAAACGGTCCGTCGGAAGCGCGTCAGGCGGACATCGATGGTCAGGGTCAGGGCCGTCAGTGCGGCCGCCCGGGCGCGGCCTTCGGGGCTGGCGCGGTAGAGGTGCGGGGTCATCGCCAGGAGGTCGGCGATCGACTCGTCGGTGTTAAGTTCCAGGCTGTAGCTGACGGATTCCCCGGCCAGGGCGGTAAAGCCTTCCGGCATCCGGGGTTCGGCGGCGCGTTCCGGTTTCAGGCTGGGGTAGATGATTTCGCGCAGTTGGCGCAGGTGCTCCGGGCCGGCATCGACCTGCAGCAACTGACCGTTGGCCTTCAACACGCGGGCGAATTCGCCATAGACCGGGAAGCCGAACAGGCACAGCACGCGGTCGAGCGTGCCGGGCTGCACCGGCAGGTTGGCGTTGCTGCCGACCACCCAGTTCGGACGCTTGTCCTGCTTGGCGGCGGCGAGCACGGCCCACTTGGAAATGTCAAGGCCGAGCAGGGCGAGGTGTTGCTTTTCGCCGGCCGCCGCGGCCAGTTGGCGCAGGTAGTAGCCTTCGCCGCTGCCGGCATCGAGACAGGTGGCGGTTTTGCCGGCGGGCAGATCGGCCAGGACGGCCCGGCTGAGCGCTGCGGCAATCGGCTGGTAATGGCCGGCGTTGAGGAAGCGCCGGCGGGCGGCGACCATTTCCTTGCTGTCGCCGGGGTCGCGCGAGCGTTTCTGTTGCACCGGCAAGAGGTGGGTGTAACCCTGGGCGGCGATGTCGAAGCTATGGCCGGCCGCGCATGTCCAGCTTGCCGCCTGGCGGTGCAATGGGGCGCCGTCCAGGGGGCAGGCCAGGGCCTGGAAAGGAGTGATGGGCATGATCTTGTTTCGGCGGCCTGGCTGAATGAACCTAGAAAACGCAATTGAACCGCAGAGAGGCAGAGAAGCGGAGGAAAAACGAAGGCTTGCGTGGAAGATTCGGCACCCCTTCTGGGGGTGCTGCAATAACGATGCAAGCCACTGTTTTTACGTTTTTCTCTGCTCCTTTGCGACTCTGCGGTAAGGTTTTTGTGGGATGAAGGTGGCGAATCTACCGCATAACGGTGTGCGGCAGGAACGCTGCAAGCGACAGTTTTCTCGTTTTCCTTTGCTCGTCGGCGAGATGGCGGTAGGGGTTGCTCGATTCAATCGGCCCAACGCAGCTCCGAACGACGCCGGGCGCGCCGCGGATCGGTCAGGGACGCGGCCCGCCGTAGTCCTCGGCCAGGTTGTCGTAATGGGCGTGGGCTTCGCTTTCCAGCAAGGCGGCCCGGTACCACTCGAGCATCGCCGGATGGGCCAGCATGGCGGCGCTGTAAGCGGCGGCAACGGGGGGCAGGGCGACGTTGTAGATATGCAGGCGCCAGACGATGGGGGCGTACATCGCGTCGGCCACCGAAAAGTCGCCGAACAGGTAGGGACCGTCGCCGGTGGCGAACTGGCCGCGGGCTTCTTCCCAGATTTCGACGATGCGCTCGATGTCGCGCTGGACTTCCGGGCTGGCCGCTTTGCCCTTGAGTTTGAGCTTGAGGTTCATCGGCATGGCCGTGCGCAGCTTGGCGAAGCCGGCGTGCATTTCGGCCGCGATGCTGCGCGCCCGGGCGCGGGCCAGGCGGTCGGCCGGCCACATGGCGGGGTGCTGTTCGGCCAGGTATTCGGCAATGGCGATACTTTCCCAGACCTGGAAACCGTTGTCGTGCAAGCTGGGGACGCGGGCGTTGCCGGCCAGCGGTTTGAGTAGCGGGTTGTAGTCGCGGCCGGCGACCGAGACCATGTGCTCGGTGAAGGGAATGGCGAAATGTTTCAGCAGCAGCCAGGGGCGCAGCGACCACGACGAGTAGTTCTTGTTGCCGATGTAAAGCTCAAGCATGTTCATTTCTCCTGTTCGTCGTTCATGATTTTTCCGGGATCGCCCGCATCACCGCTCGCCAGCCGCGTTCCGCCTGAGGCCCGGCGGCCGCGAAGGTGGCGGCGAGATGCTTCATCTGCGTGCCGGTCAGTTGTCTTTCCAGTTGCCGACCGGCCTCGGTCAATGACAATTGTTTGACCCGGCGGTCATGTTCGGCAAGCTCGACGGCGACAAGTTTCATCGCGATCAACTGACGCAACGGGGCATTGAGCGCCTGCTTCGAGACGCCGAGGATGCCGAGCAGAGTATTGACGGCGAGCTGCGGGTTGCGGCTGACGAAATGCAGGATGCGGTGATGGACGCGCCCGAGGCCGAGCTGTTCGAGCATGCGGTCGGGGCGCGAGGTAAAGGCGCGATAGGCGAAGAAAAAGAGCTCGATGGACTCTTCCAGTTCGTCCGGGTTTTTTTGGTCAATCATGTTGACATACTAGGGGGCGCCGCTTAGGCTGTCCATAGGTCAACAACATTGACGTGTATTGATGAAAACCTTTAGCGACGTGTCGCGTTTTTCCCGCCGTGCCGGCAATCTCGAAGCTTCGCCGATCCGCGAAATACTCACCGTGATCGACCGCCCGGGAATGATTTCCTTTGCCGGCGGCCTGCCGGCGCCGGAAACCTTTCCCGCCATGAATCTCGCCAACGTGCCGGCCAAGTGGCTGCAGTACGGGCCGAGCGAGGGCGACCCGGAATTGCGCCAGTGCATCGCCGAGAATCTCAACGAGCTCGGCCTCAAGTGCTCGCCGGAACAGGTGCTGATCCTTTCCGGTTCGCAGCAGGGCATCGATTTGGTCGGCAAACTGTTCATCGACAACGGCACGCCGGTGGCGGTCGAATCGCCGACCTACCTGGCCGCCTTGCAGGTTTTTCGTTATTTCGGGGCGCGTTTCACGCCGCTCAACCCGCAACTGCCGAGCGCCGGTCTGGCCGGCGAGCCGCGGCCGGCCTTCGCCTACGCGATTCCGACCTTCCAGAATCCGACCGGCCATTGCTACGCTGCCGCCGAGCGCGCTGCGCTGGCCGAGGCCTGCGACCAGTTCGCGGTACCGCTCTTCGAGGACGATCCCTACCGCGACCTGGCCTACGACGAGGTCGAGCGGACACCGGTCTGCGCCCAACTGCAGCGGGCTTCCTGGATTTATCAGGGCTCTTTTTCGAAAAGCCTGGCCCCCGGTTTGCGCCTCGGTTACCTGGTGGCTTCGCCGGATCTGCTGACGCCGTTGGTCCGCCTCAAACAGGCGGCCGACCTGCACAGCAACCGGATCAGCCAGTGGTATGTCCTGGGCCAGTTGCAGGATGCGGCGCGGGACCGGCGGATTGCCGAGCTGGCCGATTTCTACCGGCGTAAGCGCGACCTTTTCGGGCGCGAACTGGATCGGCATTTCAACGATCTGGCGACCTGGCGGGTGCCGGCCGGCGGGCTGTTCTTCTGGCTGCAACTGAAAGCCCGGATCGACACCCGCTTGCTGCTGCCGCAGGCCATTCAGCACAATGTGGCGTTCATGCCGGGCGAGCCGTTCTTTCCCGAGCGGCCGGCCGCCTGCGGCGCCTTGCGCCTCAATTTCAGCCATGCCGACGAAGAACAGATCAGGCGCGGTCTGGCGACCCTGGCCGAATTGTTGGCAGCGGCGCTCGGCCGGCCGGGTGGCGAACTGCGGCGGGCGGTCGGCTGAAGCGGCCGGCGGGCTGCTTACAATTTGACACGAGTTCTGTCGGCTGGCCGGCCGGGCGGTAGCTTAAAATGCGAGCGATGCCTGTTCCGGATAATTCTCTCAAACGTCGCGCCCCGCTGTGGGCAATAGCTGTTTCGCTGCTTCTCCACGGCCTTGTTTTGTTCGTGCCGCGCAGCAACCCGCCTGGCGGCAATCCGCCGCCCCGTCTGCAAGCCAGCCTGGCGCCGCGTTTGCCGCTGGCGCAGCGGGAGCAGCCAGCGAGCGAAACACCGCCCAGGAAGGCGCCGCAAGCCAGCAAAAAGTCGGCAGCACAGCCCCGGCTGCTGACCACCAACAAGACGCCGCGGCAAAGCTGGTCGGTTGCCGAAAAGCAGGAAATGAACAACTTTCTCGACGAGTTGGCGACCCAGGCCAGGACGGCGCCCAAGCCGAGCCTGGCGCAGCGCTCGCTGAGCATGGCCCGGGAATACGGGCGGGAAATGGCGGAGCGCGAAGCGAACGACTCGGCCAGCCTGGAACTGCGCCCGAATGCCCCGCCGGCCGATCCGTTCAGCCTGGAAATGTACGTCGATGGCCTGGTCAAACGCCTTAACCGGAGCGCCGGTTTCGTCAGAAACGATCCGCGCAGCAAGGGCGTGCGGACGGCCGCCGTGCAGTTCCGGCTGAATCCGGACGGTAGCCTGAAATCCTTCTCGGTGCTCAACATGGGCGATCAGGCCGAGGAAATCGCCTTCATCAAATCGGTCGTCGAGCGCTCGATTCCCTTCGCGCCGTTCCCGGCCGATATCAACCGCGCCGCCCGTTCGCTGGCGATGACCATCTGCATCGTTCCGGGCAGCGCCGGCGGCGGTTTCGGTTTCACGCGGACGGCCAACGGTCGGGGCTGCTGACCGGCGGGTTCTCCGCATCGAGTGCAGGCCGATCATCTTGCCCTCGCTATCGCTGCACAGGGAGATGAAACCGTATTCGCCGATCGGCATTTTGGCTTTTTGACGGCGGGCGGGCCGGAGCGAATGCTCGAATGGCTTGTCGGGCAATTGATCCGGCCAGTGCCAAAGTTCCGGAAAGTCGGGGAAAAGGTAGAAATATATTCAGCCATCGGTTAGATTTGTGGGAGATTTTGTTGTTGATATTCCGTTGGCCTAGCGGCGGTGGAGGCGCTAGGCCAAATAGATAAAACACGTGGCTTGTTGAACAAAAGCCCCCAAGGAATGCGATGGACAAGGATCAGGAAATTCTTGCAATCAGCCGGCTGGTTTTTGAACTGACCAAGCTTGGCGGCAGCGACGTCGACCTCGACGCCATGCTGGCCCGACTGTTTGACCTGCTGAGCAACTTGCCGGGCATTCGGGTGCAAGCGCGCAGCGTCATCCTGCTGGAGAATTCCCGCGGCCGCTTGACCCAGGTTGCCCAATTCGGTCTCGACCCGGTCTGGGAGCGCTCGGTGCGTTCCTGTGCCGACCCCTATGCCGGCAACGTTCAGGCCGAGCAAGCCTTCGTCGTCGCAGCGACCAGCGAATATCCCTATCTGCTGGCCGAAGAGGCCGCCGGCGAGGCGCGCTGTTTCGTTCTCCCGCTGCGCAAGGAGGGCAAGTCGATGGGGCGCGTGCTGCTCTTCATCGACCCCGAGTGGCAGGTCGATGCCGTCGAAACCGAGTTCATGACCGACCTGGCCGGTACGCTGTCGGTGCTGGTTTCCCGTTGCATCATCAACGAGACCCTGGGCGTCCGCGAAGTCGAGCTGGAAGAGGCCCGCACCGATGCCATCCGCCGACTCGGCACGGCATCGGAATACCGCGACAACGAAACCGGTATGCATATCATGCGGATGACCCATTTCGCTACCAGTATCGCCCGCGCCATGGATCTCCCGGAGGCGTTGCGGGAACTGCTGGCGGTCTGCGCGCCGATGCACGATGTCGGGAAAATCGGCATCCCCGATGCCATCCTGCTCAAGCCGGGGCGCCTCACCCCGGCCGAGTACGAAATCATGAAGACTCACACGGAAATCGGTTCGCGCTTGCTGACCGGGGCCGACAGCCTGATCCAGACCGCCAAGGAAATTGCCGAGTGCCATCACGAACGCTGGGATGGCGGTGGCTATCCGGCCGGCCTGCAGGGTGAGGAAATACCGCTGTTGGCCAGAATCTGCGCCGTGGCCGATGTTTTCGACGCGTTGACTTCGCTGCGCCCTTACAAGGCGCCGTGGCCGGTCGATGAAGCGATCGAGTGGATGTGTCAGCAGGCCGGCAGCCATTTCGATCCCGACGTGATCGCCGCCTTTGTCGCCGCGATGCCCGAAATACTGCGGATCCGCCAGCTTTACCGGGACGACATCATCGATCCGAATCAGTCCGTCGATTTGCCGCTGCCAGGTTTCTCACCGTCGGCCTGGGTCAGTTGGGAGGATAGTCTGAGTGTCGGTATCGATGTCATCGACGAGCATCACCGCTACCTCTTCGATCTGACCAACGACCTATTCACCATCGTTTCCGAGAAGCGTGGGGCCAGCGAACTGGCCCGCGTCCTGAAAGCCCTCTCGCAGTACGCCCAGGTGCACTTCCGGGCCGAGGAGCGGATGATGGAACACTACGGGTACGCCGGGATTGCCGTGCAGCGCCATCAACACGATGATTTCGAGGGGCGCCTGCAGGCTTTTTACGACGAGCTGCACAGCAATCCATTGACGGCCCAGTTCGAGGTCTTGATCTACTTGCGCAATTGGCTGATTCAACACATCGTGCACGAAGACGCCAAGTTGCGCGATCTGGTAAGAATCTGAGCACCGCATAGCGACCGGAAAGGCAGTCCGTATGACCATCCGCAATATTCTCCGCATGGGCGATCCCCGCCTGTGGCAAGTGGCCCTGCCGGTGGCCGACTTCACTACCCCGGCCCTGGCCGACCTGATCGCCGATATGTTCGATACCATGCACGCGGCCGGCGGCGTCGGCCTGGCCGCGCCGCAGATCGGCGTCGGGTTGCAGGTGGTGATCTTCGGCTTCGAAAGCAGCGAACGTTACCCGGATGCCGAGGCTGTGCCGCAGACCGTTCTGATCAACCCGACGATCACCCCGCTCGGCAAGGCCGAAGCGAGCGACTGGGAAGGCTGCCTTTCCGTTCCCGGCCTGCGCGGCGCCGTTCCCCGCCCGGCCCGCGTTCGTTACCAGGGCTACGATCCGGCCGGCCAGCCGATCGATCGCACGGTCGACGGTTTTCACGCCCGCGTCGTCCAGCATGAATGCGACCACCTGATCGGTCGGCTCTACCCATCGCGGATTCGCGATTTCACCCGCTTCGGCTATACCGACGTGCTGTTTCCCGAACTGTTGAAATAGGGGCGCGGCCTCAAAGGCCCAGGCGACTCTGGGTGTGCAGCAGTTTGGCGGCCATGCCGAGGCCGTAGGCTTCGACCTGGTCGAGCGTGCCCACTTCGAAACCGCAGGGTTTGCGGCCGGTGATTTCTTCCCATAGCGTGGCGACGGCAAAGGGCGTGACGTCGAGCGAGCTTTGGTCCGGCTGCTCGAAGACGGCGGCGAAAGACTGTCGCCAGCGATTGCCCGGGGCGAAGCGGCTGCCAATATGCTCGATTTCGTGGCGGGCCTCGTGCTCTTCCAGGGGCAACCACAGGCCGTCGGTATTGCAGGCGAAGGCGCTCCCGTCGGGCAGCGGTGCCAGTTTCGCCGAGCGCTTGTCCGGCGTCTGCGCCAACTCGAAACGCAGTATGCCCAATTGGTGCGTCCGCAGCAGCGGCAGAACGTGGTTTTCAATCAGCCACGATTCAAGATGGTGTGTGCCGGCCATGATCAGCTTGACCAGGTCGGCGCGCTGTTTGGCCTGCTCCAGCAGGGCGCCGGCGCTTTGCGGCCAGTCCAGCGATAGCGGGGTCATCGGGTATTCCTCGGCAGAGTCGATGGGGGGCATTTTAAAAGCTATTTGCCTTTGCCACGGCAGAACTTTTCGCCCCCCGGCGGCGCCCGCCGCCTCAGAACCAGCTTTCGACCTTGCTCCGCGTCGGCACGCCGCCGGCATGTACCACCGTGCCGTCGATCACCACACCGGGTGTGGACATCACGCCATAGCCCATGATCGCAGGCAAATCCTCGACTTTCTCGAGCCGGATTGCGATCCCTTTTTCTTTCGCTACCGCCTCGATCAGGGCGATGGTGTTGCGACAGTTGGCACAACCGGTGCCGAGAACCTTGAACTCTTGCATGGGATTTCCTTTCCTTTGTGTCGATAAAATGAAGGGTCGCCGTGGCCGCTCACAGCACCAGATTGAAAACGTAGCCGACGAGCATGATGCCGACCGCGACGACGCCGGCGAAGGTGGCGATCAGGGTCGGCTTCAGCGCCTTGCGCAGGATGATCATTTCCGGCGCCGAGAGGGCGATGACGCTCATCATGAAGGCGAGCACGGTCCCCAGCGCGGCGCCCTTGCCGATCAGCGCCTCGACGATCGGGATGATGCCGGCGGCGTTGGTGTACATCGGCACGCCGAGCACGACGGCCGCCGGCACCGCCCACCAGACATCCCGGCCCATGAAGGAGGCCATGAAGTCTTCCGGCACATAACCGTGGATGCCGGCACCCAGGGCGATGCCGAGCAGGATGTAGGGCCAGACCTTGCCGACGATTTCCCGGACATGCCGGCCGCCGGCCTGAAAGCGCTCGCTCCAGGAGATTTTCTCGTCCGCCGGATGGGCCGTCTGGCCGGCCAGGATTTTTTGTACCCAGTCTTCCAGAAAGCGCTCCATATTCAGCTTGCCGATGACCAGACCGGCAAAAATAGCGATGAGCAGGCCCATGCCCAGGTAGAGGACGGCGACCTGCCAGCCGAACATGCCGAATAACAGGACCAGCGCCACTTCGTTGACCATCGGCGCCGAAATCAGGAAGGAGAAGGTCACGCCCAGCGGCACGCCGGCCGACAGGAAGCCGATGAACAGCGGCACCGCCGAGCAGGAACAGAAGGGCGTGACGATACCGAGCGCGGCGGCCAGAACATTGCCGACCCCTTGCCGCTTGCCGGAAAGCAGGGTGCGGGTGTGGGCGGGCGAAAAGAAGGTCTGGATGATGCCCATGACGAAGACGATGCCGGTCAGCAGCAGGAGCACTTTGGGCGTGTCGTAGAAAAAGAAATGTACGGCTTCGCCGAAGGGCGTCTGGCGGCTCAGGCCGAAGCCCGCGACCAGCCATTCGGCGCCGGCCGAGAGCTGGCTATAGACGGCCACCCAGGCGATGCTGGCCAGGGCAATCCCAAGCAGCCATGGCCACAGTTTCTGGCGATCGGGGATTTCAAGAGGGGCGACGGTCATGGCATTACTCCGGGTTCGGCGTACCGCCTGGCATGGCGATGCGGGTGGTCATGCCGGGGAGACGGAGCGCCGGGCAAAAGGATGCAGTTGGGCGGTGCCCTACGGCGGTGTGACGTTCGCCGGGGCGGCCGGCCGGATCGGCGGGGGCGGCAACGCGATCACTTCGCTTGGTCGGAAGCCAGCGTGCCGATTTTGTATCGGGCCAGCAATTCATCGGCAAACGGCGCATGCGAGCGCCCTTTGGTTTTCGTTTTGTAGGCCTCGGTCGCTTCCCTGCCGCACCAGGGAACAACCAGTTCCGGTGGCGACGGGTGAGCGGGCAGGTAAGCGCTCAGGTCATAGACGCCGCCACGAATCGCCATCCAGCAATTCGCCGCCGTCGCATGTTTGGCCAGCTCGGCCGGCGTATAGGTTTTCTCGGCGGCCAGCAGGAGACTTTCTTCAGGTGTCGGCAACCACAGGCTTGCCGTCCAGAAGGCTGTGACCAGCAGCCAGAAGAGCACGGTCGTCGAGAGATAGAAGCGGCGCATTAGCGGAACTCGAAATTTTCAAAGTGGATATGACGGGGCTTGATGCCCCGCTCGTTCAAAACCTGCCGGAGCCCGACCAGCATGCCGGGCGGCCCGCACAGATAACAATCGCGCTGCGCCAGACCGGGGGCGGCGGGGAGAAGGGCGTTCAGATCGGGCAACGTCGGGCCGGTTGCCACCGCCCGCAGGGTTAGCTGCGGGTCCTTCGCCGCCAAAACCTGCAATTCGTGCAAAAACGCGGCGTCGGACTCGCTGCGGTAAAGATAGAGCAGTTGGGTCGGCTGATCGAGCGGCGCGGCCCGTAGCTGCGCCAGGAAGGGCGTGATGCCGATCCCGCCGGCCACCCACAGTTGGGGGATGGCCGGCCGGTCGGCCAGGAAGCAGCCAAAGGCGCCTTGCACTCTGGCCAGAACTCCCGGCTCGATGGACTGAATATTTTGCGTACAGTCGCCCAGGGCTTTTACGCCAAAGCGGATCTCGCCATCGGCCCCGCTGGCGCTCACCGTGAAAGGGTGAAATTCGCCGCAGCCCCGGAAGTTGGGGCCGGCGAAAAAAGCCACCAAGGCAAACTGCCCGGGCTTGGCCTGCAAGCCATCGGCCAGCGGCTTCAGGGATATTTCGACCATGCCGTCGGCTACCGGCGTCACGCGGTGCACGATGTAGGGTCGGGCGGCTCGGCCGAAGTCCTGGCGCACGATGCGCCAGCCGAGCAAGAAGGCGGCGAGGCCGAGGATCGGCCAGACCGGCTGCTCGATACCGAGCAGGACCAGGTGCAGCAAGCCGAACAAGACGGCGAGTCCGAGTCCGAGATGCAGCCGGCGCCAGGTTCGGTAGGGAAGCCGTCGTTCGAAAGTTGCCGCCAGGCCGGCCATCAGCAGGAGCAGGGCCAGCCAGCCGGCCCAGACCGGCCAGCCCTGGCTAAAGGGCGAGAGGGTCTGCCAGGCCAACTGCCGCCCATCCGGCCAGGCAGCGGCGGCCAGCAGCAGCGGATGGGCGAGCAATGCCGCATAGGCTGCCATGCCGACCCGGTGATGCCAGTGGTACATCCTTTCCAGTCCGCCCAGCCCTTGGGCCAGACGGGGCTCGCGAAGCATCAGCAGGAGGCTGGCGAGGAGCAGGCCACAGCCGGCCCAGCCGAGAACGATACCCAGGCTGCGGGCTATCGATAGTCCCTCGGGCAGCGCCCAATAGACCGGGCCGAGCGTCGCCGCCAGGACCAGTAAGGGGAGCGCCAGGAAGCGCCGGTTGGGCATCGGGCTTGGGCCGTCGATCGGGCTATTTCCCGGGAACGGCCTCAGCCGGTCTCAGGTGCCCACAAATATCCCGCCGGCCAGCGGGTAAAGCCAGGCCGCGTTGGCGGGCCCGTTCTTCCATCAATTGGTGATGGCTGAGCTGATAAGTGCGGCATTCCTCAAGCCTGCTAAAGCTGCGAATCCGGCTTTGATGCTCGATCCGTTCCTCCGGGCTCATCAACTGCCAGCCCCGGGTATTGCTTTCGCTGGCCCGCCATGGACCGCGCGCCGCGGCGTTAGCGAGCATCAGCATGGCAATTGCCAGGCCGACGATCAATTTTGTCAGCATGATCCGTTCCTCGCCGAGTTCTTACCCAATGGTGCCAGACCAATCCGGTCAGCGCTTGCTTTACTGCCGCCGGCTGGCGTGCCGCCGCGGAAATCGAGAATGCGCTCGTTGGTCGCCATGCGGCTCTCCGTTATCCCGGCCGGGGACGAATGTCCCTGGCGTACTTGGGGAGACGTTGATCGGCGCGAAAGGATGCAACAATTTTTGCGCCGGGGCTTACGGCTCGGCCAGGGGCGGCCGCGGGGTAAAGCAGCAAACCGTTCCGGCGGCGTCGAAACGCACCTGGCAGTTGGTTTCCAGTTTTTCTTTCAGTTGCAGGCGGGCGCGCTGCAGGCGCGACTTGGCGCCGGGCAGGGAAAGACCGAGCAGGGTGGCCAGTTCCTGCTGCGAGTGGCCCTCAATGTCGCAGTAGGTGATGGCTTGCCGGTCCTTCTCGGCCAGTTCGGTGAGCACCCGCGGCAAACACTGGCTCAGGGTGTCGACCGGTTCCGGTGCTTCGGTGGCCGGTGCCGCCAGGTCTTCCGGCAGGGGCTGGTGTTGGCGGGTGCGGCGCCAGCGATCGGCCAGCGCATGGCGTGCCACCTGGAACAGCCAGGCCCGCGGATTGTCGATGTGGCAGAACTGTTTTCCCAGGCCCATGGCCTTGATGAAAACTTCCTGCAGCACTTCCTCGGCATCTTCCGGCTGACTGGCCCGCTGCCGCAGGTAGCCCAGCAATTCGGCCTGGCAGGCGGCCCAGGCGGTCATCAGGCAGTGCGGATGCATCAGGCGTCTTCCCGCGCCGCAAGACCAAAGCGTTTCATCTTTTCCCACAGCGCTTCCGCGGTCTGGGTCAGGTGGCCGTTATGGCGCTCGAGGGCGACGATCAGGAAGTCGCGTTCGCAGGCCATCAGATAGTCGGTCAACGATGGCGAGGCGAGGGGAATGGCACCGGGCTCCACCGGGTTTTCGCCAAAGAAGGCGTTGGCGCCGAGCAGCGGGCCGGGCGAGAGGATGCCGGCGCTGCGGTCGGGCTGGCGGATATCGCTCTCCATCACGCGGTAGAGCCGGCTTTCCAGCGCCGCTGCGGCGGCGAAGCCTTCGAGCGGGTAGCGTTGGGTGAGCGATTCGCCCATGATCCCGTCGTCCTCGATCAGGCAGAGGTGCGGGCGGGTTTCAGGCGGTATGGCCATAGGGAATTCCAACTTTGAAAGTGGTGTAGCCGGGCAGACGCTCGACCTCGATTTCGTCGTCCAGTTGCTGCACGATCTGATAGACGATCCTCCGTCCCGGACCATGGCCGCGTTCGCTGCTCACGGCGAAGGGTTCAAACAGCGTATCCATGCGTTCCTGGGGAATATAGTCGCCATCGTTGGTGCTGGCCAGGGGTAAGTGCTTTTCCGTCGCTTCGACCAGCAGGCGGACGCCGCCTTCTTCCGCCGCACCGATGGCGTGGAGCGGCAGGTTGAGCAGGATCCGGCGCATCGGCGAGAATGAGCGGGGCGTCCACATCCTCGGCGGCGAAGGGGGAATCCTTGGCCTTGTTTTCGACGAGCAGGGCGCGCAGTTCACCCGCGTCGCCTTCACCGCAGGGCTGAAGCGGGAGGGTGAGGTCATCAGCATGGATGGTCGGGGACGCGCCTTCGGCAACCTCTTCGTCGAGCGGCTGTGGCGTAGCGTGAAGCACGAGGATATGTACCTGAAGGGCTAGGCCTCGAAGGGCGTGTTGCTGCTCGGCCTGACGGCGTATTTCGCCTTCTACAACGGCGAGTGGCCGCACCCGTCGCTCGGGCTGCAAACGCCGGATGTCGTGTGTCGCAGGGGCGTGGGGGGCGGCGCGCTGGAGGAATTCCCTGTTCCGCTACGCTTCACTTCACAGGGAATTCCTCCATCACAAAGGCAAAGTCGGAGGCAACGGCAACCACCCAATCAAAGGCAAAACCGGGGCAGCGTCGTCCAACTGCGAGTGAAGTCGAACGCATTGCTTAAACTGACTGCATTGTCTCGTCGATCGCCATTCCCCGGCGGCAGCATCGGTCCTGTCGCCAGCGCGCCGGGAATTTCGGGTCAGCGGGAAGCCATGGCCTTTTCGTCTTGCAGCGCGGCCTTCAGGTCGTCCACCAGGCGCTCGATGGATTTGTGCGCATCGTAGAACTCGAATTCGCCCTTGCCGGTTTCAAGAACGACGTTGGGTTCGTCGCCATAGAGCGGGACTTGGACATGGACGCCTTTGGTGATGACGATCATGCCGTCCTCTTTTTTTGACGGTTCGCTGAGGGCGACGGGGGTGAAGCCGAGTTTGTTGAGTTTTTCGGCGAGGGCTTGGGCGTTCATGTGTTTCCTTTGTCGGTAATTGGGTTGGTTGCCGGCAGGGCTCCGGCAAATGGTGGGGGTGGATTTATTTTTGGCCGATTGCCCAGATGAAGGACTGGACGTCGATCATGTCCCTGGGCATCAAGCCTTCCTCCGCGAGAGTGGCGCGGAGGTGGTTGTAGAGTCGCTGAACCGCCGTATAGCTGCGCCAGTTCGGTTCCGATTTGTAATGGATTCGCCAGCAAAAGGCCTTCGCCACATTCTGGATGACCGTCGGTTTGATGAAGGCCTTTTCCTGCGGGAAGCGGATGAATCCGAACAGAGTGGCATAAGGCCAGCGGTTGATGCCCAGCAGGTCGAGGGCACGAACGAATCCCTTGAAGCGGTCTTCTTCCGAGTCCGTTCCATAGAGGAGGGCGGCCAGGGCTTCGGCGAAGGTTTTTTGCGGCACGGGGGTCTCCAGGGCGCTGTAGAAAGCCGTCTTTTCGCTCTTGGTCAGCAGATTGGTCAGCGACTCGATGTGCCGGGCCCGGTCGCAGATGTCCTGATAGCGGCTCTCGGCGAGGAGTTGCGAAATTTCGCCCTGGCCCAGCAACTGGATGCAGAACTGGTGGGCGCGCCCGCTGGCCTCGCGTTCCTCCTTGACATAGCGCGGCGCGGCAAAGCCGTCCGGGTGGATTGCCAGGAAGCGTTCAACGGCCTTGGCCGGCGTCACATAGACCGCGTTATCGATTTGCGACGTTTCGATCAGGTTGTCCAGTTGGCGGTGTTTGGCCGCGGCACCCTCGGCGATCTCGAGTTGAACGAACGATTTTGCCAGGCGCTTGGCGCCGATACCGACAAAGAACACATCGATGCTGTCGGGGCCGACATTGAGCACTTTCCCGAGTCCCCAGCTTTTCTGCTTGGGGTGAAATACACGATCGCCTTGGGTTGGACTGCTCATCTTGCTCTCCGCCGTTTCCGGAAAAAAGCGGCGGATTTTATCATCCTAGAAAACGCAATTGAACCGCGGAGACACAGAGGTGCAGAGGAAAAACAATGGTTTGCCTGGATTATTCGGCACCCCTTCGGGGGGCGCCGCAAAAACCTTGCAAGCCACTGCTTTCACGTTCTTCTCTGCGCCTTTGCGATTCTGCGGTAAGGTTTTTAGGATCATGCGTTGGAAAAGGCGAATCCGGCCGGAGCGAGCAGTGGTTTCGCCGGAAAAAAACATGGCATGGCGATCGGATCGCCATTTCCTTTGCGCTTCCCGAGCTATACACTGGCCACCGTCCATTCCGCGACAACTTGGAGAGGGAAGCATGCAAGGTTTGTTTGAGTACAAGCTCGATGGTAAAGGTGACGCTGTTGTCTTGGGTGTCGATCTGGATTCAATCAGCGCCAAAGCCCTGGCTCGACTTGATCGTTACATCAATTGGGAGGATGTTCTAAAACTGACGGAGAACGATCCGGAAGCGGCTTCTGCCGCCGAACGCCTGCATACCGTTTTGCAGCATCTGGGACGCTGATCTGGCGCCCAAGATGCGCTAAGCAAGGAAGCGCGTCGAAAGAGGAGCCAGGGCTTGGGCCTTGCGCTCCTTTTTTCATTCTGGAAACCTAGCCGGTATTTTCGCCACCGGCCGCCGCGCTGAGGGCGGCGCATGGGCTGCTGTTTTCCTCGGCGCCAGATACCGGCGGCCGGCCTTCGATGGCGGCCTTGGCCGCCTCCAGAACCTTGCGCGCCGGCGTCCGGCGGACTTTGTCGGCGAGGGCGATGGCGGCCCGCAGGGTATCGTCGGCAATGCCGAGCTGGCGGCCGGCGGCGATGTGATATTCGACGCAAGGGAGGCAGTTGCTGCCGATGGCGGCGCCGATGGCGACCAGTTCGACTTCCCGTGGGCTGAGTTGGGGCATGGCGTTTCCTGGTGAAAGGGGTGGGGTGGTGAGCGTCTTGCTCATCAAGGTCGAGGTGGCGGGACAGAGGCCGGAAAACTGCGTAGTTGCCCGAATGGCCGGCGGCGCCTCGTGCCGGGCGGTGGGCTGGTAACCGAGGTGGGTGAACAAATCGGCCGCCGTCGTGGTCAGCAGAAACAGGCGACTTACCCCCTGGCTGGCGGCGTACTGTTCGGCCCGGGCGACCAGTTGGCGGCCCAGGCCGGAGCCGCGCCGGTCGGGGCTGACGGCCAGCGAGCGGAGCAGGCCGAAGGGGCCGTAGCGTTCGAGGCCAATTAGCCCATAGAGGCCATCGGGCCCGCGACTGCCGAAAAACTTCCGGCCCGACCCGGCGGCCAGATCGGCGACCGGCAGCCCGCACTGCTCAAGCAGCGGCACGACTGTCCGGTGGTCGGCGATGGCCGCGATCGGCGGGCGGTCTGTCATGATCAGACTTTTTCGTTGCTGAAATAGCGTTTCTGGAACCACAGCGCAACGCCGACCAGACCGATCATGACCGGCACCTCAACGAGCGGCCCGATCACCGCCGCGAAGGCGGCCCCGGAATTGATGCCATACACCGCAATCGCCACCGCGATGGCCAGTTCGAAATTGTTGCTGGCGGCGGTGAAGGAGAGCGTCGTGCATTTCTTGTAATTGGCCCCGACCTTGCGGCTCATGTAGAACGAAAAGAGGAACATGACCACGAAGTAGATGAGCAGCGGAATGGCGATGCGCACGACGTCGAGCGGGATGGTGACGATCAACTGGCCCTTCAGACTGAACATGACGACGATGGTGAAGAGCAGGGCGACCAAGGTGATCGGCCCGATTTTCGGCACGAAGTGCGTGTGGTACCACTCCTTGCTCACGTAGCGCAGCATGACGACGCGGGTCAGCACGCCGGCGACGCAGGGGATGCCGAGATAGATGAAAACGCTTTCGGCGATCTGGCCGATCGAGATATCGACGACCATGCCGGTCAGCCCGAAGAGCGGCGGCAGGACGGTGACGAAGAACCAGGCGTAGACGCTGAAGAAGAGCACCTGGAAGATCGAGTTGAAGGCAACCAGGCCGGCGGCGTACTCGGTCGAACCCTTGGCGATTTCGTTCCAGACGATGACCATGGCGATGCAGCGGGCGAGGCCGATGAGGATCAGGCCGACCATGTATTCCGGCTTGTCCGGCAGGAAAATGATGGCCAGGGCGAACATCAGGATCGGTCCGAGGATCCAGTTCTGCAGCAGCGACAGGCCGAGCACCTTCTTGTCGCTGAAGACGTCGGGCAATTCTTCGTAGCGCACCTTGGCGAAGGGCGGGTACATCATCAGGATCAGGCCGAGGGCGATCGGGATATTGGTTGTCCCGACCTGGAAGCGGTTGATGAAGGCCTCGGTGCCCGGCACGAAATAGCCGAGGGCGATGCCCAGCGCCATGGCGGCGAAAATCCACACCGTCAGGTAACGGTCGAGGAAAGATAGTTTCTTGCTTACCGCACTCATTTCAGTTCTCCCATGCAATGCTTGGTTTATTAATTTAGGGGGCTGCCCGGTTTTGCCCTGCCGCCAGTCGGCGTAGCCGCGCCGTACCGATCGGTTCTTCGGCGAGCAGCGGGACGACGGCATAACGTGTCGCATGGCGAGTGGCAACGGTGTCGATTTCATGCCACTCGTTTTTCGCCCGCTGGCGCAGCAACGGCGAATCGACCACGCTGGCCGCCAGGCTGTTGTTGATGACCCAGGCCCAGGGCTCGATGCCGGCCCGGCGCAGATCGGCCTGCAAATTGGCGGCTTCGAGCACCGGCGTCGTTTCAGCGAGCGTCACGAGCAGCACCTTGGTTTGCTTGCTGTCCTGCAACTGCATCATCGGCGTCGTGAAATGCCGGTCCTGGCCGCTCATCTGGCGGGAAATTTCCCGGTGGTAGGCGCCGGTGGCATCGAGCAGGAGGAGCGTGTGGCCGGTCGGCGCCGTATCCATGACGACGAATTTCTGGCCGGCTTCGCGGATGATGCGGGAAAAGGCCTGGAAAACGGCGATTTCCTCGGTGCATGGCGAACGCAGGTCCTCTTCGAGCAGGGCGCGGCCCTGGGCGTCGAGACCAGCGCCCTTGCTGGCCAGCACCTGCTGGCGATAACGCTCTGTCTCGGCCTGCGGGTCGATGCGGCTGACCGTCAGATGTTCGAGTTCGCCGGCCAGGGTTTCCGTGAGGTGGGCGGCCGGGTCCGAAGTGGTCAGATGCACGGGCAGGCCGCGACTCGCCAGTTCGACGGCAAGTGCCGCAGCCAGCGTCGTCTTGCCGACGCCGCCCTTGCCCATGAGCATGATCAGGCCGTGACCGTCGCCGGCGATTTCATCGACCAGGGTGGACAGGCTGGGGGCGCTCAGGACGGCCTGTGTCTCGGTGCTGGCCGGCAACGGCGCATTGGCCGCGCCGAGCAATTGCTTCAGGGCGGGCAGGCCGACCAGGTTGAAGGACTTGAGTTCGATGCGGTCGGTCGGCAGCGCCTTGAGTACTTCCGGAATATCCGCCAACGCCCTTTGCTCGCGGGCCAGGATGGCGGCTGCCAGCGGATCGCTCGCCGCCTCGCCGGCCGGCAGGACGCCGTTGATCACCAGGAATTGCCGGCTCAGGCCGATGGCCGCCAGTTCTTCGTGTGTCCGGGCGACTTCGCGCAGGGTTGCTTGCTGGGCGCGGGCGACCAAGATCAGCCGGGTGCGCTGCGGGTCGGCCAGTGCGTCGACCGCTGCCTTGTATTGCGTGCGCTGTTTTTCCAGCCCGGCCAGCGGGCCGAGGCAGGAGGCGTCGCCCTTGCCTTCGTCGAGAAAGCCGCTCCAGGCACCGGGCAGTTGCAGCAGGCGGATGGTGTGGCCGGTCGGCGCGGTGTCGAAAACGATGTGCGCGAAATCGGCGGTCAGCGCCGAGTCGGTGAGCAGGGCGGTGAATTCGTCGAAAGCGGCGATTTCCGTGGTGCAGGCCCCCGAGAGTTGTTCCTCGATACTATTGACGACGGCTTCCGGCAGGACGCCGCGCACCGGCCCGACGATGCGGTCGCGGTAAGCCTGGGCGGCGGCCTGCGGGTCGATTTCCAGGGCCGACAAATTGCTGACGGCGGCGAGCGGGACGATCCGGTTGCCGATGTCTACGCCAAACACCTGGCCGACATTGGAGGCCGGATCGGTGCTGACCAGCAGCACGCGCCGGCCGGCTTCCGCCAGTTGGATGGCGGTGGCGCAGGCGATCGAGGTCTTGCCGACGCCGCCTTTGCCGGTGAAGAACAGGAAGCGCGGTGGTTGGTCGAGAAATTTCATGATGCGGTCTTTCCGGCTTAGCAGGATTTGCCGCTACAGCCACATTTACCGGCTGGCTGGCTCGCTTCCTGAGCGGCGCTGATCCCGGCCCAGCGGGCGAGTTCGGCACGCTGCGGATAACGGCCGGTAAGGGCGACATCGCCATCGACCAGAATCACCGGCAGGCCTTCGGCTCCGGATAGCTCGAGAAATTTCTTCACGGCGGCGTTTTCGGCAAAGGCCATCGGTTGCTGGGCCAGATTGAACCGTTCGATCTGGGCTCCGTTCTGCTTGGCCCAATCGACATCGGCCGAGAAGCTGACCAGTTGCTGGTCGATATCGACGCCACAAACGCCGGTGCTGCAGCACAGGGCGGGATCGAAAACCTGAATGTTTGCCATGGTGAGTCTCCTGCTGAAAATGGGTTGATTAAGGCTGCAGCGTGCCGATGCGGTCGAGCTCGGCTTGCAGTTGCGGCGGGTTGTTGATCAGTTCGCTCAGCGGCAGGGCGAGGAAAGCCTCGATACGGCAGCGCAGGATGCGGTAGGCGGTCATGAAGGCAGCATCGATCTCGGCATCCGTACCGGTGACATGCGCCGGATCGTCCACGCCCCAGTGGCTGCGAATGACCCGGCCGAGGTAGGCCGGACAGCTTTCGCCGGCCGCGTTGCCACAGACGGTGATGACGATATCCGGCGTCAGCGGCAGGTGGTCCCACGACTTGCTGCAATACCCCGTCGCGGCGATGCCTTGGCCGGCGAGCAGGGCCAGGGAGCGCGGATGGACCTGGCCGGTCGGCTGGCTGCCGGCACTGATCGCCTGCCAGCCGGCCGGCGCCAGATGATTGAAAGTGGCTTCGGCGAGAATCGAACGGCAGGAGTTACCGGTGCATAGGAAAAGTAGGTTCATGGTTCAGCGTTATGCGGTGTTTGAGAAAAGCGGCTCAGGCGCCCTGGCTTTGCTGCTGGCCGATGCCGTCGATTTCCTTCTTCAAGGCGATGGCATCGAGCTTGTCGAGCGGCAGGCTGACGAACAGCGAAATGCGCCGGGTGAGCAGACGAAAGGCGCTCGATACGGCATGTTCCTTGGCGGCGTCGTTGCCTTCAACGGCGGCCGGGTCTTCGATGCCCCAGTGCGCCGTCAGCGGCTGGCCGAGCCAGACCGGGCAGGCTTCGCCGGCGGCCTTGTCGCAGACGGTAAAGACAAAGTCGAGGTGGGGGGCGGCGGGCAGTGAAAACTCGTCCCAGTTCTTGCTGCGCAACTGGTCGACCGGAATGCGCTGCTCGCTCAGCAGCTTCAAAACGAAAGGATTGACCGCTCCGGCCGGATGACTACCGGCACTGAAGGCGCGGAATCGGTCCTGGCCGACGTGGTTGAGGATGGCCTCGGCCAGGATGCTGCGGGCGGAGTTGCCGGTGCAGAGAAAAAGAACGTTGAAGATGCGATCGCTCATCGGGCTTTCCTTCAGGTTGGGGGATTCTCGGTCTTGCCGCGGCGCAGCTCGGTGCTGCTGCAGGCGCCGGTCTTCGGCAGGCAGGCCTGACCGTGGCAGCAATTGCTGGTCAGGAAGGCGATCAATTCGTCCATCGTGCCGTAATTGGTCGAATAGCGGATAAAGCGGCTTTCCCGCTGGCCGCTGATCAGGCCGACCCGGGTCAGGTGGGCGAGATGGAAGGAAAGGGTGGCAGCGGCCATCGCCAGTTGTTCGCCGATGGCGCTGACCACCATCCCTTCCGGCCCGGCTTCGACCAGTAGACGGAAAATGGAGAGGCGGGATTCATGGCCCAGGGCGGCAAGGAGTTCGGCGGCAGTTAATGTTTCCATAGTTCGATAATAGTCGAATTATGTTGCAAGGTGATGACGACGGTTGAAATTTATGGCCAGTGGTAGGTTGACGCAGTTAGTGAAAAACGTGCCAACTTAGTGAAAAACTGCTGCCGCTGATAATGAAAACTCTGCGTCTCGAAGACAGTCATCTTGTCGGCCTTAGCGGACGGTGGCCTTCTAAAAGCGAATGGCCGGCTCTTCCCGAGAGCAGTCATCCGGACGTCCGCTTGGCAACTTGGCTGGCGGAAAAGCCCATGCCAGCAATTCGGCCAAAGTTTCCCTCAAGTTGACTTGTGACATGCGACAGGTTTGCTTCGCAAAACAGAAGCTCGGACGTGTCTCCGAATGGGCTCAGAAAGGCGGGGGGATTCTGGCACGCGTGACCTATGTGTGGCAGATGGCTTCGCCCTCTCATTTACTTGTCGGGTTTTCTCAATTGCATAGCCACATATAAAAGGAGGCGATCATCGGTATTGGACAGGTTCAATCCTGTCAGATCGCTGATTTTCTGCAGGCGATAGTCGAGCGTGTTGCGATGGATGTGCATGGCTTTTGCGGTCAAAGTCGGATGGCTGTTTTGGCTGAACCACGCGACCAGTGTCTTCATGAGCACCCGGCCTTTTGGGTCAGACTCCTCTAGCCTGGCAAGTGGTTGCCGCAGTTGTTCAGCTTGCCATCCTGACTCAAGGCCGGAAAGCAGAACTGGCAAACTCAAGGTGTAATAAGAAAAAATTTGGGATTCGGGCGACCTTAATTGGCCGACACGGCAGGTTTGCTTCGCCGACTCGTAGGAGGCTGCGGCTCCCTCAAGCCCTGGCAGTGCAATTCCCATCGACAGGCTGGCCTCTGACTTCAAGGGGTTTCGTATAGCACCGTTCAACTCCTCCAAACGTTTTCGTGCAGTCGCAGCGCAAAGACTCGGGCTGTCGGATACGTCAAATGCTTCGAACATCGCCAGTTCTCCCGGCGAGATCACCGCCGTGAGCAGATCTGGCCAGTGCGTAGCCAGTTCGGATTGCACGCGCTGCAATTCCATCATTGCCAACTCCGGTCGAAGGTTATCTGTCGGCAATTGCAGGACAAAAAAAGCGCCGGGTAGTCGTAAATCCACTTTCAGCCTTGCTGCCCAGGCATTCATGCCAGCATCCGAAATGCCTGACTTGTTGGCCAGCTGAAAGACGAACTCTTCGCGATAACGCTTCTCGTGCTGGAGCTCGCCAATGAGAAGGGCCTGCTCAAGGATCATCTCGGCGGTGACGCGGACCAGTTCGCCGAACTGGCGGACATCTTCAGGGTTACCCGTAATCCCGATGACGCCGCAGATTGTGCCGCGCACGGACAGCGGCAGATTGATCCCCGCCTTTGCTCCGGGCAGATTGGGTGTTGCCACACTATCAATCTCGACGGAGTCCTGTTTGGCCAGCGCAAGTTGCGCCCCCGGATGCAAGGAGCCAATCCGGTCCGGGGTTCCGCTTCCTATGATGATCCCCCGTGCATCCATCACGTTCACGTTGAACGGAATGATTTTCATCGTCCGCTCAACGATTTCCCTGGCTAGCTCCGATCCAATTGTGGCCATGCTCTTTCTCGGTGAACTTTGGACCATGCGCCAGCGGTCCGGTTTTGTATAAATGCACAAAATATATATCAATTTGCGAATTATTTACATGCATCCGCACGATGATTGTCTATTGCCGGCAGCCATACCATCTGCCTGTCGCATCGCAGTGGTTAATCAATTCACTATTAGGAGACAAATATGGCCAATGCACAAAGTGCCACGCTGACTGGAAACATGTCGGCGAACCCTGCCGAACTGGACGGGGCGTATCGCAAAGTAACTCTTCACCTCATACCGTTCATTTTCGTTTGCTACCTGTTCAATTATTTGGACCGGGTCAATGTCGGTTTCGCAAAATTGCAGATGCTTGACGCCTTGAAATGGAGCGAAACGGTATACGGCCTTGGTGCCGGGATTTTTTTCATCGGTTATGTCCTCAGTGGCATACCGAGCAACCTGCTATTGCACCGCATCGGTGCCCGTAAGGTCATCGGAACTCTGATGATTGCCTGGGGAATTGCCTCTGCGTCGCTGATGTTCGTCGAAACCCCGGAAGCCTTTTACACGCTACGCTTCATAACGGGTGTCTTTGAGGCCGGATTCTTCCCCGGGATCGTGCTTTATTTCACTAATTGGTTTCCGGCCTCGCGACGAGGGCGGATCATGGGGCTTTTCATGTCGGCCATCCCCATTTCCGGCGTTCTGGGGAGTCCGCTCTCCGGCTGGATGATGCAGTCCTTTGCCGGCCAAGGCGGTCTTGCCGGCTGGCAATGGATGTTCCTTCTCCAAGGCATCCCCACTGTATTGCTCGGCTTTCTGGTTTACGTTCTGCTTAATGACAGCATCGCCCAGGCCAAATGGCTGAGCGCTGATGAAAAGCAGATGTTAAGCGCTGAACTGGAAAAAGACGAAAAAATTCGCCGCGAAACCAGTCAGTCAGCCGACACCTTCGCAAGCGTGCTGCGCAATCCGCAAGTATGGCTACTCGGCTTGGTCTACTTCTGCATTCAGATGGGGGTCTATGCCATCAATTTCTGGCTACCCAGCATCATCAAGTCGCTCGGCTTCCAGAGTCCGCTGACCGTCGGCTGGATCAGTGCCATTCCCTATCTCTGCGCCAGCATCTTCATGATCTGGATCGGGCGCTCCGGTGACGCCCGCAAGGAACGTCGCTGGCACCTGAGTGGTCCGCTGCTGATGGGGCTGTGTGGATTGATGATTGCCACCATGGCTGGCGGCAACGCCGTCATCGCTGTCTTTGGTCTGTCGCTGGCAACAATGGGTGTCCTCTCCGGCCTGCCCATGTTCTGGCCACTGCCGACGGCCTTCCTAGGCAGTGCTGCAGCTGCCGGCGGCCTCGCACTGATCAACTCCCTTGGTCAGATCGCCGGCTTCATCAGTCCCTTCATGGTGGGCTGGATCAAGGATGCCACGGGAAGTACCACCGTCGCGCTCTACATCCTCTCTGGCGTGCTGTTCCTTGGTGCCATGCTGGTCCTGCGCGTACCGGCCAAAATCGTCAATCGCTAACTTGGTGAACTGCAGATTGGGCAAGGTGCCTCGCCCAATCTGCATGACGGAGTTACACCCATTCCGATGAGTCCAATAATGACTACCCCTATCCAGCCACGCCAATTGCTGCAACAGATGTTCTATTCAGCCATTGAGGCGGCTCAGTCGGCACACTGCATTCCGCCGTATCTTCCCGAAGTGCCAAAGGGCCGTCTTGTCGTCATCGGTGCCGGCAAAGCCTCGGCAGCGATGGCCCAAGCTGTCGAGGATAACTGGCCAGGCCAACTCTCTGGCCTTGTCGTCACTCGCTACGGCTATGGCGTTCCCTGCAAGCGCATCGAAATCGTCGAAGCAGCCCACCCGGTGCCTGATGCCGCTGGGCTCGCCGCCGCAGCTCGCATCCGTGATCTGATTGGCGACCTTGACGCCGACGACACTGTCCTTTGCCTGATCTCCGGCGGTGGTTCGGCGCTACTCGCCTTGCCGCTCGCTGGCATCACGCTTGAAGACAAGCAGGCGGTCAGTCGAGCCCTGCTGAAGTCCGGGGCGAGCATCAGTGAAATGAATTGCGTACGCCGTCACCTGTCTGCGATCAAGGGCGGTCGCCTGGCCGCCACCTGCCACCCGGCCAAGGTTGTCACGCTGCTGATTTCCGATGTACCCGGTGACAACCCCTGCGATATCGCCTCCGGCCCCACCGTCGGCGACGCAACCACCTGCGCTGATGCGTTAGCCATCGTCCGTCGTTATGGCATCGAGTTGCCGCCGCATGTCCGGGAAGTTCTCGAAAGTGGCGCTGGAGAATCGATCAAACCGAACGATCCCTTGTTGGCCAGGACTGAAACCCACATGATCGCCACCCCCCAGATGGCGCTCGAAGCAGCCGCCAAGGTCGCTGCTGCGCATGGCTATACCGCGCACATTCTAGGCGACAGCATCGAGGGCGAAGCGGCCGATGTCGGCAAGGTCATGGCGGGTATGGCCGTGCAGGTTGCCCGTCACGCGCAACCATTCAAAGCCCCTTGCATCCTGCTCTCCGGTGGGGAGACAACGGTCACTGTCAGTGGCAGTGGGCGCGGCGGGCGCAATGTCGAGTTTCTTCTTTCCCTCGGCGTAGCCCTTGAAGGCAAGCCCGGCATTCATGCATTGGCCGGTGATACCGATGGTGTCGATGGCCAGGAGGAAATCGCCGGCGCCTATCTCTCCCCCCACTCGCTACAACGCGCCTGGGACATGGGCATCCGTCCCAAGGACAGTCTCGACAACAACGATGGACATGGCTTTTTCAGCGCGCTGGGCGATTCGATCATTACTGGCCCGACACTGACCAACGTCAATGATTTCCGCGCCATTCTCATTACCGGCGAGACGGCTTGAGCCGCTTGCTTGAAAGGACACCGCACATGCACCGCAACCGTAATGCCAAAATTGTCGCCACACTCGGCCCCGCCAGTGCTGATCGCAACACGATCCAACGACTGTATTTGAATGGGGCCGATGTCTTCCGACTTAACTTCAGCCATGGCACCCATGAGGATCACAAAAGAAGCCTGGAAAACATCCGTGATGTGGAGCGTGAAGCCGGTCGTCCAATTGGCGTCCTTCTTGATCTTCAGGGACCCAAGCTACGTCTCGGCAAATTCGCCAACGGACCCATCTCTTTGGCGGAAGGCGACAAGTTCCGCCTCGATCTCGACTGCGATAAACCGGGAGACCAAACCCGGGCGCCGATGCCGCACCCGGAAATCTTCAAGGCCCTGAGCGTACAGTCCAGCCTCCTTATCGACGATGGTCGCGTCCGTCTCGTCGTCGAAAAATGCGGGCCTGATTTCGCCGAAACCAAGGTTGTTTCCGGCGGAACGCTATCCGACCGCAAGGGCGTCAATGTCCCCGGATCGCTTATTCCGATGTCGGCAATGACCGACAAGGATAGAGCCGACCTCAATTTTGGCTTAACACTCGGTATCGATTGGGTCGCCCTCTCCTTCGTTCAACGCGCCGAGGACATACTGGAAATCAAGAAGATCATTGATGGCCGGGCTGGGGTTGTCGCCAAACTTGAAAAGCCGTCGGCGATCGAACGTCTCGAGGCCATCGTCAATGTCAGCGATGCCATCATGGTCGCTCGTGGCGACCTGGGCGTCGAAATGCCGCCGGAACAAGTGCCGGCGATTCAAAAGCGGATCATCCGTGCCTGCAGAAGTGCCGGCAAGCCGGTTATCGTGGCAACCCAGATGCTTGACTCGATGGTCGCTGCGCCAGTACCGACCCGCGCCGAAGCATCCGATGTGGCAACGGCAATCTACGATGGCGCCGATGCCGTCATGCTTTCCGCTGAATCTGCCTCCGGAAAGTACCCGGTTGAAGCCGTAAAGATGATGGACAGTATCATCGCCAGAACCGAATCCGATCCCTACTATCGGGTAGCCATCGACGCTACGCAGCCCCCGGCGCGGGCCAACAAGGCCGATGCCATTGGCTCAGCCGTACGCCATGTCGCGGATCTGTTAAGCATCGCTGTCACCGTTGCGTATACCAGTTCTGGCACTTCTGCCCTGAGCATGGCACGTGAACGACCCAAGGCCCCGATCATCGCCCTGACGCCACGCATGGCCACGGCCCGTCGCCTGTCTCTGGCCTGGGGTTTGCACGCCGTCTTGTGCCATGACGTTGTCGATGTGACTGAAATGACCGATCTGGCTTGCGAAACGGCCAGAAAACAGCATTTCGCTTCGCGAGGACAAAGCGTTGTGATCTCGGCTGGCATGCCTTTCGGTACGTCCGGCACAACCAATTTGCTGCGCATCGCCGAACTTAACTGAATCAGGAGATTGATCATGGCAATGATTCAACAGGTTCGTGGCTTTGAATTCCTAGATTCACGGGGCAATCCAACCGTCGCTGCAGAAGTGCTGCTCGATGACGGCAACCGTGGTTTTGCGATATCGCCCTCGGGCGCCTCAACCGGCTCCCGAGAGGCGCTAGAGCTGCGGGATGGCGACGCCAGGCGCTATCTCGGCAAGGGGGTGCTGAATGCCGTGAGCAACGTTAATAACGAGTTACGTGATGCGCTGCTCGGTCACGATGCCGATGATCAGGCTGGCGTCGATCAGGTCATGATCGACCTGGATGGCACTCCGACCAAGTCGCGCCTCGGCGCCAATGCCATCCTCGCCGTCTCGCTGGCTGTAGCCAAAGCTGCTTCAGTCTCAGCTAGGGAGCCTCTTTATCGCCATCTGCAAATGACAGGCTCTCCCCTGCAATTACCTGTGCCAATGATGAACATCATCAATGGCGGTGCCCACGCCAGCAACAACGTGGACATGCAGGAATTCATGATTCTCCCAGTCGGTGCGCCAAGCTTCTCGGAAGCGCTGCGCTGGGGTGTCGAAGTATTCCATTCATTAAAGAGCCTGCTCAACAAGCGTGGCTTATCTACCACGGTAGGTGACGAGGGAGGCTTTGCGCCTGACCTCAGGTCGAACGAGGAAGCGCTCGAAATCATTCTGGCAGCGATTGACCTGGCCGGTTACAAGGCGGGTAGAGATATTTATCTTGGCCTCGATCTCGCTAGTTCGGAGTTCTACAAGAACGGGCAGTACGCTCTGCTTTCTGAAGGCAGAAAGTTCGATTCGGCACAATTCACCGACTACCTGAGCAATTGGGTCGATCAATACCCGATCATCACCATCGAAGACGGTATGGCCGAAGATGACTGGGCTGGCTGGATGTTGCTGACCAGCAAGCTCGGCAAGCGCGTTCAATTAGTGGGCGACGATCTGTTCGTGACCAATACAGCGATTCTTCGAGAAGGTATTGAAGCGGGCATCGCCAACTCGATTTTAATCAAGCTAAATCAGATTGGCACCCTGAGCGAAACCCTGGCTGCGATCACGATGGCAGACCACGCGGGGTACAGTTCAGTCATATCCCATCGTTCCGGGGAGACCGAAGATACGACGATTGCCGACCTCAGCGTTTGCTCACTAGCAACGCAGATCAAGACGGGGTCGCTATGCCGAACAGATCGTGTTGCAAAATACAATCGGCTGCTGCTCATTGAGGCAGAACTTCAAGGGCAAGCTGGATACGTCGGCCGAGAAGCTTTTGCTACGTATCTAGGAAATTAATTTCCTCGAACCCAACATGGTTGAATGAAGCTTAATGGTCTATTGCTGACAAGTTGTTGTTGCCCCATAAAGAGACGAATGGCCGTTCTGTAATCAGAACCGGCCGGTTTTCATTTTTCGCACACCGTCGGCTATGGCCGACTTGTTGCCTGTTCCGTTAACTGGGTAATAACACCGACTGACAGAGTGCCGATTGCATTGGCATATGCTGGGTTATGTGATCGATGTCCGGTAGTAAAAATACCATAGACATTACTATCCAGGCTGGACCGATGGAAACCATTGCAGCCATTGGCATTGAACACGCTCAGCGTTGACGCTGAGAGTGAAAAATCGCCGTGGAATCAGCGCTTGTGTTTTCACTAACTGCGTCAACTTACAGTGGCTTATGCCGGTTTTGCCCGGCTCGCCCGGATGCGGGGCAGAATCTCGGCTTCGCCTTGCGGCCGGGCAAACCAATAGCCCTGGGCGTAATCGCAGCCGAGCGCGGTGAGGATGGCGACATGTTGTTCCTCCTCGACACCTTCGGCGACGATGGCGAAGCCCAGGCTCTTGCCGAGCTGGATCACCGAACTGACGATGGCCAGGTCCTGGGCATTGACGTGTAGTTCGCGGATGAAGGCCTGGTCGATCTTGAGGATGTCGATCGGGAAATTCTTCAGGTAGGCGAGCGAGGAGTAGCCGGTGCCGAAGTCGTCGATGGCGACCTTGAGGCCGAGGCGATGGATGCTTGCCAGCGTGCTGGTGACTTCCTTGATGTTGCCGGCCAGGGCGCTCTCGGTCAGTTCCAGTTCGAGCAACAGGGCGAGCTCCGGTTCGTCGGCGGCCAGTTCGTGCAGGGTGGCGAGCAGGCGTTCGCTGCGGAACTGGATGGGCGAGACATTGACCGCGATGGCCACCGGGTAGCTCAGTTCCTGCCGCCAGCGCCGGGCGGCGAGCAAGGACTGGCGTAGCACCCAGTCGCCGATCTCGATGATCAGGCCGCTTTCTTCGGCGACCGGAATGAAGGTTGCCGGGGAAATGATTTCGCCGGCGGCGGAGCGCCAGCGCAACAGGGCCTCGACGGAACGGATCTCGCCGCTGGCGATGACCACCTTGGGCTGGAAGACGAGAAATAGCTGGTCTTTGGCGAGGGCGACGCGCAGGCCGTTTTCCATGGCCAGGCGCTCGGAGGAACGGTAAAGCAGGTCGTTCTCGTAGAAGCGGTAGATATTGCGCCCCTCGCGTTTCGCTTCGTACATCGCCATGTCGGCGTTGCTCAACAGTTCACCGATGGCCAGGCCATCTCTGGGATAAAGACTGATACCGATCGACGAGGTGACCCGCAACTGGTGGTGGTCGATCTCGAAGACCTCGCCGATCCGTCGCATCAGGGATTGGGCGGTGGTGGCGGCCTGCGTTCCGTCGAGCAGTTGCGGGACCACGACGATGAATTCGTCACCGCCGTGCCGGGTGATCCAGGCAGGGGCCTGTATCGTGTCGCGCAGGCGCTGGGCCAGTTCCTTGAGCAGAATGTCGCCGATGGCATGGCCGAGGGCGTCGTTGATATTCTTGAAATTGTCGAGATCAACGCACAACACGGCCAGGTGCTTGCCTTCGTGGCGGGCGCTGTCGATTTCCCGGCTGAGATCGCGGGCGAGCAGGGAGCGGTTGCCGAGTCCGGTGAGCGGGTCGTGATACGCCTGGAACTCGATCTGTTTTTCCTTGCTGATTTCCGCCGAAATATCGGTGAACACGAAAATCATCCGGACATCGAGCGATTCGGGGACCGGCAGGGCGCAGATCCGGGCGTCGAACTCGCTGCCGGCGGCGGTCCGGATGGCGACGTGGCCGCGTAGATGGATGGGGGCTCCGCCCAGCACCGTCGTGCAGATGCCATCGATTTTCTGGCCGTTGCGTTCGTCGATCACTTCGAGTAAGGCGTCCAGCTTCTCGCCGGCGATGTCGGCGCCGAGCTGACCGAGCAGGGTACGTGCCGTGGTATTGGCAAAGCGCACCCGACATTCGCCATCAAGTGCGATGACGCCGTCGCTGAGGCCGCCCAGCACCACCTCGATTTCGGCCATCCGCGCGCGCAGTTCGGCTTCGGCCTGGCTTCGCTTCTGCATTTCAGCGGCCCTCTCGCGCAGAAAACTGTTGATGGCCTGGGCCAGGGTGTCGAGTTCGTCGTGCGTCTTGCGCCCAGGGCGTTGCAGGCTGACCTGGGCGCTTGGGTCGGCGGGATGGATGGCGGCGACGGCCGCCGCCAACTGGCTGACATGACGGGCGATCAGGCGGTACACGATGACAAAGAGGACGACCGCCAGGGCCAGCATCTTGACCAGTTCGGTGATGATCAGGGTCTGGATGGCGGCGGCGATGTTCTGCCGGACCTCGGCGTGCGACTCGCTGACCAGCAGGCGGCCGATCTGTTTGCTGCCATCCGGGGCCAGCAACGGGATCGACCAGTAGTCGTCGGCCGCCGCGCTATTACCCGGTTGCCGGACATCGGCGAGCGGGGCGTGCCCGTCGTGGACTTCAAGGCGGATAATGCTGCCGAACCGGGTCATCCCCTGCAGCAGGGTATGCAGGGCCGCCGTGTCGTAGTTCCACAAGGCGCCGGCAATGGCCGCCGTATTCTGCCGGACGATTTTCTGCACGTCGTCATGGGTGACCTGCATGATGCGCTGGCGTTCGTGCGAGACGCCGATGCTGGTGGCCAGCACGAAGACCAGCAGGGTGGCCATCAGCACATAGAACAGCGTGCGGGCGGCGAGCACGGAACGTTTCAGAAATGACATTGAATCTCCCTGACCACCGCAAACCGGTTCGGCGGCATTTACTTTTTGTTTCCCCGCATGAGCCGCTCGATGTCCAGCGTTTCGGCAATGCTTTCCAGGCGGGCCATGACTTTTTCGGCGTTCGGGTAAGTCTTGCTCAGTACCAGATAGACCGCCTGCCGCGACAGCACTTCCGATTGCAGGCCGGGCAATGGTGTCGCCGCCAGTACTTCCGAAGCCGGGCCGACATAATCGACGAGGTAATCGGCCCGTCCCTGGGCCAGCATCTGAAAGGCGGCGGAATGCGTCAGCGCCAGATTGCTGCCGCCGCCCCCGGCGTTTCCGTCGGAACGGCCGAGCAGACCGCCGTAGGAGTAACCGTGAATGGTGATTATGTTCTTGCCGGCGAGGTCGCCCGGATTGTTGATCGGCGCCGTACCGCTACGGTAGTAGGCGCGGATTTCGGCAAAGGTGATCGGCTGCCGACTGAGCAGACAGCAATCCTGCAGGGCCGGCGACTTGACCAGCATGGAGAATTGCACCTTGCCCTGCCGCAGGTAGTTGAACATGCGGGCCGCCGGATAGGCCTGACCATGCCAGGCGATGCCCGCTTTCGCAAAGAGCGCGCCAGCGACCCGCTGCAGCGGATTTTCCGGTTCGCCCTGCGGGGTCGTCCGGGTGGTCCATACCGACTGGTCGGGGCTGGCGTATTCGATTTCCGGCCAGGGACTGTGCTTGTCCGCAGCGCTGGCCAGCCAGGGGGCAAAGAGCACGACGAGCAGCAGAGCAGCACGGAATAGGGCGGCGATGGCGGGCAGCATGGAGGCGATGGGAGTGGACGGCGACAACGAACGTTTGCGCAGTATACACAGCCCTATGCATTTGCAATTCATGGGGAACCTTGCCGCCGAGTCGCAGCGGCGCAGAGAAAATCGTAAAAACTGTCATTTGCCTCGTTTATCGAACCCACCCGCAGGGTGTGCCGAATAACTCTGGCAAGTCGTTATGTTTCCTCTGCGTCTCTGCGATTCAATTGCCGATTGATTGATGCCGTTGCGTTCGGCGTACTAGCTAGTGGCGCGCTATTTCAGCGTCCGCACCAGGTCGGCGGGCGTTTGTCGATGAAGGCGCCGATGCCTTCCCGGGCGTCCTGGGCCTGCAGGTTGGCGACCATGACGTCGCGCGTGTAGGCGTAGGCTTCGGCGAGCGGCAGTTCGGCCTGGCGATAGAAGGCTTCCTTGCCGATGGCCAGGGTCAGCGACGATTTTGCCGCCAGCTTGCGGGCCAGCGCCAGGGTGGCGTTATCCAGTTCGCCAGCCGGCACCAGTTCATTGACCAGGGCGAAGCGCAAGGCCGTCGGCGCGTCGATCAGGTCGCCGCAGAGCAGCATCTGCATGGCGTGTTTCGGTGCCACGTTGCGGGTCAAGGCGACCATCGGCGTCGAGCAGAAGAGGCCGATATTGACGCCGGGCGTCGCGAAACGTGCATCGTCGGCGGCAATCGCCAGGTCGGCGCTGGCCACCAGCTGGCAGCCGGCGGCGGTGGCGATGCCGTGCACGCGGGCGATGACCGGTTTCGGCAGCTTGACGATGGCCTGCATCAGTGCGGCGCAATCGGTAAACAGTTTTTCTGCGTACTCGCGGGTGTAGTCGGCGCTGCGCATTTCCTTGAGGTCGTGGCCGGCGCAGAAGGCCGGGCCGGCGCCGGCGAGGATGACGACGCGCACGCTGTCATCGCCGGCAATCGCCGCAAAGGCTTCGAGCAGCGCGCTCAACATGCCTTGCGACAGCGCATTGCGCGATTGCGGACGGTTCAGGGTAAGGGTGGTGACGCCGTTGTCATCGGCGCGCAGCACAAAGGCATCGCTCATGGTTTGTCTCCGGTTGTAGGTGATTTTTGCGAAGGATGACGGTTTTGCCCGGACGATGCAATCGCTTGCCCGTCCGGGCCGGGCTCAGGCCTGGAAAAAGGCCTCGAGCTGACTGAAGACTGCATGATCGGCGGCATGCCGGCGGACGGCGATGACGTCTTCGAGTTTTTCTGCTTGCTTGATGACTTGCGGCAGGCGCTGGTCTTCGTTGAGCAGCAGCCAGATGCGGCTGCGCGCGCCGTCGTCCACCGGCAGGCAGAGAATGCCTTCGACGTTGTAGGTGCGCCGGGAAAAGAGGCCGACGACGTGCGACATCACGCCGGGATGGTTGTTGACGTCGATTTCGAGCACGGCGCGGTCGAGGGCGGTTTGTTCGTTGCGGTTCGTGGCGTTCATTTCAGGCTCCGATCATTTCACGGTTGGCGGCGCCCGGCGGCACCATGGGATAGACCTTCTGCTCGACATCGATGCTGGCGTGGATCAGGCAGGGGCCGGGACGGGCGATGGCTTCCTGCAGCGCAGCGGCAGGATCGGCGGCCAGGTCGAGGTCGAGCGCGGCGATGCCGAGGCCCTGGGCGACCTTGATGAAATCGGGCGTCACCTTGAATTGCGAGGCGAACAGGCGCTCGCCGTAGAACAGCGTCTGCTGCTGGTGCACCAGGCCGAGCGAGGCGTTGTCCATGAGCACGATTTTCAGGTTCACGTTTTCCTCGGCGGCGGTCACCAGCTCCTGGATATTCATCATGATCGAGCCGTCGCCGGTAAAGCAGACCACGGTGCGCTGCGGCTCGGCGAGCGCCGCGCCGATCGCCGCCGGCACGCCGAAGCCCATCGTTCCGAGGCCGCCCGAAGTCAGCCACTGGCGCGGCCGGCGCAGCGGGTAGGCCTGCGCCACCCACATCTGGTGCTGGCCGACATCGGTGGCGATGATCGCGCTGTCGTCGAGGCAGGCGGCGACCGTGCGGATCAGTCCGAAATGCGAGCGCGGATTGGCGGCTTCCGGCATGTGTAGCGGAAACTCCATGCGCAGGGCTGCGATCCGGTCGCCCCAGCTTTTCCGGGTGTTTTCGGCAACGGCCGGCAGCAGTTGCGTCAATGCCTCGCCGACATCGGCGCCGATGGCGAGGTTTGCCGTCTTGATCTTGTCGAGTTCGGCCGGGTCGATATCGATATGGATGATTTTCGCCTGGCTGCAGAAGGCCGCCACCTTGCCCGTCGCCCGGTCGTCGAAGCGGGCACCGACAGCGATCAGCAGGTCGCACTCGTCGAGTGCCAGGTTGGTGTAGCGGGCGGCATGCATGCCCAGCATGCCGAGCGAGAGAGGATGATCGACCGGCATGCTGCCGAGCGCCATCAGGGTCATCACGGTTGGCAGATGGGCCTTTTCGGCGAGGTCGACCGCCAGATGCGAGGCGCCGGAGTGCACAACGCCGCCGCCGAGATAGAGGATCGGGCGCTGCGCTTCGTTGATCATCGCCGCGGCCTCGGCAATCTGCGTTGGCGCCGCCGGCGCGGCGGGCCGGGCGGTGCCCGGCGCCGGCCAGTCGGCTACTTCGATAGCCTGGGTCTGCACATCCTTGGGAATGTCGATCAGCACCGGGCCGGGGCGCCCTGAGGCGGCGATCTCGAAGGCACGCGGAATGACTTCGAGCAGTTCCTCGGCCGAGTTCACCAGGAAGTTGTGCTTGGTGATCGGAATCGACAGGCCGTAGGTGTCGACTTCCTGGAAGGCATCGGTGCCGATCATGGCGCGCGGCACCTGGCCGGTGATGGCGACCAGCGGGATGGAGTCGAGCTTGGCGTCGGCGATGGCGGTCAGCAGGTTGGTTGCGCCCGGCCCGGAGGAGGCGAGGCAGACGGCCGGCTGGCCGCTGACGCGCGCCATGCCCTGGGCCATGAAGCCGGCGCCCTGTTCGTGGCGGGCGAGGACATGGTGGATCAACGTCGATTGGCCGAGTGCGTCGTAGATCGGCAGGATGGCGCCGCCGGGAATGCCGGCGATCGTGCGGATGCCCTGGCGTTCGAGCAGGCGGATGGTGATCTGGGCACCGGTCAAAGTTTCTGTCATGGAGTACTCCTTGCTGGTTGGTGGCACAACCGGCGGGCTCCAAAAACAAAACCCCGCCGGTTTGCGCCGGCGGGGTTTGGGGAAGTCTGTGGCTGCTACCCGATCCGCGACGGCGTGTCTGTAACGACGCCTACGATGACGACGACAGCCGGCACTGCACGGGCAGGGCTGGGGCGGAAGTGGCGGGCGTTGGTCATGGCGGGATGGGTTCGGGCAGAAAAAATTGAAACTGAACTATGGCGGAGTCCCCCGATAAAATCAAGCAGTGGCCGATTAAAGTTGATCAGGATCAATAAGTGTCTTCATCGGCTGCTTGGAACTTGACCTGTGTCAGGTGGATTGGAATAAACTCGGATATTCCTTTAGTCATAAGGAGCGCTGCCAACAACGGCTGCTCCACCGCACAGAAGCCATGACGAAGTTGCAGAAAATTCTGATTGTTGATGCTTCCAGGGTCGTCCGGACATCATTGCTCAGGGATCTGAAAGGACATTTCGAGGTTTGCGAAGATGCCGATGGCGAGTCGGCGTGGCAAACCCTGGTGCTGGATAGCTCCATCGTCGCCGTGATTTCAGGCAGCAAACTGGCCAGGCTCGATGGCCTCGGGCTGGTCGAGCGGATGCGCGAGAATCGCTTGTGTCGCCTCAATCGCCTGCCATTTTTCCTGCTCGTTTCCGATTCGTTTTCCCTTGATGAGCGACGTTGTGCCAGTCTGTGTGGCGTTTCCGGCTTCATCCCGAAGGGCATGGCCGGGCCCGAAACAGTCGCGTTGCTCCTGCGCTTCATCGCGCAGTTGCCGCTCGTCCAGTCGCGTCAGGCCGCCGCGGCGGTGCCGGGCGATGCCGAAGCAGCCGAGGCCAGCGAGCGCAGCATCATCGGGACCACCGATATCATGGGGCAGGTCGGGCGTCTGGCCAATGCGCCGGATGGACCGCCGGATGAGTCGCCCTCGCCCAGGACCGAGCGCGTTTTTCTCAATAGCGCGGGAATCGAACAACGGTTGCACGAACTTCTGCCACAAGCCGATCAGCCGACGCCGGTCGGACTGCTGATTTTTGCGCTGGATGGTTACGCCGATCTGGTCTCCCGTTATGGCGGGGAGCTTGCCTGGCGGGTCGTGCAGAAAATTTCCGCGCTGCTCGCCGACAAGATTCGCGGCGACGACAGTATCGGCCATCTTGCCCCGGGACAGGTTGCCATCATCGCACCGCTGACCGATAGCGCGCTATGTACGCGGTTTTCGCTGCGCGTCTGTCAGGCGCTCGCCGCTGCCCAGATTTCCCTGCGCGGGCAGCGGGTCGGCATGAGCGTCAGCGTCGGAATCGCCGTCCATTCAGGCGACGGTGCCGCCCTGGGGGCGGCCGACTTGCTGCGGCTGGCCAGAGATCGCGTCGAGGCGGCGATGCGGACCGGGGGCAGTCGGGTGGTGGCCAGCGACGATGGCGTGGCGCTGGCGGCGATCAACCCGCAGGAGTTTCTCGGGCGCCTGCGCGAACTGCTCGGCGCCACGGCGCCGGAAGTCATGGCACCCTGTCTGGCCGAGGTCGGTATGCAGATCCTGCCGATCCTCAAACAGATCGAACAGACCTTCCATTTTGGGCTGCCGGTCGACGACATGCAGCGCCGTCTCGGCGAATTGGCAAGCAGCGAAAAATAGCCGTCGGATTGCATCGCGGCGAACATCGGCGGGGCCGGGTGCCGCGACGACTAATAAGGCATCGCATTGGATCGTCCATGGGCATCTGCTCCGGTGAATATTTTGTCGGCCAGGGACGGATGTTCTGACCGGGGCCGAAAAACAAAAATGCCGTTCAGTCTTCGCTGAACGGCATTTTTTGGGGCTCGTTTTACTGCGGCAGCGCGATCAGGCCTTGAGCGGGATCTTGCCGATCTTGACCTGCCATTCCTTCGGGCCGGTTTCGTGCACGCTGACACCGGACGAATCGACCGCCACCGTCACCGGCATGTTCTCGACGTCGAACTCGTAGATCGCTTCCATGCCCAGATCGGCAAAGCCGACGACCTTGGCCGACTTGATGGCCTTGGCCACCAGGTAGGCGGCACCGCCGACGGCCATCAGGTAGGCCGACTTGTTGTCCTTGATCGCCTCGATGGCCACCGGGCCGCGCTCGGATTTACCGATCATCGAGATCAGGCCGGTCTGCTCGAGCATCATCCGGGTGAACTTGTCCATCCGCGTGCCGGTGGTCGGGCCGGCCGGGCCGACAACTTCGTCACGCACCGGGTCGACCGGGCCGACGTAGTAAATGACGCGGTTGGTGAAGTCGACCGGCAGCTTTTCACCCTTGGCCAGCATGTCGGAGATGCGCTTGTGCGCGGCATCGCGACCGGTCAGCATCTTGCCGTTGAGGAGCAGTTTCTGGCCCGGCTTCCAGGCGGCGACCTGTTCCTTGGTCAGGGTGTTGAGATCAACCGAGGTGGCAGCCTTGAGGTCCGGCGTCCAGGTGACGGCCGGCCAGTCTTCGAGCTTCGGCACTTCGAGCTTGGCCGGGCCGGAGCCATCGAGGTGGAAATGGCAGTGGCGGGTCGCGGCGCAGTTCGGCACCAGGGCGACCGGCAGGTTGGCGGCGTGGCAGGGGTAATCCAGTACCTTGACGTCGAGCACGGTGGTCAGGCCGCCGAGGCCCTGGGCGCCGACGCCGAGTGCGTTGATTTTCTCGAACAGTTCGAGGCGCAGTTCTTCCGGACGGGTCAGCTTGGCGCCGCTGGCCGCTTTTGCCTTCAGTTCATGGATGTTGACCGGCGCCATGATCGATTCCTTGGCCAGCAGCATGGCTTTTTCGGGCGTGCCGCCGATGCCGATGCCGATGATGCCGGGCGGGCACCAGCCGGCGCCCATTTCCGGAATCTTGTGCAGCACCCAGTCAACCAGATCGTCGGACGGGTTGAGCATGGCGAACTTGGACTTGGCTTCCGAACCGCCGCCCTTGGCGGCACAGATGACTTCGACGTGATGGCCGGGAACGATCTCAAAATGCACGACGGCCGGGGTATTGTCCTTGGTGTTCTTGCGGGCACCGGCCGGGTCGGCCAGCACCGAGGCGCGCAGCGGATTGTCCGGGTTGCCGTAGGCGCGGCGGACGCCTTCGTCGATCATCTGCTGGATGCTCATGGTGGCATCCGGCCAGGTGACCTGCATGCCAACCTTGATGAAGACCATGCCGATCCCGGTGTCCTGGCAGATCGGGCGATGGCCTTCGGCGGACATGCGGGAGTTGGTCAGGATCTGGGCGATGGCATCCTTGGCGGCGGGGCTTTCCTCGCGGTCATAGGCTTCGCCGAGCGCCTTGATGTAATCGAGCGGGTGGTAGTAGCTGATGTACTGGAAAGCATCGGCGACGGATTGGATCAGATCTTCCTGTTTGATAGCGGTCATGCGGACTCCGGGGTCAGTGGTGTTTTTGCTGTTGCAGGGCGAGGGTCTGGGTCATGGTCTTGTCGACGAGTGCCATGGCCAGGGCGGAGAAAAGGAATACGACGTGGATGATGACCTGCCACATCAGGGTGTGCTCGGACAGGTTGCCGGCATTGATGAAGCTCTTCAGCAGGTGGATCGACGAAATGCCGATGATCGCCGTCGAAAGTTTGATCTTCAAGACGCCGGCATTGACGTGCGACAGCCATTCCGGCTGGTCCGGGTGGTCTTCGAGATCGAGGCGGGAAACGAAGGTTTCGTAGCCGCCGACGATGACCATGACCAGCAGGTTGGCGATCATCACCACATCGATCAGGCCAAGGACGACCAGCATGACTTCGGATTCGCTGAAGTGTGCCGAGTCGAAGGCGCTGCTCACCAGGTGGCTGAGTTCGACCATGAACAGCCAGCAATAGACGGCTTGGGCGACGATCAGGCCGAGGTAAAGCGGGGCCTGGAGCCAGCGACTGGCGAAGATGAAGGTCTCTAGTTTTTTGACGGGGGCGTTCATCGGCATCGTGGGTTGATTTGGGGGAGCGCAGTTTACCATGGCCCGGGCGCCCTGCCTGAATCGGCCGAATTGCTGCGCTGCAACGTGAATTCGTAAGGCCTTTGTAAGATTATCAACGTCTAATGCGGCCTCAACGCTGGCGAGGGGATTGAGCAGTTCTCCAGCTTGGGCGGCTTTAATAGTCCCGGGAAAAACCGGGATCCGATCGGTTGTTTCAACAAAAGCGCGAAGTACCGCAGAGGAGAAAAATATGTCGAATGAGTCCGTGCAACTAATTTATCCGTCCGAAGAGAGCGTCAAGAACGCAACGGTTTCCGGAATGGAAGCCTACCGGGCGCTATGCGCGGAAGCTGAGGCTGACTACGAAGGTTTCTGGGCCAAACGTGCCCGCGAACTGGTTACCTGGAAGCAGCCGTTTACCCAGGTGCTCGACGAGTCCAATGCCCCCTTCTTCAAATGGTTTGCCGACGGCACGCTGAATGTCTCTTACAACTGCCTCGACCGTAACGTTGAAGCTGGTCTTGGCGACAAGGTCGCGATCATCTTCGAAGCCGACAACGGCGAAGTGACCAAGGTCACCTATCAGGAACTGCTGGTCAAGGTCTGCAAGATGGCCAACCTGCTGCGCTCCAAGGGCGTCAAGAAGGGCGATCGCGTCGTCATCTATTTGCCGATGACCATCGAAGGCGTCGTCGCCATGCAGGCCTGTGCCCGTATCGGCGCCATCCACTCCATCGTGTTCGGCGGCTTCTCCGCGCAGTCCCTGCGCGACCGCATGCACGATGCCGGCGCCGTCATGCTGATCACCTCCGACGGCCAGTTCCGCGGTGGCAAGGCCATCCCGCTGAAGCCGATCGCTGACGAAGCCTTCGGTCTGGGCGGCTGCGAATGCGTCAAGAACGTCATCGTCTTCAAGCGCACCGGCGCCGAAGTCAATATGGTCGCCGGCCGCGACGAGTGGCTGCACGATGCGCTGGTCGGTCAGGCCGAAACCTGCGAACCGGAATGGGTCGACGCCGAACACCCGCTGTTCCTGCTCTATACCTCGGGTTCCACCGGCAAGCCGAAGGGGGTCCAGCACTCCACCGGCGGCTACCTGCTGCACGCCATCCTGACCATGAAGTACACCTTCGACATCAAGCCGGAAGACACCTTCTGGTGTACCGCCGACATCGGCTGGGTCACGGGTCACACCTACATCACCTACGGCCCGCTGGCCTGCGGCGCCACCGAGATCGTCTTCGAAGGCGTGCCGACCTATCCGGACGCCGGCCGTTTCTGGAAGGTGATCCAGGATCACAAGGTCAACATCTTCTACACCGCACCGACGGCGATCCGTTCGCTGATCAAGGCGGCCGACAACACCCCGGCCGTGCATCCGAAGAACTACAACCTGTCTTCGCTGCGCATCCTCGGTTCGGTCGGCGAGCCGATCAATCCGGCCGCCTGGACGTGGTACTACGAGAACGTCGGCGGCGGTCGCTGCCCGATCGTCGATACCTTCTGGCAGACCGAAACCGGTGGTCACATGATCACCCCGCTGCCGGGCGCCACGCCGCTGGTGCCGGGTTCCTGCACGCTGCCCTTCCCGGGCATCATGGCCGCCATCGTCGATGAAACCGGGGCCGACGTGCCTTGGGGCCAGGGCGGTATCCTGGTCGTCAAGCGTCCGTGGCCGTCGATGATCCGCACCATCTGGGGCGACGACGAACGCTTCGTCAAGTCCTACTACCCGGCCGACTTCCAGGGCAAGTACTACCTGGCTGGCGACGGTGCGATCCGTGACATCAACACCGGCTACTTCACCATCACCGGCCGGATTGATGACGTGCTGAACGTTTCCGGTCACCGCATGGGCACCATGGAAATCGAGTCGGCCCTGGTCGCCAATCCGATCGTCGCCGAAGCTGCTGTCGTTGGCCGTCCGGATGACCTGACCGGTGAAGCCATCGTTGCCTTCGTCGTGCTCAAGGGCCAGCGCCCGACCGGTGACGACGCCAAGCGCATCATCAAGGAACTGCAGGACTGGGTGGGCAAGGAGATCGGTCCGATCGCCAAGCCGAAGGACATCCGGTTCGGGGACAACCTGCCGAAGACCCGTTCGGGCAAGATCATGCGCCGTCTGCTGCGCGGTCTGGCCAAGGGCGAGGAACTGACGCAAGACACCTCGACGCTCGAAAATCCGGCCATTCTGGAACAACTGAAGGGTTAAGGCGTGACCCCGGGTTTCGGCCATGCCCAAACCCGGCCACGCCGCAAGCAACCGCAGAGTTGTTTCCCGGTGTTCCCGACTGAGCCAAAGAGGCGGCGAGCTTGCCACGCCGCCTCTAACGACTAAAAGGCAAGGAGGAGACAATGGTCGCCCATAAGGTGGCCTCTCGTGTGGTCGCATCAGACTGCATGCCAACGACGGCTGGCACGCTACGCGTGTCAGCCGTTTTCTATTTGCGGAGGAGCGCATGAAACGCGCCAGTATTTCGCGCCAACGCCTGGCGGCACTCGGCCTGCTCGGCGTACCGCTGCTCACCTATCCGTTGCTGGGCTTGCCGAGCGGTAGCTGGGGGGGCTTGCCGGCCGGCTACGTCTATTTGTTCGGGGTCTGGGTCGGCCTGATTGCCCTGGCGGCCGTGGTGGCCGAGGGCGGGGGCAAGTAATTGCAGATGTCCGGCTGGTTCATCGCGCTCCTTGCCACGGCCTATCTCGCCGTACTTTTTGCCGTGGCCCGCTATGGCGACGCGCAGGCCGATGCCGGTCGCTCGATCATTTCGGCCAATGTCTATGCCCTGTCGCTGGCCGTCTATTGCACCTCGTGGACTTTTTACGGCAGTGTCGGACGGGCTACCTCGGGCGGGCTGTCCTTCCTCACCATTTATCTCGGGCCGACCTTGATGCTGCTGTTTTCCGGCGTCATCCTGAAAATGGTGCGGATCAGCAAGGTGCACCGCATCACCTCAATTGCCGATTTCATCGCCTCGCGCTACGGCAAGAGCCAGTTGCTGGCCGGGCTGGTAACGGTGATCGCGGTGATCGGCGTCGTGCCCTACATCGCACTTCAGCTAAAGGCGGTGGCGGCCAGCGTCGATGTGCTGTTCACCAATGCCGGGGGAGCTCTGCTGCCCTGGTGGCTGGATTCGACCTTGCTCATTGCCGTCGTCCTGGCCCTGTTCACCATCTGGTTCGGCACCCGCCATCTCGATGCCACCGAACGGCACGAAGGCATGGTGGCGGCCATTGCCTTCGAATCGGTGGTCAAGCTGATGGCCTTCCTGGCGGTCGGCCTGTTCGTCACCTACGGTGTGTATGGCGGTTTGTCCGATGTTTTCCAGCGGGCGGCGGCCTCGCCCGAACTGGCCCACCTCGTGCAACTCGATGCCAGCCGGGCCAGTACCTGGTGCGCGCTGATCCTGCTCTCCGGGCTGGCGATCATTTTCCTGCCACGCCAGTTCCAGATCATCGTCGTCGAAAATGTCGATGAAACGCATCTCAAGCGCGCCGTCTGGCTGTTTCCGCTCTATCTGGTGCTGATCAATATTTTCGTGCTGCCGGTGGCGATCGGCGGTTTGCTGCATTTCCAGGGGCAACCCTTCAATCCCGATACGTTCGTCCTCACTCTGCCGCTCGCCCACGGCGCCCAAGCCCTGGCCCTGCTCGTCTTCATCGGTGGCCTGTCGGCGGCGACCGGCATGGTCATTGTCGAGACCATCGCCTTGTCCACCATGGTCTGCAACGACCTGGTGATGCCCTGGCTGTTGCGCTCGAGCTGGCTGCAGGCCGAAAAAAACCGCGATCTCTCCCGTCTGCTGCTGCTCATCCGGCGCGTTGCCATCGTTCTCATCCTGCTCCTCGGCTACATCTATTTCCGGGCTGCCGGCGAAGCCTATGCGCTGGTCGGCATCGGCCTGATTTCCTTTGCTGCCGTCGCCCAGTTCGCGCCGGCGATGTTCGGCGGCATGTACTGGAAGCAGGGCACGCGGGCCGGCGCCGTGGCCGGTCTGCTCGGCGGTTTCGTCGTCTGGCTGTATACCTTGTTGCTGCCGTCGTTTGCCAAGTCGCAGTGGATCGACGCCGGCTTCGTCGAGCAGGGATTGTTCGGCATTGCCGGGTTGAAGGCGCAGGCCCTGTTCGGCCTGAGCGGTATCGATGAGATCTCGCACAGCCTGTTGTGGAGCCTGTTCGTCAATATCGGTCTGTACGTCGCGGTGTCGCTCAATTCCTCGCCGGATGCCACCGAGGCCAGTCAGGCCGAACGTTTCGTCGACGTCTTTCGATTGGCCGGCAAGGAAACGGATCCCCGCTTGTGGCGCGGCAAGGCTTCGCTCGAACAACTGGTCGCCTTGCTCGAACGTTTTCTCGGGCCGGGGCGGGCCGGCCAGCAACTGGTCGCTTATGCGGCCAGCCGCAATGTTGCCGATTGGCATGCCTTGCCGGCCGATGCCGGCTTCGTGCATTTCGCCGAAGCCGAACTGGCCGGCGCCATCGGTTCGGCCAGCGCCCGGGTGATGGTGGCGTCGGTGGCCGAGGAGGAGGATCTCGGCCTGGAAGAAGTGCTCGATATTCTCGACGAGGCGACCCTGGTCCGGGCCCACAGTCGCCAACTGGAAGCCAAGCAGCGCGAGCTGGAGGCGGCGACCGGCGAATTGCGGGCGGCCAACGAACGGCTGCGTGAAGTGGACCGCATGAAGGACGATTTCATTTCGACTGTGACCCACGAGTTGCGCACGCCGCTGACCTCGATCCGGGCCCTTTCCGAAATACTGCATGAAGATCCGCGCCTCGCATTGAGCGACCGGACGCGCTTTCTCGGCATCATCCTGGGCGAGACGGAGCGTCTGACCCGGCTGATCAACCAGATTCTCGACATGGCCAAACTCGAATCCGGGCATGCCGAATGGACGAGCGGCGCCGTCGATCTCGGCGAAGTGGCGCGCGAGGCGATGGCGACGCTGGAACCGCTGTTCCGCGACAAGGCGGTCGGGCTGGCCGCCGAGATGCCGGAGCGTGGTCCGGTCGTCCAGGCCGACCGCGATCGCCTGACTCAGGTCATGATCAATCTCCTGTCGAATGCCGTGAAATTCGTGCCCGGCGGCAGCGGACGGGTGCGTGTCAAGGTGGCGGCGGTCGATCATCAGGTGCGGGTCGAGGTCGCCGACAACGGTCCCGGCCTGACCGCCGAGGAGTGTCTGGTGGTGTTCGAAAAATTCCGCCAGGGCGGCAACACGCTGACCGACAAGCCCCAGGGTACCGGGCTGGGACTGCCGATCAGCCGGCAGATAGTTGAATATTTTGGTGGTAACCTCTGGGTTGAAAGCCAGCCGGGAAGCGGCGCGACTTTCATTTTCACGGTGCCCTTGCCGGCACCTGAGGCATAACAAGGGAGACAAACTCATGGCCAAGAAAATACTCATTGTTGATGACGAGCCCAACATCGTCATCTCGCTCGAATTCCTGATGAAAAAAGAGGGTTTTGAAGTCGCCGTCGCCGCCGATGGCGAGGAAGCCCTGAGCAAGGTCGCCAGCTTCGACCCCGATCTCATCCTGCTCGACGTGATGATGCCGAAGAAATCCGGCTTCGAAGTCTGCGAAGCCTTGCGGGCCGATTTGTCGCGCGGCGGGCTGCTCATCGTCATGCTCACCGCCAAGGGGCGCGATACCGAAGTCGCCAAGGGTCTGGCGATCGGCGCCGATGCCTATATCACCAAGCCGTTCTCGACCAAGGACCTGGTGGCCCGCGTCAAGTCGATGCTGGGCGTTGCCTGAAAGCCGTCGCGCCGACCCACAAGAAAACCAATCATCAGCGCCGGCCCGCCGGCCACTTCGGAATGCGTGCCATGAAGGCCAAATATCGTTTCATCGCGGCGGTTGTCGTGCTCGGTCTGTTGATGACCGGCCCCTTTGTCGTCACCTCGTTGCTGGTCTGGCTCGACATGAAGGAAGCCGAGCGCACCATGCTCACCGAACTGCTGGTTTCGCGCCTGCCGGTCGGCACGATGATGACGCTGTTCGGTTTTACCATCGGCGTGCTGGTTCTCCACAAGCTGTTCCGGCAATACGTCGAAGGTTTGCTGCGGATGTCGGAAACCCTGCGCCTGATGCTCGGCGCCAACCGCAATTTCCGTGTCGAGCTCGACGGGCCGCCGGAAGTCAGACAGCTAGCCCAGGCCGCCAACGATCTGGCGCAGCAGCGCGACGAGTTGATGGACGACGTCGATGCCCAGATTGCCCGCGCCAAGGCCTCGGTCGAGGAAGAGAAAAATCGTCTGGCGGCACTCATGTCGGAACTGGCCCAGGCCGTCGTCGTGTGCAATCTCGACGGGCGCATCCTGCTCTACAACAACCGCGCCCGCCTGCAGTTCAAAGCCCTGGCCCAGGGCCCGACCTCGGTGGCGGGCGGGGCGCTGATCGGGCTCGGCCGTTCGATATTCTCGATTCTCGAAAAGAGCCAGATCGAGCATGCCCAGGAAGTCATCCATCAACGCCTGCACAGCGGCAAGAGCGCCATGGCCAATTTCATCACCACGACGCGCGGCGGCCAGCTCTTGCGCGCCCAGATGGTGCCGGTCCTGGCGGCCGGCGGCGGGGAAGGGGAGACAGCCATGTCCGGCTTCGTGCTCACCGTCGAGAACATCACGCGCAGCCTGGAACTGGAGGCGCGCCGCGACCAGGTGCTGCATTCGCTGACCGAAGGCAGCCGCTCGGCCTTGGGCAGTATCCGGGCGGCGGTGACCAACCTGATCGATTACCCCGACATGGAACTCGAACTGCGCGAGCGCTTCGTCAAGGTGGTCGATGACGAAGCGGCCAAAATGAGCCAGCGCCTCGACCAGACCATGGTCGATTTTGCCGATTCGATGAAGACCCGCTGGCCGCTGGAAGACATCCTCGCCATCGATATCATTGCCGCCGCCCAGCGCCGGATTACCGACAAGCTCAACTTGCCGAGCAAGACCGAGGAGTTGGACGACGCGCTGTGGATCAAGGCGGAGAGCTTCTCCCTGGTCTTCGCCCTGGTTTCCCTGGCGGCCAAGTTGCAGGATCACTACCAACCGCGCGAACTGCGCTTCCGCCTGACGTCGGCCGGCAAACTGGCCTACCTCGACCTGATCTGGGCCGGCCCGGCAATGTCCTCGGAGACGTTCTACACCTGGGAAATGGAAACCATGCATATCGGCGCCGAGAGCTCCTCACTCAATCTGCGCGAGGTCATCGACCGGCATGGCGGCGAGATCTGGTATCAGCGCGAAAAGGCGGCGCACCGTGCCTTCTTCCGCTTCGTGCTGCCGGTGGCGATGCCCGAGATCAGTCCGGAAGATGAACAGCGCCGGCGCGGCAACGGTCGGCCGGAATATTACGATTTCGACCTCTTCCGCTTCCAGGACGATTCCATCGATCTCGACCGCAAGCTGAGCGAGTTGACCTATACCGTCTTCGATACCGAAACCACCGGCCTCGAGCCGTCGAAGGGCGATGAGATCATCCAGATCGGGGCCGCCCGCATCGTCAATAACCGCCTCTTGCGCCAGGAAGTGTTCGACCAGATCATCGATCCGGAATGCCCGCTGAAGCCGGAAGGCATTCCCATTCATGGCATCACCGAGGACATGGTGCGTGGCCAGCCGACCATTGATGCCGTCTTGCCGGCCTTCCGCGAATTTTGCGAGGAGACCGTGCTGATCGCCCACAACGCGGCCTTCGACATGCGTTTCCTGCAATTGAAGGAGGCCCGTACCGGCATCCGCTTCACCCAGCCGGTGCTCGATACCCTGCTTTTATCGGCGGTGGTGCATCCCAATCAGGAATCGCACAGGCTGGACGTCATTCTCGAACGCCTGGGCATCCACATTGCTACCCGCCACAACGCCCTGGCCGATGCGCTGGCCACCGGCGAGGTTTTTCTCAAGCTGGTGCCGCTGCTCGCCGACCAGGGTATCGTCACCATGCGCCAGGCGCTCGAAGCTTCGGAAAAAACCTTTTATGCCCGGGTGAAGTATTAAGGTGCCGCCGGCCATCGAACAGCTCCTGCCCTATCGCCAACTGGCCGATCTGCACGCCGACCTGGCCGCCCTCGCCGATCTGGCCGAGGCACCGCGCCTGGCCGGGCGTCTCGGCGAATTGCTGTATGCCCTGCTCGAGGCCGGGGCCGGCGGCCTGTTGCTGACGCGGATGATTTCGGCCCTCAACGACTGTCTGAGTGTCCGCGTCATCGAGCTGACGGCCCGCCAGCATCGTCTGCCGCCGGTCACCTGGTGCTGGCTGGCACTCGGTTCGGAAGGGCGGGAAGAGCAGACCTTCGTCACCGATCAGGACAACGGCCTGATCTTCAGCGCCACCGATGCCCGGGAAGCCGACGCTTTGCGGGTCTTGTTCCTGCCCTTCGCCCAGGCGGTCAATGAGCAGTTGGCGGCCTGCGGTTTCGCCCTGTGCAGCGGCCGGATCATGGCCGGCAACGCGGACTGGTGCCTGTCCGCCGACGAATGGCGCGAGCAGTTCATCGACTGGGTGCGCCGGCCGGACCCGGCGGCGCTACTCAATGCCAGCATTTTCTTCGACCTGCGACCGCTCTACGGCAGCTTCGAACTGGCCGAGGATTTGCGCAGCCTGATGCTTTCGCTGACCGTCGATACGCCGGCCTTCCTCCACCTGATGGCGGCCAATGCGCTGCAGGCCTCGCCGCCGCTGAGCTTTCGCGGCGAAGTGCTGGCCGCCGGCGGCAGCGCCGGCGACGAGCTGGATTTGAAAAAATTCGGCAGCCGGATCTTCGTCGACGCGGCGCGCATCTTCGCCCTGGCCGCTGGCGTCCGGCCGGTGGCCAGCCGCCTTCGCCTGCACCAGGCGGGGCCGCTGGCCGGCGTGCAGCCCGGGCAACTGGCAGCGATCGAAGCGGCCTTTTCCCATGTCCTGCGCCTGCGTCTCGAACAGCAGATGCTGGCCGCCCGGGCCGGCCAGCCGGCCAGCAATGTCCTCAAACCGGCCGCCCTGCACGACGTCGATCAGGCCATCTTGCGCGAATCGTTGCACCAGGCCAGGCACCTGCAGCAGCGTCTGAAGTTAAACTATGCACTCTGAGAAAAAGAGGTGGTTGTGAATACACAAGCCGAAGAGATGGGGACGGCGGAGCTTTCCTTGCGGCGGGAGGGGCGGCGGCGCGTCGCCGGGGGGACCTTGGCCTTTCTGAAGAATCATGCGCCGTTCAACAAGATGGCCAGTGAGCCCTTGCAGATTTTCGCCGAGCGGGCTCAATTGGTTTTTCATCCGGCCGGTAGTGAGATCGTCGGGCCGAATTCCGGCAACGTCCGCTTTTTCTATCTGATCGAGTCCGGCAAGGTGCAGGCCCGGCAGGCCGGTGAAGTGACGGTGACGGAATACTCAATCCTCAGTCTGGGCGCCGGGGAAAGTTTCCCAATCGGCGCCGTGACCGCCGGCCGCCCGTCGACCAATACCTATACGGCCGTCGATGACGTTTTCTGCTATCAGTTGCCGGCCGAGGATTTCATGGCGCTGATGACGAGCAGCCCGGAATTCAATTTATTCTGCACGCAGTACATCGCCAGTCTGCTCGACCAGTCGCGCCGCCAACTGCAATTGCAGTTCGCTCAGCGGGCCAACGAACAGCAGACCCTGAATTCGCCGCTGGCCGGTATCGGCTCGCGTTCGCCGGTCACCGTGGCGCCGCACACGCCGTTGCGCGCCGCCTTGGAAACCATGTCGGCGGCCGGCGTTGGTTCGCTCGTGATCGCCGATGAAGATCGCCTGCCGGTCGGCGTGTTTACCCGTTCCGATCTGCTCGACCGGGTGGTGCTGGCCGATTTGCCGCATGATGTGCCGATCAGCCGGGCCATGTCGGCGGCCCCGTTCAAGCTCGAAGAGCATGCCAGTGCCTACGATGCCATGTTGTTGATGGCGACCCACGGCATCCGCCACGTCCTGGTCACCGACGCCGAGGGCAAGCTGACCGGCGTTGTATCGGAGCGCGACCTGTTCGCCCTGCAGCGCGTCGGCCTGCGCCAGATCCGCCAGTCGATCGATGGCGCGCACAATGTCGAAACCCTGCAGCAATCGGCGGCCGACGTCCGGCAACTGGCGTTCAACATGCTGGCCCAGGGAGTGGGCGCCGAACAACTGACGCAGTTCATCTCGGCCTTGAACGATGCCCTGACCCGTCGCGTCATCCAGCTCAATCTCGAACGGCACAATTTCGACGGTATCGACTGGTGCTGGCTGGCTTTCGGTTCGGAAGGCCGCGACGAGCAGACCTTCAGTACCGACCAGGATAACGGCATCGTCTTCGGCGTGCCCGAGGGGCAGGACGCGGCGCTCTTGAAGCAGCGTTTCCTGACCTTTGCCCTTGGCGTCAACCAGGATCTCGACCGCTGCGGTTTCCCTTTGTGCAAGGGCAATATCATGGCCAGCAATCCGCAGTGGTGCCTGACCCTGGACGAGTGGATGGAGCAGTTCAGCAACTGGATCCGCGTGCCGCAGCCGGAGGCCCTGCTCAATGCCACCATTTTCTTCGACTTCCGGCCGCTGTTCGGCCAGGCCGAACTGGCCGAAACGCTGCGCCGCCACCTGTTGGCGCAGACCTCGTCGAACCCGATGTTCCTGCGCGCCATGGCGCACAACGCGCTCGACGTCGAACCGCCGCTCGGCAAGATCCGCGATTTCCAGACCGACCTCGAACCCGGTCAGCCGGGCAAGATCGATCTCAAGAAATACGGCTCGCGCATCTTCGTCGATGTTGCCCGGATCTATGCCCTGGCGACCGGCGTGCACAACACCAATTCGGTGCAGCGCCTGCGTCTCGCCTCGAAGCGCCTGTCCATCCGCGATGACGAAATCAACGCCGTGCTTGAGGGGCTTAGCTTCATCCAGTTGCTGCGTCTGCAACACCAGTATCTGGAAGGCGAGCCGGGCACCCAGGGCGACAACCTGATCAACCCGGATACGCTGAACGAACTGGACCGCCGCATTCTCAAGGAATCCTTCCGCCAGGCCCGAAAAATCCAGACGCGCCTCAAACTCGATTACCAGGTGCACTAGCCATGTTTGGATTGAAGGATTTTCTGTTCAAGGGTGGCGCGCCGGCCCATCTTTCCGAAGAACTGCGGGCCGCCGTCGAAACCTGGCGCAAGTCGGCGGTGCCGGCGTTCGACGAGGCCCATTTCCACGTCCGTTACGTCGTCGTCGATATCGCCAGTAGCGGCCTCAAGCCGGAAAGCGACGAATTGCTGGAAATTGCCGCGGCCAGCGTCCAGCAGGCCGGGATCCTGGTGCCGGATGATGCCGGTTACCTCGACTTTTCCGGCCTGCGCGGCGACGATCCGGCGCTCGACCGGCAATTGCTGGCCTTCCTGCAATACGCCGCCAAGGCGCCGCTGGTCACCTATCATGTGCCCTACGTCGGCGGCTTTCTGCAGCGCGCCTACAAGGAACGTCTGGGGATCAATTTTCAGCCGCAGTGGGTCGATCTGGCCTGGCTGCTGCCATCGATGTTCGAGGAGAAATCGCATTCGCTGCAGACCCTCGATTACTGGCTCGATCTCTTCGGGCTGGGGGAGGGGGCCGGCCGGCGCGATGCGATGGACAACACGCTGTTGCTGGCGCGGATTTTCCAGATGCTCTTGGTGCGGGCCAACGGCAAGGGCATCGACACCGCCCGTAAGCTGATCGACGAGTCGCGTGCCAGCAGCTTCCTGCGCCGGACGCATTGAGTCCCCGATGTTTTCCCTGACCCGTCTGCAACGCTATTACCTGTACTACACCGGCTGCTTCCTGGCCTTTGTCTTGGCGCTCGCCGTCCTTGAGCAGCACGGCATGCCACCGCGCTGGATCGGCTACGCCTTCCTCTTCTTCACCATTTCGATGTATGCCGTGATCGGCGTCGCCAGCCGGACTTCGGATGTTTCCGAGTATTACGTCGCCGGTCGCCGGGTGCCCGCTTTCTTCAATGGCATGGCCACCGGGGCGGACTGGATGAGTGCCGCTTCCTTCATCGGTCTGGCCGGCACGCTCTATCTTTCCGGTTACCAGGGGCTGGCTTTCGTGATCGGCTGGACCGGCGGTTTCGTCCTCGTCGCCTTGCTGCTGGCGCCCTATCTGCGCCGCTTCGGCGAATACACCATCCCGGATTTTCTCAGTGCCCGTTACGGTGGCAATGCCATCCGGATTGTCGCCGTGGTGGCCGCCATCCTGGCCTCCTTCGTTTATGTCGTGGCGCAGATTTACGGGGTCGGCGTCATCACCAGCCGTTTCGTCAGCCTGCAATTCGAAATCGGCGTCTTCGTCGGTCTCGCCGGCATACTCGTCTGCTCTTTCCTGGGCGGCATGCGGGCGGTGACGTGGACGCAGGTGGCGCAATACGTCATCTTGATCGTCGCCTACATCACGCCGGTCGCCATTCTTTCCTGGAACGTGACCGGCAACCCGGTACCGCAACTGGTCTACGGGCATGTGCTGAAGGAAGTCGGGCGGCTCGAAGACAAGCTTTTCGACATGCCGGCCGAAGTCGAGGTGCGTAAGCTCTACCGCGAACGTGCCGACCTCTATGCCGAAAAGATCATGCAGTTGCCAAACTCGCTGATACTGGAACGCGAGCAGATTTCATCGCAGATCAACGATCTGAAGGCGAGCGATACCCAGATGAAGGATATCGTCGCCCTGGAAAAGCTGCGTCGCGAGATGCCGCACGATCCGGACGAGGCGCGGGCGCGTTGGGAAGAGTCGATGTATACGGCGCTTGACCGGGCCAAACCGCCAATCCATCATGCCGAAGCCTTCCCCGGCCAAGACGAGGAGCAGAAGCTGGCGGCCCGGATCAATTTCCTCGCCCTGATTTTCTGCCTGACGGTCGGCACCGCCGCGCTGCCCCATGTGCTAGCCCGCTATTACACGACGCCCACGGTCAGTCAGGCGCGCGAATCGGTGTTCTGGTCGCTGCTCTTCATTCTGGCCCTCTACATCACGGCGCCGGCCTATGCCGTGTTCGCCAAATACGAAATCTTTTCCCATCTGGTGGAAATTCCCATCGCCAAGTTGCCGGGCTGGGTCGCGGCGTGGACCAAGATCGGGCTGGTCAGTATCGAAGACATCAACCGCGATGGCATCCTGCAACTGGCCGAACTCTCGTTGAATCCGGACGTCATCGTGCTCGCCACGCCGGAAATCGCCGGCATGCCCTATGTCGTCTCCGGCCTGGTCGCCGCCGGTGCCCTGGCCGCCGCCCTGTCGACGGCCGATGGCCTGCTGCTGACCATTACCAGCGCCGTCTCGCACGACATCTACTACCGCATCATCCGCCCCGACGCCTCGACCCAATTCCGGCTGGTGATTTCCAAATCGATGCTGCTGGTCGTCGCCGTCCTCGCCGCCACCGTGGCCGCCCAAAAACCGGGATCCATCCTGTCGATGGTGTCCTGGGCCTTCTCGATTGCCGGTTCGGCCTTTTTCCCGGCGCTGGTCCTCGGCATCTTCTGGCCGCGCGCGACCCGGGCCGGCGCCCTGGCCGGCATGCTGGTCGGCCTCTTGCTGAGCATCTACTACATCCTGCGCGTCGAGTTCGACGGCATCCCCCTACTCGGCATCAGCGGCCTGCACATGGCCCCGTGGTTCTACGTCCATTCCACCTCGGCCGGCGTCTTCGGCGTCTTCGCCGGCTTTGTCACCATTGTCGTGGTCAGCCTGTTGACCAAGCCAGAGCCCGCCACCGAGCGATTTCTCAGCGCCATCCGCCAGGGCAAGCACGGGGGCGGGCGCTGATGCCGGATAGCGATCTGTTCTGGCGCAAGCAGCGCCGCCTGACCCTGTTACTTTTCATCCTCTGGCTGCTGCTGACCTTCGTCATGAACTGGTTCGCCCCCGAGCTCAACGAGCTAACGGTGTTCGAGTTCCCGCTCGGCTTCTACATGGGGGCGCAGGGCCTGCTCATCATCTATCTCGCCATCATCTGGTATTACAACCGCCGCATGCGCCAGCTCGAAGCCGAATACGGCAGGGCGGACGAGTAGGGGTGGTCTTTTTCCTGATCGGCGCCCTGCGCGCCATTGTCGAAATGCTCGGTCTCTGTCTGATCGGCCAGGCGGTCCTCTACCTGCTCTCCGGCCAACGGCGGCACGCCAATCCGGTCTACCAGCTCCTCGATTTGCTGACCCGGGCACCCCGCCAACTTTGTGCCCGCCTGCTCCCGGCCAACAGTTCCCAGATACTGATCGCTATCGGCAGCTTCGTCATTCTGGCTTTTCTTTGGCTAGGACTGGCTTGGCTGCGAAAGTTCCATTGACGAACCCGGTCTTTCTGCTACAATGCGCGCCTCTTGGAGCGGTGGATGAGTGGTTTAAGTCGCACGCCTGGAAAGCGTGTGTAGGGTAATACCCTACCGCGGGTTCGAATCCCGCCTGCTCCGCCAAGAAAAAATGAAAAAGCCCATGTAAACCATGGGCTTTTTCTATTGGGATTTTGCTTTGTCGCTTAAGTCCGATTTTCTTCATCCGATAGTTTGAAGGCGGCCAGCGTATCAGGTTTTTGCAGGGGCGTTTCTGGCGTACACAGCTTGTAGGTCGCTTTGGGTCAGCTTGCCGGTACTGTTGCGTGGTAGTGCCTCGACAAAGATCAGCGGTCTGGGCAGGAAGACGGGGTCGATCCGGTCGCGCAGCAGGTTCAGCAATTGCTGGCGCGGCAGATCGGGGGCGACGACCAGGGCGCATAGGCGGGTAATCCCCGTTGGCTCCTCGTGCTCCGGCAGGAAGAAGGTCCCGTCGACAACCCCGGGGATCGAGGATATCTGAAGATTGAGATAGGCCAGCGAGGTGCGTTTGCCGGCAATGTTGATCAAATCCGAGTGGCGTCCGTGCAGTATGAATTGGTTGGCGGAGAGTATTTCGATCGCGTCGGAGAGGGGAACCCGGCCCTCGACATGGCCGCCGGAGGCGAAGCACTGATCGTTTTCCGAGGTGAATCGAATGCCCGGTAACAGGGTCCAGGCCGGCCCGGCGGTGGTGCGGCGGCTGGCGGTTTGTCCCGATTCCGTCGCACCATAGATTTCGTAGAGCGGGGCGGCGAAACGGGTTTCGGCGGCGGCGGCCAGGGCAGACGAGAGCGGCGCCGTTGCCGAGAGCAGCATGTCCACTGGCGGTAACTGGAGGTCGGCGGCGACCAGGGTCGCTAGGTGGAAGGGGGTGGTCACCAGCAAGCGCGGCTGGGGGACTGCCTCCAGCGCTGTCAGCACGTCCTGGGGATAAAAGGGCTTGCCCGACGAGAAGCGGCAGTCGCCGTGCAGTGCCAGCAGCAGCGTCGATTCGAACCCATAGCTGTGCTGCACGGGGACCGTGCCGACGATGTTGCAAGCACCGCCGAGCAGACCAAGGGCCTGGGCTTCGGCGCGTCCGTTGCGGGCCAGCTTTGCCCACGACTTGTGGTGCGCCTGCGGCGTACCGGTCGAGCCGGAGGTGAACAGGATGGCGGCGCACTGCTCCGCCGCGATCTCGGGAATGCCGCTGATCTCGTGCCGGTCGGCGGTATCGAGGGCGGGGAAATCGAAACGCGGCAGAGTGGCCGAGTTGAACTCGGTGTCGCACAAACAGAAGGTTCCGGGATAGTCGTCTTGAATACGGCGCAAGGTTTCAGGCGATTGCGACGACGGTTGCAGACTGGTTTTCCCACTGATCAGGCCGGCGGCAAAGCCGACGGCAAAGAGGTAGCGATCCTGGCAAACGTTGAGGAGGTAAGGCCCGGAAGGCAGTTGGGCGGCCAAAGCATGGACGTCGGCCAGAAATTGGCGAATCGTGCGCGGGCCATCGGGGCGCCAAGCCAAAATATCGTCGAGGTCGCTTCGCGAAAGTAGTGGCACGGTACTCATGGGTTGGCTTCCTGGGAGCTGAAGTGGCAACGCGGCCAAGCTGGTGGGGTAGGGCCGGTCGTTTTTCGGAAATTCATGGATAAAGTGAAATTTTATTTGCTTTGCCAATAATGGCGAATAGCCCAGCGGTTTTTGCATAACAGCGAAAAAGAGCGCAAATCAGCGCTGGTCGGGGATTTACCCACAGAAACGGTGGATAAGCCTGTGGAAAAGCTCTGTATAAGTGTGCTCGGGGGACGGGCGATAAAGGATGTTTATGGTGTTGCCTAATGCGTGAGCAGCAGCGGCCCGGTCGGCATCCTGCATTGCTGCTACTTGGCGCCGAGTGCGGCAAAAATCTTGCCGGTGAGTTTGACCGAGATGGGGATTGCCGCGAAGGAGGTGGCGGTGGCGATCGGCCAGGCAATGATGAAGGCATTCCCCCAGCGCGCCGGAAAATCTGGCTGAATGCCCAGGTTGAGCCAGGTGACGAAGCCGGTCATCAGGCCGGCCATGATGGCGGACATGATCACCGGCTGGATGTGCATTGGTTTGAGTTGCATGCGAGATGAGCCTGGAGGCAATGAATGGCGATGGATCAATTTTACCTTGGCGCCATGCCTTGCCACGACCGGCTGCCTTGTCGCGCGAAAAATCGCGGCATCGCGGCCCGGGCGATCTTCCGCACTTGCCCGGGGCGCCGCTTCCCTGTACTTTGCCGCCTTCAGCAATCAAGGCGCAGGCCATGGAGAGAGTAATGGTGCATTGGAACAAAATGGTAGTGAGCGGCATGCTGGCCCTGGTCTCGGCCGGAGTCTGGGCCGGAACGCCGGAGAAGACGGCTTCGGGTCTGGTCTACGAATCGCTCCAGGATGGTACCGGCCAGCCAGCCTCGCCGAGTGCCACCGTGCAGGTCAATTACCGGGGGACGCTGGCCAATGGCAGCGAATTCGATAGTTCCTACAAGCGTGGCCAGCCGGCGACCTTTCCGCTCAATCGGGTGATTCCCTGCTGGACCGAAGGAGTTGCCAAGATGCGCGAAGGCGGCAAGGCCAAGCTGACCTGTCCGCCGAGCATCGCCTACGGCTCGCAAGGGGCGGGTGCGGCGGTGCCGCCGAATGCGACGCTGACCTTCGAAGTCGAATTGCTCAAAGTGATGCGTTGATTTATTGCGCTTGCTTGACAAAAAAGGGCTGCCCGTCGGTAGCCTTTTTTATCCTAGAAAACGCAATTGAACCGCAGAGACGCTGAGGAAAAACAAAGGCTTGCCTGAATTGTTCGGCCCACCTTCTGGGTGAGCGGCAAAAAACGATGCAAGCCACTGTTTTCACGTTCTTCTCTGCTCCTTTCCGACTCTGCGGTGAGGTTTTTAGGTTTGTCGCAGGAGGTGTCGCTAGTGCAGCTTGTCGGCGGCGCTGGCCGCGAACAGCGCGGCGACATCCTCGGCGCTGAAATGGTAGTCGCGGTTGCAGATGTCGTCGCGGATGAGGATTTCGCCGTGCTGGGCGAGGATGGTTTCGGCATCCGCCCGGCCCAGGCCGCGGATCATGTCGGCCACCTTGGCGCGGTCTTCCGGGCAGTGATAGACCACCGTCTGCGGCTCGTAGATGCGGATGCCGCGGGCTTCGATTTCCTCGTGGAAGAGACGGCCGAGCAGGGTTTCGGCATCCAGTTCCAGCAGTTCGGTTGGCTTGACGGTGGCAGCTAGCTGGCTGATACGGTTCCAGCCATCCGGGTCGTGGTTGTCGGCCTTATGTCCCGCCGGGACGGTATCCCCCGGGGGCGGCATTTTCTGCAGGAAAAGGCAGACTGCCGCCTGCGGGCCGGCGATGGCGAACAGGCGAGAGGGCTGCTGTTCCGACTGTTCGAGGTAGTGTTCGAAAATCGCCGCGATGCTGTCGCCGACCATCGGCACGTAACTCTGGTAAGGGCGGCGGGCGTCGGGTGTGTCGAGGCTCATCATTAGCTGGCCGCCCTGGGCGGCGCCGAGCAGTTCCGCTACTGGCGCCGGCAGGACCACCGGGTTGCTGCGCGCCATGCCGCGCATCTGCAGCAGTTCGTTGCAATCCATGACCAGCAACTGGATCGGCCCGTTGCCGCGCAATTGCAGGGTGAGGCGGCCGGGCTGTTTCAACTGGCCGGCGATCAGCGCAGTGACGGCGGCGGTTTCGCCGAGTAGCTGGGCGACGGTCGGCTGGTAATCCCGACCGGCCTGCATCTGCTGCCAGCAATCGCCGAGATGCACGACGGCGCCGCGGATGTCGAGGCCCTCGAAGAGGAAGCGGCGGATGGTGCTGACGCTCATTTCAGTTGTTCCATGTAGGTTTCCGGGCTGAAGCCGACCAGCAGTTGACTGCCGGTGTCGAGCACCGGCCGCTTGATCAGGCTGGGGTATTGCGCCATCAGCTTGAGTGCTTTGACTTCATCGACATCGGCTCGCTCTGCCTCGGCCAGCTTCTTCCACATCAGGCCGCGCGTGTTGAGCAGCTTCTGCCAGGTCGCGCGAGCGTTCCAGTCCGCCAGATGGGCCTCGGCGACGCCGGCCTTCTTGTAATCGATGAACTCGTAAGCGATACCGTTTTCCGTCAGCCAGGCGCAGGCTTTTTTCATGGTGTCGCAATTTTTGATGCCGAAGACTTTGATCATTGCAGGGGACTGTATTCGTGGAGAAAAGCGAATGATAACAGTGCCCGCCTCACGTCCGCTCCGGCGCCCGCGGCAGATCGGCCAGGCGTTGCAAAATGAGTTCGGCAACCCGCCGGCTGGCGGGCAGGAAGGTGTGGATCAGCGGCAGGCGGATTTCGTCGCCGATCCAGGCGGCGGCAACTTCCGAAGTCGCCACCACGCCGTCGTTCTCTTCGCCGCTGAACGGCCCGTACTTTCCCCGTGATCCGCGAATGCCGATCACCGCCGTTGTCGGCGCCGCCAGCGGGCCGATGCGCTGCATCCGTTCGGCACTGGCGAGCAGGCGACCGCAGTCGCCGGTGATCAGGCGATACGGCAATCGGTTCTGCAGGCGTTGCGCTAGTCGGGCCGGGCGCGTCGGAGAACCGAGCAGAAATACCTGCGCGGCCGGCCGGGTTCCCGGTGGCAGGGCATTGACTGCGGCGCGTAGCAAAACTCCGCCCAGCGAATGGCCGATCAGGATGTAGTCGCCCCGGGCGGCGAGTTCGCCAATCCGGGTGGCAAGGCGGGTGGCGATGCTGGAAAAGTCGTCGCGGCTGACGCTATAGCCGAAGGTCGCAGTCTGGTGGCCGGCGCGTTTCAACTGGCGGAGTAACGGCCAGCCCGAAAGCGGCGAGCGGCCCATGCCGTGGATGAAGAGTGCCTGCATGCCCAATCGATGAGTGAGGTTAAAGAGTCCGCTGCGAGTGTTGAGAAATTTCCGGATTTTCGGAATTCGCCGCGGATTCAAATAAAGCGCGTAAAGCGCTGGCGACGATGATAAATGATTCCAGTCGGCCAGCGCAGTACGGAATCTCTCACCAACCCATTTGTTGCCGATGTTGCATTTGATGGCTGGAGAACTCCGCCGTCGATAGCGCGCCATCGTGGTTGCTGTCGATGTCGGCGAAGGCCGGTGCATTGGCCAGGCCGCGCATTGGGTAACCTTCCTGGGCGCGCTTGCTGATTCTTGCGCTACGGGCCTCGGTGAATTCGGCTTCGCTTATTTTTCCGTCCTTGTTCAGATCGTACTCGGCGAAGGCCGGCATGTTTCCGCCCGGCCCGGCGCCGCCGCCTGGCCGGCGGCCCATCGGGGCATTGGCTTGGGCCGAAAACTCCTCGGCGCTCAGTTTCCCATCATTGTTGCTATCGAGTGTGGCGAAGCTCGGCGCATTGCGCATCGGTCGTCCCTCGGCCCGTCGTTGTTCGCGAATGGCCTTGAATTCTTCCGCACTGATCGAGCCATCGGAATTTTGATCGTAGGCGGAGAAGGGCAGGGGACCCGGGACCGAAGTCGGCTGAGCGTGGGCGCTCAGCGCAAGCGTCGCGCCCAAAAGGGCGGCGATGAGCCAGGCGCGGTGGGTGTTGGTTAAGGTTTTCATAAACTTACTCCTGATGGTTGGAACGGAGAGCAAAGCCTTCGGTAACGCCGAAGACTTCATGAAACTACGGGCCGGGATGCCGTTCGGTCCTTGGTAAGTCGCTAGCTGATGTTGCGAATATTTCGGGCGCATTGCCTTGTCCATGTCCTGGCTACAAGGCAACTCGCCGATTTAGCGGAATTCGAAAATCTCCCGGTGAAACGCCTCGCGGGGCAGGCCGCAGCCGCTCAGGGTGTGCGCCAGGGCGGTGCCCCAGGCGGCCGGACCGCAGAACCAGACGCTGCTGCCGGGCTTCAGGCAGGCGCTGACGTCGCTCGGGTTGAGCGGGCCTTCGGCATCGGTCTGGCGGTGATGCAGGCGGACGCCGGCGGCGCGGCAGAGTTCGGCCAGTTGATTCGGGAAGCCGAGGGCGGCGCGGGTGCAGTAGAAAAAATCGGTATCGGCGGTGGCCGGCGGATTGCTGGCCCGTTCCTCGAGTTTGGCGAGGAAGGGGGTGACGCCGATGCCGCCGGCCACCCAGACCTGCGGGGCGGTCGTCGCTGCGTCGCCGGCGGCGAAATCGAAGTTGCCGTAGGGCCCTTCGAGGACGACCTGCTGACCGACCCGGACGTTGCTCGGCAGGGCGCTGGTAAAGTCGCCGAGCGCCTTGATGGCCAGGGTCAGGGTGCGTTCCCTCGCGTTCCAGGCGGAGGCGATGGTGAAAGGATGGGCCCCTTCGCCGCGTCGCCCGAAATCGATAAACAGGAATTGGCCGGCGCGATGGCCGGGCCAGTCGACCTGCGGGCGGCAGACGATTTCCAGTACCTGGTCGTCGTGTTGCCGGATGGACTCAATGCTGGCCGGATATTTCCGTTGGCGGCCGATGCGATTGGCCAGCGAGAGCACGGCCGGGACGACGCCGGCGGCGGCCAGGGCGGCGGTCAGCCAGCCGAGCGGGCTATGCCAGAAGGAATCGGGCAGCAGGATCAGGCCGTGGAAGGCGCCGGCCAGGAAGACCGGGCCGAAAGCCTTGTGTACCAGCCGGAAATAGCGGTATGGAATGCGCCGGATGAGGGCGACGACGACCAGGGCGAGCAGGATGTAGCCGGCCCATTCGCCGACCTCCTTGGCCAGCTCGACCCACATCTCGGGTTCGCCACGCGGGCCGCGCGGGCGATTCGGGCCGGCAATCCAGCCGGCTTTGGCCAGGTTCTTGGGCAGCCATTCCATCATCCAGTGGGCGAAGACCAGGACGCCGGCGCCGATGCCGATGTTCTTGTGCAGACGGTACAGCTTGTCGAGGCCGCCGAAGCGCTCTTCCAGCCATTGCGGCCGGCCGGCCAGCAGGATGCCGGCGCTCATCCACCACAGGGCGAGCAGGCCGGAAAGGATGATCAGCGTCCGGCGCCAGGCCCAGAAGCCCTCCGGGTTGGCGGCGAGGACGTCAGGCAGGGCAAAAATGCCCCACAGTCCGAGGGGAAGCAGGGCAAGTAAAACTAGAGGGCGTTTCATGATGGCGTTGGTCTGCAGTTGCGATGACGTAAGTCTATGCCGTAACCGCCCGCCAAGCTGTCAGCATACCATTGCAGAATGTAAGCAAATGAAAACCGCCTGACGGGCAGGCGGTTTTCGCAGGGCTTAGCGTTTCAGCTTGGCGAAAGCCGAGGCCATCGCGTTGCCGGCTGGCGCCGGGCCGCTGCTGCGTTGTCCCGGCCTCGATTGGTTCTGGCCGCTACGCCCGCTTGGCGCGCCGTCGTGGCGTTTGGCCTGGCTCGGCTCGTCGCCCATGCGCATGGTCAGCGCAATGCGCTGGCGCTGCAGGTCAACTTCAAGCACCTTGACCTTGACCACCTGGCCGGCCTTGACGATGGTGTGTGGGTCCTTGACGAAGGTGTTGGACAGCGCCGAGACGTGTACGAGTCCGTCCTGGTGCACGCCGATATCGACGAAGGCGCCAAAGGCGGCAACGTTGGTGACGACGCCTTCGAGGATCATGCCCGGACGCAGGTCGGAAACCTTTTCGACGCCGTCGGCGAAGGTCGCCGTCTTGAACTCGGGACGCGGGTCGCGGCCGGGTTTTTCCAGCTCCTTGAAGATATCCTGCACGGTCGGCAGGCCGAAGCGTTCGTCGGTATATTTCGCCGGATTCAGGCCTTTCAGGGCGCGGCTGTCGCCGAGGATTTCCTTGAGCGGCTTGTTCAGTTCAACGATGATTTTCTCGACCACCGGGTAGGCTTCCGGGTGCACCGAGGAGCTGTCGAGCGGGTTGTCGCCGTTTGGCACGCGCAGGAAGCCGGCCGCCTGTTCGAAGGTCTTGTCACCGAGGCGCGGCACCTTTTTCAGCTCGTCGCGCGAGCGGAAGGCACCGTTGGCATCGCGATAGCTGACGATATTCGCGGCGAGGCTGCCGTTGAGGCCGGAAATGCGGGTGAGCAGTGGCACCGAGGCGGTATTGACGTCGACGCCGACGGCATTGACGCAGTCCTCGACAACAGCATCGAGATTCTTCGCCAGCTTCGATTGCGACACGTCGTGCTGGTACTGGCCGACGCCGATCGATTTCGGGTCGATCTTGACCAGTTCGGCGAGCGGGTCCTGCAGGCGGCGGGCAATCGACACCGCGCCGCGGATCGAGACATCGAGATCCGGAAATTCCTTGGCGGCGAATTCGGAAGCGGAGTAAACCGAGGCGCCGGCTTCGGAGACGACGATTTTCTGCAGTCGGGCTTCCGGGTAACGTTTCATGACGTCCTGCACCAGCTTGTCGGTTTCGCGGCTGGCCGTACCGTTGCCGATGGCGACCAGCGACACGCCGTGCTTGGCGGCCAGGCGGCCGATGGTGGCAATCGAGCCGTCCCAGTCGCAGCGCGGTTCGTGCGGGTAGATCGTGGCGTGGTCGAGCATCTTGCCGGTGGCGTCGACGATGGCCAGCTTGCAGCCTGTGCGGATGCCCGGGTCGACGCCCATGGTGACGTGCTGGCCGGCCGGGGCGGCGAGCAGCAGGTCCTTGAGGTTGCGGCCGAAAACGCGGATGGCTTCTTCCTCGGCGCGTTCGCGCAACTCGTTCATGAGTTCGAGCTCGAGGTGGGTGTAAATCTTGACCTTCCAGGTCCAGCGCACGGTGTCGGCCAGCCACTTGTCGGCCGGACGGTTCTGCGGCTTGATGCCGAAACGCACGGCAATGCGCTGCTCGCAGGGATTCGGGCCGGCCTTGACGGCTTCCTCGTCGAGTTCGGAATCAAGGACCAGCGCCACCTGCAGCATGCCTTCGTTGCGGCCGCGCAAGAGGGCGAGGGCGCGGTGCGAGGGCATCGTCGTGACCGGCTCGGCGAAGTCGAACCAGTCGCGGAACTTGGCGCCTTCGGTTTCCTTGCCTTCGACGACGGTGGAGCGGACATGGCCGTGTTCGCTGAGATATTGGCGCAGGCCACCGAGCAGTTCGGCATCTTCGGCGAACTTTTCCATCAGGATCTGGCGGGCGCCGTCGAGGACGGCCTTGGTGTCGGCAAAACCGGCATCGACGTTGATGAATTTGGCGGCTTCATCTTCCGGCGTCAGGTTCGGGTCGGCAAGCAGGCCGAGCGCCAGCGGCTCGATGCCGGCTTCGCGGGCGATCTGCGCCTTGGTGCGGCGTTTCTGCTTGTAGGGCAGGTAAAGGTCTTCCAGGCGCTGCTTGGTTTCGGCGTCGCTGATCTCGGCTTTCAGTTCCGGCGTCAGCTTGCCCTGTTCCTCGATGCTGGCCAGGATGGCCGTGCGCCGGTCTTCGAGGTCGCGCAGGTAGGTCAGGCGTTCTTCGAGGTTGCGTAGCTGGGTGTCGTCGAGGCCGTCGGTCGCCTCCTTGCGGTAGCGCGAGATGAAGGGCACGGTGGCGCCTTCGTCGAGCAGGGTGATGGCGGCGACGACCTGGGTCGGGCGAACGCCGAGTTCAATGGCTATACGATGTTCAATAGGTGCGAGCATGGATGCGGCAGTGCAGCAAAAGGGGGGTGAACTATGCGCAATCCGGACCTAAAATACAACCATGTTAAGTTGGTGTAGCATGCTTGCCATAAGCATTCCAATCAAAAGGAGATATTCATGAAAGTTGAAACCTATCTGTTCGGTGCCGTGGAAGTAAATCCGGAAAAAGTGATCAATTTCCCGAACGGTTTGGTCGGCTTTGAGCAGAGCAAGCGTTTTGCACTGGTTAATGACGAAGGCGGCGAGGATGCCGCCAGTTTTACGCTGCAGTCGCTGGACGATCCGGAGTTGGCCTTCCAGATCGTTGATCCGACCTCGCTCGGCTTCAATTACGAGCTGGTCTTGAGCGATGTCGAGAATGCCCTGTTGCAGTCGCCTTCGAGCGACGATGTTGTCGTGATGCAGGTGTTGTTTAAAAAGGAAGACGGCGAAAAGGCCGTGATCGGTGCCAATCTGCGGGCCCCGCTGATCATCAACACCAAGGCGCGTGTCGGTTTGCAGAAAGTGATGGAAACCTTCCGCCAGAACATGACGCTCTCCAATCTCTCCAGTTCGCTGTGAAATATCGGCGGCGCGCCCGACCGGCGCCGGCAAGGACCACCATCGATCCGAAGGTGGTTTTTTTTCGACCGTAAATTCGCTTTACCCGGGCTGCGCAGCCCTTTGGCGCTCGGGTCGGCTCGGCTGGGTTTGTTTCGCCTCACCCGGAAGTGGGCGGTGTTGGGCACTTTCAGCGTATCCGTTTGCTGATTTCGCCATTACAGGCATTGGCCACTCGGGCATATTCTTCGGCGGTATCGATCAAGGCCTGGGCGGCTTCGACGCGTTTTATCTCGCGCAGGACGTAAGGTGTCCACCGTTCGTCCAGCTCACGCTGCAAGCGGGCGGCACTCTGTCCGGTCTGGCCGCGCCACGGCGAGGTGGTGGCGAAGCGTTGGTTGAGCAGGGTGGTCATCTCTTTTTCGATGCTGAGAACATGCTCCTGGTAGGTTTTGACATGACGCATCTCGTGCTCGTAAATTTCCTTGTAGGCGCAACTGCCGGCGGGGAATTCTTTGGCGATGTAGACCGTCATCGGAGAAAAACCGAAGCTCAGCGTGATCTGCGGGCTGGCGCATTCCCAGCGGCCGCTCGGCTCGACGAAGGACTGGATGTTCATGGCGAATTGCACGGTCGCGTTGCCGCGGGTCAGGCCGAGCACTTGGCGCCCGGGGCGGGCCGCCGCGGCGCCGATGTTGGTCAGCGATTTGTAGCTGTAAGTGGTGTTGAAACTGAGGTGCGGCTCGAGTTGTTTGAGGCTGACCGAGGGTTTCGGCAGCTCGTCGCACTGATCCGCCGCGGCCGGTATGGCCAGGAAGAGCAAGGGCAGCAAGTACCCGGCGTGGTTCACGGCTTGATCTCGCCGGCTTAGCAGGGCGCCAGCATCTCGCGATAGCGGCGGGCGTTGGCCACGTAATGGTCGGCCGATGTTTGCAAGCGGGCGACGTCCTCGTCGCTCAGTTCGCGCACCACCTTGCCCGGCGAGCCGACGATCAGCACGCGGTCGGGGAAAACCTTGCCTTCGGGAATCAGCGTATTGGCGCCGACGATGCAGCCCTTGCCGATCACGGCGCGGTTGAGGATCACCGAGCCGATGCCGATCAGGCTGCCGTCGCCGACCGTGCAACCGTGCAGCATGACCAGATGGCCGACGGTGACGTTGGCGCCGATGTGCATCGGGATGCCTTCGTCGGTGTGCAGCACCGAGCCATCCTGGATATTGCTGTTGTCGCCGATGTGGATCGGATCGTTATCGCCGCGTAGCGTGGCGTTCCACCAGATCGAGGCATTGGCGCCGAGGCGGATGTCGCCGATCAGCGTGGCGTTGGGCGCGACCCAGGCGTTGGCGCCGAGTTGTGGTTGTTTGTCGCCGAGGCGGTAGAGGGGCATGTGGTCTCCTTCGATAATTGGTCGTGTTGTCTTGCCGGTCGCGGCCGATTTTACGCTAGCATCGCTAGCCTGACGAACCACGCCGGAGACCCGAATTGAGCGAATTTGCAAGCCTCACCGCCGCCCTGCTGGAATTTCGCGATGCCCGCGACTGGCGGCAGTTCCATACCCTGCGCAACCTGATCACCTCGCTCAATCTCGAAGCCGCCGAATTGCTCGAACTAACGCAATGGAAAAGCGATGCCGAAATCGATGCGTTGCCGGCCGATGCCAAAAGCGGCGAAGCGCTGCGCGACGAATGCGCCGACATCCTGCTTTACCTGCTGCTGATTGCCGAAACGAGCGGCATCGATCTGCTGGCGGCGGCGCGCGCCAAGCTGCTGAAAAATGCGGCCAAGTATCCGGTGGACAAGGCCCGCGGTTCGCGGGCCAAGTACACCGAACTCGGCTGAAAATTAGCTGGTTTGGCTTTCTAGCGTGTATTTGGCGCCGTCGCCCTGGGCGAGCAGCCGGGTCAGTACTGGCAGGGTTTCGTGCAGGGTCTTTTCCAGCGTCCACGGCGGATTGATGATGAACATGCCGCTGCCGTGCATGCCGTAGCCGTCCTTGGCCGGGGCGCTGACTTCCAGGCTGGCGTGCAGCCAGTTCGGGGCGCCCAGGTTTTTCAGCTTGCTCGGCAGCTTGCGCGACTCCGGTTTGGAGAGCATCGGGTACCACAGCGCGTAAGTGCCGGTGGCAAAACGTTTCAGGGCTTCCTGCAGGCCGCTGACGACATTGCTGTAATCGTCGCGGGTTTCGTAGGAAGGGTCGATGAGGACCAGGGCGCGGCGCGGTGGCGGCGGAAGGATGGCTTTCAGGCCGGCAAAGCCGTCGCCGGCGGTGATCATCACCTGGCGGCCGGCGCTGTTGAAGCAGCCCTGCAGCAGCTTGACGTCGGTGCTGTGCAATTCGTAGAGGCGCAGGCGGTCGCCGTCGCGCAGCATCTGGCTGGACAGCCAGGGCGAGCCCGGATACTGGCGCAGCTTGCCGTCCGGGTTGAGCATCCGGACGAAATCGACATAATCGGCAGCGGCCGGCGGCAGGCCGCTGGCTTCCCAGAGGCGGCCGATGCCTTCGGCGTACTCGCCGAGCTTGGTGGCATGCGCCGATTCCAGCGAGTAGCAGCCGGCGCCGGCATGGGTATCGATGATCCAGAAGGGCGCAGGTTTTTCGCCCATGTACTGGGCAATCTGCAGCAGGATCAGATGTTTGAGTACGTCGGCGTGATTGCCGGCGTGAAAGGCGTGGCGGTAACTGAGCATGGGCGCAGTATACTTCGCCGCCATGCCTATTTACGAATCCATTTTCCTGTTGCTCGCCGCTCTCGGCGTCTGGCTCTGGCTGGACACGCTGAAAGCCCGTGAAATCGGCATTCTTGCCGCGCAGCGGGCGTGCGCCGACGAAGGTCTGCAATTTCTCGACGAGACCGTGGCCGGTACCTCAATCCGTCTGGCCCGCGACGATAACGGTCAGCTCAAACTGCGCCGCGTCTATGCCTTCGAATACAGCGACACCGGCGACAATCGCCGTTCCGGCAGCGTCACCATGCTCGGCCACGAGGTCGAGATCCTGCACGTCCGCCCCCACCTTTACGTGATCCCGAACCCCCATGAAACCCTGCATTGAAACCATCGATTTCCACGGCATTGAAGCCCTGCGCCTGCATGGCCCGAAAGACACCAGCGCCGTCATCAGCAAACTGGGTGGCCAGGTGCTCTCCTGGAAAACCTCCGACCAGCGCGAGCGGCTGTTTCTTTCGGAAAAGGCGGTGTTCGACGGCAGCGTCGCCATGCGCGGCGGCATTCCGGTCTGCTTTCCGCAATTTGCCAGCCAGGGCGATTTGCCCAAACACGGTTTGCTGCGCACCAAACAATGGCGGCTGGAAACCGAGCGTACTGGTGACGATTTCGCCCTGGTTACGCTGGCCATCAACGACGATGAACAGACGCGCGCCCTGTGGCCGCATCCCTTCCTCGCCGAACTCACCCTGATGATAGAGGCCGACCGCATCGACGTCGAGTTGAGCATCACCAATACCGGCGGGGCGCCCTTTGAATTCACCGGCGCCCTGCATACCTACATCCGCCTGGTCCAGGTCGAGGATGCGGCGATTGAAGGACTGCGCGGCCACGAATACCGCGATGCCGCCAACGGCAACGAACATCGCTACGACAGCGGCACCGAGCTGGTCGTCGAAGGCGAAGTCGACCGCGTCTATTTCGACGTCAAGCGGCCGCAACACCTGAAAGCCGGCAATCACAGCCTGGGCATCCAGGGCCAGGGCTTTCCCGATGTCGTGATCTGGAATCCCTGGGTCGATCTGTGCGCCGACCTCAAGGACATGCCGGCCGATGGCTGGCGGCATATGCTCTGCGTCGAGGCGGCGGCGGTGCGCGAACCGGTGGTGCTGCCGGCCGGCGAGGAATGGTACGGCCGGCAGACGCTGGTCGCCGTCTGAGTCTATTGAATTAGCGGCGGGCCGGCCAGCCCGCTACTGCTGCACGACTTCCGGTGCCAGCGCCGCGGCCTTGACCAGTTCGCCTTCCTTGAGCGGCTTGAGGTCGCGGGCGACGACCGGGGTGTGGTCGTCGAGTCCGCTCAGGATTTCCACCCAGTCGTCCCGGACCCGTCCGGTCTTGACCTCGATCGCTTCCAGCTTGTTGTCGGCGTCGAGCTTGAAGACGCGGGTCGTGCCGCCCTGGCTGAGGACGGCGGAGGCGGGGATGACCAGCGCCTTGCGCTTGCCCAGACCAATGCTGCCGGAAACATTGAGTCCCGCCTTGAGGTCGGTGCCGGCCGGCAGATCGACATAGGCCAGGCCGTTGCGCGTCTTCACGTCGACGGTCGGCGAGACCCGCCGGATGCGTCCCTTGACTTCGGGGCCGAGCGGACTCTTGATCAACACTTCCTGACCGGCGGCCAACTTCATCAGCAGTTCGCCCTTGATCTCGGCCCGCCATTCCAGGCGTCCCTGGCGGATCAGCCGGAACAGTTCGCTGCCGGCCTGGACGATGCTGCCTTCCGAGGCGGAAGAGGAAGAAATCACCCCATCGTCGGGGGCGCTCAGGGTGGCGAATTCGAGCTTGAGCTGCTGCCGCTTGACCTGGGCGCGGGCCGCGTTGAGGCGGGCTTCGGCGGTATGTTTCTGGGTTTCGTAGAGGGTCAGTTCCTGGCGGCTGACGCCGCCCGAGGGAGCCAGGCGATTGGCCCGTTCCAGGGTGGCCGCGGCTTGTGCCAGCACCGCCTCGGCTTCGGCCAGTTGGGCATTGGTGACATCGAGATCGGTTTCGACGGTGGCGGCATTGAGGCGGGCGAGCACCTGGCCTTTCTTCACCGTCTCGCCCTCGCTGACCAGCACGCTGACCAGGCGCAGGCCGCCGACTTCCGTGCTGATGGCGGTTTCGTGCCAGGGCATGATGTTGCCGCTGGCCTCGATGCGGTCGGGCCACAGTTCGGTTTTCGGGCGGACCAGGGCGACGTTGCGGACGGGGGCGGGCGGCGGGGGCGGTGTCGTCGCCCGGGGCGCCGTCGCCGGTGGCGGCGCGGCGGTCGGGGTGGCGCTGAGCACCAGGGAGGTCGGCACGATCAGGGTAAGGGCGACGGCGGCGGCCGTGATACGGCGCCTGGTCGGCAGCAAGGATGGCATGGCGGTACTCAATTGGCGGCAGGGGCGCTGGTCAGGGCCGCGCTGCTCTGTGGTTGGGGGGATTCCGGCTCGTAGCGGGCGGCACCGCCGGTCGCCCGGTTGAGCGCGACCCAGGCCTGCAGTCGTTCCTGCTGGACGCTGAGCAGGGTTTCCTGGGCACTCAACATGGCGCGGCGGGCGTCTTCCAGTTCCAGGAGGTTGCTTGCCCCTTCGCGGTAACGGATGTCGACTGACTCGAAAAAGCTTTGATACTGGCTGGCAGAAAGGCGCGCGTTTTCGGCCCGCTCGTGGGCGGCGGCGTAGCGGGTCAGGGCGTCTTCGACTTCCTGGATGGCGCTGCGCGTCTTCGCCTTGAAATCGGCCAGGGCCTCCTCGTATTTCGATTTGGCGATGGCGACCGCCGCCTGGCGTCGGCCGCCATCGAAAATCGGCAGGCTCAACGATGGCCCGAACGACCAGGTGCCGAAGGACAGGGCGCCGCTGCTGCTGCCGCTCGCCGAATAGCCGAGCGCGCCGTTCAGCGTCAGGCGCGGATAGCGGTCGGCTTCGGCCAGCCCGATATTGGCCGACTCCGCCGCCAGCCGGCGTTCGGCCGAGCGGATGTCGGGGCGCTGGATGAGGGCCTGGCTGGGGATGGCGATGCTGAAATGCCGGGGGACGGGCAGACGGTCGAGGCCGGTCGGCTTGTCGGCCAGCAGTTCCATCAGGGTTGGGCGGGGAATGCCGGTCAGCCGGGTCAGCAGGTTTTCCTGGCGTTCGCAATAGGCCCGGGTGGCGGCGAGTTGGGTTTTTGCCTCGGCCACCGAGGCCCGGCTGCGGATCGCCTGGTAGGGCGCGGTAAACCCTTCCTTGACGCTGGCCGCCGTCAGCTTTTCGGTGGCCTGGCGGGAGGCGACGTCCTGTTCGCTGAGGGCGACATAGGATTGGCAGGCGCGGTAACTCAGGTAGGCGTCGGTGACGTCGGCTGCCAGGCTGACGCGGACATCGGCCAGCGTTGCCTGGCGCGCTTCGGCGCGGGCCAGTGCGCCTTCCTGGCCGCGCCGGACGGCGCCAAAAAGATCGAGTTCCCAGGAGGCGTTCATCGACAACCAGGCCTCGTTGAAGGCGCCGCCGGTCGAATCGCTCTTCGCCCGCTGGCCGCCGGCGCCGCTGTCGACGCCGGGCAAGGCAGTGGCGTTGGCCTGGGCGTACAGCGAACGCGACTGGCTGACGCGGGCCAGTGCCGCTTCCAGGGTCGGGCTGGTCTGGAAGGCCTGGCTGACCAGGTCGTCGAGAACCGGGTCGGAGAGCTCGGTCCACCAGGTGGCGGCCGGTGCCGGTTCGGCGTTCGGCACTGCCGGTTGGCGGGCGACATCGGTCTTCGAGGTCCATTGGCCGGGCACCTCCGCCACCTCCGCTAAGTTCGGGGCGACATAGTTCGGTCCGACGGCGGTACAGCCGGAGAGTAGCGAGACGAGGCCGAAGACCAGCCAGTTCGCGTTGCGCCGGGTAGGAAAATGCACGTTCATTCCTTTTGCAAGGGGCGCGAAATGGCCGACGCCAGCCACCGGTAGGTGCTGGCGTCGGCCGGAAACAAGAGATTGTTCAGCATGGTGGGTTGCAGATTGCCACAGCAGGTTGGGCGCTTGGGGCGATGCTTCTGAGCGGCATCGGAATTTGATTGGCCAAGGATGCCGCCTTGCCGCCAGAAATTCAATTGAAGTTTTGCAACAGCTTGTATCCGTCGCCGCCGGTGCGGGCGGCAGTTTACGCGCCGGGCGTGACGACAAAAGGCCTTCAGTGCGTTGGTCGGGCCGCCGCCGCGATGGCATTGGCCAGGGTTTTCAAGGCACCCATCGGCGGCGCATCGCGCAGGCAGATCATACCGGTCGGTACCTGGCTGATGTCATCGGGCAAGGTTTCGATGCATAAGTCGGCGGCATGTGGCGACTGTTCGACGACGCGGCGCGGCATCAGCGTCCAGCCCAGGCCAACGGCGACGCAACCGAGGATGCCTTCGAGCGTGCCGAATTCCATGGCATCGGCGACGGCGTGGCCGGTGGCGCGTTGCCAGGCGAGCGCCCGGCTGCGATAGGCGCAGCCTTCGCGAAAGAGGATCAGCGGCTGCAGGACCGGGTTGGCGCCTTTGGCGGAGATCTGCACCAGTTCTTCGACGACCAGTTCAGAAAATACCAGTTCCGGGTGCACCACCGGGCCGGCGACGAAGGCGCAGTCGAGCTTGTGGGTCAGCACCTTTTCGGCAAGCTTGGCGCTGGTGTCGGTCATGACCCGCAGTTCGATGCCCGGATGTTCGCCGCGCACGGCTTTCAGGGCGGCCGGCAGGTGCAGCGCGGCGAAGGTTTCCATGGCGCCGATGCGCAATTCGCCGACGCTTTCGCCGACCTGGCGCACGGCGGCGCTGGTCTGGCGTTCGAGGAGCAGCATGCGGCGGGCGTAATCGAGCAGGACGCGGCCGGAGGGTGCCAGTTCCAGGCCGCGGCCCTTGCGGAAAAACAGCTCGGCGCCGAGTTCCTCTTCCAGCCGGCGGATGCGGCCGGTGACGTTGGACTGCACGGTGTTCAACTTGCGCGAGGCGGCGAGGATGCCGCCTTCTTCGACGACGGCCTGGAAGGTGCGCAGGGCGACGAGTTCCATATCTATCTCCAATTGAGAATGGTTTGTTCGAAACAAATCATTTGAATGGATATCGTAACCCGTTTATCGTTGGTGAATCAAAAAATATAAAGGACGGCCCCATGAACGAACAGAGACAACGCCTGCAGGTGCTGAGCGCCGGTATTTTCAGCCTGGTCCTGGTGCTCGGTGTCGCCCGTTTTTCCTACACGCCGCTGCTGCCGCTGATGCAGCAGCAGGCCGGGCTGGGCGTCGCCGAGGCCGGTTGGCTGGCGGCGATCAATTACGCCGGTTACCTGAGCGGGGCGCTGATCGCCTCGCTGATCAGCGATCTGGTGTTGAAAGACAAGCTCTACCGGATCGGCATGGTCGTCGCCATTGTCTGCACGGCCATCATGGGCCTGACCACCGATTTCACGATCTGGGCGTTGTCGCGTTATTTCGCGGGCTTGTCGAGCGCCGCCGGCATGTTGCTCGGCACCGGCCTGATCCTCAACTGGCTGATTCGCCACAATCATCGCAGCGAACTGGGCATCCACTTCGCCGGCATCGGTATCGGCATCGCCGGCTGCGCCGCGGTGGCGGCGCTGATGAACCATTGGCTGGACTGGCGCGAACAGTGGTTCGTGTTCACCGCCATCGGTTGCCTGCTGCTGGTACCGGCCCTGCGCTGGCTGCCGGCGCCGGATACCAGCGGCGTCACCAAGACCGGCCAGGTGCTTGAGGACAAGCCGCCCAGTCCGCTCTTCCTGCGCCTGTTCATGGCCTCGTATTTCTGCGCCGGCTTCGGTTTCGTCGTCAGCGCCACCTTCATTGTCGCCATCATCAACCATCTGCCGGGCCTGAGCGGGCAGGGCAACCTGGTCTTCCTGGCGATCGGCCTCGGGGCGATTCCGGCCTGTTTCAACTGGGATCTGATCGCCCGCCGTACTGGCGATCTGAACGCGCTGATCCTGGCGGCGCTGTTGCAGATCGTCGGCATCCTCATGCCGGTGGTGGTCGGCGGCCTGCTCGCCTCGTTGTTCGGCGCGCTGCTCTTCGGCGGCACTTTCGTCGGTATGGTCAGCCTGGTATTGACCATGGCCGGACGCTATTACCCGACCAAGCCGGCCAAGATGATGGGCAAGATGACGCTTTCCTACGGCGTGGCGCAGATCATCGGCCCGGCCATCACCGGCTGGCTGGCCACCCAACTCGGCAGCTACAACGCCGGGCTGTATGTTGCGGCCGGCGTGATGCTGGTCGGGACGGCGCTGCTGGTGGTGCTCAAGGCGGTCGACAAGCGCGATAGCATGGTCAAGACTGGCGCCTTCAAAAGCTGCGCGCAGATTTGAGGCAACGGCTATTGCCGGAAAACGACGCGATCGGCAACTTTGCTTATGCTTGCCGGTCTCTATGCTCAGACGATCACATGCCAACAAGGAGAATACGCATGTTCAAGGGAATCCTGATCACCAAGGATGAGGCCGGCTACCGTGCCGCTTTCCAGGAAATCGACGACGCCGTGCTGCCGGAAGGCGATGTCACGGTCCAGGTCGAGTGGTCCACGCTCAATTACAAGGACGGCCTGGCGATTACCGGCAAGTCGCCGGTGGTGCGCCGTTTCCCGATGGTGCCGGGGATCGATTTTGCCGGCACGGTGAGCGAAAGTTCGAATCCGGCCTGGAAAACCGGCGACGCCGTCATCCTTAATGGCTGGGGCGTCGGCGAGACGCATTGCGGCGGCCTGGCTGGTATGGCGCGGGTCAAGGGCGAATGGCTGGTCGCCCGCCCGGCGGCCTTCACGGCCCGGCAGACGATGGCCATCGGCACGGCCGGCTACACGGCCATGCTCTGCGTGCTGGCCCTGGAAAAGCACGGCATCAAGCCGGAGGATGGCGAAATCCTGGTCACCGGCGCCAACGGCGGGGTGGGCAGCGTCGCCATCGCCTTGCTCGCCAAACTCGGTTACATGGTGGTTGCCTCGACCGGCCGGCCGACTGAAGCCGATTACCTGAAGTCGCTCGGGGCCACCGCCATCATCGAGCGCAGCGAACTGGCGACGCCCGGCAAGCCGCTCGGGCGCGAACGCTGGGCCGGTGTCGTCGATACCGTTGGCAGCCATACGCTGGCCAATGCCTGCGCCACCACCAAGTACCGTGGCGCGGTCGCCGCCTGCGGTCTGGCCGGCGGCATGGATCTGCCCGCTTCGGTGGCGCCCTTCATCCTGCGCGGCGTGACGCTCTACGGCATCGACAGCGTCATGGCGCCGCTCGCCGTGCGTCAGGAAGCCTGGCAACGCCTGGCGCGCGATCTCGATCCGGCCAAGCTGGAAGCCATCACCCATGAAATTCCGCTGTCCGGGGCGGTTGCCGTCGCTGGCGATTTGCTCGACGGCAAGGTGCGCGGGCGAGTGGTGGTCGACATCACGCGCTGAGGCGGTTTTGTCGTAAACCTGCCGCCGTTGTTTGCGGCCTGAAAAGACCAGGTCATTGATTTCAATGGAATCGATGCCTGGTCTTTCTCTTGCTTCGGGCAGCGTATGGACGCCATTCAACACACCACTGAAAAAGCCAGCCGTGCCGCCGAACGCTGGTTGCAGGAACTTGGCCGCTCCGGCCTGCCCGGCGGCTTCGAGCAGCGCGAACTGGGCAAGGGCGGCTTGCTGTCCACGCCCTCGGCTGCCAACAACCAGGTCTTCATCGTGCACAGCGGCCGCCTGCGCGTCTACCTGGCCGGCGAAAACCGCGAACTGACGCTGACCTTCCTCGAAGCCGGCGACATCTACACGACGCACACCCCGACCTATGTCGAAGCCGTCGCGCCGAGCACGTTGTGGCTGATCGACACCGCCTCCTTCGCCCGCAAGCTGGCCAGCGATCCCTCGGTAACGCCGGTCATGATGCGCGTCCTCGGCGGCATGCTGAACAATGCCGTCAAGCTCATCGAAGACCTCGCCTTCCGCGAAGTGCCGGCCCGCCTGGCACGCTTCCTCCTCGGCCTCGCCAACCGCCGCGGCCTGGTCTGCGACGAAGGCCTGCTCGTACCGCTCGACCTCGGCCTCGAAGACATCGCCAGCCTGCTCGGCACGACGCGGCAAAGCGTTTCCTTGCTGATCAACCAGTGGGAACGCGAAGGCCTGCTGCAACGGCAGGGCCGGCGGACGCTGCTGGTTCGTTCGTTGCGGGCGCTGGCCGAGCGCTGCCCGGATCCGGTGGGCTGAGCGATTCAACATTGACCGCCAAGACGCGACTCCGGGCGACAAAAAATCGACTTGATATTCCATATGATTCACTGCACGATGCCGATATGAGCACCATTTTTCTACAGCGTCGTTAGTGGCTACAAATGGAATTGTCATGCACAAAATAAGCACGATATCGAAACACTTATCGCAAATGGCCGCTTTATGCGTCCTGCTCGTAGCCTCTGGGTGCGCAAGCTACACAACCCCAGGAGCAGGCGTAAGCGTTGGGAACCTATCGCAGGCAGATGCCGATATTGGAGAAATACTGAAACGGCAACCCGCCGCAACATTTCCCGCGCGCCTAGCCGTTGCTCGCATTCAAGCATCCGGCTACTACTCTCGGAACAATGGAAATTGCTATGGCACTGGGCAGTATTGCGTGCTAACAACGCGTGATATTGAGACGGAAAAGGATTTTGAACGGCTATCTAAGACGGCTATGGTCGCAGATATGGCCATGATGAGTCGGATGATTCTTCCCGCAAAACTCGAATCGACTAAGGAACTACGACGGGCTGCAGCATCATTAAAAACTGATCTTCTTTTGGTCTACTCAGTCGACACTGGCTTTAACATCGAAAACACCGATATTGGCCCATTGGCTATGCTTTCTCTCGGATTTCTTCCAACCAAGAAAGCACGTGTTACGTCCACCGCTTCTGCAGCAATTTATGACGTTCGAACAGGGTTTCTATATGGGGTTGCGGAAGCTACTACAACCGAGGAGCAGCGAGGAACTTTTTGGTCCAGCTCGGAGGCTGTCGACAACGCAAGAGTTAAAGCAGAAGCAGAGGCATTCAAAAAACTGGTTGGAGAACTGGAGGTTCTTTCTGCCAATGTAGTTCGCCAGCATGCGCAAAGACCTCCCCACAGCTAACCCTAGGCTTACCGGATAGCTGAACAGTAGCGGTTTCCTTCATCATCGTGGCGGCGTCGCTGCCGGTTAGCTTCGCGTTTCAGGGCATCCGCTTTTCCGAACTAGCTACTTCCGCTCGGGGTACAGAATTGCCTTTGGGATGTAAATTCGTTAGCGGGATTGATGGCCTTTTTTGTCACCCCCAGCGCCTTGGGGTCTAGGCGCTGGGTTTTGCTCTTAACAGGAACTGTCGGCTGGCCGACGGAATTGTTTTGGGCCGGCCTTTACAGTGGCACCCGTCAATATTCAGGGAGCCTCGCATGGAAACCAGCAAATCAGCACCGCCGGATTGCGGTTGCGGCAAGAAGGTCGACCGCTACGTCACCTTCAACGACATCGATTGCGCCGGCAACGCCCGTCGCCTGATGGAGTGCATCGAACGCAACGTGCCGAACGCCAAGCGTACGGCGCCGTTCTGGCCGTATTTCATGGCCAAGCGCCAGCCGAAGAGCGGCACGGCGCCGGACGACCTGTTCCTGATCCACTGCCACATCAACGTCATTCGCGAGCTGTTCGACGAGTGCGGCGATACGGCGGCGCAGACCTTGCTGACCCAGGTCGAGGAAGAGTGCTGCTGAGTGCTTAGGGCCGAGCCTCTTCCCGCAACTAGCCAGCACACTCGCGAAATACATCCTGCAATTCCGGATGGCCTTCCGTCGCGGCGACCAGTTTGTCGGAAAGTGGCCGGATGGCTTCAGCCATCGCGGTCGGGACGGCTTGCCAGGCATCCGTCAGTAAATGCGCTTCGCTGTCGGCAATCAGTCCTCCGAGAACGAGGGCTTGCCGCCTGTCCTTTTCCGCCTTTTCCTGGAAGCCGCGCCGTTGCGTGCTGGCATACAGCTTGTGCCAGACGAAGCGGGCGGCCTGGGGCAGCTTGACCGGGATGCAGTGACCACCGGCCAGAATGGCCGCCGGCTCCGGATTTTCGAGCAGGTAGTCGTAGAACGGAACGGCCTGCGCGCACCATTCGAGCTCGGGTACGGCGACGATGGTGCCAAGGACATCGCCGGGCGTCAGCACGTCGACGCGCAGCCCTTGTACGCCTGGTAACTTGACTGATGTTGATGGCGTGTGCGACGGCATGCCGGGAACGGGAACAAACGGCAAGCCGGTTGCCTTGATCGTTTCAAGAAAAGAGAGCGGGGCGGCGAATTTGAGCGGTTTGCCTCGGGCGATGTCCACGTCCTGCGTTCGTGCGGCGACGGTCATGCCGCCCAGTTCGTTCAACCAGGCCATGAATGCCAAAGTGCCGACAAGTATCAGGCCGGCCTCGAAGGCATGCCGGTTGTGCAATTCGACCATGACGCGTGCGACGGATTTGTCGGCGACCTGGAAGCCCAGCTTGCGGAGATTGGATACTTGTTTGGCGACCCATTCGTGATACGCAATTTGCTGGCGAATGCTTTCGAGCTTGTCGGCATCCATTTCGTTACAGATGAACTTCTCTTCGCTCTTTCCGGGTACGGGATAAAAGACGCGATACCAATAGGCGTGACCGGTTCCCGCTCTGAGCGTGAGCGAGCCGGGCGTACCAGGAAGCAACTCGCCTGCGGACAGGGTGCGTTCCTTGAGCTCTGCGTACTGGGTACGAAAAGCGAGTTCGTGTGTCCGGTACAAAGCCGTTACCCCATAAAATAAAAATTAATGGGGTAATCGTAGCATTACCCCATAAAAATACAATTCGTGGGGTAATTAACCAAATCAGTGCCGCCGGATTGTGCTTGCGGCAAGACGGCGAGTCGCTACGTGCCGAATGCGGCGATACGGCGGCGCAGACCTTGCTCACTCAGGTCGAGGAAGCGTGCTGCTGAACCGTCAGAGCAGGGCGGGCAAACGCTCGCTCAGGAAGTCGAGCAGGCAGGCGATGCGCGCCGAGAGTGCGGTATTGCGGTAATAGACGGCGTTGATTGGTTGAAATGAGGCAAGCGTGGCGCTGCTAAATAGCTCGACGAGGCGGCCCGTCGCCCGATCTTCGCGGGTCATGAAATCGGACAGGAAGACAATGCCTTCACCAGCCAGCGCCAGTTGGCGCAAGGTTTCGCCGCTGGAGGCGGAGAGTGCCGGGGTGATGGTCTGCCCCTCTGTCTCGCCCTGGCGCAATGGCCAGGTATTCAAGGAGCCCGGTGTGATGAAGCCGAGACAGCTATGCCCGGCCAGTTCGGCCGGCGTTTCCGGTTGGCCGCGGCGCGCCAGATAGCTCGGGGCGGCCAGGATGCGCCGGCGGCTCTGGCCAAGCGGGCGGGCGTGCAGGGTTGAATCCTGCAGGTGGCCGATGCGGATGGCGACGTCGGTACGGCGCTCCAGCAAATCGATGAATTGGTCGCTGCTGGCCAGTTCGAGCTCGATGGCCGGGTAGGCGCGCCGGAAATCGCCGATCAGCGGCACCATGACATGCAGCATGAAGGGCGAGGCCGTATCGAGCCGCAGCCGCCCGGCCGGCGCCTGGCGGCGGACTAGCAGCGACTCCTCGGCGGCGTCGATGGCGTCGATGATCTGCCGGGCGTGGCCGAGAAACAGCTTGCCTTCCTCGCTCAGTTCGATGCGCCGCGTCGTGCGGTTGAGCAGGGTGGTGGCGAGTTTTTGTTCGAGGCGGCCGAGGGCGCGGCTGATGCCCGAGGTGGTCTGGCCGAGTTGCTCGGCGGCGGCGGTGATCGAACCGCAGTCGATGACGCTGGTGAAGGCTTGCAGTTCTTCGGTGCTGATCTTCATATTGTTGATTTTCAGTCAAGTATGTTTGGCATATAACCGGGTTTTTCGGCAAGAGTAAAGCGCGGAGACTGCGTTCTTCGTCATTTCGACCGGAGTCTTCGCCATGCCTATTGCCCTTCTCGCGCTGACCGTCAGCGCTTTTGCCATCGGTACCACCGAGTTCGTCATCGTCGGGCTGCTCCCGACGATTGCCGCCGACCTCGGTGTCAGCCTGCCTTCAGCCGGCCTGCTGGTCAGCCTTTACGCCCTTGGCGTGGCGGTCGGTGCACCGGTATTGACGGCGCTGAGCGGCCGCCTGCCGCGCAGGTTCCTGCTGCTCGGCCTGATGGCCTTGTTCACTGTTGGCAATCTGCTGGCCTGGCAGGCGCCCAGCTATGAAACGCTGATCATCGCCCGCATCCTGACCGGCCTGGCGCACGGCGTCTTTTTCTCGATTGGTTCGACCATCGCGACCAGCCTGGTACCCAAGGAAAAGGCGGCGAGCGCCATTGCCATCATGTTTACAGGCCTGACCGTCGCGTTAGTCACCGGCGTGCCGCTCGGCACCTTCGTCGGCCAGCATTTCGGCTGGCGTGCCACTTTCCTTGCCGTCTCGATGCTCGGCGTGATCGCCTTCCTGATCAGCCTGTTCTTCATTCCCGGCAATATCCGGCATCAGGCGCCGGCTTCCTTGCTGCGCCAACTCGAAGTGCTGACCAAGCCGCGCTTGCTGCTGGTCTATGCCAAGACGGCGCTCGGCTACGGCGGCTCCTTCATCGCCTTCACCTTCCTGGTGCCGATCCTGCAGGATGTCAGCGGTTTCAGTGCCAACGCGGTCAGCCTGGTATTGCTGGTCTATGGCGTGTCGGTCGCTGCCGGCAATATCTGGGGCGGCAAGCTGGCTGACAAGCACGGTCCGATCCGTGCGCTGCAGGTGATTTTTTCGCTGCTGGCACTGGTCCTTTTTGCGCTGACCTTCACTGCGCCGCATCCATGGCTGGCGCTGGCAACGATCATGGTCTGGGGCGCCGTCGCCTTCGGCAATGTGCCGGGCCTGCAGGTTTATGTCGTGCAGCAGGCCGAGCGTTATGCGCCGCATGCCGTCGATGTCGCTTCCGGGCTGAATATCGCTGCGTTCAACATCGGCATTGCCGGCGGTGCCTGGCTGGGCGGCCTGATCGTCGCCGATTCGGGATTGATGACCACCCCGTGGGTCGGGGCCCTGGTCGTGCTTCTGGCGCTGGCCATTACCACCTGGAGCGGTCGCCTCGATCGGCGGGCTCTGGCTCTTGCCTGATTTTGTTCTGGGCAGCGTGGCCTCGGTCGCGCAGGCCTGCTTGCCTGCTGTTATTCGCGACCATTTCAAGGATGATAGAGCCACTTGGCTTCTCTCTGGGTGTATTGGGCAGTGGCATCCTGATTCGCCGCGAGGTAGCGCGCGGCGCCTAAGATAGCCGGCCAGACTGGTGGCACACTCCCTGCTTTTTACTCCGGCTACTCCTGATTTTCTGAATACGGATGAACAACTGGCAATAACGCCGGTAGCCAGTCTCGGCAACGGCAAAATTTACCGTGAGGGGAAACTGAAATGGATATTCACAACATTGGCACACCGATCACCGCCAGTCAGCGTCACGGCTACCGCGAAACGCCGGGGAGCAGCTTTTACGAGACCTACCAGTCAGCATTCAAGGCGCAGAGCACCGGCAATGCAAACGGCACGGCGACGCTGGCCGAAAAATCGCTGGAAGATATCTTGGGCACGACGCACACCGAACTTTCAGCCCTGCGCGGCGTCAGTCAGCAATGCCAGGCAACTTATGCCGCGGTGCTGGATAAAGCTTACAGTTCGGGGGGCATGCTAAACGCCCGCCAGTTTCTTGGCTCGCTGTCCGCTCTGGAACTGGATGCAGTACGGCAGAATCATTGCTTGGCCGCGCCAATCAATACCGCTGGATTGAGCGAAGAAGGCGCCGAAAATCTTCTGCTGCCGGAAGGTTACAGCGTCGACTTGAACCACGACGGCATTGATGAAGTTGGGGCGGCGCGCACCGCATCTTTTCCGCCCAAGGATGCCCCTGCCGATTTCAAGGAAGCCTGGTTCCAAGCCACGGCCAATATGGATCCGGGAATGATGATGACCTACGGGCTGATGATGCACGACGCCGTCTATGGCATGCAGATCAACGGTCAGAGCCAGGGCTCCCTCTACGCGGCTGACGACACCGATAGCTACCGCAGCATCATCAGCAACTACTTGGCATCGCTGGAGGCCAACAAGGGCTTCCTGGTCGAGGGGCAGTATGAGCGTGACAAGGCTTTCTTCAGCAAGCTGCAGTCACTGCTAGCCGCCTGAAGAGCTGAGCTGCTCAGCGTGGGGTGACATCTCAGCGCCTCGCGTATTTTTTGCGCGGGTAATACCTTCCAAATTTTGGGCCATTTTGCGGCTGGCCGCAGCAATTGGCCGTATTGTGGCGGTGTCGTGTAAGCACAAACGGTTGCCTGGCCGGCAAAGGTATAATTGCCGCCTTTCCGCATTTCCAAGCCCCGCCGTGACTCCCCTCGAAACTGAAATCGCCCGCCGGCGTACCTTTGCCATCATTTCCCACCCTGACGCCGGTAAGACGACGCTGACCGAAAAGCTGCTGTGGTTCGGCGGCGCCATCCAGGTGGCCGGCGAAGTGCGCGCCCGCAAGGCTTCGCGCCATGCAACCTCGGACTGGATGGAGCTGGAAAAGCAGCGCGGCATTTCGGTGACCTCGTCGGTGATGCAGTTCCCCTACCGCGAATGCATGGTCAACCTGCTCGACACGCCGGGCCACGAGGACTTTTCGGAAGACACCTACCGCACGCTGACGGCCGTCGACTCGGCGGTCATGGTCATCGACTCGGTGAATGGCGTTGAAGCGCAGACGATCAAGCTGTTGAACGTCTGCCGTATGCGCGACACGCCGATCCTCACCTTCATCAATAAGCTCGACCGCGAAGGCAAGGAGCCGATCGACCTGCTCGATGAAATCGAGTCGGTGCTCGGCATCCAGTGTGCGCCGATGACTTGGCCGATCGGCATGGGCAAGCGTTTCCGCGGCGTCTATCACCTCTACGACGACGCCATCGCCTTCTTCGATCCGCAGGCCGAAAAGGGTACGGCCGAGATCATCCAGGGCCTCGACAATCCGCGTCTCGACGAGTTGATCGGCAGCCAGGCCGACGAACTGCGCCTGGACATCGAACTGGTGCGCGGCGCTTCGCACGCCTTTGATGCCGAGGCTTACCTGAATGGCCAGCAGTCGCCGGTGTTCTTCGGTTCAGCAGTCAATAACTTCGGTGTGCAGAGCCTGCTCGATGCCGTGGTCGACCTGTCGCCGGCGCCGATTGCCCGGCCGGCGGTGAGCCGCCAGGTCGATCCGAATGAGCCGAAATTCTCCGGTTTCGTCTTCAAGATCCAGGCCAACATGGACCCCAAGCACCGCGACCGCATCGCTTTCCTGCGCGTCTGCTCGGGCCGCTTCGAACGCGGCATGAAGGTCAAGCAGGGGGCCGGCGGCAAGTTCATCGCCGTCAATAACGCCATCACCTTCATGGCCCGCGACCGCAGCACGACCGACGAAGCCTATCCGGGCGACATCATCGGCATCCCCAACCACGGCACCATCCGTCTCGGCGAAACCTTCACCGAAGGCGAGGATTTGCGCTTCACCGGCATTCCGTCCTTCGCGCCGGAGCATTTCCGCCTGGCCCGCATCGCCAATCCGCTGAAAATCAAGCAACTGCAGAAGGGCCTGCAGCAATTGGCGGAAGAGGGCGCGACGCAGCTCTTCCGGCCGCTGTCCGGCACCGACCTGATCCTTGGCGCGGTCGGTACGCTGCAGTTCGACGTGGTGGCCAGCCGCTTGGAAAACGAATACGGCGTGCAGGTCATTTTCGAGAGCTACAATTGCTCGACGGCGCGCTGGATTCATGGCGATCCGGTCGAACTGCGGCAATTGTCCGATCGCTACAGCGCCAACGTGGCGCTCGACGGGGCCGATGATCCGGTCTATCTGGCGCCGAACAATGTTTATCTGAACATGGTCAAAGAGAAATACCCCAATTTGCGCTTCCTCGAAGCGCGCGAGGTGATTTGAAGCAGTTATTAGTTGGTAGTCGGTAGTTGTTAGTTGTTAGTTTGCCAGGCAAGCAAATGGAGGGCAGGATGACGGTTCGTGTTCAGGAAGCGGATTTCGATATGACGGCCGAGCTCATCGGGCAGCGCGCCGACGACGCCCGGGTTGGCGCGCAGGTCAGCTTTCTTGGCCTGGTCCGCGATATCAACGAAGGCCAGGGTGTCTCGGAAATGGCCCTGGAGCACTATCCGGGCATGACCGAGAAGGCGCTGGAAGAAATCGTCAGCGAGGCCAAGGGCCGCTGGGATATTTACGACGCCCTGGTCATTCACCGCGTCGGGCCGCTCCGGCCCTGCGAGCAGATCGTGCTCGTCGCCGTGACCAGCGCCCATCGCGGCGAGGCGTTTGCCGCCTGCGAATTCATCATCGATTACCTGAAGACGCGCGCCCCGTTCTGGAAGCGCGAAGTGACACCGGCTGGGGCGCACTGGGTCGATGCCCGCGATGCCGACGATAGCGCGGCGGCGCGCTGGCAGAAATAAAAACGGGGAGCCTGGGCTCCCCGTGGTTTTTGCGCTTGGCCGCTCAGGTCTTGAACTGGGCCACCGACTGATGCAGGGAATCCGACAGGGTGTGTAGCTGGCGGGCCGCATCGGCCGTCTGGCGGACGGCGATGGCGCTTTCCTCGGACATCTGGGCGATGGTTTCCAGCTTGCGGGCGATTTCGTTGCCGGCCACCCCTTGTTCGCGAATGGCATCGGAAATGCCATTGACCACTTCGGTCACCCGCAGCGCACCGTCGCGAATCCGGTTGATCGAGTCGCCGGCCTGATTGGCCAGCTCGACGCCGGTGCTGACCTGCTCGACGCCGGCCTGCATGCTGCTGACGGCGCTCTTGGTGCCGCTCTGGATCTTGCTGACCATGCCGCCGATTTCAGTGGTGGACAGGCTGGTCCGTTCGGCCAGTTTGCGCACTTCGTCGGCGACCACGGCAAAGCCGCGCCCCTGTTCGCCGGCCCGCGCCGCCTCGATGGCGGCATTGAGGGCGAGCAGGTTGGTCTGGTCGGCGATTTCGCGGATGGTCTTGACGATGGAGGTGATCTGGTCGGACTGGTGGCCGAGGTCTTCGACGATGGTCGAGGAGGCCTGGACGGCTTCGGAAATCCGCCGCATCTCGGTTGCTGCGCTGTGGATGACGGCGGCGCCTTCCTGCGAAATGGTGCCGGCCTGCTGCGAAATACCGTGCGCTTCGGCGGCGCTTTCGGTGACCTGATCGATGCTGACCGCCATTTCTTCGACCGAGGCCGCCATCGACGAGGCGGCATCGCTCTGTTGACGGGCCCGGTCGGCGACCTCTTCCGAGGCGCTGAGTAGCTGGTTGGCGGCGCTGGAAACCTGCTGGGCATTGCCGATGATGGTCGAGATCATGCTGCGCAGGGTGTCCTGCATGCTGCGGATATTGGCCAGCAGGCTGCTTTGGTCGCCGACTTCGACTTCAACCGTCGTCGTCAGGTCGCCGGAGGCAATGCGCCGGGCGACGGCCGAGGCGACGGCCGGGTCGCCACCGAGCGTGCGGATGATGTTGCGTGAAACGAGCAGCAGTGAAATGGCGATGAAGCCGCCGATGCCGATGCCCCAGAGGAGCAGGGTGATGGCGTCGGAGCGGAATTTGGCATCGACGTCGTCGATGTAGATGCCGGAACCGATGACCCAGCCCCAGGGTTCGAAGCCCTTGACGTAGGAGATCTTCGGGACACCTTCTTCGGAGCCCGGTTTCGGCCACAGGTAATCGACGAAGCCGGCGCCGTTCTTCTTGACCATGTCGTTGAAGGCGACGAACAGGAGTTTGCCGTTCTTGTCCTTGAGCTGGTCGAGTTTCTTGCCGTCCAGTTCCGGCTTGATCGGATGCATGACCATCTCGTCCTTGAGGTCGTTGATCCAGAAATATTCAACCTTGTCGTAACGCAGGGCGCGCAGCACGTTGATCGCCGCTTTTTTGGCCTCGTCCTGCGACAGACGGCCGTCGCGGGCTTCTTTTTCGTAATGGGCCGCGGTGGCATGCGCCACTTCGACCAGATTGCGCACCTTGTCCTGGCGATCGCCCAGCATCTGGCTTTTGCCGTTGATCAACAGCACGGTAAACAGCAGGAGTAGTGCTGCTATGGTTGCTACGGTCATTGCCGCGAGCTTGCCGCGCAATGTCATTCCTTGTCCGGTCATGGTTCCACCCCTGCGCTATGTTTATCCGACAACTTCTTGGGCTAATCTAGCATTGTTGCCGTGAGCTGACATTGTAACGAAATTGCGCAGTTGAAATTTGGCGCATTGTCCTCATCTGCCGGATATCAAAGCCATTTCCCGTGAAGGACCGCCATGCGACTCGACAAATTCACCACCAAATTCCAGCAGGCGCTGGCCGATGCTCAAAGCCTCGCCATCGGCGGCGACCAGCAGTTCATCGAACCGCAGCATCTACTGCTCGCCCTGATCAACCAGGAGGACGGCGGCACGACCTCGCTGCTCGCCCGGGCCGGCGTCAATGTGCCCGCCCTGCGCAACGACCTGGAGGGCGCCATCAAGCGTTTGCCGCAGGTTTCCGGGCACGGCGGCGATGTCTCGATCGGCCGCGACCTGACCAATTTGCTCAACCTGACCGACAAGGAAGCGCAGAAGCGCGGCGACCAGTTCATCGCCAGCGAAATGTTCCTGCTCGCCCTGACCGAAGACAAGAACGAAACCGGCCGCCTGGCCAAACAACACGGCCTGACCCGCAAGGCCTTCGAGGCGGCGATCATGGCCGTGCGCGGCGGCCAGGGCGTCGATTCGCAGGAAGCCGAAGGACAGCGCGAAGCCCTGAAGAAATACTGCATCGACCTCACCGAACGGGCGGCGCAAGGCAAGCTCGATCCGGTGATCGGCCGCGACGATGAAATCCGCCGCGCCATCCAGATCCTGCAGCGCCGCACCAAGAACAACCCGGTGCTGATCGGCGAACCGGGCGTCGGCAAGACGGCCATCGTCGAAGGTCTGGCCCAGCGCATCATCAACGACGAGGTGCCGGAAACCCTCAAGGGCAAGAAAGTGCTGGTCCTCGACATGGCCGGCCTGCTGGCTGGGGCCAAGTATCGCGGCGAATTCGAGGAGCGCCTGAAAGCGGTGTTGAAGGAAGTCTCGCAGGACGAAGGACGCATCATCCTGTTCATCGACGAACTGCATACCATGGTCGGCGCCGGCAAGGCGGAAGGCGCCATCGATGCCGGCAACATGTTGAAACCGGCCCTGGCGCGCGGCGAACTGCACTGCATCGGCGCCACGACGCTCAACGAATACCGCAAGTACATCGAGAAGGATGCGGCGCTCGAACGGCGCTTCCAGAAGGTGCTGGTGGACGAGCCTTCGGTCGAATCGACCATCGCCATCCTGCGCGGCCTGCAGGAAAAATATGAATTGCACCATGGTGTCGATATCACCGACCCGGCCATCGTTGCCGCCGCCGAGTTGTCGCACCGCTACATCACCGACCGTTTCCTGCCCGACAAGGCGATCGACCTGATCGACGAAGCGGCGGCGCGCATCAAGATGGAAATCGACTCCAAGCCTGAGGTCATGGACAAACTCGATCGTCGCATCATCCAGTTGAAGATCGAGCGCGAGGCGGTGAAGCGCGAAAAGGATGAAGCCTCGAAGAAGCGTTTCGGCCTGATCGAGGAAGAAATCGCCAAGCTCGCCAAGGAATATTCCGATCTCGAGGAAATCTGGAAGGCCGAAAAGGCGCAGGTCCAGGGTTCGGCCCATATCAAGGAAGAAATCGACCGGCTGAAGGCCGATCTGGCCAAGCTGCAACGCGAAGGCAAACTCGACAAGGTGGCCGAGCTGCAATACGGCAAGCTGCCGCAACTCGAAGCGCAATTGAAGGCGGCTGAAAAAGCGGGGGATGGCGACGGCAAGAAAAACAAGCTGCTGCGCACCCAGGTCGGCGCCGAGGAAATCGCCGAGGTGGTGTCACGCGCCACCGGCATCCCGGTCAGCAAGATGATGCAGGGCGAGCGCGAAAAACTGCTGCATATGGAAGAACGCCTGCACAAGCGCGTCGTCGGCCAGGACGAGGCGGTGCGACTGGTCGCCGATGCCATCCGTCGCTCGCGGGCTGGCCTCTCCGACCCGAACCGGCCTTACGGTTCTTTCCTCTTCCTCGGCCCGACCGGCGTCGGCAAGACCGAGCTATGCAAGGCGCTGGCCGAGTTCATGTTCGATGCCGAGGATCACCTGATCCGCATCGACATGAGCGAATTCATGGAGAAACACTCGGTTGCCCGCCTGATCGGCGCGCCGCCGGGCTACGTCGGCTACGAGGAGGGCGGTTACCTGACCGAAGCCGTGCGCCGCAAGCCCTATTCGGTGATTCTGCTCGACGAGGTGGAAAAGGCGCATCCGGATGTTTTCAACGTCCTGCTGCAAGTCCTGGACGATGGCCGGATGACCGATGGCCAGGGGCGGACGGTGGACTTCAAGAACACCGTGATCGTCATGACCTCGAATCTCGGCAGCCAGATGATCCAGGCGATGGCCGGCGACGACTACGGCGTGATCAAGGTGGCGGTGATGTCCGAGGTGAAGAACTACTTCCGCCCCGAATTCATCAACCGCATCGACGAGGTGGTGGTCTTCCATGCACTCGACGAGAAGCACATCGCCGGGATCGCCAAGATCCAGCTCGGCTATCTGGAAAAGCGTCTGGCCCAGCTCGAAATGGGGCTGGTGGTCGAAGACAGCGCCTTGTCCGAACTGGCGCAGGCCGGTTTCGATCCGGTATTCGGCGCCCGGCCGTTGAAGCGGGCGATCCAGCAGCAACTGGAAAATCCGCTGGCCAAGGCCATCCTCGAGGGCAAGTTCGCCGCCAAGGATACGATCCGTGCCAGTTGCGACGGCGGCATCATGCGCTTCACCAAGGCCTGAGTGGGAGGCGGCTAAACAAAAAAGGCGATGCCGTCAGGCACCGCCCTTTTTCAATCCCTGCTGGTCTCGATCAGCAGTTGCCTTTCTTGGCCTGGCCCGGCGGGCAGTGCCCGCCGTCCTGATGCGGCACGCCCCGGTTGCCGCGGCCGGTATAGTATTTCTCGCCACGCGGGCCGCGATGTTGTTTCCAGTAAGCCTGGTCGCGCCAGTCGTAACCGTCCCAGTAATAACCGCGATCGTCGCGGCTGCCGAAGGTGATGGTGACGCCCGGCGCCTGGACGCGGACGTTGCCGAGATTGACATTGACGTCCACGGCGTTGGCAAAGCCGGGGAGGATAGCGATCAGGGCGGTGAGTAGAAGCTTTTTCATGGGCGGGGTCCTGGTTGGGAAGCGGTTGAGAAGATAATCTTCCGGGTTGATAACGGATTATCGGCCGAATAGTTTAAGAAGGATGGTGAATATCTTGGATGACCTGAAAACCTGGCAGGCACAGCGGTCGGCCGAGTTGCAAGGGGCCGATAGCTGGCTTGGGCTGTGCGGCCTGTTCTGGCTTGAACCCGGCGTCAATAGTGTCGGCAGCGCGCCGGGGGCGTGCGTCGAATTGCCGTCCGGCCCGAGCCATCTCGGCGCTATCGAATGGGGCGAGGCTGGTTTGCGCTGGTTTCCCGCGGGCGGTGGCATGGTCGAGCTGCAAACCGACCTGGCCGGCCAGCCGACGGTGATCGAATATGCCAATCTCGCCTTCTTCATTGTCGACCGCGCGGGCAAGCTGGCGGTCCGCCTGCGTGACCGCGCCTGGGCCGCCAGTCGCCCGTTTGCCGGCCTGAGCTATTTTGATTTCGATCCGGCCTGGCAAATCGAGGCGCAGTGGTTACCGCTCGACCCGCCCCTGAGCATGGAAGTGCCCAATGTGTCGGGCGAACTGAAAATGGTCGAGGTGTCGCACCGGGCGGTTTTTGTGGTGAATGGGCAAAGCGTCAGCCTGCTGCCGATGGCGGTCGGGCCGCAGGAAGTGTTTTTCGTTTTCCGCGACCACAGCAGCGGCCGCCAGACCTACGGGGCCGGGCGTTTCCTGAAGGCTGCGCCGGCGATCAATGGCCAGATCACCCTGGACTTCAACCGGGCCTACAACCCGCCCTGCGCGTTCACGCCATTTGCCACCTGCCCGCTACCGCCGCCGGAAAACTGGCTGCCCTTTGCCGTGCCGGCCGGTGAAATGAAACCCCGGCTCGGTGCCGCCGCGGTCTGAGGATTCAGGGCGCTGAACGGGGCCCGCCTAACCTCTGGCGGGAGTCCCGGCGAGTCCGGGTAATAGCCGTCGCACGCCCAGCGGCCGGTCTTCTCAAAAAATTGGTGCAGTGCACAAAAAGTTCTTGACGCGGCTTATTCTATGGATAGAATGGAGTCATGTTGCGGCGCAGCAAATAATGCCGGCCCGCGAGGATTACCCCAACCCTTAAGGAGATTCGCCATGTTCACCAAACCTGAAGATTTCGCCAAATCCGGCTTCAACTTCGCCCTGTTCTTCGCCAATGCCACGTTTGAAGGCTTCGAGCGTCTGGCCCTGTTGAATCTGGCTGCCACCCGTTCCGCTTTCGAAGCCGCGGTTGCCAACCTGACGACGCTGCTTGGCGCCAAGGATGTCAATTCCCTGGTCAGTCTGCACAAGGAACTGTCGGCCCCGACCATCGAAAAGGGTCTGGAATATTCGCGTAACGTGATCTCGATCGCGGCCGAAACCAAGGAAAAGATCGCCAAGGAAGTTGAAACCCACGTTGCCGATGCCAACGCCAAGGTTTCCGGTCTGGTCGAAAAGGCCCTGGCCGCCGCCCCGGCTGGTTCCGAAGTGGCCGTGGCCGCTGTCAAGACCGCCATCAAGTCCGCTAACGAAGCTTACGAAGGCCTGAACAAGGTTGCCAAGCAAGCCGCCGAAGTTGCCGAAGCCAGCGTTTCCGCTGCCACCGCCGCCACCCTGAAGGCAAGCAGCGCTGCCGCACCGAAGGCTTCGGCCAAGAAGGTTGCCTAAGTTCGGAAAGCAAATCTGTCCGGATGATTATTCCGGATGAGTTGCCCAAGCCCTCGAAGTTCGAGGGCTTTTTTTCGTGAGAGAATGCCTCACATAAGGTATCCGGGGGATGGCAGTGCAGGACGAGAACGGGCGACGCAAGCTGACGGAAGAAGAGAGCGAGCAGCTCATCAGTCAACACGCGCCCCTGGTCAAGGCCATTGCCAAGTCGCTGTACAAGAAATTGCCGGCCAGCGTCGAACTCGATGATCTGGTGCAGGATGGATTCGTCGGTTTGTTGGGGGCGGTCCTGGTGGCGACCAAGGAAATGGCCGATGGTCATTACCTGAACTACATCTCGCAACGGGTCCGCGGCGCCATGCTCGATGGCCTGCGCGAGATCGATCCCGGCTCGCGGGCGGTGCGGCGACAGATGCGGCGCGTCGAACAGGCGATCCAGCAACTCGAACACCAGCTCGGGCGATCGCCGAGCGAAGGCGAGATTGCGCTGGCCCTGGCCATGCCTTTGCGCGAATACCAGTTGCTGCTGCAGAAAGCGCACGGCTACACGCTGTTTTCCCTGGATGACTTCGACGACCGGGCGGCGCCGAGCGCCTTCCTCGAATGGTGCCTGGCCAACCAGTCGGACCCCAGCGCCGCGCTCGACCGGCGGGCCCTGCAGCAAAAGCTGCTGATCGCCATCAGCGGCCTGGCGGTACGCGAAGCCGAAGTGATGCACCTGCGTTACCTGGGCGATCTGCCGGTGCGCCAGATTGCCCGACGTCTCGAGCTGAGCGAGGGGCGGATTTGCCAGATCCACGCCCAGGCAATCGCCAAGTTGCGCGCCGCCGTGATTGGCCGTGCCGACTCGCCCGCCTTGCTGGCGCCCCGTCGGCGCATCCCGGCCTGAACGGGCGGGCCGGAACTACTTGCGGCCGGCCCGCACCAGCTTGCCCTTGCCGCCGCGACTGCCGCGGCAGATTTCCAGGCGTTCGCCCTTGAGTTTGGCGGCGGCGCCATCGACGACCGGAATGATGTCGTCGAGCGCCGTCTTGCCGGGCGCCGCGTCGATCAGCTTGAGACCGCGCCCCTTGGCGAGCTGACGGACTTCCTCGATGTTGAACACCAGGGCGCGGCCGTCCCTGGTCAGGCAGGCAATCTCGCCGGCCGCCGGGGCCGGCATGAAGACGGCCGGCGCTTCGCCATCGCCCAGGCTGAGGAAGGCCTTGCCGGCCTTGCCGCGCGACAGGAAATCGCTGCCCTGACAGCGGAAGCCGTAGCCGCCATCGGCAGCGACCAGGTAGAGGGCGTCGTTCTTGATGGCCAGTGCCAGGCAGAGCTTGCCGCCATCCTGGAAATCGGCCAGCGAGGTGGCCGGGATGCCGTCGCCCTTGCCGCCGGGAATGTCCGAGGCGGGGAGGGAATAGGCACGGCCATTGGTGTCGAGCAGGACCAAATGGTCGACGGTGCGGCAGGGCAGGCAGGCGAGCAGGCTGTCGCCGGAGCGGAAAGTCAGTTGCGTCGGGTCGATGTTGTGGCCCTGACGCGAGCGCAGCCAGCCGTGTTTCGAGACGATCAGCGTGGTCGGCTCGTCGACGATGGAAACGGTCTTGGCGTCCGACATGGTGACCTTGGCGTCGGCTTCGATCAGGGTGCGGCGGTCGTCGCCGTATTTCTTCGCATCGGCCTCGATTTCGCTGGCGACACAGGCGCGCAGTTCGCTTTCGGAATCGAGCAGCTTGTTCAGGCCGGCCGCTTCGGCGCGCAGCTTGGCGAGTTCCTCGCCGATCTTGATGCCTTCCAGCCGAGCCAACTGGCGCAGGCGGATTTCGAGGATGTCTTCGGCCTGGATCTCGGAGAGCTTGAAATGCGCGATCAGGTCGGCCTTGGGGTCGTCCGATTCGCGGATGACCTTGATCACCTTGTCGATGTCGAGGAGGACGGCCAGGCGGCCTTCCAGGATGTGGATGCGCTTTTCGGCGGCGCTCAGGCGGTGGCGCGTGCGCCGTTCGACGGTGGCCAGGCGGAAACGGCACCATTCGGCAATCATGCTGTACAGCGAAGCCTGGCGCGGCGTGCCGGTGACGCCAAGGACCGTCAGGTTGATCGAGGCATTGGTTTCCAGGCTGGTGTGGGCGAGCAGCATGCGCACCAGATCGTCCTGGCCCTGGCGCGAACTGGCCGGCTCGATGACCAGGCGCACGGCGTGTTCCTTGCCCGATTCGTCGCGCACGCCGGATTCGGAAATCGACGACAGGAAGGCCGCCTTGAGGTTGAGCTGTTCCGGCGTGAACACCTTCTTGCCGGCCTTTTCCTTGGCCACCGGGTTGGAGCAGGCTTCGATTTCCGACATCACCGTGGCGGTGGAGACGCCCGGTGGCAGTTCGGTGATGACCAGCTTCCACTGGCCGCGAGCGAGGTTCTCGATCTTCCACTTGGCGCGCACGCGCAGGCTGCCGCGGCCGCTCTTGTAGGTGGCGGCAATTTCCTCGGGCGAGGAAATGATCTGCGCGCCGCCCGGGTAGTCGGGGCCGGGAATCAGCGCCAGGACTTCGTCTTCCGTGAATTCCGGGTTTTTGACGAGGTTGACCGCTGCGGCGGCTACTTCGCGCAGGTTGTGGGCCGGGATTTCGGTGGCCATGCCGACCGCGATGCCGGAAGCGCCATTGAGCAGGCAGAAGGGCAGACGCGCCGGGAGCAGTGCCGGTTCGTCGTTGGCGCCGTCGTAATTGGGCTTCCAGTCGACCGTGCCCTCATCGAGTTCGGCGAGCAGCAGTTCGGCGATCGGCGTCAGGCGGGCTTCGGTGTAGCGCATGGCGGCGGCGTTGTCGCCGTCGCGCGAGCCGAAATTGCCCTGGCCGTCGACGATGGGATAGCGCAGGCTCCAGTCCTGGGCCATGCGCACCATCGCGTCATAGACCGAGGAATCGCCGTGCGGATGGTATTTACCGATCACATCGCCGACGACGCGCGCCGACTTCACATGGCGCGGGCTCTTGTACAGGCCCATCCGGTGCATGGCGTAGAGAATGCGGCGCTGCACCGGCTTCTGGCCGTCGGCGGCGGAGGGCAGGGCGCGGCCGGTGACGACGCTCATCGCGTATTCGAGGTAACGGCGGGCGGCGTAGTTGGCGGGCGAAGGAATATCCGAGGCCGGGCCGGAGGCCGAAGGCGGCAGGTCGGGGGGCGGGGCGGAAGAGAGTTCGGGCGGCAAATCGGGCGCCGCGGCCGATGGCGCTTCCGGCGTCGCGGCGGCGGGCTGGGCTGGTGTTTCCGGTTCGCCGGCAGCCAGTTTGGCGCTGGCGTCGAAAAGGTTGAGCTGGTCGGTCATGGTCTTGCGTCGGCATCCTGAATCAAGTCGGCGGCAAATTTATCATAGGGCGCCAGCCCCTGGCGGCAATTCGTCCGAGTTGATGCGTGGACGAACGGTGTCGAGGCGGGGGAGGTGAAGTCCGTTAGTGTTTGTTGGGTGATAGTAAAGAACTAAAAATAGGCTAATAATCTAATTTGTTGTTGATATTGGCCTAAAAATAGACTGTTGTAACGTTTTTAAATTAAAAGACTATAATTAGCCTGTGAGTGGTTTTTTGTTTAGATAAAAGGCTAATAGTAGGCTATGGATGTTTATCGGATGACCAACGATGAGCTGGCTGCGCAGCTAGCCGCCAGCCTCAAGGCCTGGCGCGTTTCGCCCAACGGCGCGGCGCTGACCCAGGCCGATCTGGCGCAGAAGTGCGGCATCGGCCTGACGCCGCTGAAGCGCTTCGAGAAAACCGGCGCCATCACCCTGCGCAACCTGATCGCCATCCTGCGCGCGCTGGATCTGCTTGACGGCCTGCAGAATCTGGTGCCCGACGCCGACAGCCCGGGGCCACTCGACGTGCTGGCCACGGCGCAGAAGAAGTCCGGCCAGGTCCGCCAACGCGCGCCGCGCTCGAAGGGGTAGGCAATGGATGACATTCGCGCCGTCCAGCTCAATATCTGGGGGCTGTTCGCTGGTGCTGTGGCGCCGCTGCGCAACAAGCCCGGCTACTACGAATTCAGCTATGCGCCGGAATTCGAAAAAGGTGGGCTGGAAATCTCGCCCATCCTGATGCCGCTCAAGGCGAAACGGCGCTTCAGTTTCCCGGCGCTGGCCCAGGAAACCTTCCACGGCCTGCCCGGCCTGCTGGCCGATGCGCTGCCCGACAAGTTCGGCAATGCGCTGATCGACGAATACCTGGCCCGGCGCGGCATTCTGCCTGGCGACATCATGACTTTGCAACGCCTGCTCTACGTCGGGCGGCGCAGCATGGGGGCGCTCGAATTCGAGCCGGCCGAAAAGGCCTTACGCGGCGCCGCGGCCAGCTTGCCGCTCGATATGGCGCACCTGGTCGAGGATGCGCGGCGGGTGCTCAAGGGCGAGTTTTCCAGCATCGCCCAGGACATCATCGATATCGGCAGTTCGGCAGGCGGGGCGCGCGCCAAGGCCGTGATCGGCTGGAACCGCCAGACCAATCAGGTGGTGTCCGGTCAATTCGACGTGCCCGATGGCTTCGAGCACTGGCTGCTCAAGTTTGATGTCGGTGGCGACGGCGAACTCGGCATCACGGCCGGTTTCGGCCGCATCGAATACGCGCACGCGCTGATGGCCGCGGCGGCCGGCATCGAGATGAGCGAATGCCGGCTGCTCGAAGAGGGCGGCCGAGCGCATTTCATGACCAAACGTTTCGACCGGGTCGGCAACGCCAAGCTGCATGCCCAGTCGCTGTGCGGCCTGCTGCATCTCGATTTCAACATGCCCTATGTGCATGGCTACGAGCAATACCTGCGCACCGTGCTCGGCCTGCGCCTCGGTGCCGATGCGTTGGAACAGGCCTGGGCGCGCTGCGCCTTCAATGTCGCCATCGTCAATTGCGACGACCACAGCAAGAATTTCGGCTTCCTGATGGATCGTTCCGGCCAGTGGCGCCTCGCCCCGGCCTACGACACCTGCTTCGCGCACAATCCGGGCGCCGGCCGGTGGACGCGCCAGCACCAGATGCAGGTCGGCGGCAAGACCTGGGACATCGGCGTCGACGACCTGCTCGCCCTCGCCAAGACCTACGACATCCGCCGCGCCAGTGACCGCCTGCAGCAGATCCGCGAAGCCGTCGCCCGCTGGCCGGAGTTCGCCGCAACAGCTAGCGTGGCCGAGGCGGAAGTCGGAAAAATAGCGGCTTTGCAGCCGGCTTGGGCGAAGCCGGCCTAGCTGTCGTGGACAGGCGGTGGCGGGCGCGTTGACTGGCCTACTTGTTGCGTTGCGCCAGCAGGCGCCCACCGCTCGCCACGAAATGGATGGGCGCGATTTGTTGCAGGGCGCTTGGCGCGGTGGACTCGTCGCCGATCAGGAAAACGCCGCTGACGCGGATTTCCCCCAACCGAGCGTCATCAAGCACGATGGGCTGTTTGCGGAAACGGTTCAATTCGGTGATGACCTCGGCCAGCGGTGTGGCATCGAAGGCGAGTTGTCCCCTGGTCCAGTTCAGTGCGCTGCGGCGTTCGATGTTGAGTACCGGACCGATCTTTCCGTTTTCGACAACCGCGGCTTCGCCGGCGTTCAGGCGTAGTGGCGGCTGCGCCTTGGCCGCGGGGAGAATGTCGACAATGCCTTCGGCCACCGTGACGCGGGTGTGTCGGGTGTCGGTCAGGACGGCGAAGCGGGTTCCGATGTCGCGGATGGTATTGCCGCCGGCCGTGATTGCGAAAGGCCGTTGACGGTCGACCGCGACGTTGACGGCAATTTCGCCGGCCAGCAGATCGATGCTGCGTTGCTTGTCATCGATGCTGATGCGCAGACGGCTATGGGGGGCAATATCGAGTTCGCTGCCGTCGTCCAGTTCTACATGCCGGACTTCGCCGGCTTCGGTCGACACCTGTCCGTCGAACCAGTGCAGGCCGAGCCAGCCACAAACGAGGATGACGCAGCCCAGGGCCAGGCCCCGCTGCACCGTTTGCCGTGCCGGCGGGGCTTGCCGCTGCAGGCGGGATGAATCGTCCCAGATCTGTTCGAGGATCTTGAACTCCCGGGCATGTGCCGGGTCGGCGGCGAGCCATCTGGCGAAGGCGGCCCGTTGTTGTCCGGAAACCGATTCGCCGCGCAGGCGGGCGAACCAGAGCGCGGCTTCTTCCTGGATTTGTTGCTCTTGAGAGGGGGGCAAGGACGGCGGCATGCGCCGGATTTTCGGGAGGGCCGGGCGGGCTGTCAATTGCAGACCAACTGGCTGGCCCGGAGTCGGCGCAAGTGGAGCATGGCGTTGGCCAGATGCTTTTCCACGGTTTTGGCCGAAATGGCTAGCTGCTCGGCAATCTGGTTTTGGGTCAGGGTGTCGAAGCGATGCAGGAAAAAGACCTGGCGGCATTTGGCCGGCAGCGACTGGATGTCGTTGGCCAGGGCAAACAGCTGTTGGCGCGCCGCCGCGATGCGCGCCGGATCGGCGATCGGGTCGGGCAGACTGTCCTGAAAATCGTCGATGGGAACAAGGATCGGCCTGGCCCGGCTGGCGCGCAGCAGGTCGATGACCAGATTCCTGCCGGCATGGAGCAGGAAAGCCCGGGGGTTGTAAATGGCTTCTTCGGGAGGCTTGATCAGCAAGCGCAAGAAAACGTCCTGGGCGGCATCCCGTCCTGCTTCCGGACAATCGAGCCGGCGGCTGAGGTATTGCCGCAATTCGTCGAAGTGATCGCGATACAACTGCGTCAGGCTGATCTCGTTATTCAGGTTGGAAGCAAGGGAGGATGACATGGGCAAATGCTAATGGCGACAGCAGTCTTCTCCAATGCGGCATGTTGCCGCAGGTGCCGGTTTTTCGGGGGGGCGAGGTAGGGAAAGGTTCGGCGATTTCGTCTTGGAAGGTAGAGGCACATTTCGTTGCCGTTTTGCCATAACCAGGGGGAAATACGTGTTGCAAAGCAAATCGATGGCGCGTCCGGCGGCGCTGCGGAAACTACTGATCACCACAATGATCCTGGCCTGCCATAGTGTTGCGGCTTTTGCCGCTCCGGATATCAGGGTCGATATTGCGGCTCAGCCACTTTCTTCCGCCCTGCGTGATTTGGCCAGCCAGGCCGGGGTGCAATTGGTATTTGCGGCCGAGACGGTGGGGGCTGCCAAGGCGCGCGCCATCAAAGGTGAAATGAGCGTCGATGCCGCTCTCCGCAAACTGCTGGTCGGCAGCGGGCTGGAGTTCCGCCAGGACGGTGACAACAGCTATGTCATCGTGCGCAGCGAGCACAGCGAGAACGTGCTGCCGGAAATGGTGGTCACGGCGACGCGGACGGAGCGCGCCGTGGATGAGGTGCCGGCGAGCGTCAGCGTGATTGGCCGCAAGGAACTCGCCCAGCGCAACCTGAACAACCTTCAGGAATACCTGCGCACAGTCGAGGGGGTCGAGGCAGGCCAGCTATTCTCGGTTCCCCATGCCAGCAGCATCGATATTCGTGGTGTTGGCGGTTCTTACTCGGCGCCAACGAGCAAGGTTCTGCTGGACGGGATGAATACCGATGCCATCGTTTCTCAGGTGCAAGGGAACGGAGGCCTCAATTTTCTTTCTCCCTGGGATGTGGAGCAGGTGGAAGTGGTGCGGGGGCCCGCTTCGGCCCTGTACGGGCCGGAGGTCGTCGGCGGGGTGGTCAATCTGATACCCAAACGCTGGCGTGGCGATATGGGGGGTGAAATCCACGCGGGTTATGGCAGTCACGACACTTCCCGCGTTGGTGCGGCTATGGGCAGCGCCGGAGAGATCGGTGACTTCCGGATTTCCACCTACAGCGCCAGGAGTGACGGCTTCATTGCCCAGCGCCAACCGGATACTCCGGGGGGGATGATTTCCGTCGATCTGGCGCCGCGAAACTGGACGGACAAGAAAAATAGTTTCACCGGTGCATTACGGCCATCAGAACGGCAAGAGGTCACTTTTGCCTATCAGGATTTTGCCACCCATTCCTTCACCATGGGGGGGCACCCCAATCGGTATCTCAATCTCGATGGTCAGACCTGGACAGTGGGCTACAGGCATGAATTGGGCGATTCGGGCAGCATCAAGGCAGGCTATCGGGAAACTCGTCTCGATCAGCGTTTCGGTTTTGACAACGAGTATCTCTGGGGCACTCCCGGCGATCTGGGGCTGGCGGCCAAGGGGGCAAAGTCCAGCAATTCTTCGGAATTCAACCTGCAGGTCGATTGGAACATCACGCCCGACAACACGGTGATTGCCGGCTATAGCAGGAGTACCGGCGAGTTTGAACTGAATAGCATGTTCGGCAACGTAGATCGCAACAAGTCGACGGTCGATGGCCTGTATATTCAGGATGAAGCCAGGATGGGGTCGTGGAAGCTGGTCATGGGAGGGCGACAGGATTACATCCGTATGTACGGCGATACGGAAAATGGTGTCGAAACCAATCCCAGCTCTTCCGTCAGCGTTTTCAATCCACGTCTCGGAGCCCAATACGAGTGGAACGATTCGACATCCCTTTATGCCTCTGCCGGCACCGCCTACGTACCTGCCACCAATTCAGCCAAGTTTCTTGACGGAGATGTACCCAACAGCAGTCTGAAACCCGAAAAATCCGTTTCCTACGAAATCGGACTGCGTACCCGGCAAAAGTATGGCGATTTCAAACTTGCCGTATTTCATACCTTGTATCAGGACAAGATCAACCGGGTGGAAATTGCTCCCGGGGTGGGACAAAACCAGAACATCGACCGGGTTGAGGTCCTGGGGGTGGAACTGGGCTGGAAAGCCCGCTTCCGGGAAGCCTGGAATCCCTTTCTCAATTACAGCTATACCGATTCGACCATTAAAGCGGATGTCGCCAATCCTCAGAACGTCGGCACACGCATGCCGCAGACTTCGGTACACAAATTGAATCTGGGGCTGCTCTATGCACCCGGCGGTGACTGGTCTGCCAGCGTCAGCAGCACCCTGCGCAGCAGCCAGTATGTCCGGCAATGGTATTGCCCGACGAACAACACCAATACCTATGAATGCCATCTGGATGGCTACTTTACCGCCGATGCCAGGCTGACTCGCGTTATCAGGCCTTTTGGGGACAAGAGCAGCTGGAATGCCTGGATCGCCGTCAACAACTTGGGTGACAAGCACTATCGCCAGTATTACCCCTTTGAATACTCCGACGGTCGTACCTGGACGGTGGGTATCGATGGGAAATTTTAATTACGACGATGGATGCATGTCTCCTCCTTTTCCCGGCCACCCCTGAAACCACTCATTGAAAGGAATCAATCATGGAACAGAAAACTGAAATGCAAATCGAGGAAGTTGTTTTCGAATCGCTGGAAGGTTGTAACGAGGCGTTTGAGAAGTTGACCATGGCCGCCTGCTGTAGCACTCAAGGTGGCCCGATGTGTGGCTGCGGCCACAAGATGTAAATCCTTCAACCACTGAACTGATGTAAATCAAGGGGATGGTCGGGATCCCCATTGGAGATGACAGCCATGATAGAAGCTCGGGATTTTCACGTATTCAGCAAAGATGAACAGCATTATCTGTTCCTCGCCCAACCAGTGGCGATCTTCAAAATCGACGCCTCTACTGCCGATGTCTTGGCCAGAAAGGAAAGCGGTGCAGCACTGGAGGATGTTGAACAGGAACAACGCTGGCAGAAGGTGCAGGATTTCATCGCAGGTTACTGCGCAAAGAGCCCGGCTGCCAAGGTCATGCGCAGGCCGGAAGACATCACCGACAAGGTGATGGGGATTTATCTTTTTGTTTCTCAGGAGTGCAACCTGAAGTGCTCCTATTGTTACGGTGACGAAGGGGAATACGGGAAACGGGGCCGCATGGGGGAGCAAACCATGGAACAGGCCATGGAAGCCTTTTTCTCCAGGGGCCAAGGCAACCACTTTCTTATCTTCTTCGGTGGCGAACCTCTAATGAATTTCCCGCTGATGAAGAAAACCGCTGCGCTGGCCGAATCCTACCGGGAGTCGGGGAAAGGCGATATCGGCTTCGGCATCGTCACCAACGGTACTTTTTGCAATCCAGAGATCAAGGAATTCTTCGACAACCACATCGTCGACGCCACCTTCAGTCTGGATGGTCCTGGCGACCTCAACGACAGCCAGCGTGTCAGCAAGGACAGCCGCAGCGTCTTCCATACCGCGCAAGACAACATCCGCACATTGACCGCCGGCAACCGCTTCAACTGGGCCTTCCGCTCCATCGTCACCTCGGCCGGACATGACCGGGTTGCGGAAATTTACGACACCCTGGAGCAATTCGGGCCGGGCGGGATTGGCATCGTCAATGTGGATGTACCCAAGGACAGTCCTCTGCATCTCGACGACGAGCAGTACCGGAAGTTCGTTGCCCAGATCACCGATATCAATCGCAAGGGCTTGCGCAGCTTCATTGAAGGCGAACAAGCTGTCGCCTTCGAATACCCTTTCTACGTCCTGTTCCACTTCGTTTCCCGTAGCCATGCTCTCTACCACTGCAATGCCGGGACCAATCTGCTGGCCGTAACGGCGGAGGGCGACGTTTATCCCTGCCATCGTTTCGTCGGCGAAGAAGCCTTCCGCATGGGCAATGTGGACGATCCCGAACTGCGCAGCAGCGACCGTTTCCAGAATATTCGCCAGCAATTCGTCGATGCCACGGTAGATAACCGGCCGGGCTGCCGGGACTGCTGGGCCCGCTACCTGTGCGGCGGGGCCTGCGCCAAGTACTCCTACGCTGAACACGGCGACATGCGGCAACCGGTGGAACGCCACTGTTACTACATGAAGACGGTGATCGAGAATATTCTGCCCGACATCGTTTCCGTCATCAGCGATCCTCAGGCCAGGAGCAGGCTGTCGACCCGGCTGCAACGGGCTATCAGCAACCGTCACGGCAGTCATAGTCTCGATGCCGCCCAACCTGCGTGATTGGCACGTCGTCGCAGACGACAAGGCCAGCCTCCTGTTCTTTCCCCGGAGCTACCGGCTTTTCCGGATAGCTCCGGAAGAAGGGCGGCAACTGGCCGAATGGCATGCAGGGAAAAGTATCTCCCCGCCGTCTCGCTTCGCCCAACTGATCGAGTCGGAAGCTGGACAGCCCATTCCCGCGGATGCGGGAGGCTGGGGCGAAACGGACAATCTCTGTCTGTACGTGGCCCACGATTGCAACCTCCGCTGCACCTACTGCTACAACCAGCAGGGCCGGGTCGCCGCCCCGGGGCGGATGATGGACCCGGCTGTCGCAGAGACGGCTTTCCGTCGCTTCTTCGCCTCCCCGGGCAAGCGCTACAGCGTGGCCATGTACGGGGGAGAGCCCCTGCTCAACTTCCGCGGCATCCAGTCCATGGTCGAAAGGGGCCGGGCCGTGGCAAGCGCGCGGCGGACCGAAGTCGCCTTCAGCATCACCACCAACGGCATGCTCCTCAACCGGCGCCGCATCGACTACCTGGCAGCCAACTTCGCCTCCATCAGCGTCAGCGTGGACGGGCCGCCGGCCGACCACGACCGTTTTCGCATCGCTCCCAAAGGCAGCGCCTATGCCCGCATGTACAAGCATCTGCCGGCCCTGAAGGCTGCATGCGGCGACCGGCTCTCCCTGCTCGGCACCCTGACCGGCGGGACTGCCGAACGCTATGCGGAGACCCTGGACCATCTACGGCAGCTAGGCGGCCCGAAAGCCACCCTATCGCCGGTGGAAGGTAATGCTGACAACCCCTCCGGCATGAACGCCGAGCAGTTCGCGGCCTACTCCCGCCAGCATGCCCAGCGCTGCAGCGACGCCATCGCCGCGGGACTGGAGGACGACGCTCCGCGCGAAGCAGTCAACGTGGTAGTCAACCTGCTCACCCAGCGCCGCCTGCGCCGCTTCTGCGCCGCTGGGGCCAACCCGGCAGTGGCCGCCGACGGCTCCCTCTACGCCTGCCACGGGCTGGTCGGAAATCCCAGCTTCTACATGGGATCGGTAACAGCGGAGGCGGATGAAAACTGGCAGCGGGTCCAACGCCAATTCGCCGCACTGGACGTAGACCGCATGGCTGCATGCGCCACCTGCTGGGCCCGCTATCTCTGCGGCGGCCAGTGCTACGCCCAGGCCTACTTCCACAGCGGCGATGTGGCCCGACCCGATCCCCGCTATTGCCAGCATGTCCGCCGGAGCTTGGAAGCCAGTTTGCTGGCTTTCCAGCAAACTGTGGCCGACGAGACCGGGCGCCGCCGGCTCTATCTCCGGGCCAGGCAACTCATCGGTGCAAGCAGGGACGCCCCCCATGTCTGAGCCACTGGAGTGTCTGTATCTGCTGGTTGCCGGCGATTGCAACCTGCGCTGTTCCTACTGCTACGCCGATGGCGGCGCCTATGGCCGCAGCTCTGCGGCGATGAGCCAAGCCACCATGGAGGCGGCCCTTACCCGCCTGATGCCGAGGAATGGCGAACTGATGCTCTCCTTCTTCGGCGGCGAGCCCATGCTCAACTGCACCCTGATCCGCCAAGCCATTGCCTTCGCCCGCGACCGGGGCGAACGGCTGGGCACGACCGTGCGTTTCGCCATGACTACCAACGGTACAGTGCTCGACGACGACGGACTGGATCTGCTGCGACAGCACTTCTCCCATGTCGCCGTCAGCCTCGACGGCCCCCGGGAAAACACCAACCACGGGCGCCGTTTCCTACAGGGAGAAGGGGATGTCTACGGATGCATCCGCCGCAACCTGGAACGCCTGCGTGGTGCCGGGATTCCCTATTCCCTGCGCGGCACCGTCGCTGAAGAGCGAGCCGGCGAGGTGGCATCGTCGGTGCGTCATCTGGCTGAGCTTGGCGCTACCTGCTGGCGTATCGAGCCGGCGGCTGGCCGGCGCTGGCAAAAGGAGGCCTGGCGGCGCTTCGGCGACGGCATGGCGGAACTGGGCAGGGATTCCCGGGAGGCGTTGCTGCAGGGCAATCCCATGCCGGTGCCCGGCGATATCTACCGGGCGGCAGCCCACCGCCTGCACGGGCGCCGCCAGCATTTCCCTTGTCCGGCCGGGCAGCGCATGTTGGCCGTCAGTACCAATGGCGACGTCTTTCCCTGCCACCAGTTTGTTGCCCATGCCGAAGCGCGACTGGGCAATGTCCACGACCCACAGCCAGCGGATTTCACTGACACTGCCTTGGCCCGCGCCCTGGCGGAAAATGCCGTCGAGAATCGGCCGCGCTGTCGCACCTGTACCATTCGTCACCTGTGCGGCGGACAGTGCCCGGTGCATTGCCTGAGCCAGAGCGGCGATCTGGCCCAACCCTCCGCCGACTACTGCGCTCTGCAGCACCGATTGCTGACGCCCACGCTGCGCTTTGTGGACGAACTGCTGTCCAGCCGGGAAGGGGAGACGCGGCTGCGGCATCTGCTGGGCGACGGGACATGACGGCCATCAAGATTGAGGCCCTGACCCTGGGATACCCCAACGGCCGCATTGCTGTCAGGGAGCTCTCACTTTCCATCTCCCGCGGGGAGATCTTCGGTCTGCTGGGTCTTAACGGTGCCGGGAAGAGCAGCCTGATCAAGGCCATCTCCACCCTGCTGCGGCCCCACCTCGGCAGCATCCAGGTGCTGGGCATGGATACCCGGCAGCAGGCGGCAAGGATCAAACGCCGCATCGGCGTCGTGCCCCAGGAGAACAACCTGGATACCCGACTCGATATCCGCCAGAACCTGCTCTTCCATTGCCGCTATGCCGGTATGCCGGAGCGTCTTGCCGCCGCCCGGGTCGAACATTGGTTGCAGCGCCTGAATCTGCAGGGCCATACGGAGGAATCGATATTCCGGCTCTCGGGCGGCACCAAGCGCAAGATCATGCTGGCCAAGGCCTTCCTCACCGACCCCGAGCTTCTGATCCTCGACGAGCCCAGCGCCGGCCTGGACCCCGGGGTCCGCGACGTGCTCTGGGAACAGATTCGCCAGTTCCGCCAATGTGGCGGCACGGTTTTCCTCTCTACCCACTATCTGGAGGAAGCGGAAGAACTCTGCGACCGCATCGGGGTATTGCACCAGGGCAGCCTGGCCGGCATGACCCGTCCGGCAGACGGCCTTCGCCTGGAGAGCGGCCTGGACGTGGCCGAGTTCTTTCGCCAAGCCGTGGAGCCTGCCCCATGCGTTTCGCCCTGACTTTGCTCTATCGCAACCTGATCATCGCCCGAGCCGATGCCCGCTACACTTTCATCCGCACGGTTCTCCAGCCGGCCATTTATCTGCTCGTCTTTGGTCTGGTCGTTGGCAGGCTGATGCCCAATGGAGCCGGTGGCTACGGCGCCATCGTTGCCCCTGGCATCATTGCCATCTCGGTCGTCTCCGCCCCCCTGATCGCCATCAGCAGCTATCTCCTTACCGGCTATTACTTCCGCACGATGGAAGAGTGGCTGCTGGCGCCGGTCAGCCTGCGCACGGTGTTCCTTTCCATGGTCTTCGCCGGCCTCTGTAGCAGCCTGGTCAATGCACTCCTGGTGGGTGGGCTGGCCTGGGCCATCCTCGGCTTGGTACCGCAGTCGCCGGGACTACTGCTAGCCGTGGTGAGCGGCGGCGGGCTGCTCTTTTCCCTGCTGGTGATGTTGGTGCTGCTGATCCCGGAGCGCCCCGAAAAAGGCCAGGAACTGTTCGCCCTGCTGATGATGGTGATGACCTTCCTCGGCTGCACCTTCTATTCCCTGGAAATGCTGGACGAGCCCTTGCGTTCGTTGGCGCTGTTGCTGCCCACCACCTATGTCAGCGAAGGGCTGCGGGCGGCCTACCTGCCGGCCGGCCCCCATTTGGCCGTCCGCCCCTTGCTCCTCGGCCTTGGTCTCGTCACCCTGGCGCTATACCCGGCTGCCGCGTGGGCGTTCCGGCGGCGCCTCGGCCACTTTACATGGTAAGAAAGTTTTTTTTGCTCTGCTTGTTTGTTCCGCCGCCGCTTGCCTACGGCGGCGATGTGGATGTAGGTACCCGCATCACCGCCGCTGACATCGCCGCGGAACGTCCTGCCGGTTTGACCGAGTTGTTGCGGCAAAAAGTCGGCCTGGATGTAAACAACGGCAGTATTACTATGCGGGGAGTTCGAGGCATTGCCATTTGGGTGGATGGATTTTCCTCTTCGGCAACTGAACTGGAATTAATCCGTCCTGAGCAGGTGGAATTGATCGAGATATTCCGCGGCGCAGCTTCTTCACGCTTTGGCGCCGAGGCCATGGGGGGGGCGATTGCGGTGACGACGCGGCGGGCCGGCGGTCGGCAGAATGCTGCGGTCAACCTGACGCAGGGGCTGGATTCCCGTGGCGGCAGCTATAACCGGGTGGGCGGCAGCGGCGAGCGCGCCGAGCTGGCCTGGGCCTTACTGGCGGAAAGCCGTGAGGACAAGGGCTTCCGTGCCGTGCCGCACTCGCCTTTTCCCTACCAGATTACGGTGGCCGACGAGCATGGCCGCGGTACTTCCGTGGACGGCAAGCTGGCCTGGAACGGCAGCGACGTTGCCAGTTCGCTGAACCTCAAGCACTCGGACAACCATTCGTTTTTCGGACGGCCGAACTGGGCTTTCGACTGGCAAACCGATACCGCCCGCAGCCAGTTCTCCTGGAAGGTGAACGAACGCTGGTCGCTGGAGGCCGCCTTGGGCGAAGATCGTTACGCCACGGCCGGGGTGCGGGATCGCGGTACTGGAATCGACACTGCCGGCCTGGCGGCAGATCAATGGCTGACCCAGAATTCTCGCCAGCTTGAGGCCTCGGCGACGCTGTCTTGGCAGGACGGCGGCTGGCAGGGACGGCTGGGCGGCAGCTCGATCGAACTGTCGGAACAATTCAGCGCCAGCGATTACGCCAGCCGCGCCCTGCGCGCGCAGGCTGATTCGTTGATCCGCAAGGAGGCGTTGTTCGCTGCCGGTGAACTGCCGCTCGGCGCCGGTCGTCTGGAACTGGGCCTGCGCCGCGACTGGCAACGCTATGTGTCGTCGCGCGTGTTCGACGCCGGCCCGCCCGGCCAGGAAACGCGGGGCGGCGGCGTGGTCAAGGCCGCCACCAGCCCGAAAATTGCGCTGTCCTGGCCGCTGGGCGAGACCCTTCGCTTGCGCGGCAGCCTGGGCAGTGGTTTCTCGCCGCCGCAGGCGACGCAGCTTTACAACGGCTATGTCAGCGCCGGTTCGGTGACGCTGGCCAATCCCTCCCTGAAACCGGAGCGTTCGACCACCGCCGACCTCGCCCTGCTGGGCAGCATGGCGGGCGGTAACGGCGGCATCACCCTGTTCGCAACGCGCTGGCAGGACAAGATTGCCGTGCGCATCCTCGATTACGGCTCGCCGGTGGTGCAGCAAACGCAAAACGTCGGTGAAGTGCTGGCGCACGGGCTGGAAACGCACTGGTCGCAGCCCTTGTTCGAGCGCTGGCAGCTCAATGCCAATTACACCTACACCCGGACCCGTATCGTCCGCGACCAATCGGCGCCGCAACTGGTCGGCAACGCCTTGCCGGACATGCCCCGGCACAAGGCAAATTTGGCGCTGAATTACGCGTCGACCGCTGGGTTTTCCGCCCGCGCCAAATGGCGCCTGGTCGGCAGCGCCTATACCGACGAAGCCAATACCGTGGTCGATAGCCAGGGCTATCGCTGGAAAAAGTCGGCCTACGACGTGCTCGATCTGGCGGCAAGCTGGCGGGCAAAAAGCTGGGAAGCAACGCTGGCGCTGGACAATGTCTTCGACCGTGACTACGTCAGCGGGTTTTTCTGGCATGGCGAACCGCGCACCCTGCGCGGCGAATTCATTTTGCGTTTTTGACTGGCAAGGAGTGCTGCGTGCGCAAACGACCGATTTTCTCCGTTCTCTTTAGCCTGGCCGTGCTGCTGGCGACGCCGGCCCAGGCTTGCCGGCCTTTCGGCTCGTACGGTTTTGCCGAAGATGCCGAGGGGGGCATATGGTTTACCGAAGGGGACAACAATGCCGTGTCCCGCCTGTCCATAGACGGTACGGTCATTTCCCATCCTCTCCCAACGCCAGCGGCGGAACCGTCGTCAGTGGCCGTAGACCGGGCTGGCAATGTCTGGTTTGCCGAGATGGACGGTCGCCGTATCGGCCGTCTGGTACCGGATGGTCATCTCGACGAGTACCCGGTGCCCTTCGGGCAACCCTTCCAGGTGGCCGTGGATGGCCATGGGGAGGTTTGGTTCACGGTGCTGGCGGAGCACCAACATGGCGAAGCTGGTCACCAGCACGAGCCTTCGCCCTCTGGTATCGGCCATCTCGACAGGGCAGGTCAACTACGCTTTTATCCGGTACCAGGCGGTTGGCCCAGTGCCATTGCCTTCGATAGCCGGGACCAGGCCTGGGTCACCCTGCAACTGCCGGACCAAGGGGGGCGCGGCTCCCAAGGCAGATTGCTGCGCTTGTCCAGGGACGGCCAGTGGCAGGAAGAAAAGGCCTGGTCCAGCCCTAGCTGTCCGCGCAATCTTCTTGCCGACCAACAGGGCGGCTTGTATTTTTCTGATGGTTGTCGCCACAGTGTCAGCCACCGAAATGGCAGCGGCAGCCTGCGGGAGTGGCCTCTTCCAGGCGATACGCGTATTCAGGGGCTATCCCTGGCACCGGATGGGCGTTTGTGGTTTACGGATAGGGCTACCCTGGGTTACATGGATCGACACGGTCACGCGGTTTTCCTGCGGCGCCCCGCCATCGGTGATGCCACGATGGCGGTACTGGCGCTGCGCAACGGCGACCTGGTGTTCTCCGAGTTCTACAACTACAACATCAACCGCCGAACGAAGACCGGAGAGTACGTCGAACATCTGGTCAATATCGAGGAACGCCGGGGCAGCCGCGAAGTGCGCGACGGCGAAGTCTGCTACGTGCAATTCGCCGCGCGCATCGCCGGCAAGGCGGAGATGGACAATAAAAGGGCCGAGGAAGTGCGCAGCGGCCAGTTCAAACCCGACGGTGCCGGCACGGAAAAGCTGGTTGAACAAAAATGCCTGGCCTGCCACGACGCCCGCCGCCTCCTGCTGTCGCGGCGCAGCGACTGGACGCCGAGCCTGACGCGCATGCACTCCTACCGCCAGCTACGCGGCGTGGCGCCGCTGACACCGGAGGAGACGGCGCGACTGGTGCGTTATTTCAACGCGTATTACGGACTCGGGCATTAGGCGGCACTGCGTCGGAATGCCGGCGGGGAGGTTGGTTGCAGCAAGCGCGCCGCAGCCGTGGATGGGAGCGATGCGCTTCCGCAGCTGTAGCGGAAAACAAGTCGATGCATGGGCAACAATGCTCTGGACGGACCCGGCCGGACTTGCTATTACTATTCCTTCGGGATGACCTGGTCAGGCTGAATCATGGAACACACCGGCATGCAGATCGCCCGCCTCGCACCGGCCGAGGCGCTGGCGGCACTGGACAGCAGTGCGGCGGGGCTGAGTGGCACGGAAGCGCTGCGCCGCCTCGGTGAGTTCGGCGCCAACCGGGTGGCCGCCGCGGCGCGCCAGCCGGTCTGGCTCAGTCTGCTCGGCGAGTTCATCCATTTCTTTGCGCTGATCCTCTGGCTGGCTGCCGGGCTGGCCTTCACCGCCGCCTGGATGCAGCCGGGCGAGGGCATGTTCGAACTCGGCCTGGCCATCGTCGGCGTGATCCTGATCAATGGCGGCTTTTCCTTCTGGCAGAGCTATCGCGCCGAGCAGGCGCTGGCTGCGCTGGAAAAGCTGCTGCCGCAGCAGGTCAAGGTGCGGCGCGACGGGCGCGAGCAGGACATTGCCGCCGACCAGCTGGTGCCTGGCGACATTCTGCTGCTCGCCGAAGGCGCCAAGGTGCCGGCCGATTGCCGGCTGATCGAAAGCTGGAGCCTGCGCGTCAACCTGGCGACGCTGACCGGCGAAACCTATCCCAAGGCGCGCAGCGAAGCGGCCGAGCCGGCCGGTGCCGTCGATCCGCTGGCCGCGCACTGCCTGCTGCTGGCCGGCACGCTGGTCGTTTCCGGCGAGGGCAGCGCCGTGGTGTACGCCACCGGCATGCGTACCGAGTTCGGCCATATCGCGCACCTGACACAAAGCACGGGCGATACCGAGTCGCCGCTACAGGCCGAGATCCGCCGTGTCTCGCGCCTGCTGGCGCTGCTCGCGCTCGGCCTGGGTGTCGTCTTCTTTGCGCTCGGCGAGGTGATCGGGCTCAATTTCTGGGTCAATCTGATGTTCGCGATCGGCATTATCGTCGCTAACGTGCCGGAAGGCCTGCTGCCGACGGTAACCCTGTCGCTCGCGCTGGCGACGCAGCGCATGGCGAAGCGCAACGCGCTGGTCCGCCATCTGCCGGCGGTCGAGACCATGGGCTGCGCGACGGTGATCCTGACCGACAAGACGGGCACCCTGACGCAGAACCGCATGGCGGTGCGCGAATGGTTTGCCGGCGGCCGTCACCATCTCGCCGCCGAACACTGGCCGGCAGCGCGCGAGCCGCATCTGCGCGCCGTCGCCCGTTTCTGCCACAGCCTCAAGTTTACCGACGGCCAGCCGAGCGGTGACCCGATGGAAGTCGCGCTCTGGCAGTTCGCCGGCGAGTTGCCGATGGACTGGAAATTTGCCGGTGAGATCGCCTTCGACGCCGAGCGGCGCCGGATGTCGGTCTATAGCCGTGCCGCCGACGGCAGCGGCGTGCTGCTCTGCAAGGGCGCGCCGGAGAACGTGCTGCCGCTATGCACGACCTGGCTGGCCGGCAATACCTCGCGCCCCTTCGATGCCGAAGCGCGCGAAGCCTACCGCGTTGCACACGAAGACCTGGCCAGCCGCGGCCTGCGCGTGCTCGCCTGCGCCTGGAAGCCGCTGGCGGTCGACGCCGCTGCCGACGAAGAAAACCTTGCCCTGTGCGGCCTGATCGCGCTTGAAGACCCGCTGCGACCCGACGTGCGTGAAGCGGTCGGGCGCTGCCACACGGCCGGACTGCGCGTCATCATGGTCACCGGCGACCACCCGACGACCGGCCTGGCGCTCGGCCGCGAGGCCGACCTGATCCGCGGCCTGACGCCGCGCGTGCTGATCGGCGACGAGGTGCGCCGGATGAGTGCTGCGGAACTGCAGATCGCGCTTGATGCGCCAGAAGTCCTCTTCGCCCGCGTCAGCGCCGAGCAGAAAATGCTGATCGTCCAGGCCCTGCAGGCCAAGGGTGAGGTCGTCGCGGTCACCGGCGATGGCGTGAACGATGCGCCGGCGCTGCGCCTGGCCGACATCGGCATCGCCATGGGGCTGTCCGGCACCGACGTGGCGCGCGAGGCGGCCGACATCGTGCTGCTCGACGATCACTTCGGCACCATCGTCAATGCCATCGAGGAGGGGCGGGCGGTCTATGAAAACATCCGCAAGTTCATCACCTACATCCTGACCTCGAACATCCCGGAGCTGATTCCCTACCTCGCCTTCGTGCTTTTTCGCATCCCGCTGCCGTTGACCGTGATCCAGATCCTCGCCGTCGATCTCGGCACCGATATGCTGCCGGCCATCGCGCTCGGCGCCGAAAAGCCGTCGCCCGACATCATGCAGCGCCCACCGCGGCCGCGCGGCGAACGCCTGCTCTCGGGCGGCCTGCTTGCCCGCGCCTACCTCTTCCTCGGCCCGCTCGAAGCGCTCGGCGCGCTCGCCACCTTCTTCTTCGTGCTGCACGGCTTCGGCTGGCAGTACGGCGAAACGCTGGCAATCGGCGACCCGCGCTACCTGCAGGCGACCGCCGCCTGCCTGATGGCGATCGTATTGGCGCAGATGGTCAATGTCTTCGTCTGCCGCCACCCGCGTCTGCCGGCCTGGCATTTCCCGCTCTTCGAGAACCGCTGGCTGTTGGCCGGCCTGGCCAGTGAAGTGGCGCTGATGGCGGCGATTCTCTACACGCCCTGGGGCAACAGCCTGTTCGGCACGGCGCCACTGCCGCTGGCGGTGTTTCTCTACGCCTTGCCGTTTGCGCTGTTCCTCGGGCTGGCCGAAGAATTCCGCAAGTGGCTGCTCAGACGCGGCTCGACAAAGGTCGAATAAGTGGGCTATCCGAGGAGTTCCGCGGTATTCGGGAAAGCCTGGCTAGAGCAAGCGCTGGATCAGACCGGCCAACCACTCCTTGAGGCGGAGGATGATGGCGCGTCGTTCCCAGTCGTTTGGGTCGATCGCTTCGGACGAGGCGAGGTCCACGGCGAACATGTCCAGCATCTGGGCACCGAATTCGCGCCCGATAACCACCGCGTTGATTTCGTCATTGTCGAGAAAGCTACGCCAGTCGAGGTTGGTTGAGCCGACACATGACCAGACCCCATCAATGACGGCCGTTTTTGAATGGAGCAGGGCGCCGCGTCGCTCGTAAATCTTGACGCCGGCCTTGAGCAAACTCGAGTAGTGGGCGCGCCCGGCGTGAAAGGTACTGCCCGAATCGGAGTGGCTGGGCAGGATCAGTCTGACCTCGACGCCCCGTCCCGCCGCCTCGGTCAGAGCCTTCAGCAATTGCGGGTCCGGAACAAAGTAGGCCTGGGTCAGATAGACCTGTTTTTCGGCGTTGCCGATGGCCGAGATCAGTGTCAGGTAGATCAGACTGTAGGGATCGTCCGGCGTGCTGCCGATGGCGCGAACGATCTCCTGGCCCGCGTTTTTCTGCACCGGAAAATACGTTTTCGGGGCGAGCGGCTTGCCGTGTTGTTTTTCCCAGGTTTCGATAAACAGTTTTTGCAGTTCGGTGACGACCGGGCCTTCGATCTGCAAATCGGTATCGCGCCAGGCCACGGGTTTTTCACCGTTTTTCGCGGGGTGCCGGGCGAGCGGTGCCGAAGAATAGACATTGCTGATATTGATCCCGCCGATAAAGGCGGTCTTGCCATCGACGACCAACAGTTTTCGATGGTCGCGGTTATAGATCGGCCAGGAAGGGTGGTTGGCGTTGAGCGGGTTGAGCGGATTGAATTCCAGGACGTTGATGCCGCTGTCCGTCAAGCGCTTGAAAAAGGCTTTGGGCGTGTTCAGGGCGCCGATGCTGTCATAGATCACGTTGACCTGGATGCCCCGCGCCTGCTGTTCGAGCAACAAGCTGGCGAACTGCTGGCCGATTTCGTCGTCTTCGATGATGTAGGACTCGAGATTGATATGGTCGCGGGCCCGGCGGATGGCGGCGAACATGGCGGCATAGGTGGCCTTTCCGTCCTGCAGCAGGGTGACCTTGTTGCCCAGGGTCAGCGGGCTACCGACAATGGCCTGTTCCAGCGCAATCTGCTTGTCGAGGATATCGATATCGCCGGATTTTGCTTTCAGTTGGCGCAGGATGGCCGCGTTTCTTTCGCTGGAAAGCGGCCCCAGGGCGTTTTCAAAACGGGCGGTTTGCCCGCCGTGCCGTTCGATCAGTGCCTCGGTACCGGGCAGCGTCGCACAGCCGAGCGCCGAGAGCAGACTGCAGGCCATGGCGATGGCCAGCCGGAGTGTGCCAAGGCACATTATTGGCAAACGGAAAGGCATTGCATCATCGGTCTCCCGAACCAGTGCCTGGCGCAAACAGGGTGTCCAGCCGTCGACTGATAGCCGGATGCTGCGCTTTCTGCCACCGGGCTTCTGTGTGCCAGCGAACGCATGGTGCCCGGCCGCTTGGTCAGGGCGGCCTACAACAGTTGCTCAGCGTTACCGGAAAACGGCGGTGATTGCCTGCCCGGCGAGTTGGTCAGGCGTGCTCATGTTGTTTACTAGCTAGGCCGGCGTCTCGCGCAGCCGTTCCGCCAGGAAGTCGATGAAGACGCGCGTCTTCGGCGGCAGGTGGGTTTGTGGCAGCCATAGGGCGTAGGCGGTCTGGCCGAAGGGGCCGACCGGCGACCAGTCGGGCAGCAGTGGCACGAGGCGGCCATCGGCGATTTCGCGGTCCACGGCGTAGTTCCAGACCAGGCCGATGCCCAGGCCGGCGAGCAGCAGGTCGCGCACGACTTCGCTGTTATTGACCACGACATTGCTTTTGACCTGCACGCGCGCTTCCTCGCCGGCGCGCTGGAAGCGCCATTCGCTGCCCAGCTCGCGCAGGCCGTAATGCAGGCAGTTGTGGCCGGCGAGATCGGCCGGCGTGTCGATTTTGCGGTTTTTCAGGTAGTCGACCGCCGCGCACAGGCGGTAGCGCACCGGCATCAACGCCTTGGCGACGACCTGCTCGGGCGGTGTGCGGGTCAGGCGCAGGGCGACGTCGTAGCCTTCCTCGACAATGTCGACGAAGCGGTCGAGCAGGGTCAGTTGCAGCTCGATCTCAGGGTAGCGGGCGAGAAATTCGGGGATCAGCGGCGCCAGGCAGAGCTTGCCGAACGTCACCGAGGCGGTGACGCGCAGGATGCCGCGCGGCGCCTCGACCAGGCCGGCGGCGAGACGGGCGCTTTCGTCGAGCAGCGCGACGCCCTGCGCGGCGCGCTCGTAAAGCACGCGGCCGGCCTCGGTCAGCGACATGGCGCGCGTCGTGCGCTGCAAGAGGCGCAGTCCAAGCTGTTTTTCCAGGCGATTGATGCGCTTGCTGACCGCCGACTTGGTCAGCCCCATGGCGCGCGCCGCGGATGAAAAGCCTTGCGTATCGACGACGCGCACGAAAACGGCAAGGTCGGATATATGATCGAGCGGGTTGATTGTTTCCATGGGGCAACAAACCGTTGTATGGATGGTGGATTGTATCGATAAACGCCGGGTGAAATGATGCAGGCGTCACTTCAACCGGAGAAAGCCATGCCCCTGATCAACATCACCCTGGCCGGCGCCAGCCTCGCGCCGAGCACCATTCAGCACTTGCAGCAGGAAACGACGCGCCTCATGCAGACTATCCTGCGCAAGGAGGCTGCGCTCACCGTGGTCAGCGTCACCCAGTTGCCGGCCGGTGCCTTCTCGGCCAACGGACAGCCCGTTCCCGTCGCGGCCAGCCTGCAGGCGATGATTACGGCCGGGACCAACCGCGCGGCCGAAAAGGCCGATTTCATTTTTGCCGCAAAATCCCTGTTGACCGTGGCAATCGGCCAAACTGCCGCGCCCATCTACGTCGCGCTGCACGAACTGCCGGCCGAAAGCTGGGGTTACGACGGGCAAACCCAGGCCGCCCGCAAGGCCCGGCAACTGATTGGAGATGCAGCATGAACGCCCGCACCCTGCGCCAGATCGCCGGCGTCCCGTCCAGCCTGCACGCCGGCTCGACGCTGGACGTCGCCACAACCGTCGTCGTCTTCATCGACTACCAGAACGAATACCGCAACGGCCCGCTGGCGCTGCCTGACGAGCCAACCGCCAGCAACGTCGCCCGCCATCTGCGTGCCTGGGCCGACCAGTCCGGCATCGCCGTCATCCACGTTCTGCATCGTGCGCCGGCCTCGGCGCCGATCTTCGCCCCGGATTCGGAAGGCGCCGCGCCCATCGCCGGCCTGGCGCCGGGCGAGGGCGAAGCCATCATCCACAAACATCTGCCCTCAGCCTTCACCGGCACCAGCCTGCACGATGAACTGCAAACGCGCGGCGTCGAAACACTGATCATCGCCGGCTACATGACCCACAACTGCGTCGATTCAACCGCCCGCGAAGCCTTCCACCGCGGCTACCGGATCGGCATCGTGGCCGACGCCAGCGCCACGCGCGACCTGCCGGGGCCCGATGGCCAGACGATTCCGGCGGCGACGCTGCACGCCGCCGTGCTCGCCGGGCTGGGGGACAGGATTGCCGAAATCATCGACGTGGCGACGCTGGTGGCGATGAAAGTGGTTTGATTGCGGGTTTTCGGTTGGCCTGAGCTTCCCCGGTCAACCGGGCCTGCTACGCAATGTCAAGGCAGCCTACTGCGGGTTTCAGCGCGTCGAATTCTGTTTCGCAAGTTCAAAAGCCGCCGCCCCGTTGTGCATAAAAATTCCGTAATAGCCGGTGCGGGCCACGAACTTTTCCGGCACTGGCCCGCCACCATCGAAAGATATGGTGGCTCCCGGTTTCACATGGCACAAGGCAACGTATTCACCGTTCAAGCATTCGCTGGGCGCTGTGCTGTTCAGTCCCTCGTACTCTTCCGGAAGAAAGCGGCGCAGTACGATAGTCTTGTTCTTGCCGGGCGACGAGAATGCCCAACGCGTGCGGTCGGCATCGGGTCCGGCAACCGTCGTGGCATCCGGCGCCCGGGCTATCGAGACTTCCCCGTCCGTGCCAGGTGAGCCTTGCAACCAGGTCGTGCGGTAGCGACCGACCCACTGATCGCCTTCGGCGGCGGCTGTCATGGGCAGAGCAATGAGGCTTGCGCACAACAGCAATCCAACCGTTTTTAATTGCGTCACGCTCAGGTGTTGGATGGCAAATGCAGAAAAAGAGCTTAGGTGACGAGTCGTGTTCATATTGATGAGTCCGGTGGTGGCTGGAGAGATGGGTGAGGCAGGCAAGTATCTATTCATATTGCATTGCGTACAAGATGAATGAGCGCTTTGCCGCGGCTACCGGGACGGCGTCGTGGCCGACGCCTGCGCCACGCGCGACCTGCCGGGGCCGGATGGCCAGATGATTCCGGCGACGACGGTGCTGGCCTTGCGGGTGATTTGAGGTGTAGCGGGCGGTCAACTGCTGAAAAAGGGCAAAAACCGGCCTGCGCCGGACTCAGGTCGGCGAACGGCCGCGTTTTGCCTTGGGGGCCGCCGCACGCTGGGCGGCCAGACGCTTGAGCAATTCCGCCGCCGGCTCGTCGGCCGGGTCCTGTGCCACCAACTCGCCCCGAAACGCCTTGGCGAGCAGGGCCGGCGTCAATTGGCCGACCTGCCGGCGGGCGGTGGCAAGCCGGGCTTCGAGGCGGTCGGCGAAGGCGAACAGAAGCTCGACGCGGCGGACGATTTCGGTTTGTTCTTCCTGTGGTGGTAACGGAAACTCAACTTCACTGAATCGGCCTGCGCCCAGATGTGCAATGTTTGTAGTGATCGTGCCTTCCGTTATGTAGCGGCCAGAGTGCATGTGATTCCGGAAAACCATCAAAGCGTATTCCGGCTTGACGTGCGAATAAGCCTGAAAGCGGATGAGCGTGTTGGTGAAACAAGCGCCGGGAAGCTCTCCACGATACATTGCAGGACGTCCCAGGTATTCGGGACTTTGTCCTTCGTTCAGGAGAATGTCTCCGGGGTAGAGCTGGTAGCGCTCAAAGTCTTCACCTGGAAAGTCCATGCTCATTACGTCGGAAAGGTCGAGGCGATCTTCATAAACGTTTTGCACTCTCAGGTATGGCCGCATATTTTCACCTGAGTGAAATTTAGGCGAGCGCTGTCTTCCAAGTTGGATCTTTCCCGCGTCCTTGATCTTGCAAATCGTCCAGCATGCTGGTGTTTGGCTGATGTTCTCTGGTTGGCTTCTCCAATCTTTGGTCAATCGTCCAGAGGTTGCCGCATCAAGAATCGATCGGCGGAAGCGTTTGAGCAGGCCCGGGAGGCGGTCGAGGCGGTCGCGGCAGGCATCCACCCGTGCCAGTACGCTGTCGAGTTTGTCGGCGATGCGTTTTTGTTCGGGGAGCGGGGCGAGGGGGATTTGAAGTTGTTTGAGTTTTGATCCATTTACGTTTGGCTGGCCGATTCCTGCGCTGAAATCGACGATTTGATTCCAGTAGGAGTCTGAACCAAAAAAGTAACTGAGGTAGCCAGCCATTTCTGTGAGAGATGGGCGAACCCGAATCAGGTAGGAGGCAAAAACAGCCTGTTTAACTTCTTCCTTAATTAGGAAGCTTTTGCCTACTGTGGCCCCTGTTCTTGCGAAAACGAGGTCGAGTTTTCGCAACGCATACTTCTGGGTGTCTGCAGTTGAGATTTGGCAGTAAGGAACCGAGGTCCAATCAACTTTGTTGTTTTGAATATCGGTAATTCTCAGCATACGTGCATCGCCAACCGAGCTATTCGATTTGGCTGTGTAGCCATAGGTGACATCTTGAACAATTTGTTCAAGAGCACATTGTTCCCAGCCAGTAGGAAGCTGACTCATTCCCCAACCTCACCAAGTTCGGCCAGAATCGCCTGCAATTCCGCCAGCGCGCCTTCCAGTTCCCCCATCGCTTCCTGTGCCAGCACGGTCGGTTCCGGCAGGTCGGCGGCGTCTTCGGCGTTGTCGTCTTTCAGCCAGGCGATGTCCAGGCTGTCGGCGCGTTCCCTGATCCAGTCGCGGCTAAAGCAGCGGAAGCGGCCGTTTTCGCCTTGATCCGTGCGTTGACCGGTAAACGCGGCTTCGAATTCGGCGAAATGGTTGCGGGTCAGCGGCGTGCGTTTGCCGAAGCGTGGCATGTTGGCGCGCAGGTCGTACACCCAGACTTCCCGGGTGCCGTTACTGGCGTGCTGGCTGACTTTGTCGAAGAACAGCACATTGGTCTTGACGCCCTGGGCGTAGAAGATGCCGGTGGGCAGGCGCAGGATGGTGTGCAGATTGCACTTGTCCATCAGGTCGCGCCGGATGTCGGCGCCGACGCCGGCTTCGAAGAGCACGTTGTCAGGCAGCACGACGGCGGCGCGACCGCCATCCTTCAAGTGCCGGTAGATGTGCTGGACGAAGGCGAGCTGCTTGTTGCTGGTGCTGTGCGTGAAGTCGTCGCGGGTCGGGCCGCCGCCGCCCTTGGCGGTGCCGAAGGGTGGATTGCTGAGGATGATGTCGCTTTTCGGCAGGCCGCTGCCGGCATTGCCCAGCGTGTTGCCGAGGTGGATGACGCCTTCGGCATCGCCTTCCATGCCGTGCAGCAGGCAATTCATCAGCGCCAGGCGGCGCGTGCCGGGGACCAGCTCCATGCCGATGAAGGCCTGGTTGCGCTGGAATTCGCGTTGCTTTTCGCTGAGGTCGTAGAGCTTGTCGGTTTTGGCCTTGATCCAGGTGTCGGCGGCGATCAGGAAGCCGGCGGTGCCGGCAGCCGGGTCCTGGATGGTTTCGCCGGGTTGCGGGTCGATCAGCGCAACGATGCTGTCGATCAGCGGACGCGGCGTGAAGTATTGGCCGGCGCCGGACTTGGTTTCGGTGGCGTTCTTTTCGAGCAGGCCTTCGTAGAGGTCGCCGAGGCCGTCGCGCTGGGCGGAGAACCAGTCGATGCCGTCGATTGCGCTGATCAACTGCTTCAGGTGGCGCGGTTCCTTGAGCCGGGTTTGCGCGTCGGCGTAGATGGCGGCGATCAGTGGGTCGGTGTTCTGCGAGAGATCGAGCAGCGTGCTCTTGTAGTAGGTGAGCAGGTTGGGACCGTCGAGTTTGGCGATGTCCGGCCAGCGCGTGCCTTCGGGTAGTTTGTGGCCGCGCATGACGCCGCTCTGGGTGTTTTCGTACTCCATCTTGATGAAGAGCAGGAGCACCAGTTCGGTGACGTAGTCGGAGTAGTTGATGCCGTCGTCGCGCAGGACGTCGCAGAGATTCCAGAGTTTCTGGACGATTTCGTTGTTGCTCATGGTTGTTCCGGTGGTGGTGCGATGCCGGCCGCGCCGGTGGCGGGCCAGAGAATCTGGTAACGGGTGTTGCGCCCGCCGCCGGGCAGCCTGGTCAGGCAGCCCTTGACGACGAGGTCGGCGAGATGACGGGTGGCGGTGGCCTTGCTGACCTTGGCGACGGCCTGGTACTGGGCGGCACTGATCCCCAGTGCAAAGCCGCCGCGCTCGGCTTGCTCGCCGTCGAGCAGGCGGTTGAGAACCTTGATCTGTTCCGGGCCGAGCGCGTGCTGGCGGTGGTGCAGCCAGAACTGGCTCTTGCCGAGGACACGCTCGATCTGGGCTTCGGCATTGGTGATGGCGCTGTGCAAGGTATTCAGGAACCAGCTCAGCCATGGGGTGAGGTCGATGCCGCCAGCGGTCGACGCGATTTTCTGGGCGTTTTCCAGTTGCTGGTAGTAGCCCTTGCGGTCGGCCAGGATGGCGACCGACATGGCGTAGAAGCGGATGCTCTGCTGCTCGCCCTGGGCCAGCGCGAGGTCGGTCAGGGCGCGGGTGAGGCGGCCGTTGCCGTCATCGAACGGGTGCAGGGTAACGAACCAGAAATGGGCGATGGCGGCGCGCAGCAGCGGGTCGAGCGTCGCGTCGTTGCGGCTGGCGTTGAACCAGGCGACGAATTCGCCAACACGCGCTTCCAGCCCGGTCCGCGGCGGGGCTTCGAAATGCACGGTGGGGCGGTCGATGCGCCCGGAAACGACCTGCATCGGCTCGTTGCCGCGCCAGGCGCCGATGCGGATAGTGCTGGCGAGAAAGCCGTCGTCGCCGGCAAACAGCCAGCAGTGCCATTGCAACAGGCGTTCTTCGTCGAGCGGGGCGGCGAGATTTGTCGTCGCATCCCACATGATGCGGGCAAGACCCTCGCTGCGCGCTTCCTCTGCCTTGTTGCCGGCTTCGAGGCCGAGGCGGCGGGCCAGGCTGGAGCGGACGGATTCGACGTTGAGCCGCTCGCCTTCGATGGCACTGGAGTTGACGATGTTCTGGAGCAGTGCGTCGAGGCTGAATTCAGCCTGCAGGGTTTGATCGCTTGTGCGCGTGCGCCCGAGCAGCCGGCCTTGGGCGATGGCAACCTGGCGTAGCAGCGGGGCAAGCGTTGCTGCCTGCCAGCCGAAACGGGGCCAGTCCGGGTGTTGCCAGATCCAGTGGAGCATGGGGGGCTGATATTCAGGTCGATGAGCCGAATGTTAGCATTATTCGGCTCACTTCATGAGCCGAATTGCGGGTGATTCGGCTCAATGAATGGTACTGGCGAGCGATCAGGCGGCATTCGGCCACAGCCCGTCGGCCAGCGTGGCCAGCACCTTGTCGAGCTGGCCGCCGAGCAGGGCGTCGAGGCGTTTGGCACCGCCGTCGCCGGCAAAGGCGCGATTGACGAATTGCTGGTCGATGACGACTTCGTGGTGCAGTTGCTTGGCCAGGCGATTCAGCCAGCTGCGTTGGGCGGTAGTCCAGTTGGTCAGGGCGTAGATACGCTGCATGGCCCGGCCGACGCGTTCCTCGAACGGGAGCAGGGCTTCGCCTAGGGCGGCCTGGCGGATGTAGCCGATGATGCTGGCGGCGATGTCCTGGTTGCTGCGGTTGCGCCAGGCGGTTTGCAGGCGGGCTTCGGAATAGCCGTGTTCGTCGAGGAGCAGGCGAACTTCGCGCAGTTGTTCGCGCGAGAGGTCTTTCGGACGGTTGACGACGACGGCCAGCGCGGCGGACTGGTTGAGCTGCTGCCGGATGAAGTGGTTGAAGCTGTCGAGGTAGTCTTCCGGCTTGCTGTAGTCGCCGTAGCTTTGTTCGCGGGCGAGCAGTTCGTCCGGGTGATCGGAAATGATCGGCTTGTAATTGCTGCCGGCGAGCAGGCGCACGCCTTCGATCTGGGCGGCCAGGCTTTTTTGCTGGTGCAGCCAGTCGACCGCGGCGGCCGCGCCGAGTTCGCGCAGGTGCTGGTGGAGCAGGGCGGGAGCGATGCCCCAGTGCTGTTCCAGTTCGTGCAGGCGGGTTTTGAGTTCGGGCTTCTTCCCGGCCTTGTGCGTGGCGTCGCGCAGCACGCGCATCAGTTTCTGGCCGATGGCGTCGAGCACGTCGTCGGCGTGCCGGCTGCTGGTCCGGTTGCCCGGGGCGCTGAAGCTGGCCGGGTTGGCGAGTTCGCCGAGCAACTGGTCGAGCGTGATGTTCGGGTCCTTGACCAGCGGCAGCATGGTGTTGACGGCCTGCAGCGTGCGGTAGATATCGACCGGGTCGTAGATGCGGAACACGGTCTTGCCGATTTCGTCGCAGCGCCGGGTGGCGCGGCCGATCATCTGCTCGTAGAGGATGCGCGAGCGGACGCGGCGCATGAAGACGAGATGGGCGATGCTCGGCACGTCGATGCCGGTGGTCAGCAGGTCGACGGTGATGGCGATGTTGGGATAGCGCTCGTTTTTGTAGCGCTTGATCAGCTTGTCGACCTTGTCGGCTTGGCCGGTGATCTTGTCGACGGCGGCCTGGTTGTAGTCGTCGCCGTAGATGTCCTTGAAGGCCTGGTTGAGCAGGCGCTTGACCATGTCGGCGTGGAGATCGGTGGCGCAGAAGATCAGCGTCTTTTCTTCGCCGAAAGGGTCGAGCTCGCGGGCCAGTTGCTCGCAGATGACGCGGTTGAAGTCTTCGTTGATGACGCGACGGTTGAAACTTTCGATGTCGAACTTGAGTTCGTCTTCGAGTTCGGACTGTTCGATTTCACCGGTGCCGAGATCGATGGCGCTGACCTGTTCGCCCTTGGCGAATTTGATGCCGTGCTTGCCGAGCAGTGTTTCGTAGCGGATCGGCGGCTCGTGGTCGATCAGCCAGTCGTCGGCGACGGCTTCGCGGTAGGAGTAGGTGTAGACCGGGCGGCCGAAGATGTCGCTGGTGTGCTTGGCCGGCGTGGCGGTGAGCGCGATGCGGGCGGCGTCGAAGTAGTCGATGACGCGGCGGTAGGTGGACAGGTATTGGGCCTGGTCGCGGACCTGCAGTTCGCCTTCGGACATTTCCTGGTCGAGCGTGTAGCCGCGGTGCGCTTCGTCGATGATGATGCAATCGAACTCGTCGATGCCGGGCGGGTTGTCGCTTTGGAAAATGCGCTTGACCATGGCCTGCACGGTGGCGACCTGGACGCGAGTTTCGGCGGCCGCCGCCATGTCGCCCATCCGGGCGATGTTGTAGGCCTTGGAGAGCGGCAGGTTCTGTTCGAGCGCCGCTTCGTCGAAGTTTTCCTGCGCCTGCTGGCCGAGGGCGCTGCGGTCGACGAGGAAGAGGATGCGGCGGAAGCGTTCCGCTTTGAGGAAGCGGTAGATCAGGCCGATGATGGTGCGCGTCTTGCCGGTGCCGGTCGCCATGGCGAGCAGGCAGTTGTTCTGGCCGGCCGCCAGCGCTGCCTCGACGGCCTGGATGGCGCGTTCCTGGTAGTTGCGCAGGTGCAGGTAGGCAAAGCCTTCCTGCTGCAATTGGGCCTCGGCCGCGGCCTTGCTGCGCGTTAGCTGGTCGTGCAGGCCGTCCGGTGAGTGGAAGTCCTGCAGCGGCCGCGCCAGGTTGGCCGGGTGACGCAGGTCGCGGAACCAGGTGCCGCTCTGCTCGGCGAGTTGCGCCTGGTACGGTCGACTGTTGCTGGAATAGACAAATGGTACGGCGAAGCTGGCGCCCTGGCCGTCATTCCAGGCGCTGCTGCGGCCTTCGAGCTGCCAGGCCGGTTCGGCGTCGGCCAACTGGCGATAGCCGCGCGCGTAGCGTTCGGCCTGGGCAATCTTGCCGGCGACATTGGCGTTCTGGCGCTTGGCTTCGACTACGGCGAGCGGCGTCAGGCCGGCGAACAGGACATAGTCGGCGGCTTCCTTGCCCAGTGTCGGCCATTCGGCAATCGCCCGGTTTTTGCCCTTTTCCGGGCGTGCACCGTTGGCGTAGCTCAGTTGCTGGGTATCGGCCTCCCAGCCGGCGGCGAGCAATTGCTGGTCGATCAGGATGCGCGTCAATTCTTCGCTGAGGACCAGTTGCTGGCTCGCGACCTGGGTGCTGCGGCTGACTTGCGGTGCTGTTTTCGGGCTGTTGTCGAGTTGCTGTTGCAGGGCATGCAGGCGCTGTTCGAAGTCCTGCCGGACGCGGTCGAGCACGGCGGCCTGTTCTTCGGCCAGGCTTTGGTAGGTGCGGGCCTCGGCATCCATCTGGCTGGCAAGAACCGCGTATTCCTCCTTCTCGCGGGCGACCAGTGCGGCAAGCTGCTGCTTGCTGGCGAGGGCGGCGTTGCTTTCACCGAGTTCGGCCTGCAGCCGGGCGATTTCGCCTTGCAGTTCGCGCAGCGCCAGGCTGGGATCGCTGGGCGGCAGGAAGGTGCCGGGGCGAAAGCCGGCACCGGTTTTGCCGAAGGCGCGATGAAACCAGACGGCGAGTTCGCGCGCCAGCTTGAGGCCGTCCATCGCCTCCTTGTGGCGGGTGCGGAACTGGTGGGTTGCCTTGTTGCCCTCGATGCGCAGGGTATGGAACATGTTGCGCACCGTGAGGTCGAGGCCGATTTCACGATTGAGGCGGCCGAGCAGTTCAGCCTGCGAGGTTTCACTGTCGAAAGCGATGCCGGCGCGGGCGGCAAGGTCCTGAGCAAGCGCTTCGCCGAGCTGGCGCAGCTTGATCAGGGTGGTATTGGGATCGGCGGCGAAGACCTGTTCGGCGGTGCTGGCCAGTTGCAGGAAGACGGGGTCGTGCTCGGCGAGAAAGGCGAAATTGCTGGAAATGGTCAGGCCCCGGATGCTGTGGTGGTTGCTTGCCTATGGCATGGACGGGAATTTAACGCACTTTTGCTCTCTCCGGCCAGTCCTTTGGTCTGGCGGGGCCGCGGCGCGGTAAGATGCCGGCCACTTTTGTTGGCTCAACTTACCTTGAATACCTTGCAACAACTCCGCAATGGCGAACTGGCCGGCGCCCGCCGCCTGCAACTTGCTTGTGGTCTGACGGAATTCCCGCACGAGATCTTCACGCTCGCCGACTCGCTGGAAATCCTCGATCTTTCCGGCAATGCGCTGACGGCGCTGCCCGACGATCTGCCGCGCTTGCATCGGCTGCGCGTGATTTTCTGCTCCGGTAATCCGTTTGCCGAATTGCCGGCCGTGCTCGGGCGTTGCCCGCAGCTCGAAATGCTCGGCTTCAAGTCCTGCCGGATCGAGTCGGTGCCGGCCGCCGCCTTGCCGGAAAAGCTGCGCTGGCTGATCCTGACCGATAATCAGGTTGCCGAGCTACCGCCCGAAATCGGCCAGTGCACGCGGTTGCAAAAACTCATGCTGGCCGGCAACCGGCTGACGGCTTTGCCGGCGGAACTGGCCGAATGTCGCAATCTCGAACTGCTGCGCATCGCGGCCAACCAGCTGACGGTTTTGCCCGACTGGCTGTTTTCGCTGCCGCGCCTTTCCTGGCTGGCCTATGCCGGTAATCCCTTCTGCGCCAAGCTGCCCATCGTGGCGGTCGAGCCCATCGACTGGGCGCAACTGACGCTCGGCGAAAAGCTCGGCGAGGGCGCTTCCGGCATCATCCATCGCGCCGAGTGGCAGGCTGACGAGGCAAGCAAGCCGGTGGCCGTCAAACTGTTCAAGGGCACGCTGACCAGCGACGGCCTGCCGCAGAGCGAAATGCACGCCTGCCTGGCGGCCGGGGAACATCCCAATTTGATCCCGGTGCTCGGCCGCGTTGCCGAACATCCGGGCGAGGTCGACGGGTTGGTCATGGCGCTGATCGGCCATGGCTTCAAAAACCTGGCCGGGCCGCCCAGTCTGGATTCCTGTACGCGCGATATCTATGCCGCCGATGCCGCCTTCAGCCTGGATGCCGCGCTACGTCTGGCGCACGGCATTGCGGCCGCAGCCCGCCATCTGCACGCGCAGGGCATCACACATGGCGACCTGTACGCCCACAACATCCTGCATCTGGCCGACGGAGCGGCGCTGCTTGGCGATTTTGGCGCCGCTTCACCGGTTGACCAGGATGATGCGGCGCAGGCGCTGGCTTTGGAACGCATCGAGGTACGCGCTTTCGGCTGTCTGCTTGAGGAATTGCTCGCCCGTTGCCGGCCGGTGGGCAACGGCGCAGAAACGATCCAAATGCTGGCCGACCTGCAGGTGCGTTGTGCCGCCGAAATTCTCGAACGCCGGCCGCTGTTTACCGAGATCGTAGCGGCTTTGGCTCAAATCCTTGCCAAGGCCGCCTGAAGCTGCCCGAAGGCGATTCTTTCTTGTTCCAGCCGTAAATTCTTGCCGAGCCGGTTGTCGCGCAGGTCGTCGTAAAGCGCTTGTTCGTCGGGTGTCAGGTGGCGGAGTTGGCGTTGCTGCGGCAGCGGTTCGTCGCCCCAGAGTTCGCTATGGGCAAGGAAGCTTGAGCGGTCCATGAGCAAGGATTCGACGTGCGGAAAATGGCTGCGCAGTTCGTCGAGAATGGCGAAACCGTGGGTGTCGATATCGCCCCAGTAGTGAATCCGGCAGTCGTGTAGCCAGGCGGTGCCGGACAGGGCGGCAAAACCGTAGCCGGCGCCAAAGATGAGCAGGGCGTTGGGGATGGCCGGGAAGGCGAGAAAATTGGTTTCGTTTTCGGTGATGAAAACATGTTCTGTCGTTTGGCCGAGGCGGGCGAAGCTGGCCGCATCGAGTGTCAGATCGGCCTGTGCCAGTCCGGGAAAGGGCGAGCGGGCGGGATCGAGCCAGCGCAGACGGATCCGTTCGGGTTTGTCGAGAAAGCCGTAGCGACGGTTGAACTGGCTGAGGCCGCTGGCGCTGGTGTCGATGCAATCTTCTGGCAGTAGGCGGTCGAGCAATTCGCCGAGCACGCCGCGCTGGGCTTCGACGAACTTGCTGTGCACGCCGGGAATGTCCATCTGGCGCAGGTAGATGCCGGGGCGTGGGTGGGCGAGCAGCCAGTCGACGACGTCGAGCAGTCGTGGCCAATCCTCCGCCAGTTCGAGGGCACGCAGCGGGCGTTTGGCCAGCCAGGCGAGCAGTTTGGGGTGGCGGACGGCGGTCGACGTGCTGATTTGCGCAAAAAGGCGGGCTTCCTTCTGTTTGCCGAGCAGGGCGACGGCGCTGAGCGCATCATCGAGCCAGACTGCTGCCGGCAGGCTGTTCTGGCCGAAAACCTGATGCCGGAAGTCGCGCATTTCCAGCCGTAGATGCGGCATGGCGCGCAATTGCTGGCTCCACTCCCGGGCGGCGGCGAAGTGGTCGCGCAGTTGGTTGGCACTCGGCGTCTTCAGCGTCAGGCGGCGGGGAAAAGTCGTTTCGACGCCGGCTTCAAGCGGGAGCTGGGCGGTCAGGATGTCGCCCCTGTCCCACCAGCGTTGCACCTGCTGGCGCAGATCGGCCGGTGTACTCCACTTCATCCGGCCAGCCTCGCCTTTTCTTCGCGGTAGGCTTCGATGGAGAGATTGCGGAGCTTCGAGTCGCGGCCGTTTTCGTTATGGACGAAGCCGACGCTGGCCACGTAGGGTTCGATGATGTGGATTTTCTGCAACGGCGTGACGATCAAGAGTTGCAGATTTAGCTGGGCGAACAGTTTCAGGCCGTATTGCGCCGATTCGTCGGAGCCGCGCCCGAAGGCCTCGTCGATGACGACGAAACGGAAAGAGCGCGAACGCACCGCCCCCCATTCCAGCCCGAACTGGTAGGCCAGACTGGCGGCAAGGATGGTGTAGGCGAGCTTTTCCTTCTGGCCGCCGGATTTGCCGCCGGAGTCGGAATAGTGCTCGTGTTCCGTGCCGTCTTCGCGCCAACGCTCGCTGGCCCCGAAAATGAACCAGTTGCGCACATCAGTGACTTTGGCGGTCCACCGTCGGTCGAGTTCGGATTGCCCGTCGCGGCCACGAAAGCGGTCGATGATGCGCTTCACCTGGAGAAACTTGTTTTCCGAATACTGGGCGTCATCCGAGCCGCTGATGGCGTTTTCGGTGCAGGCGCGCAGTTCGCCCTGGAAGTCGCGAATGTCGGCATCCGGGCTGGGCTGCGCTTCGAGGACGATGAAACGGCCGGGGTTGTAATCGATCTGGGTCAGCGACTGGTTGATCAGCGTGATGCGGTCGCGGATTTCCTCACGCTCGCGGGCCAGTTGCGCGTTGAAATTGGCAATCTCGTTGATGGTATTGACGTTGAGCAGATCCTTGAAACTGGCTTCGAAGCGCGGCAGGTCGTCGGTCTTCAGTTTGTCGAGCAGTTTTTCGTACTCGAAGGCGGCTTCGACGCTGGCGTCGATGTCCGCCGTTTCCAGCTTGAATTCTTCCTTGAAGGCCGCCATCGCCTTGATGATCTTCTCGGCGAGTCGGCTCAGGGCGCGGGTTTCCGCATCGATCCGGGCTTGCAGCCAGTCGCGCATGTCGCGTTCGCGGTTGTCGCAGGATTCGACCGTCAGTTGGTGCTCGCCGAGGGCTTCACTGCGCAGGGGGTCGAGTTCGAGCGCGGCTTGTGTCACTTCCTGGGCCGGCAGGCTGGCGACGATCTCGCGGGCCTGGCTGGCGAGTTCTTCGGCGGCTTCGCGTTTGGCGCGCACGCCGCCGCGTTCATCGCTTTTTTCGCGAATCGCGCTTTCACTTTCGGCGAGCGCCGTCTGCGCCAGGGCAAGGCGTTCGCCCAGTTGTTTGAGCTGATCGGAGGCGCTTTCCAGCGCCCGTTTTTCGTCGCTCAGACGGGCAATCTCGCTGGCGACGGTCGACCAGTCGATTTCCCGGAAATCGTTGAAAATTTCCAGTTTCGACAGGGCTTCAAGGCGCCCGGCCAGCGCCGAACGCTCTTTCTGCAAGCCGCTGATCTGCCCGGCCACGGCAGCGAGGCGAATTTCCAGTTGCCGCGTCTGGTCCCGGAGTGCGGCGATCTTGGCCGTGTTGCTCCAGCCCAGCACATAGCGGCTGCGGTCGTCGAGGCGGTGCCGGTCGTCTTTCTCGTGGCGTTCACCGGGTGCCTTGATCTGCCCGGCGCGGGTGATGGCGCGGGTTTCGCGGCGGAACTGCTCCGGTGTCGCGCAGCAAGCGACATTGAAGCGCTGCGCCAGCTCGTGTTCCAGCCAGTCGTAAAACGGCGAATCGGGCTTGATCGAGAGCTTGCGGGCCAGCGAATCGCGGTGCAGTTCGGGCAATTCGCCGCGCTTGCCGGTGGTGCGCACCCGGTAATAGACCAGACGGCCGCGCAGGTGCGTGCGATCCACCCAGTCGGCGACGGCAGCGTAGTGCGCATCGGGCACCAGCAGGGAAAGACCGAAACTGCGCATCAGGCGCTCGGCGGCGCCTTCCCAGTCGCGCTCTTCCTCCCGCACCTGGACCAGTTCGCCGGCAAACGGCATATCGTCTTCGTCGAGTTTCAGCGCTTCGCACAAAGCCGTACGCAGGGCGATCTGTTCGGCCGTGATGTTGCTGCGCCGGCTTTTCAGGCTGAGGATTTCGCCGCTCAGCGCATCGTGTTCCAGCTTGCCCTGGCGCAGGTTGACGCCTTGTTCGGTCAGCGCATTCTGGATTTCTGCTTCCCGACCGCGCACTTCTTCGAGGCGCTCGACCAGTTGGCCACGCTGGCTGGTGAAAGCGGCTTCGTCGGTGGCGCCGGTTTCGCCGAGCTTGCCGACGAGTTCAGCGTAGAGCCCGGCTTTCTGTTGGCGCCGATTGCGTTCCTGTTCGAGCCGGCCGATTTCGTTGGCCAGGCGTTCAAGGCGGTCGCCGCCGTTGTCGGCGATGGCCTGTTTGAGTTCGTTGATGTCGCGCTGTTGGGCGAGGCGTTTGTCTTCCAGACCCTGGATGTGCGCGTCCAGCCTGGCGCAGTCGTCGGCCAGCTTGCCCAGACGCTTGTCGAGCAGGCCGAGTTTCAGGCCGGCGAAGTAGGGACGCAGCCATTCGCGCGCCTGGCGCAACTGGTCGATGGCCTGCTGCAAAGCCCTGTGGCGGCCGCAATCGGCGATCAACGGCGTGAGCAGTTCGAGCTGTCGCTTGGCCGCCAGCACCGCCCGATGCGCCCGGTTCAAGTCGTCGAAATGGCCGATCAGCGCGGCGATGCGCGGTGCGACATCGAACGCTTCGAGCATGTGGCTGCGCACGAAATCGGTCAGGTTGCCGACCGATTTCATCGACACCGTCTGGTGGAACAGTTCCAGCGCCTGCTCGCTTTCAATGCCGAAGCGGCGCCGGAACCAGGCGCCGTAACGCGGGAAACTGTCCTCGATCTCGGCACCTTGGCTACGCAAGCGTTTGCGCAACTGGGCGATGTCGCTGCCGAAATTGGCGAAATCGCTGGCGATACTCAGGTCGCGCTCGGCCCCGACGAAAAAACGGGCCGGTTGGCCTTGCGCTTCCTTGAGCCAGAAAACCTGGGCCAGCGTCACCGTCTGGTCATAACCGGCATTGTGGAAGATGCCGAGAATCACCGAGTAACTGTTGGCATCGCGCAAGCTGACCGGTTTCGAAGAACCGGTAATCTCGTTGCGCTCTGACTTGTAATGGCCGAGCACGTAGGACCGCAACGACCGCTCCCGCGCATCGGCCCCCGCCGCCTTGTTGTAGGCGATGCGTTGGGCGGGCACGAGCAGGGTGGTGATGGCATCGACCAGGGTCGATTTGCCGGAACCGATATCGCCGGTCAGTAGACTGTTCCGGCCATCAAGCAGGAGCGTCCACACGCGCTGGTCAAAAGTGCCCCAGTTGAGGACTTCCAGGCGTTGCAGGCGAAAACCGGAGAGGGTGTCGTCGGCGGTAAAGTCGAGGCCGAGGTTGGGGGAGGCGAGATTACTCATCTTCATTTTCTTTGGTTTCGCCATTCAACTGGCTGCGATACTCGCCCAGCCGGGCATCAAACTCCGCCAGCCACTGCGCGTCGACAAAAGCCTTGAGAATGCGCCTGACCTCGAAATTTCCTCCGCCCACCGCGCTGCCCCCGGCCGCCGGTTTTAGCCGGCGCAAAAAGCCGAGGTCGACGATCTTGTTGATGTGGCTGTCGATCTGGTCGATCAGGCGGGCTTCGTTGCTGCTTTCCGGGAGGAAGAGGCGGAGCAGTTCGACGATTTCGTCGCGGGCCAGGATCAGCCGGGTTTGTTCGCCGCTGGCGTCGAATTCGGCCAGTTTCTTGCGCAGCAGGGCGAGCAGCAGGCTGACCGGGAAGGAGAGTGGGCGGCGGGCGATCAGGCGCGGCAGTTTGTCGGCTGGGCCGCCATCTTCCGCCTCGATTTCCGGTCGAGCGCGCAGGAAGGCATAGCCCTCGGCTTCGTCGAGCACCAGTTCCAGGCCGAGCACTGCGATATGGTCGCGGACGCGTGCTTGCAACTGGATCAGCGCATTCCACAGTTGGGCATCGTTTTCGAGATAGAGCACGCCTTTGAGCAGGCTGATGACGAGGCTGGAAAGCGCGTTGGCGCTGGGCGGGGATGGAGCTTCGCTGGGGTTTTCGCTCATCGCTATCTCACGAAAATCACGCGCGGCAGGCGGGCGCGGCGGGTGATGGGGCTGGGGCCGGGATCGTCGGCCTGCCAGGTGATCAGTTCCGGCGTGGTTTCATCGACCACGGCCTTGAACTGGTCGCTGCCCAGTTGCAGGTAGGCGACCAGTTCGGCCAGGCCGTGGGCGAGCGGGTGGCGTTCGCTGATTTCCTTGAGGGTGATCTGCGAGCGATCCTGCAAGGCGTGGCGGATGTTGCCGGCGAGCTGCGCCTTGTCGACGACGGTTTGCGTGTAGAGGATGCTGGCGTCGATTTCCACTTCGTCCAAGGCCTCGGCCAGCTCGGCGATTTTCGGCTTGTGGCGCGGGGTGTGGAGCGGTCGCTCCATCGGCAGTTCGATATCGGCGGCAGTGTCGGCAATGCTCATGAATTCGCCGCTCGGCGCCTGACCGCGCAGGGCGATGGCCTTGCTTTCGATGCCGCGCAGGATGTCCATGATGCGCCGGTTTTCCAGCCAGGCCTGGTCGTCGAGAAAGCGGCGCAGTTGTTGCGAGAGCTGGGCGACGGTGCGCTGGGTATGTTCGCCGGCTTCCAGCCAGTCGTAATGGACGCGGCGGGTGCGCGGCTCGGGTTTCAGTTCGCGCACGGCGGGCAGGGCGAGGATCTGGTCGAGGCGCTCGGTCAGTTCTTCCTGGCGCTGGCTGGACATCAGGAAATCCCAGAAGGCGCGGAAACTGCGGCCCTGGTCGGAGTCGCCGATGGCGTCGCGCTCGCCCATGATTTCGCCGAGCAACTCGCCCTTGCTGCCTTCCCACAAGGCAATGCGCTCGCGCACGCGGCGGTCGAGGCGGCGGAAATTGTGTTCGACCTCGCGGAAATCGCCGAGCAGTTCGCGGGCGATCTGCTGGAATTGCTGAAAGCGGTCGCGCAGCGCGGTGTCGTCGAGTACGGGAATGTCGCCGCCCAGCACACGGCTCATTTCGTCATCGATTTCATCACGCCGGGCCTGCAATTCGGCGATGCGTCGCGCCGGGTCGGCCTGGCTGCCTTCGCTCATCTGCTTGAGCAGGTCGAACAGGGTGAGCAGGCGCGATTCGGTGCCGACGAAGCTGCGCTCGGTCAGACTGCCCAGCCAGGCAATGGCCTTCTCGGTGGCCGGCGTCAGGTCGAACTGGGTTTCGTCCGAGCCCTGCCGGTAGAACTTGCGCAGCCAACCCTTTTCCGGGCTGGCCCAGTCGTTGAGGTAATCGCTGGCGGGTTTTGGGTAAGCCTCCGGGCCGAGCTGCTCGCGCAGGGCAAATAGTTCATCTTCCAATGCCTCGGCCAGATCGGCGGCGGGTAGCACCCGGACATTAGGGGCAATGAAGGCGCGATGCAGAAAACTGGCGATCAGTGGTGCATGCTCCGAGCGCAGCAGGCGCCAGGCCGGGTGGTGTTGACGTAGGGCGTCGAGGGTGGAGAAGTCGAGGTTCAATGCCTATTTTTCGTTGTAAGGGGCTGGTGTTTGTTGCAGCATCGAAACTGTTTCCTTTTGCGGCTGACAGTACTCGAGAATGCCATCCCGGCTGATGACGATGGCCGTTCCCGTCTGCTCGGCAATTTGACGGGCGCGTAGGGCGGCACGTTGCAGGGCGACAAAGGAAAGGCGCAGATCGGCGTCGCGGGCTTGTTCAATGGGTTTGGGATTCACGATTCATTCCAGTCGAGCAATACGGGTTGTGCTCCCGAATTATCGTACAAAGCCCAGGTGTCGACCTGGGGCGCGTACAGATTCCGAAAGTTGTCGATCCCCGCTGCGAATCGGCGTCGAATGACCGCCTCCGGAATGTTATGACCGCCTTGTTTGACACGTTGAGCGACGCGGGCGATTGCCTCTTCCGGACTTGCTAGTTGCAAAAATAGCAGCTTGACGCGATAGCCTGCGGTTTGCCATTGCTGGATCATGCGCAGGTAGGCGCGGCCAGACAATGTGGTCTCGAAGGCAAAACTCTCAAGTGCCGAGCTGTACCTGGCGATTTCCTGCAGCATCAGTCGTCCGGCCTGGATGGATGCCGACTCAGGGGAGAACGGAGACAGGCCGGCGGCGATCAGATCAGCATTGATGAATACCGTGCATCCCGCTTCATTGGGCAGGAACTCGCGGGCAAAGGTGGTTTTCCCCGCGCCATTCGGGCCTGCGATGATAATGACACGTGGGTTGTTGTCCATCGGCAGATACTATCTATCGCTCAATGCCTTGGCAATGAAATGACGCCCGACGCGCGGTTTCGGTACGCGCTCGTCGAACCACGCCCGGACGTCCTCATCCAGACCGATGCCGTGCATGTAGTTGTAGAGCGCCTTGTTCAGCGCGCGGCCGAGGCTGTCGTGGTCGACGCCGGTCGGGTCGAAGAATTCGACGTCGTTGGTGGCAAAAGTGATCGGCGGCAGCGCCTTGAGCTTGATGCCGTATTCGGCCGGATTGAGGCCGACGGGCGAATGCACGGTGCACGCGAAGCGGTGGAAGAAGCCGGACTGGATGCAGCCTTCGGCGAAGAGCTGCCGCACATATTCGAGCGCGTCGACCGTGTCCTGCACGGTTTGCGTCGGGAAGCCGTACATCAGGTAGGCGTGCACCAGGATGCCGGCTTCGCTGAAGGCGCGCGTGACGCGGGCGACCTGGTCGACCGAGACGCCCTTTTTCATCAGCTTGAGCAGCCGGTCGGAGGCGACTTCGAGGCCGCCGGAAACGGCGATGCAGCCGCTGTCGGCGAGCTGGTTGCACAGTTCCGGCGTGAAGGATTTCTCGAAGCGGATGTTGCCCCACCAGGAAATCGCCCGGTTGCGCTTCTGCAATTCCTCGGCCATCGCCTTGAGCGCCTTGGGCGGCGCGGCTTCGTCGACGAAATGAAAGCCGCTCTGGCCGGTTTCGCCGATGATGGTCTCGATACGGTCGACCAGCGTTGTGGCGGCAATTCCGTCGTAGCGGCCGATGTAGTCGAGGCCGACGTCGCAGAAACTGCATTTCTTCCAGTAGCAGCCGTGCGCCACGGTCAGCTTGTTCCAGCGCCCGTCCGACCACAGCCGGTGCATGGGGTTGAGCATGTCGAGCAGCGACAGGTAGCGGTCGAGCGGCAGGCCGTCCCAGGTCGGCGTGCCGACTTCGGCGAAGGGCACGTCGGGCTCGCCGGTGGTGAAATAGCGGACCTGGCCGTCGACGCGGGTAAAGGTGCGGACCAGGTTGAGGCGCGGCCGTTGCCCGGCGAGATGTTCGAGCAGTGCGATCACCGGCTGCTCGCCGTCGTCGAGCGTGACGTAGTCGAAATAATCGAAGACGCGCGCTTCCTTGAGTTCGCGCAATTCGGTATTGACCCAGCCGCCACCGAGGGCGACGACGATGTCCGGTTGCTGCGCCTTGATCGCCTGCGCCATGCGAAAGGCGGCATAAACGGAACCGGGGAAGGGGACGGAAACCAGCACCAGGCCAGGCTGGTGACGGGCGATGGCGGCCAGCGTCAGCTTTTGCAGGGTTTCATCAACCAGGGTTTTCGGTGCCGCCAGAGCGCGCGCCAGCGGCTCGAAAGTCGGCTGGCTGCGTGCCAGCGACTCGGCGTAGCGGACGAACTCGAAGCGTGGGTCGACGGCGTCGCGCAGCACGTCGGCGAGGTCGTCGAGATAGAGCGTCGCCAGATGCCGCGCCCGGTCCTGCACGCCGAGCGAGCCGAAGGCCCAGGCCAGCGGATCGCCGCCTTCGTCGTCGATGTAGTTGTCGAGCGAGGCGAAGCGCGGGCCTTCGGGCAGGAACTGGCGGCCGCAGATGCGGTGCCCGATCGACGGATCGCGGCCCTGCAAAAAGGCGACGGCCGGCGTGACGCTGGCCAGATAGCGTTCGAAATTGTCGACGAAGCAGTGCAGGCTGGGCGTGCGCTTTTTCGCCGGCAGCGCCAGCACCTTGTCGTGCATGGCGCGCAGGCCGGTCGGCGAGAACAGTTCGAGCACCAGTTGCAGCGCGATGTCCTCCTGCACGGCATCGACGCCACGCGAACGCAGAAAACCGGTCAGGTAGGCGGTGGACGGGTAGGGCGTGTTGAGCTGCGTCATCGGTGGGATGACGGAGAGGACGCGGAGCGGGGCGCCGTTCATTAGCGCCCGAGCTTTTGCCGGATCAGCGGCAAGGCGGCCTGGGCGGCGCGTTCGCCTTCCATCAGCGCGTCGTGGCGGGCGGTGAAATCCCAGGATTTGACATAGGGCAGATTGGGGCGGATGACGATGTCGGCGCCGGCCATTTCGGCCTTGCCGATGACGCCGCCCATGATGGTCGTCGTTTGCCACAGGATGCTGCTCAGACTATCGACCGGCTGGCCATCCGGCTTGCCGGAAATGTCGACGGCGATGACGAAGTCGGCGCCCATTTCGCGCGCTGCCTGAACCGGTACCGGGCTGGTCAGCCCGCCGTCGACATAGGTCTTGCCGCGAAACTGGGTAGGCTGGAAAACGCCGGGTACGGCGGCCGAAGCCCGTACCGCCATGCCGGTGTCGCCGGAACGGAAGACGACACGTTCGCCGGTCTGCAGATTGGTGGCGACGGTGGCGAAGGGTTTGTTGAGCTTTTCCAGCGGCCGGTTATGCAGATGCTGGTTGATGAAGTCCTGCAGCGCTTCGCCCTTGAGCAAGCCGCGCCCGCCCAGGGTCCAGTCGGCGAAGATTTTTTCGTCGAGCTGCTGGGCGATTTTCTGCATCGCATAGGCGTCGTAGCCGCCCGCGTAGAGCGAGCCGACGACGGCGCCGGCGCTGGTGCCGACGATGAAATCAGGCACGATGCCCTGCGATTCCAGCATCTTGATCACGCCGATATGGGCAAAGCCGCGCGCTGCACCGCCACCCAGGGCAAGCGCCACCTTGGGTTTGTGGGTGACCACCGGGGCCGGGGCGGCGGGCTTTTCGGACAGTAGCGAGCAGCCGGCGAGCAGGGCCAGGCTGGCGGCCAGCAGCCAGTGGCGGAAAAAAGAACGGGCAATAGGCGTGGCAGCCGTCATGACGGTATCCGGTAATTTGTTAGGGAATTATTCGGCGCGATGACAGACCGCTTCGATGCGGTTGCCGAAGGGATCGAGCAAAAAGGCAGCATAGTAGTTGGCGTGGTATGGCGCTCGCAAGCCCGGTGCGCCGTCGTCGCGGCCGCCGTGGGCGAGGCCGGCGGCGTGAAAGGCCCTGACCTGGGCGCGCGTCGTGGCCTTGAAACAGCAATGCCGTTGGGCATCGGGGCGGGCTTCCGGCGAGGCATAAACGGCCAGGCAGGAGTGAAAATCCTCGATCTCGTTGCAGCGCACGCCATAGCCCAGGGCCCCCGGGCGGTCATAGACCTTGTCGGCGCCGAGCGTCGCCAGCACGGCGTCGTAGAACGGGCGGACAAAATCGATGTCGGCGACGGACAGCGAAACGTGGTCGAGGAGCAGCACGCCGCTTAGTCCGGAACGAACACCAGGCCAAAGGCGCCGATCGAGGTCAATTTGTCATCGACCGTAGTGTAGGAGCCGAGGCCGAAGGAATGGTAGCGCGAGGCGAAGGAGGTCAACTGACCAAGGCCGAGAAAGCGTTCAAGCTGGCTGCGTTCGGCGATGACTTCCTTGATCTTCTCGCGGTGCTTTTCCGGCGAGGGATTGAGGACGACGGCGAGGACGACGGCGCCGGCGGCGATGAGGAGAGAGAGGGGTTTGGCCATGGTCGGACGATAACTTTCGGGCGTCGGCGTACTGCTGTCGTCGCCATTCCTGTTTTCAGAGTTCGCTAGTGTTGCCGAAGCGCCGGGCGAAGACAAGGCTCTTGGCTACGGCCAGGAGCGGTTCGGGGCAATTTTTCGCGCGTTTGCAAGAAAGCCGGATGGCATCTTGCCTGGCGCCCGGTGGCCGCTGATGTTGCGGCTGGCCGGGCAACGCCGGCATTTCGGGATGTCGTGAAATTTTGCGGGTTCGTGCTCGCCGAGGCCGCCGAGCGCTGGCGCATCGCCCAGCTCAATAGCTGTTCGCCGGTGCCGCCGATCAATACCACTCGAGCAACGAAACGCCGACGCCGTAGTAGTTGGCGCGGTGGTTGTAGTCGATCATGCTTTCCCCGTAGCCGGAGAACCATTGCAGATGGCCGCGCAATTCGCCGGTGAGCGGGAAGGCATAGTCCACCTGCAGCGCGCCGTGGCTGTTGCGGCCGTCTTGCAGGCTGTGGCGAAGCAGGACGGAGAGTTCCTGCTTGTTCCAGCTACGGACCAGTTGCAGATCGGCCCGGCCCAGGTAACTGGCAATATCCGGATTGTCGTCCTGCGTGCTGGATTCAGGAATGCGCCACCAGGGCCGGAAGGTCAGGGTCCACTCGTTCTTTTCCAGGGCGATGCCGGCAATGACCCGGTTCCAACTGCGCGACAGCGGCAGCGAGCGGCCATTCGACTGGTGGTTGAGACCGAGCGACAGATAGCGGCCGCGCCAGCCGCCGATCGTGTAGTCGGTGCGCCAGACCCCGATGATCTCGGGCTCATGGTTGGTTTCCCGGAAGGGGCGGGAGGTGCCGGCCTTGTAGACCTGCCAGCGCGAGGTCTGGGTATAGCCGAACCAGAGGTCGCCATTGTCGCCGAACAGGTTTTCGACCAGTTTCGTCTTCAGGCTGATCTGGAGTTTGGCCTCGTCGCTGCTCTGCTCGGTGGACGAGGTGCTGGTATGGCCGGTTGCCGGTGAGCTGGGGAAAGGATTGGTGCGGCTGGCATGGAAGGCGGGCAGGACGTACACCGGTTTGTAGGGGCGGATGCGCAGGATCCGGCCGTGCTCTTCGGGGTCGAGTTCCCAGGTGTGGCCGAGCAGCGAGCTAGCGCTGGTAGCGCTTGGCGCCGTCTTCGATGCGGCAGGTGTCGCCGGGGCGGGCACGGCTTCGGCGACGGTCTTTGGCATCGGGGCCGCCTCCGCCGCGGCCAGCGCGTCGTAGCAGACGAGGCGGCGGGCGGCCTCGGTGATGCCCCGGCAGTCGGTAAGCGATTGCGCCGTGGCGTGAGGCGCGACAAGGGCGAGGAGGAGCGGGAGGATCAGGCGATGACGCGGGGGCATGGCTGGCTGTCCGGCAGAAAGGCGAGCGAGGGAATGATAGGCAAGTTAAGGGGGCGGACCAGGATCTGCTGCGTTGTTTTACCGATCTTTACAGCATTTGGTGCCGCGTCTCCTGGCCCCTGCCTTGGGACGAAACTCAAACATCGGCCTCGACCAGCCCCCCGTCCTTCTCCATCCAGGCCCGTCTTCCGGCCGCTTCGCCCTTGCCCATGAGCAGGGTGAAAGTGGCGGTCATTTCCTTGATCGTTGCGCGGCTGGCCTGGAACGGCACCAGGCGGCGGGTATCCGGGCAGAGCGTGGTTTCCCAGAGCTGGTCGGGGTTCATTTCGCCGAGGCCCTTGAAGCGGGAGACGCTGATCTTGTTTTCCGAGACGCCGTCGTCGCGTAGCTTCTGCAGCGTCTGTTCCTTTTCCGCTTCGTCCAGGCAATAGACCTTGCGCGTGTGGCCCTTGGCTTCGACATCAACGCGGAACAACGGCGGCTGGGCGACGTGGATATGGCCGCGCTCGACCAGTGCCGGGAAGTGCTTGAGGAAAAGGGTGAACAGCAGCACCTGGATGTGCGAGCCGTCGACGTCGGCATCCGACATGACGATGATCCGGCCGTAGCGCAGGCCGCTGAAGTCGATGCTGTCGATCTGCTCGATACCATGCGGGTCGACGCCGATGGCCACCGAGATGTCGTGCACTTCGTTGTTCTTGAACAACTGGTCGCGCTCGACTTCCCAGGTGTTGAGCACCTTGCCGCGCAGCGGCAACACCGCCTGGGTTTCCTTGTCGCGCCCCTGCTTGGCGGAACCGCCGGCCGAGTCGCCCTCGACCAGAAAAACTTCGTTACGGCTGAGATCTTCCGATTCGCAATCGGTCAGCTTGCCGGGCAGGGTGGCGATGCCGGAGGACTTCTTCTTCTCGACCTTCTGCGTCGATTTCATGCGGTTCTGTGCCGCCTTGACGGCCAGCTCGGCGATTTTCTTGCCGTACTCTGCGTGGCTGTTGAGCCACAGCTCGAACGGGTCGCGCACCATCTGCGAAACCAGTTTGTAGGCGTCGCGGCTGGTCAGTTTTTCCTTGGTCTGGCCCTGGAATTGCGGGTCGAGGACCTTGGCCGAGAGCAGGTAGGTCATGCGGCCGCAGACGTCTTCCTGCGCCAGCTTCACTTTTGCCGGCAGGATGGCGTGGTGTTCGGCGAAAGTCTTGATCGCCTCGAAGACGCCGGCTTTCAGGCCGGCCTCGTGGGTGCCGCCGTCCAGCGTCGGGATCAGGTTGACGTAGGATTCCGGCTTGCCGCCGCCTTCCTCGAACCAGGCCAGTGCCCAGGTGGCGCCTTCGCCGACCGAGAAGCCGTTGGCCGTTTCGACGGTTTTTTCGCCGACGAAGATCGGCGCCACCGGCGTGCCGACCATCATTTCGTTGAGGTAGTCGGCCATGCCGTTCTGGTAGCACCAGACCTTCTTTTCCTGGCCTTCGATGTCGAGCTCGACGGTGACGTTGGGCATCAGCACGGCCTTCGAACGCAGCAGGTGTTCCAGTTGGGCGAGGTTGATCTTCGGCGAATCGAAATATTTCGGGTCGGGCGAAATGCGTACAGTGGTGCCGGTGTTACGCTGACCGCAATCGCCGATGCGCGACAGCGGTTCGGTGACGAAGCCGGCACCGAAAGCGATGTGATGAATGCCGCCGCCGCGCTTGATTTCGACTTCCAGCCGGGTGGACAGCGCATTGGTCACCGAAACGCCGACGCCGTGCAGGCCGCCCGAGAAGCGGTAGGCGTTGCCGGCTTCCTTCTTGTTGAACTTGCCGCCGGCATGCAGCTTGCAGAAGACCAGCTCGACCGCCGGCCGGCCTTCTTCCGGGTGAATTTCGACCGGGATGCCGCGACCGTTGTCGGAAACCTCGATCACCCCGTCGGCCCGGATGGCGACGCTGATTTTTTTGGCGTAACCGGCCAGCGCCTCGTCGGCCGAGTTGTCGATGACTTCCTGGACGATATGCGTCGGGCAGGTCGTCCGGGTGTACATGCCGGGACGTTCCTTGACGGGCTCGAGGTCTTTCAGGACGCGGATGGATGAGGCGGAGTATTCAGTCATGCTCTTCTATATCAGGAAATAGTGCCCTGGCGAGGGCCGGGATCGAGGCGGATTCTACCGGTTCCCGGCATGCTGTGCACTGCGGGTGCCCATGGCATAATGCCGCGTTGATAAGGTGCGTGGGGCGGGTAGCGATGGTGCAGGAAAATTCCGGGCATGTTTTGCCAAAGGTGGGTACTTGCTTGCGGGTCGGCGATCGACGGGTCTGCCCATACCTGCTGCCGCCGCCTTATCGCACCAGTGCCGGCCTCGTTAGCAGCGACCGGCGCTCCCATCTCGATCGCCGCGCTTCGTGGATTCGCGAGTATTGTCTCGAGACGGCTTTGCCCTGCTGATCAATAACCAAGGAAAACCACACAAATGGCCGGAGCCAGTCTTTTAGTCCTGCTCGATGATATTGCCACGATCCTCGACGATGTTGCGCTGTTAACCAAGGTCGCCGCCCAGAAAACGGCCGGCGTCCTGGGCGACGATCTGGCGCTCAATGCCGAGCAGGTTTCCGGCGTCCGCGCCGAGCGCGAATTGCCGGTGGTCTGGGCGGTTGGCGTCGGTTCGCTGAAAAACAAGGCGATCCTGGTGCCGGCGGCGTTGGCGATCAGCGCCTTGATTCCCTGGGCGATCATGCCGCTGTTGATGATCGGCGGCTTCTATCTGTGCCTGGAAGGGGTCGAGAAGCTCGCCCACAAGTGGCTGCACAGCCCGCAGGAGGATGCTTCACACCATGCCGAGGAACTGGCGGCGGTAGCCGATGAAGAGGTCGATCTGGAAGTCTTCGAGGCCGAGAAGATCAAGGGGGCGATCCGCACCGATTTCGTGTTGTCGGCCGAAATCATCGTCATTGCCCTCGGGACCGTGGCCGGCCAGCCGTTCGCGACGCAGGTCACCGTCTTGGTCGGCATCGCGCTGATCATGACGGTGGGGGTTTATGGCTTTGTCGCCGGCATCGTCAAGATGGACGACCTCGGTTTGTATCTGCTGAAAAAAGGCCATGGCGCGGCCAAGACCATCGGCAAGGGCCTGCTGCTGACCGCCCCGAAACTGATGAAGGCGCTGACGGTGATCGGTACCGTCGCGATGTTTCTGGTCGGCGGCGGCATTCTGGCGCACGGCATCGCGCCGCTCCATCATGGGATCGAACAGATCGGTGAAATGCTCGGCCTGTTCGGCGGCGTCGTGGCGGCGCTGCTCAATGCGTTGGTCGGCATCGTCGGCGGTGGGCTGGCCCTGCTGGCGGTGACGTTATTCGGCAAACTGGCCGGCGTCTACAAAGGGAGTCGGGCATGAGCAAGGCACTGCGTCTTTCCGAAAAATGGTTCCGCCTCGGCCTCTGGCTGGTGGCCTTGGTCTTTGCCGGATTCCTGGTCGGGCTGGGCGGCACGGTGGTCGAAAACCTGCCCCGGGTCGAGCATGGCTACAGTCTCGAAGACTTCATCGACAAGCCGGCCGCCAACGCCGCCCGGGCCGCCATCCGGGAAACCCAGGAAACCCGCCAGACGGCGGATGAAAAGCTGGAGCAGGAACAACTCGGGCTCAACAAGGCGCGGGCCGATGCGCAGACGGCGCGCGAAACTTTCAACAACTGGCTGGCCACCCGCCATGTCACCCAGCGCGCCGAGCAGGATCCCGAACTGCTCGCCCGCACCCGCCAGCTCGATCAACTGAAGGCGGTCGAGCGCAAGGCGCTGGCCAAGGTCGAGGCGCAGCAGCAGATCCAGCTCAATGCCCAGCAGGCCGAGCAACACGCCCGGCGCGAGTTGAGCCGGCTGGAAAGTGCGGCGTCCAGCCAGTTGACCACCGAACTGCGCCGCCAGGAATTGCGGGTCTTTCTCTATCGCCTGGCGCTGACCCTGCCGCTGCTCGGCATCGCCGGCTGGCTGTTCGTCAGGAAGCGGCAGAGCACTTACTGGCCGTTCGTCTGGGGCTTCATCTATTTCGCCTTGTTCGCCTTCTTTGTCGAACTGGTGCCCTACCTGCCGAGCTACGGCGGCTATGTGCGCTACGCCGTCGGCATCGTCATCACCGTGCTGGTCGGGCGCTACGCCATCATTGCCCTGAATCGCTACCGGGAAAAGCAGAAACTGGCCGAAATGCTACCCGATGTCGAACGCCGCAAGGAGCTTTCCTACGACACGGCGCTCGCCCGGTTGGCCAAGAAAGTCTGCCCCGGTTGCGAACGGCCGGTCGATCTGGGCAACACCGCCATCGACTACTGCCCGCATTGCGGGATTTGCCTGTTTGATCGGTGCGGGCAATGCCAGGCGAGGAAAAGTGCGTTTGCGAGGTTTTGCCATGCTTGTGGGTTGGGGGCGAAGGGGTGAGGGAGGCCGCCGCTCCGGTCCAGTCATTGATCGGCAGCCGCATCGTCATGCTGCGCGAGCAGCGCGTGATGCTCGACAGCGATCTGGCCGAACTCTACGGCGTGGAAACCCGCGTCCTGGTGCAGGCGGTCAAGCGGAACCTGGAGCGCTTCCCGGACGACTTCATGTTTCAACTGAGCAATCAGGACCTTGCGGCTTTGAGATCACAAATTGTGATGTCAAACACCGGGCGCGGTGGCCGCCGTACTGCGCCCTATGCCTTCACCGAGCAAGGCGTCGCCATGCTCTCCTCCGTGCTGGGCAGCCCCCGCGCCGTCGCCGTCAATATCGAGATCATGCGCACCTTCGTGCGCGTGCGCGAACTGGCGGCCACCCATGGCGATCTGGCCAGCCGCCTGCACGAACTTGAGGAGAAGACCGAGGCGCTGGCCTTGCAGCACGATACCTTCGCGCACAACACCCGCGCCCAGTTGAAGCAGGTCTTCGAGGCCATTCGCCAATTGATGACCCCACCCGAGCCGCCCCGGCGGCCGATTGGGTTCGTGACAGAAGAGAAAGGCAGCAAGAGCAAAGCCGCCACGGGGGAAGCGTGAGCGCCGAGGGAACGACGGGGGCGCTCCAGGGCATCCGTACCCGCGCCTTGTACGACGAGTCAACCATTCGCATCTATCAGGCTTATCTGGACGCCATTGCCGATAGTGCGCGGGCCAACGGAGCTTGGGTTGTGCCACCGTTCAAGATGGAGTGGGTGAGGTCGATTAAGCCCTTGTTTCTGTGGAAATTGTGGTGCGTCCCCTATTATTGACGAGGGGGCGATCCGCACCGATTTCGTGTTGTCGGCCGAAATCATCGTCATAGCCCTCGGGACCGTGGCTGGCCAGCCGTTCGCGACGCAGGTCACCGTCTTGGTCGGCATCGCGCTGATCATGACGGTGGGGGTTTATGGTTTTGTCGCCGGCATCGTCAAGATGGACGACCTCGGTTTGTATCTGCTGAAAAAAGGCCATGGCGCGGCCAAGACCATCGGCAAGGGTCTGCTGCTGACCGCCCCGAAACTGGTGAAGGTGCTGACGGTGATCGGCACCATCGCGATGTTTCTGGTTGGCGGCGTCGTGGCGGCGCTGCTCAATGCGTTGGTCGGCATCGTCGGCGGTGGGCTGGCCTTGCTGGCGGTGACGTTATTCGGCAAGCTGGCCGGCGTCTACAAAGGGAGTCGGCCATGAGCAAGGCACTGCGTCTTTCCGAAAAATGGTTCCGCCTCGGCCTCTGGCTGGTGGCCTTGGTCTTTGCCGGTTTTCTGGTCGGGCTGGGGGGGCACGGTGGTCGAAAACCTGCCCCGGGTTGAGCATGACTACAGTCTCGAAGACTTCATCGACAAGCCGGCCGCCATCGACTACTGCCCGCATTGCGGCATCTGCCTGTTCGAACACTGCTCCGCCTGCCAGGAGCGCAAGAGCGCCTTCGCCCGCTTTTGCCACGCCTGTGGCGCCGCCGGACAGAAGATCGTCGGCTAGGGTGAACCGGCGGCCTTCCTACATCCCGCCGAAACCGCCACCGCCCATGCCACCCCCGGGGCCGCCCATGCCGCCGCCGGGAGCGCCGCGCCGGCTCGGTCGTTCGCCAGCGCGCCCCGCGGCTCTGCTGCCGTTTTCGCACAGGCCCGAGTAGAGGGCGGGAATCGTCGCCGCCAGCGACTGGTCGGCAATTTTCTTCTGCTCGTCGTCGAGCCCCGCGTACAGTTTGTGGGCGGCCTCCTGGATGTCTTCCATGGCGGTCAGCCGGTTACGCACCATGTCGACCTTCAGGATGATCTGCTGGGGAGCGCTCTGGCGCACCGAACGGGGAGTTTGCAATTTCATCTGGTCGGCCATCAGGGCGCCGATCTTGTCCTGGTAGGCGTCCCACAACACGGCTTGGGGCGGGGTCAGCCGCAAGGCGGTGGCAGTGCGCTGCAGTTGCTCCTGCAACTGGGCGGTGACCGAGGGGGGACCGCCGTCATCGCCTCCCGTGCCCCCCGGCGGCGGACCGTCACGGCCGCCCATTGGAGTGCAGGCGGCGATCGTCAGGGCGGCGGCCAGGAGGAGCGGGAGGAATTTTGGGGGCATGGCATGAGGGCACAGTGGAGAAGCGGAGATTTTCTCCGCAGACGGCGTTAAGGCCCGTTAAGCCGGGGTAAATCTTTGTCGCGGGCGAGTCCCGTGCGAAAGCGGAGCAACCGGCGCCGCGCCGCGCACGCCTTACCCGAGAAAAGCCAATTGAATCGCGGCGACGCAGAGGGGCAGAGGAAAAACCAAGGCTTGCCCGGGTCGTTCGGCCGAGCGTCCGGCTGAGCGGCAAAGACGATGCCCGCGACTTTTTTCACGCTCATCTCTGCGCCGCGGCGACTCGGCGGTAAGGTTTCCGGGCTTAATCCTCGCTCGATGCCTGATCGGAGGAGCCCTGGCTGATCGGCAGGAAGACGGTAAAGGTGCTGCCGTGGCCGGCCGCGCTTTCGACCGTGATCTTGCCGCCGTGTTTTTCGATGATGCCGTAGGAAAGCGACAGGCCGAGGCCGGTGCCCTTGCCGACCGCTTTGGTCGTGAAGAAGGGGTCGAAGATCTTGGCCTGGATTTCCGGCGGGATGCCGCTGCCGGTGTCGCTGATCGAGATCCAGGCCTGTTCCGGCGTACTGCCGCTGCGCAAGGTGATGGTGCCGTGGTGGGCGATGGCCTGGGCGGCGTTGACCAGCAGGTTCATGAAAACCTGGTTGATCTGCGACGGCCGGCACTGGACTTGCGGCAAGCTTGCGTAATCGCGGACGACGTCGGCCTTGTATTTGATCTCGTTCCACACCACGTTGAGGGTGCTTTCCAGACCGGCGTGGAGATCGACCCATTCCAGGCTGACATCGCCGGTCCGCGAGAAGTCGCGCAGGTCCTGGACGATACGGCGGACCCGGGCGGTGCCGTCGATCGATTCGGTAATCAGGCTGGGGATGTCTTCGCGCATGAAATCGAGATCGGCCTGGCGGCAGAGTTCCTGCAACCGCTCGCTGGCCGCTGCATCCCGGGCGAGCAGGGGCGGGATGTCGTCGATCAGGGCGAGCAGTTTGCCGACGTAGCCCTTGAGGGTGCCCAGGTTGGAATTGACGAAGCCGATCGGGTTGTTGATTTCATGCGCCACTCCGGCGGCGAGTTGGCCGATCGAGGCGAGTTTTTCGGATTGCAGCAACTGGTTGTGGGCATCTTCCAGCTTATCGATGAGCCCCCGCTGCTCTTCCTTTTCACGCTGCAGGGCGTGGTTGATTTTTTCATTTTCGCGCACAGCCGCTTCCAGTTCGCGAGTCCGCTCGCGGACCTGCTTTTCCAGGGTGACGGCGGTCTGGAACATGCCGAAGTCGGAAACCTTGGCACTCATGTCGCGCTCGGCCCGGTTCATCAGGGCGGTGATGATCTTGTTGAGGCGGACGATCTCCGCCCGCAGGGCCTGCTCGTCGGCCGCGGCCAAATTACCCGATTCAGGCATCGCGGGTCTCCGGCGGGCAGCCGATGGCGATACCGGTGAATGTCTGGTTGACGTGGACGCTGCCGTACTGCTCGCCATAGGTGCTGAAACCGACCGTGTTGTTGCGCTGGAACTCCGCGCCGGCCTGGTCTTTCTGGTTCTTCTTGGTGATTTCCAGGTTGCGCAGGATGCAGTCGCAACCCAGCGTCAGGAGTGGCGGCCCGATCTCGGCCCGGATGTCGGCGAAGGTCTCGGCCAGGTCGGCGACGATATCGCCGCCCCGCGCTACGCGCAGAATCAGTCCTTCCTCGATGGCGCAATAGAAACTCAGGCTGCCGTCCGGGTTGGCCTTCTGGATCGAGCGCACGTAGTCGGTGCCGTCGATGACGACGACGACCGGGGTGGCGGCAAAGTGTTCGGTATCCAGTTCGCTGGGTTTGATGCCAAGGATCCGGGCATATTCGTCGGCCGCCGGCAGGCCGTTGATTTCCTTGACGATGCGGTGCTCGGCGTCGGCTTCGGTGACGACCAGGCGTTCGTTTTCGCTGGTGAAATGCTGGGTCTTGAAGATCTTGAAGGGAAGCGGCGTGGTGAACAGGAGCAGGACGGCGCTGTCGGTGTGGAAGGCGCCATCGTGGAAGACCCAGGTCCGGCTGAACTGCAGATCGTCGCCGGCCGAGCCGCCGCACAGCGGAATGCCGCGCAGCGCCGATTGCAGCACTTGGACCACCGGCTCCTCGCGAATCGACATGCCGTCGATCATCAGGAAGGCGAAGGTGTTGGCCGCCGCGCTGTTCGCCGACAGGTTTTCCAGTTGCTGCTGCAGACCCTGGGTGAACGCTTGGCCCCGGGCGACTTCGAATTGCTGCAAGTGCGGCAGCAGGCCGCTGACCGCGCGTCCGGCGGCCGACGAAAAGCTGGCCCCGGCCAGGCTATGCGCACAATAGCCGGCCGGACCGATTTCACCGGCCGTGGTGCAGCCGATGACGCGGACGCCGGCAAACAGACGGTTCATTTCATCGGCCAGAGGCTCCAGGTCGTAGGTGCTGGCGCAGAAAAAAATCACCAACTCGATGGCAGGCTGGTTGACCGCGGCATGAAATTCGCGGGCCGCCTGCCGGGGGTCGCTGGCCGAGGTATGTCCCGGCAGGATCATGGGCGCGCTGAGCATGATGGATGTCCTTGATTGGGGCAGGGCTGCTGCCGGAAAATATTCTGCATTATCCCAGAATACGCGATTGCACCACCGTGGGGCAGAGGGCCGGAAGATAAACAAAGGCCAGCCCGGATGGTTCGCCATGCCGGCGGGGTGAGCGGCATGCTCCGCGCTGTTCCTCGGCGACTGCGCGCTACGGTTTTTGGCATTATCCGAAGGCTGGCCGATCTGCCCTCGGCGTTGTCGCCGCTCCCGGCCGCCGACTTCAGTGGATCTGGTTGGCCACCGCCCAGACGGCGGCCTCGACCCGCGAGCGGAATTTCAATTTTTTCAGCAGGTTGCGGATATGGACCTTGACCGTGCTTTCCATGATGTCGAGTTCGCGGGCGATCAGCTTGTTCGACTGGCCGACCGCCAGGCATTTCAGGATGGCCGTTTCGCGTTCGGTCAGGTTGGCCTGCTGGCGGGTGTCGCCGACGCTTTCCTGGCGCAAGGCAGTGGCCAGCAGGCTGGTCAGTTCCGGGCTGATGGCGTTTTGCCCCTTGATGACGTTGCCGATCAGCTTGAGCATGTCGTCCGGATCGTTGTCCTTCAGGATATAGCCGTCGGAGCCGGCGCGGATGGCGGCAATGAGGTCTTCCGGAGCGTTGGAGACGGTGAGGATGATGATGCGCGCGTCGATTTCCAGGTCGCGCATGGTGCGCAGGGTTTCCAGGCCGTTGATGCCCTTCATGTTGAGGTCGAGCAGGATCAGGTTGGGATCGAGTCGCTTGGCCTGGGCGATGCCCTCCTGGCCGCTGGCCGCTTCGCCGATCACGCTGTAGGCGGGGTCGAGTTCGAGCAACTGGCAGACGCCGCGGCGGAACAGGGGATGGTCGTCGATGACCAGAACGCGGGTGATGTCGGGCATGGCGGGCTTTCAGGCGGCGGGGAGACAGTATTTTTGCGGGCGGAAGGTCAGCGTGATGGTACTGCCCCGGCCCGCCTGCGAATCGATGTGCAGCGTGCCGCCAAGAATGTGCGAGCGGTCGTGCATGATGCTGGTGCCGAAATGGTTGGCCGGGATGCTGCCCGGATCGAAACCCTGGCCATTGTCGGCGACGCGGACGGTGACGTCGTGCCCGGCATCGACGGCGATATCGATGGTGGCCGAGCTGGCGCCGGCGTGGCGTTCGATATTGCTGAGCGCTTCGCGGATGACGCGGATGACGTGCATTTCCTCGTTGCCCGAAAGCGCGATGCCGGACAGGGTATTGCTCAGGCGGACCGGGAACCCGAGTTTGCCGGAATACTCGGCGACGGTTTCCTGCAGCGCCGAATTGAAGCCGCGTTCGTCGATGCGCAGGCGGAAGGTGGTGATCAGCTCGCGCAATTCCCGGTAGGCCGAACTCAGCCCCTGTTTCAGTTCCTGGGCGATGGCATAGGCCTCGGTTTGCGGCTTGAGATTCTTTTCCAGGCGGGTGACCTGGATTCTCAGGTAACTGAGTGACTGGGCGATCGAGTCGTGCAATTCGCGGGCAATGGCCGAGCGTTCCTCGAGCACGGCCAGGCGGTGTTTTTCCTCGGTCCGCCGCATGTTGGAAAGGGCGTTGGAAACGTGGTGGCCAACCGTTTCGATGATGAGCGCCTTTTCGCGGGGCAGGGAGTGGTCGGCCTTGACGAAAATGGGCATGGTGCCGCGCAGCTTTTCACCGTCGCCGATGGGCAGGAAAAGAATCCCTTGTTCGTCACCTTGGCGCGCTTCGGCCTGTTCGCCGAGCGGGATTTGGGATTGCTCGAAACAGCCGGCGCAATTGTCTTTGCCGCACAGCGCCTGCAGTTCCTCCGGCGCCAGGTTGCCGATGACCGGATGCGCCGGCAGTTGGCCGTTTTCGCTGATGCAGACCATGCTGTGGCCGAGCTCCAGCGCTGTTTCGACATCTTTCAGGATGGCCTGGATCATGTCCAGCTTGAGGTCGCTGGCCGATAACTGCTGGCTGGTCCGGTAGAGGAGTTCGAGCGACTGGTTGCTGCGGGTCAGCTCGCGGGTCTTGGCCTCGACCTTGTCTTCGAGATGGGCGTACATGTTGGCGATTTCGCCGATCATCGTGTTGAAGGCCTGGCCGAGTTGGCCGAGTTCGTCACCGCTGGCATGCTCGACGCGGACGCTGAACGAGCCCTGCGACACCGTCCTGGCCGCCTTGAGGAGGGCGGCCAGCGGCCGCACCAGTTGCCGGCGCAACATCCAGCTGGTGATCAGGCTGACCAGGATGATGATACCGAGCAGGGCAAACTGGGTGGCGCGCAGGAAATTCACCTTGCGCTCCAGGTCTTCCTCGATGAGCTGCACGACATGATCAATCTGACCGACGAAGAGCGGGATGTCCTGGGCCATCTCGCTCAGCGCGTCGGCGTCGCCGTCGGCGGCGGCGCGGCCGACCGGGCGAATGTGCTCCTGCCAGTGCTGGTTGACGATCCGGTTGGCGGCGGCGAGCCCCGCGTTGCCGGCCGACTTGGCCTTGATGAAACGATCCAGGCTGTGCAGCCGGCGCTCGAACTGTTCCAGGGTGTCGAGCGCCTGACGCCGCTTTTCCGGTTGCTGGAGCTCGCTCAGGGTGCGAAAACTCATCATCCGCAGGGAACCGGAAAGGTTGATGGCATTGGCCTTGCCGCTGATGTTGTCGGCTACCGCCGTGGACATCACGATGGAAATGAAGGAGAGCAGGGCGAGTGTCCCCATCGCCAGGCCGAGCCGGGCGAGCACCGATTCGCGCAGGGCCCGGGCAAGCGATTGGAAGAAAGTGGTCATGGCGTGTATTGCGGCTTACCCCATTTGCGTGGTGGGGCTCGTCTCCGGCCGGCAGTGGGCGACGAGCGGTTTTACATGGCTTTGATTTTACGTGGAAAACTTTGTTCGGGTGAGGCGATTGATCTACCTATTTGGAGGTAGATCCAGGGCTTGGCGGGCTTTTTTGCCCCCTGTCGGCGGCCGCTTTTGCTCCCTATGATGGGCCTCAGATCAATTTGCGAGCCTTTCCCCGTGCAAGCTTCCCGCCGCGCTTTTTTCGCCATTCGCCCCAGCGCCGGGACGCCTGCCGTGCGCCCGCCCTGGGCGCTGGCCGAAGCGGCATTCCTGGAAAAGTGCACGCGTTGCGCCGCCTGTCTCGACGCTTGTCCGACCCATTTGCTGGTCAAGGGCGGCGGCGGTTTTCCGGTAGCCGATTTCACGCCGGGCCAGGCTCCAGAGGGCTGCACCTTCTGCGGCGACTGTCGGCGCGCCTGCCACGACGGCGCCCTGCAACAGGTCGACGGACAGCCCGCCTGGTCCTTGCGGGCGGTTTTCGGTGAGACCTGTCTGGCCGCCAGGAACGTCGTCTGCCGGACCTGCGGCGAAGCCTGCGAAGTCGGGGCAATCAGTTTCCCGCCGCGCCTGGGCGGCGTCGCCCGGCCGCAACTCGTGGCCGACGCCTGTAGCGGCTGCGGCGCCTGCCTGGCCGATTGTCCGACGCAGGCCATCCGGGTCCTGCCCGATTCCTCACATTCCATTGCCACGCAAGGTGCCGCATGAAGATAGTCAGTCTGGTTCTGAAATATTTCCCGGCCCGCGCCGCGCAGGTCCGGGCCGGGGTTGAAGCCATCGCCGGCGCGTCGGTCGCCCTTGATGACGGCGCCGGACGAATGATTGTGGTGGTCGAGGACGGCGCGGGCTATGCCGTGTCCGACTCGATCATCCAGGTCCATCAGGTGGCCGACATCATGTCGGTCACCCTGGCTTACGAATACAGCGACGAAGCGCTTGCTCTTGAGGAGGTTTGACCATGACCATGAACCGACGTGATTTCCTGAAAACCCAGGCCATCGCGGCCGCTGCGGCAACCGCCGGGATGCCGCTGGCGGCCACTGCCGCCAAGCCGGCCGGCGAGGCCGGCGGCGCCACCGACATCCGCTGGGATAAGGCGGCCTGCCGCTTCTGCGGCACCGGCTGTTCGGTGCTGGTCGGCGTCCAGCAGGGCCGCATCGTGGCCACCCAGGGCGATCCGGATGCGGCGGTGAATCGCGGCCTGAACTGCATCAAGGGCTATTTCCTGTCGAAGATCCAGTACGGCGAAGACCGTCTGACCCGGCCGCTCTTGCGCATGAAGGACGGCAAATACAGCAAGAACGGCGAGTTCCAGCCGGTGAGCTGGAAACAGGCCTTCGATGTCATGGAAGAAAAGTGGAAGGCGGCGATCAAGGCCGAAGGCCCCAATTCGACGGCGATGTTCGGCTCCGGCCAATGGACGATCTGGGAAGGCTATGCCGCCTCGAAACTGATGAAGGCCGGCTTTCGCACCAACAACCTCGATCCCAATGCCCGTCACTGCATGGCTTCGGCCGTCACCGGCTTCATGCGCACCTTCGGCATGGACGAGCCGATGGGCTGCTACGACGACATCGAGAACGGCGATGCCTTCGTGCTCTGGGGCTCCAACATGGCCGAGATGCACCCGATCCTCTGGTCGCGCATCACCGACCGCCGGCTGACCCATCCCAACGCCGAAGTCCATGTGCTGTCCACCTTCGAGCACCGCAGCTTCGAGCTGGCCGACAACGGCATGATCTTCACGCCGCAGACCGATCTCGCCATCCTCAACTACCTCTGCAATTACATCATCCAGAGCGGCAAGGTCGACCAGGAGTTCGTCAAGAAGCACGTCAATTTCAAGATGGGCGAAACCGATATCGGCTATGGCCTGCGTCCGGCCCACGTGCTGGAAAAGGATGCCAAGTTCAACGGCTATCCGGGGGCCGACGGCAAGCCGAAGAACAACCCCAACGACGCCCACCCGATCACTTTCGACGAATTCAAGAAATTCGTCTCCGAATACACCCTGGAAAAGGCCGCCAAGATCTCCGGCGTGCAACCTGACCGCCTGAAGAAGATGGCCGAGCTCTATGCCGATCCGAAGCGCAAGGTGATCAGCTTCTGGACCATGGGTTTCAACCAGCATACGCGTGGCACCTGGGTCAATAACATGATCTACAACGTGCACCTGCTGACCGGCAAGATCTCGACGCCGGGCTGCGGTCCGTTCTCGCTGACCGGCCAGCCCTCGGCCTGCGGCACGGCGCGCGAAGTCGGCACTTTCGCCCATCGCCTGCCGGCCGACATGCTGGTCGCCAACCCGGAACATCGCAAGCACGCCGAAGAAATCTGGCGCCTGCCGGAAGGCACCATTCCCGACAAGATCGGCTTGCACGCCGTGGCCCAGAGCCGGGCGCTGAAGGACGGCAAGCTCAAGTGCTACTGGACCTCGACGACCAACAACATGCAGGCCGGACCGAACGTCAACCAGGAAATCTATCCGGGCTGGCGCAACGAGGCGGCTTTTGTCGTCGTCTCCGATTGCTACCCGACGGTGTCGGCGATGGCCGCCGACCTCGTGCTGCCTTCCGCGATGTGGACGGAAAAGGAAGGTGCTTTCGGTAATGCCGAGCGGCGCACCCAGTTCTGGCGGCAGCAGGTCAAGGCGCCGGGCGAAGCCAAGTCCGATCTCTGGCAATTCGTCGAGTTCTCCAAGCGCTTCAAGGTCGAGGAAGTCTGGCCGGCTGAGTTGATCGCCAAGAAGCCGGAACTCAAGGGCAAGACGCTGTTCGACGTGCTCTACAAGAACGGCAATGTGAACAAGTTCCCGCTGGCCGACCTGGCAAAGGCCAACGGCCACGCCATCAAGGGCTACAGCAACGACGAATCGAAGGAACTCGGCTTCTACCTGCAAAAAGGCCTGTTCGAGGAATATGCCCAGTTCGGCCGTGGCCACGGTCACGATCTGGCCGATTTCGACGCCTATCACAAGGCGCGCGGCCTGCGCTGGCCGGTGGTCGACGGCAAGGAAACCCTGTGGCGCTACCGCGAAGGTTACGACCCGTATGTGCCGAAGGGCGAGGGCGTGCGTTTCTACGGCAACAAGGACGGCAAAGCCAACATCTTTGCGCTGCCCTACCAGGATCCGCCGGAAAAGCCGGATGCCGAGTTCGACCTCTGGCTGTGTACCGGCCGCGTCCTCGAACACTGGCACACCGGCTCGATGACCCGGCGCGTGCCGGAATTGCACCGTGCCGTGCCGGAAGCCGTCTGCTTCATGCATCCGGACGACGCCAAGAAACGCGGCCTGCAGCGCGGCATGAAGATCAAGGTGGCCTCGCGCCGCGGCGAGATCCAGATCCGCGTCGAAACCAAGGGCCGTAACAAGCCGCCGGTCGGGCTCGTTTTCATCCCCTTCTTCGACGAGGGCAAGCTGGTGAACAAGCTGACGCTGGACGCCACCTGCCCGATCTCGAAGCAGACCGACTTCAAGAAGTGCGCCGTCAAGATCGTCCGCGCCTGATCGACCGCTGATCCCACGAGCCGACCGTGCAACCCGACCCCACCGCCAAGCCGCAAGGAAAACCCGGCGCGTCGCCCACTTCGGTGGCGCGCCGGAAATTCCTCAACGGCATCGCCGCGGCCGCCGGCACCGGCTGCCTGCTGACGCTCGGCGCGCTGCTCGCCGGGCGGCCGGTCAGCGCCCATCCGGCGCAGGCCCTGCGCCCGCCGGGGGCGCTCGAGGAAACGGCCTTTCTCGCTGCCTGCCTGCGCTGCGGGTTGTGTGTCCGCGATTGCCCTTACGAGACCTTGAGTCTGGCACCATTCGGCGGGGCGCTGGCCGGCGGCACGCCGTTTTTCACGGCGCGCCGGGTGGCCTGCGAAATGTGTGACGACATTCCCTGCGTTAAGGCCTGCCCGAGCGGTGCCTTGTCGCCCAAGTTGAACGATATCCACGAAGCGCGCATGGGGCTGGCCGTACTTGCCGACCACGAAACCTGCCTAAATTTTCTAGGCCTGCGTTGCGATGTCTGTTACCGGGTCTGCCCGCTGATCGACCAGGCGATTACCCTGGAAAACGTCCATAACCCGCGCTCCGACCGCCACGCCATGCTCCTGCCGACGGTCCATGGCGCGCATTGCACCGGCTGCGGCAAGTGCGAGAAAGCCTGCGTTTTGCCGGAGCCGGCGATCAAGGTGCTGCCGGTTTCCCTGGCCAAGGGCAAGCTGCCCGAACATTTTCGCCAGGGCTGGGAAGAAAAGGCCAAACACGGCGGTTCGCTGATCGGCGAGCAGCTCGAAATGCCGGTGCGCGGCATGGAAGGTCAGGCCTACGGCGACAGCCGCCGTGAGGGCGGAGCGGCGGGCGGTTTGAATTCGCGGTGGAAACCATGAGCCCGCACGCCGCCGCGGGGCCCCTCAAGGGCGGGTTCGCCGCCCGGCGCTGGCTGATTTTGCGCCGTCTTTGCCAGTTGAGCGTGCTCGCCCTGTTCCTCTCCGGGCCGTGGTTCGGCCTGTGGATCGCCAAGGGCAACCTGGCCTCGTCGCTGACCCTGGGCGTCCTGCCGCTGACCGATCCCTTCGTCTTTTTGCAAAGCCTGGCTGCCGGTTTCATGCCGGCCGCCTCGGCGCTGATCGGTGCCGCCATCGTCGTCGTCTTCTATGCCATCGTCGGCGGCCGTCTGTATTGCGCCTGGGTCTGCCCGGTCAATGCGGTGACCGATGCCGCGGCCTGGTTACGGCGCCGGCTCGGCCTGAAATCGGGCCGGGCGCCGGATCCCGGGACGCGCTACTGGGTGCTCGGCGGTGCGCTGCTGGCGGCCGCGCTGACTTCTTCACTGGTCTGGGAAGCGGTCAATCCGGTGACCATCCTGCAACGCAGCCTGATTTTCGGCCTGGGCGGCGGCCTGAGCATCGTCCTGGCCATTTTCGCTTATGACCTGCTGGTCGCCGGTCGTGGCTGGTGCGGCCATCTCTGTCCGATGGGCGCCTTCTACGGCCTGCTCGGACAGCACGCCCTGCTGCGCGTCAGCGCCGTTCGGCGCAGCGCCTGCGACGACTGCCTGGACTGTTTCACCGTCTGCCCGGAACCGCAGGTGATTCGCCCGGCCCTGAAAAAAGCCGGTCAGGACAGCCCGCTGATCCTCGACCGGGATTGCACCAATTGTGGTCGCTGCATCGACGTCTGCGGCCGGAATGTCTTTCACTTTACCCATCGGTTCGACCAAAGGAGCGATTCATGAAAAACCCGAGCCGCCTGTTCTCTGCCACCCTGTTCGCGGTGTTCGTGGCCTCATCCCTGTTCGTCGCGCCGGCCATCGGCGCTGCCGAGAGCGGGTTGAAATCCCTGCGAGGCGCAGAAATCCAGGCTCCCGATACGGAATCCGCCGATCCCTTCAAGGGCACCAAGGACAGCGCCCCGATCGAGCGCAACTACCTGCAGCAGCCGCCGATCATTCCGCACAAGATCGACGGCTACAACATCACCATCAAATACAACAAGTGCATGGATTGCCACGCCTGGAGCCGCTACAAGGAAAGCGGGGCGACCAAGGTCTCGCTGACCCACTTCAAGACGCGCGACGGGCAGGAGCTGTCGAACATTTCGCCGCGCCGCTATTTCTGCGTCCAGTGCCATGTCCCGCAAGCCGATGCCAAGCCGCTGGTCGGCAACCGCTTCAAGGCGGCCGAAGGCCTGCGCTGACCCCAACCCGAACGGAGAAAATAATGGATAAGCATCAACAACCGCCGTCCGGTTTGCTCAGGCGCCTGCTGGCCTGGGTCAAAAAGACGGGGCCGTGGCTGATCGTCGGCCTCTTTCTGGGCGGCGTGCTGTTCTGGGGGGCGTTTAACACGGCCATGGAATACACCAACCGCGAGGCTTTCTGCATCGGCTGCCACGAGATGCAGGAGAACGTCTATGTCGAATATCAGAACACCGTGCATTACTCGAACCGTTCCGGCGTTCGCGCCACCTGTCCGGATTGCCACGTGCCCAAGGAATGGGGGCCGAAGATGATCCGCAAACTGCAGGCCTCGAACGAAGTGCTGCACAAGATCCTGGGCAGCATCGATACGCCGGAGAAGTTCAACGCCAAGCGCCTCGAACTGGCCAAGCACGAATGGGAACGCATGAAGAAGACCGATTCCCGCGAGTGCCGCAACTGCCACAATTTCGAGTCCTTCGACTACGGCGTGCAGGGGCGCCGTTCGGCCAACATGCACCAGACCGGCCTGAACGAAGGGAAAACCTGCATCGACTGCCACAAGGGTATCGCTCACCGCTTGCCGGAAGTGAACCAGTCGATCGGCGAGATCAATACCGAAGGCGCGACGCCCCGGGAATTCCATCCGCCCGTCGAGAAGAAGGACGCCGAAGCCGTGAAATAGGCGACAGCAAGCAAGCCGGCCAGGTGTCTCCTGGCCGCTTGTCGTTTACCCGAGCAGGGTGACGACGATTTCCCGGCGGTGGCCGTGGGTGCGGTGTTCGAACAGGTAGATGCCCTGCCAGGTGCCGATCTGCAATTGACCGTCGGCGAAGGGCACGCTCACCGAGGTGCCAGTGAGCAGCGAGCGGGCGTGTGCCGCCATGTCGTCGTCGCCTTCCATGTCGTGCCGGTATTCCGGGTCGCCATCGGGAGCCCAGCGCTGCATCAGGATTTCCAGGTCGCGGCGGACGCTGCCGTCGGCATTCTCGGTAATCGCCAGGCCGCAACTGGTATGACGCACGAAAATATGGGCCAGGCCGGTGCGGATCGCCGAAGCGCGGACGATGGCCGCGATGTCCTCGGTGATTTCGGCGGCACCCCGGCCCTGGGTGTTGAAAGCGAGATGCTGTTGTTCGGTCATGGCTTATCCTTGAGCAACCCTTGTAGCGCCGCGAACGGGTTGTGGGTGGCGCCACCGCCGCGCGGCGAACTGCTGTCGGTATAGCCGCGGTCGGCCTCAATCTGTTTCTGGTGTTCGTTGTCGTGGCAGTAAATGCAGAGCAGTTCCCAGTTGCTGCCGTCGGCCGGGTTGTTGTCGTGATTGTGGTCGCGGTGGTGCACCGTCAGCTCGCGCACGTTGGCGGCGGTGAATTCACGGGCGCAACGCCCGCAAATCCACGGATAGATCTTCAGGGCGCGTTCGCGATAGCCCTCGGCGCGGCTGTCGGCGGCCTTGCGGGCGTCGAGAACGAGCTTGTCGAGTTTGCCGTGATCGATGGATTTCATTGCGGGGCCTCCGTCTGGCGGGTGGTTTTGAGTTGCTCGAGATCGTAACCTTGATCGCTGGCCGCCTGGCGGGCCCGCGCCAGTTCGGCGGCCGGCAGTTGCGGGGTACGGGACAGGAGCCACAAATATTTACGGTTAGGATTGCCGACCACCGCCCAGCGGTAATCGGCATCCAGCCCGATCACCCAGTAGTCCGAGCGGAAGGGCCAGAAAAAGGAAACCTTCAACTGCCCCGGCCCGGCGCCGTCCGGCGCCCAGGCCCGGCCGGTCGCCTGGGCGCTGCCGCTTGCGGTGCGGCAGCGGTTGTCGACGCTAATCTCACCATCCGGGCGCCAGGTATATTCAGCCGTCGTGTCGGCGATGCAGTCGCGCTGGAAATACATCGGGAAAGCGGCGATCTCGTACCACTTGCCGACGTAACGCGCCAGGTCGATCTGCCCGACGCTACGCACCGGCGGCCCCTCGGCCTGGGCGAAGGCGCCGGAGAGGAAAACGGCGAGCAGGGCGCCAAGGGCGGTTCGGCGGAGGAGCATGGGGAATCCTGTTGGGTTTGCAAGGATTCTAACCCGCGGCTGCTTGCTGCGCTTGGGGGATGGCGGCGGGATTTTTGGGCGCGGATTGGGCGGCTTCGCTAGCGCTGCAGCAAGCCAATTCAATAACAATCGCGCACTATTTATTACTGCATTTCTCAAGCAGCGGCAGGTATAATTAATAATCTGCCACTTGTTATGGAATGTTTCATGAGTATCGATATGGATTATAACAACAACCCGTTGCACGGTGTTGGTTTAAAAAAAATGATAACTGAAATAGTCGATTACTACGGTTTTGAGATTCTATTTTCCTATTTGAATATCAATTGTTTTAATAATAATCCAAGTATTGATTCCAGTGTAAAATTCCTTAAAAAAACGGATTGGGCGCGCGAGAAAGTCGAAGCGTTTTATTTGTATCAATTCAAGGGTTTGCCGCGAGCCTCTGCCGAGCAATTTGAATTGCCGCCCAGAGATCGTATTATTCCCCAGGGGCAAATTCCCGGTAAGCCGGCTGAATTGAGCTTGGAAGACGCCGAGAGGTTACGCGAAAAACGTGCCAAAAAAGCGGCAATGCGAAACCAGGATGCGGATCGTCGTGCCCACTCTGCTAAGACCGTGCCAAATCATGAAAAAGCCCCTGTGGATCGAGATTCAGATCCATGGGCGAAGTGGAAAAAATAAATCTGGGTTGAAAATATTGGAGTATTTGGCTTGGTGATGGTTTTTGGAAATGCCATCTGGCCACCAATGGCGTGCATCCGGCGCTTTTTGGCCATCTCCGGTCATTGAGTCCATCGAGAATCACCAGAAATAATCGACCGGTTACTCATCATATTGCTGACGTACGAAGTCGAAGCCTATCAGCCGACTGCGAGCCTGAAGTGTTTGTCGGGCAGGGTTTGCGACGGTTAGTCGCCAAAAGGCCTTAGTCGCCCACCGGCAAGCTAGTTCGAGCCTGAGAGTGCACTAAGGCAGCCGGTATCTCAGGCCTGAACGTCTATCGTTTTGCCTAGCGGCTGGGTAGTTGCCTTGTTGTCGCTAGATGATGTCGCTTCGGGATGCTTCATGGAATACAGCAATTGTTCGACTTGGCTGACCGTTCCATCCTTGTTGGCGTCCGCCTTTTCGTAGGATTTCGAACTGCTGGATGAGGATGAAGAGGTGGAACCATTGGCTTGTCCTCCGCCTCCGGCAGGGGGGGCTCCCTTTGCACCAGACGGCGGCTTTGCGCCACCACCGGGCGGAGCACCATTTTTCGGCGCCGAAGAATTGATGTTCGTTTCAATATCCGACTGGCTAATCGATCCGGTCTTCTTTGTGTCGATGCTGTCGAACTTTGCACTCGCATCTGTGGCAGAGACCCCTTTGTCCGTCATGCCGGTAACAAATTCCGACTTGTTGACGCTGCCGCTCTGATCGGTATCGAGTTCCTTCACTATCTTGGTCGCCATGCTCGACGCCATTTTTGATAGATCGAACCCACCGCCACTTCCTATTCCGCTGATTGACATGATTGACTCCTAATGAAAAGGTTGCTTGCCACATCGACAATACAAGCCGCTTGCATTCATTAACGACGGGGTTGCGGCAATCTGGATCAGTCGCGAGGTAAAAGCATGTAAAGAAGCCTTCTTGTTCTGTTTATGCGCGAATAGATTCAGTTGGTTGTGAGTGATGCCCTCTGCTGTTGAGCATGATTGGCAGATGAGCGCCAGATAACCGACTCATTGCCGACCGAGCTTGCCACCACGCCGAACGGCGGCTGTGGTCGAGTTGCTTACGGATGACTGGTTTTGGTGGGCGGCGGGTTTGGGATAAGTAAGCTGCCGTAGCCCATGAAAATTTCGTCAGGCCGTTTCGGGCGTGCGCCGTGCAAAGGCGGCGCTTTTCCAGTGGGTGAAAGCCCCACCCGGCGAAATGCTCCAGCCGGAAGCAACCGGAGCAGTCATGGAGGTAACGAAATGGCTGAAGCCTTCGGATAGCGGG